>Ga0209164_1000185_pt1 | contig 198036 bp, 162 predicted proteins | sample MTBNYHSulfiMetaG_FD_187458 | JGI IMG/M metagenome (GOLD analysis project Ga0209164, IMG submission 187458) | Enrichment culture microbial communities from rom New York Harbor, USA that are MTBE-degrading - MTBE-NYH (New York Harbor Sulfidogenic)... | ecosystem: Environmental > Aquatic > Marine...
CAGGAATGCCTGCTTTTCCTGCTCCGCCTTTTTCTTTTCCTCGTCAGACATCTCCGTGGGCATTCTCTTTTCTGTTTCTGGGCCCTTTCTACCGGTCTTCTCGTCTCCCCCAGTCCCATCGGGCTTCGAGGCATCGCCGCCCGGCGCCTGTTCCCGGGTCTTCTCTTTTTTCCCGGTCTCTGCTGCGGCAGCGGAGGCGTCTGTTTCAGGGGGCTTCTCCTTTTCGGGCAGGTCTTCTATCTCTTCGATCTCACGAACCAACGCCTTTTCAACGCCGATGAGTCCCCCATAGCGCTTGAGTTTTATCTGGTCCCCTTCTTCGAAATATTGATCCGTGACAAGCCGGGTCCCGTCCTTGAGGTGGATGACATAGCCACCGAAACTGGCGGCGGGAAGGAGGAGAAAAATGGCGGCGGCGATGGCTGTCAGGATATTTTTCATGGGGGATTCCTTTGCTATGGGCTCGAAGACCAAAGGGCAGAAGATGTCAAGCTGGCCGATTGATTCGAATTAAATGTCCCTCCAATGTGCTGTGCGCTTTTATAGCCTGGTCGATTCGATTCGCCTGTCCGACGTAATCAAGGTCAAGGGTGCACGCGATGATCCCTGTATGCTTTGGAACAGCTTGATCCAACCGAACAAAATGTTTTCGGTTGAGCGTCAAAACAGCGCGGTTCTCTGCGATTGCAAGGTATAAAACCTCCTTGTCGGGCATCTGTTGATTGCCTTTTCCTCTTTCCTGAACCGTGACGACGTCGTGTCCAAGCCGGCGCAATTCCTGAACCGTAGGCAGGGGAAAATTTTCATCGGCGAGAAGGCGACTCATTGTCAAGCCGCCTCGTTCTCATCGATCTGCTGATCGATTTCGTCTCTGTGCAGCCGATAATATCCCCAGGCATTAACCAGGTCTTCAGCACGCAACCCAGTATAATTGTTCAATAATTCTGCCTCGCTGGCCCCCAATTGCCGTGCTCGAACAAGTACCCATACCGGGATTCGGGTACGCAGGATGCAGGGTTCTCCTCCTGCCACTGCCGGATCAGTTTCTATACCGGGAAATGCACCATCGAAATCACGAGCGATCCATCGAAGCAATTGTGCTTTTTCACCCGGCGTCATTGAGGAAATAAGCCCCTCGGCTTCTTGTAGCGCTACCATATTTTCTACCTCTTAGAGTAAAGCGGCATAACCGCAACCAATCCCGCTGCAGCGGAACTCGCGCAAAGACGCCAAGCCGCAAAGGGGTTTTGTTTTAGGACGTTAACATGAATTATTTTTGTTTTTCTTTGCCTGCCCCGCCTGCCAAGTTAAATCATCTGTCTCCTTTATTTGACCGGGGTGAAACCATTTCTTGCCATTGTTTCACCGGGGTGTGAGTCCTGCTTCCTATTGACAGTCTACTTATTGACGTTTCAGAAGTCAACTCTCTAAAATTACGTGTCTTATTGAAATATTGTGACATTACGCGGGAGTCTGGTCCTGGAGATGGATCACGGCGGCAAAACCGGTTGCGGGGAGGCAGGCTCATGCCGCAAGAGAGGAGGCGGAGGGTCTGGCAGGCGCTTTCCCACGCAGAGCGTGGAAAAGCCCTTCATTTACTCATTGCCCATTTTCTTCATCATCTCTTTCATCATCTTTTGCATCTCCTCTCGCGAGGGCGCCTGACCCTTTCCGCCGTCGCCGAAGGACGGCATGCCCCCGGCGCCCATGGCCTCCTGTATGTCCTTTGCCTGTGTGTATCCGGAAGGGACCTCGAACAAGGATCCGGGCTGACTTTCTAATTGAATGTTTTCCAGATGGGACGACATGTTTCCGATCGGCGGGGGGAGCGTGCTTTCCTGGCGAATCGGGTAATCCAGTTTTGGGGTATGCCAGATCTTCATGTGCACAGGGGGCTGATCTTCGTCAACCATTACATCCCCCTCGAATATCTCGCATGGATACCCCTGAAGTTTTTCAGACCCCGTTTTTTTCAGCTTATTTTTTTTAATCCATTCCTTGAAGCTGGCGGCGTCCGCAGCGGGGTTGTTTTTGCTGATTTCGTCGATGTTCATGACCACATATTTTTGGGTGTCGGGGAACAGTTGATATATCAGCGGACGTTTAAAGATGGAAATGATTCCCATCATCTCTGTGCGGTTGATGTCCTCGCTTTTGAAATAAATTCTCCCCGAGTTACTTCCGCCCATGGATTCCATAACCATATCGGCGGAAAACTCGGCGGCAAATGCTCCGGTCGCCATACTTAAACTCAGGATGACGGCAGAAATCAGTGATCGAATCATTCTCTCTTTCTCCTTCCGGTTGGTGTTTCGGTTCTTGAGAGACATCGGGCCGGTTCCATCGGCTGCCTGATCCGGCAACGGCCCTGGCTGCACCACCTTTTCTTCGGCGTTGCGGATGTCCTCATGCCAGCATTTATGACAGTTGGATATCACAAATGGGTATGGGAATCCATACATTTCTCTGACCTCAGATCCCTGGTGGCGCATGGCGCATGGCGTATGGCTGATAAGCTGATAAGCTAAAGCGGATACCCGCAACCAAAATATCTCACACAAAGACACAAAGCACACAAAGGATTTTTTTCTAAAGAAACGGGAACATGCCCTTTTCTCTGTGTTCTTCGTGGCTCCGTGTGAGTCTATAAGCTGGTGGCTCAACAGCTCAATCTGATCCCATATATTGTTCCCTTTGTAGAGGGGCTTACCATATGTTGATATATTATGCAAAATTAGCCGACAATTATATCAAAGCTATATTAAATAATTGACAAATAGCAATATTTATGTTCTACTTGATGCGGCAACCGACGCCGCCATTGGGTTGGCGGCGAAGCAGTTTGTCCGGCGCCTCTGAAGTAAAGTGAGGGCATTTTTTATCCGGTAGGGATCTCGGATTTCATTGCCAAGAGGGGGAGAAAATAAATTGAATCATAGTGCGTTAAAGAAGATCAGAGAGGGGCTGCTGATCAGCAAGGCGGAGCTGGCAAGAAAGGCGGGCGTTTCACCGATAACCATTGATCGTGTCGAGAGGGGAATGGATTGTCGGATGGAGACCAAACGAAAAATCATCTTTGGTCTTGGACTCGATCTATCCGACAGAGAAAAGGTCTTTCCTCTAAATTGATGTTGCCATCATTTCCCTGTATTATGCACCAGACGGCATCACGATGATGACACTGTTTTCGGAAAAAACATATGCCCATTAGCAAAAAGAATCCTCTGGTCGGACTGGACATCGGCTCCCATTCCATCAAGCTGGTGGAAATCAGTCATTCGAAGCGTGGCAGGATCCTCCAGAATTTTGGGATCATCCATACCCCCGCGGGCGCCGTGGTGGAAGGCTCCATAAAGGATCAGGAAGCTGTGGTGTCGGCCATAAAGGCCCTTTATAGAAATTTGAAGGTCAAAAACAGCAACGTCGCCGTCTCGTTGTCCGGGTATTCGGTGATCGCAAAAAAGATCACGCTGAACAAGATGGAGGAATCGAGGATCGAAGCAGCCATTCAGGAGGAAGCCGAGAAGTATATCCCCTACGACATCAACGAGGTGAATCTCGATTTTACCGTCCTTGATCCCGGGAGCGAGCCCGAAGCGCAAGGGGCTGAGGAAGGGATATCCAAGGGTCCGAAACAGATGGATGTACTGTTGGTAGCCGCCAAAAAGGAGATTATTAACGAATACGTGGAGCTGACTCGAGCGGCCAACCTCAACCCGGGCGTGCTGGATGTCGACATCTTTGCCCTCCAGAATGCCGCTGAAATCAGCCTGCAAAACCCAGAGAAGTGCTACGCCATCATCAATCTGGGCGCCGCTGAATTGGAAATAAACGTTGTCAGCGGGGGCATATCCGCCTTTTCACGAGATTCCTCCTATGGCGGGGCCCAGGTCACGGAGGCGATCAGGGCGGAATTCAGCATGAGCCTGCCCGAGGCCGAAAAGATGAAATTGGGCGGGGCGGCGTTGGACGGCCGAAAAGAGGAAGACCTCGCCAAGGTTGTCAATCGTGAGGTTTCGGCATGGGTCAAGGAGATTAAGCGGGCACTCGATTTTGTGTCCGGCACGCGCGCCGGCGAGCCCATTGAAAAAATTATCGTCAGTGGAGGGTCGTGCAACATGCCGGGCCTTCAGAAATATTTGGAGCTGGAGGCCGGGATTCCCGTGGAACCGCTAAACCCTTTCAGGAATCTGGTCATCGACTATAAACGCTTTGACGTGGACTACCTGGATTCCATGGCCCTGCAGGCCGGTGTGGCAGTCGGTCTTTCTCTGAGAAGCATAGACGACAAATGATACGAATCAATCTTTTGCCCTTCAGGGCCGCCAGAAAGAAAGAGAACATACGGCGAGAGGTCAGCATCTACTTCTTGACCCTGGTGTTTCTCATCCTGGTAATGGCATACCTTCAGATCAGTTCAAACAGCCGTTTGGACCTATTGAAGGCCGAGGAGGAGAACGCCCGCAAAGAGTTGGCCATATATGAGAAAAATAACCGGATGGCCGCCCAGATAAAGGCAAAGATAAAGGAAATCCAGGACAGATTAACCGTGATTCGGGACCTTGAACAAAAAAAGGGCGGACCGCTCAAGATTCTCACAGAGATCGCCCTTGCGGTTCCCGAGGACAGGTTGTGGCTTCAATCCCTTGTTGAAAATAACGGCGTGTTGACGATTAACGGCACCGCCATGGACAACGACACCGTGGCCCTCTTCATGACCAATCTCGAAAAGGCGAAATCCATTACATCCGTCGATCTCAAGAGCACGCAACTGCAGGATTTTCCGAAGTATAACCTGAAGGCCTCCGGCTTTGTGGTCACGTGCCAAACAGCATTGCAGCAGGCGCCGTCCGGATCGGAACAGAAGACGACGCCCGCTAAAGGGAAGCGTTAGATGGTTCTCAGGGATATTGACTGGCGGTCCGCCGCGGATTCTTTTTTTGAAAAGGCTCAGAAGATCAAAAAGGCCCAAAGGCTCCTGATCATCTCCTGCCTTGTACTCCTGTTGGGCGGCGGATTTGCGTGGTTTGTCTATATTCCCAGGATGCAGGAGATTGACCGCACCGAAAAGGAGCTCGCCGATCTCAAACAAAAAATCCATATGGGCAAGATATGGGGGAAAAGGCTGGAGAGTCTTCGGAATGAAATGGCCCAGGTGGAAAGGGAATTCCAGAAGGCCCTTAAAATCCTTCCGAATGAAAGAGAGATCCCGAGCCTGTTGGCCAACATCAGTCAATTGGGCGTTGATTCCAAATTGCAGTTCAGGCTTTTCAGCCCGGGGCAGGAAGAGATAAAGAATTTCTATGTGGAAATACCTGTTTCCATGGAGGTGGGCGGCAGGTTCAGGGAGGTGGTCCTGTTTCTCGACAAGGTCAGCCGCATGGAGCGCATTGTAAACATTGTAAACATTGCATTAAAGCCGAATGAACCCCTCTCCACGGATCTGATCACTGCGTGCAAGGCCGTCACCTACCGGTTCAAGAGCAAGGAAGACGAAGAGAAAGAGAAGGCAGCGCAGCAACAGAAGAAGAAATAGGGTATGACTCACACAGAGACACAGAGACACAAAGAAAAACAGATGGTTACATCCTAAACCCCAAAGAAAAACCCTTTGTGGCTTCGTGGCTTTGTGTGAGATATTTTTGATTGCGGGTGTGCCGCTTCAGGTATGATGGGATTGGGAAGATCGACCATGCGAAACCGAACAACCATAGTGGTAACGGGGATCATCCCGGCACTCTGCCTCTTGTTTCTTGTGACTCTGGTGAATGCAGGCTCCTCCAAGGAGATCCCCTTGCCCGCATATAAGGATCTGCGGCCTCAGAAACAGCCGTTTGATCCTGACAGGATTCCCGACCCGTTCCTCTCCTATCTTGTCAAGCGGGGGCAACAGGCCACTGCAAAGGCCGAAGAAGAAAGCCTGAAGCAAATTGCCGCAGAGGAGAGGCTGAAAAGGGAGAAGCAGGCCGCAGCGGACAAACTGAAGGAACTCCTGGTCGCCAGGACGGAATTGCAGAAGCTGGCGCTCTCTCAATTGACCCTGACTGCTATCGTTCAGGGCGAAGGGAAGGCATGGGCCATGGTCAGGGACCCCAAGGGAAGGGGGTTTGTCGTGAAAAAGGGGACCCGGATCGGAACGGCCGGCGGCGTGGTGGACAGGATTGCAAGGAAAGAGAAGAAGGTCATTATAAAGGAGCCCTACTTGGAAAAGGAACTCCATCTGAAATTTAAAGATGTGGAGATGAAACTGCCGGACCAGGTTTATGAGTGAGGGATTGGTGATGATTCGACTCATTGTCTTGTTGTTTTTCGTGGTCTGCTGGCCCGTGTATGCGGCAGCCGAGGGCGGACATACGTCGCCGTCTCTCAACGAGGGGGTTGACAGGCTTTCCACATCTCTCACGAAAGAGATTGCGACCCGATATTTTAATACTGAGAAGAGGCCGGTGATCAACGTCGCTGTTTTTGACTTCACAGACCCGGCGGGAAACGTCACCGTCGGGTCCCGGTATGTATGCAACCGGATCAGGCTCGCGTTCGGCAACAGCCCTCAGTTTAATCTCTTCCTGCCCCAGGCCCTTTCAGACACAGACCGGTTGGTCACTGCCCAGGAGTTCGAAAAAAATGAGCCGTTGAGAAAACACATTGTGGGCGAGATGAAAGCGGATGTCTATCTATTCGGCCGTATCGATACGGCCGATGGGACAACCGTCGCCTGCCGGGTCGACCTGTGGGGCATCAGGCCCCCTTTTGATGATTTCAGCAATATCGGAAATCTGAGGGAACTGGAAGAGAAAGAAAGGGCCGTAAAAGAGGATATCCTGTCCCCTCTGCCGTGGCGGGCGACCTTTTCCGCTTCGGGCCTTGATTTTTTTACTCATGTCCTGGTCAAGGCGTCTGCCAAAGCAGAGGGCATGGAGCAGGGGAACCTGGCCGAGGTGATTTTTCTGTCGCAGCCCATGTGCGACGATCTCAATCTCTCCTGGCAGGTGAAGGCCGACGGCATGGTATATGACGTCCGGAAGGAGAGCGAGGCCGGGACCCTGCGCAGCCGCACCGGACAGATGATGCAGAGCCGCGTAAAGAGTCTTGAGACCCTGAAGGAACTCAGCTATATCATCAAGAATGTCGGCCTGGTACTGAAGGAAACCGGCGGCACGGCCTACCCCCTTGAATTTTACGTACTTCCCACAAAGAGCGACTTCTACTTTGTTCCGTACCAGGAGGGAGATACCGGCCTTAGGTTCATGTATCTCTGGGGCAAACGGGATCTGAGCAAAAATCCATCAACCCAGGAAAGCGGAAAGGGATGGAAATTGCATGTGGCGGAACAGGATTACAGAAATGTGATGCCGTTGGGAACGCATATGGCCACGGCGACCCTGGAGCCCATCGCAGAAAGCGAATACGGGTCCAAAAAGCCCCGTTCAGAGTATGTCTCCAGGTTTAAATTCGATGTCCTGCCCGGGTTGAACATCTATGTGATCAACTATGTTTTTCGCAGGGACCGACCGGAGATTTTTGTGCGTCGTCTCGATATCGAGGGGGCCAGGGATGAACCGGTGCGGGCGGTAAAGCGGATCACAGAGGTTTATCAGGTATATGGGGAGTAGCAGGCGTTCATCGTGAAACGGGCGAGATGTTAAGCTGATAAGCTGATAAGCTGGTGAGCCGTTGGGCAAACTTGAGGATGGGATGACTGGATGACGGGATGGATAGGAAGGGGTTTGAATGATGGGTTGGCAGGAACGTATTGTCGTTGATCCTTTGATCTGTCATGGAAAAGCATGCATACGGGGAACGCGTATCATGGTCTCAGTCGTTTTGGAGAATTTGGCAGCCGGCCTCAGTACCGAGGAAATCCTGGCGAGTTACCCATCATTAGACAAGGAAGCTGTCCAAGCCGCCATCATCTATGCGGCCGAACTGACCAGAGAGCGAGTGGTTGGGATGTCGGCATAAGTTGTGACATGAAATTCAAGGTCGACGAGAACTTACCTGTTGAGATAGCAGGTGTGTTGGAAGAGAATGGGCACGATGCTGTAACAGTCTTTCAGCAACAGCTCTGTGGAGAGGCGGATTCCCGCATATTTGAGGTTTGTCAGAGAGAAAAACGAGCTTTGGTAACATTGGATACGGATTTTGCGGATATTAAGACGTATCCCCCAAACGAGCTTTTCGGTCTGATTGTGTTTCGATTGAAAAGGCAGGACAAACCTTATGTTCTGTCCATTGCGAGAAATCTCCTTAAGATATTATCCAATGAACCGCTCGATCTTCACCTTTGGATTGTCGAAGACGGTAGAGTAAGGATAAGAGGGGAATAAGCGACACGGCGGGTGGTTGTATCCGAAGACCAATCAAATGGCAGCAGCGCCCACCAGCGGCATCGCCGAAGAACCGTCCTTAGGGTCCGCAGACGGGCAAGGAGGATATGTTGATGAACCTGGATGTTGGTAGGATGTTCCGGAACGGGCTCGGCCTGTGGGTCGCCATTTCAGGGATTATGATAGGCGCCTGTTCAACGCCTCCTGAAACCAAAGTGGACGCTGGGGACAAGGCCCATGGTGTGGCCGTCATCGAGGCTATTCGAACCGAGGCGACCCCGCACCAGGCCGTGGTTACCTTCGTCTGTTCAGAAGCGACCGTCTATGGAAAGCCTTACACCCTGACCAATCCCGCCCGCCTCTATTTCGAGATCAAAGGGAGCCCGGCTCAGGACCTCCCCGCCCGGCAGGAACTCAAGGCAGGCCCTGTAAAAGAGATCTCCATCCAGGAGAAGGCACCCGGACAAACCGAGGTGGTGGTCTATGTGCGGCATGAGGTGACCCAGACCCGTTTGGTCAGGAAGGACAAGGATATCCTGCTCGAGGTCATTCCGTCGGTCCCGGAACCGAAGACCGGGCAGGCGGCCTCTCCTCCCCCTGCGGGGCCGGCCTCGTCCCTATCCCAGATCATGGATGTGGCAGTGACCCAGCGCCCGGGAAACCGGACGCGCCTCAGCATCACCACGGACAAAAAGGTGGATTACAACGTAAAATTGGACGGCGCCACCCTGATCGTGGACCTCAAGAACGGCGGGATCCAACCGGAGCTGATGAAGAGGCTCGATTCCGAACATAGGGAAGGAGCGGTCCAGCGGGTCCAGGCCTTTTATTCCGCCCTGGACCGCCATGTGTCCCTGAGGGTGATGTTAAGGCAACTGATTCCCTATCATATCACCCAAGACGGGACGGAGTTGAACATCGACTTTGACGCCGTGACGGTGGACGCGGCCCAGGGGAGAAGGGAGGAACCCAACGCGCCGGAACAGGGCGTGCGGACTGCTGAAGCAGCGTTCGCGCGTCAACCCGATAAAAGAATGGGAAAACCGGAGACGGCGCCGGTCGAGGGGGTTGAGACGCGGGCCGGGTTGTTCGAGGCCACATCCAAACAATATGCGGGCCAGAGGATGAGCTTTGATTTTGTGGATACGGACATCCGGAACATTCTCCAGTTGATATCCGAGGTGGCGGGGATCAATATCGTCTGGGGGAGCGACGTGGAGGGAAAGATCTCCATGAAGCTCGACAACATCCCGTGGGACCAGGCACTTGAGATGATTTTGAGACCCAACGGCCTGACCTATCAGATCGAAGACGACGTCCTCTGGGTGGTGCCCAAGGAAAAATTGCGGGACCTGGAGATCAAGGAAGGAAAGCGGAAAGGGGCACTTCTGGCTTCCAAGAGACTCCAGGGGGTCTTTGAGGCCAAGATCGTGGAGTTCATCACCATACGGCACAGAAAGGCGTCGGACATCTTCAAGATGCTGGTCGGCGACAAGGATGCCGTCCCCCCCATCCCGCCCGCCCTCGATATTGAGGCCGCGGAATCCGAAGAAGAGGAAGAGGGAGAGGAGGAAAAGGGGAAGAAGGTACGAATCGCCACCCTGGATCTGTATCTCTCCTTTGATCCGGGCACCAACATGATCATCGCCAACGGGGTTCGGGCCAAGGTGGACAAGGTCAAGGAGCTGATCGCCAAGCTCGACATTGCGGAAAAGCAGGTTTTGATTGAGGCCCGCATCGTGGAGGCCTCCACCGGTTTTACACGCGACCTCGGGATAGAGTGGCAGACCGGCGTCAAGGCTGATTGGATCAATACAGGCGCCAGTTCCACTGGATCCACATCGTTTACCACCAACGCGCCTGCCAACTGGACCCCCAACATCGGCCTGACCCTCGGCTGGCTGACCGGCGGCGGCCTGGGCGCCATATCCCTTGACGCGGCCCTCGCCCTGGGTGAGACCGACAACAAGGCGCATGTCATATCCGCCCCCAAGGTCCTGACCGTGAACGGCGGAGAGGCCTATATCGAAAGGGGGAGCATCCAGTACTTTGAGGTCAGCACCCTGAATGTCATCGACTACAAGGAAATCCCCGCGGTCCTCTCTCTGAAGGTCAATCCCACGGTCAGCGCCGACAATTCCCATGTCACCTTGGTTGTAGAGGTTACGGACGACCAGGCGAGTCCGGCGACGAGAACAACTACAGACGATGATAAGAAGGAGAGTACGGCCCCTCCCGGTAGAAACACAAAGAAGATCCGAAGCACGCTGATGGTCAGGACCGGGGATACCGTTGTCATCGGCGGAATTTACCAGAAAAGAGATGACGTTACCGATTCAGGGGTCCCGTGGCTCAAGGACATCCCCATTCTTGGGTGGCTCTTCAAGGCCCAATATGACACCCGGACCCGGACCGAACTCCTGATATTCCTGACGCCCTCGGTGGTGGACCCCCTGAAAACAGCGGGCGGCTGATGAAGCATACAGGCAAACAAAAGTATCTCACACAGAGACACGGAGACACAAAGAAGGACAGTACACAAAGAAAAAATAGACATTTAAAAAACCAAAAACTCTCTGCGGCTTCGTGTCTTTGTGTGAGAACAATAGGGACCATGAGCGCTTTTAGAAAACGACACCTTTTCATCACGTTTGCCCTTGGGTTCGTCTTTGCCTGCATGATCGGTTGTGCGACCGATCAGCTGGAGACAAAGAAACGGGCCAGGGCCCTTCAGGATATGGGCAATGCCATGGCCGTTCAAGGCGACCTGCGCGGGGCCCTTGGAAAGCTGTTGGAGGCCGTCAAATTAGACCCCGACAACGTGGACCTGAATCATCAGATCGCCATTGTCTTACGGAATCTGGGGCAGTATGACCTCTCTCTCAAGTATTTTCAGCGTACTCTGACCCTCGACCCCAAGTTTTCGGAGGCCCGAAACAACCTGGGCACCCTCTATCTCCTGATGGAGAAATGGGACGCGGCCATCGCCTGTTTTAAAGAGGCTATCAACGACATCCTTTACAAGACGCCTCAGTATGCCTACAACAATATGGGCTATGCCTATTACAAAAAGGGCGACTACGACAGGGCTATCGAGTGTTATCATCAGGCATTGAGTTCGTCCCGTTCCTACACCCTCGCCCATGTCAACCTTGCCCGGGCCTACGAGGCCAAAGGCGAGTTGGATCAGGCCGCTGCCGCCTACAGGGAGGCTGTCCTGTTGACGCCCAAGGAGGGCGTCGCCCATCTGGGACTGGCCAAGGTCCTGTTGAAACAGGGAAAGAAAGCGGAGGCCAAAGAGGAACTGGACCTGACCATCTGGGCCGATCCCATGAGCCAGGAGGCCAATGAGGCACGGAACTTGTTAAAAAGCTTGTGACTCACACAGAGGCACAGAGACACCCCGGTGAAACAAAAGAAAAAAAGGTTTCACGGGGCAGGCAAAGAAAAATAAATAATGGGTCTATGATAAACCCGAAAAGAATTTCTCTGTGGCTTCGTGGCTTTGTGTGAGCATAACTGGATGAGAGGACGGAGTTATGAGCCCGACCGTACTTCGTGAACGGGGCTACAGGTTCTTCTTTTTCTCTCGCGAAGAGTCAAGAATGCATATTCACGTGTTCAGCCCGGATGGCGAGGCGAAATTCTGGCTCGACCCCCAGATTGAGTTGGCTCGAAATCACAGGTTCTCTCGAACCGCTCTTAAGGAGATAGAAGAAATAATTGAGGAGCATCAAGATGAGATCAGGGGCGCTTGGGAAATTCACTTCGGAGGTTGAGGTTACCAATATCTCGGCCCATGGGATCTGGCTCCTTTCTGAAGATGAGGAATATTTTCTGCCATATGATGATTTTCCCTGGTTCAGGGATGTTCCCATCGGCCGGATTCTGAACGTGGAAGAACCAATTCCAGGTCATTTCTATTGGCCTGATCTGGATATTGATTTGAGTGCTGAATCAATCGAACACCCGGAGCGATTTCCTCTAAAATACAAGACATGACTCACACGGAGACACAGAGACCAAAGAAAACCAAAAACAGGACATGTTAAGACCATAAAAGCAAAACCCTTTGTGGCTTCGTTGCTTTATGTGAGAACAAAAAACCCATAACTCACACGGAGACACGGAGACACAAAGAAAACAAAAAAAGCAGGACATGATAAAGCCGAAAAGAATTTCTCTGCGGCTTTGTGGCTCCGTGTGAGAATATAAAAAATGCTGGGGAGGGGTTATGCATAAAAAAGGAATGTTTCGGACGTTATTGGCGGGCTCTGTGTTGTTCAGCCTTCTTACCTTTCTGGCCGCGTGCGGCGGCGGCGGCGATTCAGGGGGAGGCACAGCAGGCGCCACCGGGACGATTACCCTTGAAGCCGATGTCACCAGCATTCCGGCGAACGGGATCAGCGCTGCCAACATCAAGGCGACCATAAAGGACAGCGCCGGCAATCCGGTCCGCCACTATACCGAAGTCACCTTTTCTACGACCCTGGGCCACTTCGAAAACGGCGGCACGACCTACACCATGCATACCCAGCCCCCCCTGGATGAAAAGGGTTGGCCGGATACCAAAGCCGATCCCACCGGCATCGCAGAGGCCGCCCTGATGTCCGGCACCGCGGCAGGAACTGCGATTGTTACGGTAAGATCCAGCGGCGTGACGAATTCCATCAATATCGAACTGACCGGAGGATTGGCCGCAAATATCTCACTCAAGGCGTCCTCCGGGACCGTAAGGTCGGATAATTCCGATAATACAACCATTACGGCCACGGTTCTCGATGCGAACAACGCGGCCCTCAAAGAAACGACCGTGTCATTTAAGGCCTCGGACGGGACATTAAGCGCCCCGAGCGTTGTTACGGATGAAAATGGAGAGGCCATTGTCCTGTTTTCAGCCGGCAATATGGACAACAGCAACCGGACAAGCACCATAACCGCAACCGCCGGATCGGTTTCCAGGCAAATATTGATCCAGGTCACAGGGACTACGCTCACCCTTTCAACAGATTATATAACCCTTGAAATTGAACCGCCAACCGCCGGTTTTGGCGCAGGCAAGGACACGGCCACCCTCATTATTGCGGCGAAAGATGCCGGGAAAAAGCCGATCTACAATGCTCTTATCACCATAGAGGTTGATCCCTCTTCCACAGGCAATGTGTTGCTTTCACCCACAGGAGGCTACACCGACTCCAAAGGCGAACTGGCGGTTCAAGTCAGAGGCCAGGCACAGGGGAACGTGATTGTCAAGGCACAAGGGCTGGGGGCAACCGCCACCCAGGCCTACACGGTCGGCATATCGGGCGAGATATTCAGTATTACCAGCCCGGAGCAGGACCCCTATAATTTGCAGAAGGGAACGAACCTCACGGTTGTTGTAAGGGCGCCCACTCAGACCCAGGTAATTTTTGCAACGACCTGCGGCGCCTGGGACGGGGGCGCCTCGCCCGTGGTCACCAAGTCTGTTGCGAACAAGGAGGCCTCGGCCGTGCTTAGATCGGACGACGCATGCGTTGCCACGGTTCAGGTGTATGACGCAGCCAATCCCAGCACATCGGATTCGATAAAAGTGAACATCTACCTCCCGGTGGATGCAGCATCCCAGATATACCTCCAGGCCGGCGCCTATGTGGTGGCCAGATCCATCGGAGGCGTATCCAATACCGTGGCCCTGGAGGCATTGGTCAGAGACGACTCTTTTCAGATTGTGCCCAATGTGCCGGTCTCGTTCAGCATCGCCGATTCCACGGGCGGGGGGGAATACGTGTCGCCCCCCCTGGCCTATACCCTGGAGGGGACCGGCAAGGCCGAGGCCACCTTTACTTCGGGTTCCATGAGTTCGGGGGCGCAAGGGGTAAGGGTGAACGCCTCGGTCGTCGGGAAGCCGGCGGTGACCGACAGCGTCAATATCGTCATAGGCGGTACGGCAGCCTCGGTCGTCGTGGGGCAGAGCACCTCCATTGAATCCATAAACGGCGACACCTCCTATAAACTGCCCATGACCGCACAGGTGGTGGATTCGAACGGCAACCCGGTGGCGAACGCAAGGATCTCCCTGCAGCTCTGGCCGAAATATTACCGGACAGGGATATGGGTGCCGCAAACCATCGGCAATACCAACTGCCTTCCCGATGTTACGAATGAATATCCCAATGAGGACGATACGTTCCCAGGGACTGCCTTTTATAGAAACCTTATCCTGGACCCGGGAGAAGACAGGAACGGAGACGGCCAGCTCACCCCGTCCAGCTCCGCGGCCGGCTCTCTCCCCGCCGAGGTGGTTGCCGACAGCACCGGCGTGGCCAGCTTCAGCATGATCTATCCCAAATCATCCGCCGTGTGGATCGTGGCCGAACTCACCGCAAGCACCCTGGTGGTCGGGTCCGAGACCCGATCCAAAACCGAATTCGTGCTCCCCTTTCTCCACTCGGATGCGGATTCATGTTCCCTTCCCGATTCCCCGTACAACACCTCCGTGCCGACCATGGAGATTGTGCTGACCGCGACACCCGATGAAGTCTATCCGGACGGGGGTATGAGCACCAGCGCTATACGCGCCCTGGTGACGCAGCTCGACCGGCCTGTGGCGGACGACACCCTGGTCAGTTTCGCCATTATATCGGGAGGCGGTTGGCTCAATGCGGCGTTGACATCAAGCGAGGCCTTTGCCACCACCAAGGCGGGCCAGGCCAGCGTTACCTACTATTCGGGCGATAGACCGGGCAACGTGACGATCCGGGCGTTTTTGGCCGACGGCACCACTGCGACCGTGCCTCTCAAGCTGACCAGAGGGGCCGGCGAGCCGTTTACTATTGATCTGGAATTCTTCCCGCCGGAACTCTCCGCAGACGGAGGGAACAGCCAAAGTTTTGTCAGGGCGGACGTTACGGACGATGAGGATTATCCCGTGCCTGACGGTACCACCATCACCTTTGCCATTGTATCGGGTTCCGGCACACTTGAAAATGCGTTCCCTGTGGGTGTAAGGGAAGTAACGAAGACCACCACGGCCGGCGTCGCCAGTACGGTTTACTATTCGGGGAGCATCCCAACAGTCGTGGAAAAAATATTGATCAGAGCCCAGGCAGAAAACGGCAGCTTTGCCGAGAAAGAGCTAACGCTGGTTGAGGTTATCGGTTCCATGACCCTCACGGCGGTCCCAGCCAGCATTCCCGCAGACGGCACAAGCTCTTCAGCCATCACCGCTACCATAAAGGACAGCTCAGGGAATCCGGTCCCGAAAGGAACTGCAGTTGTGTTTACGACCAATCTTGGCACAATTTCAACACCGTCTGTGACCACCCCGAATGAATCAGGTGTGGTAACGGTTTCGCTGATCGCAGGGACAACACCAGGGGTAGCGACAGTAACGGCAACGGCGACAGTCGGCACGACTCCCCTTACCCAGTCTGTCAGGGTAAATATTGGCGGAACAACCGGTACCATCGTGCTGACCGCCAATCCGGGCACTATTCCGCCCGACAATACAAGTTCTTCCGCTATTACGGCCACCGTTAAAGATAACGCAGGGAGACCGGTGGAAGAGGGGACCCAAGTGAAGTTCGAAACCTCCCTGACAGGTACAAGATTTAGAAACGGCACTCAGAGTATCACCGTGCCCATCGAAAATGCGGCTGGCACGGCGACGGTTTCCTTAATTGCGGGCACCACGACAGGGTCCTCAAAGATAACGGCGACTGTGAACATCGCAGGAGCAGTTGTTACGCAGACCATTTATGTAAAAATTGACCTCACCTATTCAATAACCCTGTGGGCGGATAAAACCAATATCACATCAGATGGTACAGATGAATCCACAATTACTGCTACACTGCTGGATAACACCGGAGCCCCAGTTCCAGACGTCACGGTTAATTTCTCGACGGACAAAGGTTCCGTAACCCCCGCTGCCGCTGGTCCAACCGATGCCAACGGTCAAACAGAAACCAAACTTACGGTCAATAGTCTGGTGGAGGGAACGGCAACGGTGACCGCGACATACCAGGATGCGAGCAGTACGATCGCCATTGGCTACGCGCCGTAGAGGCGATCGGGGACATCCTTAAAGGGCGATGGGGGACGTCCTTAAATAACTAAATAACGCTTCAAAGGCAAAATATTGGGCCAGCGGGACGCTCTTTTAAAATTCAATTGCGGTGGCATAGGGGGCGTTGTTTCGCAGTTTTTTTTATTCACAGCGACCCAGAAGACCCATCCCCCTCTTTGTGGCCTGGCGGCGTTGACCCTTTTCCATAGGCTTTAGTATTGGATGGCCATAATGAATTTCGGCATAGTGAAATAGGGGATGCTGTTTTAAAATTCAACAAAGGCCTGCATTGGGCAACCCGTTATTACCAAACACTTGACGAAAACCAACGGAAGAGAGACCCTTCCATAATGAACATCGTATGGGACCCAAGAAAGGCAACGTCTAATGTTGGAAAACATGGGGTCTCCTTTGAGGAAGCGACAACGGTCCTGAGAGATCCCCTGTCCGCGACCGGCGCCGACCCTGATCATTCTATCGCAGAAGATCGATTTGTTACTTTTGGTGTTTCCGAATTGGGCCGACTCCTGGTGGTATGTCACACCGAGGAAAGGGAAATGATTCGAATAATAAGCGCCCGAAAGGCAACAAAAGGAGAACGAGAACTCTATGAAGAAGGATAAAACATCTGATAAAGAAGAACTGCGGGCAGAATATAGCCGTTCCGATTTTCCAGGAGGTCTGGTAAGAGGAAAATATGCAGAGGCCATGAGAAAATCATCGAATATCGTCGTACTTAGGCCAGAGGTTGCGAAGGTATTTCCGAATGAAGAGGCAGTGAACAACGCACTCCTTTCTCTGATCGAAGTGGCCCGGAAAAGTACTCGTCTGTCTGTTCATTCTTCCAACGGGACCAAAAAGCGGGCCAGAGGGACGCTCTTTTAAAATTCAATTGCGGTGGCATAGGGGGCGTTCTTTCGTAGTTCTTATTATTCACAGCGACCCAGAAGACCCATCCCCATCTTTGTGGCCTGGCGGCGTTGACCCTTTCCCATTGGCTTTAGTATTGGATGGCCATAATGAATTGGCATAGTCGACGAGATTTATGAAATTGAGACTATAGCAATAGGGTCCGGAATCAGGGAAATCGGTCGTTTGAAAAAGCTGTATGGACATGGAAATTGGAGAAGGATGAAAGGGGTTGCTCATATCAAACTGGCATCAGGAAGAATCAGGTTTGCTGTGGCTAAAGGGACGTTTTTGCGTTGTTGACTTTCTCGTTGCCAGGCTCCCGAGTGTTGGTGAAATGGGAGAGGTTCTTAGGGTTTTAGGTTTATCCCAGGCTCATGATCTCATCCCCTCTCTGTGGCTTTGAGGCTTTGTGTGAGAATCGATTTGGTCCAGGTCCAGCATGCTGAGAAACGAGATCCTTAAATATTTGCACCTGATCAACTCAAAGCTTCAGGAACGACATGTCAAGGGAGAGATCTGTCTGTATGGCGGCGCGGTTATGTGCCTTGTTTACGAGGCAAGACCCAGCACAAAAGACGTGGACGCGGTTTTTCAACCTGCTAAAATCATAAGAGAAGCGGCGAGAGAGATTGCGGCCGAGTATGATCTGCCGTCTGATTGGCTGAATGATGGTGTCAAAGGCTTTCTTGTGGAGCATTCGAGAAAGGTATTTCTGAACCTGCCTCACTTAACGGTCATGGTGGCGGAACCGGAATATCTACTGGCCATGAAATCGCTTTCGGCAAGAATCGACGCAACGGATGGTGCGGATATCGCTTTTCTGATCAAGGCGCTAAAGCTCTCATCCGTCAATGAAGTGTTTAAGATCATCGAGGGTTACTATCCTCGCCGGATTATTAAACCGGCTACGCAGTTTTTTTTGGAGGAGCTGTTCGGTGAAGCCGAAGACCATTCAGGAAGTTAAGGCGGCGATGGCGGCATACGGGGAGAACTGGCGCATACCGTTTATGGAATTTGTTGATGATTTCCGTCGCACAAGAGAGCCTGCGCTGATAGAACGGCATGCTCCATTGGATCATGGAAAGATCGAGTCGCTACTGGCCTCCACAGTAGAGTATTTATGCGACGAACTGGGCATAGATACTCCCGACTGGGTCTGGGAAGTGCCTCCCTGTAGCGAGCCCTGGTTTATTTCTGGGTACGAGAATCTCAAAGCCATATCCATCGCGGAAAGCCCTGTTTTTTTTCGAAGAAGGAAGATTTTTGTGTTGGACAATTTTCTTTCACGAACATAAGAAAGATGTGGAACAGGGGACGCGTGGAACAGGGAACGTCTTTTCGGTTTATGCCGGCTAACGATAAAGAGCGCTCGATGAAAAACAAACGAGACAATAAGGCAGCCGAGGCTGCTGAGGATTACAGCCTGCAGGATTTTGATCTTTCCCAACCCAAGGTCGTCAGACAAGCCAAAGAGGTTAAACCAAAATATGTGGGGAGACTGAGAACCATGAAAACCTCCATATCCTTGCCGGAATATATTGTCGATGACTTGCGTCGTCTGGCACGCATCAAGGGAATGACATCCTACCAGTCCGTGATCAGGGAGATCCTTTCAGAAAAGGTATATGAAGAAAAGCAGCGTTTAAATCTTTTATGAAAGTGAAGCCAACGGGACGCTGTCCGGTTTTTAGGTTTATCCCAGGCCAAAGGCCCCATCCCCTCTGTGTGGCTTCGAGGCTTTGAGTGATAAGGATGATTCGATGTTGAGCAATGATCATAGGAAGTATATCCGCCTTTGTCTCAGAGCCTGGCTGTTCCTGCTGATCCTTGCCTTCATCGTACCGGCCGTCCCCCGGGCCGGAGAGAAGACGCCTCCCTTTTATTCCGAAGAATACCGGGACACGAGTGTCTCCCATCCGACAGCGACGGTTGATGCTCCGGCAAAAGACTTCCCCTCTCTCTTCAAAAAGCAGGCCGCGGCCAAGACCGTTGACAAAACGCTCCCCGTGGACGACGGGACCTTTCAGACAGAGGAATATGTGGTGAAGGAAGGGGACTGGCTGGTGAAGATCCTTCGGGAAAAAGGCCTGATCAAGGAACAAAATCTCCCTGAACTCCTCTCCATATTAAGAAAGCTGAATTCCTCCCTGCGCAGTCTCGATATGATCCAGCCGGGTGAAAAGATCGTCATCCTGGTGAAGGTGGTCCCGGATAACGGATCAGAGGAAAAAGGCCCCCGGAAATTGAAGTACGAGACCTACAGGGTCAATCGGGGCGATATCCTGAGCCGGGTGGCCATGAGGCGGTACGGTCTTTCGAAGGAGCAGTTCAACCGGGAATACCTGAGGCTTTTTGCAGCGTGCAATCCCTCCATCAGCGACCCGAATCAACTGTCGGTCGGGCAGGTCATCAATCTTCCTCACTACCCGCCGGAACGTGCCGATACTGGAGATAGGTTGCCTGCCCCTGTCCTTCGGGACCTGGAGAAGTCTCCCCGCCGGGTGGCCCTGAAGGCGCCGACCCCCATGGAACGGCCGCAGCCCCCTCAGCCCGCGCCCTCTTTGCCGCCAAAGACGCCGCCCCCCTCGTCTCCCCCGGTCAAGGGGAGGCCTGAACCCGCTGCGAAGGATACGCCCCCGCCTCCCGAACCCTGGCCCGCGTCTTTAAAGCCGGTGACATCGGCGCCGGGAGAGGGCGGTTTGCGTACAGAGAGGACCGGTGAGGCGACCATCATCATCACGGATGGTCTGGGCACGGTTATTTCGAGAATGGGGGAAGAGTGGGTCCATTCGGGGGAACATTTCATCCCCATGGCCTCGGGCGGACACATCCACCTGGATGCTCAATCCTACCCGATTGTCCGTCTTCAAAAGGGGATCACAGTGATTGTGGACGTGCACAACGCGCTTCCGCAGAAAATGTCCAGGGTCCTGGAATCGACCTGGGCAAATTACAGGGTGGTGCGACTCTCCGCCAGTGATGATCTGCGCTCCGCCCTGGATAAGATTATAAATGCCTTCAGCTACCCGCAGATCTTTAAAAAGGGGGCTCCCCTGACGCTGGGAGGGAACATCCCGGTGAGCATCACCGGAGATTGGATCGTTACGCCGCCCGAAACCCGTTCAGGGAAAGGGCCGAAGTTTGTCGTTATCAACCTGATGGACGGACGAAGCCAGGGTCTCCCCCGCACCATAAAGAACTATCTGAAGCTGATAGGGGTGGAGGTCATTGAATATCCTTCCATCGACAATGGCCCATCAGATGCCGGTGCATTGTCAAAAGCCCGGACGGCAAAAGACGCCGCGGCATTGATAGAGGCGGTCCTGAAGCTCAGAGACCAGCCGTTCACCGCCCGGGTGAACATCCCGGCCTATGCGACCCGAAATGAGGACTTCAGATTCACGGTCCAGGCGGATTTCTACCTGGAAATTGGGGGACGGCGACATATTATCGATCTGGGAGGCCTCAACCCGGATGTGGTCTCCCTCCTGAAAGATACCGGGATTTCAGTCCTCTGCCTGGCACAGGAAAAAGAACCGGTTGAAATGGTTTCCAAGATCTTAGAGTTTCTGGATGTTCGATTTGAGCGCGGTCCCCATGCGTTTATGGCGAACAGGGCCGACGAGTCGAGAAATGTCAAATTGACCCTGTCCGGGATCACCTTTTACGACCACAGAGGCGGTTCCGTGCTCGCTACCCCGCTGAACCTCCCGCCTGAAATTGTGGCATTCCTGTCACAGAGAGGTTACAATATCCTAATCCTTTACCCCTTTGGGCCTTCGGGTTCAGGCAGCGCCTGAAAGCCATCGGGGAATGAATATTGAATAGTGAAGAATGAATCGTGAAAAACATCGGTAACATGAAACGACATGTCATAGCCGTGATCGCGTTCGTGGGGATTTTCTCCCTGATTGCAGGGGACGGATGGGCCAAAAAGGTCTACATCTGGCGAGACAGTGACGGACAAGCCCATTTTTCCGACACCTCGCCGGGCCCTGAGGAGAGCGGCGGCGAGGTGGAGGAAAGAAGATTCAAGGAGGCGTCCCCCCCCACGGAAGAAACCGCCCCGGTGGTTGCCAGGAGCCCGATTGAACACGCGGTCCGGTGCACCTTCAGGATCAAAAACAAGAAAGGCGGAGCATCGGGCTTTTTCATTAATGATAAGGGCCTGGCCGTGACGGCCAAACACGTGGTGGAGGGCGCTACCTACAGTATGGAGGCCGAAGTTCCCGGCGACCCTCGGAAATACAGGGTGCGGATCCTGAAAAAGAGCGGCCATCACGATCTGGCCCTGCTTCAGGTCGCCATGGACCGGCCGACCCCATATCTTGAGATCAGAGATCCCCATACCCTCGAGCCCGGCGATGAACTCTGGGCCATCGGAAATCCTTTGCTGGCCTTCAAGCAAACCATTACAAAGGGGAATTTCAGCCGTATGTTTCCGGAAGCCGACTGGAAGAAAGAGGCCAAGATGAAACGGCCTCCTTATAAATTCAGAGGGGACCAGGTGCAGTTTTCCACGCCGGTGATTCCGGGCAACAGCGGGGGGCCTGTGGTGGACCGCGACGGCAAGGTCATAGGGGTTGTAAGCTTCGGTTTTCCCAATACCCCCATCAATTTTGCAGCGCCCAGTTCCTACATCCAAAAGGAATTTGAATCCTACCTGAAATAAACGTGTCAACCTGACACAGAGCAGCTCTACCCAATCCCGCCATGCGGGACTCACACAGAGCCGCAAAGCCACAGAGGGGTTTTCTTCCGGGGATTAACGTGTCCTGTCTTTTGGCTTTGTGTCTCCGTGTCTCAGTGTCTCTGTGTGACTTATGGGTTTTTCCTGATCTTTTATTGCAAATCAAGCTCAGACAGGACCTTTTCCACCTCAGCCATGCTCGCAGCCCTTACCGGGGCCGGCAGGCTTCCATTCCCGTAGGCGATAAAATGGACCCCCGCCGCCTCCGCGGTTTCAAGGTCGATGGGGGAATCGCCGATGTAGACAGCCTGGTCCGGGTTCAGGGAAAAGAAATCAAGGATTTTGTAAATCGATTCCGGGTGGGGTTTGGGATTCTCCACATCCAAAGACGATACGACAATATCAAAAAGCCCACTCAGACTGTTTTGATCCAGGACATCCCCGATGGTATTGCTCCGGTTGGTGGCAACGGCCAGCCCTACCCTGGGTCTGAGATGCTTCAGGAGTTCTTTCAGGCCGGGTTCCATGACCATATCCTTGATGAACGGGGCATAATCCATCTGCATTCGATAGGCCTGGGCCTCCTCTGTGAACGGGGTCCCCGCAAAAATATACCGGACCGATTTATCGGCCGTGTTCATGTGGACATAATGGATCTGCTCCTCTGCCATGGGTGGAAGGCCATAGCGCGAGAGGAGGTGGTTGTAGAAATTGATGTTGGCCTGGCGGGAGTCGAACATGACCCCGTCGCAATCAAAGATGACCGCGGAAATTTTGCCTTGCTGATTCATGGATGGTTGCTCGTTGCTGGTTGATTCTCAATCGGTACGGTGCAAAAGCCCGATCAGGGCAAGCACAATAATTGCCAAACCGAACCCGAAATAGCAGAAGTTAAACAGATTCAATGCAGGGGTGCCCTCTCCCAGAACCGCCTCCCGGCCGAGGCCGTAGCCCCAATACAGAACAAACATGTAGTTGATTATCAAGGCTATTCTCACGCTTCCAAAAAGGAGTCCCAGTGTACTCAAAGCGAGCAGCAACCCTACCTGATAAAGGGGTATGGCCAATACTGTTGAATAGATGACGTCCACGGCATCCTCCCTTATTGCCGACACTTAATCCGCTCCAAAAAAATAGGTAACTCCCAGGAACCCGCCTACTGCATTGATGCTGCGGTTGCGTTTCGACAGCCCGGCGTTGGAAATGTGGTGGAACATCCCCTCTGCGTCCAGAGACCAGTTGCGGGCGATCAGATAATGAAGGCCCAGGCTGCACTGGGGTGTGAACTCAATAGCCTGGCCGATGGCCTGCTGGGTTTCATCCTTGTATGCGTCGTTGTACACGATCCCTACGCCCCCCTGGATGTAGGGAATCACCTTCCAATCCGGCTGGACGAAGTTGTATCGCAGCAGGCCGGTTACGCCGCCGATATAATTGCCAGGACCTTTGAAGATGATGGAATTGGAGATCTCCGCTAGAACTTCCCAGTTTCCTCTCAGAAAGCCTTCCTGAGGCCCTGGAGTGTACAACATCCAGCCCAGCCGCAGGTTGGTCTGGGCATAATTGAAGACAGGACTGTCTTCCGGGAGGTTCGTTAGAGAAAAGAGTGCCCCGGAAACGAGTTGAAAAGAAACCTTTCCCTGTGCAAAGGGACTGCCCGCCGGGTCGGCCGTCCCCTCCCGACCTTTTTGGACCTCTGCGTAGCAGTGGGCACTCAGGAACATGGCGAGACAGAATAAAGCGGAGATCTTCCGCAGCCCCGATGAAGAGGGGATCCCTGGTTTACGCAATATTCGACCCCCCCTTAGTTTTTTCGAAAAATGGAGAGTGAGCGGTGAACAGCGGTCAGGATTCGGCAATGAGTATAAGCGGCTGCCGCCTGTGTGTCAAATACAAAAGGGGAGGAGTCCTCTGCCTGTGAGCTGATGGTTGATGGCTGATGCGCTCGATCCCGCTTTTCACCCAGACTCATCAGCTTACCGGCCCACCAACTCAACAGCTTCCCTCTATCCCCCTGACCGATGACCGCTGATTTACACTTGAGTGCGACCGGATTTAGTGGTAATAACTGAAAAATCATCGGGTGGCGGTTCCGTTCAGGCTTGGCGGACCGGGCAAAGGAGGCAACGAAATGCGGAGATATCGGACACGATTAAGAGCCATGTATGGGGCGGCAGTCTTGTCCGTTTTGTCCCTCTGCTGTCCGGACGCCCTGTGGGCAGCAGAAGGCCATCAGAAGTGGGTGTTCCCTGCGGAAGGGACGGTGGGGAGCATAACGTCTTCTCCGGCCATCGGTCAGGACGGAACGATCTACGTGGGATCGGAGGACGGGAATGTATATGCCGTACGGCCGGACGGGACCAACGCGTGGCAATTTGGAACCGGGGGCAAGGTAACCTCATCCCCGGGAGTTCAATATTACGGCAATGCCATCACGATCTTTGTGGGATCGACGGACGGCAAGGTGTATGCCATCGGGTCGGACGGGGCCAAAAAATGGGAATTTACAACCGGGGCGGCGATTTCTTCCTCTCCGGCGATCAGTAATCTGGGCATCATTTACATAGGATCGGAAGATGGTAAGGTTTACGCCATCAGTTCGTCGGACGGAACGGCTGAAAGAGCTGAGTGGCCCTTTGTGACAGGAGGGAAAGTAACCTCGTCCCCTGCCATCGATGCGGAGGGCAACATCTACGTGGGATCTCACGATCACAAACTCTATGCCATTAAATCAACCGGTAAGAAGAAGTGGGAGTTTGAGACCGGGGGAATCATTTCCGCCTCTCCTGCCATATATGAGAGCGGAGCCACCAAGATTGTCTATGTTGGATCAGAGGATGGCAAGGTCTATGCCCTCAACATGGACGACGGCACAAAGAAATGGGAATTTGACGTCAAGAGTCCCGTCCTATCTTCACCTGCTGTCGACGGTACGGCCCTCTACGTCGGCGCGACTGACGCCAACCTCTATGCACTCAATCTGACAGCAGGGACCCAGACCTGGGTATTTCTCGATCCCGATGATCCGGTCCATTCCTCCCCGGCGATCGGTTCGGACGGAACCCTCTATGCAGGGTCGGATGATTACTGGCTGTACGCCATTCAATCGTCGAACGGCGTCCTGAAATGGCGGTTTGAAACCGGGGGCAAGGTCTCCTCATCACCCACCATCGGATTTGGCGGCGCTGTTTATGTGGGGTCACAGGACGGCAGGCTCTATGCAATTGACAGCAGTTCGGGCGCTCTGGGAAACGTGGCGTGGCCCAAGTTCGGCCATGACGTGAGACATACGGCCCGCAACGACGACAATAAAACTCCCACAGCCAGTGCGGGACCTGATCAGACCGTCAAGTCGAATGACACGGTCACCCTGGACGGGTCCAAATCGTCTGATCCCGATTACGGCATCCCCCTTTATTCGTGGAGCCAAAAAGAAGGGCCTCCTGTCACCCTCTCCGACGCCGCGTCTGTCAAACCGAACTTTACCGCGCCCGGGGTGGATAAGGAAACGGCCTTGACCTTCGAACTGAAGGTCACGGACAACGCCGGCAAGACAGATACGGACACCATCACGGTAACGGTCCAGAAAAAGGATGACGACAAGGGATGTTTTATCTCGACGGCAGGCTATTAGGCTCAGCTACAAAATGAGTTATGGCAAAATAATTTAGGACAAAATAATTAAAGAATGGTTTCAGAGGCTAAAGCGGCATAACCGCAACCAATCCCGCCAAGTGGCGGGACTCAAACAAAGCCACAAATCCACAGAGGCAAAACCACATTTCTTGTTTTTTGTGACACAAAACATTGAAATAATACCGTCAGTGCTGAAAGGGGATGCCATGAAAAGACGACCAATGAAAAAGGCTGGTTTTTTAATCAACGGAGTGGTTTCGTTCTGCATGCTCCTGGGCCTGCTGTTAACCCTGTCGTGCTCAGACTCGGGCACAGGCAGTCCCCAACAGATCTTCAGCATCGCCGTCCCCAGCGAGAACGAGCGGTATTTTGGCGAGAAGAGGGACTTTTATGTGGTCGGGTATTTTGTGGAGGATGCCCTGAAGATCGGGAATATCAAGATCGAACTGTTCCGGGGGGAAACCGCATCCGGCACCCCCGTACGGCTGATTGAGAGCCGCGTGGACGAGACCGGCGTAACGCCGGACAGCGCCATCGAGTCGGACTATCACGAAGGCGAGGGCTGGAACCTGAACAAGGCCCCGGATCTGGTCAATGATCCTGGAGGGTTCTACTTTCCAGGCAACAAGGTCCTGGTCACCAATACCTATTTCGGGGGGATCATATTGGGTGGAGCCACAAAGGATTTTGATACTGATTATGTGGATTCTTCCGGCGCCCCCCTGGAGGACCTGACCGAGGGCGTTTATACCCTTCGAGTGACCGCGGTATTGGGCAATGCGGTCTTGCAGAGCGAGACCATGAAGCTTCATTTTGAGCCCATGGTCAAGCTGTTCGGCGCGTTTCAGCCCGCGAATCATGAGAGCAAATTCAGGGCCTATGCAGCGGCAAATAATTACAGGGTCTTTCTGGACCCCTTTGCCGGCTATTTTTTCCCGGAAGGTTACTCAGTAGGAAATTACAAGATCAACAAACGGTGGAGACCACAAAACTCTCTGGAGGTCGTCAACACGGTCGAAGGGGTCTCTTACGGCACCCCGGACAATGCCCGGATCGGCTTCATCCTCTATAATCTCATTGAGACGGGCACCACCTCCCGCCTCGAGATCGGCAAAGCGCTGTTGACCGGGGCCATTGACAGCCCAAACACCTTTTTCTGCCGCTACGACATCGGTGAGCCGGAGATTACCTATACGACGATGACGTCCGAGGAGAGGACTATCGGGGGTTCCATCACCCCCCTTGATGAGGGGGACCGGCTGGAGTTGTCGAGGGCCGAGATCAGAGTGCTCGGCTCAGGGGACGGGGACAACAAATACAACATATATGATGAGACGCCCAAGATTCTTGATCTCAATCTTGCGGACGGCGTCGAAATGACAACGGACGAGGAGTTTTCCGTTTTTGGCGTTGTCACGCCGATACCGACCACGGTTACAGAGGCGTCGTACCTCTACTACATGGCTGACAACCGGATTTCAAAGGTCCGTTACAGCATAATCGATGCTCAGGGGACTAAAATTGCCGTCACCACCCGCGATCTCAACCTGGGAAGGGTATACATTCAGTCTGAGCCGGATAGGCTCTTCTACTCAATTTTTGAGTTCGAACACGAGTTCGATTTCAGTGCCATGAGCATCACCCCCGGGACCTATACCGTGCATTTGATCGGACTGGACATAAACGGTGATGAGATCTCAGGAACCGAAGAGACATTTACGGTTGAATATGGGTAGGAGGATCTCAGACCCGTTGGCCTGAGTGATCGTCGGCTGTCTCGCACCTGTTACCCATTTCAGCTCAAGGCTATTTTGGGTAACATGGCTATTTATTGTTGCTTTTATATATGACATATCGTAGCATTTATGTGAATGAAACCATCTACAATGAATGGCTGAGAGGTGAACTGAAATGAAATTCGTATCGGTTAGAGATCTTCGTCTGGCTCCAGGCAAGGTATGGAAACTGGCTAGAGAGGAAAAACGGATTGTTCTGACTGCCAACAGCCGACCGGTGGCCATTCTGACCGGTGTGGATGAAAACTCGTTGGAGGAGGAATTAGAGGCCATTGAAAGGGCCCAGGCATTAATCGCCCTGGACCGAATCCATCAGGACTCAGTGAACAGGGGGACCGATCGAATTTCGGAAAGGGAGATTCAGCTTGAGATCGATTCGGTTCGCGCGGGACAGATGTCTTGAAGATCGTACTGGATACAAATGTCATGGTCTCGGCGTTTTTGAAACCCCGGAGCAAACCGGCTCGGATCTTGCGGCTGGTGCTTCAGGGCGAACTGAAAATTGTATGTAACGAAGCTATTTTGGCGGAATATTTGGAGGTCCTGGTAAGACCAAAATTTGAACTGAATCGCAAAAGGGTAGAAGAAATCGTGCAGTTCATTCGATCCCGAGGGATCTATTCCCCTGCCCTTGTCCAACCGTTGAACCTCCCCGACCCCGATGATGAACCTTTTCTTGAGGCTGCCCTTGCGACAGGGGCCGATATGCTGGTAACCGGAAATATCAAGCATTTTCCGAAAGAGGCCTGCAAGGGGCTCAAGGTTGTCTCGCCTGCCGAATTGCTGCGATTGCTGGGTCCCCACCCGATGTCTCCAGAAATCCAGACAAACCCATAAGCTCAGGGAAGCCCGCCCCGCTGGCTTATCAGTGAGAGACCGAAGATGGCCATGTTGCCCAGGGAATGGATGGTGATGGGGGCCATGAGGTTCTTCTCAACCTCGTAGGCCAGGGCAAAGAGAAGGCCCCCCACGATCTGGGTGATCGGAACGGCGGGGAAGACCGGGTGTGCCAGGACAAATGCGAGGGTGCTCAAAGGAATCGCCACGATGGCCCCCCATCGCCTGAAAAATCCGTAGAGGACGCCCCTGAACAAAATCTCCTCGGTGACGGGACCAATGATCCCTCCCACGATAAAGAAGAGGAGGATATGGGCAGGATCGGCAGGAACAGGGGTATGTATCAAGGAGAGAGGGTGGATCCCCGCGACATAGAGGAGCACGCCTGCCAGTAAAACAAGAAGCCCGAAACCCCCAGTCCAGAGGAGTCCCCTTTTGAGTCCCGGAACCAATCCGTTCCGAGGCAATCCAATGGAGGCGAGGCCCTTCTCCCTTGCGAGAACAATGGCAATCATGAGAGCGGCCTGCAACAGCCGCACCCCTCCGAGAACCATCATGGGATGGAAGGTCTTTCCCCCTATTCCTCCCAGCCTCGCGCAGGCTTCCACGGCAATGACCGCCGCAAGACAGAGAGCCAGGGTCCTTATCTGGAGTCTGTCTGTTTCCATCCCAATTCCTTCAATGCCCGGTAGGCATACCACTGGGTGTACCAGCGGTCCGAGGTTTGGATCCGTTTCAGGATCTCTGCTGCGGCGTCCCGGTCGCCCCTCCGGCCCAGAGACTGAAATGCCATGCATGCCACCGAGGGTGAGGAATCATCGAGGAGACGCAACAGGTCCTCATAGGTTTCGGGGCTTCGGCTGACGATCAGGGCCTTTGCCAGCCAGTAGCGCTCCGGGATGTGAGGGCTGAACAAGATCCTCTTATAGGAAATGAGACCGGCCACGTCCACCCAGTTTTGTCGGACAAATTTCAGCGCGGCCACCCTCTCCTGCCAGCGACCGGATGTCAGCAACCTGTCCAGATAGTTCTTGTCAGCGTTTCCCCCATTGCCAAGCCAGAGAGGTATCAGCAATGTCACGCCTGCTGAAAAACAGAGGAAGGCGGCCGTCAGGGAGGCCATCTTCAGGTCAACGCACCGGGTTAACGGGAAGAAAAAGATACTGTACAGGAAAAGATAGAGGGTGACAGGGAATCCGATCAGAAGTGAATAATAGGTGAATTGACGGAACAGAGAATTCCTGTCCATCTTTGAAGAAAACCGCTTCAAGACCTCATCCGGCGCGGACAGAAAATCATTGGGAGTGGTCTTGAGGATCACCCGACCCCTGTTTTCGAGGTACAGGTCCCTCCCCGATCCCCTTATTTTCAGGTCAACCTTCCCATTTCCTTCTATGGGAAGATAGTCGCGGCCGACCAGTTTTGCTTCCAGCAGCTTCTTCAGCGGCTTCTTCCCGACCGAATCCAGGGAGCAGGTCTTGAGAAGCTTCTGGTCCAGAGATTTGAAGACCTCAGCAGGATAGAGGGTGTACCGGTAATAGAAGTCGTTTATCTTTGCGCCGAAGGTATTGGAGAGAAGGACCCTGTCTCTGAGGTCCAGGAAGAGGTCGCCATTCATCTGCGGCGCCCAGAGGGAGGCCAGCAGGGCAAGGGTCATGAGATGCACAGGGGCTGGAGACCAGGGGCCGTGTTTGATCTGTTGCGGCATCCATCTCAGGGTGAGCCGGAAGACCAGCGGCGGTATAAGAGCGAAATAGGCCGTGGCCAGTGGAGAAATCCCTTTCCAATTCATTGCGGCCATGGCTCCGGCCCAAAAAAGGAGGAGGAAAATCAGGGGAAGGGGCTTGCGGGAGAAGATCCGGTCCCAGGCCCAGGCCGCGGCAAGGGAGAGGAGAGAGATGCCGGCCCCTGCGCTCAGGGTAAAGAAGAGCCCGCCATACACAGCGGGGGCCGGTTCGTGAAGCCGGTCCATGAGTTGCTGGTTAGGAACGATGAGATATCCGGCATCTTTGATCACCGCAAGGGTTTGGTAAAGCGACCTGTTGGAGAGATAGACCTGGAGGGCGGCGATGATCTGTGCCGCCGCAAGACCCGCCAGAAGGGCCGCAGCAGGATACCAGCCCGTCCGCCATCGGCGAGATGGAAACACGTTAATCCCTCAATTCCTGAATCCGGCCCAAGGCGCAGGGAGCAGGGGACAGGGGGCGGCAAAGAAGTGTGAAGTGTGGATTGGGAAGTTGAAAGTTCAAATCAGAATTTCCCTTTTGTTACTTTAGGCACTTTAAACTCGTAACTTCAAACTTGATGAATCCAGCATCACTGATACGTCACCCTGAACACCTCTTCAATGGTGGTGATCCCCTCCAGCACCTTCTGTGCCCCGTCCTGGCGCAGGGTCAGCATCCCCTGCTCAACGGCCTTCTGCTTGATGGCGTTGGCATCAGAGGTCTTCAAGATGAGGTTCCTGACCGGTTCATCCAGGATCATCAGTTCAAATATGCCGGTCCTCCCCTTGTAGCCCGTGTCCAGGCAGGCCGGGCATCCCCGTCCCCTGTAGATCACCTTGCCTTCAGCCATCCCGGGGGTGATGCCGATGCTCTGGAGGGACTCCGTGTCGGGCGTATATGCCTCCTTGCAGTCCTTGCAGACGACGCGAACCAGTCGCTGGGCCAGGATAGCGGTCACCGACGAGGTTACCAGGAAAGGTTCTATCCCCATGTCGATGAGCCGGGTCGTGGCGCTGGCTGAATCATTGGTGTGCAGCGTCGAAAAGACCAGGTGCCCGGTCAGGGCGGATTGTGTGGCGATCTCGGCGGTCTCCAGGTCGCGTATCTCGCCCACCAGGATAACGTCCGGGTCCTGCCGGACAATGGACCGGAGCCCCTTGGCAAAGGTGAGATCGATCTTGGGGTTGACCTGGATCTGGCCGATGCCGTCGAGCTGGTACTCGATGGGGTCTTCGATGGTGATGATGTTGATGTCGGTCGTATTGATGGTGGAGAGGGCCGCATACAGCGTGGTGGTCTTGCCGCTGCCGGTGGGTCCGGTGACCAGGAGGATCCCGTGCGGAGACCGGATGAGCCGGTTGAACTGGTCCAGCCGGTCGGCCGGCATGCCGAGATCGGAGACATTCAAGAGGATACTGGTCTTATCGAGGAGTCGCAGGACCACCCGTTCGCCAAAGGCCACAGGGATGGTGGACACCCGGATGTCGACGCTCTTGTCGGCAATCCGAATCTCAATCCGGCCGTCCTGGGGGAGTCGTTTCTCTGCGATATTCATCTTGGCCATGATCTTGATGCGGGAGATGAGCGCCGATTGGATATGCTTGGGCGGGGAAAGCATATCATAGAGGATCCCGTCTACCCGGTAGCGGATCTTGAGGGCATGCTGGGAGTGTTCGATGTGAATGTCGCTGGCCCTGGCCTTGACCGCCTGGGAGAGCATCAGGTTGACCAGCTTGACGACCGGGGCATCGCTGGTGTCCTCTAACAGGTCGCCGGTCTCCTGGATCTCGGAGAGGATCTGACTGGTATCCTCCCCGTGCATGTCCTCGATCACCTGTTCCGCGGAATCGCGGCTCATATCGTAGGCATAATTGATGACCGAGAGGATATCCCCGTAGGGGGACAGGACGACCCCCGCATCTTTCAGGATGGGCAGACGTCTCAGATCATCCAGGGGCTGAAAGAGGAGGGGATCATGGATGGCGATGACTGCGGCCCCAGGCGTCACAACAGGGGTCATTTTGTATTTCCTGAGGAACTGGATCGGGATCTCCTGGGCGAAAGACGTGTCCAGATCCGGCGAAAGGAGGCTGGGCACAACCGGAATATCGAACTGAATTCCCAGGGCTTTCAGGAGCTCCGTTTCAGTTACAGCCCCCTGCCGGATCAGAATTTCTCCGATTCGGCCCCCCTTTTCCGCCTGGATCCGAAGGGCCTCCTCAAGGCCCTGCTCCGTAAGCTCGGATGTCTCCAGCAATATCTCGCCGATTCGTCTGTGGTGCATGGGAAAAGGTTCCGGGGTTCAGGGTTCAAGGTTCAGAGGTCAGGAAAGGGGCCGCCCAAGTCGTCCACCCTTTCACACATCCGTTCATCCATTTTCAAGTATCCACTGCGACGCACCATTTTTATGCAAAGGGATCTCCGTCTTCAAAGTCCTTCATACGTATTCTATACTTCCGTGCAAGCGAATCCAACACCTCCGATACCTTCTCTACATGGCGGTCTTCGTGGGTGGTCATACAGCCGGTTCGAATGATCGCTTGTCCCCTGGGTACAGCGGGAAAAACGGCCGGAAGGGCAAAGATGCCTCGATCGAACATGTCTCGGCTGAGCAGATAGGCTTTCTCCTCAGACCCGACGCAGATCGGAATGATCGGTGTGATCGAGTCCCGGACCCGCAGTCCGATGTGTCGGAATGCATCCCGCATGCGCCGGACTATCTCATGCAGGCGCGTTACCCGTTCCGGTTCTTGCTCCAGGATGTCCAGGCAGGCCATTACGGTAGCGGCATTCACTGCGGGGAGGGCAGCAGAGAAAATCAAGGGCGTGGCGTGGTGACGCAGATACGCCATCACGTCTTCGTGGTCGGAAGCGATAAACCCTCCGATGGAGGCAAGAGATTTGCTGAACGTCCCCATGATGAAATCGACCTGCCGGGTAAGGCCGAAATAATTGGCAGTTCCCCTTCCTTGCTCGCCCAGCACCCCAAGGCCATGGGCGTCGTCCAAATAAAGAACCAGATCAGGGTGGTCCTGTTTGAGACACAACAGCTCCGGCAGGGCCGATATATCCCCTGACATGCTAAATACGCCTTCTGTCATCAAAAAAGGAATGGCATGGCGTTTCTTCCTGCGGATCCGTTCCAGGGTTTCAGCCGCTGCGAGGCCGTTATTGTGAGCAAAGGGCATCATCCGCGCCCCCGATGATCGACAACCCTGGAAAATGCTGGCGTGGTTCTCACGATCGCAGAGAATAATATCCTCTGTCGTCGCAAGGGATGCGATGCCCCCCAGATTCGCGCTGAAGCCGGTCACAAAGAGAATCGCCTTTTTCTTCCCTACGAATGTGGCTAAGCGTTCCTCCAGCATCTCATGCAGGGTGAGATTCCCGCACAAGAAACGGGACCCTCCGGTTCCCGACCCCCATCTTCGCAAGGCTTTCGCAGCCATGTCCAGGACGCGAGGTTCCTGTGTAAGCCCCAGGTAGTCGTTGGAGGCCAGCATGACCAAACGCTGTCCATCAATCTCTACATCTCCCCCCCATGAACGTGAAACCGGATGAAAATAAGGGTATAATCCTTGAGCCTTTCCTTCACGGACAAGCCCAACAAACGGCCTGCAACGGTCTCTAAGCGACATTTTAAAGGTGCTCGGTAATGGGGGTATGGGCTGCTGCTTCGGGCCGAGGAGTCAAGATCTTTGAATCTCAGCCCGGAACAGCAGAAACCGGGAGTCCGTGCTTTCTATTCCCGGGCGGTCACGACAGGATCGTGGCGCTTCTTTTTCGAAAAGTCCAGAAGCCAGCCATCAGCATGAGCAACACGAAAACGATCATGCCCCATTCCTGCAACGTGGGTATTGGTGTGGCTAAGTAATTGAAGGAATTGGCTAATGTGCCACTTTGAGTGTCGGGGTTTGTGACCGTGACATCCACCTGACCGGCGGCATGGGCCGGCGTTACGGCGGTTATGGTCGTTGAATTCAGAACCGTGACGCCGGTGGCTGGGATACCTCCGAAAGTAACGGTTGTTTCGGCCTGTCCAAAATTCCTACCCTCAACCGTTGCGGCCGGCTCGCCTAAAAAATTCGTACCCGTGATGGTGACAGCGGTCCCTCCGGCAACCGGACCAGAGGATGGATTGACATTGGTTACAGTAGGAGGAGGGGCTGCACTTTCATAGCGGAAGCCGTTGGTCAACGTACCACTTTGGGTGTCGGGGTTTGTGACCGTGACATCCACCTGACCGGCGGCATGGGCCGGGGTTACGGCGGTGATGCTGGTGGCACTCTGAAAAACCACCCCCGTCGCTGCGGTGCCGCCAAAGGTGACTGTTGCCCCGTTGACAAAATTGGTTCCCGTGATGGTGACAGCGGTTCCCCCGGCAACCGGACCAGAGGATGGATTGACATTGGTTACAGTAGGAGGTGCGGCACACGGGCCGAGTTCAACTTCAAGAATAAATGCCGTCATTCCCAAATTTCTTACGCCAGGCGCATAATCGATGTCGTGTTCGCCAAAACCCTGGCTGCCGATCAAAAATCCCACGTAGCCGCTTGCATCAGCATCATAAAGGTCGGCTTGGACCGACTCCGTCACATCGATCTCAAAGTATTCATAGTCAGTCCATGAATGTGGAAATTGGATCTGGAGAGGATTGTTGGCCGCGTTCACCAGATTTCCAAAACACCCTCTCTTGCCGTCGTTGGTCAGGTTTTCACATGCATGGTCCATATCGTAAAGGCCCACGTAGACCGTTACATTGCCGGTTTGGGCCGAGCTTGAATACCAGGGAGAGGTCTTAAACCGCAATCTGGCACTTATTACCTCACAACCCCGCTTATCCGTCATGTCATAAATGAAGTAGCTGAAGCTCTTACGCTTAAAATCACTCGCCCCCTGGACGAAACGGACCGTATTTATGGGGGGTTCTTCTGGGTCTGCGGGTCTATCCATGCCCTGGCCATAGGGCAGGATGGCATACTGCGCATCGGCCATACCTGACGGCCAGTTGATCCCTGTCACTGAACCGACCCAGTGTTGAGGGTCCTCAGGACCAGGTCCACCGTAATCCAAAGACTTCCCTTCATCTTGATATCTGTCACACACATCAAATTCGTCGGGATAAGGTGCCCTGTTGGTACCTGCAAAAAAAACGCGATCCGCCTCGCATGAACCGACCGTTTCGCTTACCATGAGATTGTTGACAAGCTCCGGCTCGTAAGCAAGGGCACTTGACGCGGCCATCACCAGAGAGACAATTCCCCAGAATAAAAAGCTTCTTTTCATCAGTTTCTCCTTTCTGATTCGAAGACGCAACAGTGAGCATCAAAATTTCCGATGAAGAAGTGATGTCCTTTGTGAAGCATAATCTTGCCATGAAAACCAAGCGTAAATATCTTTGGCGTTTTTAAATAAATACGGATCAAGTTGTCAATAGAAAAAGGATCGCTACCAGAGGATCCCATTGCCCGTTTTTGTTTTCTTGGCTATCTGGTGGAATAGAAACGAAGGGGAGTCATTGCGCAGACCTGGCTTCCCCTGGATGACCACCCTCGCGAACACCTGGCTTCATCGAAAGCGGCTTGAAAAGATGAATGATCACCCTCATCCCCTCTCTCAGGATCAAATCTTTGTTTGCAGCTGTCAATTCCACTTCATAATAGGACGGACTGAGGGGATCAAGGGACAAAGGGGTCCAGGAAATGCGGCTGATGTGGCCCTTAAACTTCCAGCCGGGACGCGACTCGGGCTGAAGGTTTGCCGAGTCCCCAAGGGCCAGCCGAAGGGCCTCCTCTTCATACACATGCGCCCGGAGACATATGGGTTTCATGACCCCCACCTCGAAGACGCGGTCCAAAGGCCCGAGTTGGGCGCCCTCTTGCAGGTCGGGGTGAATCCAGATCACGTGACCCGTGATGGGGGCCTTCAGTTCCACTTGCGCGGGAAGTTGTTCGGGCGCTAAGGGGGTCCCCAGACGAAGTTCCAGCAGATCGATCTCATGCTGCTTGACATCCGGGGAATGAAGTTGGCTGCGAAGAGAAATGAGGGCCTCCGGGGTCAGCCGGTATGTTGCCAACACATCCCCTTTTTTCACCTCCTGGCCCGAGGTCACTTCCAGAGAGACAATCGTGCCCTGATAAGGAAACCCCACGATGCGTTTCAGGGAACAAACCGCCTTGCCAATGAGAACAATATCGGACGTGGGGGCCTTCCTTGGCAGAACCCTTTGGAACTCCTTGACATCTTTTCGAGGCGGCGCTACGCGCTGCCCTTTTTGGTCCTCTCCCTGGGATTCTGCGGACGGCAGGCACAGGAAGACAGACAGCGCAGCTGCAAGAAAGCACCGGGTACGCCAATTTCCATGCGAGCTAAGGTTCATACAACACTCCATCTTCCAGGCGGCACATTCTGGGGCATCGGGCAGCCACCAGCGGGTCGTGGGTCACCACAATGACGGCTGTTTTGCCGTCGTCAGCGATCCTCTCAAAGCAATCCATAATGCGCTGGCCGTTTGCCCGGTCAACCTGTCCCGTAGGTTCATCGCCCAGGAGCAGGCAGGGCCGGTTGACCAGGGCACGTGCAATCCCCACCCGTTGCCGCTCCCCTCCGGAGAGCCGATTGGCTGGATGGCCCAACCGGTGTGTCATGTTGACCCGATTCAAGGCCTCAGCAATTCTCTCCGGACGCTCTGCACGTCTCACATCTGCGTAAATGAGCGGCAATTCGAGGTTTTCATACACGCTGCAAGTTTCAATCATATCTGAATTCTGAAATACAAATCCGATGCAGTTCCGGCGGGTCTCCGCCTGGGCTGTTCGCGCCAATTTCAGCATATCCGTGCCCAGCATGTAATATCGCCCGCCTGTTGGCGAGAGGAGGAGCCCCAGAATGAAAAGGAGCGTGGACTTACCGGACCCCGAAGGGCCCATGATCGCTGCCATCTCCCCGGGATGAACGGTCAGGCTCACCTGCCGGAGTGCCGTTATAACGCCCCCATTTCCCTGGTATTCCTTGGCAAGGTCGATCACTTCAAGGATCGGCGTGCCCAGGGTCTGCTGCTGAGACGATTTATTCATGACGCAATGCGGAAGCCACCTCCATCCGGCTTGCCCGTATGGAAGGGTAGGTCCCTGCACAGAGACCCAGTGCGAAGGACGTCCCGACGCTCCAGGCCGTGCTGCGCAGAAAAAGATCCATGGGTGGCCGACTGTTCAGTATGAGGCCGATGGCCTCCGTGGCCAACCAACCCAACACGACGCCAGACAGGGCCGCCCCTGTGAAAAGGGCCAGGGATTCGGCCATGAATTGGACCAAAATATCCCGATCCTCGGCGCCGATGGCCTTCTTGACGCCTATTTCCCTGGTGCGTGAGCGAACAGATGCCATCATGATGTTCCATATGCCGAGACCACCGAGGATTAGCGTGGCAATAACGCATACGTTTGCAAAGACCTCCAGCCAAAGGGCCACCCGTTTTACACGCTTCAGATTTCCCCACTCCCCATCCACGCGAAGCCTGTCTGTGTGCAAAAAATCTCCCACCACGCCGGGAACCGCAGCGGCCGTCGGCGTCACATCATCCCAGCTCTTGCACCGGATAAAAAGCCTAACCGGGAGGGTCATATGTGAAATACGGCTGAATGCAGTGGTGAGGGGAACAAAAATAAAGCGGGTTCCTTCCCCCACCCGGAACCCGTCCAGAACGCCTGCAATTCGATACAGGTCGTTTTCGATAAGGATATGGCTGCCGGCCACATCCTCTCTGTCGAACAGCGTACGCGCAACCTCAGCGCCGATTACACAGACCCGGTCGCCGCATTCAACGGCCTCCTTATCAAAGAACCCGCCTGCGACCGGTTCAAAGGCATGAAGTTCCCAGAAATATCTGTCCACCGCCACCAACGGAAAATGCCCTTGATTTTTTCCCCATCCAACGGAAGCGGGAGCAGATTTCAAGGCGATTGTACTGACGACGCTGACACCCGGTAGCTTTCGGAGGGCCTTCAGGACATCCCAGTAGAAAAAGCGTACCCTTGCAGTCCAAGGCTGATCCAAGGGTTTGTCTTCGAAATAGACCTGAAGAATGGTGGCGCCGCCCAACAGGTCCAGTTTGGTGTTGAATACTTTTTTGACATCGTCGCTCAGGCTCATCACTACAATCATTCCGGCAGTGCCAAAGACGATGGCCAACGTCGGGCCGAGAAATCGTCTGCGCTGACGGAAAACATGACGAATACTGATTCGCAGGATGTCTTTAAACCTGGATGAGAAAATCATGCCCTGTATTGGGATCAATGGGTAATCGGACCATCAACAGTGCCTGAAGTGGTCGAACTTCGTCGTTTCCAGCCACTATTGAGCCTGATAGGGAATCGGACCGCCTATCGGCACGTTTTTTTGTTCATATCCCCTCGATGGAAACAAGTCAATGACCTTTTGCTCTCTGTTCCCGGTCAGGCATGGATGGTCTGTGGGTAAGCCAAAGGATTTCGCTTGCGATGTTTGAAACAACCCTGTCGGCAAGAACAAAAGCATTGCCATAACGCATATAATTGTTAAATAATCACGGTAACCGTCTCTTCTCAGAAAGACAAAATGAAGATTGAAATACACCGGCTTGGAGATCACCTATGAGAGGCGCCTTGCAAACCATTCAGGGCATGTCCGTTGGCACACTGTTCCAGGTCTTAGAACGGAACGGTTTCAGGGTAAACCCCCGTTTTACGGGCCGTTACATTTATCTCGTTGCCATGGGAACCCTGAATTCAATATTAGGGCGATGTGAAACGATAGCCTACAGGAACAGGATTGAGAACTGCGAAATCAAAGAAGCCCCTGTCTTTATTATCGGTCACTGGCGAAGCGGCACCACCCATTTACATAACCTGCTGAGTATGGATGATAACTTCACCTTCCCAACGGCCTACGAGGCCATGTTTCCCCATCACTTCATATTGAGCCGGCCGTCGGGCTCGCTCATCTTTGATCTCATAGCGCCCCCAAAAAGACCCATGGACAATCTCCCCTTCTCTGCGGAAGTACCGCATGAAGACGAATTTGCCCTGGCGGCCCTTTCCACAGCCTCGCCGTACATGCGGTTCCTCTTTCCCCTTACAGGGGATTATCCCTATAGCGTGTTGGATCCGCAGGAGATGCCTGAAGAATACCTTGAAAGATGGAAGACCTCCCTGGTCTATTTTTTGAAGAAGCTGACCTATTTGAAGGGAGGACGAATACTGCTCAAATCCCCGGCCCATCTCGGCCGGGTGAGGCTTCTCCTTGAACTGTTCCCAGGGGCCAAATTCATCCATATCGTCAGAAACCCCTATGTGGTCTATGTCTCAACGAAAAGACTCTGGGAAGACTGCCTTGCACATACACATTTGCAGACAACGAACCCGGAGAGAATGGACGATATCATTTTCCGATGGTATAAGGAGTTGTTTTCCCTTTTTCAACGGGACCGAGACTTGATTCCTGCTGGTTCATTGCACGAGATGAAATTCGAAGACCTGGAAGAAGCCCCAGAAGCCAGTCTGAAACAGATTTATGAAAATCTCGGCCTGACTGGTTTTGATTGTTACATAAAACAGGTTTCCGGCTATCTGGAAGAGATCAGGGACTACAGAAAAAACCATTACGTCCTGGATAGCGTAAGCCGCGAAAAGATACGCAATCAATGGCACAACGTTTTTGAGCGCTACAATTACCCGATGTGACGACAGACACCTTGTGGATTGCCCCCCTGTCAGGCGTGTCTGGGATGGTAAGGAAACGATGCAAGCGCTGGTCTACTCACAATCCGCTCTGTTCTATCTTCTGCGCAGGACGCTCAATTCCATCTTCCCACACCGTTTCTTTGGCCTGATTTCCGGCTTAAAATTGAAAGAGATCCCTTTTAACTCCCGCGGTTCTGATTGGGTAATTCTTCGCAATCGGATTTGCGGGATCTGCGGGTCGGACCTGCAGCTTCTGAGAGGGAGAGACTCCGTGTTAATGGAGCCCTACGGCTCATTTCCCGCGGTGTTGGGCCATGAAATCGTGGCTGAAGTGGCATCCCCAACGCCGGATGCCCTATGGCAGACCGGCGATCGTGTGGTGGTGGAACCTCTGATCGCCTGCGAAGAGCGCGGCTTGCTCCCATGTGGCTACTGTGTGAAGGGGAAATATAATCTGTGCGAGAATTCCAGAGGGGGCAGTCTGACGCCCGGAAATTTCATAGGCTACAATCGCAGCATAGGGGGAGGAATGGCCGAGTTTATGACTGTGCATGTCAGCAGGATAATCAGGCTGCCGGATAGCCTACCGGACGAAAAGGCCGTCCTCACCGACTCCCTCGCCTCTGCCCTCCAGCCGGTGCTTGATCATTTCCCCAATGATAGTGAGACGGTGGTTGTCTATGGCGCTGGAATCTTGGGACAACACACGATCCGCGCCCTGCGTTGCCTGGGCTCAAAGGCCTCAATCGTCGCTGTGACGCGACATGCATTTCAAGATGATCTGGCGCGTTCTGGCGGTGCGGACAAGGTCTTGCGATCTCCCGGCCGGGCGGAACTGGGCAATGCCTTGGGTGCAGGCTTTATTCCTACCACCCTTGGCGGAGGGAATCTCGATGGAGGTGCGGATATTTTTTTTGACTGTGTCGGCAGCCAGCGTTCTCTTCAGGAAGGGTTGCTGGCCCTGCGATCCTCCGGGAAACTTGTCATGGTTGGCACGGCCGCATCTATCAGTCGCATTGACATCTCCAGCCTTTGGTTCAGGGAATTACATCTGGTCGGGTCCGTGGCGGCCGCCCACAGCCTTTTCCGGGGAAGGGATGTCCACACCTACCAATTGGCCGTGGACCTTCTTGCCAGCCAAAGCTATGATGCCAAAGGTCTCGTCACACATCTGTTTCCTCTTCGAGAATACGGCAAGGCGTTTGCTCATGCCTTTGACAGACCCCATTTCCAAAGCGTCAAAGTGGCCTTGAATATGAGAGGAGGCGGCGGGACATAGGGGGGCCCCATTATAGCGGTTTTTTGTAGATTCGATACTTTCTGTAAACCTCAAGACCCCCTTCACGAAACATCTCATTAATAGGATCGTTATCTTCCAAAGTCCAGCCAAGTTCCATATATTGATATCTATTCTGCTGCGTCAGTAGCCGGTACATATGATCAAATGCCGCTATGGGCAGGCCCAGTTGACGGCATTCTTCCCTCACACCGAACATAAAACCGCGAAGCCCATTGATTTCTTTCTTATATTTCAGGATCTTGACCAGGCCTAAAAGACCTATCTTGCCGTTAAGTTTCTTTAAAACGGGGTTCCAATCCGGAAGCGCAAATCCCACCCCCACTGGCTCAGACTTATAGTAGACGAAGAAGACCAGATCAGGATCGATGATCCTTTTCAAATTACGCCCGATTTCGGCTGCCTCCTCCTGACTCGGCGGCACGTATCCCCAGTTATGGGACCAGCAGGCGTTGTATAAGTTCCAAATCAGAGCCAGCTCCGAAGCGAATTCCTTTGGGTTTCCGGGTCTTACCCAGAGATCCCTTTTTTCCCTAATACCCTCGATCACAGGGGTGGCCCACTCAGGGATCTGAAGGTTCTTATCCACCCAGAACGAGAAGAGATCCTTTTCCTTCTGAAAGCCGGATTCCTCGATAAGCCTGATGTAGTAGGGAGGGTTGTAGGTCATCAAGAGCGTGGGGGGATAGGCGAAGTTCTGAACCAGGGTACCGGCCTCATAGTTGAGGGATGGGTTGAGCGGTCCCCTCAAGAAATCTAATCCCTTCCCGCATGCCCAACCCTCCACCGAGGAAAAAAGCGCTGTTGCAGCCTCTGGATCATCTAGACACTCGAAAAATCCCCAGGCGCCCATCTTTTCATGGTAATGGACGTTGTAGTTGCCGTCAATGATTCCCGCGATTCTTCCAACAACCTTCGAACCCCGCTTGGCAAGAAAGAGTATCCGTTCGGAGAACCGCCAGAAGGGATGCCTGCTGTTATCCAGCAGCCGGTGAACATCCCTCTTGAGCGGAGGGATCCAGTTGGGATCGCCGCGATAGACCTCCCAGGGAAGATCGACAAACCGCTCCATGTCCAAGCGGTTTGTTACCGGGGCTGCGATCACATCGGTCATGGGTCAAGGTCCCCTGAAAAAGCTGTATACTGATCGGGCAGCCAGTGCATCCGTATGCCACGGGCATACAGGATGGTGCTACCCGTCCCGTCCAGACATTGGGCGTCCCAGCAAGATCCGGTAAGGTCCGCTGCGGTCCTTCGACATGCCAATTTAATCTCTTCCCCTTGCTCGGGCCGCCTTCCGAGGATCAGCTCCTCGATTTCAGCCGGGACCATGAGGCGGTCCTCTGATCGATCTTGAATCACTGCATGATGAGCCGCCAGGTGGAAAACCGCTTCCAGGAGATAGGGGGAATACTGGTATTGCGTGCTTGGATAATCCAAGAAATCCTTTCCTTGCCGACACACGGTATTCCCAACGATGCAGGTCGGCCCGGTCCCTTTTAGATGGGTCACCACACAATACCTTCCCTTGAAGTCGGACTTCTCAATATACTTTTGCAGGAGCGCTTCGCGATCCATCGGAGGCGTATCCAGTTCGGCGGTCTCCACTGGAAATCCCTTAAATTCACCGGCATGGTGGGGTATCCGGCCGGAAAGTACGACCTGTGCCGTGCTGTTCACAGTCATCCGACCGATAGATCTTCCCGTAGGAGAGATATCCTGGGAAGCGAGGGAGACGTCGCAGAAAACCTGGTTCCGCTCGGTTCGACATCGTTCGCAGAAAATCCTTGTGTCGCGGTCGATTCCGACAGGGCACTCAATCCATTCCAAAAACCGGGCATTCCGGATACCCTGTACCTGCAAATAGGGATAAAGGATCCTTGAGGCCTCCAGCAGGGCCTCAAGGATCATAACCCCCGAAACCATCGCGTGTTTTAATGACTTGAAAGGTTTGTGATCCCCGATCCAGAGGTCTTTTTTTCCAGAGAAGGTTCTTCGGGCCTCCACCTTTCCCGTAGCCATGTCCATGTGCGATATTGAATCGATCAGGGGAAAGGCCTCTTTAGGGAAGCTTACCGTGCCAGCCTCCAATCGATCCTGGCTTTGAGAAAGGGCATCCTGATCCAGCCGTGAGAACGGCGCATCGGGAGGTTGTTTCATAAACATCACCAGGGGAACCGCCTCTGTTGTGGTCGTGAAAAGCTCCCTGCAAAAGAGTTCCGTCAGTTCATTGACGTGGACATAGGTCCCTTCCATCCCTTTCAATGCCATCATTTCGCGTATTTCCGGGGTCTCGGCCATGCCCGCACCGCGAATCGGCGGAAGTATCAGGGATTTGAAAAGGACATGAGGATATCTCTGTGCAAGCCCGGCGATTAGGGCCGATACCGTGCGGTTCGCAGATGCGTAGTTGGCCTGCCCTGGATTACCATAAATGGCGGCGATGGAGGAAAGCGCGACAAAGCATCGCAACCCGCGTTGTTCAGCGGCTTGGAACAAGTGCCAGGCGCCCAGGAACTTGACGTTCATGACATCCGAGACATCCTGTGCCGCCATGTTCGGGATTAAGGAGTCCCTTAGAACGCCCGCCCCATGGATAATGCCGCATATATTGCCATGCTGCTGGAAGATCGTTTCCATGGCTGCCTGGACCTGACTCTTGTCGGTCACATCGCACTGCGTGTAAGAGGCCTGTATTCCAGAGGATTGCAGGCCTCTGAGCGTTTTGGCGATCTCCATGGACCTGATCCTATGGGGACTTTCCGAATCCGGGCCTGGTTCAATGGGCGTTCTCCCCAAGATAACCACCCGGTTGCCGAAAGGGATGAAGGAACGGGCGAGATGTGTGGTGATCCCCCTGCCGCCTCCGGAAAGGACCACTACGTCGCCGGGGCCGATATGGAGGCGTGGCTCGCTTCGAAAAGGCGACCGATTCATGCGGCCGACAGAAGAAAATGCCTTTCCACCATGATAGATCGTCTCGATGGTGGGACGGCTTTTGTCCAGGGCGCACCGTATGGCATAACCGAGGTCTGTTTCCTTGTCCAGATGAAGGGTCCGGAATTGAACGGAACCATACTCCCAGGCGGCACTCAGGCACATGCCGAGCACGCCCTCGGAAAGGAGACGCAAGTTACCTCTATCGTCCCCTCCGCTGGAGAGGAAGAAAACGAATTTCCGTGCCGGTGACTGCAAAAACGCCTGGAGGAGCTGGAAGAACCCTCGAATGAGGCATAAAACATCTTCTATTGTCTCTATCCGCTTGTCCGCAACCTCGTCTGCAACAAAAACCAGACCTGCCAGCGACGAAACCTCCCTGAGCCTGTCAGCGCATCTTGATGCGGCCGTCTCGACTCGAATGTCAAACCCCTTGGCCCCGAGATCGGATGCCTTTCTCATATAGGCAAAAGACGTGGCAATAACCCCGTGATCCGCTGAGAAGATACCTGTCAATTTCTTGGATAGCCGGTTAGGCCCTCCGGCCGACAGGATGACGACAGTGTCTCCTGAGGTGAGTTCAACGGGTACGAAACGTCCTGTCTCAAGGGGCCGCTCATCAAATGTCAACCGCTTCGCCCCCGCTGTCTCCTCTCGCGGGGTTGTCTTCTGGGACTCTGGTTCAATCAGATGGATGCGGTTTCTCTCCGGGGGATTGGACGAATCTTCCCGTAAAAGGATCAGAGAGATCTTTTCGGCCACATCACGGATGGTTCGTACATCCATAAAATCCTCAAGCTGGATGGTGATGCCGAAGCGCCGCTGGGCAGCATCCATGATCACCGGCAGGCGACTGGAACGGATGGCGAGTTCATCCTTGAGATCCATATCCGGTTCGATCTCATCCCTTTCGTATCCCGTTGCATCCATAATGATGGTAATGATGTCCTCGAGGATCCCGGATGGCTCGGAGGTTTCCGGTCTCGTGGTATCTGGCCCGGCAACTGCCGAAAAAGGCGGAGAGGTCGCTGGCAGCACTGTCGCCTCCGGGCGGTGCGGACGATCGGGTCGAGGCGCGTCCAGGTGCAGCGGGATGGCATTAAGGGCCTTTTCGAGCTGTTTCTCGGTAAAGGAGCGGTCGTGTTGCAGGCGGACCGCCTGCAACAGACACCGCTTCAGCAGATGTCCGACCGGTTCATTTATGATGGCCCCATACTCACGTCGGATGATTGTTTCAACAGGCCCTGGCGTCCCGACCCCTTTGGCCGACGCATATGCGCCTGCATGCGAGCCTGTTCCGCCCCTCTGGGTCCCTTCTTTCGGGGCCGCAAGAGAGATAATCCGGACTTCCTTCCTGGGGATCAGATTTCCCTGAGCATAAAGCTTGGCCAGGGCCGTCCGAAACGTCATGCCTTCTGCCGAAGGAAGGGAGGTGGGGAGACACTCCGGGGACGCCACGGTCTCTGCAATAAGGCCGCTGAGCACATCTCCAGGGCCGATTTCCACAAAGAGCCTGGCTCCGCAATCGTTCCAGAGCGTTCGCACACACGCCATCCAGTGAACCGGGGATTCCAGATGCGCCAATACCATATTTTTGATTTCAGCCGGATCAGACGGAAAGAGCTTTCCGGTAGTATTGGATATGACGGGAATGTGAGGGGCATGAAATGGAATCGATGCCAGCAAATCTTCAAGTTCAGCCCGGAACTCGCTCATAACAGGGGTATGAAACGCCATGCCGACATTCAAAAAACTACCCCTGTATTTCAATTCGGTCAGTTTACTGCCCAGGGCTGAAACCGCCTCGGCCTTCCCGCCCACCACTACCTGGTTGGGCGAATTGATATTGCAGATGTAGACATTTTCCCACTCCAGAACTGACTCTTGAAGGAGGGCCAGAGGGGCATTCACCGCCATCATCGCGCTCGCCTCGCCATTTATGCAAGCGACCCTGTCCATGCACGCCCCCCGCCTGGCCACCAGCCTGAAGCCGTCCTCGGCCGAAAAGACGCCTGCTGCGCAGAGGGCCGTGAATTCACCCAGACTGTGACCGGCCGTTGCCGCCGGAGAAACCCCCAACGACATGAAATACCGTGACATGGCATGCTCAAGAGAGAACAAGGCAGGCTGAAGCCAGCACGTCCTTTTCAAATCCTCTTCTTGGCCATCAAACAAGACCTGCAGGAGGTCGAAGTCGGCCAGGGCCGAAAAGCGGTCCATCCATTCCCGAATTATTGGGAATTGCTCGTAAAGCTCTTTTCCCATGCCCGGATACTGGGCACCTTGGCCCGGAAAAACAAAGGCCACTCGAGTTGCAGATCCCTTTTCTATTCCGAGATGGATGCCCTTTCTGGCCAGATATCCCAGCCTTTGGGGGTGACGGAAGCTTTTCCCGTCATCCATACTGAGTTCGTTGAGCTTCGCCTCAATATCTTTGGGGGTTTCACAAACCAGGGCAAGACGAACCCATTCGCCTTCGAGTTCAGATTTGAAGAAGGAAACCCCTGCATGTTCAGACCTCTCCCCATGAGAGTGCAGGAATACGCAGGATCCTTCCTCCGGCGATACCAGAACCCTGTCCGAGGCCTTCCGGGACTCCTCCAGCTGAGCAACATAGTTAAACCCGCCAAAACCGAAGGCATTGACCTGCACCCGTCTCGGTCGACCATTATGGGATTTCCATTCCGAAGGTTCTTTGCACAGCGCCAGCCCGGAACCTTCTATGCCCAACGCCGTATCCGGCTGATCGCAATTGATTGTCGGGGGGAAGACGCTGTCCTTCATGGCCATGATTCCCCGTATCAGACTGTTGATGCCGGCTGCTCCGAGGGTATGGCCAATCTGGGATTTGAAAGCGGTCATCATAGTGGGTCCACTCCCAGCAAACACGCTCCTGATGGCCCGGACCTCCTCCAGATCCCCCTGAACCGTACCGGTGGCATGGCATTCGATAAGGTCCACTTGCTCAGGTCCATAGCAGCCCGCATCGCGAAAAGAGGCGCGAATCGCAGCTTCCGCCCCCAGTCGTGAGGGCTCTACAAGCCCCGTTCGGGTGTTTGAACCGCCGACGCCGGTCACATAGGCATGCACGTGGGCACCTCTCCTGACAGCCAAGGATTCTCGCTCAATGACGATCATTCCCCCACCTTCGCCTAAGACGAATCCGTCGCGTCCAGCGTCAAATGGACGAGAGCATCCTTCAGGGGGGCGTTCGAGGCCCGAGAGTCCTGCAAGGGCACCCAAAGCAGAGAATTCCAGAAAATGCAACGGCGTAAGGAATTCCTCTCCACCTCCCACAACAGCCGCATCAATCGATCCATTGCGTATCATCTGAACGGCATTGTAAAGGGCCACCAGCGAACTGGCGCAAGCCGCTGTGACTGCATGACTGGGTCCCATAAATCCATATCGGTTGCATATGAAACCGGCGGCCGTTGCATTGAGCCTTCCGGTGAGGGTGGTGTCGTCTACGGCCATCCGGCCCGCCTTCAAGATGTCTTCAATCGCAACCTCCAATTCAGAGGTCAAACCCATCGACCTTTTAAGCGAAGCGAGGATCATTTTTCTGGAGAGCCGGATGATGATCTCCTCCAAAGTTCCTGGGCACTCCCCGGAATTCTGTGAAACCAAAACGCCTATTCTCTCCCGCGGAATGTCGGAATCCAGAATGCCCGAGTGCGCAATCGCCTTTTGGGCCAGATAAAGCGTCTCCTTGGTCGATGCGCTCATAGTTCTGAACTCGTGTGGGGGAATTCCCAATGCCTTGCGAGAAATTGTCAACTCTTTAAAGGCCCCCACGTTGCAGTATGTCTTTTCGGGGATATTCGGCCGAGGATTATAGATGTGCTTATGATCCCACCTGGAGGTTGGGACAAAGGTGATCCCACTCTTCATGTTCAGGCTGGCCTCCCATATCTCATGAGAGCCGTTACCTAAGGAATTAATCATGCTGAACCCGGTTACAGCGATGCGTTCAGGAGTATCTGAAAAATGCCTTGCCCGGGGCATGGACCGATTTGTGGAAAACTGCTCTAATTGGGCAGACAGCCCATGCTTTGATTGACCGGCTAAGTCCTTCGATTTGACATAAGTCCGAGATTGCCCAAGCGTCATAAGCGCTTCAACCAATTCCTCGTGAAGCTCCTTCACGGTCCGGATCCGATCAATGATGCCGGCGCATACGCCGCACATGAACTGGCCCTTTTCAAGGCAGAGGGCTTCATCCATGAGGGCTCCGCCGGGTCCATCCAGACCGCGAGCTGCGATAAAGAGACTCCCCGCAGTAAGTGACTCTAATGTGCGGCGAAAGGCGGCCTCATCATGATCCCCTTTCACAAAATCTCTTTCCACTTCGCGGATGGCCCTTATTTTGGGGGTTTCTAGAGAGCGAACAGGGAGGCCTGCCGCCTCCCCTGTAACCGTGGTCCCGCCAAATGACGATGAGAGTATCATCTCCCGGTACAAGTCAGACAGAGCCTTTTTTTCTACAATCTCTCTGGTCGTTAAATAGACGGTGCCCATCTGTATGGCATTTGCACCCAGGAGCGCCGCGATGGAGGCAGTAACTCCATTACATATGCCGCCGGCAAGGATGATGTGCCGGTCCTTGAACAGGGAGGGATCTCTCCTTCTCAGTTCGATCACCGCCTGGGCAAATGACAGGGTTGTGAGATCCCCGACGTGTCCGCCGGCCTCGTTTCCCTCGCAGATTGCATACCGTGCACCCGCCTGAAAGGCCAGCTTCAATAGGTCCACGTTAGGGGCCATGTAAATGGCTTCCATGCCTTGTCTTCTGATTTCACCGACCATAGAGGGATCACCTGCCCCTATGACCACAAAAGGGGGTTTGGTTTCGTGGATCCATTCCAGTTGAACGTCAACCAGGGGGTTTTCCCTCAAAGCAAGTAGGTTTACAGCATAAGGTCGATCGCTCATGATCTCCGGCAATCTTCTCAGTCTTGCCTCCAGGGTTTCCCTGTCCATCAAGCCCAAAGCTAAAGTGGGGAGACCTCCGGCATCGGCAACGTCAACGGCAAATTCAGCCAGATCGGTGATCCAGGTCATGGCGCCTTGGATAAATGGATGCCGGATTCCCATCTTTTCGGTCAGCGGGCTCCTCAAAAAGGACTTTTTCTTTTCCAAAGCCCCTTCGCACAGCCCCTGGACCTCCTGCATAAAAGACCGAAGTGCGTGTTCGGTTTTAAATCCGTAGCGCTCCACAAAGAACTGGGCGAAACAGGCCTCAACCCCCAGAGGAACCAGTTCATTGTGATTGAGTCCGCTTTCATAGGGAACCACACAGTCCTGCTGGACGCGCTCGGCAAACGCACGCTGTTTTTGCTCCGTGATCTCAATCGGATCCAAAGAAGCGATGAATCTGTTTAAAGCCTTCACGGCCCGGGAGTTTCCCTTATCAAAAACCCGGAAGGGCACTTGAAACATCGAGCCTACAATCCTGCTGAATTCGGGACGAAGTTCTGAGAGCTGTTGGCAGACTTTCTGATCCATGTCCGCCAAGTCTGTCAGCCAGTGGAGGCTTTCAAAGACTACCCCTTTAGCTCCCGCTGAAAGAAAGGCGGCGGCCGCCTCGGGGGTTCCGATGCCGCCCCACATTAAGATATCGGGATTCTGCTGTTTTCGTTTCAGCAAATCGCAGGCCGCTGCATATAGGCTCAGGGAGCTTTCCCGGCTGACGAACCCGGCTGCCTCGCAGCCTTTCAATACAATTCTGGGCAAGTTGGGCTGCGCTTTCAGTGCCTTGACCATGACATCCATATTTGAGATGATTGGAAAACAGCGGCACATGGCAGACAATTCTATCAGTCTTGGAAAAACAGAATCGAGATCATGTTCAAACAGGAGCGGATTGAGTTCAACCCAGATGTCAGTGATGTTAGCCTTTTCCAGGAATTCCGCAAAGGATGTATCCATAACAGCAGATATGGAGACCAGAGCATGAAGGTTCTTACATCCTCTTTGGCCCTCGCCAAATAATAGAAGGGCTGAACGCAAAGGCGTGCGGGCGAGGTCAAAAATGGGTGTGGATCCTGTACAGTGTGCCATCTCAATTACAGTTGGTGTAATCTGGGCAGAGCGAAAAACAAAGGCCAATAGTGGCATATCCTTAAGGTTCGTCATTTTTTGCTCGTGGGATAGGTTTGGTTCACTGGATGTGATCGACTCTTCGCTCTATACAACAGACGATGGGCGTGTCAATATTTTTTATGAAATTCTGGGGGCAATTTTTTGATGAAAGGGAGATGCTTCAGCTTTCCTGGTGGGGTCCATGTTCATCGGAAACTTGCGTCTGCCTAAAATGCCTAACAGCCGCAACCAGATGAGTGGTCCCGCTCAACCGCGAAAACCTCCATCTCTAATGAATCAAATGGGTTGACCTCAAAAAAACACGTGCGCTTCTCGCGTAGAAGTTGTAAATATCGGGGCTTAGAGGACCCGGCTTTGGGTTGCCCCTGGAAAGGGGCGGCTTTACTTAAAAACCGTACAAGTTAAAAGGGTGTAAAGTGATCTAACGTGCCCAAAGTAATGGAGTCGCCTTGCTCCAATGGTTTTATATAATTGACAGAATTCTTCAATCCCGCCAGGCGGGACTCACTTCAAACTTTATTTCACTTCAAACTCTTGCAGCGTTTGTTCAGGCAGAGCCAAAGAACTTTGAACTGGCCCTGAGGCTCACTCCTTCCCACTCGCCGGAGCAGGCCTGGGGTCGGGTCTCTTATACAACTTGATAACCCCTTCCTTGATGGTCTCAATCTGGTCCTTTTTGTCCTGATAGACCTTTTTTGCCTCGTCCGGGTTCTGGATGATGCGGGGCGTCAGAAAAACAAAGAGGTTGGTCTTGTCGATTCTCTTGGAAGTGGATTTGAACAGCCAGCCGATCAGGGGCATACTCCCGAGGCAGGGCACCTCATAATCGATATGGGTCGTTTCGTCGCCGATCAGGCCCCCGATGACCACGGTATGGGCGTCCTTTACCACAACCGTGGTCTCAGCCAGGCGTTTGTAGGTCGTAGGCCTGTCGGTTTCAGTGGTTCCTGCCAGTCTTGATACCTCCTGATGGATCTTGAGGCGGACAAAGCGCTCCTGGCTGATCTGAGGCGTCACCTTCATGGTCACCCCGACATCTTTGTATTCATAGTTGGTGTAGTCCTGTAATGCCGTTGTAACGTTTTTGCTGGTGATATACGGCATGTTTTTTCCCACCATGATCTGGGCCTCTTCATTGTCGGTGGTGAGCAACTGGGGCGTGGAGAGGATATTCACGTCCATATCCTGCTGATATGCGTGCGCCACTGCGGCCAGGTTCGGGAATTTGATCCCTGCGATTTCAATGGCTTCACCGATCACACCCAATGAGAACCCTTTGGTGAGGGTGCCCTTGAGCGCACTGGCGGTGGTTTGGAACCCGTCGCTGCTGGATCCTGCGAACACCCCCGCATTTTTTCCGTCGTATGAAAATGTCTTGATCCCCTCCCATTCCACGCCCAGGCTGAAGTCCTTCTCCACGTTCACCTCCATGATAAGGGCTTCGATGTAGACCATCGACCTGGGGATATCCAGTTTCCGAATCACCTCTTCCAGCACAAGATAGTCATCCTTATCGGCCATGATGACCAGGGAGTTGGTGGCCTTATCGGCAACGATCCGGGCCTCCTTGGAAATAACCGGGGCCTTCCCTTTTTCTGTCTCGGCGGTCTGTTTTGAGGGGAGGGTGGTCAGCACCTTGGTCAGTTCCTCGGCATTGGCATGCTCCAGATAATAGACGCGGATGCTCCCTTCTCCCCTGGGCGTTTCCCTGTCCAGCAACTCCACCAGCTGCCTGATCTTGCGCGTATCGTCTTCGGATGCCAGCACGATGAGCACGTTGGTCCTCTCGTCCGGGACGATCCGCACCTCAGCTTCCACCTGCTGGGCCGCTTTCGGCCTCCGCGCGTCTTTCTGGAAAACCGTTTCCACGGATTTGGCCAGGGTGGCCGCCATGGCGTGGCGGAGGGGTATCACCGATATTTCCTCACCCACTCCCTCCACATCAATGGCCCTTGTAATGCGGAGGAGTCGTTCGATATTGGAGAGGACATCGGTCACGATCAGGGTTCGCGTGGCCGGATAGGAGACGATCACGCTATTCTTGGATATCAGGGGGGTAAAGAGCTTTTTCAGCTCTTCCGGGTCCGCATACCTGAGGGGGATCAATTGGGTGATCACCTTGTCTTCCGAACTCACGGCCTCCGCCCGAAGACGTGTCTCCACGCTCATGGATTTGGCGCTAACGGCCGGGACAATTTTGATAACGCTTCCCGCAGGCACCGTGGCAAAGCCATGCACCTCCAGCACCGATTCAAACACCCGGTACGCCTCATCGGCCGATATCTTGGTGGGAGAGACGATGGTGACTTTTCCCCTTACCGCATTATCGATCACAAAGTTCTTTCCGGTCAGCTCGCTGATGAATTTGATGAAGACCGGCAGGTCCACATTGTCAAAATCAATGGTGACATAAGGGCCATCGGGGGCTGCTTTGTTGCCAGGCTCTGGAGCAGGTTCAGCAATGGTTGCCGCCTGCGTTGCGAGGGCCGGGCTGGATGGGACGCTCTCCGGCGAGCGGGCCTGCGGGGGCTGAGAACTCGCAGGGGTCGGTCCAGACGAAGAGGGTCTCAGGGGTGATGTAGGGCCAACTTCGTCCATGGCCGGAGGTCTGGCAGGAGAAGCCGCAGGCGATACCCCCTCTTCCCCTGCAATCCGGGCGCCCCCGGCGGGCCCTGCAGCCGTAACGAGCCACACGGATGCCCACAGAATATATTTAAGATAGGTTGCTTTCATGGTCGAGTATCGTGTTCCGAAGCAATGACCCTTCCTCTATTTCCATCGTTACGGGTTACTCGTTACGGGTTGCTCGTTGCTCGTTGCTCGTTGCGGGTTGAGGGTTGAGGGCTCACCTTCTTACCCTCTTACCCTCTCACCTTCTTACCGTCTCACCCTCTCACCCTCGATCTAATCCACAATCCCCGCAAACCCCGGCTCATTGCGCAGTGTATCCAGGTCCCCGTCTTCCAGCGCCCATACCTTGACCTGCGGGTCCAGGGAGACTGCTCGCTTCAGGTATCTGATCCCTTCTTCGGGCTCGTCCGTAAGGGCGAAGAGACATGCGAGATTGTAGCAAGGGTCCACGTATTCGGGCTTCAGACGGATGGCCTTTTCAAATCTGCTTCGGGCCTCCGGATAGTTTTTTTCGGTCATCAGGATCACACCAAGGTTATTCAATGCCTCCACGCAGCCGGGGTCGGCCTTGAGTGCCTTCCCATAAAAGAGTTTCGCCTCGCCCAACCGTCCGCTCCTGTGGTGCGTCTTTCCGACCTGGTAGAGCGCGTCGGCATCTGTGGTCTTATCCGGGACAGGGTCCGAGGCCGGAGCGGCATGTTTCGGTTTCGGCGGGTCCTTTGTCGTGGCCTCGGGGCCGCTTAGATCCAACCATGAATAGGAGATAAAAGCAAGAAAAAGGATACCGAGCACCGCCACGCCAATCAAGGTCCATCTTCTGACGGACCCTGACTTTTTCGAACGGGACGAGTGGAGGATTCCCTCATATTTTCCGTAACGGTCGTCCCTTTCTGTCTGGGCCTTTTTCAAGGCTTGATGGATGTAGCTCATAACGGCACCAAGGATTGAGGAATTCAGGAATTCCTCAATCCCTCAATCCCCCAATTTTGTTCATTCCGTCATCTGAAAAAGAAGCGCCATGGTCCTGGGGCCGACGATCCCGTCCGCATTCAGACCGAAGTCCTTCTGGAATCTAACGACTTCCCTGAAGGTCTGGTCATCGAACACCCCGTCCTGCTCAACCGGGTATCCAATCCGGTTCAAGAGACGCTGGATCTTCAGGACCTCGGGGGAGGTTATCCCTTTGTTCAAGTGCCGGTCTCTCTCTTCATAGGGGTAGAGGAATGAGACCTTTCCTCCCCAGTGCTTCAGGACAAAATCTCTGGCGACCGTTCGGGTGTTCCCCTGGCGGTCCAGGGCAACAGCGCCCCCGTCGCTTGTCCTGCTGATCACGAGATAACGGGGTTGCGGCGCAGTAGGGGGAAGGGGCCCGGCCACGGTCACACGAAAGGGCTTCTTCAGGAGGGCAAAATATTCAGGCGCCACACCCAAAGAGATCAGCCCCAGGTTGAGATCGCCTGAATCGGGACCCTCCTTTCCGTCCGAGCCATAGGCCGTTCCCGGCCGGAGACCGCCGGCACGAAACAGATCGAACAGGCCTGCAAAACTTGAGCGTTCATCTAGGAACAGGTCTTCCATTTTCTTTTCCCTGGGCCCGGTCAACAGGGGGGGCTTCATGGTCTCGGGAGGGGAAACGGCATTTGGCCTGAGGCTCCAGCCGGCAAGGGCCGCGGTAAGCACCAGCAACAGGAGCAGGGCGATGGTCAGAGGCCCTGCGCCCTGTTTCGGACGTGGTTCCGGGATCCGTCTGGCCCCCGCACTCCCGGACAGGTCTTTGATGGCCTCCTTGATCATCCGGCGGGTAATGGTCTGCTTTTCGTTGGCGTATGCGATCAGGAGGGCCCGGTCGCAGACCGCATTGATCCTTCTGGGGTTCCCGCGGCTGTAGGTATAGATCGCTGTGAAGGCCCCTTTGGTAAAGTTCGGGTTTCCGCCCCCCCCGGCCACTGACAGGCGATGGATGACATAGGCTCTCAGGTCGGCGGGGTCCACGGGCTTGAGGTCGTAACGGACGGTAATCCGCTCATTCAACTGCCTTAAGGATGGCGCAGACAGGATCCCTTTTAACTCCGATTGACCCACCAGCACCACCTGAATCAGCTTGTCCTTTTCGGTTTCCAGATTGGAAAGCATTCGTATCTGTTCCAGGACTGTATGAGAAAGATTCTGCGCCTCATCGATCAGGAGGAGCGCATTGCCGCCCTTCCTGAAGGTGTCTAAGAGGAACCGGTTGAGGGCATCGATATAATCCTTCTTGCTCTTTGCCTCCGGCCCCATCGGAATGCCGAACTCCTGGTTGATGGTCTCCAGGACCTCCATATCGGAGATAAAAGAACTGAAAATCAGGGCGCTCTTTGTATTCGGATCCAGATGGTCCAGGAGGGCCCGGCAGAGCGTGGTCTTTCCGGTGCCGATGCCTCCCGTAATAGCGATAAACCCCCTCCTCTCATTGATTCCGTAGAGGAGATGATCGAGGGCCTCTCTGTGATACCGACTCAGATAGAGATATCTCGGGTCCGGCGTCAAATTGAATGGATTTTCCTTAAAACCAAAAAAGGCAGTATACATGGGTGCAAGACGCAAGGGTTAACGAGGTAAAGGTTGCGCAAAACAGGATCTCCCCTTTCCGGGACCGGTTCATCGGATGACGTCAGGCCTCCGGCCAGTCAATTCCCAAGGGGAGCGACATGATGCAAGCATACGCGAAGTCAAGAGAAACATCAATCGTAGATTTGATCTGGTCCGGGACGCCGGTCCATGATTTCAGGATAGGCACTCCATGCCACAGGGTTTCTGAGGAGAGACGGAAAAGCGGCCTAAACGTCTTTCATGGGCGAAAACATGGCGATCAACAGACCTAAAAAGGTGAAAAATCCTGAAGCGATAAAGAGCATGTCCAGACCCACCTGATGGGCGACCCACCCCGAAACCACAGCCCCGGTGATGAAACCGGAATCATAGATCCCGGTGAAGAGGGACATGACGGCCGGTTTTTCCCTGAATAACCCGTGGGAGGCGGCCAGGGCGTTGTGGGTGGCAAAAAGAAGACCGATGCCGCTTCCAAACATCATGGCAGTGATGAGGAAAAGGGGAGACTGTATCGTACCCGGGACCAGCAGGATGCTGAGAGACAGGACGGGATACGAGAGATACGTCAGAGACAAGTTGCCGTACCGGTCCACGAGCCTCCCCAACGTGAGGAGGACAATGATGGCCGAAAGGTATGAGAAAAAGAAGAAGGGACCGGCTGTGGCGTCATGTTTGGCGGCGATCAAGGCCAGGAAATTGGTCAGCGTGGCCTGAGAGTGGGCGAAAATGAAGGTGGAGCAGAGCAGAAAGAAGAAGGGTCGGTCCCTCAAGAGCGGCAGATATCCGACTGCCCCGCCTTCATCCGTGTCGACGGATGTACGGGCCAATCCAATGCCGAGCATCACGGAAAGCCATCCCAAGATGACCGCACCTGCTGCCGCCATGTAGAGCCCGCCGAAACCGTATCGTCCGATTAACGCCTCCCCAGCGGACGGCGCGAGTGCAATAGCGGCCATCAGCGACACCCCGATCATGCTGAAGGTCGCACCCCGCCGGAGGGGGGAGGCCCCTTTTGCCACCAGTGAGAAACTGCCTGCAATAACGGCCGAAAAACCGAGGCCGTGAACCACCCGTATCAACAACATCCAGGGACCGAATACGGTGATGAAATGGTAACTCAGGGATGAAACCAGGCTCAGGGCCATGCCTGCGGAGATTACCCACGCCTCCCCCTTTCGAACCGCCAGTTTGCCCATGAGCGGTCTGGACAGGACGGCAGAGATGGAAAAGGCGCCCATCACCCATCCGATGGTGTGATGATCGCCCCCCATCGCCTTTAGGGCCAGTGGATACAGATAGAGCAACCCGATGTTCGCGAACATCAGAAAGAGGGAGAGATTGATAAACAGAAAAGGCCTGTTCAAAAGGGTATCGAAAGGGACAGGGCGGTTCTTGTTCAAAAGGCTCACCGAAAATTACGGTTCACAATCGTTTCCCGCAGAATGGGCAGAAACGAAAGCCCGGTTCCGTGGAGCGGCCGCAGGAGGGGCAGGTGCGGCCGTGGCCTCCGGGGTCCTGTCCCAAGACATCTCCGGTTTCGCCCGTGACGCTGCCACAGCTCCCGCATCGCAGGAAAGGGGTCCCCTTTTTGACTCGAAACAGGGGGATAAAAAACAGAGAAATAGAGTGATCCACCCTCTTGAGGCGTGCCTGATACAGTCCGCACGCCTGGCACATCCTGGGCGTGTCATCCAAACTCACGGTCCTTGGCTGTATTCCGCCGATGATGAAGAACATGGGCTCCTTCCCTTTGTGAGATACGGATTACATGAATATGACAAATAGATTTTCAGTCCCTGATGCAGGAAAACGGCCTGTGACACCGTTTGTCAGGAAATATATTATCGGAAGTTTCGTAAACAAGTCAAACAGCAAAACGGCAATTGACAATTGACAACCGGGTGAAAGAAGGGTATTCAATTCCAGGTTGATCTCTCAAGATTGTTAAACTCAAACCGATGGCGGACGGGCAGTACATGGGAAAGACAGCACTGATCTTGGGCATTTCCGGGCAGGACGGATCTTACCTGGCCAGGTTGCTTTTGGATAAGGGCTACAGGGTGGTCGGTTCTTCTCGGGATGCCCAGATGTCCCAGTTTTCAAATCTGGCTCGATTGAATATCAGGGACCAGGTGGAGGTGGAATCGGCCTCTTTAAACGACTTCCGGAGCGTACTCCAGGTGCTCAAGAAGATCCGGCCCGATGAGGTCTACAACCTCGCAGGCCAGAGTTCGGTCGGCCTTTCATTCGATCAGCCGGTGGAATCCTTTGAGAGCATCAGCATCGGAACACTCAATCTGCTGGAAGCGATCCGCTTCCTGGAAAGTCCTATTAAGATCTATAATGCAGGTTCCAGCGAGTGTTTCGGCAATACGGACGGTCGCCCGGCCGATGAACAAACGCCTTTTCGTCCCAGAAGCCCCTATGCCGTTGCAAAGGCGGCCGCCTTCTGGCAGATGGCCAACTACCGGGAGGCCTATGGGCTTTTTGCCTGCTCCGGCCTTCTGTTCAACCACGAGTCCCCCCTCAGACCCCGACGGTTCGTTACCCGTAAGATCGTCACTGCAGCCTGCCGCATTGAAAAGGGAGAGGGTGAAAAGCTCGAACTGGGGAACATCTCGGTCGAGAGGGACTGGGGCTGGGCCCCGGAATATGTGGAAGCCATGTGGCGGATGCTTCAGCAGGACACCCCCGATGACTATGTCATTGCCACCGGAGAGACGCACCGGCTGGAGGATTTTATTGACACTGTCTTCACGGTCCTTGGCCTGGACTGGCGGGATCATGTAAAAACAAACCAGACCCTTTTTAGACCCACAGACATCCTGACCGTCAGGGCAAATCCGGCCAAGGCACATCAAAAATTAGGGTGGACGGCCAGATACCGCATGCGGGATGTGGCAAGAATGATGGTGGAGGCAGAAAGGGCGGAATAGAGACGGGAGAGGCTATGAAACGGGCGCTGATTACAGGAATTACCGGCCAGGATGGGGCCTATCTAGCCGGATTTATGTTGAAAAAGGGATACGAAGTCCATGGCATCAAGCGGAGGGCATCCCTTTTCAATACAGACAGAATTGACCACCTCTACCAGGATCCTCACGAATCTGACAGAAAATTCGTACTCCATTACGGGGACCTGACCGATTCCACGAATCTCATCCGGATCATCCAGCAGGTTCAGCCCGATGAGATCTATAACCTGGCGGCCCAGAGCCATGTCAAGGTCTCTTTCGAGACGCCGGAGTACACGGCGAATGCCGATGCCCTGGGGGCCCTTCGCCTCCTGGAGGCGATCCGTATCCTGGGGCTGGAAGAAAGGACCCGGTTCTATCAGGCATCCACCTCCGAGCTCTACGGGCTGGTCAGGGAAACGCCCCAAAATGAAAATACACCCTTTTATCCCCGGTCTCCGTATGCCGTAGCCAAACTCTATGCCTACTGGATTACAGTGAACTACCGGGAGGCCTATGGAATTTTTGGGTGCAACGGCATTCTGTTCAATCATGAATCCCCCCTTCGCGGGGAGACGTTCGTGACCCGGAAGATTACCCGCGGCCTGGCGAGGATCAAGCTTGGATTTCAAAAGTCCATCTATTTGGGAAACCTGGACGCGAAACGGGACTGGGGCCATGCACGGGATTATGTGGAACTCATGTGGCTGATGCTCCAGCAGGAGAAACCCAAGGATTATGTCGTCGCCACGGGGATACAGCGTTCGGTGAGAGAATTTGTCAATGTTGCGGGGAAGGAATTGGGATTTGATATCCGATGGGAAGGGAAAGGTCTGGAGGAAAAGGGGTACGATCAGAAGACCGGCCGGTGTATCGTGGCGGTTGATCCCAGATATTTCCGGCCGACCGAGGTGCAATCGCTTCTGGGAGACCCCAGCCTCGCAAAAAAGGAGCTTGGCTGGGAACCCAAGATATCGTTTGATAAGATGGTGGCGGAGATGGTGGCCCAGGATCTCCGGGAGGCGGAACGGGATCTGCTCTGCAGCCGGGAGGGGTTCACCGTGCGAAATTTTTTTGAATAGACCGGAGGCAAGAAATTAATATCTTGACATCGAAGTCTTTCACTGCTAATATTAATGGTTTAAATTTAAATGGCTCCTTGTCCCTCTAAACCGATCTCCGGACCGAAAGCTTGCCTGAACCGGTTTAATGGGACCAACAAAATCCATATCAGGAAAAAGGCCGAAGGGAGAGAACACGTATGAGGTATTATGAGACCCTCTATATCATCAACCCTGACCTGGCTGACGATGAGTATCGAGACGTCGTCGCCAAGATGAACACCTTTGTCGAAAAAGAGAAAGGTGTCGTTACCAAGGTTGAGGAATGGGGGAAGCGGACATTAGCTTATGAGGTAAAGAAGTTTGACAAAGGTTCCTATGTGCTCCTGCAATATTGTGGAGGATCAGGCATTGTTGAACAACTGAAGCGGGAAATGACCTTAGATGACAGGGTTCTTAAGTTTCAGACAATCAAGCTGAGCGACAATGCCGATCCGGAGGCCTTGAAGGCCGCAGCAGAGGGGGACAAAAAGAAACCTGGCGAAGAAGAGAAAAAGACTGAAGACGACAGACGCATAGAGGACGAGGGTGAAAATGGCATACAATAGAGACAGGGATAGAGATAGAGAGGGGAGTGACGACAGAAGCAGGGGCAACAAAAGTAAATTCAGGAGAACCTATCACAGAAGAAAGGTGTGTAAGTTCTGCGCTGACAGCAGCCTTACCATTGATTATAAGGATATCAAAAACATCCGCTATTTTACGACGGAACGGGGTAAAATTACTCCGTGCAGGATTTCCGGCAACTGCGCCAAACACCAGCGGATGCTGGCGGTGGCCATTAAGAGGGCCAGAAACATTGCCTTGTTGCCGTATACAACATCTCTTGTGAATTGATCTTGAGCCCTCGGAGAGATCCTTATTCTGGTTTTTTGATGGTTTCGGGGCTTTTACCATTCTTGAAATCCCATGAAAATGAGTGATGTACTGGGGTGCGCCAGCGGAGCAGTATTTCTTCTTTTGGCATCCATATTGATCCCGTTTGTTGGCCCTTTTTTCAGCCTGCTGACGCCCCTGCCATTCCTCTACTATTCCATCAGATTGGGCCTTATCGAGGGCATTAAAGTCGCGGCGATAACGGTCATCGCCATCGGCGTAATTGCCTATGCTGCCGGCTATTCGCAGATCACCCTCCTGGCGCTGGAGTTCAGTATCGTAGGGATAGGGCTGGCCGAGCTTTTCAGGAGAAGACTCAGCCTCGGAAACACCATACTCCTGGCAACATTGTTCATGCTCCTCATCGGGCTGGGAATGCTTGTCGTGATGGGCCTTTCAAGAAACATGGGGCCCATCGAAATGATCCTCAGTTACCTGGGAAGCCATCTTGATGCTGCCATACAGACCTTCGAGGATGCGAACCAGGACCAATTGAATGCCCTTGAATTGAACGCGTACGCCAAGGCCTTCATGTCGACCATTTCGCAGATTTATCCCTCACTCATGATTATAGGGACAGGTTTTGCGCTCTGGCTGAACGTGGTTATCGCCAGACCACTTTTCAAAATGGGAAAACTCGAGTATCCGAAGTTTATCTCAATGGACCGATGGCAGGCGCCGGACCATCTGGTCTGGGGTCTGATCGGTGCGGGTTTTGCTTTATTTTTGTCGTCGGAAAGCATAAAGTTTTTGGCGGTTAACGCCCTGATTGTGATATTGGCCATATATTTATTTCATGGGCTATCCATTATTGTGTTTTTTTTGAACAAGTACCATGTTCCTTCCTGGATGAGGCTCGGCATCTACTTTTTGATCGTCGTCCAGCAGCTTTTTCTGGCCGTGCTGACCTTTGCCGGGCTGTTTGACCAATGGATTGATTTCAGGAAAATCCACAGGAGAGCGGATAGTCAACCCACGTGATGGAGGAGACATTGCAATGGAAGTGATTCTACGGCAGGATCTGGATGAATTGGGGTTGGAGGGGGATATTGTAAATGTTGCGAAGGGGTATGCACGCAACTACCTGGTTCCCAACGGGTTTGCACTTCAAGCCACGCCTCAAAACATGAAGGCGCTTGAACTTCAGAGGAAGAAGATTGAGGTGAAGCGGCTGAAAGGAAAAGACGCCGCCGAAAAGCTCAAGGAAAAGATAGGCGAGCTTGTCATCAATATTTCGCAGAAGGCGGGCGAAGAAGGAAAACTGTACGGCTCGGTGACCACCATGGATATCGCCGCCTACATGCAGGCCCAGGGCATTGAAATCGACCGGCGCAAGATCCACCTGGACAAGCCGATCAAGACAGTGGGAGAATACAATATTCCGGTCAAGATTTATCCCAAAGTGACCGGGTCCATTAAAGTGGTCGTAAGCCCTGAACAAGAGCAGAAGGACACAACCCATTGAGGATTGTGTCGTGAGGAATTGCGGAATCAAAGGTATGCAGGCCGATCGAATGCCTGGTCCTTAAAGGTCCTATGCCTCAGCCAAAAGAAAAGACCCCTGTCTCGTATCTGAAGGTCCCACCCCACAATGTGGAGGCTGAACAGGCCATATTGGGCGGCATATTGATAAACAATGACGCCATGAACCAGGTTGTGGATATCCTCTCTCTGGACGATTTTTACAGGGAGTCCCATGCGGCCCTTTTCGAAGGGATGATCGGGCTGTACCAGCGCGGCGAACCCATAGACATTCTTACCCTGCGCGAGATCCTTACACAAAAAAAGACCCTGGAAAAGGTGGGGGGCACCGATTACCTGGCCCTGCTGGTCCAGGCCGTTTCAACCTCGGCCGGCATTGTTTACCATGCTGAGATCGTCAGGAATCTGGCGGTTCGAAGGCGCCTGATCAGCCAATGTTCGACGATCTCCGAACTCTGTTTCCAGAACCAGGAAAGCACCGCAGAACTCCTCGAAAAGGCCGAGCAGTCCATCTTTGATATTGCCGAGAATCAGATTCGGGAAGGGTTTCAAAGCCTAAAACAGGTCATTGACGGAAGCTTCAAAAAGCTCGAAAGCGTGGCCCAGTTTGAAGGCTATGTGACCGGCGTTCCGACCGGGTTTGAGCGATTCGATCAATTGACAGCCGGGCTCCAGCCCTCAGACCTGATTATTGTTGCAGGACGGCCGAGCATGGGAAAGACGGCCCTGGCCCTGAACATCGGCTATAATGCCGCCAAAAAGACCGGGAGTGTGGTTGCCGTTTTTTCATTGGAGATGTCCCGGCAACAGTTGGGCATCCGGTTGTTGGGCCTTGACGCGGGGATAAACGCCACAAAGCTGAGAACCGGCAGTCTGCGAGGCGACGACTGGCCACGCCTTACCGAATCGGCCGATCGATTGTCGGAACTGCCGATATTCATAGATGATACCTCTGCCATCAGCGTGCTCGAAATGAAGGCCAAATGCAGAAGGCTGAAGAAACGAGCCGATCTGGGGCTTGTCATCGTGGACTATATGCAGTTGATCCAGGGGCGCAGATCGGCAGAGTCCAGACAATTGGAAATGTCGGAGATATCCAGATCGTTGAAAGGGCTGGCCAAAGACCTCAACGTCCCTGTAATCGCCCTGTCGCAGTTGAACCGGAAGGTCGAAGATCGGCCCAACAAGAAGCCCCAGTTGGCAGACCTGAGAGACAGCGGCGCCATTGAACAGGATGCGGACGTGATTGCATTTATCTACAGGGATGAGATTTACAATCCCAATTCAGAAGAAAACAGAAATATTGCCGATATTATTATCGGTAAGCAGCGGAACGGCCCTACCGGGTCTTTCAAACTGACCTTCCAAAAGGAGCTGACGCGTTTCAGAAACTACACGCAAGACGATGTGCCGATGTAAGCAGGCATCACTCAATTTTAAACGAGCGGCATGTCCCCGCCTTAATCCCACTCCCCCATTCATCAAACCGCTGCGCTTTTCCACCCCGCCGACGTGATTTTCTGATTCCCCTTTGTTATTACGAGAGATTCGCAGCCGGGACGTGAGTTAATAAAGCGGGTACCGCGCTCGGGCGCCATGACAAATACGGTGGTGGAGAAGGCGTCCGCCTCCATGGCCGTGGTCGCAAGGACCGACACGCTGGCGCTTTCTTGAGGCGATTGTCCGGTGCGGGGATCGACGATATGGTGGAACATCCTTTCCCGGTCAAAATAGATCTCATAATTTCCGGATGTAGCAACGGCCCCGTCCGTCAGATGAATGACGTCGGGATACTGTTTTTTCTTCTGAGGATCCTGTATCGCAATGGTCCATGGCTTGCCGTCATGCCTGCATCCCACGGTACGGATGTCTCCCCCAGCATTGATCAGATGGTTTGTGATCCCGTTCCTGGAGAGAATTCCCGATGCCCGGTCCACGATATATCCCTTTGCAATACCGTCCAGCGTGATGCCCATTCCCGGCCGTTTGAAACGTACCGTCCGCCCCGTGAATTCGATATCGGACCCATTGACCAGCCGGATGGCTTCCCTCAGCTCTGCGTCAGACGGGGCCTTGCCCCCGTCCTCGGAGAATTTCTCCTTAAACAGGTCTACCACCGGTTTCACGGATATGTCGAAGGCCCCGTTGCTGATTCGGTAATAGGCCAGCGACCTGCCAACCACCTCGGCCACCTCAGGGGGAATATCCTTCAGAATTCCTTCCCGGTTGAGCTGAGCCACGGCCGTTGTCTGATCAAAACGGCTGATGTCTCTCGTCAGCCGATCCATTTCAAGAAAGGCCTCTCCCATGGCAGCTTCGGCCTGGTCCCTTGATGTGTGAAGGAGCGTCATGGAGACGAAGGTCCCCATGGCTAACCGGGTTTTAGATACCTTATAGAGCTTCCGGTTAAATCGTACAGCCTCCGCCCCCGAGGGAATAACGACGCCGGCAGAAGCAAGACCGATACCGAGAACTCCCGAAAGCTTCAAAAAAGATCTTCGATCCATGGTTCCCGATGCATGACGCAAAAGCCCATTTCTTTCCATTTCGTGTTCCTCCATAATCCTGATGCCCCTGATCGCTGGAGCACGTGCGCCGTGACACGGGCTCCCAAAACCGTCGTATTTCAGGCCGCTGCCATCGTTGTCTGCTGAACTGCTCTTTCGCCCCCGGAATAACTTATGAAGATGCCCCTCGGACACTTCTCCACGCATACCTCATTGCACTCCGGGCCGAATTCCATACATTTCTGATGATCGATGTTGATAATGCCGTCCTCCAATACAACCGCTTTGGCCGGGCATACCTTGACGCACATTTTGCAGGAGATGCAGCCCACCCCGCAGACCTCTTTAACGTCTTTTCCCGGATCTTTGGTGCTGCACGGAACCCAGACCCTGGCCTTCAAGGGAATTAACTGGATAATCCCCTTCGGACAGGTGCGCACACAGGTCCCGCAGCCCACACAGAGGTGGGCATCAACAACCGGAAAACCGTCCTTCATGGTGATGGCGTCAAAGGGGCAGCTTTCAGCACATTCGCCCAGGCCCACGCACGCATACCGGCACTCATACGGGCCGCCAAATGCCAGGTTGGCGCCGGTACACGAGCCGTATCCGATGTAGTTCAGCTTTTTTCGGACATTTCCCTCGACCCTTGAACAGCGGACAGCGGCGATCACGTTTTCGACGGTGGCCATCTTCTTGTTCGTTATCTCGGCAACCCGTTCGGCGACTTCCGCCTTTCCGGGGAAGCAGAGGTTAGGAGGAACCTGCGAATCGTTCACGACTGCTTCGGCGTATGCTTCACATCCTGCGAAGCCGCATCCCCCTCACTGGGCCCCTGCCAGGACCTCCAATACCTCTTCCACCTTGGGATTGGCCTCCACCGCAAATTTATGGGCGGCCAATGCCAGCCCAATGCCGAAGAAGAGGCCGATACACCCCAATACGGCTAAACCGATTAATGCCATTTTGATTAATGCCGGATCCATTTAGATTCCTTTAGAAAAGCGAGCTAAAATGCCTAAAGTTGAAAACACTCCACAGGCAGCATCACCGCAACCAAAAAAATGTCTCGCGTAAACACGATAGTCAAAGATATTTGAAATTTGGCTAAATTTAGGGATTCAGGGATTTAGGAATTCTTAAGAATGCTGTTTCATCATACAAAATCCCCAATTCCTCAATTCCTCAATTCCCCAATTCCTCATCCCAAAATACCTCAAAATATAGACATCCCTGAAAAACCCAAAAAGGCCAGGGCAAACAGCCCGGCCACGACAAAGGCGATGGGAAGCCCTCGGTATGTCGGTGGAACATTGGCCAATTCCAACCGTTCACGGACAGAAGACATCAAAAAGAGGGCGATCAAGAACCCGAGCCCTGCCCCAAGGGCCAGCATCAGACTCTCGAAGGCGTTATACGAATTGTCCGCAAGGATCAAGGGAACGGCAATGATGATGCAGTTTGCAATGACCAGCACCAGATAGACCCCGAATGCCTTGAACAACAGCGGGTTGACTTTTCGTAAAATGGTATCGACCGCTTGAACCGATAAAGAGACCAGACCGATAAAAACAACGATCTGAAGAAAGTCCAACCTGTAGGGCTGAAGCACAAACTGATAGAGGAACCACGACATCATGGCGCTCACCACAATGACAATGGTAAAGGTGATCCCCATGCCCACCGCAGTGGATTTTTTTTGAGATGTGCCGAAAAATACGCAGAGCCCCAGATATTTTGTGAACACAAAGTTGTTGATAATCATGGCGCCGATGAGAATGGAAAAAAGATATCCCAGGTAAACCTTTCTGACGTTGAGGATGGCCGTACCCAAGGATTTTCCCTCGGAGGAGATATTGTTCGCGGTCAGGATATGGGGCTGATTCTGGTTGAGAGGGTCTGCAAATGAGAGGGTCACCGTTTTCCTGTCGGCACTGAGCCTAATATCCTGAATGTTCAGTTTGATATCCGGGTCAGGCTCTTCGTAAACCGTGTAATTGGACGGATTCCCGGCCCATGTTTCATCCACCGGCCCGGCGAATTCGATGATGATCTGGTTGGCGTCTTTAAAGGCCGTTTTCTTTACGAAACGATGCTCGGTTGCGCACCCGCCAATCAGGAAGGCCCCGATAATAACCAAAATGGCTGAAAACAGATAGTTTCGTCCGGAGATGTTCATATTCCTTTGGCCCTTCTCTTCCGGTTATAGACAAGCTCCATATAATTAAACATGGCCATCATGATCCCCACACAAAAGAACCCGGCTGCCGGGAGGACAAAGAAAAGGAGCGGCCGAACACCCAGAACGTCATATCCGAGAATCGTCCCCATCCCCAATAATTCCCTGACAAAACCGAGCGCCACCATACCGAACATGAACCCGAGGCCCATGCCGATGCCGTCCCAGAAAGACGAGGAGACACTGTTCTTGCAGGCAAAAATTTCCAGTCTCATGGTGATGATGGCAAAGGCCACGATCAGTTTGACGAAAATTCCCATCTCCTTATAGGCTGCAGGCATATAGGCCGCAAGGACCAGATCGATGACCGTCACCCATGTAGCGATCGTCAGGGTATAGGTCGGAATCCTGATCCTGGGATGGATATAGTTTTTGATGGCCGCTATGGTGCAACTGGAAAAGACCTGAACAAAAAGGACGGCAATCCCCAGCATGATGCCGTTCATGACCGTGGTGCTGATTCCTACTGCGGGACACATGGAAAGGGCCAGACGAAAAATAGGGTTTTCGTTCAGGATGCCGTTGGAAACCAATTGAAAATTTGTCTTGGTAGTGGCAGGCACTGTCTTGCTCCTTCACGGACTAAAAAGCTACGGGAATATGCTGGGCTGATATGACCGAGTCCAGCCGGTTGATCCGGTACGCGAATTTGGCAACCATATTCTTGACGCCATCGGTGACCGCCTTGCTGGAGATGGTGGCCCCGGTCAGGGCATAGATGTCCTTGTCCTGATAGGTGTTTCGGATAGTCTCCAGTTCTCCCTCGGAAATCGGGGACGCCTTCCCTCTCCCGGTCTCCAGATATTTTTTGTATTCCACGGGAAGGGGCTCTTTCACCACATGGAGGTCTTTCACCTTCTCAAAGGTCTTTCCCTTGAACTGATTTTTGAAATAGTCCTGTTTGATCTCCGCGCCAAGGCCCGGGTCCTCTTCATGTTCCATAATCTCGAGGCCGAGGATCTCAAAAGACGGATCCAAGGCCAGCATGACGTGGATAAATGTCTTAAAGCCGGGGAACTCCCCAGGCAGCAGATAGGCCAACCGCTTTTGACCCAATGTGGCCAGGATGGTGGCGTCTGCATACACAAACGTCCTGGGCGGTTTCACGACCTCCTTCAAGGCGTTGGCTCGCCCTGTCGGTTCAGAGGCCTCATCCGGCATCAAATCGAGCGCATACTGGTTCACGAACTGACCGTCCAGATCCATCACCATAAGCCGGTATCCCGCGCCGTCCTCTTTCCGCACCGGGAGCACATACCCTAAGGTGCTCGTATCGCCGTCCGTAATGATATACCGGTAGATGGTGTACAGACTCAGGTCAGGCGGGGCCGGATGACTCTTTGTGTAGCCCAGCAACCCGAGCATGGTCTCTTGAACATTAACATGTTCATTGTGCTTTTTGGCCTTGTCTGTGACAATGAAAACCGACCCCATAAGCAGGGCTGCAATCAGGCACGAAACCGTAAGACCAACGGTGATACGAATAATTTGCTTCATGTCAGGCACCTTTTTGAGGAGCAAAACGCTTGGGTCTAAACCATCCCTCTAATGCCGGTACAAGCGGATTCATGAGCAGAATCGCATAGCAGACACCTTCCGGATATCCGCCTTTTAAGCGGATTAAGACCGTCAGGGCGCCTATGCCCGCCCCGAAAATCAGCTTTGCGGGAGTCTGAGACGGGGACGTTACGTAATCCGTGGCCATGAAAAAGGCCCCCAGAAAAACGCCGCCCGAGAGAATGGCCAATAAAGGATACCCGGTAAAGAGACCTTCCCCGCCGAATACCCAGGTAAAAAACCCGACCGACACAATGACCGACACAGGGATATGCCAGGTAATATACCTTTTGTATATCAGGAACAGGCCGCCCAGCAAAAGCAGAAGGGCCGATGTCTCCCCGATACAGCCCGGTCTCCACCCTACAAAGAAATCGCCATAGATGGTTGACATGCTCCCGAACTTTTCCATCAGCGCATCTGCCCCATAGTGCCTCAGGACATAGAGAGGGGTGGCCGTGGAAACCGCATCAACCCCTGTTCCCATATATTTGAAAACGGCCGCATCACGGATGGCGGGGAGCCAGGCAGAGGTCATGGCCACCGGAAAGGTGGCCACCAGAAAGGCCCGGCCGATAAGGGCCGGGTTGAATATGTTAAATCCGATGCCGCCCAGGAGATGCTTGGCAACGTAAATGGCCATCACCGCCCCCAAAATCGGGATCCAGTAAGGGACCCCGGGAGGGATGACATAGGCCATCAGCAATCCGGTGATAACCGCACTCCCATCTTTGATGGTGATGGGCCGGTGGAGCAGCCTTTGGGAGACAGCCTCCGCCGCCACACAGCTCCCGACGCTGATCGCAGTGATAATGAGCGTCTGAATGCCGAAGATAAAGATGGATAAGATAAGCGGCGGCAGGAGGCAGGCTACAACCGTCCACATGATCTTTTCAACGGATTCCCCGCTCTTTATGTGAGGCGATACCGAGACCGTCAGCAACGGGGGACCGACGACAGGCGATCCACTCTCTTTTTCTACCGTTTCGATGGCACGACTCCTTAAATCAGTTAAAAAACCTATTTCTTGGCTTTCATTTTGGCCAAACGGATAAACTGGACCAGGGGACGTTTTGCCGGGCAGGTATAGGCGCAACACCCGCATTCAAAACATTCAAATACCCCGAACCGGGAGGTATCCCCTGCACGTCCGGCCTCTACATAGACACCGATTTCATTGGGGAGAAGTCCCATGGGGCAGGCCTCCAGGCACCACCCGCAACGGATACACTGGCCGTAGGGGCGGGCATCGATTTCATCCTCGGTCAGGAAGAGGACTCCGGAGGTGGTCTTGGTGACAGGGATATCCAGGGTTGAGACGGCAAAGCCCATCATCGGCCCGCCCAGCACCACCTTGGCCAGGCCCGACGTCGTTCCGCCTAAGAAGGATACGATGTCGCTGATGCGGGTCCCGATTCTGACCGACAGATTCGCCGGCCTTGCAATGCCGCGACCCGAAACCGTAATAATCTTTTCATACAACGGCTTCTGCAGGACGACGGCGTCGTATATGGCCTTGGCGGTTCCCACATTCTGGACGATGACGCCTACGTCGAAAGGGAGCCCGAAACCGGGAACCCGCCGGCCGGTAATGCTCTGTATCAGTTGCTTTTCCGACCCCTGAGGATATTTGACCTTCAGGGGCGATACAGTCACGTTGAAACCGTTGGACGATGCCTCGCCGCACGCGGCTTTCATGGCTTCGATGGCATCAGGCTTGTTGGCTTCGATGCCGATGCGGCAGTCCTTGATGCCCAGGATGCTCAAGAGGATCTTGGCCCCTTCAACAACCTTTTCAGGATGCTCGAGCATGAGGCGGTGGTCCGTGGTGAGGTAGGGCTCGCATTCGGCGCCATTAAGAACGAGGGCGTCCACCTTTGCATCAGGGGGCGGGGAGAGCTTGACATGGGTGGGGAACCCGGCACCCCCGATCCCCACGATCCCGGCATTCTTGACCCGTCCAAGCAGTCCATCCCTTGGAAGTGCCTTCCAATCAGAGGCCGGCCATTCTCTGGGTGCGGCCCCTGTGTCTGTCTGAATAACGACGGACGGGGCCTTAACCGCGATGGGATGGGCCGATGCGCCGATCGTCTTCACAGTCCCGGTTACGCTGGTGTGGATCGCGGCCCCAAGGCCTTTTTCCACACCCCCTATGACATCCCCTTCGGCAACCTGATCTTTCTTTTTAACCAACGGCTTACAGGGGGCGCCGAAGTGTTGATTGAGGAGAATCTCCACTTCTTCGGGTATGGGCAGGGTTTCAACTGCCAAATGCGCCGTGAGACTTTTTGCCTCCGGGGGATGGACCCCCCCCCTCGGGAAGGTAAGTAGTGAATCGTTCATATTCCTGCCAGATCTGAGCAAACGTTATATTTTGATATGGGTGATCGAAATGGTTTTTGTATAATTAGAAGGGGAGGACTTTGTCAAGGGATTTTCACTTGGAACGGAAAACTTTTCCGGCCCTGAGGATATCCCGTCCGATCTGGTCGGCTAGGTCCTTTATGGATCCGAAGGGCCTTTCATCCCGTAATCGCTCGATGAATTTGATCCGGATCTTCTTTCCAAGCAGATCTCCTTCAAAATCAAGCAGATGGGTCTCAATCGAAAACGGACCTTTGCCGAAGGTTGGATTAAAGCCGATGTTGGTCACGCCGTTATAGGTTTGGTTGTCCACTGTCACATGGACGGCATAGACGCCCAACTTGGGAACCAGTTCGTCAATCAGCTCGATATTGGCAGTGGGAAAACCCAGGAGCCGGCCTCCCCTGTTCTTCCCCCTGACCACGGTCCCGCAGACTTGGTAATCTCTGCCTAACAGCTCTCTGGCCCCGGGGAGGTTCCCTTCCTGGACCAGTTTCCGTATGGAAGTGCTTGAGACGAGCTTGTCGCCGACATAGACCGGTTGCACCACGTGCACAACAAATCCGAAGTCCTCGCCCGCTTTCTTGAGGAATTGAATATCCCCTTCCCGATTGTGTCCGAATGTGTAGTCATATCCGACAACAATCTCCCGAACGCCGATCCTGCGTACCAGGATCTCCTGAACAAAGTCATTGGCCGAGATAGCTGCAAATTTTCGTGTGAAGGGGATACAGAATACCACGTCAATATTCGCCTTCTCAATCAATTCCAGCTTTTGTCGGGTCAGCGTAATCAGCCGGGGGCCGTTGCCGGGTTTAATGACCTTTATCGGATGGGGATCGAAGGTCATCAGGGCCGACTGGCCGTGTATCAACCGGGCCCGTTCTTTCACCATGTCAAAAAGGGCCAGGTGGCCCCGATGCACGCCGTCAAAATTCCCGATGGTCAGGACCGGATTTCGAAGAGGGTGTCTCAGGTTTTTTAAATCATGAATAACAGCCATATCGCATCATAACGAAGATCCGGTTGCAGTCCCCCGTCTGCAGGACCTGAGGTCCTGACGAAAAACCCCGGAAATTCCAGTTTGAATAAAGTTAGTGCCCTATTTCCTGTCTTTCTGTCACAAAAAACAAGAAAATCGTTGTGTTTCTGCTGCGTTTTGTGAGCCCCATCCTTTTCCGGCTATGCCGTTTTAGGTTCAAATCTTGGCGTGCGTAACCCGCGCAACAGGACTGCAGGTTGAAAGCCGGGCCGATATCGCAAAAAAGCAATGCTCATTTTGCCTTTCGCAGGGATACGATACGGTTGCACGAGGGCCGAAAGGTCCTGAAGCGTCGCCTTACAGCGACGCTAAAGCCTTACATGAAGAACATGTCGGTCGCAAAATGAGAATTGCTGCATCAAAACAAAATTTATTGACAAACCGAATTTTTTAATATATTTTCATTTTTTAAAAATTTCAACCTCATTTTCACGCCGAAGTGGCGGAACTGGTAGACGCGCTAGGTTCAGGGTCTAGTGGGCGAATGCCTGTGCGAGTTCGAGTCTCGCCTTCGGCACCAGATAACTACGGCGCAACCTCAATGGGTTGCGCTTTTTTATTCTGATTCATGACGGTGCGCTCTGTGGGTGCGGTTTTCACTCCGGCGGGATGACAGGGTGTCACTCAAAGAGAATCGTATAGCAGGCTCAATGACGTAATGGGTAGGTTTGTTTTCCCCGGACAGAGAGTAATCATCGGCCAGGCAGGGTCATGTATCGGTTGCGACTGCCGTAAAATAAAAATATTGCCGGATGGTAATGTTCCTGAAAGATTGATGTAAGTTTCAGCTGTTATCTGTCATATCGGTCGTCTTGGGTTCGGCTCGTTTCAGTTAAACGGGAGGGCCGGGCTTTTCGCCGCGGACCGAAGATCCGTTGAATGAATCCCGGTCTCAGTAAATGGGGCAGGGATTCCCGAGATAGGCAACTTTTTGAATCGCATGTCTTGAAATACCATCCGGTTAGGAGATATCATGCCAGAAAAGAGAGAGATCGCAGAAGAGGTCTTTGCGGCCATGTTGGATCAGGCCATCGAAGACCTGAAACTGAGCGGACTGGATGCAGGAGAGATCTATTCCATTGTGGAAGAGAACTTCGGCATCTCCTATGCACTCCGGTTCTGCCCACATATCAAGAGATAAAACGTCCATGCCTTATATTCCAAGACGCTCCGTTCCTTCCGGCAGCTATGTGGTTAGCGAGCGTAAGAATTTGATTTTAGAGGCTTTTTTAGGAACCTGCGTGGGCGTATCCCTCTGCGATCAGGAGGCCGGCGTGGGAGGGTTGATCCATCTTCTCCTGCCGGAACCCACCAGCTCAGATATGTTCGATCAACCCGAGACCTATGCCTCGACCGGCCTCCCTCTCTTCATAAAGGCCTTGTGCGATGCAGGGGCCTCCAGGCACAGATTGGAGGCCCGGGTTGCAGGAGGCGCCCTGGTCGGGCCTTTGGCCGAGAGAGATCTGATCCTTGACATTGGTGGACGGACCAGTGAGATCGTGGAAAGGGTGCTGAACAGAGAGGGAATCGTGATCAGCAAGAGCGAGACGGGCGGCTATTTTTCCTGTCGCCTGAGCCTGAATCTGGGGACCCTGGAAACCCTCATTGAGCCTCTGGGCAAACCGTCCGCTTTCCCTCCGGCCGAGGATTTCACCAAACCCGGTCCAGAGCAGCTTTCCAGCGTGATCCGATCCATACAACCCATCCCTCAGATAACGCTCAAGGTCATCCGAATGCTGAACGATGATACCTGCTGCATGGGGGATATCGCCAAGGAGATCCGGCAGGACCAGGTCCTCGCCGCCAAGGTCATCAGGCTATGCAACTCTTCGTTTTTCGGTTTGAAAACCGACGCCGGCTCTATCGACAGGGCACTCATCATGCTGGGTGAAAAGCAGTTTCTGCAATTGGTCATCTCGGCATCCATGGAGGAATTTTTCGAAGAGACCGCACCCGGATATTCCCTGTGCAAGGGCGGCCTTCAGAAGCACGCCCTCGGAACGGCCATGATTGCCGAGAAGCTGTCTCATTTTGCAGGAGGTGTCCCGCCCGATAACGCCTATACGGCCGGCCTGCTGCACGACATCGGAAAGGTGGTGCTGGATCAGTGCATCGCCGGCACCTATCCCTATTTTTACCGCAGAACGCAGGAGGATGGGGTCAACCTGATTGAGCTTGAACAGGAAGTATTCGGGCTCTCTCACGCCGATGCAGGCGGCCGATTGGCCGAGACCTGGCATTTGCCGGAGAACCTCACAGACACTATCAGATATCATCACTCTCCTGAGAAGGGAACCGTTAATCCTGAGCTGACCCATCTCGTCTATGTTGCGGACCTCCTCATGTCTCGTTTCCTTGTAGGGCAGGAACTGGAGCGACTGGACACGAACGGGCTCGCATCGCGACTGCAAAAGATAGGGCTCCGTCCGGAACAGTTTCCTTTCATCATAGACAGCATTCCCCGCCAACTCTTTCAAACGGGCTGAAGATGCCCCCTTTCTGAAACGAGGCATATCCAAAAGACCCCTACAGATGAATCCAGTCGAAGAAGAGGTGAAATTCCAGCGGGCCTGGATATCGGAATTGTACCGGGAGCATGAAGCCATCTGCTGGGGCCACCGGGTCCATCTGCCGAGGCCCATGATCGAGATCTCCAGTTCCAGCAAGGAGTGGGGTTCATGGGATCCCGATTCCCGGACACTTCGAATATCCGCGGCCCTAATTATGCAGCATTCCTGGGATGCAACCCTGAATGTCTTCAAACATGAACTGGCCCACCAGATCGTTACGGATATCTTCGGGGCGACCGAGGGTCATGGCCGTTTGTTTGAGCAGGCTTGTGACATGATCGGCGTGCCCCATGCGTTCCGGGGGGCCAGGGGGGATGTGCCCCGAAGGATCGCGGATTTCAGGGATGAGCGGATCGATTCGGAGAGCATGCGAATGCTGAACAAGGTCAGGAAACTCCTGTCCCTGGCCCGTTCCGGGAATGAAAACGAGGCCTTTCTTGCCATGCAGAAGGCTAACAAATTGATTGAGAAGTACAATATCGACCGGATCGAGGAGGACAAGGCCTCCAAGTCTGTATACGCCATCATCCAGCATAAAAAGAAGCGGATAGAAAACTATCAGCGTCGTATATGCCTGATCCTGCGGGAGCATTTTTTTGTGGATGTGGTCTATTCATCCCTTTATGATCCGACGGCGTGTCAGACCTACCGGACCATCGAACTTTTGGGAACGATCGAGAATGTCCGGATTGCCGAATACGTCTACTATTTTTTGATGAATCAGATGGAAATCCTCTGGAAGGGCCATCTGCAGAAAATATCGGCCCCCGCGTCCGGAAACAAGCGGTCGTACCGCTTGGGGGTCCTCAAGGGATTTCATGAAAAGCTGGACCGGCAGGCCATGGAACGGACCCGGCAATACAGGCCTGAACCCGGCGGTCCCAGAACCATGAGCGTACTGATCCTGGCCCAGGACAGGGCCTTGAAGGAATTTACCAAGATGCGGTTTCCCCGATTATCGACCTACCGGTCCGCAGGGGCCAATATTGACTATGGCATGTTCCAGGCCGGGATCAATGACGGAAAACAGCTTAACCTCCACAAGGGGATTCAGCATGAAGACGGTTTTATGGGAAGGTTGCTGGCAGGCTCTTCCTCGGATTGATGATTGCTGATTGTCGATCGATGATTTAACAACCCGAAACTCATAGGCTTCATTTGATTATGGTTCATTCGATGTTGGACGTTCGATGTTCGATGTTGGACGTTCATGCTTTGAACCCCGCCGACAGACTGAACTGCCTCGATCTGAACCAGCTGAAGAACGGGAAGGCGGCGCTCGTCTCGAAAGGCCGTTTCCTGAGGACCCAGAACATCCCCTGTCCAACGGCTTACATCCCCTCCAACTCAGCCCTCAGCTTTCGCGCCATCATCCGTTCATAAAGGATGGGAAATATCCGGCTGATCCAGTAACTGATCTTCCCCACAGGGGTCAGCACCAGGAGGTGTTTCCGTTTGAGCGCCCCCCTGTAAATAGCTTCCGCCACGTGTTCGGGCGTATCCTGCCCTCCGACCCTCGATTGGGGATGGGGCGTGACGCCCCCGTTGCAGCCCAAGGCCCGGGTCTGCAGATTTGTCTTCACGAATCCGGGACAGACGATCATGACATGGGCGCCCGTTTCCCTGATCTCAGTCCGAAGCGAGGTAAAGAGGCCGTTTAGGGCGTGTTTGCTGGCGCTGTAACCGGTCCTTCCCAAGAGCGGAGCAAGACCGGCTACGCTTTCGTTGACGATGATGAGTCCCCTTCTCTGGACTAGGCTCCGGATGGCCGCCTTGGTGCAATAAAGCGACCCGAAAAAATTGACCGCCATCACCTTCTCGAAGACCGAGATATCGGTATCGACGAACGCGCCCCGCTGGGTGATGCCGGCATTGTTGAAAAGGACGTCGATGCCTCCGTACCGATCTATGATCTGCCGGATGGCTGCCTCACAGTCATCCCTTCGGGAGATATCGCAGGTCACGGAAAGGCAATCCACTCCTTTTCCGGCCAATCCCTGCAGGGCCTCATGCAGTGCCTGGCCATCCATATCCAGCATGCCGATCCTTGCCCCATCCGCGGCAAACCTCCTGCACACTGCCAGACCGATCCCGCTGGCAGCCCCCGTGACGACCACGACCTTGTCTTTAAACGCATTTTTTGGCATGGAAATCCTTTCTGTCACGCATCACGATCCGTCTTCCTGTCAGTTTGGCACACCGTTTTGCCCCGTATCTGAACTTGTGCAAGGGTGAGGGCCTTTTCCGAACAGGGCGGATCAGAAAAGCCCCAGCTCCCTGCCGCGCGGTACGGCGGTTGGGAACGTCTTTCTCAGAGTCTCCACTTCCTGGTCGTCCTGAACCATGCGGATGTCTTCGATATGCCAGCCCGGCACGACCATGACCCCGTAAAGCCCCCAGTCAAATTCAGGATCCTCTTTCTTGACAAAGCCCATCCATGTGCCTGCGGGAATCACCTTCTGCGGGACCTGGCCCTTGTCCACTTCCGAACCGAGGACCACCTCTTCCCAGGTCCCGTCCGGATAGAGGAGCATCTGGATCATGGGCGCTCCGGCGTGATACAGGAGGATCTCATCGGATGTGAGGATATGCCAGGGGTCGATCAGGACCTCCCGGGTCATGAGATAATAGATGAGGGATGCCGCGCACCGGTCCTTTTCCATATCCGCCTTGAGAGCCGATTGATAGGTAGGCCTGAAAAACCCCGGGCAGGCGTCGTCAGACATGGGCTCAAGGGACAGCCCCCGAATCACGTGATCGGCCGACAGGCGCTCTTTCTTCACCATGGGGGTGCATCCCCAGATGGTCATGACCATTACCCCCGCGACAATTAGCCAAGGAATCGATTTCATCATCGTAACACACTCCATCGTTTTGAGGTTTAGGGTTTAAAGCCGATCTGGGGAAAGGACATAAAGGACCCGAAAGGACCAAAAGGCAAAGGAAAAGGTCAAAGGACTTGTCACCCGCCAGGTCCTGAGGCCTTAATAAGGCGCCGCATGTTTGTCCGTGTTGATGTCCACGGCATAGATGCCCGGCGCGTAGGCTTCTCCCTTTTCATATCGCGAGACGAAGCCGCAAAACAGACTGTACAACTCTTCAAACACGCCGTCGATAACCTCGCCGGGGACCCCGTAATAAAGAAAGTTGATGGGCATGGCATCGCCTAGCAGATACAGATCCTTGCGCCGGCCCCCGAAATTGGGCAGGTGACCGGCTTCCCCTTCAAAAATGATCCGCACGTGATGGCCCTGCAACACCCGGTTTTGGGGGTCCTTGACGGGCCGTTTTTCCAGATGCACGGGATATCCGCGGATCTCGGGACGGGGGGCATTGGAAAGCTCCTCGATCCAGGCGGTGAGGTCTGCGAATTCAATGGTCTTGGTCGAACCACTGGTAAAAAACAGATCCCGGGCCGATCCCTCTAATAGGAGCTTCTCAAAGAAATCCCTCTGGAGCACCGACACCCCGGTAATCCCCACAAAGAGATCCAGAGGCTTCCAGACCGCTTCCGGAAGTTGATCTATGTGGGAGAACTCCCGAGACCCATTCTCGCCGTCGCTCTTTGCCTTGATGTCCAGACCAAAGGCGGTTCCATAGGAGCCCCGGTCAACCAGGGCCTTCAGCACGAAACGGCCGATGTTGCCCTTGGAACCGAGGACCAGGGCGTGCCGGTGCAACATGCTCTTGCCGAGACCGTTGAAGATGGATTCCACGGCGCTGAGGATGGAATAGGCGCAGGCCTCTGCCTCCACGATGTTCTTATACCGGGATGTGGCGATGGTCAGGGCAGGAAAGGCCAGTCCGTTGCACGCCTTTTCCACGTCCTGCAACTGATAATACCCATTGGTCGTGTGCTCGAATGTGGCGGGAAGGAGCCCCCGAAGCCATTCTTTGAGAGGGATATCCCCATCAATGCCCGATGGGGACGGAACGGCGAAGAGGTCCAGGGCATGGGCCAGAGACCGGGATTCATGGCAGAGGCGGTTCAGGATCGGGGCCAGATATCCGCCGTCTTCGATGAGGAGGAGCTTGCGGCCTTCCTCCCCGGCCGCAAAGGCCTCTCTGAAAAAGAGATGCCCGGCCGTGAAGCGCATGGCGTCTATGTAGTTGCCCCGCAGGTCCCGCAGGGCCTTATCCAGATCTTTCAGCCCTTCCAGGGAAGAATATTGTCGGGAAAGGATATAGGCGCCGTCCACCGAATCCCGCAGTTCGATCCGCTGGAGCGCGTAGAAGAGAAATCCATGCTCCGGCATGCTCAGCATGTCTTCCAGATAAGCGTCCGGCACAATGCCCTGGTAGCGGATGAAGAGGGTGGTCAGGAATCCGCACCTGGAGGCCTCAAGGGCCTTGACAAAACCGAGCACTTCCGATGTGGCATGGTGAACCAGAAAGATCCGGTAATTTTGGAGGATCCCGGAAGGCGCGGCCGACTGGGTCTCCAAAAGACGGGGCATCCGCCTCAGGTGGGCCCCCATATCCGGAGGCTGGCGAGGTTCGCCGATGCTGATATTGAGCATGGCCCCCTTTCGAGAGAGGTCCATGTAGATGCGGGTCCCGGCATCCATCATTTCGAGGGTATTGCCCGAGGCCAGTATCCGGACCAGGCCTTCATCTTCCAGCAAGAGGAGGACCTTCGACAGGAGGATGGAAAACGCCGGATCCTGACTCAAAAGCAATTTTTCCGATGTTTCCTGGGTCCACCGGAAGAAGGCCCCGGTCACGTTTTCAAGTCCTGAGGCCATCAGCAGCTCAAAGAGCGCGGCCTGACGGCCCGGAATTTCAATATATTCGTTGTGCTGGTTCTGGCATTCCCTGTGAATGCCGGTAAAGATCTGCTCCGCCATGATGGCGATGTCCTGGCGGTAGTGCCGACGGCCCACCTCATTGACCACCCGGTGGGGGATCCGTTTCAGGAACAGCCGGGACTGGACCCCGTCCTCTATGGTGAGGCGGAGGAACCGGCCGTGTCGATCATATTCGAGCAGGACAAAATAGCTGAATGCCCCTTCGCAGGGGGTGTGAAAGGGAAAGAGCATGGCCAGGCCTTGGTCTTCGGACGGCCCGCAGGATGCCTCGGTTTCCATTTCAACGGCCTTGGGAAAAAGAAGACCGCCCCATCGGGGCGTCTGAATCGCGTCAAATACGAGGCGGAGATGACGGCTGAATCCTTCCGGGTCGTCAAGGAGATGGCGGGCTACAGGACCCCTGGCGTAGACCACCACATGGGTGACGCCGAGGGCCGCCAGCTCCGGCGTATTTTCGGGGTCCACCATGATGCGGGTGAGGATGTCCACGGACGAATGACGACATTGCTCCAGCACCTGCCTGGCCAATGAACTGACAAAACCGGGGATCCCCGAGAAGACCCGCATGGCCGTCATGTCGATCAGATAGCTGCCGTCGTCTTGTTCCATCAGGGGGATGCCGAAGGAGGTCAGTTGGGGTCCGTGGGGGACCTCCCGGTCCTTAGCGTCCTTTTTGAATCGCGACGAGCGCATGAGGTTGTCCAGGATGGAACCTATCTCCTTCTTCTGTCCGCTCTCTTCCAATGGCGTTTTTCTCCTCATGAATCATCCGCACCGGCCCTGCGTCGCAGGTTCCCGGCCTTCTGCTTCAGGGTTTTGAAATAGTCTGATTCGGTAATTTTTTCAAGGTCCGCGGTCTGTTTGTCCCGGTCGATTCGGACCCTCAGTATTTTAACCTCCCGCTTGAGTTCCTCCTCCCGCTTTGCCACGGACTGGACCATGTCCGAGAATACCGCGGCCATGGTTCCCAGTTCATCCGGTCGACTCCCAATGATCGCCAAATCACCCACATGGGAATAATCGCCGTCAGCCACCTGGCGCGCCAAGGTGGTAAGGCTCACCACAGGCGCCGTGATCTTCTTGGCGCTGACCGCGCTCACGGCCAGGCCGATGATCAGGACGATCAGCGTCACAACTCCTAATGTATAAAGTTCCTCCACCTGAAGCTGCTCCCCCATGGTGATCAGGATGCTGCTCAGCCAGGTGGCCATGACCGTGACGATGAGGAGGTAGTAGACCGCCTGAATGGTGCGCATCTCGATGCGGGCGATGAGGAGTCCGGCCGCCCGCATCATGGGGGGAATCAGCATAAAGGCCCACAGGGTGTCGGTAATAAAGATGGGGAGAAAGAGCCCGAACAGGGCCTGATGAAACGGAATCCGGCCAAGGCCGTACTCCACGGCCGTGGAAAAGGCAAACGGGACGCTGGATGCCAGAAGGAGGAGGATCAGGAGTTTTACAAAGGACGTAATGGCATCCACGGGCCTTGCGCCCAGATATCGGGCCAGTCCCGGTATGAAACCCATGAGTCCGTTGGCGAGGCTCCAGTGAACGGCAAAAAAAGGACCCTTGCCCCCGATGGCGTAGCCAAGCATATCCCCCAGTGCCCCTGATACAAAACCGCCCGCAGGACCGTACAGGATCCCCATGAACATGGGGAGGACCACCTGGGGCCGCAGTTCGGCAAAGTTGCATCCGGGAAGATAATATTTGCCCGACAGAAAATTGGCAAACCCGTAAATACACCCCACGGAAATACAGACCAAGGCCGTTATGACGGGTCTTCCTGACCCGATCTGTCGCCGGGGATGTGTCATGCCCTCAGGAACGTAAGGCCATTGCCACATGCTTCAGTTCCGATACAATGGGATGATCCGCGTATCGAACCGCGAAGATACCGTGACTGGCCAGGCCCATCATCTCTTCGGAATGGGGGATGACCCCGGCCACGGGGCAGTTGTAGGTGTCTGAGACCGTCCGGCGGATCTGTTCCAGGTCAAAGGTTGACGGGGCCTTGTTGATGAGGATCATCATGCAGGGGACGTCCAATTCCCGGGCCACCTCCACGGTCAGCCCGGTCCCCTGATAATCCTGGAAATCGGGACGCATCACCACCAGAAGGGCGTTTGAAATGGCGATGGAGAGGAGGGTCTCCTCGTTCAACCCGGGATGGGTGTCGATCACCAGGATATCCAGTTTCAACGCCCGGATCAGGTCGCGAAAGCCGTCGCTTAACAGATCGATGTCGTATCCGTCGTGGAGGACCCGGGCGATGTCCGCCGCATTGACGCTGGAGGGGATGAGGTAGATGGCCCCCTTGCAGGCCCCCCCGAGGGCGCTGCTCACGTCGCAGGCGGTCTGTTCAATGGCGCACCGGCCCCACAGGTAGTCGTTGAGGGAATAGGGCGCTTCATCCTCGTCCAGACCAAAAATCACGTGGATCCCCGGCGACTGGATGTCCGTGTCGATCACCCCCACCCGGAGTCCGCCCATGGCATACAGGGCCGCCAGGTTGGCCGAGGTATTGGACTTGCCGGTCCCTCCTCGGAATGAATGAACAGATATGATGTCTGCCATTTCTCTATTTTCCAAAAACTACAACATAAAAGGAATTTAGGAATTCTTAACAATGCTGTTTCATTACGATAAATCCCTCAATTCCCCGATATTCCCCACCTGTCATCCTTCCTGACCGGCCGGCAGGGGGATGCGGGTGAAAATAAAGGCGGTGATGAGCCCGGCGATAATGTGCCAGATACCCCACCAGGCCACCAGGATGGCCATGCCGCCCAGGCCCCCGAAAAAATTGAAGACCAGGACAAGACCCAGGGCCGAATTCTGGATCCCCACCTCGATGCAAGTGGCACGGGAGTCTCTTTCCGGCAGTCCGAACAGGCGGCCCGACCAGTACCCCAGATTCAGGGCGAGGGCGTTGTGGATGAGGACGACGAATATGACCAGACCGACCACCTTGAGAAAGATATGCCAGTTGGCGGCCAGGGCGCCTAACACAATGGCGATGAAGAAAATCAGCGAAAAGATCTTGAAGGGCTTACGGACTCTGGTGGCCAGGGTGGGGAAGATGCGGCTCACCATCATTCCCGCTGCCAGCGGTATGCCCAAGATAATAAAGATGGTGGTGAACACATCCAAGGGGCTGAGACTGACCTGCCTGAGAATGTCCGCCGTATGGGGGTTGAGGCTTCCCCAAAGGCTCAGATTGAGCGGCGTCATGAGAATGGCCGCTGCCGTGGAAACCGCAGTCATGCTGATGGACACGGCGCAGTTGCCCTTTGCCAGATAGGTGATGATATTGGAGAGGTTCCCCCCGGGGCAGGCCGCCACCAGAATCATGCCCAGGGCGATGGAGGGTTGCGGCCTCAGGATCAGGGTCAGAAGGAAGGTGAAGGCAGGAAGGAGGATGAACTGGGCGCCTAACCCGATGCCCGGGGCTTTGGGCGAAACAATGATCCGCTTGAAGTCCTCGACCTTGAGATCCAGGGCTACCCCGAACATCATCAACCCGATGGCGGCATTGATGATGAAGAGCCCCTGAGGATTGAAGTTGAGTCTGACCTGATCCACGACTGCCGGGTCCATAGGGTTGCCTCCATGCACGACAATGAAAAATGAAGAGTGAAGAATGAAGAATTAAAGGTGACGCATTCGCAATAAGTCGGCCCCTCCAATCCTCCGAATCATTCGTCCATCCAGCATCACGCCATATAGGCCCCCACATTGGCCAGGGCAATGCTGGCCGGGCTGATGGGGGCGGGATCGGTCATGACATTGATGCAGGTGGTTATCCCTGAAGCAAAGGCCGCTTCCAGGGCAGGCCGGATTTCCGCCGGCTGTTCCACCAGGATTCCCTTTCCTCCCAGGGCCTCCACCATCTTGTGATAATCGACCCTCCCTATATGGGTTCCCTCCCTGACCGAGTGACCCATCCGTATCTCCTGACTGTGCCGGATCATGCCCCATCCCAGATCGTTGCAGATCACCACAACAATGGGGAGCTTTCTCCTGAGAGCGGTTTCAAATTCCATGAAGTTGAATCCCACAGACCCGTCTCCCGTGATCAGGCAGACCCGCTTTTCAGGATAGATGAGTTTGGCCGCATTGGCATAGGGGATCCCCACTGCAAGGGAGCCGAAAATTCCGTAGTCGAGATAGTGCCCGGGCTTGCGGATAGTGCGGGTCATTCCCATCCAGGTGGCGGTATCACCCCCGTCGGCCACCACGATGTCGTCTTCCCTGTTCATGAATTCATTGATTTCTCGGGCGAGGCGCATCGGGTGAATCGGCACGGCATCGCTCTTCCAGTCGTTGGCCGACATGGCCTTCCCCTGCTCGTGCGCGGTTTCGAGGGTGGAGATCCACGGGGCAAAACGGGACGTGAGCATTTCATCGAGCTTCTTTTCCCGGATAACGGCATTGCATTGTCTGAGCAGGGCCCCCACATCGCTGACGACCGGAAGATCGACCGCCCGGTTCCTGCCGATTTCTTCCGGCTGGATATCCACCTGGATTACCTTGGCCTGGCGGTTGAAGATATCGCCGAACATATAATAAAGGCAGATCCGTGTACCCAAAAGCACCACCAGATCGGTCTGCATATAGGCGGAGAATCCACTCCCCGGCCGAATGGCAAGGGCCCCTTCGAAGCAGAGGGGATGGGTATCCGGGATCGTGCCTCTACCGGAAAGGGAGGTGTATGCGGGCATGCCGGTGTTTTCAATAAACTCGATCAGCTCCTTCTCGGCCCCGGACTGCCATATCCCTGTACCGGCAATCACAACGGGCTTTTCAGCCTGTTGGATCATGTTGAGCATCTGTTCCGCCTTTGCGGAGTCAGCAGGATGGGAAGTTACATCCGTTTTCATCTTCTTGACCGATGACGGATTCACCACCCCATTCAGGACATCCACCGGGAACTCCAGGTACACAGGCCCCGGCCGGCCGCTGGAGGCCGTCCGGAAGGCGATATCCATGAATTCCGGGACCCGCTCCACCTTGTGACAGACCAGGGCCTTTTTAACCATCGGCCCGATCACCGGGGCCTGGGGCATATCCTGGAGGTCGAGCTTTTCCCTGTGATCCAGACCCACACAGCCGGCAATCAGGACCAGCGGCGTGTTGGAAAAGAATGCGCTGGCAATGCCTGTCAGGGAATTGGTGAATCCCGGGCCGGCCGTCACCATGGCCACACCCGGTGTCCGGGTCAGCTTGCCCCATGCCTCGGCCATAAAGACCGCGGCCTGTTCATGCCGCGTGTCGAAAAGCGTTACGCGGCTGTTTTCAAGATATTGATAGATCGGCGTGATATGGCCCCCGCTGAGGGTAAACACATATTTCACGTCTCTGTTAATGAGCGAATCCGCCACCAGCTGTCCTCCCGTCACTGTCTCCATATATCATCCCCCGCTTTAAGATGTGTGCAGTTGAAAGTTCTTCTGACTTCAGGCACGTTAGCTCATTTTAGTGACTTATTTCCAGGTTTTCTGTCACAAAAAACAAAAAAGTTTTTACTTCTTGGCGTCCTTGCGTCTTTGCGCGAGACATGTTTTACCTGCGGTTATCCGCTTTAGGCACTTCTACAATTCCATCAATTGCCCGCCCGTCACATTGACGGCCTGGCCCGTGCAGTAGGAAGAGGCATCCGATGCCAGGAACGCCACCAGACTGGCCACTTCTTCAGGTGCCCCGATCCGGCCGAGCGGGATGGTTTTGCACATCTCTTTTTCCCTCTCCTCCACCGTCGTTCCGAAGACCCTGGCCTCCAACCCGAACCGCCATCTCTCCAGATCGGTCATGATTTGTCCCGGACAGATGGCATTGACCCGGATGCCGGCCCCGGCCAGTTCCTTTGCCATGACCTTGGTTAACATGATGACCCCGGCCTTTGCAACGGCATAGGCCCCGTTGAACAGGGGCGGCACCTTGCCGGCACGGGAGGCCGTATTGATGATACTCGCCTTCCTCCCCATCATGAGGGGCAGCACGGCCCTGGAAACCCTGAAGACGCTGTGCAGGTTGACATCGATGGTCTTCATCCAGGCGGCTTCATCATAGGTGTGGACCGCGTTGGGCACACCGAAAGAGGCGCCCGCGTTGTTGCAGAGCACATCCACATGGTCGAAGCGCGTCTTGACCTTTTCCACCATCCGGCTGATCTCCCCGTTGTCTGTCACGTCCACTCCCACGGCCATTGCCGACACCGGGAACTCATCCATGATCTCTCTGACAATATCATCCATTTCACCCTGGGTGCCGGTCTTCACCTGGCCTTCGTCGGCGTCATTCTGGCCGAGATCGGCCACCACCACATGGGCGCCGCTGGCCGCCAGGGCCCGGACAATCGCGTAACCGATTCCGGTCCGCTTTCCGGCGCCGGTCACCAGCGCCGTCTTTCCATTAAGATCCGCGTACACGTCTGTTCCCTCCATGCCCAAGATAAAGGTAAATCCGTTTGAATACCTATCCATAGACAGTCGCCGAACCGGACCCTCCGTCCATGTAATGATTCCTCAATTCCTCAATCCGCTTTATCCAAGCTTGCTCATGGATACCCTATTTTGAACAGCAGGTCAAAGGGAAATGGGACATCCCTGCGACTAAACTATCTGATATCAAAAAGTTGTATCCCTCTTTTTTTTCTTGACAGGAAAACACAATTTTCCTATAGGTTTCCCTCAATACAAATTTTCCCCCAGAGGCCCAAAAATTTGGAGCCGTAAAATGAGCCTGAAAAACCTCCTGTCAGAAAAAAGATCTAATATCATCAAGAGATGGCAAGATGCCATCATCACATCCTATCCCAAGGACAGCCAGGGATTTTTCAAGAGAACAAAAAGCCAGTTCGGAAACCCCGTCGGATGCATCATCACAAAAGAGATTGAAACCCTGTATGATGAGGTGATCCAAGGCGACAGTCCCGACAAGATCTCTTCCTCCCTCGACACCATTATCAGGGTCAGGGCTGTTCAGGATTTCAGTCCATCTCAGGCCGTTGCCTTTGTCCTTCAATTGAAAGATATTATTAGACAAGAATTGGGAAATGGGCACTCCCCTGACATGGACGCGCTTGACCGCAGGGTAGATGAGGTCTTGTTGATGGCCTTCGATGTCTATTCGAAATGCCGCCAGCAAATCTACGAGATCCGCGTACGTGAGGTGAAGAACCAGGTGGGGAAATTGTTGGAGAGAGCAAATCTCATTGTCGAGATCCCGGAGACGGCGCCCGGGGTTCGATATGACAATGCCGGGACATCTCTTTGAAATGAGGTAATCGTCTATGAATTTCTTTCTGAGCATTATTGTTTCTTCCTTTGCAGTGTTGGTGGTTGTCTTGATTCCCTGGATAGGCGTCGGGGCATTGGATCTGCGTGTCCTTTTCGGTATTGTCATCCCCTATGCGGCCATGGCCACCTTTTTTGTGGGGATTGTGGTCCGGGTCATTGACTGGGGCCGGTCGCCCGTTCCGTTCAGGATCCCGACCACCGCCGGACAGCAATGGTCTTTCCCCTGGATCAAGAGAAGCCCGATCGACAATCCCAAGGGCCTGGGGGGCGTGATCGTCAGGATGCTCTTTGAGGTGCTGACCTTCCGGTCTCTCTTCAGGAACACCCGCCTGGAATACCGAAGGGTTGGCGGTGTCCCCAAGGTCGACTATGAGTGGGAAAAATGGCTCTGGCTGGCCGCCATCCTGTTTCATTATTCCTTTTTAGTCATATTTTTAAGGCATTTCAGATTTTTTATGGAGCCGGTCCCTGGTTTCGTGACGCTCCTTCAGAACCTTGACGGGTTTATGCAGATGGGCGCAGCGCCGTTCAACGGTTTCGGCCTCCCCGGAGTATATCTGACGGACATGCTCCTCATGGCGGCGGTGACATGGCTCCTTCTGAGACGGGTCCTTTACTCCCAGATTCGGTACATCTCCCTCCCAGCCGACTATTTTCCCCTCTTTCTGATCCTTTCCCTCGGTTTTAGCGGCATGCTGATGCGCTATCTGTTCAGGGTTGACGTAACAAAGGTAAAGGAACTCGCCATCGGCCTGTTCAAATTTTCCCCGACCGTCCCTGACGGGATTGGGGTCATTTTTTATATACACCTGTTCATCCTGTGTGTGTTGATCGCATATTTTCCGTTCAGCAAACTGATGCATTTGGCCGGAATATTTCTCAGCCCGACCCGAAATCTCGCCAATAACAGCCGGTTTGTCAGACATGTGAATCCCTGGAATTATCCCGTACCGACTCATACCTATGAGGAGTACGAAGATGAATTCCGGGAGCATATGATTGAGGCCGGTTTGCCTGTAGAAAAAGGGGCTGACGCAACAGCAGAATAAGCAGAAAAGGAGTAACCATGGCAACTACCCCAAAACCAGAAGAAACCGCTAAGATAGATCACCGGCCGCCGTTGTTTGAAAAGGGCTGGATGGATAAGCCTGCAGAGATCAGACCGGGCATCTACTGCTATGGGTCCAAGCCGAAGAATCTCGAATATGTTGGGATGCCTTACCCGAAGGATTGGAACCCTGAAGACGAAGACTGGCAGTTGCCTGAGAACTGGAAAGAGATCATTGAAGAAGGATTCAAGGATCGCCTGGACCGGTTCCGGTCGCTCAAGGTCTTCATGGATATCTGCGTCAGGTGCGGGGCCTGCGGCGATAAGTGCCATTTTTTTATCGGTTCTGGCGACCCCAAGAACATGCCGGTGTTGAGGGCCGAGCTTCTCAGGTCGGTTTACCGGAAAAAGTTCACGACCGGCGGAAAGCTGTTGGGCAAGTTCGGCGGTGGACGGGATCTGACCGAAGATGTGCTCAAGGAGTGGTGGTACTACCTCTATCAGTGCTCGGAATGCCGGCGATGTTCCGTCTTCTGCCCCTACGGAATCGATACGGCGGAGGTGACCATCCTGGGAAGGGAGCTGACGAATCTTCTGGGTCTGAATATCGACTGGATTGCCGCGCCAGTGGCCAACTGCTACCGGACCGGAAACCATCTGGGGATTCAGCCCCATGCCTATAAGGATATGCTGGATTTTTTCACCGATGAGATCGAAGACATCACCGGCCTCAGGATGGAGCAGGACATGAACCGGAAAGGCGCCGAGATCCTCTTTGTCACACCTTCGGGCGATGTCTTTGCCGACCCGGGAACCTATACCTGCATGGGCTATATGATGCTCTTTCACTACCTGAAATCCATCGGCCTCGATATTACTTGGAGCACCTATGCATCGGAGGGGGGCAACTTCGGCTATTTCACCTCCCATGAGATGGCCAAACGGCTCAATGCCAAGATGTATGCCGAGGCGAAGCGATTAGGGGTTAAATGGATACTGGGAGGGGAATGCGGTCATATGTGGCGCGTCCTGAATCAGTATATGGACACCTTCAACGGACCTCCCGATTTTCTGGAAGAACCGGTCTCCCCTCTCACTGGGACCAAATTTGAGAATGCCAAGACCACCAAGATGGTTCACCTGGTTGAATTCACGGCAGACCTCATCAAGAACAACAAGCTGAAACTGGACACGAGCCGGAACGACAATCTCAAGGTGACGTTCCACGATTCGTGCAACACCTCCAGGGGAATGGGCTTTCTTGAAGAACCGAGATATGTCATCAAGAGCGTCTGCAATCATTTTTATGAGATGCCGCCTGAGACCATCCGGGAGCAGACCTTCTGCTGCGGGAGCGGGAGCGGCCTTAACGCCGGTGAAGACATGGAACTGCGGATGCGGGGCGGGCTTCCCCGTGCCAATGCCGTAAAGTATGTGCATGAGAAACACGGGGTGAACATGCTCGCCTGTATCTGTGCCATTGACAGAGCTGTGCTGCCAAATTTGATGGACTACTGGGTGCCCGGTGTGCAGGTCACCGGGGTGCATGAGATGGTTGCCAACGCCTTGGTATTTGAGGGGGAACAGAAGAGAACCACGAATCTGCGTGGGGAACCCCTGCCAGGAATGGAGGATGAAGAGGATGTATGATGGCGGTAAGATTATTGTCGGCCTGATCATCGGTCTCGGTCTGTTGCTCTCCCCTTTCTTCTATAATGCAGGGAAGGCGGCCAAGGCCCCGGAACCGGAGCTGACGGCAAAGGCAAAGGAGGCCAAGGCATGTGTGGCGCCGGTGACCTATATGAGGGAGTCCCACTTTACCCTCCTGGATGAATGGCGGCAGACGGTGGTGCGAGACGGGGAAAGGTACTACAAGGCCTCTGACGGAAAGCGCTATTACAAGAGCCTTCAGACCACGTGTCTGGATTGCCATTCAAACTACTCCAAATTTTGTCTGCAGTGCCACAACTATGTGGATGTGGCCCCCTATTGCTGGGACTGCCATATTCAGCCGGAGGAGAAAAAGTAATGGGCGTAGACAGAAGAGAATTCCTCAAGATTGCCGGGATGGCCGCCCTGTTCGGTCTTGGCGGGAAGGCGGCTGTTGACATATTCGCCCCCGGGGAACTGGAAGCCTCGATGGAGGGCATCCCGCTCACTAAGGGAAAACGATGGGCCATGGTCATTGACATCCGAAAGTGCCTTGATCAGCAGGCCAAGGGAAAGAATGGGTGCAAGGAGTGTATCATGGCCTGTCACCGGGCGCACAACGTGCCGGACTGGGGAGATCCAAAGATTGAAATCAAATGGATCTGGCAGGATTCCTTTGAGCATTCATTCCCGAATCAACACAATCCGTTTATTGAGAAGGGGTTAAGGCACCGGCAGGTGATATTGTTGTGCAATCACTGCTTTAATCCTCCCTGCGTGAGGGTCTGCCCCACGCAGGCGACTTTCAAGAGAGAGGAAGATGGCATCGTCTGCATGGATATGCACCGGTGCATCGGATGCCGGTTCTGCATGGCCGCCTGCCCCTATGGTTCCAGGAGTTTCAACTGGGGGAATCCCAGGAAGGCCCCCAAAGAGCTGAACCCTGACTATCCGACCAACCGGGCCTATCCGGAGAGGTCCATGGGCGTGGTCGAGAAGTGCGATTTCTGCGTTGAATTGATTTCCAAGGGCGAACTTCCGGCGTGTGTCCAGGCCTGCGATAAGCTTAAGGTCTATGCGCTGACGTTCGGAGACCTCGCTGATCCGGAATCGAACGTAAGGAAGCTGCTCAGCGAGCGGTATACAATCCGACGGAAGCCCGAATTGGGCACTGAACCTAATTTATTCTATATCGTATGAGGTGATTATGCTTGACAGGGCACTGAAAGGAAGTCAGGGATACTGGGGGTGGCTCGTTTTTCTCCTTGTGTTGATGGGGATAGGTACGGGATGCTGGTTCTATCAGTTTTTCGAAGGCCTCAAGGTAACTGGTATGAGCAGGGATGTGTCGTGGGGGCTCTACATCGGTCAACTCACCTATTTCGTGGGCGTTGCGGCCTCCGGGGTCATGGTCGTCTTGCCATATTACCTCCATGATTACAAGGCGTTCGGCAGGATCACGATCCTGGGCGAGTTTCTGGCAGTGTCGGCCATTATCATGTGCCTGTTGTTCGTGTTTGTGGACCTGGGAAATCCGGTCCGGATCATGAACGTGATCCTCTACCCCACGCCCAATTCCATCCTCTTTTGGGATATGATCGTCCTGAACGTCTATATGCTTCTCAACATCGTCATCGGGTGGAATGTCCTGGCCGCAGAGCGGAAGGGACTTCCCTATCAGAAATGGATCAAGGTCCTGATATACATCTCCATTCCCTGGGCCTTCAGCATCCACACGGTGACGGCCTTTCTGTATGCCGGTCTTCCGGGGAGACATTACTGGCTGACCTCTATCATGGCCGCCCGCTTTCTCTCATCGGCGTTTTGCGCAGGTCCTGCTCTTTTGATCTTGCTGTGCCTTATTGTCAGGAAGGTTACAAAATTTGATCCGGGAAAGGAACAGATTCGAACCCTGGCCGGTATTGTAACCTATGCCATGCTGATCAATGTCTTCTTTTTCCTGCTGGAACTCTTTACGGCATTTTACAGCCAGATCCCCGGGCACATGCACCCAATCGTCTTTCTCTTCAAGGGACTGGAAGGGGTCGGAAACCTGGCGCCATGGATGTGGGCGGCAGCCGTATTCGCCGTCATCTCCCTCATCCTGCTGGTGGTCCCTGCGACCCGCCGGAACGAGGGGACGCTCGCCGTGGCCTGCGCCGTGCTGATTGCGGCCACCTGGATCGACAAGGGACTGGGCCTGATCGTCGCCGGTTTTACCCCCAATCCATTTGAATCGGTTACCAAATACTGGCCCACAACGCCGGAGGTTCTGATTACCATTGGCGTCCTGGCAACGGGCTTTTTTGTATTGACCATTTTGTACAAGGTTGCGACCTCTGTGAAAACAGAAGTGGCCGCATCATAGCCGATCAAGAGGACGTTCTAATCCGGGGCCGATTCTGAGCTGTAATCGGCCCTTTTATTTGAGAGGTCTTCTCGATAGGATCTGGCAGGGCTAAAAAAGGCACATTAAAGGGCCCTGTCCAAAGCAAAAAAGCTTGACAGTCAAAATTTTGTCTGTTAAGTAACCGCTGGTTTATGAAGAATGGGCAAGGAGATCCTGTCTTGAGGCGTCCGCCAACAGGGAATAATTTGAGGCTTTTTAATTATCATTCAGGAGGTTAAGACATATGGGCTACGAAGTTGTGGTGGATCCGGAGAAGTGTGAAGGATGTGAGGAATGCGTTGAGGTCTGTCCGGTGGATGTCTATGAAATCATCGACGACAAATCCGTGCCGGTCAATGCGGAAGAGTGCCTCGGATGCGAAAGCTGTGTTGAGGTGTGTGAACACGACGCCATTACAGTAACTGAAGTATAGCGCGTTTCCCGCGGCCCCATTTGAGGCGTTGTCTCATTCTGGAATCAAGAGAATGGGCAACGCCTTTTTTCATGAGCCTGAGAAGCGCGTCTGACTGGAGAAAACAAAAAAAGCCGCCCCCAGAGGGTGCGGCTTTTCAAAAAAAGAGATCAAAAATTGAGGTAACTACTTCTTTGCGTGACAGTCGTTACATTTCTTGAACGGTCCGGTCGGTTTGCCTTCTTCCAGCAATGCCTTGTGGCAATCCTTGCAGTTTTTGTGATAGGCATTCTGCAACTTCATGGCGCCGCCCTCTTTTCCCTCTGCCTCGTGGCATGCGCTGCATTTTTGTACCGCATCCCCATCTTTCCAGACATTCTTGCCATCTTTGTACACATGGTGGCAGTCCGCGCAAGCGACCTTGTAATCCGTGTTGTGCTTTTTATGGGTAAACTTGACAGGGCCTTTTTTGTCCGCTTTGTAGCCCTTGTTGTCAAGCATTACCTCATCAGGCGCATCAGCGGCTGTAAGGACGCCCACAGAGAGGAATAGAAAACCTGAAAGTATGACGGTCAAAAGGGTTAAATGTTTTTTACTCATCTACGTTTCACCTCCTTTTCTCTCTATTTTTTAAACATGTTACATCCTATACCGACTATTCTTGACGCCCCAGCTTTCGTAACACATCAATCATAGTAAAAAAACGCATCGCATGTCAAGAAAATACCCCGTTAAGCAGACGGTTCATCCATGAGGGATACCAGTTCACGCAGCACCTTCAGGGATTCCATGGCCTCTGTCTCATCGATCTTGTGGATGGCAAAGCCAGCGTGGACAATGACATAGTCCCCTACCTTGGCGTCTTCCAGGAGGAGGAGGCTGATCTCCCTCTGGGCGCCCTCCATATCTATGGTCCCCATCCGATCGTCGATCTTTGTGATCCTGGCGGGGATGGCTAAGCACATGATAACGAGGATCCTTTCCTGGCGTAGCCGGCCCCCAGCCGATCCAGCTCCCGCAATGTCATGGCCTTCAGGTCTTCAACTTTTTCCTGAATCGGGCCCGTCAGTTCCAGTCCGAGGCTCTCTATATCCTGAGGCTCGACGCCGATAATAACCGTTTCAGGGACCTTGTCAAGGGCCTGGCAGAGGGTCAGGGCCTCGAGGAGATCCACCTGGTGGAGGGAGTTTTTGGCAAGGATGCGTTTGGGTATGGCATCCCCATCGAGCCGATAGAGGGTCCCGGGGGGACCGCCGTTTCGTATGGCATCCACAACGATGAGATCGTCTGCCTGGGAAATAATCCCTAAGAGCCGGATGCCAAGGACCCCGCCGTCCTCTATGGAGACATTATCGGAGAACGAGTACTCCTCCGATAAGGCCTGCACCACTTGAATCCCCACGCCCTCATCCGTGAATAGGAGGTTGCCTACCCCCAGCACCATGATATGTCTGTCTTTTGAATTCGCCATCGTTTTATAATGTCAACATATCGTAAGACGCCCCCCTTTTGCAAGCCATTTCTCCAGCAAACCTCCTCATGAATTCTGCTCGTCTCTATGAAGATCCTCTTGTGTCTGCCGAAGGGCGTCATGGACAGCGGCAATCAATGTCTTTATATCCGAGTCTGATTCAGGTGTCAGAGAACTGATCCCGAAGTGCATGCTTATATGAACGGGTTCTCCTTCGATTTGAAACGTCTTTCCGCTTATTAGCGTTTTCATCCGGTTGCAGAACGCGTGGGCCTTCTCCGTGTCAATATGGGTAAGCATTCCGGCAAGGTGACCGCTGTCGTACCGACAGAGCATGTCTTCCTGCGTGATATGCTTTGTGAGCAGCCTCCCGATTTCTCCAACCATACGATCGCCTTCCCTCTGACCATAACGGGCGTTCACATCCGGCAGGTTATCCATCTCGAGGATGAAAAGAGAGAGAGGCGATTTGTATCTGCGGCACAGAGCTATCTCTTTTTCCAGCATGGTGAGAAAAAACTTGCGTGTGTAGAGACCGCTCGCCCTGTCCGTGATCGTTTCCTCCAGATAATGTCTTGTAAGGTTTTCCAAACGGTCGCACAGGATGGTCATGAGGTTGAAAAAAAACCGGTGGGCTGTTGGAGGGTAGAGCCATTGAAGCCGTCTGATCATCCGGTCGTTGATCTGGAGGAGTTCTGTATCTCTTGTCGCAATGACGGTAGCCGATCTCTCGCAGGATCGGATCATCCCCATCTCTCCGACCACATCCCCTGCTTCCAGCGTCGCAATGACCCGTTTGGAGGCCTCCCTTCCATCCCCAAGATCATCTTTGGCAAGATCCGCCACCTCCATTTCACCCGAAATAATGGCATACATGGAGTCGCTGGTCTCTCCCCTCCTGAATATGACGGCGCCTCTGTGGAATACCTTCAAGGTCCCAGCCATCAGGACATAGTGCACCTGTGTGCGGGAAAGGCCTTTGAATAGGGGTATCCCCTTCTGGGGATCTCTGCCTAATTTTAGCTTGAGCAGATCCCAGAGGGTCACCAGTTCCACATGGAGCATCAGGGAGGGGAGGAGAAGAAGATCTCCGGCAAGGGCCGAGAACATGGTGATCATCATCAGGAGGCCGAATACCGCAGTAGGCTTGAAATTGGAGAACATCAATACGGAAAACCCGAGGCTGATGGTCATGGTCGTGAAAATGATCGGCCAACCCAGATGACGAACCGTCTTCTCCAGGGCCATTTCTTTATTGAGGTCCTCTTTGAAGTTCCGGTTATAGTTCACCAGATAATGTATGGTGTCATCAACGGCCAGACCGATGGCGATGCTGGCGATCAGGCTGGTCGCCATGGAGAGAGGGACGCCGAACCATCCCATCACACCGAAGGTAACGACGATGGGAAAACAATTAGGCAGAAGGGCAATGAAGCCGACCTTGTAAGACATGAACAGCAGGAGCATGATAGCGAATACCAGGACCAGGGTCAGTCCCAGGCTCTTGATCTGGCCCTGGGAAATCAATTGGCTGCTGTGAGAAATAACAATGCCGAACCCTGTCACCTCAAATGACAGATCCGCTGGAAATTCCCTGTTGAGATAGTCCCGCACCTTGGCCTCAGTGGATAGAAAATCGTTGGAACTGGATATATGGGTCCTCATCATGATATGAGCATTGGAAAAATTCGGCGACATGAACCGGAAGAGCATGTCCTGTCCCAGCAGGGTCTTGAAGCTGTTCACCAGCATCCGGACCTCGAATGGGGCATCCGGCAGGGCATAGAATGCGGGATTGTATTGGTTGCTCGCATAATTGACCAGCTTGAGGTAGTCCACAACGGAGATGACCTTGTCCACACCCGGCAGGGAATTGAGGAACCCTTGAATCTTCGCGATTTTTTTCAGGTTTTCCGGATGTTCAAAGTATCCGTCTTCGCGGCTGCCAATAACCACGCTGAGGGGAAAGCTTCCGGACATATCTTGGTAGATATCATGGAAATGGCGGACCACCGGCGCGTCTTTTTTGAAAAACTCAACAGGATTTGTCTCCACCTGGATGCGGGACATCCCGATCCCTCCGGCGAGAGCAATGACGCCTATCAAGGGGAGGGTAATCTTCTGGTGATGCAGGTTGAGACGGATAATGGTTGAAAGGATCCGGTCCATTATCCGTTTCTTGGCGGATGAAGAGGCCGGTGGGCTCTTCGGCAAGGGGAGGAGGCCCATAACAGCCGGAAGAAAGGTGAGAAGTAGAATAAGCAGGGAGAGGATGCCGAAGCAGCAGAACAGGGCGAATTCGCGAATTTCGGTCACCCGGTTGACAAACAGGGACCCCAACCCGATGCTGGTCGTAATGACAGCGAGGAATGATGGAAACCCCAGACGGCTGAAGCACTGAATGGCCGCCTCACGGGGGGCGGCCGATTGCCTAACCGAGGCGAGATACTCCGGGAATATATACATGCAGTAGGCAGTCCCCACTGCGATCAGGAATACCGGCACGATCATGGTCAACAGGGAGAGGGGGGTCCGGGTCCAGGCCATGAAACCAAAGGTCCAGATGAGGGCGATCAGGACCGTGCCTGAAGGGATCAGGATGCCTCGCAGGTTCCGGAAGAAGAAAAACAGAATCAAGGCGATGAGAGAAAAGGTGACTGCCGGAAGCGTCAGAAAATCCTGCTGGGTGAATCGGGCCAGGGCCGATGAGACGATCGGCATTCCCACCTGATAGAGGGAGATCGTATTCTGATAGGCCTCAATCAGGCTGTTGACAGCGTTGATGACCCGGTCTTTCTGATCGATGTCCTGTAAAACGAGCGTAATCGCCGTCGTCTTTCCGTCGAGGGATATGAGGTTTCTCTGAAAAAGGTCAACGGCAGACGCCACCTCCTCGAAATCCGCAAGACCCCATTTGCCGGTGATGTCCATGGCCTTCTTTACGCCGGGAAGGCTGATCACCTGCTTCACCCCGTCGATCTGGGACAGGGACTCTGCCAGTTGTTCGATCCGGCCGAAGGTCTCGGGTTGGAAAACACCTTTTGTCCTGGCTACAACCAGTATGATTTCCTCGCAGCCGAAGGTCTCTTTGAACCGGTGGTATGTCAGAGTTTCCGGAAGGTCTTCGATCGTGAGGTCATAGATGCATGTCTCAAATCTGAGGGCAGGCAGGTGTGAGGCAAAAAGGAGGGTAATCAGTGCGGTCAGGAGGATAACCTGACCGGGATGATGGACCACATACCTGAGCCAGTATTTCGGGTGTAACCGTTCAGGGAGGTGAGGCATCGGCAAATCCCCCTGTGAATTACCCTTGCTGCCTATAAAACAGCCCTTCGACCCTCTCTGATCAAGAGGGTCTGAAGGGCTGGCTGTCCTGTTTTGGGTTACAGCACTCTTACCTTATAAACCTCATTTGAGTGAGGATCGATCACATGTACGGCGCAGGCAATGCATGGATCAAAGGAATGGACGGTGCGGATAATCTCCAGGGGATTCTTGGGGTCTGCAACCGGGGTGCCGATGAGCGATTCCTCCACAGGACCCAGTTTCCCCTTCTCGCATCGCGGCCCCAGATTCCACGTGGACGGGACCACGTACTGATAGTTCTTAATCTTTCCGTCCTCGATCTCGATCCAGTGGCCCAGAGAGCCCCTGGCCACATCGTTGAGGCCGCACCCTTTTCCGGTCTTGGGCATGGTCCAGGAGGTGTAGGTCTTGTTGTTCCCTTTCTTGAGATTTCCCACAAGCTCCATGATCCACGGCTCCATGGCATCCCCGATGGCCACCGTCTCCAGGGCGCGCGCGGCAGTGCGTCCCAGCGTGGAGAAGAGGGCGGTTGCAGGCAGACTCAGCTTTTGGAGGGTTCCGTTCACCAGGTCGGCAAATTCTTTCTTCCCATATCCATAGGCCACCAGCACCCGGGCCAGGGGTCCGACCTCACATGGCTGGCCGTCATACCGGGGGGCCTTCAACCAGGAGTATCTGTCAGCGGTATCGTACTTGGGGTCCCCTTCAATGGGCCTGGTCTCCCCGTTGTATGGATGTCTGGCATCGCTTCCCTGATACCAGGATCGCGTCACGTGTTCGGTGACCTTGTCGGGCACTGACATCTTAACGCCTTTGATATCCCGGTTCATGATCACGCCCCGGGGCAGAAAGAGACTCTCGGGCTCTTTAGCCGATTCAGGGAGGTCTCCCCAGGCCAGGAAGTTGGTGGTCCCCCCGATGCCCCCCCAATCCTTGTAAAAGGGCGCAACCGCCAGGATGTCGGGCACATAGACGTTTTTCACAAAATTCTGGGTCTCTTTCCACAGAAAGAGGAACTCGGCGATCCGGTCAGGCGTGAGATCATTGACGCAGGTCACGCCGCCCACGGCCAGAGACTGGAGATGGGGGTTCTTAGCCCCGAATACGGCATGCATCCGGGCGGCCTTGGCCTGAAGGCGGAGGGCCTCGATATAGTGGGCCGCTGCCATCAGATTGGCCTCGGGCGGGAGTTTATAGGCCGGATGGCCCCAGTATGCATTGGCGAAAGGACCTAACTGACCGCTGTCCACAAAGGTCTTGATCCGCTGCTGGACCTCCTTAAAATAAACCGTGCCCCCTCTGGGATCGTTGCTCACATTGTCGGCCAGGGCCGCTGTCTTCTGGGGGTCGGCCTTGAGGGCATTGACCACATCGACCCAGTCGAGGGCCGACAGGCCATAAAAATGGACGATGTGATCGTGTTGGAACTGTGCGCCGTGGAGCAGATTCCGAATAATACGGGCGTTGTCCGGGATCTGAACCCCGACCGCATCTTCCACTGCACGGATCGATGCAAGATAGTGCGTATAGGTGCAGACGCCGCATGATCGCTGGGTGAACAGGGGGGCATCGCGGGGGTCCCGCCCTTTCAATATGATTTCAATCCCCCGGAACATCTGACCGGAACTCCAGGCATCCTTGACCTTGCCGCCTTCCACCTCCACTTCGATGCGCAGGTGGCCCTCTATTCGGGTAATCGGATCAATGGTGATTCTCGTGCCCATGGTATCTCCTCTCTTTTCTTAAGAGTTGCCTTTTAAAATCCAATCTCAGCCCGCCCCTATTTGCTTTCCTCGAAGAAAGGGGTCATTTTGTCCCAAAAGCCCGGTTCGCTGCACCCGATGCAGGGATGCCCTGCCTCGACCGGCCAGCTCGTTCCATCGTTGAACTTGGCAATGGGGCAGTTGTTGTAGGTATCCGGCCCCTTGCACCCCATCTTGTACAGACAGTAACCCATCTCGGCCTCTTTGGAACCGAATTCCGTTACGAATTCATCATTTTCATAATGGGACCTTCTGGGGCATTGATCATGGATGGTCTTCCCATAAGCGAAGAGAGGTCTCCCCAGTTCATCGAGGGCGGGCAGCTTGCCCAACAGAAGGTAATTGACGACGGTTCCGACAAAGTTGATGGGATTGGGGGGACAACCGGCGATATTAACCGTTTTGATCCCCAATGCATCGCCGACACCTTTATATCCGCCGGGATTGGGACTGGCGGCCTGTATCCCTCCATACGTTGCGCAGGCGCCGATACAGATCACGGCAGCGGCCTTGGGGCAAACGTCTTTGGCAATCTCCAGGAATGTGCGGCCCCCGATCTTGCCATAGGCCCCGTTGTACTTGGTGGCAATGGCCCCCTCCACCACGCAGATGAATTTGCCGTCATATTTCTTGACGGATGCGTGAAGGAGATCTTCGGCCTGGGTCCCGGATGCGGCCATAATGGTCTCGTGGTAGGCAAGGTCGAGGACATCGATCACCAGCTCGTCGATCCATGGGTACATGGACCTGAGCACGGCCTCGGAACACCCCGTACACTCGGCAAAGTGGAGCCAGATGACCGGCGGTCTCTGTTTGGGCGCAGCGAACACCTCTGCAACCTTGGGGATAAACGACGAGGACAGGCCCATGGCAGCGGTCAGGACACCGCAGAACTTCATGAAATCCCTTCGTGAGATCCCCTTTCCCTCAAGTCTTTCGTAGAACTCCTTTTCCTCTTTCATGCGGCACCTCCTGATGTTGGTTAACAATACCTGTTTACACAAAACCACACATGCAACGGGTGAGACGCCTCTGCTCCGGCATACAGACGTCATCCAAACCGATCTTTACCTGCGGGCAACGACCGGCCGGGGGGAGATAAAACATGCCTCCCACAATCGTAGAAGCCCCGGTCCAAGGTGTCATCCCCGGTCAGAATAAGTGAGTTCAAATATCTTTATGGGTAGATTCAATCAGAATGATTGAGATGGAGGCACTGAACAAGGAACAAAGCCCTTTCCCCGACCATCGGTTCAGTGCACCGAAAAAAAAATAAAAGTATAGGGGATACGGGATATTGTCAAGAAAAAAGTTGCCGCTCGCTTTCTTACCTGGGGAGTTTTTCCAGTTCCCCCATCAGGATCTCCAGGCGGGGCCGCTGATTGATGTCATGGACATCTATGTACCGGATGATCCCCTTTTTGTCGATAACAAACAGGGCCCTCTCGGACATGCCGTCGGATCTCAAGACGCCATAGGTGTCAGCCACACCGCCGTGGGGCCAGAAGTCAGAGAGTACGGGGAACCAGAGCTTTCCCATCTGGCGGATCCATGCAAAGAGGCTCGGGATATTGTCCACCGTAATGCCGATAAGGACCGCGTCGTACTGATCGAAGAGGTCCTTGACGATATTGTATCCCGGCCACTGATCCGAACACACGGGCGTCCATGCCGCAGGAACAAAGGAGATGACCACATTTTTTCTCCCCAGGAACTGAGACAGAGAGACCTTCCCCCCGGATACTGCGGGAAGAGAGAAATCAGGGGCCTTTTCCCCCACACCGACCTTCAGTTTGCTGTCAATCGGCTTCAGGGGGCCTGGGTCGTAAATGTTTTCTTTAAACGCATCCGATCGTGCGGATCCGTTTGTTGCAGCAGCGAAGACGGCGGTCCAGCCCAGCAGCAGGGCAAAGGCGATTCTTTTCATGTTATCGCTCCTGGTCAATCCCTGATTGTTTGAGAATCAGGTCGAGAAAACGATCGACGCCTTCCAGCCCGCCGACCTTGGCGTAGATCACCCGGTCTGTTCCATCGCCATTTAGCCGGACTCCCACAAAGAAGGGGGTCCGGACTTCCCCAAAGGCCTTATGCATAACAAAATCAGCATCCGGAAAAAGCGGGAAGGAGATCTGATATTTCTTTTTGAATACACCCACCTCAAACGGCGTATTGCCGACACCGATGCCGATCAGCTTGATCCTCTCCTTCAGCAAAGGGGTGGCCTCTATCTTTTCATAGAGGCGATTCACCAACGGCGCCTCTGTCTGGCAATGGGGACAATACATGCTGAAGATCTCGATGATGACGACCTCTGCCTTTATCTGGGGAATCCGGAAGGAATCGCCATCTGAAAGACCCAGGTAGCGCCTGTGGGCCGGATCCTCAGGCGCCGGGAGGATGATGGACGGCAGGGGATCGCCCAGCCTGGGTCCGTCTCCGGCCAAGGCGCCGGAGGTAAAGCAGAACCCCATCCAGATGCCTGCAATACAGACAATGAGTCTTTTCATGGTGTGTATCCTTATTAAATCAAGACAGCACCGCGTAAATAAGCGATCCCCGGAGATGGAAAAGGGACGCCGAGAGGCGTCCCTTTTCCTGTTGTTGACATCCCCGGCCCGACTAACTGGCCAGTTTGTGAATCATGCTCCATTCTTTGGAGAGATCCTTGAGAGATCTCCCGATCTTTCGAAGGGCCATCTGCCTGTCCATGCCGCCCGGCAGGGCGTCCACATTGGCATAGGTGTGGTACTTCTCGGGCACGTCAGATAAGAGATAAAAAACCCTGAGATCCTCAATGCCGGTAAGGGTGGCCTTGGGGAATCTGGATTTGACCTCGCCCAGACGTTTCTGGGCCAGAGAAACCATCTTGTCTCTGTCTCCAAAATTCATGGCCCCGGTGGGGCAGGTCTTGACGCAGGCCGGAAGGAGGCCATTGTGGACCCTGTCCACACACATGGTGCACTTGGAGAGATATCCAGTACCCTTCTGGGCCCTCGGGATGTTGAAGGGACACGCCTCAATGACGGTCTCGGCCTTCATTTTCTTGAGTTTGTCCGTATAGAGAACCGCCCCGGTCTCGCTGTCGATGAGGATGCCGCCCGGGGCCTCATCCTCTGCTGCCTCTTTGCAGGGGGGCTCCACACAATGCCTGCATTGATCCGGGAAAAAATACCATACGGGTTTATTATTGGGCCCCATATGTTCCTCGAATCTGACGACCTTATAGGTCTCAAACGAGAGGTCCTTGGGGTTCTGCATGCTGCCCCATTGATGGGTCTGTGTGGCCGGCAGCTGGTTCCATTGCTTGCAGGCAATCTGACAGCCTCTACATGCAGTACACACGGTTGTATCAATGAAAAACGCCTTTCCGCTCATCAGATCACCTCCTTTATGCCTTTCTCACATTGACCATGAAGGCCTTGGTTTCGGGGATCCGGGTATTGGGATCGCCGGTGGACGGGGTCAGGACATTGGCAGATTCGCCGCCGTCCTTGGGATGGACCCATCCGAAGTGCCAGGGGAGACCGACCTCATGAACCGTGGTCCCCTGGATCTCGAAGGGCCTGAACCGAATAGTCACCATGGCAACGGCCTCCAGCTTGCCGCGCCCCGATTCCACGATGACCTTGTCGCCGTTTTTGATCCCGCGCATCTTGGCCAGTTCCTGGCTCATCTCCACAAAGACCTGCGGCTGAGCCTCCAATAACCAGGGCTGCCATCGGGTCATGACGCCGGTCTGCCAGTGCTCGCACACCCGGTAGGTGGTGCCCACAAATGGAAACTTGGGATCGCACGATTTGTAGATATCCATTTCGGTGCCGTACGTCGGCGCCACCGGATTGACCCGCTGGCTCGAAAGGAAGTTCTTCTCCACCGGACACTCCATCGGCTCGTAGTGTTCGGGGAAGGGACCATCCGCCATTCCGGGCCCGAATATATGGGCATGTCCTTCCGGCTTCATAATGAAGGGATACTTGGTTGCGGGATTGGGGGTGCCGTCCGCCTTGAGCATGGGAGGCCATCCGCCGTCCGGGACATCGCCGACCCAGCCGCCTTTTCCGCCGCCTGCATTCGGGTCCCACGCAACCACCGGGCGTTCCTTGTCCCAGGGCTTTCCGTATTTGTCCACAGAGGCCCGGTTGTAGATGATGCGCCGGTTGACCGGCCAGCACCAAGCCCATCCCAGGTTAAGCCCGATGCCGGACTTCTCCCGCTCGCGTCTCGCGGCCATGTTCCCCTTACCGGTGTAGGAGTTACAATAAAGCCAGTTGGCGCTGCTGGTGGAGCCATCGTTCTGAAGGAATGCGAAGCTCGGAACGAGATCGCCCTTTTTGTAAAGCGTCCCCTTTATGGTTACATCCTTCAGAAAATAGCCATTGATTTCCTTGGCCATGGCATGGGCATCAAACTCGCCATGCTTGGTGTAATCCCATTTCAGGTTGACGATGGGCTCGGGAAAAACCGCATCCTTGTCCTGTTTGTAGAGATATTTGAGCTTTTTCCCCAGTTGGATCAGGATATCGCCATCCGACCAGGCCTGGCCAGGCGGATTGGCGGCCTTGTACCGCCACTGCATCCATCGGCCGCTGTTGGTGATGGACCCTTCCTTTTCCACGGATACGGAGCAGGGGAGCATGAAGACCTCTGTCTTGATCTTCTTGGGGTCCATGCCCGGGCCCTTCCAGAAAGAACCGGTCTCGTTGTCGAAGATGTTGACGTTGACCATCCAGTCCAGCTTGGTCATGGCCGTACGGTTCTTGTTGGCGTTGGCCCCGGAGGCGGCCGGATTCTGGCCCCAGGCAAAAAACCCTTTAAATTGACCCTTGTACATGGCGTCAAAGATGTCGAGCCATGAATAGGTCTTTCCGTCATCTATTTTGGGGAGCCAGTTGAACCCGAAATCATTCTCCTTGGTTGCCTTGTCCCCGAAAAAGGATTTGAGGAGGCTGACCGAATATTTCGAGTAGTTGCCCCACCAGTTGGCGCTCAAAGGGTCACTGGTCTTGGGCGTGCTCTGTTCGTTGTAGACGGCCAACGTGGGCTGCGATGCCTTCGGGGTCTTGAGATATCCGGGCCAGATGTGGAACAGGATGCACTGATCCGTCGAACCCTGGACATTGGACTCGCCCCTCAGGGCATTGACGCCGCCCCCGGCAACGCCCATATTCCCCAGCAACAACTGGATCATGGCCATGGTCCGGATATTCTGGACCCCCACCGTATGCTGGGTCCAGCCCATGGCATACATAATGGTTCCGGCCTTTCCCGGCTGGCCGGTGGAGGCGTACATCTCGTACACGGTCTGGAGATCTTGCTTCGGGGTCCCGGTGATGGTTGAAACGGTGTCCAGATCATACCGGCTGTAGTGCTTCTTGAGCAACTGGAGAACGCAGTGAGGATCTTGAAGCGACCGATCCTTCTTCGGAATCCCCTTCTCGTCTTTTACAAAGGCCCAGGTGCTCTTGTCGTACTTACGCCCCTTGGAATCGTAGCCTGAAAAGAGACCGTCATTGAAGGCAAAGGCATCTGCGATGATAAAGCCCGCATTGGTGTATTCTGCAACATACTCGGTAAAATACTTGTTATTGTCGAGGATGTATTTAATCATCCCACCCAAAAAGGCGATGTCCGTCCCGGACCGCAACGCGGCGTAAAAATCCGCCTTGGAAGAGGTCTGGGTAAAACGGGGGTCCACGCTTATGAGTTTCCCCCCACGTTTCATAGCCTCGGTCACCCATTTAAAGGAGATGGGATGATTGGCGGCCGCATTGGAACCCATGATCAGAATGCAGTCGCTGTTCTTGAGATCGATCCAGTGATTGGTCATTGCACCGCGTCCGAACGACTCTGCCAGAGCCGCAACAGTGGCGCTGTGTCAGATGCGTGCCTGGTGCTCGATGTAGACCAGACCGAGGGACCGCATAAGGCCCTGGATCAGCCAGCACTCCTCGTTGTCCAGGGCGGCACTCCCCACATTCGCAATCGCGGTGGTACGGTTGACCACCTGGCCTTTGGCGTTCTTCTGTTCAAAACTCTCGTCCCGGGTTTTCTTGATCCTCTTGGCAATGGTCCAAAGGGCCCAATCCCAGGAGACCTTCTGCCACTCGGTGCTGTAAGGAGCCCGGTACATCGGGGTAGTCAGCCGGCTGTCGTTGTTGACCAGTTGACTAAGGGCGGCTCCCTTGGCGCAGAGAGAGCCTTCGTTGATCGGATGATCCGGATCTCCCTCGATGTTGATAATTTTTCCTGCCCCTGCCTCTCCGGTACTGCAGATAAGACCGCAGCCAACCCCGCAATAGCAACAGATGGTGGTTGTTTCCTTTGCAAAGCGAAGTTTCAAGGTCTGGGCGTGCGATTTGAGTGGCTTCAAATCGAGGCCTAAACCCAGGATGGCGGCGCCTGCGGCAGAAGCCCCTGTGATCTTAAAGAAATCACGACGCGTAACGTTCATGCCTCCTCCTTTCTTCTGTCAGGTTAAGGTTTCGGGTTAACTCAAAATTTCAAGGCCCGGAAGCAGACGCTCAGGGAACAGCTGCGTATGGACCTATGGGCAATATTGGAAATTGCGGCACAAAACTTATTTTATGATTAGCATAAACACTAAAATGGAATGGAGAGGATACAAATTCTGAAAATGATTAAATACCCAAAAAGATGAGGTTGTCAACAACTTTTTTGCTTAGAAATCAATGAGTTATATATATCAATCCTGATATAAGCCATCTTTACGTATGAACTGACGACTCTGGAGTGCCTAAAGTTTAAATAAGGAAGGATTCCGATTTGAACTTTCAACTCCACGCTCTACGCTTCCTTGCGCGCTCGAGACGATGTTGCGGGGTATCGTGTCATATTTTGCTCCGGGTCGCGTCAGACAGGTTGAAGGGATAGGGCATTGATGGTAATAGAAAAGAGGTTTACCCAAAAGACAGAGAGGGAGGAACATGAAAGACACTAACATTCTGCTTCTGTACACAGACCGGTACTACCTCGTCAAGCAGATCTATCCCTTCGGACTGGATCTGATCGCCGATTACCTGCGCCAACACGGATATCGTGTGACTCTTGAGTATTCCTTTCTCCCCGACCCTGATCCGGAGACAAACCTGGTGAACATTCTGAAGAGGGATCGACCGGACGTGATAGGACTGGGCATACGCAACCTGGATACCTGTCTCTCGTGCGAACCCTACGGCGACTACGGCGGCGAGCATTTCAGGACCTTCTATTTCCTTCCTGAGATAAAGAAAATGGTGGATCTCATCAAAGTGCATTCCCCTGATGTCCCCATCATTGCAGGTGGAGGGGGATTCACCATCTCTCCGCAGGCGATTCTGAGCTACCTGGACATTGAATACGGCGTAACAGGAGAGGGGGAAAAACCGTTCAGGGAGTTTGTCGAGGCCTTTCCGGACAGGGAGAAGATTCTGGGAATCAGCGGGCTCGCCTACAGGAGTGCTGGGGGAGTCAGGGTCAATCCGAGGAAGGCCTATTCTTTTACGGAACGTGCGTTATCAAACGGGCGGGAAGGGCGCTTCCAGTTCGCCCTTGAGACAACCGGCCTTCCGGTGCAGGTGAAACGGGGATGCAACCAGGCATGCAGCTACTGCGTCGAGCCGATCATCGAGACCGGAAACATCATTTTCAGGGAGATGGATCGGGTCATCGAGGAACTGAAGGCCCTGTCGCAGGCAAATGACGGCATCCGACAACTATTCTTTGTGGACACCGAGTTCAATCTCCCGGATCTCACCTACTGTACCCGTTTGATCGAGCGGATTATCGAAGAAGGACTTCATGAGCGGTTTAGTTTTACCTCGCAGTTCTTACCCAAGCCGTTTGATTCCGGCTTTGCAGGACTTCTGGTCGAAGCGGGTTTCTCCATCATTCTGACCTGCGACAGCTTTTCGAACAGGGTGCTGAAGCGGAATCATACCTCCTACCGACAGAAGGATATCCAGAACACGCTGGATATTTGTGGACAAAAAGGCCTCCCTTGCACCCTGTCCATGATCTTCGGCCTTCCGGGCGAAACCTATGAGACCATTGATCATTCTATTGAGCAGATGAGGACATACGGGCCGGGTCCTCTGAGACGGTATGAATATACGGTGGGCGGAAGGATCTATCAGGGCACCAGGCTGTGCCATATGATAGACAAAGGAGAGGGGACGGAACATCTCTACGGGACGCGATCCAAAGGATATCTTGCCCCCTGTTACTTCTGCGCCCCTGAAAGCCCGTTTAATCTGAAAAAATATATAGAGAAAGGCCTCGGTTACGCCATTGCCTACGACAACCGGTATGATCCGGCGGCCGGTCAATCTCTCGGAATGGCCTATATGGCGGACCAGGAACGATGGGACAAGGTCGTTTCCACATTCCTTGACAGCAGCATTCCTGCCTGCCTGCGGATATATGATTACCTTTTTCGGAAACTGACCGGGGCAGGCAGAATCCATGAGGCAAGGATCGTATCCGAAAACCTGCTGGCCGTCTTGGAGGCAGACTCAGGCGGCGAGTACAGGGAACAGATGGCGCTCATCCAGTTTTATTTGAATTGTCTCAGGTAGTGAGCCCCTTTCTATTTGAATCCGTTCTCTTGTGCCAACAGGTCTAAATGAATCGTGGCCAGATTTTCCAGTTCGAGGGGGGCCGCCGCTTCAAAGGCTTTTTTGTCTATGGTTTTGATATATCTGAGGCATTCCCGGCAAAAATAGACCCGGAATCCCTCTTCCTCTTCGGCCTCGAAATATCCCAGCTTTTCCTGTTCCTGGATATTGCAGAAAGGGCATTGTATCCGTGAATAGGGCCATTCCTCGCCGCAGAGTTCACAGTGAAGATATCGCTTGCCGGTTTTTTCAAAAAAGGCCATGTCCGGCTGAGACCCGCACAGGGGGCAGTAGCCCTTGTCCCAGCCGGTTTTGTCAATATCTCCGCTTGCTGTTTCTCGAAGTCGCTCGATCGATGGCCGCAAGGCGGTCTTTCCGAGAAAAGCCAGAACATTGGGATCCAGATTCACCCCGGTTGCCATTTCGGCCAAGGCCTTTTCATCCTGTTTCAGGATCGCCATGAATAGTCTCCCCGGCCAGCCGTCTCCGGACTCGGCTTGTTTAAGCGCCTTTTTCAGTCCCTTCGAGTCATCTCTATCCGCAGTGCTCAGGTGCACCAGGAAAGCCTTCAGCAGCTCGGCGGCGGCGTCAAGGTCGAGGGGCAGATTCTCTCTTGAAAACAGGGGAAACCCCTCCTGCTTCTGGATGTCTCTCATCTCCTTTTCAACCTGAACCGGCTTGATCTCGGGCGCTGCCTGGGCCATGAGAACGGCGAGTTCCCGGAAAGGGGACAGGGCGGTTTTGGAGGCAGGTCTCTGCAAAATCAACCGATCGATATCTGGTACAAGGTCCTGGTTCATACGTCATCTCCCTTTTCTGTCTGGATTTAAAGGCTAACAGGGGTACGGGTTCACGGTCCAGCCCCGATCAAGGCAGGATTTTTGGCCAGCATGAGCGTTGCAGACTCGAAACTCAAGGCGCAACGAAACCTAATCTTTGGCGCAAAACGCGTATCGCGTCTTCCGCATGCAGTTTCATGCAAAACTTCGAATCTGCCTTCACTATATGTGATCCATCGCTCGGCTGTCAACTTCTAATGCCGCCTGAATGGATGCCCCTTTACTGACCGCCGTATCTCATAACACGTTTCGAGGTCCCTTTTGATCCAAGCGATATGTGCCGAAGGTGGTTTTCCACAACGGAGATGACCGCTTCCGCCTTCAGGTCGTCCAGACAGCGGCTCTTTTCGGTCCCCTGACATCCCTTCTGGCGGCAAGGCTGACACGACATCCCCTTTGTGACCACACAATGGCGATCCCCCTTGGGGGCCCAGCTAACCGGCGACGAAGGACCGAATATGCCTACGGTTGGAACATCGACGGCGCCGGCGATGTGAAGGGCGGCCGTATCCACTCCGACGAACAGATTGCATGCCTTCAGTATGGCAGGGAGTTCTCCAATGGAGGTCTTTCCTGCAAGGTTGAAGGCCCGTCCGCCGAACCCATTTGTCAGTTCTCCGGCGCGGACCCGTTCAGATGAAGATCCTGTAACGATAACGGAGAATCCCCGTCTTGCAATGAGATGACGCGTCAGCGAAACCCATTCGCTGGGCTGCCATTCCTTGTAGTGCCACAGCGAAAAGGGATGGAGGGCTGCAATCGGCCGCTGGTCCCTTATGCCGGCCTCCCTGAGAATGGCCTGGGCCCTCTTTATCCGTAGTTCCGGGATGGTGAGGGTGGGAAGGGAATGCTCCATATGCAAACCGAATGGGGCGAGGATGTTGAGGTGGTGTTCCGGGGCGTATTGAACGACTTCGTTTTCAGGCCTCACGAGGTGGGTAAAGAGACTGTTGCGCCACAACGGGCCTTCATCTGCAAACCGACCGATTCGGTACGGGGCCCTCGAAAGGAAGGCCACAATGGCCCCCCGGGGCCCGGTTCTGAGGTCGATGGACATAGAAAAGCGGGGTTGTCGAAGGGCGTTCAGGAACTGGGCGTGATAGACGAGTCCCTGGCCAAGCGTGCGCCTTTTCTTGTCAACGGAGATGACGCCGTCTGTCCATGGGCAGTCTTCAGCCAGTTCCCGTGCATGTTCTCTGACGCACGCAATCAGCTCGTTGTCAGGAAACTGTCGGCGCAGCGCGAGGATGGCGGGCATGGTAAGGACAACGTCCCCGATATCGCCTAACTGGATGAGCAGGATCCCGCCCTTTTGTTTCGGCAGCCATGTGCTCCCCTTCACCAGCATGGGCGTGCGCCTCAGGGACATCCTTTCAGATGCCATGCAATCAGTTGAGTGTAAACCATGAGCCTTCTTTTCAAGTTCCGTTCGAGGCCAAGGGTCAGTCCGATGCCGAAAATCGAGAGGAGCGTGTTTACAAGGAGACGGGAAAAAATGACTGCGCAGACAAGCGGATACGGCCCCAGACGCCACTTTTTAAAGAAGGCATATCTGGAGCGATAAAACATAATTCGGGCATCCGCTCTCCCCTCCACGCTTTTTCCCTGGGCATGATAGATCCTTGCCCAGGGAACAAAACAATTTTTCCATCCGGCCTGCTTCATCCGGTATGCCCAGTCGGTTTCCTCCATAAAAAAGAAGTACCGTTCGTCCAAGGGTCCCACTTGATCAATAGCCTCTTTCCGAACCATCATACAAGCGCCGATGCAGGAATCGACTTCGATCGGCCCTGTGAATTCCCGCCGCTTGCTTGGGAACCTTCGCGGAAAAAGGAGTCGAAGGAGGGTTTCATTGGACACCAGGGAGAGCAAGGATGGGAAATTGGCGATGGAATTCTGCCTGGATCCATCGCGGTTCAACAATTGGCCGCAGGCAATCCCCACCAACGGATTGGCCTCCATGAACCCGTAGAGCAGGCTGACAGCGTCGTCCGCCAGGGTTGCGTCGGTGTTGAGGAGCACGGCATAGCGTCCCCCCATGCGTGCAAGGGCCAGATTGACGGCGGCTGCAAAGCCCAGGTTTGCCGAGTTTTCAATGACATGAATGCCCGGGAATCTCTCTTTAGCCGCGCTAACGCTCCCATCGGAGGATCCGTTGTCCACCAGCCAGATCTCGAAGGCAGGCCCCCTGACGGTCCGGTAAACAGAGGCGAGACATGCCATCAAGAGATCTCTGGTATTCCAGTTGACAATAATAAATGAGATGGCGATCATTGTTTTTAGGATTTGTGATTGTCGGTTTAGGCCCTATGTCTCCAAATTCTCTGCAGCTTGCGGAGAAGTTGGTTTTCCTTATTGGTTAATCGCCTGAAGAAGATAGTAAATCCTTGTGCCTTTGTATGAGTCCCGCTTTGGCGGGATGGGTTCCGGCCGTCAGGCCGCCTTGGGGTTATAACTCCTTGACAACAAGATGATGCATACCCCGGAGCTTAATAACCGGAGTTCAAAGCGCATGAAGCCGCAACTGCCTAAAGGTGAACCTCTTCAAAGTCATATGGCGCTTCCTGTTGGAATATGGCCTCTGGAACAGATCCATTAAAGACCATTTTCCTGATTGCGAGCGTCAGTCGGGTGGTGTTCTCTGCGTTACTTAGCGCGATTTCCCCCCCATATATCAGTCCTCCCCTGTCTTGAAAGTCGGAAAAGGAGATGGTAGTCCCTTGTCGGCACAACCGGACCCTTCGGGGGAGGTTGCTCGCGGGATATAGATCAATGACCTGGATGTCAGACTTCTGGTTATCTGTCAAGGTAATCTGGTCGCCTTTCTCGGAGTGGGCCAGGTGGTAAGGGGGCAACACCGGATAGGCCCTGGCGAGAGACCAGAGGAGATCGGAATCAAGTGGGAACGGAATCTGTTTCAACAGGAAGGGATTCCCGAGACGGCCTCGGTAGCGCCGCTTTTCAGAAAAAGAGAGTATATCCAGGCGCGGTCCATCCACCAGTATCTGAAGCAGGGGGCGGCCCCAGGCATGGGTGACGTCGATCCTGATGCGGGATAGGTCCCGACGTGCGACAATCAGTACCTCTGCGTCTGATTGGGCGCCCTGGCTTTCAATGGTGAGGGTCCCGGAAGAAACCAGGGTGTGGACGGCGCTTTTCTGGTCCTCAAAGGACGAAATAATTCCCGCAATCTGCTGGCGGGCAAGGGGAAGCGATGGGGACCTCGTCATAAGCTGGGCGCAGCCGCTTGAGAGAACAAGTACCGCAACCCAAAGCAGCCTCAGGATAAGGGGGCTCTTTTGTTTGAGAGGAATCAATTTTTTTGCTTCAAAAGCTCCTGCACCTCGGTTATTTTTTCCTTGAGCTGTTTCTCCTGGGGCGATTTCAGGGACAGGGCCTTCATATAATAGTGCAGTGCCTTTTCATAATTCTCTGTCTTAAGGTAGGCGTCTCCCAAATGCTCATGGATGGTGGGGTCATCCGGTGTCAGTTGTGCTGCCTTTTCGAGATGCTGGATGGCCTTGTCGTAGGCCCCTGTTTTATAATAGATCCACCCGAGGCTGTCTATGATATACCCGCTGCCAGGCCTTATTTCCAATGCCTTTTCGATGAGCGCCTTTGCCTCGTCCAGCTTGATCCCCTGCTCGGCATAGGTGTAGCCTATATAGTTGAGTGCGTCCGCATGGTTCGGATTGATTTCAATGATCTTCTGCATCTGTTCAATACACGCTTCCTTGGCGCCTTTTTTGTCTAAGAGAACGCCTAACCGGAAAAGCAGGTCAATGTTCCTGTCGTCTGATTTAAGACCCTCCTGGATGGCTGCGATGGCCTCGTCATATGCCTCTTTGGCCTCGTAAACAGATGCAAGCATCAGATAGAGTTCCATTCTGTCCGACCCCAGGGACATGGCATCCCTTATGACCTCGATGGCCTCATCGAAGTCTTCCTCTATTGTCAGAAGGTGGGCGATGTGTATCCGGGCATTGACAAAGTATTTGGAAGCGTAAGGGATCTCCCTGAAGTGTTCCAGGGCACTCTTGAAATCTTCTTTCTCTTCGTAGGCCGTAGCAAGATAGTATCTCGATTTATCGTCATCCGGCCAGGCATTCACGATCAATTCCAGTTCTGCTATGGAATCATCAATTTTCCCCTGTCTCAGATAAATGAGCCCAAGCGCCTGACGCTCAGGTTCCCCCGGTTTTGAGTGCTTTTGGATCTCTTTGACCTGGTCTTCGGATTTTTCTTTGAGCCCCAGCTTAATATAAAGGACGACCAGCCGTTCGCGGGCGGGGATATTGTCAGGATAGATTTGCACCAGTCTTTCATAGGTGTTGACGGCATCTTCTTCCCTGTCTGTCATCTGATACAGGGTGGCCATGTCAAAAAGGGCCGGCTCGAGGCCCTCATTGAGCCGCAATGCTTCCCCCAAGGCCTTTTCCGCCTCATGGTAGCGATTCATCTCCAGATTGATCCGGCCTCGGTAGTAATGGGCCACAACCAGTTCAGGATTTTGTCCGATCAGCATGTCCAGATGGTCAAGGGCCTCCTGGAGCTTCCGTTCTCTCACCAGTATCGTGGTCAGCAGAAGCCGTATGCGCTGGTTCTCCGGTTCCATGTCGAGTATCTTACGGTAGTTTTCGATGGCCAGGTCATCATTGCCGGTGAGTGCGTAGAGATCGCCTGCCAGTGTGATGCTCATGGCGTCCGAGGGATCCAGATCGACCGCTTTTTGGGCATAGGCCAGGGCCTCGGGGTACTCCCTCAGTTCTTTCAGGAGGAGTGCCATCTTCTGGTGCAGATAGACCGAGTCGGGGTCTTTTTGAATTGCGGATTCAAGGTATGTCCGGGCCTTTTCAGGATCTCCGCGGGTGAGAAAGATGGCGGCCATAGTGAAATTCTGGTAGGCCTGCTGGAGCTGATCCTTTTCCGAGATCCGGAGCACCTCGTCCGGCTCTTCAACCAAGGGGTGTTCTTTCAGAATGCTGGAGGGTGTCGGTGCACACGCTGAAATCGCGCAGGCAAGGAAAGCGATAAAATAAACCCGGCATGACGTCAGAAGTCTATTTATGAACGGCGCTTGATCACAGGCGTGATCCCTGTTGCAAGGTACGGCAGATTGTTTCATTCTTCCTCGTGGGCATCCGTATCGGGGGCCTCAACCGCCCGCCGGGAAATGAGTATCGGGTTCATGTCCGGGGCGGAAAAGCGGACCCTCGCTATTTCAGGAAGTCCCCAAACTCCTCGTCAAAATTAGGTATTTTTTCCTTCAGCCATTTCTTGATCTGGTTGATCATCTTCTCCTGCAGCTGCCGGATCCTCTCGCGTGAGATGTTGTATTTGTCTCCAAGGTCCTGAAGTGTTAACGGTTTCTCCGCCATGATCCGGTTGTCGAAGATGTCGGCCTCCTTGCCCGAAAGGGTCTTGCGGAATTCGTTCAGGCTCCTGATGAGCAGGCCGCGGTTTTCCACCTCGGAAAGTTGATCATCGATGGGTGTCCTCGGGTCGGGCAGGAAGGCCCCAAAGGCCTCTCTCGAATCTTCACCCATGGGCGAACTGAGGGAAACCTCCCATCCACCCAACCGTTGGGTCATTTCAACGACTTCTTCTTCCTTAACATCGAGCCGTTCGGCCAGCAGTTTCGGTTCCGGGGCATAACCCTGGGCGATCAGCTTGTCCCGCTCCTTGGCGAGGTTGAAAAATAATTTGCGCTGGCTCTGGGTCGTTCCAATTTTGACAAGTTTCCAGTTATCCATAATGAATTTAAGGATATATGCCTTAATCCAGAATGATGCATAATAGGAAAACTTGATCCCGCGATACGGATCAAATTTTTTCACTGCCTGGAGGAGTCCCAGGTTCCCTTCCTGGATCAGGTCTAACAGGTTTTTTGTCCAGTACCGGTGGAAATCCATGGCGATCTTGACGACCAGCCTCAGGTTGGCCGTAACAAGCCTGTAGGCAGCCTCGTCATCCTTTTGTTCCATGACCCGTATGGCCAGATCCCGCTCTTCCTCTCTTGTAAGGAGGTCATAACGCTTTATTTCGATCAGGTAGATGTGGAGCGGGTCAAAGGGGACTACGGCGGTTTCCGCAATGTGAACGGACGGGGGCAAGATCCTCTCTTCAGCCGCTTTCGTGTCAGGCGTATCATTCATCTCTTCGGGCGTGTATGTCGTTTTTGTACGCTTCATGGAAAGATGCTATCACCTCTCGACAATCCTTCAATGCCATCCACAGATTACCCCGATGAAACAAGAGAAGACGAGCGTTTCATCCCAGTTAAACAAAGGCAAAGACGGTTTAACGGGATAAATGGGACAAGCGCAGATTTCACAGATACAGATCCCCAAATCCCTCAATCCCTGCACGCCTCATTCCACAATCACCTTCATATAACGCTTTTTTCCTGCCCTCAGGAGCAGAGAATGGCCCAGAAAGTTCTCGATATTGACCAACTGGTCAAAGGCCTCAATCTTTTGTCCGTTCAAATATCCCCCTCCCTGGGCAATCAACCGACGGGCCTCGCCCCGCGTCTTGCAGAGGCCTGAATCTTCTAAAAGGATATAGGAGGGGATCCCCGATTCAAGGCGTGCCCGGCTGATTCGGTAAACCGGCACGGATTCAGACGAGGCGGATGCTTCGGAACCGAATAACTGCCTGGAGGCCTTCTGCGCCTGGTCCGCCGCTTCCTTTCCGTGGCACAGCCGGGTGGCCTCATAGGCCAGGACCTCCTTGGCCTCTCGAATGTCCGAACCCTCGAGCCTCCGCAATCCATGAATCTCCTCCATGGGCAGAAGGGTGAAGAGGGACAGAAACCGCCCCACATCCGAGTCATCCTGGTTAATCCAATACTGATAGTATTCGTAAGGGGAAGTCAATTCCGGATCCAGCCAGACCGCGCCCTTGTGCGTCTTGCCCATCTTAATGCCTGACGATGTGGTCAACAGAGGGAAGGTGAGACCGTGAATAATCTCGCCCTCCATGCGTCGGGTCAGGTCCGCCCCCGCCAGGATATTGCCCCACTGGTCATTTCCGCCCATCTGGAGACGGCAGTCATAGATCTTGAACAGATGCCAGAAATCATAAGCCTGCAACAACATATAGTTGAACTCAATAAAATTGAGACCCGTATCCAGTCTGGCCCTGTAGCTCTCCGCGCTCAACATCCTGTTGACGCTGAAGTGTCGGCCGATATCTCTCAAAAAATCTATGTAGTTGAGACCAGTCAACCAATCGGCATTGTCCACCATAAGGGCCTTTTCATCGCTGAAGTCAATGAACCTAGCCAGCTGTTTCTTCAGATATGCGGCATTTTCACCAATTTCTTCCCGTGTGATAATAGGACGCATCTCGGTCTTTCCGCTTGGATCTCCAATAAGGGCGGTTCCGCCCCCGATGACCGCAATCGGCCTATGGCCCGCTCTCTGCATATGCACCAGGGCCATGATGGGAAGCAGACTTCCCGCATGGAAGCTCTTGGCAGTGGGATCAAAACCGATATAGCAGGTTACCCGCTCCTCCAGCATGCGGGAGACAAGGGTCCTGTCCGTAACCTGCTCAACAAAACCCCGTTCCTCGAAAGTGTTCAATACGTTTTCCACGATAATCTCTAATAATCTCCCAAAAAGTCAAAGTCTTTAATCTTAAGGCCTATCGGTATAAAAAGATGAAAATTTGATATTCTTATGCTTTTATGCTTTTTAATCACTTTTTCAACCATATCAATTCGTTCTGATGCTCGTTTCATCTCCTGAGGGAAGTCTCAATCGGATGACCTGCCCCCGCTTACCCAGATCCTCCATTTTTTTACCGTTGAATTCAAGATCGATCCCCCCGGCGTTGCCGATCAGCAATTCAAACCCCTTATGCGCCCTCCATTCAGGACTGCTTCCAGGATCGAAGATATATTCCTTTGGTCTTTCACCATCTATGGTCACACTGACCCAGGCCCTTTCCTTGATGGTGGCCTTCAGAATCAGCGGAGGGACGTCGCTTTCTGAGTCCGGGGACATATCCCGGGCAGGTGTTTCCGTTTCCGACGAGTTTGCTGTTTCTGAAGAGGACGCCGGGCCCTCTGTCTCCTTAGGGGCATCTGCCGGTCTATCACCGGAGCCAGTTTCTTCAGGCCCGGGCGGGGTCGGGCCCTCTCGGGACGGCTCCCTGCCGGTTTCCTTGGGGTCCATCGATTGTTTAACCCCATTTGGGGGCGCCTCTTCCTGCTCCAACCGGTTGCCTGCGTCTCTATGTGCGCCCTCCGACCCCTCCTTCGCCGGAAGGCTTGGCCCCTGTTGGGTTGCATTTTCCCTGAGAGCCGGATGTTCTATCCACTCATAGGCTGCAAACCCTCCGGCCAGAACAGCAAAGACCAACACAAGGTAAAGAAATCCCCTCTTTTTCTTAGGCGCCGCCTGAAGCGGTTTCGGCATCGGTTGGGAGGGGAGGGCACTTTCCTGGTAAAGCGCAATGAGCCCCTCCTCCGACAATCCAAGGGCACGGGCATAGGATCGGATAAATCCTTTGACAAATGCGGGCGAAGGGAGTTGGTCCCAATCTTCGTTTTCCAGGGCCTCGAGGTGGTGGACATTGACCCTAATACGTTCAGAGATCTGGGCATACGTAAGCCCCGTTTCTTTTCGCTTGGCCTTCAAAAGGGCGCCAGGTCCCTTGCCGGACGGGAATTCCCATTCTCTCCCATCATCAGTTAATGGTTGGCGTTCGTCTCCCATCTTATGCCCCGGTTTCAAAAAATGATCTTGGTATATGCCTTTTTCCTCAACTCGCTGATCCAGACGGAATATCTCCTCTCGAGCTCTTCACGGTAGAGGATTGATTGGATCTCATTTCGAACCTGTTCGAGCGATTTAACGCCCCCACCATCCTTTTCTACAACCTTGATGATTCGGATGCCGTCCGGCTTGACGATCGGCTTGGCCACGTCTCCGGTGGACAGGCCCTTAATCTGTTCGGCCATTTCCGGGTTCAGTTCCGACAGCTTGAACACGCCGAGATCACCCCCCTCCCTTGCCCCGGGGCCACTGGAAAATTTTCTTGCCAGGTTGCCGAAGTCCTCGCCTCTTTCGATCATTGAAAGAATATCCTGTGCCTTCTGATACAGATCCCGGGCCTCACCCTTGTCGGCCGGATCCGTTTGCTTTAGAAAAATGAGTGCCAGACGGATCTTGCCCCCGCTGCTAAACTCATGGATGTGCTCCTTGTAGTATGTCTCGATATCTTCTTCCCTCAGCAAAATCTTGGATTGGACCTCATAGTTGACCAGCCGCATTCTTTCCAAATCGGCCTTGATCGATTTTCTATAGGCCTCATAGGTGGTCCCCCGTTCTTTCAGTTTGGCGAGCAGGCCTTCCTGGGTCAGCTGATTATCCTCTTTCACCCTTTCAATTGCCTGATCCACCTCCTCGGGCGGCACCTCAATCTCCAGTTCCTTGATTTTTTCAATGGCAATTTTCTGGTCAATCAGATCGTTCAGGACCTTTCGCCGTGTCTCGATATACGTCTCCTCGGATCTCTCTTTGAGTTCCCCGGAGGAGAGCCCGGTAAGCTCCCTTATCTTGCTGTTGAGCTCATACAGGGTTATCAGTTCATTATTGACGATTGCGACAACCCTGTTTTGAATCTCGGCCGATGCAGGCGAAAAAAATACCAGGGTCACGGCGAAAATCACCATCCATGAGCATACTGTCCGTAATGATTTCATGGGTTCCATTTAAGATGAAGTTGAGAGAGGCAGACAGCCGCCTAAAATCCCCGGCGCCAACCTGTCCCGGCGAGGAACCAGACAGGGCCCCTTCTGATTAAGATAGTTTTAATTTACTTAAAATCTCTTGATTAATTGTTACTTTAGACTCAGCCCTCAGTTTTTTCAACCATTTTTCGCAAAAGCCTTCTTGCCGCTGCCGCAGCAGTCTGGCTTCTATTATATCGATGATTTCCGGAAGCTCCTTAGAACCGGCGGACCGCTGAGCCATCACCTCGAAAAGATGATACCCGAAAGGCGTTTTAACAACAGGGCTGACCTTTCCGATCGGCAGCGAAAAAAGAGCCTTTTCCATGGATTCGTCCAGATCTCCCCGTGCGACCCAGCCCACCTTGCCATGATTCGCAGCTTCAGGGGCCGTGGAGTATTTTTTTGCCAGTTCTCCCATGTCTTCTCCAGCCGCAAGACGCGCCCCGAGACTCTGGGCGGCTTCCTTCGAGTTGCAGACGATCTGCCGGAATTCTATCATCTCACGGGACGTAAATTCAGACCTGTTCTCCTGAAAGTAGGTCTTCATCTCTTCGTAACTCGGTGAATGAACCCCTGCGGAAACCTCCCGAATCACCTTGCTGAAAAGGAGCTGATTTCTTAGGCGAGATTCCCATGATTCCGGTTCCACATAGGCCCTCAGCATGGCTTCCCGAAACTCAGTTTCCGTGTAGTCCTCTGTGAGCGCCTTCAGTTCGCCCTGGAACTCCGCTTCAGAGACAACGATGCCGTTTTCTCTCCCATATTCAATAATGAGATAATAGTCGATAATCTGCCTGACGAGTCGGTTCTTGATCTCTTCAGCGTGGTTGCCCGCCAGAGCCGTCCCCGGGCCTATGAAAGCCATCTCTCTTTTCAGGGCATCGCTTGTCAGACGAATCGAACCTATCTCTATGACGACATCGTCCGGTTCCCGATCGAAAAGGCCGCAACCTGAGACCGGAAAAATCAGGATCCAACAAAGAAAACAATACAGGCCACGGCGTACGAATGCGATTTTTTTCTTCATCACCATCCCGCGTGGACGCCGCCCAAAATTGTCCATAATCCCGTCATCGTCGGAACAACATCCCTCGGCGAAACCTTAATCCCCAAAACCCGCTCCACCGTAACGCCGTGCGTAAATCGCGGTCATGCAATGGAATAACTTAAATATTTTAGATTAGCAGCAAACCTTAAAAAATAAAACATATTTTTTGTCGGCCCCGTACTTAGGCCGTCGCCCCAATGACCACGCCTCGGCATGGTAGGAATTGCGAGACGCACAATTCGTCATTCAACTTTCGAGGCCTTTGATTCCCGTGGTTTGTCATCCGATCCGTCTCTGTTGTCGCCCAGCATTTCCACTTCCTTCCGCACTCTATCCATATCGGTAGAAAAAGAGAACGTTCCGACATGGATACTGATCCTGTTCTCGGATAGGAGTCGGTACTTGCGCGGGCTGGCATGTATCAGGCGAACCAGGTGTTCCGATTGGATGGCCGTATCCTCGGGCAAGGTCAATGTCAAACTGTTGGACCCCATATCCAGTTTGCTGATACGAAGCCTTTTCAGCAGGAGACGGATCGACATCAGTCCAAAGAGATGGACCACCTCCGGTGGGGGGGGGCCAAAACGGTCTTTGATTTCCTCGACAATCTCTCCCAATTCCGAGGTTTCAATGAGGTTGGAAAGCCTTCGGTACAGGTTCAGCCGGACGTCCGTGTCCATCACATAGCTCTCCGGCAGGTAGGCGGGGATGTCGATATTGATCTCCGGATTGATGTCGTCCCGCCACTCGTTCCCCTTGAGTTCAGCCACGGCCCGCTCGATGAGTTTGATGTAGAGTTCGTAACCGATGGCTGAGATATGTCCTGACTGTGAAAACCCGAGGATATTGCCCCCGCCGCGGATTCTCAAGTCATGCATGGCAAGGTGCAGGCCTGCGCCAAGATTGGAAAAATCCATAAGGGCCTTAAGCCTTTTTTCCGCGTCCCTTGTGAGCACCGAATCGTTGGAGATCATCAGATAGGCATAGGCCTTCTCTTTGGCCCGGCCCACCCGTCCTCTCAACTGATATATCTGGGCCAGACCGAGGCGGTCGGCCTGATCGATGATGATCGTATTGGCGGACGGAATGTCAAGTCCCGACTCGATGATGGTGGTGCAGACCAGTACGTCAATTTCCTTGTGGAGGAACCGCAGCATCGTTTCTTCCAGCTCTCTCGATTTCATCTGACCGTGTGCCACGGCCAGACGCGCCCGGGGAATCAGCTTCCTCAGTTGATCGGCAGTATACTCGATGGTGCGCACCCGGTTGTGCACAAAAAAGGTCTGTCCGCCCCGCTCAATTTCCGATTCGATGGCCCGGATAATCAGGGGTTCGTCATAGGGCGACAGGTATGTCTCGATGGCCTGCCTGTCCTGGGGCGGCGTCTCGATAACGGTCAGGTCTCTGACGCCCACCATGGACATCTGGAGGGTCCTGGGAACCGGTGTGGCCGTGATCGCCAACACATCCACCAAGGCCCGGTACTTCTTGAGGGCCTCCTTCTGCCTCACCCCGAACCGTTGTTCTTCATCGATGATCAGGAGGCCTAACTCAGCGAATTTGATGTCCTTCTGGAGTATCCGGTGGGTGCCGATCAGCACATCTATCTTGCCGGACCGCAATCTTCCAACCGTTTCTGCCTGTTCCCGTGGGGTCTTGAACCGGCTCAAAAGCCCGACCTCTATGGAATAGGGGGCCATCCTCTGTTGAAAGGTCTGGAAGTGCTGTTCCGCCAGGACCGTGGTAGGGACCAGAAAGGCTACCTGCTTTCCGTCTGAAACCGCCTTGAAGGCAGCGCGGACCGCGATCTCTGTCTTTCCAAAACCGACGTCACCGCAGACGAGTCGATCCATCGGCTGTTCGGAACAGAGATCCGACAGCACATCTTCAATCGCCTTGATCTGGTCATCGGTTTCTTCATGTTCAAAGGTGGCCTCGAATTCGCGGTAATAATTGTCCGGGGGCGAAAAGGCGAATCCGTTTCTATATTTTCTGAGGGCATAGAGTTCCACGAGCTGTCTGGCAATCTTCCTGACCGATTTTTTGGCCTTCTGTTTCGAGATGTTCCATGAGTTGCCCCCCAGCTGATCCAGTTTGGGTATCGTTTCATCGGCCCCGGCATATTTCTGCAGCATGCTGACCCGGTCCGCAGGGATATAGAGCCTTGAATTATTGGCATATTCTACAATGACAAAGTCATTCATCTTTCGGGCGATCTCCATGGTCACGAGACCCCCATACCGGCCGATGCCGTGGTCCTCATGCACCAAAAGGTCCCCGGCCTTGAGCTGACTGAAGCTGGACCACGAGATGCCGTCTTTTCGCGGCCCCCTTTTGGATCGTCCTTTGACGGCCTTGGCCCCGAATATATCATCCTCGCTGACTACGTAAAGACCGATCTCGGGCCAGGCGAATCCCTTGGAAAGCCTCCCTAAGCAGAGGATCAGCCCGGCGCGATCCGGGATTTGGTCCCATCCCCGCACCGTGTCCGCCGCCTCAATATCATAGTTGAACAGGATCTCTTTCAGGCGCTTTGCCTGCTGCTCGGTGCTGCACGTGATGACGACCCCGGACCGGGCGGCGAGCCATGAAGCGACCTTTTGGGCAAAGGGGGCCATGGAAACCCTGCTGCTCCCTGTAAGTCGGAGTTCCAGATCATCTTCCAACTGAAAACGGCCCGGGATAACCACGGTGTTGTCAGTAACGGGGCCTTCATTGAGGTTCAATTGGCTGAATGCCATCCTCTGATGCGTTTGAAACTTCTGCTCGATTTCCTGAAAAGGGACAAAGATCCCCTCCAAATCAGGAAAGGGTGCTCCTTTTTGTGCGGATTCCTCCCCGAATCTCTCCTGGTCCTTCTGAAACTTTTTGTCTGTCTTCCGTGCCTCCGATTCCAACCGATGCGGATCAAAAAGAGCGATGACCCCCTTTTCGGGGAGATAGTGGAGAAGGGTATCGAGATGGGGATAGAAATGATTCAGCCAGGCCTCCTGCCCGGGAAACCCTGTGCCGGGCTCCGATCCCGGAAGCCTTCCCATGGATCTGGCCCGCTGAACGTTCGGTTGATCCATAATGATCTCCGAGGCGGGAAGGAGAATCATCTCGTCTAAAGGACCTTGCGACCGCTGGCTGACGGGATCGAATTGACGGATCGATTCCAGTCGGTCTCCCCAGAACTCCAGACGGACGGGCAGGGGGTATAGGGGCGAGAATATATCGATAACGCCCCCCCGAACCGAGTAATCTCCCCGGTCTTCCACCAGGGAGGTGCGCTGGTAGCCGTTGATTTCGAGCCTTCGTATAAAGAGATCTCTGTCGACCTCCTCTCCGGGCTCGAGGTATTCGAGGGAGTTGAGCAGCGATTCCTTGGGCATGATCCGGAAACAGAGCGCTTCCATGGAGGTGACGACAATCGGATTTCTGTGGGACGTGATCGCATACAGGGCCCTGATTCGGCGGGTGATCAGGTCCCTGTGCGGGCTGAGTCCGGTCAGGGGGGACATGTCATAGGCGAAAAACGGTTGGAGCCTCATATCCAAAGAGGCCTCATCGGCCTCCGGGCCGCCCATGAAGAATTGGAGCCCCTTGTAGAGCCGTTCGGCGCCCTTTCTGTCCGGAAGGACGGCCATACAGGGCCTGTCAAGACCGGACAGAACCCGGGCAAAGAAATAGGCCTCTGCCGATCCTGAGAGGCCCACAACGGCCATGGACCCGGCGCCTGTATCCAACCATTCTTTCAGGGTATCAATATCCGGATGTTGATGAACCGACATAGATGACTGACAAATTAATGAGTGATGTGTGTGCCCGGTTTCGGCCAACCCCATTTGCCCCTGCCTGTTTCATTCCCGCGGCCAGTGGGACAGGGAGCTGCATGGGGTGCCTCATAATTGGAAGACGTGGCAAGAGAGGGCGTTTGACCTTTGCTGTTTACCTTTTTCTGTGCATTGATACCAAAGATAAGGGATTCCGGTCCGCATGTCAAGAATGTCGCAGGCCCTTCATTAAGGGACAGGCCCGGTGAGGGCAGGCGGTTGATTCGTCGGTGGTGGTCCTTTACTGGGCTATGCTTTAATGGTATGGTGTTCAATAGAATGTTTTCGGAAAATATGTGGCCTTTTTTCTTTCAGACACAGGGGAGCGCAGATGGACTATGACGTGATTATCGTCGGGGCGGGTCCGGCAGGCATTTTTGCAGCACTGACCCTTGCAGACATGGGGATTCCGCATGTCCTCCTCCTTGAAAAGGGAAAAGATCTCAGCCTGCGCAGACACCACACCGTGGAGGATCGACTCTGCGGATGGGGAGGCGCCGGGGCCTTCAGCGACGGAAAACTGACCCTTTCCATTGAGGTCGGGGGGGCCTTAGGCGATTACATCGGACGGATAGACCTCCATGCGTTGCTGGAGCGCACCGACGGGATGTATGTGGCGCACGGCGCCCCGGACCGCATTTTTGGCGGCGACTGGGTGCAGGTGGAGGCCCTGGCCGATCAGGCCAAACTGGCGGATCTTGAATTGATACCCGACCGCATCCGCCATATCGGAACCGAAAACTGCCGGATTGTGCTGGAGCGGTTCCGGGCGTCCCTGGCCGATCGAATCGAGATACACACGGAAACCGAGGTCAGGGACATCCTGGTCGGTCAGGGCCGGGTTGAGGGGGTGCGACTGGCCGACGGTCGATGTATCCATGCAAGGTTTGTAGTGGCCGCACCGGGCAGATCGGGGGCGCGCTGGATGAAAGAACAGGCGGCTGCCCTGGGCCTGAGGACCCGTTCCACGTCCGTGGATATCGGCGTGCGCGTGGAACTCCCGGCCCCGGTGCTCAAGGCGATTACCGACGCCACCTATGAATCCAAGCTGGTCCACTATTCGAAGACCTTTGATGAGAAGGTCCGGACCTTCTGCATGAATCCGTACGGTGAGGTAGTGACCGAAGAAAACAACGGCATCATCTCGGTAAACGGGCACAGCTATGCTGAAAAAAGAAGTGAGAACACCAATTTTGCCATCCTGGTGAGCAGCTTCTTTACAGAACCGTTCGATGACCCCATCGCATATGGCCGGGATATCGCCGGACTTGCAAACCTGCTGGGCGGGGGCGTCATTGTTCAGCGGCTGGGCGATTTGCTGGCAGGGAGACGCAGCACCCCGAAACGGATTGAACGGTGCCTCACCAGGCCGACCCTGAAAGATGCCACCCCGGGTGATTTGAGTTTTGTTTTTCCCTACCGCCATCTCCTGAGCATTATTGAAATGCTCCAGGCCCTCGACAGGATCGCACCCGGGGTCTATTCGAGGCATACACTCCTGTATGGCGTAGAAGTGAAGTTCTATTCCAACAGGACGGACGTGACAGCTGAAATGGAGACAGCCATCAACAACCTCTTTGTCATCGGCGACGGCGCGGGCATCACCCGGGGCCTGCTTCAGGCCTCGGCCAGCGGCGTGCTTGCGGCGAAGGCCATTGGGGCGCGCATGGAATGATCTGAATTGGACATTCTGGCTTGCCCATGGTCTCAAAGAGATGCCCTCGGCGTCCGGGTCGGCCAGGAGATTGGCTGTGTGGCGGTATGGTGGAGGAAGGCGAGGATCGTCCGGCAAAGCTTTTGATTTCACTGGCCAATTCGGCGGGCATTTTTCAGTTGGATGAACTCCTGCGTCTCAACAATTCCCGCATTGCCGATGATGTGGAAATCACGGCCAGTATCGAAGGCGAAACCGGGCGTAAAATTCTGGAAATCTATAAATCGCACGAACGGCTAACAAGTAGTAACCACAAACAAAATAGGTCCCACGCGAGAACGCACCGCTCGCAAAGACAGAATCCATAATTTCGGTGCCTCAGCGCTGTGACGGCGGACCGGGGGAGGTGCGATACCGATGAGGTCAGGAAGGCTCACGCCTTCCGGCCGGATCCTGAATCCTTGGATTGCGGCACCTCCGGGGTAAGCAGATGCTTCTGAATCCGGGAACCAAACACAGGAATCAGCCAAATGAGGGGCGGGAAGGGGTTGCGGGAGGGCGCATGCGCATTCATAAACCCCCTGCTCCAGACCGAGAAGATCTCGTCCTTGCAGACGATTTACGTGCCTTTTTCCAAAGAAAACCTCTCGCGGTAGATTTTTTCCATTGCGATAAGGCTGTCGGAAAGCCGTTTGAGATGCTGTTTCATCTCCTTGGAAGCGACCTCCCCATCTCCCTTGATGACGGCATCAATGATGGCGTGATGCTCTCCGGGATTATGCAGTGCCTCATGGTCGGGTTCCACGGCAAGGACCACCTCTGCGGTCAGCTTGAGCATGGATCTGACGATCGCCTCAAAAAAATGATTGCCGCAGATCTGGGCCAGGACGCGATGAACTTCCGTAAGTCTGATGATTCTATCCTCATAGGACGTGGGGGTGACGAATTCCTCTTCCTCCGCCTTCTCCAGCAGCTTCCGGTATGCGGAGGTAATGTGGAACGCGGCCAGCTGCGCTACCTTCGGTTCTACATGGGACCTGACCTGGGCAACTTCAGCCATAGAAACCTTGCTCGCCAGGAATAGATCGAGGAATGCGTTTCCCACCTGATTAAAGGACAGGTCGGTTACGAAGGCGCCCCCGGCAGGTCCCTGGCGCATGACCACAAAGCCGCTGAGTTCCAGGGCCCGTATGGCTTCGCGGACAACCCCCCTGCTTATCTGAAACTCGAGGGTAAGCTCACGCTCGGAAGGCAATTTGTCTCCAGACTTGTAGGCGCCCAGGAGAATTGCCTCTTTAAGCTGTATTAATACGTCCTCGAAGACCCTTGATGTCTTTATAGGCTTGAAACTACCCATGTCTGCACCCGGATAATAGGGAAAAATTTTAGGTTTTATAAAAAAATATCACGTTTGGCTTGACATTAAATATTAGACCATATAAATTTGGCTATGTCAAGGGGCTCTTTCTTAATGATCAACAATTCTCATTATGAAATGGCCTTGGAGTCAACATCCTGTGTGAATGGCATCTTGCCACGATTTTTCGCGGCTGGAAAGCCACTCCCAAAAGGTCATCGTTCCAAAATGAGAATTACTGTTGTAATGATGGCCTTTCGTTATCAAGAACAGCCGATTTATATCATCCAAAAACGGTTTGTGGCAAAATAATTTAGGACAAAATGATTAAAAAATAAGGGAAGCATATCATCTCCCAAAGAGGCTTTTGGCAGAAGGCTGTTGACCAATGAATATCGCAACGAATCTGGAGCGTTCGGCGTTTTTTTTCCCATCCCGCCCGGTGGTCAACGAGGGCGCCTCTGAGATCACCTTTGCCCAGCTCAATGATCGGGCAAACCGCATCGCCACGGCACTGATCCGGCTGGGGGTCCAGCCTGGGGACCCCGTCGCCCTCTGCGCCCCCAACTCCGGGAACTGGCTGGCCTTCTATTTCGGCGTCTTGAAGGCCGGTGGAGTGGCGGTAACCATGTCCAGCCTGCTCAAAACCAGTGAACTGGCCCTGTCCATAAACGAATCCCTCCCGAAGATCATTTATGCAAACGAAGACAAGCTGGATGACCTGAAAGGGATGAAGCGGCCCGGTGTCCTGGAGAAGATTGTCTGTCCGGCCGGCGATCTGGACCTTGACCGGCTGGCTGATGCCGGATCAGGATCATTCAAGGCCCTGGAACGGGACAGGTCGGATACCGCGGCCATCCTCTTTACCGGCGGAACCACCGGCATTCCAAAAGGCGTCCTTCTCACCCACGAGAACATCTGCACGGCCATTCAAAATGTGATCTATAATGAGCGGTCCAACGAAAATGACCGGGCACTCTGTTTCCTCCCCTTCAACCACGTATTCGGACAGATGCATATCATGAATGCAACCCTGTTGAGCGGAGGTTGTGTGGAACTGCTCCCGTCGTTTGATATGGAAAAGGTCTTGAATGCCATGGCAACCGGACGGGTGACCAAGCTTTTTGCGGTCCCTACGGTTTACGTCCGCCTTCTCTCTTTGGACCATCTTAGAGAGAAACTGGGGTCCGTCCGCTATTGTTTTTCGGCTGCGGCCAGCATGGCGGCAGAAATCGTGCGCCACTGGAAAGACGAGACAGGCCTGTCGATCCATGAGGCCTATGGTCTGACCGAGAGCGCCTCCATGGTGACCTACAACCACTATTATCGTCATGTGGTCGGGTCTGTCGGCACTCCTGTTTCGGGCGAAGAGGTTCAGATAAGAGATCTCGAAGGAAACATCCAAGGGGCAGGAGAAGAGGGCGAGATCTGCATTCGCGGCAGAAACATCATGAAGGGGTATCTCAACAAACCGGAAGAAACCGCATCTGTTTTCTGGGACGATTGGTTCAGGAGCGGCGATCTCGGCCAGATGGACGACGATGGATACCTTTATATCGTGGACCGGTTGAAGGATATGATCATTACCGGCGGCGAGAATGTATATCCCAGGGAAATCGAAGAGGTCCTCTATTCACTCCCGGAGGTGGAAGAATGCACAGTGATCGGACTTCCCGACAAGGAATGGGGGGAGCGGGTTACCGCCCTGATCATACCCAAGCCTGATAGGACCATCGATGCGGCAGACCTTTCGGCCCGATTAAAAACCAGGCTTTCCTCGTTTAAGGTTCCAAAGGAATACCATCTCGTTAAGGAGTTTCCCAAAAGCGCAGCCGGTAAGATATTGAAACGGGAACTCAGAAAACAATATCTCAAGGAGGATTGAGGAGTTGAGGAATTCAGGAATTTGGGAATTTGGGAATTTGGGAATTTGAGTGCGTTTTTTCAATCTTAGGCAGTTTATCGGGTGGCTTTGTGTGAGATTTGCGGCTTCGCCGCGTTAAAAAACAAAAGGAGGGTGCACGAATGAAAAAGACAACAGTATTGGCGGCGTTTATGGTTGCGGTTTTTGGTATCATGGTCGTTTCGCCCCCGGCGCTGGTTGGGGCCGAGACCATAGAGCTGAAATTCGCCACGGCCTTTTCCCCAAAGCACACCATGCAGACAAAGGTCTTTGAGCCCTGGGCCGAGAAGATCAGCAAGATGACCAACGGACAGGTCAAGGTGACCTTCTTCCCCGGGGGCGCCCTGGGAAAGACCCCGGACCATTATGCCCTGGCGGAAAAGGGGATTGCGGACATCGTCTATATCCTGCATGACTATACCCCCGGGCGATTTCCCATGACCTCGGTTTTCGAACTCCCCTTTATGATCCCATCAGCTCAGAAGACCTCGGTGGCCATGTGGAAGGTCTATGAGCAGTTTCCTGAGTTTCAGAAAGAGTATGAGAAGGTGAAGGTCCTCGCGCTTTTCTGCCACGATCCCGGTGGATTCAATTCGGTGAAAAAGCCGATAAGGACCATCGAGGATTTCAAGGGGATGAAATTCAGGACCGCCAATCCCCATGTGACCAAGGCATTGAAGCTCTTCGGCGCGGTTCCGGTCAACATGCCGGTAACCGATACCTACACCGCCCTTGAAAGGGGCGTCGTGGACGGGACCGTCCTCCCCTGGGAGGGCAATTTTGTCTTCAAGCTGGCGGAACTTTTGAAATACGGGACAGAGGCCGATTTTTACACCATGACCATGATGGCGGTTATGAACAAGAAGAAGTATGATTCCCTGCCGGACAATGTAAAAAAGGCGATCGACGAGACCACGGGTATGGTGATGTCGGAGGAGGCCGGCAGGGTATACGATGCAGTAAGGCCCATCATGAAAAAGCTCTGCATGGATAAAGGGATGGAGGCCATTCAGATTTCTCCCGAGGAAAGAAATAGGTTAAAGGCGTTGTCCATGCCTCTCCGGAATGAATGGGTGGAAGAGATGAATAAGAAAGGGCTTCCCGGCAAGGCCGTGCTGGATGCCGCGGTGAAACTGACCGGCGAATAGTCGGCTGATTCTCCAGGCGACAGCGCTTAGACAAAAGGATACAATGATATCCGGGAGGAGGGCACGTACAAAGTTGCCTTCCTCCCAAATCGTTGCGACGCGTCATGCGGTCGGTGAAAGGGGGGCCTGAAAGAGATGAGCATGAAGACCGTTTCGGACAAACTGGGGCGCATCAGCGTTGCCTTGGCCTATGTGGGGGCCTTCTCGCTGTTCTGCATCATGTGCCTCACCACAGCCGATGTGGTGGGTCGTTATTTTTTCAATGCGCCGATCCTGGGCGTCTTTGAGCTGACCGAGTTTATGGTCCTGATCCTGATCTTTTCTTTCCTTGCATACACCCAATTCGCCAAGGCCCACGTCTCCGTCGACCTGTTGATAACCCTCTTTCCGAAAAGGTTCCGGATTTATATTGAGCTGTTCAACCATTCCCTCTGTCTCATTCTCATGGGCCTGATCACCTATATGGGATTCTCAAGGGCCCTTGAGCTGGTTGAATTCGGAGAGGCCTCCCCCAATCTGGGCGTACCGCTCTATCCCTTCGTCTTCTTTCTTGTCTTGGGATGCATCGTGATGTGCATTGAATATATACGGGATCTGCTGAGATTATTCGGCGATAGGAAGGAGGCCGTCGATTCATGAGCCCTGAAATGATAGGCATCCTCGGAATTGTGGTGATGTTCATCCTCCTTGCCATGGGGATGTATATCGGCATGGCCATGGCCCTGGTGGGGTTTTTGGGACTGTGCATCATTGTGGGGTGGGACTCGGGCATGAGCATCCTGGGGATCACGCCCCTGGCCGAGGGATCGTCCTACACCCTGAGCGTGATACCCCTTTTCGTCTTGATGGGGCAGTTTGCCTTTATCTCAGGGATCAGCACCGACATCTACAAGACCGTATATGCCTGGATGGGCCGCTTTCGAGGCGGCCTGGCCATGGCGACCGTCTGCGCCTGCGCCGGATTTGCCGCGGTGTGCGGCTCCTCCCTTGCCACCGGCGCCACCATGGGCATGGTGGCGATCCCTGAAATGGATAAATATAAATACAACCACCGGCTTTCCACGGGCTGCGTGGCCGCGGGCGGCACCCTGGGGATTCTGATCCCCCCGAGCATCGGCTTTGTCATATACGGAATCTTGACGCAAGAATCCATTGGCAGGCTTTTTATGGCGGGAATCGTGCCGGGGATACTCCTTGCCCTCCTCTTTATTTTGAGCATCTACGTCCAGTGCAAGCTCAACCCGGAGATGGGCCCCCGGGGGGAGTCAACGACCTGGAAGACCAAGATAAGGTCCCTGTCCGGGACATGGGGAATTCTGGTTCTCATTTTCATCGTCATGGGGGGGCTGTATCTGGGTATCGTCACGCCCACCGAAGCGGCCGGGGTGGGCGCCTTCGGTTCCTTTGCCATCGCCTTGTTCAAGGGAAAGTTGGGTTTGCAGGGCCTGATCCAGTGTCTAATTGAAACAGGCAAGACAACGGCCATGATCTTCCTGATCATCATCGGGGCTAATATCTTCTCTTCCTTCCTGGGACTGGCCAGGATTCCCATGGGTCTTGCGGACTTCATCGCCGGGCTTGCCCTCCCAAAGATCGTGATCCTGATGGCCATTATCCTGATTTACGTCCTGATGGGCTGTGTGATGGATTGCTATGCCATCATGATTCTGACGGTCCCCATCATCTTTCCGGTAATCGAGGCCCTGAAGTTCGATCCGATCTGGTTCGGCGTCTTGATGGTGATCGTCCTGGAGGTGGGATTGATAACGCCCCCAGTGGGGCTGAATGTCTTTGTCCTGAAGGCGGCGGCCCCGAATGTCCCCCTGACCGTTATTTTTCGAGGAATCCTGCCGTTCCTCGGGGCGGCCCTGCTGTTGATTATTCTGCTGATCCTTTTCCCCCAGCTTGCCCTTTTTCTGCCGTCGCGTATGTGATGAAACAAGCTTGGTTTTCCAGAGGGGCCGCAGGGGGTTTTTCCTCGGCCTGCTCCGTTTTTTCCGCCTCTGCCGGTGGCCTCCGGCGGTTCTGTAGGATACGGGTCCGCCCCTGACGGCCCAACCTCTTGATTGAACGCACACAGGTTCCTGAACGGGATATATCGCGACTGCCTGGCGATCTTAACCGGATGAGGAAAGAAAATAGATCACGGATGTGATATAGACCATGAGGAAGAGGACGTTCAGGGTCAAACCGGAATAGGCATAATCCTTGTCCCCCAGTTCTTCAATCAACGGGATCGATTTCAGGCATAAGACAAGCCCTGCCAGGAGGACGAGGGGAACCATGGTCAGATAAAGGACCGGGATCCAGAAGGACGTCGCATCCCTTTCGAACCAGAGGATCAGAATGCCGGTAATCCCGGCCGCCGCAAACGGTGCCAGAAACCCGGCAATGGCAAGGCTGTTCGGTTTTTGAGATCCCTGGGCTCTCATCCTACCCATTGAACGGACGCATTTCCTCTACCCACTTGTACGCCCCCCCGACTTATAGTATAATCTCCGTGCCTGTGTCTCACCCGTAGGTCTGTGCAGAAGTCGTTATGTTGAAAATACATGATTTTGCCTATGCGTTCAACGATTTCCAACCAGGCCCGGGCATTGCGACGTCTGAAATGTTGAAAGTCTGAAAAGGAGGAAGTCATGGATCATCCCATCACCCGCAGAGAGGCGATACAAAAAGGGCTTTGCCTGTCCGGTTCCCTTGCCCTTGCCTGTACGGCCGGCTGGCCTATCCATGCGCCATCCAAGGCATGGGCACTGAAGAAAGAGGAGGGCTTCCTGATCGATGGGGTGGGTCAGACGCCTGGGTATTCTGTTCAGGAATTGACAGGAAAGGTCTTTGATGCGGCCGGCGGAATGCGTCGGTTTGTCTCAAGAGGGGATGTGGTCGTGGTTAAGCCCAATATCTCCTGGGCCAGAACCCCGAACCTTGCGGCCGGAACCAACCCTGAGGTCCTGGAGGCCGTGGTCCGTCTGGCCTTTAATGCAGGGGCCAAGAAGGTCAGGATCGCAGACAATACCATCCACAATGCCCGGAGTTGCTTCGCCCTCACCGGGGCCGGTATGGTTGCCAAAAAGACCGGCGCGGACCTGATCCACCCCCGGTCATCCCTGATGCGGGAGATGAAGCTGCAGGGCCACCGTCTGGATGTATGGCCGGTGTATGTCCCCCTGATCGAGGCCGACAAGCTGATCAATCTTCCTGTGGCCAAGGTCCACGGGCTGTGCAGCCTTACCCTCGGGATGAAAAACTGGATCGGCGGGGTCGGGGGAAGGAGAAACGCCCTCCATCAGGACATCCATCAGTCCATCGTGGACCTGGCCCGGTTTTTCAGGCCGACCGTCACCCTGATCGACGCCATTCGGATCATGGTGAAGAACGGGCCGTCCGGGGGAAGCGAGTCGGACGTGGCGGTCATGAACCGCCTCATCCTGAGCAATGACCCGGTGGCCGCCGACGTCCAGGCCGCCGGCCTTTTCAATATCGCACCCACATCGGTCGGCTATATGGTCCTTGCGGAGAAACAGGGGCTCGGGAGCCTGAATTTGAACGCTGTGACCCTGAAAGAGGTCATTCTGTGAAGGCAAAACACCTCATCCGGCTAAGACGCGTCAGTCAGGGATTCTTCCTGGCCCTTTTCCTCTTCCTGCTCATACAGACGCGGTTCCCTGACACAGCTTACCAGGATTATTCTCTCGCCGTCACGACGGAACAGGACATCCGGGTAGAATATCCGGCCACGTTCTTCTTCCAGTTGGATCCCCTCGTCTGGCTCACCTCGCTCCTTTCCGGACACGTATGGATAGAAAAATCTTTCTGGGCCATCGCCGTCCTGGTGCTGACGCTCTTCCTGGGAAGGTTCTTCTGCGGCTTTGTCTGCCCCCTCGGGACGATCCACCACATGGCAAGCAGCATCCGACCCGACCTCAGGGGAAAGGCCCTGATCGAGGCAAATCAGAAGCGCGGCAGTCAGAAAATCAAATACTTCCTATTGGTCGCGGTGCTGGTCTCCACCCTCTTGGGCCTCAATATGGCGGGGCTTCTGGACCCTGTCTCCGTTCTATTTCGGTCCCTGGCCCTGGCCGTCTTCCCTGCCGTGGGGAACGGCATCAAAGCAGCCTGTGACGTGATTGCAGCAAGCGACATCAAGCCCTTCAATCTCTTAGGCTACGCGGCGGAAGAGATAGCGTCTCCCCTCTTCGGATACGGGTATCCGGCGGTTCAGACCGGTTGGCTGATCGGCGCCCTCTTCCTGGTCATCCTCTTCCTCAACCGGATCCGCCCCCGCTTCTGGTGCCGCACCCTCTGCCCCTTGGGCGCGCTGTTCGGCACGGCGTCCCGATTCAGCGTGTTGAGGCTGGAGAAAAGGCCTGGGGCATGCACCGAGTGCCGGAAGTGCACCCTCACGTGCCAGGGGGCCGCCTCCCCCGGACCCGGTGTGGACTGGGACAGCAGCGAGTGCCTCCTCTGTTTCAACTGCTTTGCCGGATGCCCCGAAGACGCCCTCTCGTTTCGCTTCAGGTGGTTTCACGCCCGGAACCAGGGCCCGGACATGGGCCGCAGGGCCGTTTTAGGAGGCCTTCTGGCCGGCGTCTCGATCCCCTTTCTCGGAAGGCTGGACGGCCAGATTTACATGGTCTCGGACCCCCGCCTGATCCGACCGCCGGGCTCTGTGGGGGAGAAGGACTTTCTGAGACTCTGCCAGCGGTGCGGGCTCTGCATGAAGGTGTGCCCCACCCATGTCATCCAACCCGCCCTCACGGAGGGGGGCATGGCGGGCTTCTGGACCCCCCGGCTGATCATGACCCTGGGGTATTGCGAGTATACCTGCACCCTCTGCGGCAGCGTCTGTCCAACGGGCGCCATCGCAGAGATCTCCGGCAAAGAAAAGGTCGAACGGCCCATCCGGATTGGGTCCGCCTACCTGGACCGGGGGAGGTGCCTTCCCTGGTCGGGGAACGGGCCGTGCATTGTCTGCGAAGAGCACTGTCCCACCTCGCCCAAGGCCATCTATCTCCGGCCGGAAGGCCGGACGGGTGAGGACGGCGCACCCATCACGGTCCAGCTCCCTTATGTGGATCTCAAGAGATGCGTGGGGTGCGGCATCTGTGAAAACAAGTGTCCGGTCAAGGGAAGACCGGCCATCCGGGTCATGGCGGCCGGGGAAACCCGGTCCGTTAGAAATCAGATTTTGCTGGATGCCTGATGCTGGATACCGGATGCTGGCTTCCGGATACGCTGCGCCAGAAAGCATCATGCCAAGATATCCCCCGAACTCCTTTGGGACAGGGGAGTTGGGGGGATTCAATCCAGCATCCAGGAACCACTATCTTAAAGGCCATATCAAGGAGGCGGTTATGCACAAGGTCGTCTTGCTTCGTCACGGCGAGAGCATATGGAACAGGGAAAACCGGTTCACCGGATGGACGGATGTGGATCTGTCTGAAAAGGGACGACAGGAGGCGGTGGACGCCGGCCGCACACTGAAGCGGGAGGGGTATGCCTTCGATGTCGCCTTTACCTCAGTTCTCAAACGGGCCATCCGCACCCTCTGGATCGTCCTCGATGAGATGGACCTTATATGGATCCCCGTCTACCGGAACTGGCGCCTGAACGAACGCCATTACGGGGCACTCCAGGGGCTCAACAAGGCGGAGATGGCGGAGCAACACGGCGAAGCGCAGGTCCTGATCTGGCGCAGGTCCTACGACACGCGGCCCCCGGCCCTGGAAAAGACGGATGAGCGATATCCGGGGAATGACCCCCGCTACCGGGACCTGACAGCCGAAGAACTCCCCTTGACGGAATGCCTCAAAGACACGGTGGAACGCTTTGTGCCATATTGGAGGGAGACGATTGAGCCAGTCATCCGGTCCGGCCTGAGGGTGATCATCTCGGCCCACGGCAACAGCCTGCGGGCACTCGTGAAACACTTAGATCACATCCCGGAGGATGAGATCGTTGGCCTCAACATCCCCACGGGGATGCCCCTTGTGTATGAGCTGGACGATGGTCTGAAGGCGGTGGACCGATACTACCTCGGGGATCCGGAGCTGGTGAAAAAGGCCATGGCCGAGGTGGCGAATCAGGGGAAGGCAAAAACGTCGTAATGAAGTGAGGCGTTCGTTTGATGGGTCGATCCTGCATCTCACTCACTTCTCTTTGCCAGGGAGCCATTTCTCGATCGCATCGAGTACAACCTCTCTCTTGATCGGTTTGGTCATATAGTCATTCATTCCCGCTTCAAGACAGATCTCCCTGTCGCCCTTCATGGCATGGGCAGTCATGGCAACGATCGGTACGGCGTCAAACCCCTTTTGCCTGATTGCCTTCGTAGCCTCCAGCCCATCCATCTCCGGCATCTGAATATCCATAAAGATGAGGTCGAAATCACTTGGAGATGCCGTGTATTTTTCAATTGCCTCTTTGCCGTTGCCGGCGGTCTCCACCTGGTAGCCTGCCTTGGTGAGCATCAGCATGGCAAGTTTCTGGTTAACCGGGTTGTCCTCGGCCAACAGGATGCGTACGGGCCGTTTTGTCTCTCCCAAAACCGCAGGATGGGCCATGCTCTTCTCTCCTGAAGCGTCATACGTCTGGTCTTCGGACGGACCTTGAGCCAGCAGTTTTTCTACCGCCTCAAGGAGCGCATTCCTTCGAACCGGCTTGCCCACAAAACCGTCAAATCCTGTCTGGATGCACTTTTTGGCATCCCGCTCTGCCAAAAAAGAGAGCGCGATCATCGGAAGGCCAGCCGTGGGCGATTTGAGGCCGCGAATCACCTTTGCCACCTCATACCCGCTCATGAAAGGCATCTGGATGTCAATCACCGCCAGATCAAACGGGTCTTGGGCCTCCCCTGTCTCTTGAAACGCAGATAAAACGTCCTGGCCCCTATGGAGGGCAACCACCCTCATTCCGGCAAAGGCCAGAATAGGGGTCAATATCTCCAGGTTCCTCGGATTGTCATCCACCACAAGGACCTTCCTGCCACGAAGCCACGGGGCCATGGGCCGCGGCATTGTCTGCGCCTGTTCCGACTTTCCAAGCCATGCGGTGAAATGGAAGAGACTTCCCCTGGTTAACTCGCTTTCGGCCCAGATATCCCCATCCATATGCCGCGATATCTGTCGGCATATGGGCAGACCCAAACCGGTGCCGCCATATCTGCGGGTCATGGAACCATCTGCCTGTCGAAAAGGTTCAAAAACCTCCAGCAACTTTTCTGCCGGGATACCGATACCTGTATCCCGGACCTCAGCATGAAGTTTTACCCGGTTGCCCTCTTCGGCCTCCCTCTCCAGGGAGAGTTCGATCTCTCCGAACTCAGTGAACTTGCACGCGTTCACCATCAGGTTCATCAGAACCTGCCGATACCGTTTTGGATCTCCCTTTACCTGCGATGGCAGGTCCGCCCCGATGCGGCATAGAATTTCAACCGGCCTGGACCCGATCCAGGGACGGATGATTTCACAAATCTCATAGGCGAGAAGTTCCGGATCAAAATCCGTTTCTTCAAAATGCAGTTCTCCGGCCTCAATCTTGGAGAAATCGAGGATGTCGTTCAACAAAGAGAGAAGGGCCTGTCCGCTCCGCTGAATCGTCACGGCGTAATCCCTCTGGTCCTCACCAAGCTCTGTATCGAGGAGCAAATCGGTAAAGCCTATTACTGAATTCATGGGGGTGCGGATCTCATGGCTCATGTTGGCCAAAAACTGGCTCTTGGCCCTGCTCGCGCTTTCAGCGGCCTCCTTGGCCATTTTCAGCTTCTCCTCTGCCCGCTTACGGTCGGTCATGTCCCGCATGATGGCCAGGGCAGCGGGTCTGCCCCGGTATTGGATCAGGCTGGATACGATTTCCACGAATCGCTCTTCCCCATCCGCCCGTCGAATGCGTACGGTATAGGGGGGAGGCCCCTGGGGTCCCTCCAAAAGGGTCCGGTAGTGTCCTAGCACCGTCTTGCGATCTTCCTTCGCGATGATATCAAAAAAATCTCTGGCCGCGGAATGGGACATTGCAAGACCTGTCAGACGGCGACATGCGAGATTCCTGAAAACCATTTTTTCATCCTGAATCACGGAAATGCAATCGTTTGCAAATTCAGTGATCACACGGTATTTTTCCTCGGCGGCTGTTTCCAGATAGCTGTTGAATACCACCCAAAGAACAACGATCGAGAATCCCAGGAATCCATATTCCATCAAGTATTGAAGCGCGGGGAAACCCAGAGTGGCCAAAGCATCATGAATGCCCAGGGCGATCCAAAGACCCATGCCCGCGAGATAGGCGATCCGGTGTTTCGAGTCGACTGTTTTGCGTCTGACCCAAAAAATCACGGCGGTCACGGCCGCTCCAGCAGCATAAAGCACAAACAGGGGCCCCAAAGGGCCCAGGGCCGGTTCAACATAAGGCGACTGGAGGCCTATAAAATCCCGCGTGACGAAATAATCCGCCACAATAGAGTTCGTGGACCACAAAAGGACTAAAACACACCCATGACCGATGCCCGCAATCAGGTGGTAGCGTTTGCTCTTCATGCCGAGATAGGAAAAGGTGAATCCGTAGAATCCGTGGATCCAACAGATAATGGCAGTAAACTCCATCAAACCGGAGAATCGGTTCAAGGCCCCTGCTGGCGTATTGTACTCAAGGAAAATCCCGACCGAATAGACCAAGGCTGAAAAAGAGACGGCTGCACTCCATGCATACCATGTAAACTGAGGCTTTCTGAAAAAGAAAAGTGTCTGCAGGATCACCATGAGCAGTGCCAGCACTGCCACGGATAATGATCCGGCCGACTGAAGGATTATGTTTTCAGATACCATGACGACTCTTCATATGGATGCGGATATTCCCACATTGCAAACGCCGAGGGTGCAGTCCATGAAGTCTTGAACCCGGGGAGATATGAGTCGTCCAGGGGGAACCCCACTCCATAACGCGGTCAACAATCCTACGACAGGGGGAAATGCGGCATCCCCCAGACAATGGTTTTACACCCCCCGACAGGGCGACGTGACGCCTGTCAGGAGGTGGATGGGCACATCCTGATATGGTACTCCGCGGGGAACCTCTGGAAACGTCCTGGGGTTGAGGGGTTCAAAGGTTTAAGCATCCCAAGGTTTCGGATTCAGGGGCTGAGTGGAGGAAATCATAATTGAAACAGGAGTAAAGTCAAGGGAAATGGAAGGCGGGGCATACAAAGGGATCATCGGGACATTTCTGCTGTTGACAGATGATTCAAAATAGGACACAAGAAAATAGGAAAGATGACGCCATCATCGGATGACCCCGCCCGGGAGGACGGCCGGATGCCTTCGACGGAGCCGCCGGTGTGCCTTGCCATAGTTTCAAGATGGAAGTTTTTTCTCCAAAGTCATAAATTTGACAAAATGGGGTCATGGGGACGGCAGATTGTCACGCCCGGCAAGACAACCGGCTCGGCATATGGGGGACAACTCTCTGAAATAAAAAGGATAGTCCAAATGATCGATTTGGCACGATTTCTGCTGATCTATCGCCGGATGACACGTAGCCCGTACCGCCAGTCTGTAAAAAGGTATCACCGATGGCAGGCATAAAAGAACATATCCGGGGAAAGGACATTCTGAATCTGATTGAACAGGTCCAAAGGGAGAAGATCCTCGTCAATATGCGGCTCCGGAAGACCGACATGGAGTTGCTGACCCTGATAGATGGGATTCAACTATCAAAAAGAGGGCCTGCATTTGCGGTGGACCTTCATGCGGATTTGAAGGACGGGCTTGCCTCCCTGAATGAGCCGTCCCTTAAGTTTGAGTTCACGGATTCGAACAAGGTCCCCTGCGAATTCACCGCATCGCCGGTCGAGATATCGAATGAACGGATCTGGGTCCTGTTTCCGGACGTCATCTATCGGGAACAGAAGCGAGAGCACTTCAGGATTGAAGCCCCCCTCGGCACCCGGCTCTGCTTCACAAAGGATGCGGAAACCTATCAGATGAACGTGAGCGACATCAGCATGGGCGGGCTCCTTGTGACGGTTCGAATCAAGAACAGCCGCGACCGGATTCTAAGTGTTGGAGAAAGACTCCGGGACATAGAAATCGTTTTTCCATTAGATCGCCTCCAGATCCGAGAGGCCGTCGTGGTAAGGCAGGAGGAACACGCCCCGAATCACACCTTCCATTTCGGAATCCAGTTCAAGGCCATAGACGGAAACGAAAGGCGTGTCTTGAAGGCCATTCTATACAACCTTCAAAGGGAATTCCTTGCAAGGAGGGCCGGCATCGCATGAAATATGAGGACGGATACATCCCTATTTTCAATATTCAGACGCTCTGGTTCGCCGGCCGGCCCCTGGGCTCCCCGGGCCGCGGTCCTCATCTCGGCACGATCCCGGTAATGGCGTGGTAGAATCAATGGTTTCCAAACACCGACTTATGGAGATAAGAAAGGAGAGACTGGTCGAAATATCCGGAAATATTATCGATTACAGGGATTATGATGTTTATTATCTTGACCCGGGCCTGTGCAAGTTTCTCCTGTACAAACCTAAGGGCGTCGACATTGATCCTGTCAGGATAGAGGCGGGAAAGATTCCCCCGAAACTGTACGTATCCTTATCAGACAGGGTTCATCATGTCTCCCAGCATCAGCAGAGATACAACGCCGAGCTGAAGATGGTCTTGAGGGCCAATCCTTCCAAGTCGAAGCTCCTGTTGAAAAAGGCCCTGGATTTGAGTCTGGCAACCCCCGCGCCCGAAATCTTTAATCGCCTGGGAAAAACCCTGGATGTGGTTGTGGAAGGCTACCTGGCAAACCCGGAAATTGTCAAGAGCATGCTCGACATCGCAGCCAAGGACGATTCCACCTCCGCCCACTCTGTGAACGTCATGCTCTATTGCCTGGGCTATGCCCGCGCAGCCGGGCTTTCTCTTGAAGAATTGAAGCTCTTCGGTCTCATCGGTTTGCTTCATGATGTCGGCAAGATACGGTTGCCCGACACCATCCTGAAGGCCCCCCGCAAATTGACCGCTGCCGAGTTTGAGACCATCACCCTTCACCCGGAGCATGGATACGGTATCCTGTCCCAGACCCGGTTGGATCGAAAGATCCGCACGGTTGCGCTGCAGCATCACGAAAGGCTGGACGGGTCCGGTTATCCGAGAACCCCCCCCCGCGAAAACCTGCTCCCCGAATCCATGGCCCTCGCAGTGATCGATACCTATGAGGCCCTGACAAACTGGCGTCCATACAAGGATCCGATGGATCCTATCGAGGCGCTCCAGCTCATCAAGGAAGAGGTTTTGAAAGGCAAGCTTGACCCGGAGGCATTCACCACCTTCGCACGGAGCCTCATAGGCTCGAAATGAGCGACCCTCTCCCTCGCGGGTCCAGCCCTTCCTGACATCCTCCCCCTCATCACACCCATGACGCCGTTGCCGTTACGTAAAGACCAGGACCGCGGCGATGCCATCTTTCCTGATGCGTTGTTTCGTGCAATGCTCAATGTCCATGCAAGGCATGGCCGGCTCCTCATTTTTTGCTTGACAGGATTTTATTGTATAATTTATAAAGTATACAATCTGGAGGTGAAGATGCGCACGACGCACAAAATCCGTGCCACGACCCTGCACCAGGAAATCGTCTCCCGAATACGGAAGATGATCCAGAAAGGGACCCTGGTCAGGGGCCAAAAGGTCAACGAAAAGGACCTCTGCGAGTCCATGGGGGTCAGCCGGACCCCCGTACGCGAGGCCCTCCGACAGCTCACCTCTGAGGGGCTCATCCAGCTTATCCCCCACAAAGGCGCCTTTGTCAGCCGGCCCTGCATTGAAGAGATCAGCGATTTGTTCGAGGTCATGAGCGTGCTGGAAGGGACCTGCGCCCGGCTCGCAGCAACCCTTATGAAGGAAAAGGACCTCCAGAAGATCGAGGCCCTCCATAAAGAACTCGAAGCCCATTACCGAAACAGGGATCACGAAGCCTATCTAAAAACCAACCATGTCTTTCACGTCTTTATACAGGAACTGACCGGAAACAGGGTCTTAAACGACGTTATCAACGGTCTGAAACAGAAGATCCTCCTCTATCGCCAGAAACAGCTTTACCAGCCGGAGCGCTTCGATCAATCCATCCAAGAACATCGGAATCTGCTGGGGGCATTTCGGACGCGGGACCCGGAATCAGCGGAATCCTTGATGAAACACCACCTTCTCATGCAGTGCAAGGCGCTTGTGGGGCTGTATGCCAACACCGAGACGGAAGAAGAGGCCAAGGCGGCGCCATGACAGAGGCGCCATATTTTTTTAACCCTAACGGATAAGGAGGTCGCAATGAAATCAAGTACCACCCAATTCGGAGGCTTGGTCGTTTTACTGTGTCTTATGTGTGCCTTTCTGGCATGGGGCCAACGGGCAGAAGCCGGTCCCATGGTGCTCAAGGTCTCCCATCAATTTGCGGCCGGCGATGTCCGGGATTTGATGGGCCGGGTATTTGGAGATATGGTCACCAAAAAGACCAACGGCGAAGTCACGTTCCGCTACTATCCGGCCAGTTCCCTGTTCAAGGCAAAAGAGCAGTGGGACGCCATGCGCAAGGGGGCATTGGATATATCCATATTCCCCCTGGATTACGCCTCCGGCAAGGTGCCTCAATTCTCCATCACCCTGATGCCCTGTTCCGTTGCCAATATCAAGCAGGGTCTGAGCTGGAGAAATAAGCCGATTGGCAAGAAAATCGAGGCCCTGATGGAAGAAAACGGCGTCAAGAATCTTGTCTGGGCGTGGTTCGACGGCGGCATCGGCAGCTCGGTCAGGCAGATAAAGGTCCCGGAAGATGTCAAAGGGACCAAGATGCGGGCGGCCGGCAAAAAATTTGAGTACATGATGCAACAGGCCGGGGCCTCCATCACCAGCATGCCTTCCTCAGAGACATATCATGCCCTGTCCACAGGGGTCTTGGATACCATGCTGACGTCGTCAGCGTCTTTTGTCTCTTTCCGGCTTTATGAAGTCCTCAAGTATATCAATGCTCCGAAAGACTATTCCATCTGGTACATGTCGGAAAATCTGTGCATCTCCACCAAGACATGGAATCGGCTCACGCCTGAACACCAGAAGGCCTTTCTTGAAACCGCCGAGTGGATGCACGAAAACTGGATCTATCAGAATTTCAAGAGCCTTGTGGACAAACTTATCGAGTCCTATACCAAGGCAGGGGTCAACATCCATTACATGACCGAGGCGGAATTCAACACATGGCTGGCATTTGCAAAAGAAACGGCATGGAAGGATTATGCCGAAACCGTGCCAGGGGGCCAGGAGTATCTTGACATGGCGCTTGAGGCGATGAAATAGAAGTGGAATTGACCTAAAGTGCCTAAGGTGTAGCGTGCCGAGTTAAAAGTTCAAAAGGGTATAACGTGTTGGGTGCATGGATTTCATCCAGAAACGGGCATCCAGTATCCAGCCACTATCCACGAGCCCGCTTGCCACTGTTGGGCATTTGGCGGGCATAGGTTAGCTCACTTTAGTCACTTCAGGGTCTCCAAACCTACGCGGGGTATCCGTCATGAGGCGACTCGGAAAAGCACTGGCATGGGGTATTGAAGGGTTGACGCACCTGACCGGCTGGATCGCCGCATTATCTCTGGTAGCGGCCGCCGTCATTGTAACAGAGGGTGTCGTTGTCAGAAAGATATTCGGTGTTTCCACCATCTGGCAGATTGAGGCATCCGTGTTCCTCTTGATCTTTACGGTCTTTTCAGGATCCGCCTTTGTTCAGAAGAATGAACATCACCTGAATGTGGATCTGGTGGTCATCCACCTTTCCCCTAAGGTCCGGGAGATCACCCTGATCGTCGTTTCCATCCTCTCCTGCATGATAGCCGCCATCCTGGCATGGTATGCCTGGCCCATGTGGTGGGAGACCGTTGTCCGCAACGATCACTCGGAATCGTTGTGGGGCCCGCCCCTCTGGATCCCATACTTCTTTTTTCCACTCGGGATGACGCTCCTCTGCTTCCAGTACATCCTGTACATACGCAACAAGATCGTTGCCCTCAGAAGGGGAGACTACAATGAAGAGATGGAGCTTTTTGAACTGAGAGATATCGAGATACCCAAGGCTGATTCTGATACCCAATAGGCGATAGGGTCCTGGAAAGGAAAACCGAACATGGACGAACTGTCGATTGCGATACTCCTGTTTGGAGGTGCGTTTGTGCTATTGGTCTCCGGCATTCCCATATGGGCGGGACTGGTCGGCATATCCATGGTATTCATTCTCATCTTTTCTCCTCACCTCCTCTCCACTCTCCCCTATGTGCTCTACAGCAGCATGGACAACTTTGCCCTGTTGGCGATCCCCCTCTTCATCCTGCTCAGCGCCCCGATCGCCGAATCCAATGCGAGCAGGGACCTGTACGAAACGCTTCATAAATGGTTGTATAAGATACCGGGCGGCCTCGGGATTGCCAATATGATCGGCTGCGGCATCTTTGCGGCCCTGTGCGGCTCCAGCCCTGCAACCGCCGCAGCCATCGGGGGGATCGGCATCCCGGAGATGAGACGCCGCGGCTATTCGCCCGCCCTGAGCACCGGGTTGATTGCCCACGCCGGAACCTTCGGCATACTGATCCCGCCCAGCGTCACGATGATCCTCTATGGGGTCGCCACCGAGACATCCATCGGCAAGTGCTTCATCGCGGGGATTCTTCCGGGGATACTCGAGATCCTCCTGAGCTGCATCTGGGTGGGCGGGGTCTTCTACTACCGAAGGTTCGTGCCTGCCAGGCCGGGCGCCATGTACTATATCGAAGACCGGGCCATCATGGAAAGCTTTACCTGGAAGGAACGCTTCGGGTCCCTCTTCAAGATCCTGCCGTTTGTCCTGATCATATTCGGGATCATGGGGTCGCTCTATGGAGGCTGGGCCACGCCGAGCGAGGCCGGGGCACTGGGCGCGGTTCTGTCCATCTTCTTTGTGGTCATCATCTATCGGATTTACAGACCCCGGCAACTCTGGAAGATCTTCATCAAGGCGTTAAACGAGAGCAGCATGATCCTGATGATCATGGCCGCCGCCGTGCTCTTCGCCTATGTCTCTTCGGATCTCTATGCCACCCAGGCCATGGGCGAACTCATTTTGAGTCTCCCCTTCGGGAAATGGGGGATTATCTTCCTCATCAATATCCTTCTTCTGGTGCTGGGCTGCTTTATCCCCCCGGCGGCCGTGATTTTGATGATCGCGCCTCTGCTGGTCCCCATCATCAAGGGACTGGGATTCGATCCCATATGGTTTGCCGTGATCATGACGGTTAACCTCGAAATCGGTCTGGTCACGCCCCCGGTGGGGCTGAATCTCTATATTGTGAAGAGCATCGCACCGGACGTCCCCATGTCGCATGTCCTGCTGGGGGTGGTGCCGTTCGTCATCATCGAAGGGCTCGTGATCCTCAGTGTGTGTATCTGGCCTGAACTGGCGACATGGCTCCCGGATAGGATGATCGGGTGAGCAAGGGGTTCGGATTGCATTTTCTTAAATAGTCACTGTTCAATCGTCAATCGTCAATTCGCCAGGCAGGGGTAAAGCTGAATGATGCATAAAGAAACAGAAACACTGAGAGACTCCTTTTTGAACGCCTTCCCAACCCGGAACGACAAACAGGCCATTACCTTTTTCCGGGACGGCGTCGTTGAGACAGAACTGACATACGGGGACCTGGACCGGGATTCGAACCGGATCGCCAACACCTTGAGGGACCTGGGCGTAAAAAAGGGAGACCGGATCATCCTCTTTCTGCCCAAGTCACTCTTCTTTGTGGTCGCCCACCTGGCCCTTCAAAAGATCGGGGCGGTCGGCATCCCCTTGAATCCCGGATTCAAGAAATCGGAGATGGCGTATCTCGTTCGCGACGCCGATGCGAGACTGGCTTTCGCAGGCCCTGGGCAGGAGGGGATTGTCCATGACATAGCGCCTGGGCTCACCGTCCTCATCGTCCATACGGAAAGGCCCTACCAGGACTTGGACCTTTTTCGTTCCGCCTCAGACCAGAGGGTCGCGGAAGACATCGGACCTGACGACCCGGGGCTCATCATCTACACCTCCGGCACCACCGGGAGGCCGAAAGGGGCGATCCTCACCCAGCGAAACCTGGCCCACGATGCAAAAAATATCATCCACATCTGGGAGATATCGGAAACCGACGTGTTGTGTCACGCGCTCCCCCTGTTTCATGTGCACGGTCTCTGTTTTGCCCTTCACACCGCCCTTATTGCCGGTTCCCATGTCCTCATGCTGGACCGGTTTTCGCCGCAACAGGTCATGGATCTCCTGAAGAAAAAGGAAGGGAATTATGTTCCCACCCTGTTCATGGCCGTGCCCCCCATGTATGGGAAGCTCATGGACCATGTGGGGGAAAATCCCCTTGACCTCGGGCATGTGCGCCTGTGGACCTCGGGATCGGCCCCCCTTCTGGCGAAGGACTTTGAAAGGATAGCCAGAATATTCGGAAAAGAGCCTGTGGAACGCGAAGGGATGTCGGAAACAGGGATGAACTTTTCCAATCCTATCAGGGGGGTGCGCAAGCCAGGCTCCATCGGCCTGCCGCTTCCGGGTCTCGGGGTGAGGATCGCAGATACCGAGACGTTAAAGGACGTCGCCCACGGCCAGGAGGGGGAGATCTGGCTCAAAGGCCCCGGAGTGACGCCCGGGTACTGGAACAAGCCGGAAGAAACCGCAAATGCCTTTGAGAGCGGATGGTTCCGGACCGGGGATCTGGGGAAGGTGGATGCGGATGGATATTATTTCCTGACAGACCGGTGCAAACATATTATCATCTCCGGGGGAGAGAATATCTCCCCCAAAGAGGTGGAAGGGGTCATCAATGCCCTGGAGGATGTGATGGAGTCTTCCGTGGTGGGAATTTCGGATGAGAGGTGGGGAGAAAAGGTGGTGGCCGCCGTGGTCAAAAAACCTCAGGCGGGTATCACATCCGGTGAGATTCAGGCCCATTGCAGGACCCATCTCCATGACTGGAAATGCCCCAAAGAGGTCCTTTTTGTAGAGGAATTGCCCAAAAATACCATGGGAAAGGTGTTGGCCCAGAAGGTGAAAGAGCTTTTTCAATCCTGAAGCCACGGCGCAGATGCCACGCCCCAACAACCGATCGGAGAGCAATGAAAATGGAACCCAAAGAGATCATCAGAGGCAGAAGGATCCTTATCGTAGACGACGAGCAGGATGTCCTCGATACCTTGGCAGGCCTGCTGGATATGTGCAAACTTGACACGGCAGCCACGTTCGAAGAGGGGAGAAAGCTCCTTGAAAACAATCTGTATGACGTGGCGATCCTGGACATCATGGGCGTCAAAGGGTTTGATCTCCTTGCCGTCGCGGCCAAACGGGGAATCCCAGCACTGATGCTCACGGCTCACGCCCTCTCAGAAGAAAATCTCAAGAAATCGGCTGAAAAAGGGGCCTATTATTATGCGCCCAAGGATGAAATCGACCGCATCCACCTCTTTGTTGCCGATGTATTAGAGGCAAAAGAGAAACACAAGGGCGCGTGGATCAAGGTATTTGAAAGGCTGGGTCATTTTTACGACAAAAAATTCGGGGGCCCGGACTGGAGAGAAAAGGAGAAGGAATTCTGGGAGAAACGGACACGGATGTTGCGCTGAAGGTCCTGCATGTGCGGATCTGAATCAAAAAGGCCGCTGATGAGGGAAAGCGGCCTTTTTGATTCAGATCCCTTTCTTTGCGAGCCTTGCGGCTTTGCGCGATTAAAACTGCGAAGGCCTAAAGAGGGATATTCCCGTGTCGCCTCCCAGGGATCGACTCCCGTTTGTCTTTCAGCATCATCAGGGCATGGATCAGTCTCGGCCGGGTCTTTTCAGGAAAGATGATATGGTCCGTATATCCCAGTTCCGCTGCCTTGAACGGACTGGCAAAGTTATCCCTGTACTCCTCAACCAGCCTCTCCTTGACCGCGGCCGGATCATCCGCCTCGGTCAGCTCCTTTCTGAAGATGATGTTGGCAGCCCCTTCAGGGCCCATGACCGCGATCTCGGCCGTGGGATAGGCAAAGTTGATATCCCCGCCCAAGTGTTTGGCCGACATGGCGATGTAGGCCCCGCCGTATGCCTTGCGGGTCACCACCGTGATCTTAGGGACCGTGGCCTCTGAATAGGCAAAGATGATCTTGGCCCCGTGTTTGATGATCCCGTCATATTCCTGCTGTACCCCGGGAAGATATCCCGGCACATCCACAAAGGTGATGGTCGGAAGGTTGAAGGCGTCGCACATGCGGATGAACCGGGCGCATTTGACCGATGCCTTGGTATCCAGGCACCCGGCCAGAAACTTCGGCTGGTTGGCGATGATGCCCACGGAGAGGCCGTTCAACCGGCCAAAGCCCACCACCATATTCTTTGCAAAGTGTTTTTGGACCTCTAAAAATCGGTTATCATCAAGCACCGCACGGATGATTTCCGTCATGTCATAGGGGAGCCTGGGATTGGTCGGCACCACGGTGTTGAGAGATTTTTCCGTCCGGTCCGGGTCGTCCGTACATTCAATCGCAGGCGCCTTTTCCCTGTAATTCTGAGGTAGGTACGACAGGATCTCCCGGACCCTATCCAGGGCCGCCGGGTCGGAGTCCTCGGCAAAGTGGGCCACCCCGCTCTTGCTGTTGTGGGCCATGGCGCCCCCCAGTTCCTCGGCCGAGACCTCCTCGGAGGTGACCGCCTTGATGACCTGGGGCCCCGTGATAAACATGTTGCTCGTCTTCTTGACCATGATCGTCAGGTCCGTGAGCGCAGGGGAATAGACGGCGCCCCCGGCGCAGGGACCCATGATGACGGATATCTGGGGCACCACCCCTGAACTCCAGACATTTCGCTTGAATATCTCGCCATACCCGGCAAGGCTCATGACCCCTTCCTGGATCCTCGCCCCCCCGGAGTCGTTCAGCCCGATCATGGGGGCCCCGTTCTTGAGGGCCAGGTCCATGACCTTGCAGACCTTCTGACCGAATGCCCCGCTCAGAGACCCGCCGAAAACCGTAAAGTCCTGGGAAAAGAGAAAGACACGGCGACCGTTAACCGTCCCGTAGCCGGTCACCACCCCATCTCCCGGGATCTTCTTCCTGTCCATGCCGAAGTCCTGGCACCGATGGACCACGAACTTATCCAGCTCCTGAAAACTCCCTTTATCCAGGAGGTAGTCGATCCGCTCCCGTGCGGTCATCTTCCCCTTTTTGTGTTGGTCGTCAATGCGCTTCTGACCGCCCCCCATCTCCGCCTCAAGGTTCCTGTTTTCCAGCTCCCTGATCTTGTCGTCAATGTTCATTCAGATGTCTCCATTGGTTAAAGGTCGATTATGATGATATGTGAATCCTTATCCCCGGGGATCGTGCGGAATTTACAGTTGATTAAATATGAAAAGACTGATATGAAGGATACTCGATCATGCGGTTCTATCATATTTGAAAAGCCCTCATTGTCAAGGATAAATAGCATGAGGCGCAAGGCACGAGGCGTTGGGCGTCAGGGGCAAGGCACAATGACGCTGAGATCCAATTCTGAAAACCCATTAACCTTTAAATCTCTGAACGTAAGGTAAGATGACAACACGCAGGAGAACCATTCTGATCTTTCCGGGACAGGGATCCCAATACGTAGGCATGGGGAAGGACCTGTACGACACATTCCAACTGGTCAGAGATATATACGATGAGGCCGGTCAGGTACTCGGGTATGATATCGCCGAATTGTGCTTTCAAAAGCATATGTTCGGGAAATTCATTCACAAGGCCGACCTGAACAAGACCATTTACACTCAGCCCGCCGTACTGACCATGAGCTATGCGTGCTACCGGGTCCTCACCGAAACATGTAAGGAACGCGGCGTTGATCTGGAGGTTTCCCTGATGGCCGGGCACAGCCTGGGAGAATATACGGCATTGCTGGTGGCTGAGGTCATGGATTTCAAGACGACCCTCTCTATTGTCCGCAAGAGGGCGGAGCTGATGACCGAATGGGGCACCTCTTATCCGGGCGCAGGGCTTATGGCCTTGGTGAACAAGGGAAAGGAAATCGATAACGCCAAGATATGCGCCCTGTGCAAGGACTTCGGCGTTTTTATCACGCTCAACAACACCCCAAGCCAGATCGTTGTGGGCGGGTCCAAAAAAAGGCTGGTCGAAATGGGCGCTCAGTTGAAAAAGGAAGGGCTTCTCTCAACCATGTTAAAGGTGGAAGGGCCTTTCCATACGCCCATCATGAAGCCTGCAGCAGACAAATTTAAGAGACACCTGGAAAGGTGCGAGATGGAGATCGCCTCAAAACCGATCATTGCCAACGTAACCACAGAGGCCATTGTAGACCCGGCCCATATACGACAGGAACTCTACAATCAGATCTTCAATATCGTCAACTGGCGAGGGATCATCGAACGGCTCTGTCGCAGATCTGACAATCTCTTTATAGAATTGGGACCCAGGCAGGTATTGAGCAATATGATCAAGGATATTGACCCGTCCGCCTCGAGAATCAACGTGGAAGACATCGATTCCCTGGGAAGAACCGTAGACCGACTGGCACAACAGATAGAAGCGTGATTCGGCTGTCACCCAAGCCATTGCTCCCGCCACATCTCCCACATGAGGAGAGCCCAAAGCCGATACTGGTGGTTGGCCGTGAGGGAGAGATGCTCTCCGATCTTTTTTTCAACCTCATCATAGTGAAACAGGCCCTCTCGCTTGAGCCGTTCGGTCGATAGATAATCCAGCAGGAGCTCCTTCAACGCGCCCCGAAACCATTTTTCAATGGGTACGCCGAACCCCATCTTAGGCCTCTCGAACAAGCCTTCCGGAACATACCGCGCAAGGAGCCTTCTGAGAAGATATTTTCCCTTCCCCTCCCTGTATTTGAGGTTGTCCGGCATTCGGGAGGTAAATTCCACCACACGATGATCCAGGAGAGGCACCCTCGCCTCCAGGCTGAAGGCCATGCTGGCACGGTCCACCTTGGTAAGCATGGCATCCGGGAGATAGGTCTTTTGATCCACCCGCATGAGCCGGGAAAGGATGGGCCAGGCTTCCGTCTCCATAAAGGTCTCTTCGAACCGGGTTTGGACAGGCCCCCGGCCGCACAAGGCCCGCAGGTCATACTCCGACCAGAGACAAATGGTCATCCGGTATAACTCCTCGAGTCTGACCCGGCCCATGAGGCTCACCAGCTTCTCCCATTTATCAGAAAAATTGGTCACGCAAAAGCGTTGCGGCAATACGTCCCGCCAGGGCCTATAGCACGTCTCGATCCAGGAAACCGGGACCCTTTCCAGGACCCGGCCCAGCGATTTCCTCACGGTTTCGGGCAGCCGTTGAAAACCCGTGGCCATGGCCCGGGTGCTCCAGTAGCGGACATATCCGGCGAACTGCTCATCCCCCCCGTCCCCCGAAAGGGCGACGGTGACCCGGGTCCGTGCCAGCCTGGAGACAAGGGATGTCGGCACTGCCGAGGCATCGGCAAAGGGCTCGTCATATATGTCCGGAAGGCGGGGAATCAGATCGACGGCCTCCCGGGGCGTCACGTAGAACTCGGTATGGTCGGTCCCCAGATGTGCCGCCACCTTGGCGGCCCAGGGAGCCTCGTTATAGCCTGGCTCCCTGAACCCGATGCTGAAGGTCCGGACCGGTGCATGACTGACTTTCTGCATCAGGGCCGCGACAAGGGACGAATCGATCCCCCCGCTTAGCAATGCCCCTAACGGTACATCGCTGATGAGCCGGCAGGAAACGGCCTCGCTGAGGACCCTTTCCAGTTCATCCACGGCCTCCGCCTCATTCCCTTCAAAATCCACGGCTCCTGCCTCCGGCAGGGTCCAGTAGGCCCGTGTGTTCAGGGTTTCCCCGTCATAGGCGAGATAATGCCCCGGAAGGAGCTTCCAGGTGTCCTTGAATATGGTCCTGGGGGCTGGAACATATTGATAATGAAGGAAAAGGGGGACTGCCTCCGGGTCTATCTCCCTTGGAAACCCCTGGAGTGCCATCAATGCCTTGAGTTCGGAAGCGAACAGGAACCTATGGTCGGCAAAATGGTAGTAAAGGGGCTTGATCCCGATGCGGTCCCTGGCCAGAAACAGCGTTCCGATCCTCCTGTCCCACAGGGCGAATGCAAACATCCCTATAAACTGCGTCAGGCAATCCATGCCCCATTCCAGGTAGGCCTCAAGGATCACCTCTGTGTCGGTCTCGGTCCTGAAGCAGCGGCCCGCGGCCTCCAGGGTCTTGCGAATCTCCTTGAAATTGTAGATCTCGCCGTTGTAGACAATCTGGACCTTCCCATCGTCTGTGCCCATGGGCTGATGCCCGGCCGCAGATAGATCGATGACCGCGAGCCGGCGGTGGCCCAACCCCACCCCAGACTCCGGATCAAAAAAAAGGCCCGCATCATCCGGGCCCCGATGGGTCAGCTTTGAGGTCGCCTCCGGGAGGGATTCCCTCAAACCACGAACATATCGAATGGACTTGAAACCTACAATGCCGCACATAAACACTTGCCTCGTTTAATCAGTCCCGTGACGGCACGCCGCTTCCCGGTCCGGCAAGCCGATACAGGCGCATATGTGCCTCCACCATCCCGTCGATCGTAAAGGCCTCCTTTACACGATCCTGCCCTCGTCTCCCCCATGCAGCAGCCTTTTCCTGGTCACTCAGCAGGTCCAGTATCCGATCAGCCATTACCGCCGGATCCCTGGGGGCCACGAGCCATCCCGTGACCCCATCCAGGACGGCCTCCCTGTTGCCACCGACGTCGGTCGCAACCACCGGCAGGCCTGCGGCCATCGCCTCCAGGATGACATTGGAAAAGCCCTCCTCGTGAGAAGACAGGGCCAGCAGGTCTCCGGCCGCCAGAAGGTCGGGGACGTCCAGTCGCTGTCCCAAGAACACGACCTGCTGCGATACGCCCAGTCGGCGCGACTTTTCTTCAAGTTTCTCTTGGATCCCGCGGTCCTCGCCGATCAGCAGAAATTTCACCTGGGGCATTCTGGCTGACACTACGGCTGCGGTCTCGATCAGGTCGGCAAGGCCCTTGTAAGGGATGAGATTGGCAATACTGATAACGACCTTTTCCTTGGGCGCAATTCCCAAGGCCCTGCGTACCGCCTCTCTCTTGCTTCTCCCAGATTCGAAAGGAAGCGCGTCAATTCCATTATAGATGACGCTTATTTTTGAAGGATCCCCCAGATCGCGGATCAGGGTATCTTGCCCGACCGCGCGGGAATTCACCGTCACCAGGTGACTCAGGCGAAAGCTCAGGATGTCGAAGACACGCCAGCCCTTATATCGGTCTTGATGGGTCCCCAAGGCCCGACGGCTGGTGATGACCAGCGGAACGCCCGAGAGCCTCCCTGCCAGAACTCCCATAAAATTGGTCAAGGGAAGATAGGCATGGATCACATCAGGCCGGATCTTTGCCAGAACGCGGAACAAGGTGAACTGGGCCCGAAACAACCGTATCACTTTTTCAAAAAAAACGCTTTTCCTGCGGTAACCCCCGTCATGAATCGCCAGGTCAATCCCCTTCAGGCTGGCATATACGGGGCCGGGAGATTCCAACACGAATAGATGGCAATTCACGCCCAGGCCGACCAGACTTCGGATAAGCATGGCCATCTGCCTTTCAGCACCGCCCAATTCAAGAGAACCGATCAAAAAGAGTATGGTCAATTTTTCCTTTTGTCGTCTATGCATAAGGACAGAACCGGCCTTTTCTTTGCATGATCTTCAATAAGGAGCCAGAAGATCGGGTCCAACGGTAGTTTGGCGAATCAACCATGCCTCGGTGGGATCTTTCCCTGCTTCCTGGCGGCAAAATAGATATTCGGCGAGGCGATTTGCGCACCATAACTGGCCAACATGAACCGGATGAGGCTCTTGATTTTTCCCACACAGTTACGTCCCCGAAACAAAACAAATCCCCTTCTCTTGACAATCGTCTCATCAAAAAAACGAGAGAGTTCCGTGCGCATGGTAAAGAGGTCAAACGATCTTTGATGACCCCATCGATGGAACACCTCTTGACATCTCGGACATACGACCTCATTTAAGACCAGATTCTCACAATAAGGAACGGTCCCGATAAACCAGGCGCCTTTTCGCATGACTCTCACGACCTCGGCAAGGCCCTGGTCAAACTGTTCGGCATTCAGATGTTCGAGCACCTCAGAGGCGATCACGAAATCAAAGCTGTCATCGGCAAAGGGCATATTCTCCATGCGGCCCCGACAGGCCCATATGCCTTTCTCCAACAGCCAGTTGACTGTGCCCTCGTCGGGGTCCAAAGTGTACATCATCCAACCCAATCGCGTTACGGACGCCTCCAGGTACCCATTGCCCGCCCCGATATTCAGAACGTGCGGAATGGATATGGTCTTTCTTCGAGAGATCTCCCTCACAATATAGTCCATACGGGGCTTCGCCCCTTCAAAGACCTCGGGATGCCGATTTTGGAAATGTCTCCAGATTCTATCCTGAGGACTCGAGTCGGTTTCCAATATTCTATTACCCATTTGAACTGTCCGTTCTTAACCGTGACCTCAGTGATAGATAAATCAATATCACAGAGATACAATAGACGACACTGGTCGATAAGCTGATCCCCGGCAAACCCAGAAAATGCATAAAGATATAGTTGCCAACAATGTTGGTCAGTAGATTTGCCGCCGATATCCCCATCAATACATGATTTTCTTTTAGGGCGCTCAGCAGGCGAACCCCCATAATCCCCAGAAAATAAAACGGGGCCTGGAGCAAATAGAGGGCCTGGACCCTTCCCACCAGATGCGCGTCCCCTGCTGTAAAAGCCCCCCGTTCAAACAGAACGGCTACAATAGGATGCGATAGATAGACCAGCAACAGCGTCATCGGAATGGCAATCAGGACAATCAGTCGGGCATAGGTCTTGACGGTAGCCCGGACGCCGGTCCAGTCGTTGGCAGCCACCATGCGGGAAAAATGGGGAAAAATGGCCGTACCCAGAGACAGAGAACCTACACCGATAATCAGGGATACGACCTTATTGCCGTAACTCAGGGCAGAGACACTCCCCGGGCCCAGCATGGCAGCCATGGACTGGTCTATCACCTCGGTGCCGCTCATCAACAATGCCCCCGCGGCCATGGGTGCATACTGTCTGGCCACCTGCTTCACGGCAGGGTTCAGGCCATGCCACTTCGGAAAAAGGTGAAACCCCTGGCGCTTGAGCCCCCTTCCCAGCAGCACCGCCTCAAAAAACCCTCCCCCGACCGTCCCCACGGCCAGGGCGTAAATCCCCCAGCCCCTGCTCAGGATCAAAATGGCAACCACCGCCGCTACAGGCGTCATGACAGGGGCAATGGCCGCCAGTGCAAATCGCTCTTGTGCGTTGAGGATGCTGGCCCATATGGCAGCCAGGCCGCTGATGATCAGCAGCGGCAGTGCGACAAAAAAGAGAGACCGGGTCAGGGCCTGCTTTTCGGGACTGAAACCCGAACCGATGAACCGTATAATGGTTGGAGAAAATCCTGCCAGAAGGCCCGATATGGCGAGGATCAGAAAAATACTCAAGACCACCACGCTGGAAAAAAGGCGTTGCGCCGCATCCTGCCCTTCCCGCTCTCTAACCTCTATAAAGGTCGGTATGAGTGCCGCACTGAATGACCCCGCGGCGACATTGATGGCAAAGGATGGGGCCAGAAACGCTATCAGGAAGGCGTCCAGCGCGTCGCTCGTGCCGAACCGGCCGGCGATGACCAGTTGCTTCGCAACAGCTGCCAGCTTCACCAGCATGGTAAATCCGCCTACGCTGACAATGGCTGCGAAAATTCTTCTATTGGCTGATCTTACACGCCATCGTTTCCATCGCTCAAAACCGAGGCTCAGGGAATTCACCATTTGAATCTTCTGTTTTCAGTTGTCAGCACTCAGGACCTCTCCATACAAGTCCACCAACGCCTCCACCATCTTGTCCACTGAAAAATGCGCTTCCACCCGTTTCCGGGCCGCCTCGCCGTACCGTGCGCGGATCGCAGGGTTTGCCAGTAGGAAATTGATAGCGTGCGCCAACGCGGTCGGGTTATTGGGCGGAACCACTAGGCCGGTCTCCCGGTGCTGATTCACAAACGAGGTGCCGGTGCCCAACTCTGTGGAAATCAGCGGCTTTGCACAGGCCATGGCCTCTAGCAAAACGATCCCGAAAGCCTCACTGCGCACTATGGAAGGAAGCACAAAAAGGTCGCACGCATGGAGATAGGCTGCCACCTGCTGATCGGAAAGCGCTCCCAAAAAGAAGATTCGCCCGCTCATTTCAGGGTCCTCCGCCACCCGACACTTAAGCTCCTTATCCATGGGCCCGCTCCCTATCAGGAGAAGCTTGCCCCGTGCCAGTTTCATCGCTTCGATCAGCATATAGAGGCCCTTATAATACCTGAATCTTCCGACAAACAGGATAATTTCAGGGCCGTAAGTCCGGCGTACGGCATGAACCGCTTTTGCCGTTTCAGGCGTGTATTCAAATCTCCTCAGATCAATACCGAATGGGATTATCCTGCATTTATCCTGAAAGTCACCCAATATTTCGGAGGAACGCACGTAGTTGGGAGAGGTGGCCATGATCAGGTCCGCCCGGGATAAGAACGCCCGCATAAACGGTGCATACAGTTTGGCCATCCTGGCCTGTCTAACAATGTCACTGTGATAGGTCACCACGACCTTTCCCCTCAATCCGGCCAGGAGGGAAGAGATCTCCCCAGTGGGATTGGGAAAGTGAAAATGTATAATGTCTGCACGCTTTCCCAGCTTTCTGACCCAAGAGGAAAACGTGGCGTTCAGCGGTGCGGACGCAAACCTTCCCAACTGAGGGGCCTTGGTCACCCGAATGCCTTCGATCTCCTCTATCTGAAGCCTTGCGCACGTATTTGAAACCAGGACCTCGACGTTCATACCTCTCTGCTTCAATCCGTTGGCAATGAGATTGATATGCCCCTCCACACCCCCAATCACCGGGGGATAGTAGTCTTTATAGACCTGCAGCACCTTCAGCGGTGAGCCCGGCAACCGGATCGGGGTTTTTGATGGATCCCGCACAACAACAGGATAGGCTTGCCCCTTCAGCAGCTCCGCATAGATTGATTCGATATCTTTGAGCAGCCTCTTTTCCGTATAATGTTGGTGGACAAAATCCCAAGCCGCCCTGGAAATGTCCTCTCGGAGGCGAGGCGTTGACATGAGAAACCGGATGCCGTCCGCCAACCCCCGCGCATCGTTCTGACGGCAGAGTATCCCACAGCGGCAGACATTGAACCGCTCTGATTGCCCATCGGGCGACAAAGGCCCCAGGATATCCCGTACGCCGCCCGCGTCCGTGGAGATGACCGGAACCCAACACGCCATGGCCTCGATAATGGAAACCGGCGTCCCTTCATTGATAGAGGTTAGCGCCAGGATATCCAGATCCGCGTATACTCGCGGCAAATCCTTTTTCCAGCCGCAGAAGATCACATGGTCGGCAATGCCGATTGTCTCGGCATGGGACATGAGTTCCTGACGCAGTTCCCCGTCTCCCACCACAACAAACGTCGCCCCGATTTCCGGGTTTTCCTTGCACAAAATGCCGGCGGCATCTAAAAACATGCGATGATTTTTAATGCTCACCAGCCTTCCCACAATACCGATCAGGATGGTATCCGGGTCCACACCCAGATCTCTTTTAAACCTGCCTTTTACTTTCTCTAAAGAGGAGAAGGCTCTCAGATCAAAACCCAATTTAACTATTCGAAACTTATTTTCCGGTGCCAGACGATAGGTCCGAGCCAGTTCTCGCATCTGGCTCTTGCTTATGGCGATAATGACATCGGTAATGGATGCCAGAAAACGTTCCGCCCACATGAATATCTTTGACTTACTCCGGCTGAAATACCCCTGGAGCACGTGACCGTGAAACGTGTGGACAACCAGCACCTTTCTCCTGCGGCCCAGGTTGTGCAGGAAAACAGCGATCCTGCCGAGCGTTCCCGCTTTGGCCGTATGGGTATGAACGATATCAGGCCTTTCCTTTTTGAGGAGTTTAAGAAGGCGAACCAGGCATTTCAGATCTCCGGCCGGATGAATCTCTCTTTTGAGGGAAGGGATAAAGATCGGTGTTATCCCCAGTCCTTCCGGAACATAATGCATATCCCCCTCAAGCGCTGAAACCCTTCCACTGACCAGGACCGACTCAAAGCGGTCCGGGTCAAGCCCCCGGGTCAATAAACTCACATGGATAGAGGGTCCGCCGATGTTCAGTCGCGTTATGATCCGTAAAACCTTTATTTTTCTTTTCATAGGGCCTGTCTCTTGTTGCACATATTTAAGACGCTCAGGGTTTCTTGGGCACATCGCTTCCAGGTAAATGCGTTTACTCTTTTAAGCCCTTTCATACTCAACGTCCTTCTGAGCGATTCATCCGTCAGCACCCTTTTCATGGCCCCTGTCAATTCCTGGATGTCAAGAGGGTCAATCAAAAGGGCGGCATCCCCCGCCACCTCTTTCATTGAAGAAACATTGGAGGTAATGACCGGCGTTCCGCAGGACATGGCCTCCAATATGGGAAGTCCAAAGCCTTCATAAAGGGATGGGAAAACCAGACACATTGCCTTTTCATAATACGATGCCAATAGATCAACGGCCACATACCCGCTTAAATGGACATAAGAACTGAGTAGGCGGCTGCTCAGCACCTCAAGGAAGTCCTTGTTTTTCCATCCTTCACCGCCGACGATAAGGAGATGCACATCATGGCGTGCCGGGCCCAGCAAGCGGAACGCTTCCAATATCCGCCTGAGGTTTTTTCTCGGGTCAAGGGTTCCAACAAAAAGAAAGAATCTGGAAGGGAGATCCGTGTCTGGCCCGTTCCCCCGATCCGCTTTTCCCGGCAATTTCGGGCTCCCCAGATAAATGGGAAAAATCTTCTCCGGATCCACTTCGAACTGGCCCTTGATATCGTGGGCCGTGGCATGGGTATCCGTGATAACGGCGTCGGACCTCTTCAGAGAGCGCTTCATCAATAAACGCTCCACCAGGAGATTGGGCAGGGCCATTGTCCCGGGATAACGCAGGAATACAATATCGTGGACGGTTAAGACCGTCCCTATTTTTGGTGATAACAAAAGGGGCAGGTGATGTCGCGGCCCCCAGAACAGATCGATCTGGAATCTGGATGCGATGATGGGCGCCCAGACCTGCATCCAAAGGGTACTCAGCAGCTTCTTCTTGAGCCTCCCCTCTATCCTTCTCCATCTCGGGCTTTTTATTTCGTAATCTATGGTGCCATTTGATATGAGAAAGTAATGGTTTCGGCAATCGATCCTCTGGAGTTCATCCAGCAGATTCTTCAGATAAACCCCAATCCCGGTCAACTGATAACTGAGGGGTCTTGCGTCAACACCGATCTTCATGTCAAGCCACCCATTACATAGGTAGCAAACGGCATGGGTCTTTTATCATTGCACTCACTCACCTTAAAAAAGCCTCCCACTCAGAACGTTGGCATGACTCCGGATCCACTTGCTCAAGGTCCTGATCATGCTCCGGCGTATGCATCGGTTCCACCTCAGTGAGGCGGATAAGGTTACAAAAACTGCGGTCATGGCCAGCAAAGGGGCTGCTGCCATTGTCCCAAAGGGTTTTGCGGAGGCGCCCTTCGCGGTGGGAACGGTGATGGGAGAATCGAGGCGACCTCCATTCAACCGCCTGATTCCCTTTCTGTTGAGAAATATGCGGGCATAGCTCAGTAACCATTCGTCAGGCACATACCCCAACCGACGCAACAGCATATGATTTGTTTCTTGCACGGTCTTTACCCTGAATGCAAGGGTTTTCGTTGATGGGTAAAGTCGGGACCCTGCCAGGATCTCCGGGACATACAGAAAGGTTGCCCCCCCTTCGGACAGTCGAAGCCAAAACTCATAGTCCAGACAGTAGCGTAATCGGTGGTCCAGCAGACCGAAACGATCAATCACCCTGCGTCGGAAAAAGACCGCAGGCTGGCACAAATAGCAGGTACTCTTTAATCGTTCCGCGTTCCAGGGTTGCGTCGGGTAGGGTTCTATGATCCTGTCATCAGTGGCAATATGGTTTCCGTCCCCATAAATGACATCGATATTGGAATGGGTTTCAAATAATGACACCACAAGCCTCAGGGCCCCCGGATAATAGATGTCATCTGAATTAAGCCATCCGATGATCTCCCCATTTGTCGCGATAATCCCTTTGTTTACAGCATCTGCCTGACCCTTATCCGCTTCTGAAATCCAGGAAAGTTTCGCTTCGAATTGTTTTAAGATTTCAAGAGTTTCATCCGTGCTGCCTCCGTCGACCACCACATAATCCAGTTCCGGGATGCACTGACTCAGGACACTTCCTATGGTCCGCCGGATATACGCTCCCTGATTGAGAGACGGGGTGATGACGCTTACGGATGGCAATAGAGTCTTCCACTCTCGGACGCCTTATGCCTCAGGCGGTTCAGGGGGATTGACAGGGAATGGACATACGCCCGGAACTGCGCGGCGCCAACCATTAAGCGCCGACAATCCGGCTGATGCGTTGAGCCATGGCGGCAGGGGATCATGGAATGCCCATTTATTGCTGAGCAAGGTACCATTCATAGGCCCTTTTTATGCCTTCCTTCAAAGGCACAGATGCCTTCCAACCCAGGGCATTCAGCCTTGAGACATCCAACCGCTTGAGCGGAGTTCCATCCGGCTGGGCGGGGTCAAATCTGAGATCGCCCTCAAAGCCCACCATCTCCCCCACCAGCTCGGCTACTTCCCGGATTGACAGGTCCCTGCCCACGCCCACATTGATGATGTCGTCTTCCTCATAATGATCCATCAGAAAAAGGCAGGCATCGGCCAGGTCATCCACATACAGAAACTCACGTCTGGGCTCACCGGTTCCCCATATTTCCACCGATCTCCGGCCGTTCACCTTTGCCTCATGAAATTTCCGGATCAGGGCGGGGAGGACATGGGAGGTCTTCAAATCAAAATTGTCGCCCGGGCCGTAGAGATTGGTCGGCATGACGCTGATGAAACGCGTTCCGTACTGTCGGTTGTATGCCTGGCACATCTTGATGCCGGCAATCTTGGCCACGGCATAGGGCTCGTTGGTGGGCTCCAGATATCCCGAAAGGAGATATTCCTCCTTCATGGGCTGAGGGCAGTATTTCGGATAGATGCAGGAACTTCCCAAGAAAAGAAGTTTCTTTGTACCAAATAGGTGGGATGCGTGGACAATGTTCGCCTCGATCACCAGATTGTTGTAGATAAACTCGGCCGGGAAGGTGGAATTGGCCCATATGCCCCCGACCTTTGCAGCGGCCAAGAATACATACTCGGGCCGTTCCTGGTCAAAAAATGCCTCAACCCGCTCCTGCCTCTCCAGGTTCAATTCGTTAGACGACCGGAAGATCAGGTTCTCATATCCCGACCTTCTGAGACTCCGCACGATGGCCGATCCCACTAAGCCCCGATGGCCTGCTACATAGATCTTAGCGATTTTTTCCATAGTCTCGTTGCTCGTTACTGGTTGCTAGCGTTTCGAGTTTATTGGCTTTATTGAGTTCGTTGGGTTTTGCTGACCCCTTGAACTCCGATCCCTGGTGTTTCCTGGTTGCTCCTTGCTGGCCGATGGCTCATGGCTGATACGTCATACCTGATGGGTGCTCTCAACAGCTCACCAGCTTATCAGCTCAATAGCTCAACAGCTTAACAGCGTAACAGCTCACTTCAGACACTTGGCTCACTGACACACCAGATACTCTACTGTAACGGATCCGCTATCGACCGTCAAAGAATCCACCGTTGTGCTGGATGATTGAGCGGCAAATGAGGCATCCCATCCTCCCTGAAGCGTTATATCCTTCGCGCTGTTCAGGGTGACATCTTCAAGGTATCTCCCCCCGGCGATTTTTACGGTCGCTTCTGCGCCGGACGCGTTGATCGCTTCCTGGATCGTTCCATAGCAGGGCGTATGGCCGCCGCAAAACGACGAAGGCGCAACATAAGCAATCTCTTGTGCAGTATTGAATTCGACATCCAATGTCTGCCAGTAGAGGTTATAATAGCCCGCGGTATCCCGACAGTCATAGTCCACATCCATATCCACCCGAAAGAGCCCGTTCGACCGATTGGCCGTCGTGCCCCAACTGTTCAACATGATCCAGTAGGCATTATTCGGGTCATCGTCATTGTACCCGACGCACAAAACCGCGTGCCCTACGCCCTCAGATGTGTAAGGCGTGTCGCAAGTCGTATCAAAGTCCCACAGCGTCTCTTCGCTCTGGGTGCTCCAGAAGGACACAAAACGACTCCAGTCTTCTCGTGTGCCGATGAAGAAACCGAACCATACCGCCCTCCCCTGGGCAAGGACATTCTTGATATTGGCGATGGCCTGGGCCTGGCCCACGCCGTGTGTTGGAATCGCCTCGTCGGTTATGGAAAGGAGAGGATAATTCGGCAAGGGAGAAATGCTCTCGCACGAAACATTACAGCGCCCGTCCTCGTTCTGCCAGTTTGCATTGGCATTGGACCATGGAATGGCGTATCCCTGCAATGCATAGAATGATGCAAAATCCTCCAACCATCCTCCATCGCAACAGGCCTTCTCCCTGTGGCAGGAGCTTATGAACTGCACCGAAAGCCGATCATAGATGCCCGCTTCAATATTCAAGGCAATCTCCACGACGCCGGTACCGGCCCAGGCCCAGCAGTTGCCACAGGCCCCCTGGTCCCTTTCGGACGCCGTATAGTCGAGATAGCCCAGGAGACTGAGAGATCCTCTCAAGGCCGCCCTGAATTGGAGTTCGACATCCATCCTGGCCAACGGCGCCCGCTCAAAACTCTCGATCCACCGAAGGCGGGCCTCCATGTCCGGATGCATAAAGGTATTGGTATATGGACCTTCGTCTGCCCCAGCAATCGGAAGAGACGCCAAACCCAAGACAACCCCAAGAACCCACCACAATAATCTGTTTCTTGCCATAATTCTTGGGATGTCCTTAACGATTTCCCTTTTCCAGTTCAGCCACTTTCCTCGATAGTTCGGCGATGGTCTTCTGCTGCTCCTGAACCACCCGGGTCAATACCGCAACTACATCCATCGAACTCATCCCTTTTCTGTCCCCCGACGCCACGAGATCCGGGACATCCTCGGCGATAAAGCCCACATGCGTCTCGTTTGTGTCGACTTTGTAGCTGAATTTCACCGGCCTCAGCTCCTTTAGGACATCCATTGCCTCATCGCCCGTCAACGCTCTGATATCATTTTTAAATTCCCGGCTGGAGGCATTTGTCCATACACCGCCCGATGAAACATAGGCACCGCTTCCCATCTGCAGCGGGTATGAAGGGGAAGTGGTGCCTATACCCACATAGCCGCCATTCGGGTTCAAGACCAGGTTCTTGTATGCAATACCCTCCTGGAGTGCAAAGACCTCCGCATACTCATGGGATGATCCCGCATTCCATCCAAAGTAGATGTTCTTTTGATTGCTCGTCGCCTTGTCTGTGATCACCATCCCCCTGTTCCCAATATTTTGTCCAAGAACAAAAGGGGCGCTGCCCCACCCAGAAGCACCATTGGTAAGCAAAGTAGATGCGGAAGTTACGGCCCCACTATCCTCGACTTTAAAGGTCGCCGTCCCGCTTTGGTTTTTCACAATCAACTTATCCTCGCCCAGAGCCGTACCCGTCATAACTAGGCAGATAATCGTAACCAGCAAAACGTTTCTTAACCTTCTTTCAAACCCACATACGAAGGAAACCTTCCTCATTCTGTTTTCTCCTTTCTTCTGTTTTGTGGAAACTCTCGACCATTTAGGATACAATTGTATGATTTTTTTGAACATTCAGATAGGAAGTCCTTCTCATGAAGCCCCCTTTGCCCTGGCCGTCATTGTACCGCTCACATGAATAAAATCCACAATGTCTTCTAAATCGATTTAGAAAACAGGGCCGTCAACTCATTGAAAATCGCAAAAAACCTTGGCATAAAACAAGTTGGCTGACACACCTCATATCATGCTTCCTCATCGGGCAAAAGTCAACTCATCAAACAGCAGATCAGCAATTCTCATTTTGCTTTTCGTAGCGATACGATCCATTTGTAGTGGGGTCGTTAGGCCCTGAAAAATCGCCTGACGGCGACACTACGAACGGAATATGTGGCATCATCAATCGCAAAATGAGAATTGCTGACCGCAGATAGGGGGACAGGTGCGGGGAAACGATACCGAAAAATATAGGAAGTGGGCACTGTTGGACAACAAAGAGGGGTTGGATAAGGATTTTATGAGCCCATTTCTGACCTAATTCTCTAAGCCCTATTGAGTTTTTTCGCTATAACCGCCTTACATTCGTGATATCCTTCAAGGCCCGGAACAAGGCACTTGGCCTTAAACCTGATGATGCCTTTCACATTAAAACCCAGGACTCCCAGCATCTCTTTCAAACAGCCATCCGAAAGGGCCCACCACGAATGAATCATTGATTTGTCTTTGGCATTTGGCAAGAAGTGAGCTACTGGATCCCCTCCCTCCATGAACTGCTCGGTAACAACGACCGTATCCATCGATAGGCGGGAGGCGGAATAGAGTGCCTGAAAAGGGTCTCGCAGGTGACGGAGGATCATTCCGAGAACTACCACATCAAACTTTCCCAGGTCATCGGGCAAGTCATAAACATTACCATAGTACATCTTGGCACTGGATTTGAAATTCCTATGAGCAAACCAATAGGCATTTTTTAATCTTTGATGGACCTGGTTATACCCTTTCATAATCGACTCTTGTTCAGATATTGTTTCAAAATGTGGGACGATGTCCCACTGGTTACCGACATCCATGTCGAAAGAAACAACTTCCGCGCCCTTCTTTTCCATCTCAAAGCTAAGAAATCCGGACGCAGTCCCAACGTCCAAAGCCCTCTTGCCACGATAATCGAGTTCGCCAAGGTATTGACTGACACAATCCCTGAGGTCCCACTGGCCATCATCTTTGCCAACTACTCCTACACCCGGAATATCCATAAGTTGGTAAAAAAAACAATCTTGAAGGTCTTTAACAATGAGAGGTAAGGCGTATAACCTTTCTTCAGCCATTGGAGTCTCCCCTCCCATCTCATCGCATGAATTGAGCCGGAAACCCGGGTTCGCCAACTTGCTTGCCAAATCAACCGGTATTGCATTTAGTCCTGACCGGTCGCGAAGGACGGTTGTGCCGACTGCTTTTCTGGCGGCCAATGATAGATTTCCGGCACTCACCAATTTTTGAATAAGCGATTTTTCAAAGTTAGGATTCGGCCCTCGGCAGAAAATAACCTCATCATCCGATTCTTTCGTCCAAGCAATCTCCTTCGGCCATATTAACTGGAAATCCTGGGTGTGCAGACGTAAGGCATGTATACACTGGAGTGCAGAAAAGGAGTAGTATTTATCCGCCAAATAGGTTTCAGGATCCTGCCTATCCGGCTGGATGTAATGGCCTTCTATTTCTAAATCGCTAAAGTCTTTTCTCTTAAATATCGGTCTCTTTCCACCAAACAATTCCTTTCTTATATGGTCAAAACTTCCTTGCTTATTGGTTCTAAAGAAATTGCGAATAGATGAAGAAAGTCTTCTCATTCCATGATAGTTCTCTCGATAGTCTTGAATTCCTAATTCTTCCCTGATATGTCCAAGTTTTATTCCTTCATAAATGGGGAACTCGTCAGGGAGTGATGACAGAGGTGCTGCATACAAATCCGCCGCTAAGAAAGGCTCATCGATTATTAAGACATGTCCGCCTTTCTTACAAACGCGAAAGAATTCGCTGATGGCCGAGTAGTACTTCAGCATGTGGTGCAAGCTTTGACGGACTATTACGGCATCAAAGCTCTCGTCTTCAAATGGAATGCATTCACCATCTCCGCAAACCCAAAAAGCGGGGATATTTCTTTCCCTTGTTGCAGTTAGGCATCCTTTCGTCAGAAGGGGAACGATATCAATCGCCACCGCTCCTTTGCACTTATTGACAAAGAACTCAAGTTCCAGTTGGGCACAACCGACAACCAGGATTTCACTATTTGAGAGATCCACCCTTGATTCTTCCAGAAACTTCTCAGTATTGCTATTAATGTATTCATTCCGTTCCAAATGAACGTCAAGTGAAATTTTTTTTGTGTTATAACCAACCTCCCCGTCAATCTCATCGATCTTCTTAGGCCAATTCTCATCGCTGATGAGAAGAATCGGCAGACCGTCAGATACCAAAAAAGCGTTGTTACATGCAGTGCAGGTAAGTAAGTCACATTTTCCGTCCACAAAAGCGTATGAAAGGTCCGATAAGCAGGTAGGGCATCTCAACCTCTTTAAAAAGTAATCAAAAAATTCCTTGCTGGATTCCTGTTTGACCGTCATGCTCGATACCCCAAACGGCTCTCTGCCGAAAATAAGTCCTTTGGCGTGTGAAATACAAAAATCTGTCTCATTCCCATGTGAGGTTTAAAATTCCGGAAATTCTCTCGATTTTAGCACGTTAAAGGCTTACATGATAAAACGCTTGTTGACCCTCTAACTCGAGATTGCCTATACTCATATCTAAAATCGGACATTTTGTCGATTTTTATTTTTTCCGAAGAGGAAACGAATGAATTATCGACGTTTGGGTCGCACAGGACTTTTCGTATCTGTAATCGGCTTTGGTACGTGCCAGTTGAGATTGGTTCCGGCCCGTCAGGCCATTGACACCCTTCGGCGCGGGTTCGAGTTGGGGGTTAACATCGTTCATGTGGCCCCGGATTATGAAGGCGCCGACGCCCTGGTGGCACAAGCCCTTCGAGAGACGTCCAAAGATGTCATCATCTGTTCTCAAGGATATGGCCCCCCGGGATTGTTCGAGAATTTTTTTGAAGCCACCTGCCGCACATTCCACAAAAAGCGGCTGGAATTATTTGGGATAGCCTGTATCGAGGATCGGGAGATATTGGGTGAAAATGTCTGGGGAACCGGCGGCATGGTGGAATTTCTGCTCAGAAAAAAGGAAAAGGGGAGGCTCGGCGGCATTTTTTGTACCACCCACGGGACGCCGGAGTACATCAAAAAACTGATTGCGTCCGACGTGTTTGACGCCCTGATGATACCCTATAACATACTTGGCTTTCACTTGCTTACCGCCGATCTTCCCGGAAAAGACCCTGAAAATCTCAAGGGAAACAAGGAGATTGTATTCCCGGCAACACGAAAGAAGGATGTGGGGCTCATGATTATGAAACCCCTTGCAGGAGGATTACTGTGCCCCGGACGTGCTTTTCCGCAGCGGAGCGGGCTCCTTCCCGAATCCAATAGAATCTCGGCCGGAAAAGTCCTACGCTATATCCTGATGAACGAAGAGATATCCTGTGTTGTTCCAGGGACGGCCTCCATTGAAGAAGCCGAGGAAAATGCCCGCAGCGGATTGGGGCAGATCAGCTTGAAAGACGATGATATCCGGCACATCGAGGATCAGGCCCAATCTCTGGCAGTTGCCACATGCAGCCGGTGCGGCCGGTGCGAAGCCTTATGCAGCCAGAATGTGCCCATATCCTGGCTGTTTAGGGCGGCATATATAGCGAATTATCCTTCCGAGACATTTGAGACGCCGGAAACGCATGAATATTTTAGGCTTCACCCTGACGAGGAAATAATATGCGCCAAATGCCAGAACATTACATGCGCTTGTATCAAGGGGATCGACATCCCCGCGACGCTCGCGCGTATTCATATCCTCATGAAAAGGCTTCGGTCAAAAGGGATGGTTCCACCGGCGGAGGTTCGAGAAATCTCTGGACTTAAAGAGGGGTATCGCGCTAAGATCCTTGCCAGGGAATGGCCCACGGAGATACGGTGTGGAAGGACAGAGGTCTGCCGGCTCTACGTGGAAAACAGCGGCCGTCTGCCATGGCATGCTAACGCCAAGCGACATCAGCCGGAGATTGTACTCTCTGTTTCTATGGATGGGGCAGTGCTCCAAACCGTCCAACTTCGTCAGGATGTACATCCTTTGGAACGTGCCCACTTTGTGTTTGAGCTTTCAGCCCGCCCAGATCTTAAAACGATGACGTTTTCTCTATTTCTGGCCGAATCATCTCGCCCGAACAAATACGCCCCTGTGTTGCCGATGGGGGAACAAGAGATCCTCGTCAGAAATCATCCCTGAAATGAAGGGGGTATGATCATGCGATCCCTTGATGGACTCGGGGATTGTAAAACAATGATTCCATCACGAAGAAATGGCGCACCATGCGACTGCAAGATATCTGGAATGGCCCTCAACTCCTGAAGGCCTTCAAGCGGAAAACCGTTAAAGAAGCATCCCTTTCTTTAGAGCACAACTGCCCTGCTACGCTCCCGTCAGACACCGTCCGAACCCTCTGGATGGGTTTGAGGAATAAGGGGCAGAGCGATATGCTCTTATGTCCAACAGACAGACAACAAATCTTCCTTACCCTATATCTCAATAGAAGATTCCTTCATAAGCTGGAAATCCCAACGAACTGTCTCTCCCCCGGCCAAGTGACAAACGTTCACTGTATCCTCAGGACTCCCAAAAGGGCAGGGCGCCACCGACTCAGAATCGAGTTGACGGACTCCGACAGGTCCCTGCCGCAGCATTTAAAAGCATCTTTCTCTATTGTCTTTGAAACCAGGAAAGAACCTCCGAGCCCCGGCGCCCTCATGTTTGATCAGGCCTGCCAACTCAACAACTGGTTTTCTCTTCCCAGCCAGGGCATCTCCTGGAGCAGTTCGGGGCAGACCTATCCCCTGTTCGCGCGTCATTCCAAAGGATGCCATTTTACCGACATAGAAGGCCGAATCTATCTTGACTACGTTATGGGATGGGGATGCGCATTGCTCGGGCACGCAAACGAGCGAATTCAACAGGCCGTCATGGAATCCATGACCTCAGGGGCCATCTCCTCTCTACCGCACTATCTGGAAATGGAAGTCAGCAGAAAACTCTGCGAGGACATCCCATGCGCTGAGATGGTGCTCTTTGGCAAGAACGGGTCCGATGTTTGCACGGCAGCAGTTCGTCTGGCACGTCGCTACACGGGCCGGACTAAAATTCTCGTGTGCGGGTATCATGGCTGGCAGGACTGGTACGTTGAAAAGGACGGGTTCGCCCATACAGGGGTACCGGAACACAGCGAACGGCTTGTTTATCCCTTCCCCTTCAACGACCCGGAGCAGTTCCGGATCTTAATGGAGACACATAGAGGCCAAATAGCCGCCGTGATGCTTGAACCTGCCGGTCCTGTGGAGGGGTTAAACGGCCCGTTACGCGATGCAGACCCGGGTTTCTTGAAGGCCGTTGCCGCAGCAACACGGCAAGAAGGGGCACTGCTTGTTTTTGATGAAATTATAACCGGATTTCGATATCCGGGCGGGAGCGTCCAGCAGGCAACGGGCGTCATTCCGGACCTGGCCTGTTTCGGGAAGGGATTGAGCGCAGGGATGCCCCTTTCCGCCCTTGTCGGACGCAGAGACATTTTCCAGAGCACGATGCGGCATATTTTCTATGGTCCTACATTTAAAAGCGAGGCATATTCCTTTGCTGCCGCCAATGAAGCCCTCAACATATACAAAGAACTGGATGTTCCCGGACATATTTGGGAATATGGAACCCGACTCAAGACATCCATTAACCGACTCTCCAAAGAAACCGGGGTGCCCGCCGAGTTGATCGGACCTCCCTTCCGTATGTTACTGAGCTTCAAAGAAACGGATCCTCAGACGACGGTCTTGATGAGAACACTGGTTCAGCAGGAATTGGTTAAGCAAGGACTGGTTACCTATATGGGAGTCATGCTGCCCAGTATGGCTCATGATGACCAAAGCCTGGATGAAACCGTCACCAAGTTCAAACACGCCCTTGAGGTACTTGCAATTGCTCATCAACACAATGCCTTCGCCACGTATCTGGAGATTCCTCCGATGGCGTATTAGGTGGTGTCTCAGAAGTTTTCTCCAAAATGGGAAGTGCATGTTCCGGACCGATCACTGACTGCAGCTTCAATTTCATTCAACAGCCCCTCCAGTTTCTTAAAATGAGAGGGATCTCTGCTGTCTATGTTTCGGCACAAATCACAAACCCTTGAAACTCCAGGCATACTCTGTGCCTTGCGAAGTCCCTTGTAGAGAGGGCTGTTCCAGAGCCGCAGGAACCCATCACGGGCAGGAAAACGAAACGGCGTCTTCATCGAAAAATCCACTATACTTAACGGACCCAGGCATGGGTAGAGGTAGTGGGTTGCGGACCGATTCAAAGAATCGATATGGGTATTCGTTATGTAGGCGATTTTCCATATTTCCGGGCATGATTTTCGGTCCGGCGCTTCGTACCTGAGACCCTGCACCAGGGGATCGAGTCTGGGAGGAGGTTCCTCGATTCTGGCAAAGTCATAAAAGGCACGGACCTCTACGCCAAAATCCACACGCTTTCTGCTTTGAGGCATCGGGAGTTCAATGCTCACCCTGTGTCTGCGCGCCTCATGTAGGGTTTGCTGATATATGCGCTCGTATTCGCCATAACACTGGTGAAATGTCTCAGCGACACCATACTTTTCGGACTGATTGTAATTAAAGGCAAAAAACGGGATCCCGGTAAATCGATCAACACCCAGGGAACGACAGAGTCCCGGCATATCCGGGAGTTCATGGATATTTTTCGTGGTTAGTACCATTGATCCATACACCAAAGGGTGCAACGCGGCCGCCTTGCGTTTGGCACGCTGAAGGTTCCTCAGATTAGAGCAGACGCGGTCAAATAAGTCTGTCCGGCACAATTCCTTCCAGGTATGCGGGGTTGCTGCGTTAAGAGAGACATTAATATAGGACACTTTGTTTATAAGTTGATTAACCAGTCCATTGTCATTCAGAGCAACCCCATTCGTGGAAAAATTCATGTCAATATGAGAAAATTCTGTTGCCAGATATTCAATGATCGCACCCAGGTGCGGGTTTATCGTGGGTTCTCCCAAACCGCTTGAAAGCCGAACCGTTTGGAGATTGTCCAAGAAGTCAAGATGTTGCATCTGCGCCATTCCCACATGGTCTTTTTTGGACAACTCATGGGAGTAGCTGCAAAAACGGCATTCCAGGTTGCACCCTCCGTTGACGGATAAATGGACCTCCGGGGGAAGACTATCCGTGACGACCTTACCCATCCGATACTCAATTTGATTGACCAGGACATTAAAAATCCAGGGAACGGCTGAACGGTCCCGCTGAGCAAGAAGGGCTTGACGCATTCTCTCAGGAGAACCGTTGACCTGGGCCGTATCGACCGGAAAGTAAAGGACCTCGAATAGGGCCTTGTTGAGATAAAATGGAGAAACAGAGGAGCGTTTACAATTCAAACGGGATGCCCCTTCGACAGCCGGTGAAAGTTCGTGCTCACCGAAACCATCCCCATGGACAAGTTTTACATTCTCATGCTGAGACCATACCATTTCCGGGACGATATCCTCATAGGCAATCAGACAAGAAAGCGCCTGGTTGAGTAATGGATGCTTCATCATTGAACGATCTATCGCTATAGCGTACAAAGACCGGCCGAAATGCTTGGCCCTGACAGCCATGGTGTGTTTTTGGGCGGCAGAGAGCATCTCCTGCAGAGGGTGTTCCGGCAATAGGAGAAAAGAAGGATTCACCAGGAAGATGACCTCTTTTCTCTGGAAGAGGGCGGGTAGATCGATCTTATGATTACGCCCAAATGTCAGGATTCCACCGCTCCTCGGATCGATCGTCGCCATTCTGAAATCGGCGCCCCAGACCGAGGATGCCAGCTTTCCTATATTTTTGACCATTTCGCCGCCGCAGCCTGAGGACGGGCCTTTACTCCCACCGTCTACGGGCGGAGGGGGTAAGACAATATAGAATGCGGCTCTCGCCCTTAAATGCAGCCTAAAACAGAAATGGGCGAAGAATTGACTCGTTTTATTCCCGAGGATTCGCTGGATAGAAGACCTGGCACTTAATCTCTCCAGGAAATCCGTAAAGGTCCTCAGACCTTTCATTGTCAGAACTCTGGAGACATTGTCATAAACGCTTCTGATCATCACTCCTGGCTTAACCTCTCCCTTGAATGGTTTACGACCTTCAAAAAGTGTGGAACCTCCTTTCAGTCAAGACGAATTTTCCGAATTGAGTGAAACCGAGATTAGGCTGAGGGGAAAAAATGCCTCTTTTTCGACCAATGGAACCCCTCTTCTTCTATCATGCCGATCAGTTCCGGATGTGCATGCCTGACATCCTGGCCACGGGTGGCGTCGAGATCATTTGTGAACAACATGAATGCCTGCAATGATTCCCTGGTGCAATTGTCCTGAACCGACTCAATGGCATCTGCCACGGATAATACGTGAGAGCGACCGGTGGCGGGACAGTCTGTATCGGCATACGCCCTTAACCTCCCGGCAGCAAAAAGTCGTACCCGCAATGGCAGCACCCCCAGTGTAATAAACCAGGGTTCAGAAGCCACCTCCATCCCGTAACCGATCCCCCTTTTGTCGAGATATCTGAGAAGGTCCACGATATCGAGGACATTATAGGCCTGGAGAATCGGCACGGCCGTAACCGTGAACTTATCCGCAGGCAGACTCATGAGTCCGGAGAGATTCTTGCTGATGACGTCCCATTTGGCAGGATATCGAATATACTCGTAGAGAGCGCCGTGCGCGTCGATGCTCAGGCCGATGTAGATTCGATTGAACTTAGAGAACTTGTTAATCAAAGAGTCTTTTACTACCGTGCCGTTCGTGTTCAGTTCCAATGTCACTCCGGGGGCGACCCCCTCCTGAACGAGATACCCGATAATTTCCTCCGCCTCCCTCTGGATCATGGGCTCCCCCCCGGTCAGATAGAGCGCCCTCAACCGTTCAGGTTTCTCCAGAAGCGCCTCAAAAACCCATGATCGGTCTTTGTACCATGGTTCTTTCGGAAGCCGGGACGAAACGTCAAGGGCCACCGGTCCATATTCAGGACGCCGTTTTCCATTTCTCAACCGCCATTCGGCGTGCCTGGCCTCCATTGGTATCGCGACCGGATTATGCGGTTGGGGGATGCTGCCTTTCAACCTTGAGAACAGCCCTTCGACGCTCCGCATTGCATTAACAACGCACCTGAATCTATCAAGGTCGATCACAGGCCTTGCTTTGCTTTTTGTACCTTTTGAATGTGGCTCGACGTTATACTTCCCCAAAGCCCATCGGCTATGAACCGTGTCGCTTTCAATTCTGGAACTGAATTGCGGAAAGCACATCCTGCACTTGAGGTTGCACACATTTCCGGGAATCAGCTGAAGGTAAACCGGCAACTCGAGTACTGCAAAAGATCGAAGGCGTGATCGGCTTACCAGCTCATAAAATAGGGGTCCGAGTTCCGCTTTCCATCTGGAATTGGAATTGATTCGGTGGCTGTCCAACCCATCTGCCTCTGCCTGATAACAATGTGCACACTCAAATACTTCTTCCCCTCTGAACATACTGCGCCGAATAGAACGCAGGTGTGACGAATTCCAGATTTCCTCAATACTGGAACCATACAGGGACATGGCCGCTCCGTCTTGCATGACATTCCGGCTTGCAAAACAACAAATCTTGACGCAGCCTTCTGGAAATACCATCAAATGAATCCACGGCAATATGCAAAAGGTTTTTGTCATCTGTTGGATTCTTGCACGTCCAATGTGAGAGATTGTCGCTCAGAATACCGATAACGATTTGATAATAAAGCACTTGCCAGGTGACTACCAACTTTGGTGACGCCTTGGAATGGTGGAATGATCGAATATTGCGGCTGAATAAGGAACGCATCCATTTTCGGGGTCCGCAAGCGGTAACCAGCAACCGGTAACGATTCCAAATTTCAAATATCTTTGGATAACGATTTACAGATCATACGGCATAAAGAGATCCGTGTCATAAATGAGAAACGACAACCTCCTTTTGTGTGAATCTTCAAACCACTTTGAAAAACGCAGATCCAGTCTTGCTTCGCTTTCCGCGCCGAGTTCAAATTCAAATTGCTCGTATTTGTTGGATGTCAGATGATGCGACTCACCGCGTTTCCCATTAACAACAATGAGCATGGTCATATCCTGATTCGGGACCCCTGCCAGATGGTATTTTCCATTCGATTGATCGAGCCTGATACGGCACTTCGGGGACATCCAGTTGTCCGCATAGACCCCTTTCACTTTTCTTTTTTGCCGATATAGGTCTCTGCCGAATTCGTAGAAGATCTGATATAACATCGGCGACCTCTGTTGCAGGAAAGAAAGGCTTCCCGGCCTGAAGATCATGGGGAGATTTTGACGCCGGTAGTAATCCCTATTAAACAGCATATAGTGAAAAAACGCGATCCTCCTGTAATACCGACGGATAGGTCTCAGAGATTTGGAAAGGATGCTCTTGGCTTCTATCAGGCGATAATGCCACAACCCGTCAAAATAGTTCCTGCTCACATAATTCCCTTGGGTCTTGCATATCTTAAATATCTCTTGGAAGATCTTGTCCCGTTGTGAAAGTGTTTTGGTGCCTTCATACCGCCTGGAAGCGGCCAGTATATCGGGAATATGGAGGATCCTTCCACCCGCCCTGTCCATCCGAAGCCAGTAATCGTAATCCATGGCGTAATGGAGGCTTTCATCGAACGTGCCGACGATATCGGCAACCCGTTTCCTCCAAAAGCTGGCTGGTTGGCAGATGCAACAATCCCACATGTTCCGCTCAAATGAATAGACATCCGTATTGTACATCCCCGTCTTTTTGTCATTTTCATCGATATAATCCGCTTTTCCATACAGCAAGTCCACCTCCGGGTTCTGATGGAACTGCTCGACCACAGTGGTGATCGCACCAGGGTATAGGATATCATCGGAATTCAAATACCCGAGGACCGTTCCCCGTGCCCTGGCAAATCCCTTGTTAATCGCATGGGTCTGACCTCGGTCAGGCTCCGATATCCATTCAAAGGAATCCTTGTATGATTTTAGAATATCGAGAGATCCGTCCTCTGAGCCCCCGTCCATAACAATATACTCGATATTCGGATAATCCTGACTCAGGACGCTGTCGATGGTCCGCTTCAAAAAGGCCCTCTGATTGTAGGACGGGGTCACTATCGTAACCAACGGCTTCCCGCAGGACCACTCTATGACCGTCTTTCGCGGCTTGAATGTGTTCTCCTCTATGGCAATTTTTTCATAGACAGTCTCAAATGCCCGGTGCATGGCTTCTGCCGCCCGATGCCATGTGAAATAGGATCCGCGTTCTTTTCCCTTTTCTACAAGAGATTTTCGAAGATTTTCATCTTCATGAATCCGGGTCATCAACGACGCCATGGCATGCGTATCCATGGGGTCGCATCTCAGGGCAGCATCCCCGCTGACCTCGGGAAGGCTGGTTGTATCGCTGCAGATAACGGGCGTTTCCGCCTTGAACGCTTCCAAAAGAGGGATTCCAAACCCCTCGAAAAGTGAAAAGAAGAGAAGGGCTTCAGCCTTTTGCAGCAGGACCTGCACCATCTGAGGGCTGACATACCCCAGATGGTGGATCGGCAACCCTGAAAAATCGGATCTCAGATCTTCCCATCCTTCTTGAAAACCCGTCAATATGATCGACATATCGGCCCTAGTGCGATCGAGAAACTCTCTAAAGGCCTGAAAGGTTCGTCGATGATTCTTGTGGGGCCACAAATTGGCCGGGAAATAAAAATACGGGCCTTTGGGGAGCAATTTTTTCTCTTGGTCGCTCAGGTCGGACTCATGAAAATTCGTATGTTCGGTTTGCAAGGCGGGATTCACGACAAAGATGTCGCGGCCCAGGGCCCACGGAGAGTCATTGATGGTCTTTTTGGCGTGCTGGCTAAGGGTTATGATCCCGCCTGCCCTGCTGAGCACTTTTCCGAATGCGAGCCGCCGGGACCGCAAATCCATTTCCTTAAAAAACTCGGGAAAGATCTCATGCTGGATGTCAGGCACGAAGACAAGCTGTTTTGAGAGGCTGAATTCAAGGTCGTCATCCAACGGATACACCCTGAAGAGGATGTCAATGTCTTTCTTTTTGGCAAAATCGTCAAGCTGCCGGTAAAAACTCGAACCCGGCAAGGTTATGTTGTGTACGCATGCAGGAAGGGGTTCCAGCAACCCCCTATTATTAATCGTCGTAAACAAATAATACGTGTCATCAGGGTATTTTCTGAACAACTCCGAGAACACGCCTTTCACAAACTGCACAATTCCGCCGCTCACTCCGATATAGAGGGGCCGAAAATCAATTCCTATAATCATTTTCCACCCAGTCCCATCAATTTCTTCAACCTTTTTGCCAAAAACCAGGCGTTTTGGCGAAAAGAGAGACCTTCCAACGCCCTCAGCTGAGCCATCCTGTCCGCATCAATCATCTCCATTTGTATTTTGAGATTCTCAATGAGTTTCAGCTGCGAAGCCAATTCAGTGCCGATGCCGTCAAGAAGGTTCTCCAGCTTACCCACAATATCGACCCGGTCTTTGGCCTTTGCTTCAGGCTGTCTCAGGAGATCTGACAGATCCCTTATCTGCTTCACGGATTTCGACCAATTCGTTTGTTCCTTTTGATATTCTTCACCATAGGGAAACCCCGTACAGTTAATGTCGAAGTCGCTCATTAGACAGGCGGCCTGGCGTGAAAAGCGATCCACTTCCAAATTGAACTGCTGGGGAAACGGGCTTTTTTCCTGGACGATGAACCTGCGAAGCGTATCCAGGAAATATAACAAGACGCCCGGCGTCATGGGTTGTCCGGTATGCCTTAGGGCAATTTGCCTCAGCTCTTCAGCCCGTTGAAATGAGCCGGTTGAGGTCTTTGTATCCTCATATTCCCTGCTGACAGCCAGTGTTTCCGGAACAAAGGCGGGCATCTTCTCCTTCGAAAGTTTCAGCCACAGGTCCGTATCCATTCCATAGTGAAGGTCTTCATCCAAAAAATGAACCTTATTGAGATAGGAGGCATTGATAAACGTAGCGGGCTGGAGAATGTAATTAAGGCAGTATAGGAGTGCATCGCGGTTGAAATGAACGGTTTCGCCTTCAAAATATCTGCTCTTTTTCATCCCCATTGAATCAACACGAAACCCATTGCCAAAATAGAAGGATGCCTCCGGATCCCGGCCATAGGCCTCGGCAACCTTCTTGAAGGCCCCGGGCAGATAGTAGTCGTCCGAATTCAACCATGCGACCAGCTCCCCCTTTGCTTTCTTAAACCCTTTGCTGATCGCACTGCTCTGACCCTTATCAGATTCGCTCACGAAATAGGCAAGATACGGTTGATGCGCTGAAATGATATCGAGACTGTTATCCGTTGATCCTCCATCGATAATAATGTACTCAAAGTCCGGGTAATCCTGTTCGAGGACCGAGGTGATGCATTCCTCAAGAAACCGTCCCTGATTAAAGGACGGGGTCACAATTGATATCTTGGGCATCTTTTTATTCGTATTCATATCAGTCTCAACCTTTTCATCACCCTCACCGGGAAACGACGCTTCAGTTCGGAATATTGTTGCTGTGCATCTTTGAGCCATTCTGTCAGTTTATTAACATCTTCCGTTAGTTTAAAAATATCTTCCGTTAGTCTGTCTATATCTGCAAGACATTTCGCATGCTCGCCATTGAGGTTATGAATATATTCATGAAGGCTGTTGATATCTGCAGCACGCTGCGCCAGAACCGCTTTCAACCCCTCGATTTCTCTCTTTCCTTCGTCTCTATCCGCCTCTGCCACCTTAAGCATCCCTGTCAGGGCATGTATCTTTACCAGCCGTGCCTCAAGGTGAATGTGCAGTTCTTTCATCTGTTGTTCTATATCCTTAAGGTGGTTGACCTCCAATATGTTCAGCGTCACGGGAATGCTCCTGAGCGCCTTCATCAACACGGGGTCGTAGATCTCCCTGAAAGAAGGTCCTATTTCCGTCGTAACCGAAACCGATAAGGACTCTTCTTTTGGACCGTTACCCCATGCAGCGGCAGCGGTGGATTCCGCCGGTTGAGTGTCAAAGACCGAGGCATTTCTCAGATGCAGTTCCTTGTACAAATCAGAATAGCGCCCCGCCTGGACGCCCAAAGCGTATTCCCTTACCGCCCTTTTTCGCCCCTCTTCCCCCATCGACTTCAGCAAATCCGGTCTTTGAATGAGATCGATAAGGGTTTCTCCCATCTTTCTCGTATCCGACATGGGCACCAGTTGACCCGTGACCCCGTTTGTGACCATATCGGGCAGACCGCCTACGTCAAAGGCCACCACCGCGGTGCCGCAGCTCATGGCCTCGAGTACGGTGTTGGGCAGATTGTCTTCCAGTGACGGGAGCAAAAAAATATCCGCGGCGGAATAGGCATTTCTAATTTTTTCATCAGTGTCAAGATGCCCTAACGCCACGAAAGGAATCCCTATTGACTCAAGTTCATGACTCGGTCTCCCAAAGCATATCAGTCTGATCTTGTCTTCGTGGAGTAATTGCTGAAAAACGTCCTCATTCAGACAGTATTTGACTGCATTGACCAGTTCGTAAAACCCCTTTCTTTTCTCCGAGCCGTCGACGGCCCCAAAAAGCATGGCGAACGCTTGAGGAGGGATTCCGATGGCTTCTTTTGCCTCCGGTCTATACAAAGGGGTATACATGCCTGTTTCCAGGGAATTTGGAATGACTTCGATTTTCAGGCCGTTGAAAAGCCTGCTCTTCCTGGCGCACGACGCCATCCAGCGGCTGGGGGTAACGATAGTTAGATGAGCGTTTTTGAGGATCTCCAATTTGTCTTTGAGAATTGCCGCAGGCAAATTGAAGGGGTCATCCCTCAACTGCGGGCATTTCATGCAATCTGATTGATATTTCTCACACCCGGCAGAATAATGGCATCCGCCGGTAAAGGCCCATTGGTCATGGAGCGTCCACACGACCGGCTTCTGCAGGGCGAACAATCGGTGAAGGGTCGTCAGCGACTGATACCGAGCCACCCAGTGCAGATTAACAATATCTGCAGACTGCACCACAGGCAATTCAGACAAATCATATCCCGGATAAGGAAGCGAAAAGAGGGTATTGCTAAACTCCGTCTGGTTCGAATCGATGTAGTAGGGCTGGATAATGCCTGAAAGGAAGAAATCCTCATTCGGATTTTCAAGCCTTTCGTTGGCATCCACCCCAACAACTGCATCATCTCGTGCGTCTTTGTGCCTGACCAGCATCCGGGAGTCGTGACCCATCTCGCGAAGCCCTTTTTGCAGCCGGTAGGCGGCCCGTGCGGCCCCTCCTGAAATATCGTATGTGCTGACCTGAAGGATCTTCATGAACCCAGAACCCCCTTTTCCTGAAGGCAAAAAAGACCGAACTTCATTCCCTTCGCTCACAATGGTTCAGACCAAGGTGTGTTTGGACGGCATCTTCAATTGACATTGCAACCACGATGATTTCATCCCGTCGTGGAAATTCCAAGACGCGAATTCAGGTCCGGCATGGACGTCACACCCCGGACAAAAACGGCCTGATAAACTCCTCCAACCGCGGCGCCGTTCGCCCCTTCAGCACGCAACCGGCGTAGACCTCTCCATAGATTCTTCCCAGAATGTTTGCCGCAACCTGTTCCAGGGTCTGGAAGCATTCATTTCCGTCCCGCGGGGGATACCCGTTCTCAATACATTCCAACTGGTAGGCCATATCCGCAATGGCCTGTCGCGCGATCCTTTCTCCTCCTGAAGACGGGCCTAAAACAGATCTTGGAACAATAGAAAAACCGGCCCGCATCCGTATCCTGTGCGTCAGGGGATATTGTTTCAACAGGCGATCCGAAAACAGGCCCCCTCCTTCAAGGGCCTTCAACCCATACCGCCCTTCTTTTATCAGGCGAAGGAGAAGGGAACGCACCGACAAGGTCACATACATCAGATCCCAGAGCGACAGATGGGAAAGGTCTTCCATGACCCGCCCCATAATCTTAGCCACCCAGTACGAGTTGACGATCTGACGACGGAATGCATAATCCGGGGATCGATTGTGCGAATGCCGGACCTGGATGTGGGGCAGATACAATATCCGATACCCCAAAAGGACAACCTTCACCGCCCAGGCCAGATCCTCGGCGAAATCTACATCAGGAAACGGCGTGTTTTCAAGGAGTTCTTTTCGGTAAATAGCACATACATTGTCGAGCCCCACACTCCTGTAGGCCTGCTCATAAGGCATTTTATTAAAGGATTCAAGAGATTGAGTTCCATCCAGGACCGACGCCTGAAGCCTGGCGGCCGCGATGGATTCGGTTATAAACCGCGCGTAAGGCGTCGCATCCACATGAGGGAACTGTGCCGCACAGGCCGCTGCCGCGCCGGCTTCCTCCAACCCGTGCGCCATCTCCGAAAGCCACCCATGGGAGCAGGGAACCGCATCCTGGACCATAAAAATAACCCGATCGAAGGCTGCAAGGGAAACCGCCATATTTCGGGTGCGTGCGTGATGAAACGCGGTCTTGTCAATCCTTCTCACAAGGGCCCCCGCCCTTTCCGCCGCCTCAACGGTTCCGTCCGTAGAGCCTGAATCCACAACAATCAACTGAATCGGGCCGTCATACACCTGCCGACCGATCATTTCAAGGCCTTCGGAAAAGATACGGCCCCCATTATAGGTGGGGATGACAATGCTGATTCCCATTTCCATGATATTCAAGGTCGGAACATCGTATCAAACGATATCATCGCTCCAAAGCTCCAACATGCATAAAAGACACACAAAATCAGGAAGCCTTCATTTGTCCGCAATTCCAACACGTATGGATGTCAGCCCTTTGAACTTGACGCTTCATCCGCTTTTCACTATATTACTGGAAAAAAGATAACAGTGGGCGTCGTGTATAAATAAAAAGCTAAAGGCTTAGGATGCGGATAATGTGGTAATTTTCGACACCTGAAACACTCCCAATTGTGCCATTTTAGTTCAAGCCCACACTTTAATCCTTTCTTTCCTATCCGAACACCAGTTCAGGGAGGCATACGCCACACTCACTCTCCGCAGGCTTGATCCTTAATGCCTCTACGAAAGGTAACGATACTGGCAAAATCTCCGTTTTAAAGAAGTAAAGGGAGCATGATAAGTAGTGTATTCAATAGAGGCAAAGAACATCTCGAAAACATATCGGCTTTACCGAAAGCCAATTGACAGGCTAAAAGAGGCTATTTTTCGCAGGCCGTTTCACCATTCTTTTGAGAGCCTCACAGGCGTTTCTTTTTCAATCTCGGTTGGAGACAGCCTTGGCATTGTAGGGGAGAATGGGTCCGGAAAGAGCACGTTGCTCAAAATTCTGGCGGGAACGCTGACTCCCAGTTCCGGAGAAGTCATCATAAACGGACGAGTGACCGCCCTTCTTGAATTGGGAACCGGGTTTCATGCAGAATTCTCAGGCCGACAGAATATCTATCTTAACGCCTCTCTTCTGGGCCTCACCCAGTCAGAAATCAAGGGAAAGGAGGCTGAAATTGTCGATTTCGCAGAGATAGGCGATTTTATTGACAGTCCAATAAAAACCTATTCAACTGGAATGGTTATGAGGCTGGCCTTCTCAATTGCCACAATCGTAGACCCGGATACTCTGATCATTGATGAGGCACTGAGCGTGGGGGATCAATACTTTCAACAAAAATGTATTGATAAAATGATCTCGCTTCGTAAACGGGGAAAAACCCTCCTTTTTTGCAGCCATACCATGCACCTTGTGAACGAGCTGTGTAGCCGTGTAATCTGGCTTAACAAAGGATCGATTCAAAAGGAGGGAATCGCCACCCGAATAACCTCGGATTACACAGATTTCCTGAGGGCTAAAATGGATCGAAGCAGCCAAGAACAGCAATCCGGTCCCCACAAGTCCGAGAATAGGATGTCCGTCCTCATCAAAGCAATCACGCTAAATGGGCAAACAGAGCCGATAGCACTCGAATATCGTGAAGATCTAAACATTGTCTTGGAATTCGAGAGCTTTCAAGAGCACCCGTTTTGGGTTGCACTGGGAATCAAACGAAATGACGAACTCCTTTGTCACGCTGTAAGCATGGCCCGTGACATCTCCCGACCTTTGAAAGGAAAAGGTGTCGGCAGAGTCCTTCTAAGCTACCGTTCCCTTCCACTACTGCATGGCCAGTACTCCGCAGTGGGGTATATCTTTGACGAATCGGGGCTTCACTGTTTCCACGCAATGAATTCTTCTCCATTTACAATCATCCCCCCCGAACAGTGGCGTCAGGAGCAGGGGCTTTTGGACTTAGATCACGAATGGAAAATCTTGAGCGATCTTAGATAGGCAATCGTCTTAGACATTCGCCTTGTGGAAGACGACAGCATTTGAGACAGCCCCCTCCCCCAAGAAATGGTTCCATCTAAGAAGTTATGCCGTTTCTGCCAGATGACCCCATCCCTCTTGTTTACAGTAAATGTCTTTGCATGGATAGCCTGATATAGGGCATTTATTTGATCCGGCAGATAGATGTCTCGATTTTGTTCAAACGGCGCATGATTGAGTTCTTCGCTGTAAAACCCTTCTGTTAGTTCAACAAGTTCCTCTGCTGAGAGCTTTTTGCCCAGCGCTTCCATCAGGCAACCCAACTCAAATTGGAGATTTGACCTTAGGTTATCATAGTCAACCACGATAAGAGGGGTTTTTGAAACACCTTCTATGATCGAAGCATTGTATCGAGTCCACAGGTCCAAACCGGCCTCTATTGGTATATTGTTGCGCTTCAGCAAAGACATTGCGACGCTCATCGGATGGCGCAAACATAGAACAATCGAATCAAGTTTGCCGGAGCAAAGCCCTTCCCATTCAGAAACAATCAGGCAAATTCTTGGATCCTTAAATACGTCACCGTTAAACGTCTCTGAAAAGCCTCTGATTTCTCCAGCGAACGCTTCACTGGCATCGGCAATCTCCTTTTGTAAGGGAGGGTTATCCCATGATCCGCCAGCGCGCATCAAGATCCTTTCGTTAATTGCAACTGCTCCGAGGTTTTCAAAATGCCCTTTTTCATTGTCAGGGAGGCTATCATTTAACAGGGGATGTGAGGTTCCCAAAGAAAAACCGCACAGGGATAGAAGACCTGTAATGCAACTGGTCCCGCTTCGATGCATACCCGTCACAATGATCATTCGTCGCTACCTCATTTTTCCGCGCTTCCTGTCGCGCTAAAGATCCACACCAAAGGCATGAATTTTCCGATACAACATCAGATCAATTTCAGATTAATCCATTCCATTATGCATAATACCAACCGAAGCTGGAAAATCCATTTTTGTACGTAGCTGCATAATCCCAGGCTTTACGAATCAGACTTTTCGTGATAGTGTTTATTATATGAAACAGACAACCATTTTACCCGGACAATTAAGAAGACACATCCTCGACCAATCAAAGCGGGCGAACGTCGGCCATATCGGTTCGGCTCTGTCCATTGTGGAGATCATAAGCGTTCTCTACAGCCGCATTTTGCGGATTCCTAATCCGAAGGATTTGACGCGGGATCGGTTTATCCTGTCTAAAGGTCACGCAGCCTTAACCCAGTATTCGGCGTTTTATCTAATGGGATGGTTATCCCAAGAAACACTGAATACCTACTGCGGTAACGGCACATTGTTGGGGGTGCATCCAGACAATGCCCTTGAAGGGGTCGATTTCTCAACCGGGTCCTTGGGGCATGGACTGGCATACGGCGCAGGATCGGCCCTGGCGGCCCGACTTGAAAACTCGCCAAGGAATGTTTATGTCCTGATCAGCGATGCCGAGTGCAATGAAGGTTCTCTGTGGGAAACGGTCATGTTTGCAGCCCATCATCAGCTTTCCAATCTGATTGCGATTGTTGATGAAAACAAGCAGCAGGCGCTTGGCCGTACAAAAGATATCCTTTCGCTTCATCCCCTCGCGGATCGCTGGCGGGCCTTCGGTTGGGATACGGTTGAGGCTGACGGACACGATACGGTTGAGCTGACCAGGATTATAACGGCTTTTGACAAAAGTTCAGGTCCCCCCCACGTGCTCATTGCCCATACGACATTTGGAAAAGGCGTTTCCTTTATGGAGGGAAGGCTGGAGTGGCATTATCTGCCCATGTCGGATGATCAGCACCGTCAAGCCTTGGAAGACCTTGGAGAAGGTCCATGAGAAAGGCCTTCGCAAGAACATTACTGGGACTGGCGGCCAAAGACGACCGGATTCTGCTGTTAACTGCAGATTTGGGGTTTATGGTCTGGGAAGCTTTTGTCGAAAAATACCCCAAACGATTTTTTAATGTCGGGGTGGCCGAACAGAATATGATCGCCCTGGCTACGGGTCTCGCCGAGTCGGGTTTCTTTCCATTTACCTATTCCATTGCCACGTTTGCCGCCCTGAGGCCCTATGAATTTATTCGCAATGGACCCATTCATCATCATCTTCCGGTCCGCGTTGTGGGCGTCGGCCAAGGCCATGAATACGGCAACGCCGGTCCCACCCACCATGGTCTCGAAGACGTGGGCGTGATGCGCGTCCAACCGGGGATAACGATCATTGCGCCTGCGGACGCCGAACAGGTTTGCACTGCTGTGAACGCCACATACGACATGCCCGGGCCCATTTACTATCGGCTTGGGAAAAATGACAGCATCGCCGTACCCGGGCTAAACGGCCGCTTTACCCTGGCTAGGGCGGAGGTGCTTCGCGAGGGAGATGCCCTGTTGTGGGTCACCATGGGTTCAGTGACCGTGGAGGTAGCGAAGGCCGCAGATCTCTTAGCTCGAAACGGCATCCCAAGTACGGTGCTGGTCGTAGCCAGTCTTAACCCTGGGCCCGAGGCGGAGCTGGCTGACTTTGCCAAACGATTCCCTCTTGTAATTACGGTTGAAGCCCATTATACGGTGGGTGGACTGGGATCTCTCGTGTCGGAAGTAGTCGCTGAAAATGGTATTGGCTGCCGCGTCATTCGCCGAGGGATTTCATCCATGCTCTCCGGAGTCTCAGGTGATCAGAATTATTATGACAGCCTTTTCGGTCTGACGGCCCAATCCCTGGTTGAATTGGCAAACCAAGAGCTTTAGCGGCTCATACAACGACGTCCTTCGAGTTTAGGGACCTCACCGATCCGGATAGAAGCATGGCTTATCGTCTCATTTCCATTATTCTGCCGACCCATAATCAGGAAGATCACATCGGCGCAATCGTTGATGAATATATTAAAGCACTGTCACATGTCCGGTGCGACCAGGAGTATCTGCTGGTCGTTAACGGATGCCGAGACAACACGGCCAACATATGTCGTCAACTGAGTGAACGACACACGGCCGTCAGGGTCATTGAGAGCGAATCCAAAGGGTGGGGGCTGGCTGTGAAGCTGGGCCTGAGGGAGGCTAAAGGCGACCTGGTCTGCTATACAAATACGGCACGGACCTCCCCCAAGGATTTAGCGGATCTCTTGCTTTACGCCGTTGCACATCCGAATGTCGTCATAAAGGCCACCCGACAAAATCGACAAGACCTAAAAAGGCGGCTAGGTTCATTCCTCTACAACCTGGAATGTCGCTCCCTGTTTCATTTGTCGTGCAGGGACATTAATGGAACGCCGAAGGTTTTTCCGACCCAATTTCGCCAGTTGCTCAAGCTGACACGCGAGGATGATTTGATTGATCTTGAATTCAATTTCATTTGTCGTCGCGAAAACTACCCGATGATTCAGCTGCCGATTTTTTCCACCCAACGGCATGGCGGGAGAAGTACAACCAATTACCGCTCAGCAATCGGCATGTATATGGGGGCCTATGAAATGTGGCGGAAAAGCAGAAGAAGCTCCAAATGAGTGATACACACGTTCGATCTTGGGAGCGCCATGCTGCCGACTGGCGTGATCCCTTACAAATAACCAGCCAGTGGCGGGAAGCCCATGCGATCAATCCTCAACTCCTGGCCTTTAGCGTTCGCGGAAAATGGTGGGAGATCCTTGAATCGTTGCGCATCACGCTCCTGGTGAGCCGTGAATACGAACATCTGATCGTGGCCTTGAACCATGACGGAGACAAAGCAACCGTTACATTTCAGCCGATGCCCCACCCTTCCGGGTTGGCGGTTGATCGAGAAAAGGGCGTTGTGTATCTCGCAAGCACACGCAATCCCAATCAAGTGTACGATTTCGAACCCGTAACCGGCCATCTTTTGCGGGGAGATCCGTATCACGAACAATCAATTCTGGGAAACCCGCTCGTGCCCATTCGCAGCCGTTTCTATCCGGGATGTATGTATCTTCATGATTTATCCATTATTGACCGTACGTTATACGCCAATGCAGTGGCCCATAATGCCGTGGTTCGTCTTGGACCCCTTGCGGGGTATCAGCGAGCGTGGTGGCCTCGCTGCATTGAGACAGACAGAGGACCGGATTTCAGCCTGAATTACCTCCAGCTGAACTCCATTGCAGCAGGCAAGACCCTGTCCGAGTCGTTTTTTTCGGCATCCGCAGACAGGATGTCTCGACGACGGCCCGGACATAAGAATTTCCCTGTCGATAAGCGGGGGGTGATTTTTTCCGGTTCCTCCCGGGAACCGTTCGTTCGAGGGCTAACCCGGCCTCATTCAGCCAGATTATACCAAAACCGCTTATGGGTGGATAACAGTGGCTATGCTGAATTCGGCTATGTGGAAGGTCATCGGTTCGCGCCGATGGCGAGGCTTCCGGGGTGGACGCGTGGTCTTTGCTTTTCCAAAAGTATTGCTTTTGTCGGAACATCGCGCATTATTCCACAATTTCGTCAGTATGCGCCGGGAATAGATGCGGATAAGTGCCTTTGCGGCATCCACGCGGTTGACATAGACAAGGGTCGGATCATGGGCAGTCTGATCTGGCCCTATGGGAATCAGGTCTTTGCTGTTGATTGGATGCCCGCACAATTCAGCCAGGGATTCCCTTTCCGGGTCACAGGCAAACGGGCAACAGCCATGGAGAGGGAGTTATTCTATTCCTTTGAAACTAAAAGTGTGAGAGATAGAGAATACGGGAGAGTCGGCCAATGATCCATCAATTTCGTCTGCTTATGCTCAGCGCCATGTATGAAAACGGCGGAAATGTCACGCACCGATTTATGGACGGACATCCGCAACTGTTCGTGTATCCCTTTGAGTCTCAACTGGGAACACGTCATGTAAATGATTTTCTCTCCTCCATGTATCCGGTCAAATATAGATGGCCCGTTTTTTCACTCCACGCGTCTCCTTACGAGGATTACAAGGCCATCATTGATGAGGAAGCAAAGGTAAGGGGGATCACCCCTCATGTCAGCAAATTCCGCCACATGCCGATGAGCTTTTCAGACGATGAGAGAGGCCTGATTTACCAGGAGTATGTGCAGAAAACAGGGCGCTCCACCGGCGGTAATGTCATGTCCTTTTTTAAGGCCACTTTCGATGCGTGGAGGGATTACAAACGCACCGGAAAGGAAATCGCCTACCTCGGCTACAGTCCCATCATCATTGTTGACGCTGAAAGAATTATCACGGATCTGCCCCAGAGTCACGTCATACACATCGTGCGCAACCCGTGGTCCGCATACCGGGACACCCAAAAGCGCCCCGTGCCCCTGTCCATTGCTCATTACATGGCCGCATGGACTCAGAATCAATACTACGCCCTGCTGTACAAGCAGAAATATCCGGACCGGATACACCTGCTTCGTCTCGAGGACATCCTTGTGAATCCTGAAAAAACCATTGGAGAACTCCTCGAAACCCTCGGCTTTGAAAGAGGCGGGTACCTCAACGCTCCTACCTGGAACGGTACGCTATTGGATGAAGTGTATCCATGGGGTACGATTCGCCGCGCAACGCCGGAGGCGAACCGAGAAGCGGCCGAGGCATTAAGTCGCAGAGAGCAGGAAGAGATTCGTCGGCGAGCGTCCCCTTACCTTGAATCCTTTGATTTCAAAAGCTTTATCCCTTGACCATGAAAAAGATACTGGTGACCGGCGGTACGGGCTTTGTGGGGGCCAACCTCATTCGCCGTTTAATCAGGGAAGGCCACGAGGTCCATCTCCTTGTCCGTCCCGGATACAAACCGTGGCGAATTGAATCGATACGGGAGCATGTGCACATCCACGTGGGCGAGATGGCGGATCCCAAGGTCATCCTAAACATCGTAGGGCATGTGTGTCCTGAGTGGATATTTCATTTGGCTGTCTATGGGGCCTATCCGGATCAGACCGATGCACGCCAGATGGTAAACACCAATATAATAGGAACGATAAACCTTGTTGAAGCCTGTATGCATGCGGGCTTCGAGGCATTTATCAATACAGGGTCCTCTTCGGAGTATGGTTTCAAAGACCATCCACCCCCTGAAACAGAACGAGTGGATCCCAACAGCCATTACGCTGTAAGCAAGGTTGCGGCCACGCTCTATTGCAGACATATGTCCATCAGCCACGACATCCGACTGACCACCCTGCGTCTTTCAAGCGTATTCGGGCCCTATGAAGAACCGACCCGACTGATGCCCACCCTGATGATAAAGGGACTGAATCATGAACTTCCGCCGCTGGTTGAGCCTGATATTGCCCGTGACCTGATTTATGTCGACGACGTTGTGGATGCCTTTTTAAGGGCCGCGTCTGCCAAAGGAATGGAAAGAGGCGCCGTATATAACGTAGGGACAGGCGTCCAGAAAACATTAAGAGATATCGTTGAGATTGCCCGAAAGACCCTCCATATCGAGTCGGAACCCCGATGGGGCACCATGCCCAATCGCCGGTGGGATACAAACACCTGGGTCCTGGACAATCGAAAGATCACCCGGGAACTCGCCTGGCATCCGACATATACCTTCGAGCAGGGGTTTCGGACCATGGCTGACTGGTTTTGCCGGTCGACCGAAATACAGAATTTTTACCGTAGCCGGCTGTTATAGAAAACCCTTCCCACTCAAACCCGCCTTGAACAGGCACAAACACCTCGTCTTCTGCCTCAGGCCTGTTCCCGGCACATGTCAGGGTCTTCCAAACCCATTCCCGGCCTCGGCGAATTGCCTGAAGGATGCCGACTGTTGGATCTTCTCATATACCTGGCGGCTGACCTGTTCCGCCTCTGCTGCACGATAATGACCACTGGCGTAATGACCGTCCGTTTGTAGAAAATACTCCCTCGTGTTGATATGTTCCACATCAAATTCCTTGACGAAATTGAGAAAAGCGGCCTCCTCAGGACTCTGGTGGTTCGGATCCCACATCTCCGGTCCTGTGGCCAGGTATACGGCCAAAAACGCTGCACCGGCGGCCGCCGCAGTATCGCGCATCTGTTCAAGAAGCATGGAGAACAGACGATTTTCGTATGCGCCGTCACCGGCTGGCCTCGTGCCGATGGCAGCACGAAAATTTCTCAATACATTATCCATCTTGATGTACTTCAGATCAAAGGCCTTTTGACGCATTTCATGAACGGTCTCTCTGTAGACCTCTTCCAGGGTCCCGACAGGGGTGTTGGTCAATACCAGTCTATCCCCTTCAATTTCAAATCTGGGCTTTTTATAATCTCGGAAATCCAGCATGGCCCTCCCCATGTCTTCCCCCACAAACGCCGCGACAACGAGATTGGGTCTGTAGAACCGGATGGTTTCCCTCAGCGTTATAGCCATCTGATCGATTCCATATCCGCCCACGGCCAGGTTAACCACATTCAAACGATCGTCCATGGCCTGCAACATGTTCGGCCAGACGCATGAATCATCAGCATCAATACCAAACGTATAGGAATCCCCTAAAATGAGGACCTGGAATTGGTCCCTATCATAGACATAGTCCTTTAAGGCGCGATGCCCCAAATTGTTGGTAGTATACCGGTATCCGTCCCTGATGAGCGATATATCAGATCTTGGCGTCCACCCACGGGTCTTGTGGGGAAGATGGGTGCCGTGCATGAGCCCGTCGTCATGCCTCCACCTATTTCGTTCATAAGCCTCGATGAATCGCCTTTTCCAATAGTCTGAATCACGATAAGCGACGAAAGGGTTCGATCCTGAAAGAGAATTGATCTTTTGAATGGCCCGGCTCAAATGGGGGCCCATGTGATAGGACACCTGCAGAAGGCCCTCTGAGAGCATCAGGGTGAAGAAAATCACCATGAGGATATTCCGTACGATTTTCACGATGGATCCGGTGCGCGTCTCTCAGTTGTCCAAACGGCCGACAGGGTCAGAGCTGGGGCATTTTGTCATGGACAACGTCCGCTTTCTCCTCTACCGTTGTCAATTTCTTTCCATCAAATTGCATCAGAGGAGCGTAGGCGATCCAGCCCTCCGGGGAGTCATAACGAACCCTGAAAAGGAGCGGCTCAGACATCTCCCGACGTCTGAATCCGGTGCGGGCAACGGCGACTTTAAACTCAGGACGCCCGTAGGCGATGATGCTGTACTGTCCTCTCTCATAAGGCCCGAGCCGCCACGAAACAACGCCGTCCGCATAGTCAAACGCCACTGCAATCGGGTTGTCCCGCACTTTTCGCTTCCACTCCGAGCAGATCGTCGAAACCCCGTCAGGGACCTCCTTGAGACGCCTGGAGGCCTCGTCGTACACAAAGACCCTCCAAGGATCCCCCTTTAAGCCCGTCAGATCGATCTCGTCGTACACAATCACGGGCAGTTGTTCCTTGAGCACATTCCTGCGCAACCATGCTGCGCCGTCCGTGAACCAGTTCCCGAATTGCGCTGTAGGGAGCAACGCATGATCCGGACCCGCCTCCATGACAAACCGGCCGTGGGCTTCAAAGCCTTGAGCTTCCGATCTCAAGTCGGCCCTTATGCTCCATCCCCGAACCGCCATGGGCAGCCCCACCACAGCAAGCACGGCCAGAGCCACCATCGTCCGCCGGCGATTTGAAGACGCCATGGTTCCCAGTGTCAGGGCCACAGTCAGACTCAAGGCCCACGTTATCAGCAAAAACAGTCGGTTAGGGTCAGAAAATCGGATAGCAGGGATGATCGGGCCCAGCAGCAGCAACAGAGCGCCCATCGCCAACAGCCGAACGTCCGGCCGCTGCCACGCCCCATAAAGGATCAGTGCCGCAACGATGAGAAATGAGGCGGTTCCAAAGAACCCATCTCCGAAGATAACGGACGGGACCTTCACCAGCATGGGAAAGACCGCGGCCCAGTCTATGGACGGCCCGTAACCGCTTACCCATTTTCCCAGCATATATCTCCGCCAGAGGGCATACAGGCCCATGGCCAAAAAGAACGGCAGGGCCGTTCTCAGGCGCCTGGGCAGATCCCGCACCGGAATCAGGGGGAGGAGTAGGGCCTGGATCGCATAGATCTCCTTGGCACTCATGGCCATAAAATAGAACCCTGCGCCCATCCAGCTCAAGGCGGATCGGTCATCCCGCATGGCACGGACAAAGAGGTAAAACGCCAGGGAGAAAAAGAGGAGACCCTCCAGATAGTGCCGCGTCATCAGTTGATAAACGGTGTTGGTCACCGGCGCCGAACAGAGAAACAGGATCACGCCCAGGGCCGACCACAACCGGTTGACCCACAGCCTCAGCAGGAGATAGGTCGCCCCCGCAGCCATCCATAGCGCCAGTAGGTGGTGTGCATAAAAGAGGCACGGCTCCAGCCCGAACAGGGCCAGGTCCAGGTCATAAGAGAGGATGATCCACGGGTTCAGATTGGCAGGCTGGAATTCGCACCATACGGCCGGGGCAAAGAAATACTCCCATGGCTTCCTCTGAAACGCCGCCTTGAGGAGCTGCGAATCATCCCATGCCCACCACCCTGCCAGGATGGTTCCATACAGCAGCGCAATGAATGCCCCAAATCCTGCCCAAATGAGCACCCCCTCCAAGGCCGGCGCCCGAAAGGCCGGCCCGGGTACAACTCGCTGCCTGTGCTTGAAGCGTCTGACCATCATTTTTTAGGTGGGATGTCGTGGATTCGGCTTTTCCAGACCGATGAGTTTGCGCAGATGGGGTAGGGGAAATTGCTACGGCTGGTTTTCCAAAAATTTGTGCTTCCATTGCCCGGATTGATAGATCCAATCGTCTTTAAATGTCCGCTCTATCGGCTCAGGAAGGGTAGGGACCAGGCATTTCAGGCCTACATAGACAATGGCGTCATCATTTTGAATCTCTACCTTTTCTACAGCCAGCCCTGAGAACTTAAAATTCTCGTTGCGGCTGACCAGATTGCGGTACGCGTCAAACGACATGGACGCATTGTCAACCTCCCGGTTGTACGCAGCCTTATAATCCCTCTCCACCACCAGCCTGTCGGTCCAGTACTGAAGCGACACCGATTCCAGTGTAGCCTGGTCCTTTGCCTCTTTAGGACTCTGCGTGCCGCACCCCACAAAAAACATCACGCACATCAACGCACCAAAGGCAAAAAACAAAACAGTTTGCTTAAAAGCCATTGTCTCTTCCCTATCCATCGTTGTAATAAGTCTGTATCCGCTCAATTGAAAACCCCGTGTACCATTTAAGGCGCCGGGTACCCTCGCTTCTCTCCCTTACTTCTTTTCAGAAGCGTTCAAAAAAATGCGGATCCCGCCGCTGTCGTCGTTCGAGTCGGCATAAATAACGACAATATCCTTTTGTCCATCTTTGTTGATATCAATACAGTAAATATTGTAAGTCCGGTAGAGCCCTTTGTCAGGGAGCCCTGACGTTTTCACCTCATGCCATTGATTCCCCTTCAGCGAATAAACCCTTAGACCTCCTGCCTGGGGTACGGCAATAATCTCTGGCGCCCCATCGCCGTCAAGATCGCCGGCGCTTGCCAGATATCCCCAGGACTCCTCACCGGAAGGCAGTCCTTCAGACATATCCGAAAAGCCGTCGGGCCCGCTGATGAACACCTTGACCCCCTTAAATTCATCGCCAAAACTCGAAACGCTCGCAATAAGGTCGTCCCGTCCGTCCCTGTTCACATCGGCGAGGGCCACCGAGTTGTAATGCTTTTCCTGGATGAGCCCGGTGTTAAAGGGCCTGAATCCCCCTTTGCCGTCACCCAGCCAGACAATCTTGGTTATTCGATGGTTAAAAGAACTCACGGCCAGATCCTTGTTCCCGTCATTGTCTACATCGCCCACAACGATCTGGTCGCCCACAAGCCCGGTGGTTTCCTTTTTGTCTCCGATGCCCCGGCACTTCCAGGGCCCGCCCTCGAAGGTGCACCACAACAGCCCGCCATATGGACTCGGTCCATCCTGGTCCACATATTCCCTGAACGCCGCGATATCCGCGATGCCGTCATTGTTGAAATCGGCCGCCGTCAATACTCTTGTGGGAAAATCGGATTGAGGGGGGATGCCGCTGGAAAAATTGACAAAGGGCACTTCCTTTTGCCCTTTCAGGGCCCTGAGCCCCAAGCCGTGCATGGCAAGCCCGATGTCTGCAATGCCGTCGCCGTCAAAATCGGCGACCGCGATGGAGCCGTAATCATAATACACGTTCGAGGGCACGTCAAGAACGGCCCGGGTCCACTCACCCTTGCCGTTGCCGTACCATACCACGGGCACCGCAGTTTCACCCTCCGGGGCCGCTCGCCTCGGCGTGGCAAGGATGTCCAGGTTCCCGTCGCCGTTCATATCATGAAAGGCCAGGCTATGGCGCCACTGGCCGCTCGTGGGCAGTCCCGTGGACGCCTCCACAAAGGCAAGCTCCGTGCCCCTCTGCGATGTGTCTTTAGACTTCCTGCCCGATGAATCACAGCCCCAGACCACCAATAAGAGCACCATCACGACCAGATGCAACCCCCTTTTTCCCATTCCTATCATGCACTCCTCACTGAAATCAGACTGAAAAGTCGCTAAAAAAGGGGCGGACCCCATCATGGGGTCCGCCCTTTATTTTAAATGATTAACAATGTTGACGGGTCGGCCAATTTAGTAGGCGGGCCAATACCCTGTTCCTGTGGTACCCGCATCGGCCCCTATCAAGGTCATCCCGGCCCAGTTCAATGAGGCACTGGACGAGGCAGCAACCTTCCAGTTCCACCCAAACAGTTCCATACTCAGGTAGGTATCCGAGGGTACGGGGGTGCTCGTTCCAGGATCCAATTCACCCGGAATCTTTAGATTGATCTGGCCGATATAGGGCAGGCTTACCTTCAAGACGCTCGGAATAACGGCCTTTGCACTCAGGATGCTCATCTCCCTGATGTTGATGGTGGTTGACCGGTATTCTTCCGCCCCGTTGATTATCCATGTGTGGAAAGGAATTTCCGCCACCAAGCCGCCCGTAGTTGCACTTCTGACGGAACTCCTCAAAAAGATCCAGAAGGTGTCTGCTGAATTGGCGTCGTTGATGAGGTATCTCGGATACAGGGCAAACCACGTAGCGTCAGCGCAGAGCCCAGTCCAAACCCTGTTGTCGGCAGCCGCCATGCTGTCCCCGCTAAAGACTTCATAATTATCAAGAATCGTCACGCCATTGTTGATTGACAGAAGCGTGTTGATCTGGGCGCATCCGGGAACGCCGAGCCCCACAAAAGCCTTCATCGGGATGTTGGCGATGGCTGCCTGACCCTTGCTCAAATCCAACTGGAGAACGTCCGCAAGGATGTTGTCTGCATTGCCAAACCGAATTTCAGTGACAACAATATACCCTGCATAGTAGGCCTCACCATTGAAGGTCACCGCCAGCATCGCCCGTTCCACATCGGACATGCTTTGAATCAAGAGGCCGATATCCTTCAGCAGGGTCTGCCACCGGGTGATGGGAATCTTCACATCGTGGACCCATACACTGTCTCTCGTGTAAAAATTAAAGTGTAGATTGCTCCATAAGACAGAAGGCCCTACCACTGCTACCGCGCCCTTTGTCTCTGAGATCTGCAACAGGGTTGAAGGACCTGATCCGGTATCCACCCTTGCCTTGCTCACCAGAAAGTAGGTTTTGAACTCCGATCCCGGAGCAATGTCTCTGGCGCCTGGCACGTTCGCCAGTGCCGGGGCGATGCTGAAACCCAATACCGCCAAGACTGAAAGTGCTATAAAAATCTTTTTCATACTCTTTTCCTCCTAAAAATTTGTTGGTTCCTGAAAATTTATCCGCCGATTGAAAGATCATCCCTATTCTCTGATTTCCGTCTATCACCTCCCCCTGATGTCAAAGTTTTTGATACGCGGTTTACATTATCTTTCTTTGTCCTTCGTTTTTAAAAACAGAGTATCTATTAAAGTATCCCCTTTGTCAAGGATTTTCTTAGGCTTTTTGTTGTGTTGTATTTGCATCGGGGAACGCCTTTTCGCTCCCTACGACAACAGACCGTCTTTCAATGAGTTAGGTAGGCTAATAGCAAATCCGCATGGATCTGTCAAGCTTTTTTTCATCAACCCGGGCAGCCCCCGCCGAATCGTCCCTTGATTGGGGAGCCATCCTGATATTTCTCAGGACGTTTACCCCTGCGCGCTCAACAACAAAGGAAAAAGGCCCATGAACGTCTCCCTCCCACTCCACATACAGATCCATCAAACCTGTCGGGAGACTGGATACATTTATCTGATAGTGACCCATGGGATCACTTCTTTCCTTCACGATCTCCCAGACGGCGGAATATGCGGGCTTGACGGTTATTTCCAGGCCTGGGATCCCTTCATCCTCATCGATAAGGCCGTCATGGTTACGGTCCTCATAGACAGTGCCCACCACAAAAGATCTCTGCTCAAGGGACTCCGCAAAATCCGCAACCACCACATAGCTGATGGATGCTTCATCGCCCGGGACTCGAAAGGCCGTCTCAACGCCAATCCCCACCTCGGTCACAAAGGGGGTAAATATATTTCTCTCGACGCCCGATTCCGGGTCCACATCGTCTTTAAGCATCCGCTCATAGAGGCGGCGGGCAACATCAAAGGCGCTCTCCCCCTTCTTAACATTTACTACTGCCGATATCACGCTCAGGCTTTCACCCACATAGGCGGGGGCATAGCCCGTGGATGCAACCCTGTCGAAAGGGGTCAACCCATCCGGTGAAACGGTGCTGAAATAGAACTGATCGTGCATATCGCGATTATGGGCCGTGGCTGTCCCATGGAGTTTTTCATCCCATGCAAGAGGGGGAAGGGGGCTGGCCAAGACCCATCCCAAATTTCCATAGGCCTCTGCCGCGCCGGCCGGATCCATGCCCGCATTATAAAGCGCCAGACCGGGATCATTCCTGGCCGCGTTGATCATCCCGGCAAGGGCATGCGCAATGGCCTCGGTGTCGGCAAGGGGTTTTCCAAAGTCCAGCGTTGCCACATAGGCATTCAGGGTTGAACCCCGCGCGCTGAACTGTCCGCTGCCGAGAACGATGCCTGCTTCGGTCGTCTCAGGGTTAAGGATATTACGCTCCTCTCTGGTTTCAGGGTTTAACTCAGCGAGGTAGATAGCCTCAAAAATAATCCTGGCAGCCTCTGCAGGGGCCATGAAGTTTTGAAAAGCAACCATGCCCAGGGACTCTCCGCACACGGCCGCCACGTAGCCGCTCTCTCTGATTCGGTCGGCATAGGTTCGGCCGTCAAGCGAGGTGCGTGAGTAATAGAGGTTGGCGATCATCTCCTCTGTATGGCCGAAGGCTGCTTTATAGAGCCTTTCGTCAAACTTCAGGGGGGCAAGGCCTCCTGTCAACACATCGTTCAGCTGGGGCAGGTCGCGGAGGACCGTCTCCCGGGACATCCCCAAAGATGCTGCCATACCGAGAGGATCCTTTCTCGCCTCGTTGATCAGCTCAAGAAGATGGATCTCACCCTCGGAAGGCACAACTTCCCCTGAATATCCCTTTTGGTAAACGCCTAAGCAAAGGGGCAGAGAAAAAAGTAATATTTTAATTATCTTGAGCATGGATATTTTCGATGCAATCCTGGTGCCATTCTTTATAAGACTGGAGGAAGGGGTTTTTTATAAGCCCGGCCTCTTAATTTTCCATAGGGCTTGGTCATATCGAGCCACCTGCGGCGAAATTTAGCCACCCCCTACCACCTCTTTCTCAGCATTACCTCGGCTGTAAAGGGCTTTCCGTCGATGGTGCTGTATGTGCCCGCGGTCTCGTAATGGTTGTTCGTCAGGTTCCTGATGGAAATCTGGAGATCCAGTCCGGGCAAAATGATATCGCGGACCGTTGCAGCCATGTCTAAGACCCAGGCGCCGGGTATTTGTTGAAAGGCATTGGCCCTTGGATACACCAGTTGCGTTGACGAATGATAGCCGACCCTCCCAAAAAGGGTCAACCTGTCGTTCACTCTCCAGGTCCCCATCAGGTTGAACAGCCTCTTGGGTCCGATGTCGTAGGGAAAGTGCAGCTCCTCATAATGGGGATCAGGGTCCCAGTACTTGACGTAAAGATAGGTTTCATCAGGCCCGCTGTTGTTTTGAACGGTCAGATTGGCGGAAAGATCGAGATCTCTGAAAGGGGAAAAGCGCCCACTTAGCTCAACCCCATAGATCTTCTGATGGTTCGGTTTTGAAAGGCCTGCATAGGGATCTTCCATCCGATGGTTCTCTATGTTGCTGACAAAACCGCATACGCTCACCTCTCCCATTTCAGAAGGTTTCCACCCCACCTGCAAGTTGGCGGTATCGATCTCCTCGAGATCCGGTTTTTCATCATCCATGAGCTGCCTCGCAAAAGGGGTCCGGTAGGCGGTCCCGTACAGGGCCTTGAACATCCATTCCGACCAGGGGGTCCAGACGACCCCGGCATTATAACTCAGCGCATCCTTATACTGGGCATGATCGTCGTTTCTCAGGCCTAATGAAAAATCAAAATCTCCCACCCGGTGGGTGTACTGCCCGAACAGTGACCAGAGCCGGTCATTATAGTCCTCAAGGGTGTAGAGCGGCAAAAAGGTGGTTTCCTCCTGCGCAACATAATCCGGGAAGTAGCTCTCCCAGATCGGGGCATTCCTCACATCCGTCTTCCGGTAGGCCATCCCCCCGGTAAAAACGCCCTTCCCGGCAAAAAAGGTGCGGTCATAGATAAGCTCTCCGTAAAAGCGCTTCTCCTCCTGATCCAGCGTGCGGTCGATGATCTCATACTCAAGATTCATCCAGTTGTAGTAGCCGGCAAAGCGCACGCCCGACGAGGGGTCCAACCTCCTCTTGGCCTCCAATTTGAGAAACCCGAACGGCCCGCTCCTGCTCTCCGGCCAGGTGAGCTCCTGGGCCCCGCTGCTCTCCTTGGGGCTGCTGATGGCGTAGGGCCTCTTGTAATCAGAGACCAGGCCCGACAGGGTAAACCAGTCCTTAAAGGAAAAATTTCCCGATGCCTCCAAATACCGGGATCGCCCTGGCTGTTCCTCTCCAAAACGGTCCTCGTAGGGATAGGCCTTCTTGCCGTCGCCCCAGAATCTGACGATATTGCATCCTGTGTCGTCCTCCTCTATGGTACGGCCGGTCACAGAAAGGAATCCATTCCACTCCCCGGCATCGTGCCCCACGTTCGCGTAAAGGGCGCCGTGGTCTCCCGGCCCCCCATACAGGATACCTGATTCAACCCCATCCAGATCCTTCCCCGTCATGGGGACGACGTTTACGATCCCCGCAAATGCGTCCGGCCCCCAGAGGACCGACCCGGGACCACGGACAATTTCCATCCTTTTTACCGATGCCAGCGACACCTCGTAATCAAGGGGTTGCAGGGTCTTCGACACGTCCGACCCCATGGGGACGATATTGTCATAAAGGAGCAGGGCGGAATTGGGAATTCCCCTAAGATAGGCCTCCGAGCCCCACTCCTTCTGGGCCATGTAGAAGCCCGGGGTCATCTCCAGGGCCTGGCTCAGCGTCCTGACCCCCTGTGTCCAAAGATCCTTTCGGGTGATAACCTGGGCCACGGCCGGCGCCTGCCATGCCCCCTCCTCGCGCCTCGAAGCGATGGAAAGGACCTCAACATCCTCGCCCACAAACATGAGAACCGTATCATTCTCCGCTGAAACCGCCCCGCCGGATGCAGCCGTGAGCGGCACACCCCACCCAAAAAGGGCAAGCAGCGTCAGAACAAGGAGTGGGGCAACCTTATGCTTCACGATCTACCCTTCGCAAAAGGACCCTGAACTTGGCCCGGGTGAGACCTAACAGACCGGCCGCGGCAGTCTGGTTGTTGCCTGACGCCTTCAAGGCCTTTTTTGCAAGATCCGAAACGATCTTGTCGAGCGATACGCCCTCTGCAGGGAGGGACAGTTCAATCTCGCCGTTGCCGGTTGTCTGCCCCTTGGTGAGAAACGAGAGGGTCTGAGCGGTAATCGGGTTGTCCCCCGCGAGGATGACGGCCCGCTCCACCACGTTGGCCAGCTCTCTCACATTTCCCGGCCACGGGTATTCCATCAAAACCCTCATGGCCCCGCCGGTCATCTGGACATTCGGCCTGCAACCGAGGCGCGAGAGAAAATGCCTGGCAAGGAGCGGCACGTCATCCCGACGATCCCTCAAGGGTGGCGGCGTGATGGGGAACACGTTGATTCGAAAGAGGAGGTCCTGTCGAAACTCCCCGGTTTCCACAAGCCCGTCGAGGTCCCGGTTGGTGGCGCAGATGACCCTCACGTCAACCGGGATCTCCTCATTGCCGCCCACCCGCTGAATCTTCTTTTCCTGAAGCGCCCTCAAGAGCTTTGCCTGGGCCTCGAGGGAGAGGTCCCCGATCTCGTCCAAAAAGAGCGTGCCCCCCGAGGCATACTCGAATTTGCCCATCACCCGTCGATGGGCCCCTGTAAACGACCCCTTTTCATGGCCGA
>Ga0209164_1000186_pt1 | contig 197946 bp, 168 predicted proteins | sample MTBNYHSulfiMetaG_FD_187458 | JGI IMG/M metagenome (GOLD analysis project Ga0209164, IMG submission 187458) | Enrichment culture microbial communities from rom New York Harbor, USA that are MTBE-degrading - MTBE-NYH (New York Harbor Sulfidogenic)... | ecosystem: Environmental > Aquatic > Marine...
ATCATATAACGGCTTTTATCCTATTGATTCTAAAACGATAATGTACCACCCAAGGACCCTAGAGTCAAGCGAAATATTCACTATGTTTCACTTTTTCAATATGTTAGACTTTTTGCGAGTTCATCATGTTTGGGCATTCCGGAAATCCTCCCTGAAGAGACTCGAAGGGGCCAGTATATCATCGGCCAGGGCCGCCGTCCAGCGGTGGGACCGGCCCGCTGGGCGCAGACGTCCGGGCGTGGAATCGGCTTGTATTCGGCGCCACCATCCTCTACAATCGGCGCCATGAATTTGGGACTTCTCTCCGCCGTCGGCGTTTTCCTTTTCCTGTTGTTGCTGACCGGGCTGCGGCAGGCGCGCAGCCGCCATGACGCCGATGACTATTTTATCGCCGGGAAGAGCCGCCGGTTCTGGTCCATTTTCAGCAGCCTGAGCGCCACGGTCATCGGCGGATCGGCCACCATCGGCCTGTGCGGCCTGGCCGCGCGGGTCGGTTTCGAGGCCGCCGTATGGCTGTGGGGTGGCGTGGCGGGGCTGGTGCTGGCCGGTTTCTTTGTGGCCCGCCCGGTGGTGCGGGAGAACGTCTACACCGTGCCGGAATATCTGCGCCGGATGTATCGCCCGGCCATCGCCCGGGTAGCCGCCCTGGTCATCGTCCTGTCGTGGCTGGGTGTCATTGCCGCCCAGCTGCTGGCGGCGGGGCAGGTGATCCGGCAGATCGTTCCGCTGAGTCTGCCTGCGGCGGTGCTGCTCATGGCGGCCGTGCTCGGGCTTTACGTCTGGGCGGGTGGCCAGCAGTCGGTGGTGAAGACCGATCTGCTGCAATTCGGCCTGCTGCTGGCCGGCTTCGTGTGGTTGTTCGGCGCCGTCGTCCGCACGGCCGGGCCGGATGCGGCGGCCAACATGGTGCGGGTGCGCTGGCAGGAATTCCTGGACATGTCCGGCGGGTTCAACGGGGAGACGGTGGCCCTGTTTCTGGTGATCGCGGTGACCTTCGTGACGGGGCCGGACATCTTTTCCCGTTTTCTGTGCGCCCGGGACCCGGGAAGCGCCCGTCGCGCCGCCTGGGCGGCGGCGGCGGTGCTGGGGCCGTTTTCCCTCCTGGTGGTGGCGCTGGGTGTCGTGGGCGCGACGCTGTCCAGCGGTCTCGCCGGTGACGAATTGCTGCCCGGCCTGGCCAGCCTGGTGGTCCACTCCGGCTTTCTGCAAGGCCTTATCCTGGCCGGCATTCTGGCGGCGGTGCTGTCGTCGGCCGATACCTGCGTCATGACGGCGGCCACCATCCTGACCATGGAGACGCGCCACCGGCCGGCAGCGGAACGAGGGTCCTACATCCGCGGGATGAACCTGGCGGTGCCGGCCATTATCGGCGGTGCCAGCATGGTCGCCTTGCTCTTTCCATCCATTCTGGGTGCCCTGCTGAGTGGTTACCTGGTCTACACGGCGGTCATCAGCCCCATCCTCCTGCCGCCTCTCCTCGGCGCCGGCCGGCCGGTCCCCGTCCGCCGCGTCGTCTGGCTGCTGGCCGGCGGTCTGCTCATCAGCCTGCTGGCCATCCTGCATGCCACAATCATGCCGGTGGCCGTGTGGTTCCTGGCCGCTCTCCTCCTGGCCGGCTGGCCCTGGCGAAACCGTCGCCGATCGATCTGAGCACATCTGTCCGGACAATGGTCACGCTGGCGGAATCCGGTAACCAATGGCCAGCAAAAAGTGGGCAGATACGGTTTTGCGCGCCGAGAAAGACAACAAAAGCCGCCAGCGGCAGGCTGGCGGCTTTCAGGCAACTGGCGGAGGAGGTGGGATTCGAACCCACGTGCCCCAGTGTTTGCTGAGACAAGTCGATTTCGAGTCGACCCCGTTACGACCACTTCGGTACTCCTCCGGTATATTCACCACCGGGGCGGGACAACGCGCCGGTACCCTGTGCAAAGAACAGCCGGGCGATTATAGCAAAAGGCGACGGTCCGTGCCACCTTTTTTCGCGCTCTGGCAAGTGGGATATACCCTGACCGGGCGGGATACCGAGTCCGGTAGCGCCGGCCGCTCCAGGCAGGCCAGGCCAAGGGTCACTGTCCGGGGTAATGTAGGGGCCGAATCAGTTGTCGATTTCCCTGGTTTCCAGTGTCAGAACGCCGATACCGCGTTTGGCCAGCGAGTGATAGCGCAGGGGCACATTCTTGCTCCAGCGGATCTGGGCCCGGGTTCGATAACGCTTCGCCCCTGTCTCGAAGATCACGTCGATGATTTCGCCCGCCCTGAACGGAAATGATGTCTGGATGTACAGCCCCCGCCGGGAGGCATTGGTGATGATGCCCGAATGTTCTTTCCCCCCGGTGACCAGCTTGACGACCTGGCGACATCGCTGCCGGGCGTTTTGGCGTCGCTCCATGGTGATTCAACCCCCTTACGGTTTTTCTTTCTGGCTCTCGTTCCATCAGCGCCGAATTGCGGGCAGTATCCCCGCTTGTCTTGCCGGTCCGGTTTTTCGTCGAAACCTGATTGCGTCTGTTGAGAATAGGGTAACGCAAATCCATGAACCGCTCAACCGTTTTATGAACGGGGCCAGCAATCGTCCTGAACACATTCTGAAGGGCCGGCCGGCGTTTCGCCGCACGGTATTGACACCCATATTTAGTGATGGAAAATACCCCTTTCCTGTGCTATGGTTGGTCCGCGTGACAAACAGGATTATCGCAGAAAACCAAGGCAAGGAGTACACCGTATGGACAACTTGCGTGACCGGGCGGAATCGCAGCGGAATATCATCGAAAAAATCCTGCTGAAGATTCCCGGTTTCAAAGGCTATCTGGAAAAAGAGTTCCGGCGGGAAACGGATCATATTTTCCGGCAGTTTCTGGTTCAGCGGCTGGCCGAAGGCAAGAAACGGCTGAACGATGCCGTGCGGGCCGTCACCGACGCCGGCAAGATCGGCCTGCTGCAACCTGTGACGGAGATCAGCAACCGTCTGGAGCGGGTGGAGAACCGCATTCGCTTTGCCAGCCACGGCTATTCCGGTTTTTTTGACGTGGTGAAGGTCCGGGAAGCCGAACTGGACGCCTTGTACCAGTTCGATCTTGGCCTGCTGGACCGGGTTGAAGCCCTGGTCGGGCAGTTGTCGGATCTGGAGATGGCGGTGGATGAGGAGGCCGATTTCAAGAGTGCCGTCCGGCAGTGCCGTGAGATGGTCCGCGAGATGGACAGCCTGCTGGACGAACGCCAGAATACGCTGACCGGCCTGACGGGCAGCGCCCTGTGACGACGCCTCTGGCAGCCGGGACGTTCGCGCCCCGGCCGGAGGAGGTCGACGCCAGGCAAACCTAAGGATGTTAGGAGAAGGATATGGCACTGGAAGTCATTCAGTATTTCGACAGCAGTGGTCAGGAGGTCGTGCATCGCTGGCCGGAGAGCGGTTCGGCGGAGATCAAGCTGGGTGCGCAGCTCATCGTTCAGGAAAACCAGGCAGCCGTTTTTTTTCGTGACGGCAAAGCCCTGGATACGTTCCTGACGGGCCGCCACACGCTCACCACCCAGAACATCCCCTTTCTGACCAAGCTTATCGGCCTGCCGTTCGGCGGCCAGAGCCCGTTCCGGGCGCAGGTTTACTTCGTGAGCCTGCAGACCTTCCTGGACATGAAATGGGGCACCAAGGAGCCCATCGTCTTCCGGGACACCGAACTGGCCATGGTACGCCTGCGGGCCTTCGGCAAGTACTCCTTCAAGGTCCGCGATCCCCAGTTGTTCGTGGCCGAGGTAGTGGGGACACGCGGCGTCTATTCCCGGCGTTCCATCGAGGATTATTTCCGCGATTTCATCGTCGCCCGACTCAATGACGTGTTGGGTGAAAACGTCACCAGTATCTTCGATTTGCCACGCCACTACGACGAACTGGGTCTGGCCGGACGTTCCCGCATCAGCAGTGACTTTGAAAAATACGGCATCGAGATGGTGGATTTCTTCATTACCGCCATCACCCCGCCTGAAGAAGTGCAGCAGATGATCGATCAGCGGAGCGGGATGGGCGCCATCGGCGACATGAACAAGTTCATGCAGTTCAAGGCCGCCCGGGCGGTGGAGAAGGCCTCGGAACAGGAAGGCGGCGGCGCCGGCGGCGCCGGTGCCGGCCTGGGAATCGGTCTGGGCGCCGGCTTCGGCATGATGATGCCCGGCATGATCCACCAGTCCATGCAGGCGGGGCAGGGGGGCGGCCCCTACGGCCAGCCGCCGGGGCCGGGCGGAGCGCCGGGGCCCATGACGCCGTGCCCCAAATGCAATACGCCCAATCCGTCCGGCGCCAAATTCTGCGCCAATTGCGGCGAGAAGCAGGGCAGTCCGATGGTCAAATGCGGCAAGTGCGGTTTCGACAACCCGCAGGGTGCCAAATTCTGCTCCAACTGCGGCAACAACCTGGCCCCGGCCATGGCCAAATGTGTCAAATGCGGTCATGAGAATCCCGAGGGCGCCAAGTTCTGTTCCAATTGCGGACAGTCATTCTGAGTTTCGCCCAGGGGGGGGCCGGCCGGCCCGGTCCCCTCCGCGGCGCGATGTCCGCGCCCTGCTTGCCCGGCCGATGCGGTTGCCCCGACGTAAGGCCAAATTTAATCTTTTCAATCCGCTGAATTTGGGTATAATGACCATCCGGAATCCAGACCGAAGGATGCTTATGGCCACGAACGCGTACGATGTCCTGCAGCAAAGAGGCTTCATCTACCAGTGCACCGACGACGACGGCCTGCGCAAGCTGCTTGGCGAAAAGCATATCTCCTGTTACATCGGCTTCGATCCCACCGCCACCAGTCTGCATGTGGGTAGCCTGGTGCCCATCATGGCCCTGGTCCATCTGCAACGGGCCGGCCACCGGCCCATTCTGATCGTCGGCGGCGGCACCGCCATGGTCGGGGATCCCAGCGGCCGCACCGAAATGCGCCGCATGCTGACCCTGGAGCAGATCGCCCGCAATGCCGAACGCATCAAGCAGCAGATCGCCCAATACATTTCCTTCGAGCAGGGGCGTGCCCTGATGCTCAACAATGCCGCCTGGCTCGTGCCTCTGAACTACATCGATTTTTTACGGGACATCGGCCGCCATTTCAGCGTCAACCGCATGCTGAGCGCCGAATCGTACCGGGTTCGGCTGGAGACGGGCCTCAGCTTTCTGGAATTCAATTACATGCTGCTGCAAGCCTATGACTTTTTCGTGCTGGAGCGCGATTTCCTTTGTCCCGTGCAGATGGGCGGCCAGGATCAATGGGGCAACATCGTCGCCGGCATCGACCTGATCCGCCGGAAAAGCAACCGTCCGGCATACGGCCTGACGTTCCCCCTCATCACCAACGACAGCGGCGAGAAATTCGGCAAATCCGTGGCCGGGGCCGTTTGGCTGGACGAGGAGAAAACGCCCCCCTTCGAATTCTACCAGTTCTGGCGCAATACGGAGGACGCCGATGTCAGGCGTTTCCTCGGCCTGTTCACCCTGTTGCCCCTGGATGAGGTGAGCCGACTGGGCAGCCTGCAGCCGCCCCTGCTGAACCGGGCCAAGGAAATCCTGGCCTACGAGGCGGTCCGCATCACCCACGGCCGTGAAAAAGCCGATGCCGCCTACGCCTCCGCCCTCAGCCAGTTCGGTTCGGCCGATCCGGGCAACCTGGTGGAGACCTCATCCGACATCCGCCTGATCCGCGGGGAGCAGGACAGCATCATCCCCACCACGGACATCACGCACCAGACGTTGCTGTCCGAAGGGCTGGATCTGGTTGAGATCATGATTCAGGCCGGCCTGGCGCCGTCGAAATCGGAAGCCCGGCGGGTGATCAAGGGCGGCGGCGTCTCCGTCAATGAACGGAAGGTGGACAGCGTGCCCGCACGCCTGAGTCCACAGGACATTTCGGACGGCGAGATCATGATCAAGGTCGGAAAGAAACGGTTTCATCGGCTCAAGATTGTCGACTAGCGCACCGTTCCGGCAACGGGCCGCCCCGACAACCAGAAATATCCAGCCAAGGAGCGACCACATGCCTACCATCATCAAGAACGGTCAGATCGTGACCGGCGACCACGTCATCACCGGCGATATCCTCATCAAGAACGGCAAAATCACTGAGATCGGCACCGGTTTCACCAAGGTGACCCAGGAGATCGTGGATGCCACGGGCAAGTATGTGCTGCCGGGCGCGGTGGATGCCTCCGTTCACCTTCAGGAGGAAGCCTACAATACCACCACCGTCGACGATTTCGAGTCGGGCACCCTGGCCGCCGCCGCCGGCGGAACCACCACCGTCCTGGTCTATGCCTTCTCCCAGAAAAGCTACTTCAGGCGCGGACTGGAAACGTGGATCAAGCGGGCGGACAAAAAATGCGCCGTCGACTACGGTTTTCACCTGGTGCTGACCCATTACAACGATCGCTCCCTGAACGATATCTCCCACATTGTCAAGGAGGGTGTCAACAGTTTTGTCTGCTTCTTCACTGGCCGCTCCATGGCCATCAACGAAGGGCAGCTGTACAACATCCTGCAACGGGTGGCCGCGGAAAACGGGCTCGTCGGCATCCATGCCGGCAGCGGTTCTGTCACCGACATCCTCGAAAAGAATCGCATCCAGAGTGGCTCCCGCGGTGCCAGAGCCCATGCCGATTGCCGGCCGCCGGAGGTGGAGGGCTTCGCCGTGAATGCCGCCCTGACCCTGGCGGAAATGACCCGGGCGCCGCTCTTCGTAAGGCACATTTCCTCGGTTCACGCCCTGGAAAAACTGAAAATATTTCGCGATCGGGGCAACGCGGTGTTCGGGGAAACCTGTCCCCACTACCTGTTCATGGACGACAGCCGCCTCGATGACGCCGATTTCGACACGGCACGTTTCGTTTGTTCGCCGCCCCTCCGTTCGGTCTGGCACCGGCATGGGCTGTGGCGGGGGATCGCCTCGGGTGATATCCGGTTCGTCAGCAGCAACCATATGCCGTTCAATTTTGAAAGCCAGAAAAACCAGGGCCGGCGGGACTTCCGCAAAATTCCCAGTGGTTTACCCGGCGTGGAGCACCGGTTGCTGCTCATGTACGGTCTGGGGGTCGTCCCGGGCAGAATTTCCCTGACCCGCATGGTGCAGCTGGTGGCCGCCCAGCCGGCCCGCCTTTTCGGCATGTATCCCCAGAAGGGGACAATTACCCTCGGCAGTGACGCCGACCTGGTCATTCTGAATCCGCAGGGGAAAACCCGAATCCAGCGCAGCAGCCAGCACCAGAAAGTGGACTACACCCCATATGAAGGGCTGGAGGTGCCAGGTGTCATCGAGCGGGTCTTTCTGCGGGGCAAACAGGTGGTCAAGGACGGGAAGTACATCGGCCAGAGCGGTGACGGCCAGATGATCAAACGCGGCACACCCATACTGGATTGAAGATGGACAAGGATGAATTGCGGCGGATAATTCAGGCGGTGATACGGGAAGAGCTTTCCCGGCGGGCGGACGCTCCGCACAAGGGGACTGAACCCCTGTGCGCCGGGAGCGCCGCCACACCGGTCGAGCACCGCTTCGAAGGGAAGGTCCTGACGGCGGTGGATCTGGCGACGGTGACGCCACACGCCACGATGGTGATCTCGGCGGGCACGCTGGTTTCGCCGCTGGTGCGGGAACTGCTGACCGAGAAAAAAATCCGGCTGGTGCAGGCCGAAGATCGTCAATTGCCCGGTATCGCCCTGGGCGGTGTCCGGGACGCCGTAGCCCGGCGTGAGGAGCTGGCAGCCTGGCTGGAACGGTCAGATTATCCCGTCTTCGATTTCGGCGCCAACACGCAGGATCGGGAACCGTCCAGCCACTATATGCTCAAGGTGGCCCGGGCCGTGTCGGAAAATCACTATCCGCTGGGCGTCTTTCTGGATGACGCCGGTGTGGGCGCCGTGATTCTCGCCAACAAGTTCCCCGGGGTGCGGGCGGTGTATTGCCCCGATTTCGAAACAGCCCGGGCCAGCCGGAATCGGTATGCCGCCAACCTGCTGGTGCTGCGTGCGGACCAGCCGGCCGTGCCGCCGGCGGAGATTCTCCGCATCTGGCTGGCAACCGTGTGTGATGAAGCCGGTTGCCAACGTGAGCTGTCCTGCGTGCGTGAGCTGGAGGCCAGATACCGTTCGTCCGGTTGACCGGTTGCGGGACGGAAAGGAGAGAGATGACCGAACCGTCGAACAATCTTGTCGCCCGACCCGCTGATCTGGCGGCCTATATCGACCACACTCTGCTGAAGCCGGACTGCCACCGGTCCGAAGTGGAAATACTGTGTGAAGAGGCCGTTGCCCATCATTTCGCCGCGGTCTGCGTGTTGCCCTGCTGGGTGCAGCTGGCGGCCCGGAAGACCGCTGCTTCCGCCGTGGCGACGGGCACGGTCATCGGTTTTCCCCTGGGCGCCGCCGTCAGCGGGATCAAGGTCCGGGAAGCCCAGCAGGCCCTGGCCGACGGTGCCAGCGAGCTGGACATGGTGCTCAATATCAGCGCCCTGAAGTCAGGGCAGGAAGACCTGGTGGCCGAGGACATTCGCGGCGTGGTCGAGATTGCCCGTCCGGCGGGCGCCCTGGTCAAAGTCATTCTCGAAACATGTCTGCTGACCGATGAAGAGAAGGTCCGGGCCTGTCGGCTGGCTGAGCAGGCGGGGGCCCATTTCGTGAAAACATCCACCGGTTTTTCCCGTGGCGGGGCCACGGTGGAGGATGTACGCCTCATGCGGGCGTCCGTCAGCGCTGCCGTCCAGGTGAAGGCATCGGGTGGTATCCGCACCTTCAACCAGGCACTGGCCATGGTTGAGGCCGGCGCTACCCGCCTGGGCACCAGTGCCGGCGTCGCCCTGGTGACCGGTTGATGATCGCCCCATCCGCATGACCGTCGAGGGAAGACTTGCCGCTCCTGACTTCCGCCGCGCAATGGATGGCAAAACATGCGCCGGGCAGAATGCCGGCGGTGGCCCGGCCGTCGCGGCGGCATACGCCAGCTGAATCCACCAAATAAAATGGACCCCGAAAGACGGGGTCCATTCGTGTCTCGTCATCGAAGCCAATGTTTCAGATATACATATCGTCCCGGTCCTGGTCCTGGCGGGCGTATTTGGAGGGCCGGTCGCCGCGCAGATAACGCAGCGCCGTCCGGACACCCACCAGAAAGGCGGAAATCTCCGCCAGCGGGTTGAGCAGACTCTCCGTCACCGTGTGGGTGATCAGTTCCATCCGTTTAACGGTGGTGGTCAATGCGTTGTCGATGCGGGTGACCTGTTGCTTGGCCGAATAACTGGTTTCCTTGATCAGGTCCGACACATCGGCGGACGTTTCCTTGGCCGATTCAATGATATCCTTGATATTCATGCTGATATCGACCAGTTGCTCGCCGACCGGCTGACAGGATTTCACAAAATCGTTGACGCCGGTGACGATGTCCACCAGTCGGGGACGCAGCGCCTGGATGGTCTGGTTCAATTCGTCGGTGCTCTTCTGTACCTGGGCGGTGGTCTCCGAAACCTTGCGGGATGCCTTCACCAGAGCGAAGGCCATCACGATCAACACCAGGGTCTGAATGACCAGAACGATGCTTAATATCAATAGTTCTGCAGACATTGTCCTTCCCTGAAATGCGGATTTTTTCCGGCGGATGGCCCGTTCCGGAAATTGGGGTGGCGACTACTTTTCCTTCTTTTCCGAAGCGTCCCGCTCTTCCTTGTAGGCCTGTTTGCCGGCCTCGATGGCCGCTGAGATGACTTCCTTCTCCTTGTCGACGATCTTACGACCACGGTGGATGGCGTCGCGGGCCTCGGTCGTCAGGCGGTCTTTCGTCTTGACGAATTGATCCTGGGCGGATTTTATGCCATGATTGACATAGTCTCGCCCCTCCCTGACACGGGTGCCGATGTATTCCCGGGTTTCTTCACCACTGCGTGGGGCCAGCAGCAGGGCGGAGATGGCGCCCACCAGTCCACCGAATAAAAAATAGACCATTCTTTCGCCCCATTTTCCTCTTTCGTCCATATTTTCCTCCTTTTTTGTTAGGCAAAGCATAGGGTTAATGTTGTATAGAGACTTTCTTAGTGTAACAAATAATTTGATTTCAGTAAATCCCTAATTAAAATGGATAGGGAAAAAGTGCGCCCCGTGCTATAGTGAAGTGTTGTCCGGGCCGGCCGATCCGCTACCCGGATTGAAGAGCGGCCCCGTATTCCGCTGGTCGCCGTTCCACTTTCTCATGGGACAGACCCGCATGGCCAATGAAAAAAAACTGAAAAACATTCTTGCCCAAAGACCTTTCCGCTCCATCCTCATCAAGCCGAAAGTGTACAGGGCGCTGTCCGTCGGCGCCTCCGATCCTTCGGGCGGCACCGGGATCCAGGCGGACCTCAAGACGTTCGCCGCCTTCGATGTCTACGGCAGCACCGTCATAACCGCCCTGACGGCCCAGAACACCGTCCAGTGGGGCGGGGTGGAGCCGGTAAACCCTTCCTTCATCCGCAAGCAGATGGAGCTGGTGTTCGACGATCTGGGTGTCCAGGCTGTCAAGACCGGTCTGATAACCGATGCCGACAGCTGCCGGACAGTGCTGGAGGTGCTGAAAGGCTACAGCATCCGACAGCTCGTGGTGGACCCGGTGATGCTGGAACCGGAGCCGGTCTCCGGCGCCGACGAACTTCTCGGGGCGTTGAGAGAGCTCATCAGTAACGGTCTGCTGGCGACTCTCAACCTGGCCGAGGCCACCCGCCTGACCGGAGAAAAAATCAACGGCATCGACGCCATGAAGGAGGCGGCGCTGCATATTTATGGTTTCGGGGTCAAAAATGTCCTGATCAAGGGGGGGCATCTGGCGGATGAGGCCACGGATCTGTTCTTTGACGGCAAGGAATTCATTCTGCTGACCGAAAAGAAACTTCCCCTGGGTGAGGTCCACGGCACCGGATCGGCCTATTCCGCGGCCATCACCGCCGGGCTATCCAAGGGGATGCAACTGCTGGATGCCATCATTAACGCCAAGATTTTCGTCACCCGGGCACTGAAATTTTCCATCGAGGTGGGCCAGGGGGCGAAAGTATTGAATTTCTTTGTGTAGCTGTTTGAATTATGAATACAGTTTCACCCGATCTGCAGCATAAACTGGTCGCCCTGACCCGTTCCATCGGCAACGTTCTCCTCGGCAAGGAGGACGTAGTCAGGTTTTCCGTGCTGACGATGCTGGCCGGCGGTCACCTCCTCATCGAGGACGTGCCGGGCGTCGGCAAGACCACCCTCGCCCAGGCTCTGGCCCGCTCCATTGACGGCAGCTTCAAGCGGATCCAGTTCACCAGCGACCTGCTGCCCTCGGATATCCTCGGTGTATCGGTCTTCTATCCCGACCGCAGCGAGTTCCAGTTCAAGAAAGGGCCCATTTTTGCCAACGTTGTGCTGGCCGATGAAATCAACCGGGCCACGCCCAAAACGCAATCCGCCCTCCTCGAGGCCATGAACGAGCGGCGGGTCACCATGGATATGGCCTCCCATAAACTGGCCACCCCGTTTCTCGTGCTGGCAACGCAGAATCCGGTGGAGTACCACGGCACGTTTCCGTTACCCGAGTCACAGTTGGACCGGTTCCTGATGCGGATCAAAATCGGCTATCCCGATCCCCAGGAGGAAAAGCGGATTCTCGTCGAGATGCGCGATACCTCGGTGCTGGATCATCTCGAACCGGTGATCTGCGCCTCGGAGGTCATGGAGCTGAGCGAACAGACCAAGCAGGTCAGCATGGAAGAGAGTATCCTGGACTACATCATGCAGCTGGTGGGGGCCACGCGTTCCTCCGCGGCGGTGCAGGTGGGCGTCAGTCCGCGGGGGTCTTTGTCCCTGTACCGCGCGGCCCAGGTTCATGCGTTTCTGCAGGGCCGGGATTACTGCGTTCCCGATGATGTCAAGCAGGTGGCCATTCCCACCCTTTCGCACCGGCTGATCCTCAAAAAAAAATACGCCCACCTGATGGATTTGCGGGAAGAGTCCGAGGCTCTCATCGCCGAAATGCTCGACACTGTGCCCGTCCCTATCTAGGTCAGGTTTTCTCATGTCCGTTCTGTCGCGGAGTATTCGTCACCCATTCTTTCTGTCGCTGGTCTTTTCAGCCCTTTCCCTCCTTTTCATCGAGTTGGGGCTATCTTTTTTCCGTCACGGCGTGCGCGGAACCGGCATCCTCTTCTCCGTGCTGGGCATCGGCCTGCTCGTGCTGGAAATCGTCCTGTTTTTGCCCAGCCTGGTCCGGAATGCCATCCAGAACACCTCCCTGACATTCCTGTTCAGGATTACCACTCCCGGTATTTTTTATATCATCCTGATCTTCCTGATCGCCCTGGCGGCCATCAACACCGGCAACAATCTGCTGTATCTGCTGCTCTCCTTTCTCATATCGGCCATCATCGTCTCGGGTATCGTTTCACGCTGGTCCCTCAATCGCCTGAATGTCAGCGTGGATTACCAGGACGCCATCTTTGCCGGTGAGTATACTTCCTATCGCCTGACACTGGAAAACCACAAACGGTGGGCGTCATCCTTTTCCGTAGGCATTGAGGGCTTCCTGGTGAATACCACCTGGCTGGCGGTCTATGAGCCTGAAGCGCTGGCCGGCAAAAGGCGTCTGGATGCAAAACGTTTACAGGAAAAGGGCATACCCTATCTTCGCACGTCCGCCTATTTTCCGCTCATCCCGGCCCGAAACTCCGATGTCCAGGTATTCCCGGTCCGCTTTTCCCATCGTGGCCTGTACCGGATCACCGATATCGAAATCTCGACCTCGTTCCCCTTCGGATTTTTCCGCAAGGGGCGCAGGATTCGCACCCGCGGCGAGCTGATCGTCTATCCGGCGCCGGTGGGCGAGTCCGAGGTACAGGCCTGCCTTGAGGCGCAGTGGGAGACAACCCCGCTGCTGCGCAAGGGAATGGGAACGGAGCTGTTCACCCTGCGCAATTATGTTCCGGGCGATGATGCACGCTACATCCACTGGAAGGCGTCCGCCCGCTCCAGCGATTACATCATCAAGGAATTTGCCACGGAAGTCATGCCCAGCTTTGTTTTTCTGGTGGATGAAACTGTGCCCGGTGATCCCGTCGCATCGTGGGACCGGTATGAACGGGTGGTCTCCTTTCTGACGACGCTGGTGCTTGAGTTGCATCAATCGGGCAAGGTTGTCCACATGCTGTTCAGTCATTCGGAACCCCGGACGGATATCCGGCGCCAGGATCTTCCCGCCTTGCTGCAGACGCTGGCCATGTCCTACCCGCGGCAGCCGGAAAAGGATTTTCTGCATCATCCGCTGAATCGCAAAACCTTTATCGATGAATGGTTGCTGCCGGAATTCGGCGGGTGTGTCACCCTGTGCTCCTTTCACCCGCCCGAACAATTTCCGTCTCTGGCGCCCTATATGGACAACCATTTGGATTTGTACAAGTTATGAATTTTGCTGCGTTTCTGAAGCTCAGCTATTACCAGTTGATCCTGGCCGGCTTTCTGGCCATCTTCATCACCGGCAAACTGGACATTCCGTCCGGTGTGCTGTTTCTGGTCGCGCTGGTTCTGGCCTACTTGCGCGGTGACCAGGTGGCGGCCCGGCACCGGGGATTCAGCCGGGTTTCCATCATCCTGCTGGTGCTGTTCCTGTTGTTCTTTTTTCTGCTCGACGTCCTGCTGGTGTCGGGCGAATTCGCCCTGCCGGTTGTCCATGTGGCCCTGCTGATCTGCCTGCTCAAACTGTTCACCCGCAAAACCGGCCGCGATCATTTCTATCTGTTCATGATCGCCTTCGGATTTCTGCTCATATCGTCCACGTTCAGCGTGGACATGTGGTTCCTGCTGTTTGCCGGCTGGTTTCTGGTGGCCGGCATTCTGATCCTGATGCTGAACGACCTGCGCAGCTCGTCGCTGCGTTTTTCCCTGGCCGCCGGTATCCCGGCCGATGGGATCGCCGCGACGCCTGCCGCGGACACTCTGGCCCAGCCGGGGCGCCGTCTTCTGCCGTCCCGCCAGTTCATTATGCTGGCCATGAGTATCTTCCTGGGGGTGGTCCTTTTCACGGTACCCATTTTTTTCCTGCTGCCGCGCCTGGCCTTCGGCCTGTGGCAGCTGGACCTGTCGGATCGACAGGAAATCAGTGGCTTTTCCGAAACCACCACCCTGGGTGACATCACCAGCATCAAGCGTAACGATGCCACTGTGATGTACGTCAGGACCAGCATTCCGCCGGAAGATTTGCCGGCGGATTTGAAGTGGCGCGGCATCGCCCTGGACCATTTTGACGGGCGCAACTGGAGTCTTTCGGGGAGCGACGGGGGGCACATCTATCATCCGCCCTCCGGCGCCTGGTATACCATCAACGAACGAAAGCCTGTGGAAACGCTGCTGTACCAGGAGATCTACCTTGAACCCATCGCTTCGCGGGTTCTTTTCCTGGCGCCCCGCCAAATCAGCATATCGCGCAACATCGGCCGCGTGTACCTGTCCCGTACCCAAACCCTGGTCAAGCCGTATACGCACTTCCGGAAATTCAAGTATTACGGCTATTCGGACGTAGCCCGCTATCCGATGCGGCAGCTGCTGACCTCACCCTCTGCCTCGTCCGAGGAAGTACCGGCGGAATTTCTTGAAATCCCCGCCTATTCCCGGCCGGTGGAAAACCTGGTCCTGCGGATAACCGCCGGCCTCGATTCGCCTTATGCCCGGGCTTTGCAGATCCAGAACTACCTTCGGCAAAACTACGAGTACTCGCTGGAAATGGAACCGTGCCCGACCGACGAGGATCCCGTCGAATTCTTTCTTTTTCGGATGCAGCGTGGGCACTGTGAATACTATGCCTCCGCCCTGGCCGTCATGCTGCGTTATTCCGGAATTCCGTCCCGGCTGGTCAACGGTTTTCAGCGAGGAGAGGTCAATCCTATCACCGACACGTTTGTCGTGCGGCAGAGTGACGCCCACAGCTGGGTGGAGGCGTATTTCAGCGGCTTCGGCTGGGTGGAGCTGGATGCCACCCCGCCGGATGACGGCCAGGGCCGGCCGGTGGTCTGGCGTTTCCTGGAACACCTCATGGAATCAATCCACTATTTCTGGATGAGCAATGTGGTCAACTTCGACCTGGGGGATCAGTTCCGCCTGTTCAGTTCCGTCCGTGACAGCGCCAGTTCATGGCGAACCAACGTGGAAGCCTATTATCGTCGCCTGAAAAACCGTATCGCGGAATTCACCCGTGGCTGGGTCTTGCGGCTGGAAGATGCAACCAGCGGCTCCGGGCGATTGGAATTATGGCTGCCGGCGCTGATCCTGCTGCTGTCCGTGATCGCCGTTGTGGTGTTCTGGCGCTACGGCCGGCCCTTATTCCGGCAGCGGCAGCCGGTCTCCCGGCGGGGAGTCGTTGCGTTATACCTGCGGTTCCAACGTCTGGCCGCCGGTGCCGGCCTGCGCAAGAAACCGGGCGAAACTCCCCGTGAGTTCGCCGGCCGGACCCGGCATGTCTTTCCGGCGGAACTGGTGGATGAATTCACGACGCTGTATTACCGTCTCCGCTATGGGGTTGCCGAAACAGCTCCGGCTGCCTGGACGCGGCTGGAGGATCTGTTGCATGCGCTGCGTGAAATGCAAAAGCGGGGCCGAAAGCAGTGATCAATCCCGTTTCACGACCACCAATGTCATGTCGTCGTGTTGGGAAACCCCTTTGAACCAGGCCCGGGTTTCGGCCATCACCCGATCCAGGATCGTCTCCGGCTCCTCGTGACGGAGGCCGGAGAGCAGCCGGGCCAATCGTTCCTCGCCGTACTCCTCCCCATCGTGGTTGATGGCGTCGGTCAGACCGTCGGTGAAGATGACCAGGAGATCACCGGGCTGCATCGCCAACTCCATGGTGTCGAACGCCGACTCGGGAAAGGCGCCCAGGATGGTCCCGCCATGGCTCATCCGGTTCACACTGCCGTCGGCCCCAAAGAGAAAAGGCGCTTCATGGCCGGCGTTGCAAAACTGGAGCAGATGGCTTTCGGTGAGCAGGCGGACATAAAACAGCGTGGCGAACTTCTCCGGCGGGGTGATGGCGAAGAGGTGACGGTTCAGCACATTGATGAGCAGGGAAAGCTGCTGGGGATCCACGTAGCCATTATCCGACAGAAACGGCGGCTGGGCGCGGCTGGCACTCTGAATACTGGCCATGAGCAGGGCGGCAGAGATCCCCTTGCCGCTGATGTCGCCCACCAGTACATCCAGAGTCTGGGGGGATCTTTGCAGGTAATCGTAGAAATCGCCGCTGACCTCCCGGGCGGGGATGCAGCGTCCGGCCAGCCGGTAACCGCTGACCTGGGGAATGTGCTCCGGAAAGAACTGTCGCTGGACATCCTTGGCGATTTCCAGCTCCCTTTGAATGCGTTGCTTGTCGGCCACCTCGTTCAACAGGGATTGAATGCTCTGGGCCATGGTGTTGAAAGAGGTGGAGAGCTGGCCCAGTTCATCATTACGGGTCACCGGAACCAGGAAATTCAAATTGCCTTTGCGCAATTCCCGGGTTCCTGTCGACAGCTGATGAACCGAACGCGTCACGGACCGGATGATGATCATGCCGATGACGAAGGAAACGATTTCCATGATCAGAAAAAACCAGACGAAGAAGAGCAGGGCATTGTAAAGCAGTTTTTCCCGCTCCGTGTTGAAGGAGAGGTGGGACACGATGGTCCGGAAGGGCATGCTCACGATGACCTTGATTTCACGCGGACTGGCGGCGATTTTTTCCCGGGTATACCAATCCGTGGCGGAGATGGCCGAATCGGCCTGCGGGGCGAATTCGCCGCTGGTCTGGGTGTAAAACAGACGAAACAGGTTTTGCAGATCACGCGTGGCGATGGGACTGGGCGCCAGGCCCCGGAACCCGTTGTAGGGGATGTATGAGGCCAGTTCCGGATCACCCGTTTCGCCTTCGGTGCGCTCGGTGATATAGACCATGGACCGCAGGTTGCTGTTGGCCAGCAGATAGTCGAAGAATTGTTGCCGGAAAGGGATGAAAAGGTCGAGGTAATACGTTTTGCCCTGCAGGTCGAGGCAGTTGTGGGAATAAATGAACAGGCTGTAATGCTTGATGATCAGATCGAAGAAGGAGAGCTGCTGCAGCCAGTCAGGCAGATACTGGTCCTGGCATTCCTCCCAGCCCAGATAGGAGGAAACGATGGTGTGATAGTTCATCCGGCCGTTTTCATCGATGCTGTACACCAGCGCACTTACATCCGGCAGATCCGGTGCCTCGGAGATCAGCACGGTCTCGATCTTTTCATACAGAAATTCAGGATCTTCGGCGCGCTCCGGGTTGTTGTACAAGGACTCGGCCATGCGGCTGTTCAGGGAGCGCAGCTCGTACGTCAGCGTCTTCAGTTCATTCTGGTAAATGATGATGGACAGATTGTTCAGGAACAGACTGAGCACCAGCAGCGTGATGACCAGGACCAGGCCGAGGGGGATGATCCCGGCGAACAGATAGAAAAAAACGATCCGGTTCCGGACCTTGTAGAACATCCGGTCCTTGAGATAGCGGACCAGGCGGTAGAGCGACCAGGGCAGGGAAGGGATCAGCACCAGGATGCCGAACCAGGTGAGATAGTGGTGAACGTTGCCTTCCGGAACAGAATATCGGAGGACCGTCCCCGCACAATACAGGAACATGCCCGCAAACAGAAAGTACAGCAGCGGATGACGTTTCATGGTTCACGAGAGTCACCGGACGCGGCCTCCTGCTTCATGGTCACAGGAAAGCCGTCCGGAGAAAGAGTATCCGGACTGACGACCACAGAGATGATCCGCCCCAGGTATTTCCCGGCGAGATAGGTGATGTCCTCCCGGATCAGGCTGTCCAACTGGTCCGGATAAAGGTCGGGATATCGGATGCCGAGCCGGTAGAATTCCGCTGTCAGCAGCAGCCGGTTCCAGCGGGACGGATCCGCCCGCAGGCTGAGAAAATTTTCCAATACGTCGTTTTTGGCGGCCAGAAATTCAGACGGTGAACAGCCGCCCTTGATCAGATCCTGAATGGCCTCATGAATGATGGTCGTCACCGGTGCGGCGGCTGCGGCGGGTCCGGTGGCGGTGATGATGAAATACCCGGTTTTGAGCAGGCCCTCATTCTCGACAGTCACGACATAGCCTTGCCCATCGACTACGGGGCCGGCCAACCGCTGCTGCACGATGCGGCGCAGAACATCCAGGGCGGGCGCATCGTCGTGTTTGAGCGGCAGCGTTTCCGCGCCGACGGCGATACAGCATCCGTCCGAGACGGCGCTCCGGAGCAGGCGGCCCGGCGGGAGATCGGCCGGTGCCGGGGCCAGAAAGTTGTATTCGGGGGCTTCCTGCTTGGTCCACAAGCCGAAAAAGCGGGTGGCGAAGATGCGCAGATCCTTGGCGGACAGGGGTGAAGAAATGAGAAGAATGGCCCTGTTCGGCATATACAGGCGGCGGTAAAAGCGGATCAGGTCTTCCGGCTGGATGGCGGCCAGGCTGTGACTATTTCCCCCGGGCGGGAAAGCATAGGGCGACGGCTGCATCAGGTCCCGGCGAAGCCGTTGTCGGGCCACATAACACGGCTGACCCTCCAGAGACCGAATTTCTTCGATCACTGCCATCTTGACGAGGCCGATGGCCGCATCGTCGAATGGCGTGTCCGGCAGAATTTCCGAAAGGGCCCGGCCGGCCACAGACAGGTGCCGGGCGGGTCCCTGCAGCCGGAAGTAGGTGCCATCGGCCGTCACCCGGGTGTCCAGCGTAACGGGAGGCGGGCCGTCCGCCGGCCAATCCTGTGCCAGATCGAGGCGCAGCCGCTCGAGCAGCCGATGGGCGATATAGCGGGCTGTGAGGTAGGCTGTCCCCTGTTTTTGCGGCGGGTCGAACAGGGCGCCGTGCTTGAGAGCGAGGTGCACTCCGAACGACTCACCCTGGCTGGGGACACCGATGACGGTCAGATCATTCAGCAAGACGTCCCGCTGGACGGCGACAAATCCGGTGGTTGACTGGGCGGTGACAGTGAGGCTGGCCATGAACGCCAACAGTATGATCAGGATCGATGGTGTAGTCTGTCCGCACTTCATTCTGGTCTTTCCTCCCGCGCTGATGCCTGCAATTCTATCATAAAGATGCCGGAAGCAGGCCCTGTTTGTTTCTCGGGGGATTATGGGCAAGAAAGCGGAAAAAAACAAGAGGTGTCCATCATGAGTAGCCCGGATCCGGACAGATACGGCCACGAGTCGGTGCGATGCCAGCCGGCGGCCGGCATCTTGCTGCCGCGGAAATTCATGGGACAAGGAATGCGGAAAATTGAATGAAGTGTTAGGGTTAATGCAAAAAAACATTGCATGACCTACTGATTTCAGGTAGTATGAGGAAAACGTAGGTTGGTGATTTTATGTCAGATATTGTTCTGCTGGCTTTCATGATACTGATTTTGGTTGTCATTTTTTTCCTGCCGGTGAAATTGTTGTAGGCCCGGACGGCCGGCAAAGCCGACGGACAGGAAACTCGGATTTTTTTCAGGAGTTGGAGCATGAACCAAGGAGCAGAGTTCGAACATCAACTGGCCCGCCGGTTTCAGAAGCTGATCCAGGATTATGAGGCCAAGCTGAGATACGAGCTGGATGACCTCCGTGAACGCGTGCAGGCCATCGCCGAGGAATCGGAGAGCGAACTTTTTGCCGATGCCACCCGGCAGGTCAGCCAGCATATGTCGGAGCAAATTCAGGAAAAGGTCCAGGATCTTCACGAGAGCTACCGGTCATCCAAGCGCTGGCAGGCTGAATTCAGCCGCCAGCTCCAGTCCCTCTGCGCCACGGTTACCCAGCGGGATTTTTTACAGAAATTGCTGGATGTTTCCAGCATCATCTCTCCGCGTAATTTGCTCTTTCTGGTGAAGCAGGGTTGCATCCAGGGTTGGGATGCCCGCGGCTATGCCGGACTTCTGGATCAGCATAACATCCGTTCCTTTGCCCATCCCCTGGAAGAGGATCCGTTCTTCAGGCGGGTGGCTGGAACCCGCGAGGTGGTCTCCATCTCCACCCGGGATTTGAATGACAACGAGGGATTTCTCGCTTATGCCTGTTTCGACTCGCCGTGCACTTTACTGGCCTGTCCCTTGCGCCTGTTTGGCAGCCTGACGGCCGTTCTGCTGCTGGACGAGGAGTCCCTGAACGCCAGCCGGGTGGACGCCCATTTCGCCCTTTTCCATCTGGCCATCATCGCGACGTCCTGGCTCGAAAATCTGGCCATGCGCAAGGGGCTCGGACTCGAGGCGGCGCCCGCCCAAATCATGTTGCCCTCCCTGGTGCAGGAGATCGACAGCCTGGTGCTGGGCGCTCCCGAATGGACCGAAGAACCTGCCGGCGTGGCGGAGGAACCGGCCGAACCGGAGACGGACTGGGCCTCCCTGTCGTCCGTCGAGGAGGACACCGGGGTGGAAGCGGCCGAAGCCGATGACATGACGGTGGAGGAAGAGGAGGTCATCGAGGAGGAGTTCGCCGCGCCACCGGAGTTCGTGGAAGAGGAGGAAGTGTCGGCGGATGAGTCGTATGTGCCGGAAAGCGTCGAGGAGATGAGTTTCGATTACGACGAAGAGGAGCTTGTCGAGGAGCCGGTGGATATCCATGAGCAGACCACCCCCGACTTCGATGTGGCCGAGGTAGAACCGGCGGAGACGATGACAGAGGAGGCTGCGGAAGACGAAGGCGTTCACGAAATCAGACTGGACGAGATCGACGAAATTTCCGTCGACGAGGCGGCGGCCGAAGAGCTGGAAGAGGAAATGACGGATTTTTCCGAGGAAGAGATCGCGCTGGATGAGGAGGAATTCGACTGGTCCGAACGTGAAGATGTGGCCGCCTCGGCCGAGGCGCTGGAAGAAATAGAACTGGAGCCGGGAGAATTCGACGCTCCTGCCATCGAAGAAGATGTGGCCATCGAGGAGGAAGAGCTGGCGGACGAAGAGATCCCCGCTCTGGAAGAGGATGAAGTTCTTCTGCTGGAGGAGGAGCCGGAACTGGCGGAAAGTGAGGCCGTCGACCTGGAAAAGGCGCCGGCGGAGACCCAGGAAATGGCTCATTACACGGAGGAAGAGGAAATCGTCCTCGAGGAGCGGGCGCTGGACGAACTGATCGAAGAGGAAAATGAAGCGTCAGCGGGCGAGGAGACCTTCGGCGCCGAGCCGCATCGCTTCGCTCCGCCGGTGGAAGCGGAAGAAGAGCGGGAGGAGGAAGAGGAAGAGGCGGGGCCGTTATGGGACACCGAGGAAGAGGAAAAGCTGCATAACGATGCCCGGCGATTCGCACGTCTGCTGGTCTCGGAAATCAAACTCTACAATGAGGAAGCCGTCGCCGAAGGACGGATCAGCAAGGATTTGTATCATCGTCTCAAACGCGATATCGATCGCAGCCGTGAAATGTACCAGAAGCGTGTATCCGATGTTGTGGCAAGGAAATTTGATTATTTTCACGAAGAAATGGTCCGGATTCTTGGCGAGGGCGATGCCGCCAAACTCGGTGGAAATTACCCTGGGCCGCAGGTTAAATCCGGGGAATAAACGTCTCCCTGTACCGATCAGACTTACCCATATAGTGTTGTTTTGGCTTGGTTTCGGGATTCCGCTGTGGGGGAGTCCGTCCGTTTCGTCCAACCCAGCACCGGTGGACAACCTGGTCTGGCTGCAACAGCGGATCACCGCCGACGAGGATCTGGCATACCTGCAACAGATTCGTCAACGGATGCAGGACATTTCCACTGAACTTCAATCCAGAATCTGGCGGCAGCAATTGCAGCAGGCGGAAACGAACGGCGCTTTTCGCCTGGCCGGTTTGATCCGGGTTCAGTTGTCCCTGCTGGCCGACGACGAGACACGCAAAGAAGTCGGGCATGGCCTGCTGCACCCTGACGTCTTCCGTCACACAACCCTCGGCGCAGTTGCCCTGGAACGGGTGGGCAGGGAACTGGATCGGGATCCGGGCCGATTCGCCGACGCCTGGACGCTGATGGTTCACCGCGAGCTGGTCCAGCCGGTGCTTGCCATGGCGTATGCCGATTTTTTCAACCGGGCGATGGAGCAGCAAGCCTATGTTGCCGCCGGCGATATCGTGGCCTGGTCGGTGCAACAGCCGGATGTGCCTGAGTCGTGGCGTCAGTGGGCCGAGGCATCGCTGGCGCATCGCGCGGGACAGAGGGCCGAAGCGCTGGAAAAACTCACCGCCTGCCTCAGGGGGGATCCACTCTCGCCCGGCTGGCTGCGGGCAGAAAGTCTGGGGCGCGAGATCCTCAATGCGGACCCGCTGGCGAAACTTCTGACCGTGGATGAGGCCCGGCGAATCGGAACCACACTCCTGGATCAAAACCGTTACGCGCCGGCCTGGCGCTGTTTGCAGACGGTGATCAGCCGGCAGAAGGACTTGCCGGCCACGGATCCGGTCTGGTTTCAGGCTGGCCTGGTGAACCTCCGGCTGGGAAACTGCCGCAATACCTTGCGCCATCTGGAGCGATACCGGACGGACGATCCGGCGCGGCAGATCGAATCCCTCAGCCGTCAGGCCATCTGTCTGCGAAGGTTGGGACGGTCGGCCGAGTTTGAAAAGATGATGGCGCTCCTGCGCCGGTCCCATCCCACTCACGAAGAGTATCTGCGCCTGTTGCAGGCGGCGGCCTACGATGCCGAAATCCGGGGGGATGAGGATAAAATAGAGGAATATTATCGAGAAATCGAGAGCCGTTTTCCCGATACGTCAGCGGCCACCGAGGCCACGTGGAAACTGGCCTGGGAAGCCTACCGGCGGGCTGAATTCGAAGCAGCCGCGGAGCTGTTTCTGAAAACGGTTCACCGCGACCGGACTGTGGAATATGCCGTGCCGGCCCTGTACTGGTATGGCGTGGTCCAGTTACGGCGCAATGAGCGGATCCAGGGCCGGGGAGCGCTGACGGCGGTGAGCGGACTCTTTCCTTATGGCTATTACGCGGCCCTGGCGCGGACCTGGTTGAGCCGGGGAACCGGTGACAATGACGCGGCGCAGGCGGATCGTCGTGCCGGCGAATGGAGCGCGTTGCTGCAATCCCGGCTGCACCGGCGGGCTACCGTTCCCCTGGAGCATTGGTCGCTGGTCCAGGATGAGATAACCATTCGGCCCCTGGCCGAGGCCCACGCCAGCGGACTGGCCAAACAGGCCTACCGGGCCCTTGTTGCGCTGGAAGAGTGGGTGGCCGAGCCTTTGCGAACGGGGTATTACGAATCCCGTGCCCGGTTGGCCGGGCTGGCCGATGATCCGGCTGCCGTCATCGCCAATTTCAATCAGGCTCATCCGGAGTGGACCCAGTTAAGACTCGATCAACTCGACGGCACGGCATGGGATATGCTGTTTCCGCGCAAATACCTGTCCGCAATCGAGCCGCAGGTCGAGGGGCATGATATCGATCCGCTGCTCGTCCTGGCTCTGATCCGCCAGGAATCGGCGTTCCGGGAAGACGCGCGATCGTCGTCCAACGCTTATGGTCTGATGCAGTTGCTGACCGGGACAGCCGCGGCCGAGATGCGTTATCGCGGCAGCCGTCACCGGATGGCCATCAAGCTGCTGGACCCCGCGTACAACATCCAGGCCGGTTGTCGCCACCTGCGTCGCCTGTGGCGGACCTTCGACGGGCGTATGCCCTTGGCCCTGGCTGCTTACAACGGTGGTACGCGGCGGGTCAAGGCAACCTTTGAGCGCAACAGGTCTGCCCTCGGTTTGGCGGAAATCATCGAACTGATTCCCATGAGCCAGTCCCGGAATTACGTCAAGTATGTTCTGCGGAATTACAACTACTACACCCTGCTGTATCGTGGTCAGGAGGTGGATTTCGGTGAGCTCTTCCCGGAATGATCCGGCGTGACGGGCCCCCAAAAAAGAGGGAGAGCGAAGAACGCTCTCCCTTTTTTGATTCAGGTGAAATCTAGCCCTGGGCAGGCGGCGGTGGTGGATTCTGCGGCCCAGGCGGCGGTTGCGGAGCACTGGGCGGCGGCTGCGGGGGACTCGGCGGGGTCGCGGGTTGGGCCGTGGCCGAAGGCGCCTCGGCCACCACTCGGGTGCCGGCGAACTGGTCGCCCCAGCGAACGCCTTCGGGCTCCTTGGTGATGGTGATGATTTCCCAGATGATGAAGCCAAGGACGGCCAGGGCGATGATCACCTGGAGGACCCACAAAATCAGGCCGACCGCTCCGGCCAGACAAGTTATCGCCGAAGGCAGGATAGCCCCGATGAAGCCGAGCAGGTTCTGGATGAACAGGAACAGGTAGGGCACGGCGAAAACGAAGTTCCGTTTGGCGGAGTGCGTGAAGGTCAGGGGCTCGCCGCCGGCGGTGACGATCTTGATCTTCATCATTTTCTTGCCCAGGCTGTTGCCGCTGAAGATCATGTCACGCGCCAGGAAGAAACCCATCACGGCCAACGCACCGATCACGCTCATCAGGGCACCGATGGCCGCATGAATGAACGCGAATATCACGCTGAGAATGGCAAAAACCACGTAGATGGCGAAAGCAACGAGAAAATCGATTAAAGCGGCGATAAAACGGTTTTTTTGTAATTCACTGTTGGTCATATTTACTCCTTGGCTGAAAATTCGGGGTGGCAGATCATCCCTTGATGACTTTGGTTTTCGCCCATTTATCACCGAAGCGGAGATGGTTTTCATCGATGAAGACCATCAACCCGTCCACGACCCCAAAAACCGGAATCATGAGGGAGACATTGCGAATCAGGGCTTCATTGGTTTTGCAGGGAGTCCTGGTTTCGGCATTTATCACCCGTAAGCCCATCATCTTTTTGCCAATGCTGCGGCCGTCGTAGAGGGCATCGCGCAGCAGGGCATAGGCCAGTCCGGGCAACACGCACAAGATGCTGCCGATGGTGATGATGACGGCATCGATCAGATAGGCCCACAGCCGATCCAGGGGTTCGGCGTCCACGATCTGTTCGGGGGGAAGAGGGACATTTTTTGCCTCGTCTCCCATCCAAAAACTAGGTTCTTGCATAGGGTTACTTCTCCTGTAATCATTTTTCTCAATGATAATTAAAGAGGTTCTCGATGTCTAGTGGAATAATAAAAAAACCGGAGTGGCGTGTAAGCCGGATTCTGTTCAATCCCTTGCGGGACGGGCAAACATTCATCTGGGCTGTGGCTCACGTCACAGCTCGAGCGGCCTACCCGAATGCAGCGGCCGGGCCAGCCGGTGGCGCATTCCTATTTGGCCTTGCTCCGTGTGGGGTTTACCAAGCATCCGATGTTACCACCGAATCTGGTGGGCTCTTACTCCACCGTTTCACCCTTGCCTGTGCCTGAAAAGGCCATCGGCGGTCTGCTCTCTGTTGCACTTTCCGTAGGGTTACCCCTCCCTCCCGTTAGGAGGCACACTGCCCTGTGGAGTCCGGACTTTCCTCCCTTCGCTAAACGAAGGGCGTTTGCCGCAGCCACTCCGGTAACAAATAAGTACAAAATTTTCGCCGGAAATGCAAGCGTTTTGTCGAAAAGCCAACCGGCCGGCAGCGGTGGTGGACCTGTCGCCCTGCACCGGCCTATCGCAACGTCACGGCGATGGATCTGGGTTTTTCCACAAACTCGATCTTGTCTTCCTTGGCCAGCCAGCCCAGAGCTTGCAGCACCAGCGCATCGCCGGCATCCATTTCCTGTTTCAGTTTGGCCACCGTGGTGACACCATGGGCATGAAGATAGTGCCAGATCTGCCCCGCAACTCGACCGATTTTATCCCGATACATCATGCTCCCTCCTTCATCGATGGGTCAGAATGAACGGCCAAAAGTAGCAGTGAATCTCAGGGAAATCAAGCAGATTTTCCGTTCTGATGAATATTTAATCACTGTTTAACTGTGCTATAATCATAAAAAGGGAACATTTTCCCCCTTTTGCCGGTCTAAACAGATAGAGCGAAAGGAGTGGAGATGGCCCAACCGGAGTTCATATTGAAACGGCTGTCGGAACAGGACACCCTCCTCCCGGTCCAGCAGGAAAAGATGCTGCTGGGTGAACTCGCCGAAACGACGACGTTCGAAGATCTTTTCATGGAATTCCGGAGCCTGGTCTATAACCTGTCCTTGCGGATGCTGGGCAATCATGACGATGCCCTGGATCTGTCGCAAGAAGTATTCCTGACCATTCACAACAAGCTTCATACATTTAAAGGGAATTCTTCATTAAAGACATGGATATACCGGATAACCATCAATAAAGCGTCCAACAGAATCCGCTGGTGGCGGGTTCGTCGCAAGAGGGAAACGCTCTCTTTCAACGCACTCAGCCATACGTCCCTGCAGCTGTTGAACCTGAGACTGAGCCGCCAGACAGAGACGCCGGAACAGAAATGTGCGGGCAATGAAACCAAAGAAATGTACCATCACTGTTTACAGAAACTGCCCTTCAAATACCGGGTTATCCTGGTGATGCGGGATCTGGACGATATGACCTACGAGGAGATCGCTGCAAGCCTGAACGTTTCACTGGGGACGGTCAAGAGCCGGATCGCCCGGGGCCGCGAACGACTCCGGGAACTGTTCGAGAATTGCCTGTAGCGAGTGCCATTATGAAATGCAAACAATTAAAACCACTGATTCACGCCTATATCGATCATGAGTTGACCGCGTTTCAGCGGCGGTCCGTCGAAAATCATCTCGACGCCTGCGCCGCCTGCCGGATGTACGCGTCCCGCATGCAAGAGGCCCGTGACATGGCGCGGTCTGTCACCCGGGTGGATGCACCCTCGTTACTGACGACCCTGGTCCGCAGCCGTCTGGGTCTGTCAGACGGACCATCCAGTGGCTGGCTATCCACACTGAAGTTTCCGCTCATCGAGTTCTCCGGCATCCAGCATGTCTCCTCGGCCCTCCTGGCCACGCCCCTGACACTGGCCCTGTTCATCTGCGCCGCCCTGATGGTGTATTCGCCCGACGGCATGCAGAACATGGCCGCGTTCCTGAACCGGTCGTCCGATTCTCTCGGCACCTACACGATGATCGAGCGCCAGAATCTCGAAAACATGTACGAGTTCAGCCCGGAGGTCACCACCGAAGAATACATCTGCTCCACCGATACCATGGTGGTGGAGAGCAAGTCCCAGCCCCGGATCACCGTCGCCCCTGTCCACATGTTTGCCGAGTACGAATTTACGGACAGCCGGCTGAATCACCTGTCCGTGCTGACCTCTGTTCATTCCGACGGCAGCATGGTGGTGGAGTCCATCAGCAACGAGGAAAAATGGGTCAAGGACAAGATCGAGTCCATGCTCGAATCATCCATCGTCTTTCCAGCCCTGGTCAACGGGCGCATGGTGGATTCCATGATCCTGTTTACCTTCGACAAGATCGAAGTGACGGGCTGACCCACCCCAGACGAGCTCAGGCACGTTTGGCCGATCTCCCCTTTGTTTTCCGGTAATCAGGACCATCCATGACGACGTCGTCGCAACGCTCGATGATTCGCGAGAGCAGGCGATCGGTGATCCGTTCGGCCAGGGTGTAGACATGGGGAGAGGAGAAGGTGGGACGTTGGCGGAGCAGGGCACTCCCTTCCAGCGAGTTGCTGTCCGATGACCGACCGGCGGCCGGCTGGATCATGTCCAGGTAGTTGGTGGTGAAGATCATGGAGATCTGCCGGTCAAAACAGAAGTTGACAATATCGTATAATTTGTTGAACACGAACTCCGATGGTTTGGTGGCGCCCAGCTCGTCCATCACCACCACCGTGCAGCGCTCCAGTTGCTGAAAAAATTGCGGCTCATAGATATCCCGCTCCGGATCGTAGCTCTGCTTGATCTTTTCGATGAGATGGATGAAATTGAAAAAGTAGCCGTTCAGGCCCTGTTTCAGCAATTCCTGCAGGATGCCGACCGCCAGGTGGGTTTTGCCGACGCCGACGGGCCCTCGAAACAGGATTCCCCGACCGAAGTACCTGGGATAATGCTTGGCGAAGTCCTTGGCGTGGGTCAGGGCCTTCATGATGCTGTCGCTTTGCGGATTCTCCTCCTTGGGCGGTCTGAAGTTTTCCAGTTTGCAATGGCTATAGGAAGCGGGGATAGAGGCCCGCTCCAGGCGGCGGAGAGTTTCGGTCTCGCGGAAACAATCGCAACGGCGGGAAACACCGTTTTCGATGAGCCAGCCGCTGTCCCCACATCGCGAACACGAATGCCGGAAATATTCCGAAAACAGGTTGAGCATGGATTCATCTGATTTTTCTTTCATTTGCGTTGATCGCGACACGGTTTTTCTTTAAAATATTACGGGAAAGCCACCCGGAAAATCCATTATAAGCCAAAACCGGGCGTTTGGCTAGATGGTCCGTTTGGGGACGAGGGGTTGCACCGGTATGGAGTGCCGTGAGCGGACGACCGGTTTCCGGGGTGCCGACCGAGGGAACCACGCCGGCGCCGGCTCCCGGGGATGGGCCGGATGCGCATGCGCGATGGTGAAGGATGGTGACCAGGACATGATGACACTGTTGATAATCGTACTCAATCTGGGGAACCTCTTCGGCCTTCTGGGCGGCGACCGGGGCCAGGTCGGCGAAATTCGGCTGGAATGCCTCTCGGGGGCGCTCGTGGTGGAATGCTCCGTGTCTGATCTGGATGCCGAGATGCTTCGGCGGTTGCTGGAGTCGGGTGAAATTGTCGAGTTCACCTACCAGATCGAGCACCAGGTGCAGCGGCGGTTGTGGTTCGACGTCAATCTGGGCGAATACCAGATCCAAAAATACCTGTCCTACGAGCCTCTTGCCCGCCAGTACTATGCCCGGCGGCTGGCGCTGGACGAAACGACGGAAGAGCGCATCTTTTCCGATTTCGGTGAGGCCATGAACTGGCTGACCGGACTGCAGGTCCGATTGCCGCGGCCCGTGGGATCCGAGGCGGCGGAGCGGGAATACCTGCGTCTGCGTGTCGTTCAGCAGAAGAGCCGCTTCCTGTGGTTGATTCCCCGGGAGACGAGCACTCCCTGGCAGCGAGTGGCGGTGGATTGCCCATGACCCAGAAAAAGCTCCCCAAACGCTATACGACCCTCCTCGTGATCTCCGTCATGATCATCCTCGCCCTGATCCTTCTGTTTATCATTCATTATCACCTGGGCGGCAGCGGCCTGGTGACGCCCGAATTCAATCTGCAGGCCATCATTCTGATCTTTCTCACCCTGATGGATATCCTGGTGATTCTGACGCTGGTGTTCGTCCTGGCCCGCTATCTGGTGAAAACGTTCTTCGAACAACGGACCCGCCGGATGGTCACCGGCATCAAGACGAAACTGACCCTGGCCCTGATGGCCCTGGCCATCCTGCCCATCGCCGTGTTCATGTTTTTGTCCTATGAGGTGATCAACGAGAGTGTCAACCAGTGGTTTTCGGCGCCGGCCGAAGAGATTCTCCGCCAGGCGGAAAATCTGGCCCAGGAATACTATGAGTTGATTGTGCAGCAGTCCCGGCGGGACATGCGGCAGTTCCTGGACGATTACCCCGCCGGCCGGGTCGATGAAGCCACCGCCCGCCGTTTTCGGGAGCGCTCGGGCGCCGAGGCCTTGCTGCTGCTGGATAAAAGTGGACGAGCAATCTGGGGAATCCGGGCCCCCGACGCGCCGGCCGATATCCTGCGGATGGAGAACATGCGACTGATCCGCCAAAATGTCAAGAACGACGAGATATCGTTCTATGTGGATAATCATTCCGAGGCCGATCATGTCATCTGTTTCGTCCGGTTTCCGGGGCCGGGCGAGCGTATCCTGGTGTTCATCCGCCGCGTCGAAGGTTCGGCGGCCTATCGGGCGTTCGTCATCACCGAAGCCTATCAGGAGTACTTTCAGCTCAAAAACCAGGTGGAACTGATCCGCCTGAATTACTACATCGTCGTGGGCGCCACCGGGGTGATCCTGATGTTCGCCTTCGTCTGGTTCAGCCTGTATATTTCCAAGCAGATCATTGTGCCGGTTCAGGCCTTGCTGGACGGTTCGCAACGGGTCGCCGCCGGTGATTTTTCGCTGCCCATTCACTGTGACGCCCGCGATGAATTCGACGTACTCATCCGTTCCTTCAACCAGATGATGCTTGAGCTCCAGAGCAACAAGATCGTTATCGAGGAAGCCAACCAGCGGCTGAAACGGGTCAATACGGAACTGGAGAACCGCACCGCCTTCATCCATTCGGTGCTCAACACCGTGGCCGCCGGAGTGGTCTCCCTCAACGAAGAACTGGTCATCACCGTGTACAACGACGCGGTGCGTCATCTCCTGAAACAGCGCCATATCCAGATCAACCAGACGCAGCTCAAGGACGTGGTGCCGCGGGAAAAATATTTCGAATTGTTACGCTTGCTCAAAGAGACGGAGTTTCACCAGCGGGTCAGCCGCGAGGTCATCTTTCGCAGCGGCAAGCGGGAGATGCACTTCGTGGTGACGGCCACCCTGCTGCAAGATCATGACGGACGAAGATCCGGCTATGTGATTGTTTTCGATGATGTCAGCGATCTGATCAAGACGGAGAAAGCCGCCGCCTGGCAGGAAGTGGCCCGCCGGCTGGCCCATGAGATCAAGAATCCGCTGACCCCCATTCTCCTATCAATGGAGCGTATCCGCAAGCAATTCAACAAGATGAAGGATGAGGGGCGTCTGATCGACAGCATGCAGGTGCGCCAGTTCGAACAACTCCTGGAGGAATCCCTGGAGACCACCCGGGCCGAAACGCGGACCCTCAAGTATCTGGTGGAGGAATTCAGCCGGTTCGCCCGCCTGCCGGTGCCGACCCTGCGCCCGACGGACCTGAGTGCCCTGGTGGAAGATGTGGTGCGCGGGTACGCCGAAGGCGAAAACCGGAGCCGGATTCGTCTGGCGACGGCGGCCGAGCTGCCCGAAATTTACGCCGATGCCGAGCTGATCCGCCGGGTGATCGTCAACCTGGTGGACAACGCATTGGAAGCCGTGCAGGAGAAAGGCGCCGCGGGGCTCGTTGAGGTCGCTACCCGTTTCGGTGAAAAGGATCAGCATATTTTGCTGGAAGTGGAAGACAATGGTCGCGGTATCCCCGAAGAAATGCGGGAACATCTGTTCCTGCCCTATTTTTCCACCAAGGAGAGCGGCATGGGCCTGGGGCTGACCTTCGTCAAAAAAATCCTCGACGATCATGACGCCCTCATCCGCGCCGAGAATCTAAACCAGGGTTGCCGGTTCACGGTGGAATTTCGCAAGGTAAAGTTGGTCGATCATGAAACCCGAACCAGCCGAACATGACCTGGAACTGGTCCAGCGGGCCCTGGCCGGCGAAAAATCCGCCTGGGATGCACTCTTTCTGGAAATTCTCGAACCCTATATTAACAGATTGGTGGCCAAATCGTTTCTGCCGGGCCACCCTGATCTTTTCGAAGAAGCGGTATTGGAGTCCGTCTACCAGATCTATGCCAATCTGTCGCAGTATCGCGGTGACGCCAAGGTTACCACCTGGTGTTACTACTACGTCATGAACGCTATCAGCAAATCGTGGCGGGTCAAGAAGCAGCAGCGGCAGTCGGATGAGCTCACCGAGAACCCGCACCTGGAGGCCAATCCGGCGCTGCATGAGAATCCGGAACAGGATCTGGAAAAACGGTTGCTGCTGAAGAAGGTAGAGGAAGCCCTCGGCGATCTGAGCGATATCTACCGGCGAGCCATTGAATGGCATGTTTTCGATGGGCTGACGGCCCCGGAAATCGCCGAACGGGAGGGCGTCAGCATCCATACCGTAAAATCATGGCTCAAGAGAGCCCGCAAGAAATTGCGCGAACATTTTGCAAGAGGCTGAAGATGTTCTTTAGGAATTCCCATGACGAGCACAAGGTTATGCTGGCCCGCTATCTGGCGGAGGAGCTTTCGCCGGCGGAAAAGATCCGCTTTATGAAAATGTTGGCCCGCTGCCGGTCGTGCCAGCGGGAGCTCCAGGAGTTTGAGGAAATCCGGGCCGGCATGAATCCGGAGGAACCCGTGATCCCCGTTTCGAAACGGTACACATCGGCCGTCGATACCCTGCGCCGCCTCCATCTGCATGACAGTTTCCGGGAACGACTGCTGGACGACGAGAGGGATACCACCCGCACCTTCGCCCTGTTTCCGGTCCTGCGGGTGGCCGGCTATGCGCTGGTGATGCTTTTGATCATCACTGTGCCGCTGATGATCTACTATTCGGATGGACCGGCGGATACGCCGCTCCGCACTGTCGCCACCCGTTCCGTCGAGTCGGCCGCACCGGATCCCGTCACGCCGCTGGAGCCGCCGCCGGCAAACACCCGCCGGCCGACCCTGCGCCCGCCAGCCGCTGCACCTATTCCGTCCGTCACCGAAGCCCAGGGTATCGTTCTGGACAGCGCCACTCTCGTGCTGCTGACCAATTATCTTTCCGGCAACATCAGTCAGAACAAATTCAACTACGTGGATCTGAACCAAAACGGGATGGTCGATGCCGTCGACCTGGCCGTCATTCTGAATTTCAGCGTGGATAACGTCACCCAGCAACAGCTGGACAAATTGTTGCAGTCCAAACCCAAACCTGAGACGGTCTCCCCCCCCACCATAACCTGAGACTTTATTTCAGGGCCTACCTTCGGGTAAGATGCTTCCACGGGCCATGGCGCGCCCGGGGAAGGAGCATTTCTTTGAAACAGAAAGTCATGCAGTATTTCGCCAGGCACCGGGAACGCATCGCGGACGACATGGGCCGGATGCTGTCCGCTTTCGTGGCTGAGCGAACCATCAACGTCGTCACGGACCGGCTGGCCGATTTTCCTTTTCTCAAATGCCGGGGAGAGGAGTATCGCGTTGCGGAACAGGTCAAGGAGGAATTCCGGCGATCGGGAATCCCGTTCGCCGAGCATGCGCGTCGACCGGAAAGGCCCAATGTCATCGGCAGTCTGGGACGGGATGAAACCGGCGTTCGCCTCCTCCTGGCGGCGCACATGGATATCGTACCGGCCGGGGAAGGATGGGCGACAGATCCGTATCGCCTGACCATCCGGGATGGTGTGGCCTATGGCCGGGGTGTGCTGGACAACAAGGGCCCCCTGGCCGCCATCATCATGGCGGGGCGCATTCTACGGGAAATTTGCGGCGACAATGGTCTGCCGGGTCAGTTGCTTCTGGCCGCCCTGGCCGACGAGGAAGCCACCGATCCGGACGGCATCGACTACGGGATCGAATTTCTGCTGACGGAAAACCGGATCCGGCCCAGCCACGCCATCATCCCCGACATTGGTGGTGACATGCGGCAGATCGATGTCGCCGAAAAGGGCCAGGCCATCCTGAAAATCACCGCGCTGGGGCGTCAGGCGCACGGGTCGACCCCCGAACTGGGCATCAACGCCATTTACCGGATGGCCGCGCTGTTGCGTGAATTGGAGAAACTGGTGCTCGATTATACGCCCCATGCCGTGCTGGGCATTCCGACCATCAATCTGGGCGAGATTCACGGCGGCGCCGCCCCCAATATCGTGCCGGGTGAATGCACTATTTACGTAGATATCCGTACGGTGCCCGGTCTCACCCGCTCATCCCTCGAACAGCAGCTGCACCAGTGCCTGGCCCAAACGGAGGGGACGTTCCGGATGGAAACACTGAGTTGGAGCGAACCGCACCAGCTCGACCCGGACAATGACCTTGTCCGGGCTATACAAAGCAATACATTGAACCTGCTCGGTATACGTCCTGAACCGTTTGGCATGGGGGGCGGGACCTTCGCCAAGACCCTCAACCTGGCCGGAATAGCGGCCGTGGGCTGGGGCCCGGGTTCCGAAGATGCCTTTCATGTGTCCAACGAATGGATCGCCATGCGCCAACTGGTGGATTTCGCCCAGCTGGTCTGTCTGATCAGTATGGATCTGCTGACCTGATCCGCTACTTTCAGACGGGAATTGCATTTGGGGACGACAAAACGATGGTTCACGCCATCATTCCCGGTTTACCACAAGGCCCAGGCGACCCAATCGTGTTGTGGTGGCGATCCGTTGCCGGCGAACGGGCAAGGGCCTGGATATCCGTTTGAGTGCATTCATCTTTCGCCCGGATTTCGTGGCCGCCGTGCCAAAAAATCTGTTGACACCATACCCCCCCTCTGCTAAAATTCGCATTCTTGAGCGGGAATAACTCAGTGGTAGAGTGCAACCTTGCCAAGGTTGAAGTCGCGAGTTCGAATCTCGTTTCCCGCTCCAGTTTTTTGAAAGAGAAAGTCCCTGCGGGGACTTTTTTCATCTGGTCAGTCCAGAGAGGCGGCGTACCCAAGTGGCTAAGGGAGAGGTCTGCAAAACCTCGATTCAGCGGTTCGAGTCCGCTCGCCGCCTCCAACTTTTCGTGGCGGTCCACCGCACCCATGCCGGTAACGTCATCTCCCCCACAACGAGCGTCCATCGTCAAAAAACACGCTGTGCTGCCCTTTCCGGCAGATGCCGGCCGATGGTCATTGCCGTGCCGGGCGAAGATGGCCTGTCCGGAAGGGTCTGACCTGCAGCGTATGCCGATGTGGTGGAATTGGCAGACACAAGGGACTTAAAATCCCTCGGGGGGCGACCTCCGTGCCGGTTCGAGTCCGGCCATCGGCACCACTACCCGGCCGAGCCTTCCGCTCGGCCATTTTTTTACGGCGACCGCCAGAAAAAACATCGACAGAGTACCCATTCCCAGGGGACACCGCAACCAGAACCATCGAAATCGGCGACAGGCAGGTTCTTGACAAATTTGCGTAAAATCAATTATAATAATTATATGCAAAGTCCTGTTCTACCTGTTTGTCATACAAAACAGAACCAGCGGCCTAGATTCGAGTCCATCAATCGCTCACCTGTAGAGTCCGCACACAAACGGGCCGTTCGCACGGGGCATGATCATTCCGCTTATTGCAGGGATTCCAAAAACACGACGATTCACACGGAACCATCCGGAAATCCACACCCATGATCATTGCAATGCGCAATGCGTTATTGCCCCATCAGTTCATGTCTCCAACAGGATTTGAGTGAACACAACGACTGCCGGGTCGGCTGTTGGATCATCCCGCATTTCCACAGAGGGCAGAGGTGGTTGTTTTCCTTATGCGATCCTCATCGGGAGGCTCGGGTAAAAATAGAGTTCTGAAAGGAAGAAAATCAAATGATGGATATAATTACCCAGCGAGATATCAAGCAATTGATCAACCGAACGGATCCGGTGTGTGTGTCCCTGTTCATGCCGACCCATCAATCCGGCCGGGACATCGAGCAGGGTCCCATCCGCTTCAAGAATCTGGTCAGGGAGGTGGAGAAATATCTGGCCGACCAGGGGATGACACCCCGGGAAACAGGAGCCTTTCTGAAACCGGCGGAAGATCTTCTTGGCCGACGCCCCTTCTGGGAGCACCAGAGTGACGGTTTGGCGGTGTTCCTGTCGGCGGAAACGATGAATACGTATCGGGTACCTCTCGTATTGGAGGAACGGGTGGTTTGCGGCAAGCGTTTCCATGTGAAACCCCTGCTGCCCCTGCTGACGGTGGACGGCCGTTTTTTCATTCTGGCCCTGAGTCAAAACAGTGTGCGGCTGCTGCAGTGCACCCGCTACACCGTGGACGAGATCGATCTGGCCGGTATCCCCGGCAGTCTGGAACAGGCGCTGGTTCTCGATGATCCGGAAAAACAGCTACAGTTCCACACGGGGACCTCGACCGCATCGACCAAGAAAAACCGTGCGGCCCAGTTTCACGGTCACGGGGTGGGCATCGACGAAAACAAAACCAATATTCTGCGATTCTTTCGGAAGATCGATCGCGGCCTGCAGGACATCCTGCCGCCGGAAAAGGCGCCGCTGGTTCTGGCCGGGGTGGAATTCCTCTTTCCCATCTATCGGGAAGCCAGTGACTATCCGTATCTGGTGGAGCAAGGAATCAGCGGCAGCCCCGGAGAGAAGTCGGATGCGGAACTGCACCGGGCAGGGTGGGCGATCCTGGAACCCCGTTTTGCCGCTGTCCGGAAAAAGGCCCGGCAACGGTTCGAACAACTTCGGCAGTTGAACGACGATACCGTTTCGGACCATCTGGCTGATGTCGTGGCCGCCGCCCATGCCCAACAGGTGGACACCTTGTTTATCGCCCGGGGGATCCAGCGGTGGGGGGTGTTCGATCCCCAGGCCAACCAGGTACACCTGCACGAGAAGCCCCGTCCGGGAGACGATGAATTGCTGGACCAGGCCGCGACACAAACACTGCTGAACGGCGGCACCGTCTTCACCATGGCTCCGGAGCAGATGCCCGGCCATACAGAAATCGCAGCTCTCTTCCGGTATTGAACCAACCCGGCAAACGGAGTCGGCTTATTCCCAATGAACCGGCGGCGGACCTATTCCTCGTATCTCTCTTCCGTGCGTCGTTCGATCTCGGCCCGGTTTTTCTCGAGCCGTGACATCCAGAGGCGGGTTTCTTCGATGACGGCGCCGATATCGCCCACCAGCCATTCGTCCTTGCGCTGGCCAAGGCCCAGGTCCGCCACCCGGCGAAAGGCCACCTGTTCCAGTTCGGGATCCAGCAGAACGATCTCCATCTGTTTGGGGCTGCTGTCGCGAATCTCGGGCAGGGTAACATCCACCGAGAGGGTATATCCCACCGGTTTGTCACGCAACTCATCAAACAGTCGTTTGCCTGTTTCTTCCAGGCGGGTATTCAAATCTCTGTTTGTCATTTTCTCTCCTTTCACATCATGTCGCGCCGACGGCGATCCCGTTTGATTTCCGTCGGCCGCCCCGGTGCAGAAAAAGATTTCCGGGATGAAGGTCGTGAATCTCAGCGGCCCGGATCGTAAGAAATGCGATAGATGGCGCCGGCCTTGTCATCGGACACCAACATGGAGCCGTCGGGCAGCACCAGAAGATCCACCGGGCGTCCCCAGACCTCCCCCGCATGGCGCCATCCCTCGGCAAACACTTCATACGTCGGTCGTTGACCTTTGGCAAAACCGACCCGCATGATCCGGTAGCCGATGGGAACCGTCCGGTTCCAGGAGCCGTGTTCGGCGATAAATATGCTGCCCCGGTACATTTCCGGGAACATGGTGCCGGTGTAAAACCGCATGCCGAGGGCGGCGACGTGCGGGCCCAGCTCCCGTTCCGGTTTTCGGTATTCTTCACAATCACCACGTCCGTAGTCCGGATCGGGGATCGCCCGTCCATGACAGTACGGAAAACCAAAATGGAGGCCCGGGACCGGAGCGTGGTTCAGCTCGTCGGGGGGACGATCATCGCCCAGCCAGTCCCGGCCGTTGTCCGTAAACCAGAGTTCGCCGGTCTCGGGATGCCAGTCGAAACCGACCGTATTTCTGACGCCGCGGGCGAAGATTTCGAAACCGCTGCCGTCGGTGTTCAGGCGGGTGATGGTGGCGAACGGATCGCCCCGGTCGCAGATGTTGCAGGGGGCACCCACCGGCACATACAACTTCCCGTCAGGACCGAAAGCGATGAATTTCCAGCCATGGCGCCTCTCCCGGGGAAAACCGTCATAGACCACCTGTGGCGCCGGTGGATTCGGCAGAGTGTCATCGATACGGTCAAAGCGGAGGATGCGATCCATCTCGGCGACGTAAAGGGATCCGTCCCGGAACGCCACGCCGTTGGGCATGTTCAGTCCTTCGGCGACCACCAGCAATTCCTCGGCGCTGTGATCGCCGTCGGAGTCCCGCAAGGCGAACACCTTGTCATGGGTCCGGGTGCCCACAAAAATGGTCCCCCGGTCGCTCCGGGCTAGGGAGCGTGCGTTTTCTATCTGGTCGGCATACACCTCGATCCTGAATCCGTGGGGCAGGCGGATATGCTGCAACAGGGGATGCTCGTGCCCGGATGGGAGAAAGGCGCCCCGATAAGCCTCGGGATGAAAAATCAAACCGGTGCGGATGCCATGCCACAGGTCCTTGCCCTCCGGCGTGAACAGATAGAGCAGGACCAGCAACAGGGCCAGACCGGCCACGAATCCGCCCAGCCACATCGCCAGTTTGCGGATGAAATTGATCCAGCCCCGTTTCGCGTTCGCCATCTGTGGTTCCTTTCTCCTGAATGAACTTCAGGGATTGACAACCCATGTTGCATATTGGATGCCAGAAGGCATCTTTTCGGAAGGATTTTCGCAAAAATTCTGAAAACAAGCAGGTTCCGGCAGAATGGCTTTGCCGGCGTGCATGACGGCTCCTATCATCTGGCAAGATCCAGTACTGCGGGGATGGAATCAGCCTGCGCCAGGCCATCCGTGAAGTTCCGGTAAACATCCGTTTGTTTTACGGCTCTGGTTCGTGCTACCCTGCGGACAATGATGACCATGAGACCTTGTGCGTTGCACACATTTCCGGGGATGGTGCTCAACAGGAGCGCCGGATATGGAGGGTGAGTCATGACCAGCCGCGGGCCGAGCAATGAGAATGTGGCGAACGTTCTGGAACGTATCGCTGATCTCCTGCAGGTGCAGCAGGCCAACCGCTTTCGTATTCTGGCTTACCGGAAGGCGGCCCGCAGCGTCCGGATGGCCTCCGAAACGGTGGCCCGGCTGGCGCAGAAGAACGGCGATACGCTGCAGGATCGTCTCGACGGTGTCGGCGAGAGCCTGGCGCGGGTGATCGAGGAATTCGTCTCGACCGGCCGCTCCGGTCTGCTGGAGAGGCTGGAAGGAGAGATTTCTCCGGTCGATCTGTTTCGGAGAGTTCCGGGTATCGGAGAGGAACTGGCCCGGCGCATCGCCGATGAATTGGACATCGAAACCTTCGAGGAACTTGAACTGGCCGCTCATGACGGCCGGCTCGGCCAAGTGGAGGGTTTCGGCAAGCGACGGGTGAAAGGTGTACGGGAGACACTCGCCGGCATGCTGAGCCGTTCCGCCCGTCGACGGACGCGGGGGGGCGACTCCGGGGAACGCTCCATACCATCCGTGGAAACGATCCTGGATGTGGATGCCGAATACCGCCGACGGGCCGAAGCGGATGATTTGAAGAATATTGCGCCCCGCCGGTTCAATCCCGAGGGTGAGGCCTGGCTTCCCATCCTGCACACCGAGCGCGGCGACTGGTCCTTTACGGCGCTCTTTTCCAATACGGCTCGGGCGCATGAAGCAGGCGCCACCCGGGACTGGGTGGTGATCTATTTCGATCGCGATGGGGAAGAGCGGCAGGTCACCGTCGTCACGGAAAGTGGGGGGGCTCTGGCCGGCAAGCGGGTTGTCCGGGGCCGGGAAGGGGAATGCCGGCGGTATTATTCCGCTGTAGACGAGTAGGCCCCGTCACCCCGGGTTTTCTGCTGTTTTCTCAGGATGCGATGGCAGCACAGGCATAGCGGACACCTTCGGAAAATGTCGGATAGGAATGCAGCAGTTCGCTGACCTGGCGGACAGTCAGGCCGCTCGAAACCGCCAGGGCGACGTCATGGATCAGGGTGGAGTTATGGTCCTGACGCGCCCGGACATGCCTGTGACCCAGCCAATGGACCGTCCGTCCACCGTACCATGCTCCCAGGACAGCCACCGGGTCCTCATCCGGCGTGTTTGGCCAGAACCACCAGTATCAAAGAAAGTTCCCGGACAGGATCAATCGAAGGATTCATCCGCAGACAGGGCGGCAACAGCCGCCCCTTGCAGCAGGTTCACCATGGCGCTCAGGCCGTTGGCCCGGCTGGGGGACAGGTGGGAACGCAAACCGATCCGTTCCAGAAAATAGAGATCACAGCCGGCGATTTCATGCGCCGGCCGGTTGTTCACTACCCGCAGCAGCAGCGCCAGCATGCCCCGGGTGATGAGGGAATCGCTGTCCACCTTGTAGTTCATCCGGCCATGGTTCATTTCAGCGACGATCCAGACGCTGGACTGGCATCCCGGCATGGCATTGGCATCGGTTCTGATGTCGGCGTACGGTACCGGCAGGTTTCGGCCCAGCCCGATGAGGTATTCATACCGGGCCAGCCCGTTGTTGAGGGATGACATCTCGTCGATAATCCGGTCCTGAATGTCGTTGATGGTCAGGTCATCCGGCATTGTACGCTCCTCGCCGAACCGAAAGATCGGGTGCCAGCATGGCGCGGGCCCGTTGCAAGCCATCCAGCAGGCGGTCGATCTCGGCCGGCGTGTTGTAGACGGCCAGACTGGCCCTGATCATGCCCGCAACGCCGAAATGATCCATCAGCGGTTCGGCGCAATGCGCCCCCGTGCGTACGGCAATCCCCAGCTCGTCCAGGATGGCACCGACATCGAAGGGGTGGATATTTTCCAGGTTGAACGAGAGGGCTCCGCAACGCCCTTCGTCCCGCCCGTACAGGCGGACACCGTCCAGCGCGGTGATGCGCACCGTGGCGTAAGCCATCAGCTGTTGTTCGTGGGCCGCGATCTTGTCCAGGCCGATTCCCTCGAGATAGTCGATGGCCGCCGCCAGGCTGACCGCCGCCACGACGTTCCCCGTGCCGGCCTCGAATTTATAGGGCAATTCGGCGAAACTCGTATGGTCGAACCGGACCCGGTCGATCATGCCGCCGCCGGTCTGGTAGGGCGGCATGGCTTCCAGCCATTTTTCCTTGCCGTACAAGATGCCGATACCGGTGTCGGCGTACATCTTGTGTCCGGAGAAAGCGAAGAAATCGCAGTCCAGGGCCTGCACATCCACGGGCATGTGCTGGACGGCCTGGGCCCCGTCCACCAGCACAGGGACATTCCGCTCATGAGCCAGGCGGACAATATGCCCCAGATCGTTCACGACACCGGTGACATTGGACACGCAGGTCACGGCCATCAGTCGGGTACGTTCCGTGATGAGTCCCTCCAGCTGGTCCAGCTGCAGGTGCCCGTCATCGTCCAGCGGTACGCTTTTCAGGACGGCCCCCGTTCGCTCACCCAGGACCTGCCAGGGGACGATGTTGGAATGATGCTCCATGGTGGTGACGAGGATTTCGTCGCCGGCCTCGACGAAACGGCGGCCGAAGGAATCGGCCACCAGATTGATGGATTCGGTGGTGCCGCGGGTAAAAACGATCTCCCGGGCGGCGGCGGCATGAATAAACCGGCGCACCCGCTCCCGGGCGTCTTCGTAGGCCGCGCCGGCCTCGTCGCTCAGGGTATGGGCGCCACGATGGGCGTTGCCGTAGGAGTCCCGGCAGAAGGCCATCATGGCCTCCAGCACCGGTCGGGGCTTGTGGGTGGTGGCCGCATTATCCAGATAGACCAGCGGCTGGCCATGGATTTGACGGTTGAGAATGGGAAAATCCCGGCGAATCGCTGTGACATCCATCCTGTCTGTCCTCACTCTGTTTTTACCAACTCACAGACGGAGAACCATCCTTTTTCGTCGATGTGACGATGATGAAGACCCAAGCCGGCATCGGCCGCCAGGGCCTCCATCTGCCCATGACTGAACTTGTAGGAATTTTCCGTATGGATCATTTCGCCCTGACGCAAGGTAATGGTACGCCCGGGGTTCTCGGCAATGATCTCCATGTTTTTCAACGCTTTCAAATGCATTTCAATTCGGGATTTGGTGTCGTTGTAGACAGCCACATGCTCGAAATCATCCGTCCGGAAGTTTGTTCCCAGCAGATGGTTGACCACGTTCAGGATGTTCCGGTTGAAGGCTGCGGTGACTCCGCGCCGGTCATTGTAGGCTTGTTCCAGAATGTGACGCTCCTTGATGACGTCCGCCCCGAGCAGCAGCCGGTCCCCCGTCCGCATGAGATCGGTCATGTTTCGCAAAAAACGCACGGCCTGCGGCGGATCAAGGTTGCCGATGGTGCTGCCGAAGAAACAGAACACCCGCTGCCTGGTGGAATGCAGGGCCGGCAACGGACGGGTGAAATCGGCCACCATACCCCGGATGGTCAATCCGGGGAACCGTTCCAGCAAGGTTGCGGCGGAATCTTCGATGCAGGCCCGGTTCACATCCACCGGCACATAGCGAATGGTCTTCAGCCAACCCGTCGGCAGGACGCGGAAAAGCAGGGATATCTTGGAACAATCTCCGCTGCCCAGTTCGATGATGTCCCGATTTTTCAGGGTATGGCCGTTGCTGTGCGCCAACTGCCGCAGGATGGCCCGCTCGCAGCGGGTGAGATAGTACTCGGGCAAGCGGGTGATTTCTTCGAAGAGACGCCCGCCGGTCCTGTCATAAAAGAATTTGCTGGCGATATATTTATTCTCCGCTGTCAGTCCGGTGATAATTTCCCGCCGCTGCCGGTTTTTGTCGGTTTGTTTCAACGCATTGATGAGGGTGAAGGGCGGCGTTTGCGCCGGTCTCTCTTTTTCAATGAGCATTTATCTGATTTCCTCCGCGTGCCGGCCGGCGGGGATTCCCGTCTCGCACGGATTCCGTTCGTCGCTGCTCCATTCGAACCAGCCACCGTCGTATACGGAAATATCATTCCAGCCCATGAGCCAGGCGTTGTAGAACGCTTCGCTGGCGCGCCAGCCGGTTCCGCAATAGAAGGAGTTGTGCCGTGCCGGTGTCACGCCGACCTCGGCCCACATTTGACGGATTTCCTGGTATTCACGTCCTGTATGATCGAGGTTGCGGTAATTCTCCATGTGGTAGGCGTCACTGCCGCAATTGCCGAAGACCGCCCCGGGGATCCGCCCTTTCTTTTGGATGTAATTGTAACCGCTGACCTCGCCGATGAACTCGCGCCAGCTGCGCACGCTTACCAGATTCTGGTCGGTGGATTGCAGGATCTCCCTGGCTTCGGGCAGATCCTTGACCAGAGCGGGGCGGGCCGGGATGTCAATGCCAAATTGAGGGACCGGTTGAGGCAACGTTTCTGCGGTGGTGGTCGCCAGCCCCATGTCCAGCCAGGATTGCAGCCCACCATTTAGCATGCGGACGTCCTTCACGCCGGCATACAGCATGATAAACGCGCACCGGAAAGCACCCAGCTGGCCGGCACTGCTGCCGGGGAAGGGATCCGCATTGTCGGGGAAGGAAAAACGTCCGTACAGGACGACCGTCGTGTCATGGGTGATGCCCAGATTTTCCAGCACGGTTTTGATTTCAGCCGGTGACCGGCGATTCCAGGTCTCCGGTGACTCCAGCCGGTTCGTGTCCAGGTCCACCGCACCCGGAATGTGACCTTCCTCGTAAGCGGCCCGGTTGCGGTAATGGGCGTGACAAAGAACGAATCTCCGGTTGTCATATTCCGGCGCGGAGCCGCTCTCCGTCAGTTCATGAAGCCACTGGGGCGGGACGAGCTGGCGGTAGCGGCTCAGTTTATTCAGCGGCAGCTCCTCGATGGCGCTCCACTCGTCGGCCAACCGATGATATACGCTCACCCGCTCATAGCCGCTTTGCCGGAACTTTCCGGCGACCGCTTCCGTTTCGGCCGGATCATAACCATACAGGATCAGGTGGTGTGCGGGCAGGATCTTCTTGGCCTGGACAATATCCGGCCAGTCGATGTAGCGGGCCCATTTGGCGGGCAGGCTCCTGGCGCCAGGGATGTGTCCGCCCCGCCATTCATTCCGCAGTTTCCAGCCGTTGTAGGCATCCGCGGACCGAACATCGATGAGCATCACATCCTTCTTTCGATGGGCTGCGGCCACTTCACGGGTCGTCAGTTCAGTATTTTTGGGGGTCATGGTGGATCTTCTGTTTCTCCCTCTGCCGGATGTAAAAAATAGCCCCCTCCCGTCAGAACAAGAGGCGCGGACGAGGCGATTGGTAACCAAGTTGATCGTTCATATATCCTTTCAGATGTAATCAAGTCCGGATTCTATTCAAAATAGCCGTTTGTCGCTCGTAGCTGTCAGGCCTTGCGGCGGGGGAAGGCGGGACGCGAACTGCCTGTCATGTCTGCCGATGGAGAAGACAGGATTGTCCTGTATTCGTCCCCAACAGGGGTGTGCCGATGTCATCATGAAGCTATCCCCCGTCGATGATGCCGACCGGCACCCGTTGATCGCTGACCGGGGCGGCTGGCGCAATGTCCGGCATGATTGGCCGACGGCTGAACAGGGAAGGTGTCCCGCCGCATTCTGTCTGTCGGTTGCAGAAGAGTCCATGGCCATGAACCGGGTCAGTTTGTATGATTTCTTTGATGACACAAGAACCGTCACAGCTTCAGGGATCCCGGCGGCAGGTGACCGTGAGGCGAACCGGCGGGTGTGTCGATCAGCTGACGGTCGCGATGCCATCCAGAGCCCTTGCATTGCGGGAGCTGCCGACAGATGGAAGTCCGCCAACTTACCGCTGTTCATTTCAATCATGGCCTGCTACAATCGGTCACCCGACGCGCCCTGGCCGGTCGAGTAGCCGGGGCTGTCGCGGAGCTCACATACGCCCGCCGAGACCGAACGGCGTCGACCTGATATTACGTTAAGGTGTTCCATATGGACCATAAACCGCTGCCCGACTCCGGAACGAAATTCGTCCCACCGCCCATGGAACGGGGCATCTTCTGCAACCGGACCCTCAATATGCGCTCCCTGCAGGCCATCGGCTATGACATGGATTACACCCTGATCCACTATCATATCCACCAATGGGAGGCCCGGGCGTACGAATACGTCCGCCTCAGCCTGGCCAACCAGGGCTGGCCGGTGCAGGAACTGGTGTTCGTTCCCCAGCTCGCCATCCGCGGGCTCATCGTGGACACCCGGCTGGGCAATGTGGTCAAGGCCAACCGCTTCGGCTACATCAAGCGGGTGTTTCACGGTACGCGCCCCCTGGATTTCGACGCACAGCGACGGACCTATTCCCGGACCACCATCGACCTGAACGACCGCCGCTGGGTCGTGCACAATACCCTGTTCTCCCTGTCCCGTTCCTGCATCTACATGCAGCTGGTGGATCTGCTGGACCGGCAGGCCCTGCCGCAGGTTCTCGGTTACCAAGAACTCTACGACAAGGTCCGCAATACCCTCAGCCAGGCTCATATGGAGGGGAAGCTCAAAGGTGAAATCGTGGCCGCGCCCGAGCGCTTCGTGGATCTGGACCCCGATGCCCCGGTGGCCTTGCTGGACCAGAAGGAAGCCGGCAAGAAGATTCTCCTCATCACCAATTCCGACTGGGCCTACACCAGGGCGATGATGGATTATGCCTTCAACCCGTTTCTGCCGGAGGAGATGACCTGGCGGGACCTGTTCGATCTGGTCATCGTCTCTGCCCGCAAGCCGGAGTTCTTCGCCGGTTCGTCGCCCGTTTTCGAGGTGGTGACGGAGGAGGGCCTTCTGCAGCCCTGTCCCGGCGGAATTTGCGCCAATGGCATTTATGTGGGGGGCAACGCCTCGCAGGTCGAGGAATATCTCCACTGTCATGGATCGGACATCCTGTATGTCGGCGATCATATTTACGGTGACGTGCACCAGAGCAAGAACGTCCGCCGCTGGCGCACGGCGCTGATTCTGCGGGAGCTGGAAGCGGAGATCCGGGAGCTTGCAGAATTTCGCCCGGGCCAGGCGGCGCTGTCTCAGCTGATGCATCGGAAGGATGAGGCCGAGGTCCAACTGGCCCGCCTCAAGCTTGCCCTGCAACGGGCGAAACGGGCGAGCGGCGACCGCTTAGCGGCTGCCATCGCCCCTCTGGAGAAGGACATCCGCCGCCGGCAGCAGGAAATCGCCCGGCTGGACGAGGAGATCACACCGCTGGCCCGGGCGGCCGGGCAGCTGCTGAATCCCCACTGGGGTCCGCTGATGCGCACCGGTAACGACAAGAGTTACCTCGCCCGCCAGGTGGAGCGCCATGCGGATATCTACTCTTCCCGGGTATCCAATTTTCTTGTCCAGACCCCCTATCTCGCGTTCCGCTCGCACCGGGGATCGCTTCCCCACGATCCGGTGTCGGATCCGTCATGGGACGAGGAAGAATCCAACTGATTCCCATCCCTTCATCCGGCTTTTCTGGCAAATCGTTTTCACAGTCGCTGTCGTTGTCGCAGTCGTCAGCACAGTCGCCCCTCTCTCCCCAGATCCATCACAGCATGATTTCCGTCCTCCATCCCTGTCTCGACAAGTCTCGCCCATTTTGGGCAACCCAGGAGGAGCTCTCCGGAACCTCCGGCGACGAAGCCTGCCATTTTTTACCCTGATAAAATGGCCTTAAAGGCTTAAAGTCCTGTGGAAATGTGGACTAAAGCATATTATTCCAGTCAATTGCCCTGGTCCGACACCATCCTCACCCATTCTCAAACCCGAACAATGCCCCCCACCGCTTGCCTTGACATTTGGCTGCCTCGAAAAATCAGGTTTCGTCACCAAAGACCGAGCGGCACGGATGAGGGTGGCACCATACAGCAGCGAGAGGGGCCGCCATCCTTGCGGCACGTCGCCGCCGGCCCGGCCGGGTCGAACGCTGCCGGCGAAATCTGCATCAAAAGGGAAGGGGATCCTGCCCGTGCTGCACCGGACCGATATTCCCCCTGTCCAAAGAACATTTGCTCCGCGGTCCGGCAGTTCGTTATAATGGAACATCGGGAGGTGCATTACACTATGAAGGCAAGGCTCGCTCGATCCATCATGCTCCTGCTCATCGCCGTTCTGTTCGCCGCCACCGTCTCCGCCCAGGAGAAGGAAAAGCGGAAGGGACAAAGCGATCAGGTAGAGGGCGTATCCAGCATCACAGTGAATATCCCGGCCGTCACGGTCAACGTCACGGTGACGGACAAACACGGCAACCTCATCAAGGGACTTACCCGTGACTATTTCAAGGTGTTCGAAGACGGCAAGGAACAGGAAATCACCAATTTTTTCCCCGATGAGGCCCCGCTCAATATCGTCCTGCTGCTGGAGACCAGCCGACAGATCCAGGGGCTGGAATACGATTACTGGTATGCCACCCTGGACTTCATCCGCAATCTGCGCCGCGAGGATTACTGCGCCCTGGTGACGTACGACATGAAACCGCGCATCGCCGCCGACTTCACCCTGAACAAGAACAAGATCGTCAGTGAAGCCAACGTCAACCTGTATTTCAAGGGCTTCAACGAAAGCAACCTCAGCGACGCCATCATATTCGTGCTGGAACGGATGGCCGAGGTGGACGGCAAAAAAGCGGTGGTCCTCCTCTCCACGGGACTGGATACCTTCAGCAAGCGCAATTACGACGATGCCATCGAAGTGGCCGAGTCATCGGATACAGTGGTGTACGCCATATCCATGGGCCAGCTGGTCAGGCTGCGCTACGAGACACGGATGTCCGACATCATGCAGTCCGATTTCCGTTTTGCCGATCTCCGCCTGAAGACGTTCGCCAAGTTGACCGGTGGTGAATCGTTTTTCCCCCGGTTCGCCACGGAGTATCCGGCTATTTTCAAGAATATCCTGCTCTATTTGCGGTATCAGTATACCCTGGCCTATACACCGCTGAACCAGGATACGGATGACGAGAAACGAAAGATCGAGATCAAGGCGTTCTACGATATGGACGGTGATGGCAAGATGGATGAGCTGAAGGTGCGCCACAAAAAGAACTACCGTGTGGCCATCGCCAAGGAAGATTGAATTGCTGCCTGACTGTCACCGCCGCCCATTGCCCGCCGGCAGGTTCACGGTGCCCATATCCATTCCCCCGGCCGTCGCCTTCCGGAGGCGTGTTTCCGGCGGCCGCTCGAAGACAAGATTTGACCGCACTTCCCGGAGGAGGAGATCCATGAAACCATTCATCTGTCCGGCCGGAATTGTTCTGATGATGGCGCTGTGGGCCATGGCCGGGCCGGCGGGCGGCACGACGGAACTGCCGCACCGGCCCCCAGCCGTGGCCGGTATGTGGTACGCCGCCGAGCCCGGGCAATTGCGGATTCAGGTAGAGGGATACCTGGCGCGGGCGGCGGACAAATCCCGACGGCCGGCCGGGGAAACGCCGGTGGCCCTGATCGTGCCGCACGCCGGCTATATGTTTTCGGGCCAGACGGCCGCCCGGGCCTATGTCCATTTGCGCGGTGCGTCATTCAGACGGGCCGTGCTGATCGGACCCGCTCACCGCGCCATGTTCAGCGGGGTGTCCATCCCGGCCGTGGCCGCCTATGACACGCCCCTGGGTAGTGTGCCGCTGGATCGGGCCGCCTGTGATCTTCTCCTGAAGCAATCTCTGATCGGCTCCCATCCGGACGCCCATGACGAGGAGCACAATCTGGAGGCGCAGCTGCCTTTCCTGCAGGTGCTGCTGCCGGACATCCGGATCATCCCCATGCTGACCGGAAATCTGGCCCCCCGGCAGATGGACCAGCTGGCCGACCTGATCGCGCCTCTGCTGGACGACAGCACGATCCTGATCATTTCCAGCGATTTTACCCATTACGGACCGAGCTTTCGGTATGTGCCGTTTCGCGAAAACGTGGCGTCCCAGCTGGAAAAATATGCCCGGACAGCCGGCCGGCATATCACCGACCTGGATTTCGACGGTTTCATGGATCATTGCCGGACGACCGGGGATACCATCTGCGGGCAGCAGGGCATCGGCGTGGCCATCAAGGTTCTCCGGAAATTGGCGCAAAACAAGAAAATCAACGGCACCATCGAAGGATTCGCCACTTCCGCCGAACTTACCAAGGACTGGACAAACTCGGTGAGCTACCTGGCCGTCCTGTTCACCGACCCGCCGCTGTCACCAGCCGCCCAGACGAACTCCCCGCCGGAGCCGCCGCCGTCGTTCGCCCTGTCCGACGAGGAAAAGGATACTCTTCTTCGTCTGGCCCGGCACACCTTGACCGCCTACCTCGCCACCGGGAAAATGCCCGAATTCGATTCCGCCACTTTCAGGCTGACACCCACGTTGTACGAGCGGTGTGGGGCGTTTGTCACCCTGACCAAGCGGCACCACCTGCGGGGATGTATCGGCTATGTCATGGCGGTCAAGCCGCTGTATGTGGCCGTTCAGGATATGGTCATCAATGCCGCCGTTCGGGATCCCCGCTTTCCACCGGTGACGGCGGCAGAACTGGACGAAATCAGCCTGGAGATTTCAGTGCTGTCCCCTCTGGAGCCGTGCCCGGATCCGGACCGTGTTACCGTGGGCCGCCATGGTCTGGTCATCCAGAAGGATGGCCGATCGGGTTTGCTGCTGCCCCAGGTGCCGGTCCAATGGGGGTGGGACCGGACAGAGTTCCTCCGTCAGGTATGCGCCAAGGCCGGTCTGCCGCCGGATGCCTACCGGAGTCCGAATGCCGTCCTGTACGTTTTCACGGCCGAGGTTTTTCATGAGCCGGAATAGACGTTATTTCCTGCAACGCAGCGGACAATGTCTGGTGGGCGCCCCGTTCGTCCTGCCGGCGGCGGCTTTCTTTCGCAACGCATACGGCGAGTCCATCAATCCCGACCGTTTGAAGGGCAGGGTGGTACTGGCCAGAGATGCGGGCTACGATGCCTTTGCCAAAAATCCGGCCGGTTTGCTGGAGCGGGGTATGGCCGCCCTTCTGGAAACGGAACGCGGTGAAGACGCCTGGCGGCGCCTTTTCCGGCGCGAGGACGTGGTGGCCGTCAAAGTGAATGCCCTGGCCGGGCCGCGTCTTTCTCCGGGCTGGCCGCTGGTGCAGGCGGTGGTGAAGGGACTGAAATCCGCCGGCGTGCCCGCCGGCCAGATCATTGTCTGGGACCGCTCCTCCCGGGAGTTGCAGCGGCTGGGCTATCCGGTGAACACCTCCGGCGACGGGGTGAAAATTTTCGGGACGGACGCGCTGCGTCAGGGCTACGAAGAAACCATCAGCCGGGCCGGCAGTGTCGGCTCCTGCTTCTCCCGCATCATCGCCCAATATGCCACCGCCGTTATCAACGTGGGGGTGCTCAAGGATCATGACCTGGCCGGTATTTCCGTTCTGCTGAAAAATTTCTTCGGCGCCATCCACAATCCCAACAAGTACCATGACCAGAACTGTTCGCCGTATGTAGCCCATGTGAACAGTCACCCCACCATCCGCCACAAGGTGCGTCTCAACATCGTGGATGCGCCGGTGGCCCAATATCACGGCGGACCGGCGTTTAACGGCGGTTACGACTGGACGTTCGGCGGCCTGATACTGGCGGCGGACGCCGTGGCCGCCGATCGGGTCGCCCTGGAGCTGATCCACGGCCAACGCCAGCGGGCCGGCCTGCGAACCCTGCGCCAGGAGGACCGCTATCCGGCCTATATCGACGTTGCCGGGGAGATGGGCCTGGGCGAGGCGAAGCTGACGGCGATCCGGCAAATCGAGGTGTAGCGTATGGATCCAATCTGCCGAAGACAGATGATGTGGCTCATGCTCATGGGTGCCGGCGGTTGTTCCCTGGGTCAGGATCGGGCGCCGTCCAGCGGCAGCTCCGTGGACCTGGACGATCTCCAGTTCAAGGCCGAGCAGACTCTCCAGCCGGTGGAGGCCATGTTCTGGGAAAAACAGCCCCGGGACAAGAAGGTCAAGTGCACCCTTTGCCCGCACGAATGCATGGTGGCCGACATGGAGCGCGGCACCTGCGGCGTGCGTGAAAATCGGGAAGGCACCTATTACACGCTGGTCCACTCGCAGCTGTGCGCGGCCCATGTAGATCCCATCGAAAAAAAGCCGCTGTTCCATTATCTGCCGGGCACCAATGCCTTCTCCATCGCCACACCCGGGTGTAACCTGGAATGCAAGTATTGCCAGAACTGGCAGATCTCCCAGTTCCGCCCCGAACAGATCGAGTGTATCCGGGTGAAGCCCGAGGTGCTGGTGGCCAATGCCCGCCACAACGCCACTCCGACCATCGCCTTTACCTATACGGAACCGGTGGTTTTTTACGAATACATGATGGACATCGCCGCCGCCGCCAGGCGGACCGGCATCGGCAGCGTAATGATTACCAGCGGATTCATCAAGCAGGAACCGTTACGGAGGCTCATCCCCGGGCTGTCCGCCATCAAGGTCGATTTCAAGGGCTTTTCCGAAGACTTCTACCAGTCCGTCTGCCGTGGCAAACTGCAGCCGGTTCTGGACGCCCTGGTCACCATCCGGCGCGAGGGGCTGTGGCTGGAGCTGGTGGTCCTCATCGTTCCGACACTCAATGACTCAGTTGAGGAAAACCGAAAAATGTTCCGATGGATAAAAGATAATCTTGGTGTAGATGTGCCGCTGCACTTGAGCCGGTTTCATCCCACATACAAACTGAAGAACCTGCCGGCCACGCCGGTCACCACACTGGAGCGTCTGCACAAGGAAGCCCGGGATATGGGCCTGAATTACGTGTATCTCGGCAATGTCCAGTGGGGCCACCCCGCCGAAAACACCTATTGCCCGGCCTGCGGCAAGCTGCTGATTCGCCGGTACGGTTTCCAGGTGGTGGAGAATCATCTGGGGCAGGGCGCCTGCCCCCAGTGCCAGCAATCCATTCCGGGGGTGTTTGCCAAATCATGAACCTTGTCCTGAAATATGACCAGAGCCACCTGGACCTTCGCTTGCCGGAGGGACGTTTTCAAATCCTGCGCCCACCCGTTTCAGAACGGGCAGGGGATATTTTCCCTCTGCAGGCGGGGCGCTGTTTCGATGAGCCGTGGCAGAGTCCGCCGCTGCATGAATTCCTGCGGGGAAAGCGGCGCCTCCTGCTGGTGATGTCGGATGCGACCCGGCGTACCGGGTCGGCGGAAGTTCTTTCAGAACTCACAAAATACTTTACGAAATATTCCGTTACATACGATAGCTGCAACATGATCATATCGACCGGGATTCATCGCACCCCCGCCGCAACGGAGATTGCCGGCTTGCTGGGTGAACGCTGGCCGGCAGGGGCCCGCCTGTTGGATTACCGGGCCGACGATGACGACAGTCTGGTGTACGTCGGCCGGACCTCCTTCGAGAACCGGATCTTCCTCCATCACTCCCTGATCCATGCCGATGCGGTGATCATCTGCGGCGGGGTGGGGTATCATTATTTCGCGGGCTTCAGCGGCGGGCGCAAGAGCATTCTGCCCGGACTGGCCGCTTTGGAGTCTCTCAGCGCCAATCATAACCTGGTGTTCCATGGCGTGGAGGAAGGGCGTCATCCCCGGGCGACCACGGCCTCGCTGGACGGCAATCCGGTGCACGAGGACATGATGGAAGCCATGGCGCTTCTGGGAACGGACAAGATTTTTCTCATCAATACCCTCTTTTCGCCCGGCGGCGAGCTCAACGATGTCGTCTGCGGCCACCCGGTGCATTCCCATCGGGAAGCCTGTCGCCGCTATCATGACGGACATTCCGTGGTAATCCCCCGGACCGTGGATCTGGTGGTGGCCAGCGCCGGCGGTTACCCGCGCGACATCAACATGATCCAGTCGCACAAGGCCTTGGAAATGGCCCGCTTCGCCCTGACGCCGGGCGGCACCATGATCATGCTGGCCGCCTGCTGCGAGGGGATGGGGCATCCGGCCTTTTTCCCCTGGTTTCGCTTTGAACGGGAAATGGACTTTCGCCGGGAACTGCAGCGCAATTACGTCGTCAACGGTCAGACGGCGCTGGCCATGTTCGAGAAGAGCCGGCGCTATCGCATCTACCTGGCTTCGGAGCTGGACCCGGCCGATGTCCGAAAAATGGGTCTCGAACCCATTGCCCCGACCGGCCGCGCCATCCAGGAGATCCTGGACGGCTTGGCCGGGGCGAAGACCGGTTACGTTCTGCCGGAAGCGGCCACCACCTTCTGCCGTCTGCGCGAGAACCCCACCGCCGAACCGGTCTGAACGGTTGACCTCTTTCAGTCGCGGGGATGAATAATCCCTGATTCCCTTAAAAAGGCGGCCACATCACGCCAGAACTGACTCCACGAGGGAGGACAGTTGTTGTGCCCGGCATCGTACGTGATCATGCGGCTGTGCGGCGCCGCCGCATGCAGGGCCAGCCCATGGGAGTAGGGGATGATGCCGTCGTAACGGCCGTGGATGATCAGGATCGGTCCGGAGGTATTTTTGACCACTGCCCGATTGTCGAACGGATCGAGAATCAGGAACGGTGGAGCGAGATATCTTCCGGCAAAGGCGCGGATGCTGGTGAAGGTGGACATCAGAATCAGGCCGGCCGGAGGCCGGGCGTCGGCCAGCTGGCAGACGGCGCCGCCGCCGACGGAGCGGCCGAAAAGAACCACCCGTGATGCATCGATATCCGGGCGTTCGGCAACGGTATCGTATGCGGCCACGAAGGCTTCGCGGATGCTGTCCTGGGCGGGCGAGCCGGCGGAACGCCCGTAGCCCGGATATTCCACCAGCAGCAACGCCACACCCATCTCCACAAAAGGATACAGCTCATGGGGCCAGTATTGGATGAGTTCACCGTTGCCGTGGGCGTAGATGACCACGGGCCAGGGTCCTGCACCGGCATTCTGTGGCAGGATCAGCCAGCTCTCCACCGCTCCGAAAGATGTCTCCAGCCAGATTTGTTGGAGGCCCGGGATATCCTGCGGCGGTTCGGAGGCGGCGGGCGTGAAATGGCGCGGGAAGATCATGCGTCGCTGCATCACGAACATCAGCCCAAGATAGGCGACATAGGCGAAAAGCACCAGTAACAATATTCTGATCATAGGTCTCCTGCGGTGTTGCCGGACAATCATCATTCGTGGTCCGCCCATGAAAATTGACGGGTTCCGGAAAGGATCAGGTGCGCAGGTTCAGGACCAGGTAGAATCCGGTAAACCCGAAGAACAGATTGGGCGCCCAGGCCGCCAGCAGAGGGGGAATGATGCCGTGACTGCCGATGGCGCTGAACACATTGAAAAGAGCCCAGAAAAGGATTCCCGTCAGGATACTGACGGCGACACCATACAGGGCACCCTTCTTGCCCATCATGAAGGAGAAGGGGAGTCCGATGAACAACATGATGAGATTGACCAGGGGATAGGATATTTTTTTGTGAAGATCGACTTCCAGACTGAGAGTTTCGAAGCCCCCCTGGCGGAGCTTCTGGATATAGTCGGACAGTTCACCGTATGACATCTTGTCCGAGCGCTTCAGTTCCGTTTTGAAGTAGGCCGGACTTTCGCCCGGGTCGTACGTGAGGGTCTGGAAACGGTCAAAACGGGATGTATCCTGCCGGAAATCTCTCTCCCACCCGTTGCGGAGGACCCATTCACGGGCTGCGGCATCCCAGTCGGCCTGCGGGGCGAACAGGCGCCGCCGCAACTGGGCCTGGCGAAGATTCAGTTCGAAAATGGTGAGGTCGGCAAATACGTTGCGGTCATAATCGAAGTATCGGTAGTGGTAGATGGTGCCGTCACTCCCCATGATCCAGGTGATCTCGGGACGGTAATACGTTTGCACCTGGTGCCCCTTGATTTCGTGCAGCAGGTCGTCCTGCCGCTGATTGGTGTAGGGCAGGATGAATTCCTGCAGCACAAAGACACCCAGCGAGAGCAGGACGGTTACCACCACGATGGGGGAAGACATCCGGTAAATACTGATCCCGCAGGCTTTGAGCGCTGTTACCTGGCTGGTTTTCTCCAGTACGCCGAAAAAGACGAGGATGGAAATCAGGATGCACAGCGGAATGATCAGCACGAAGATCATGGGAATGACGAACAGGAAATATTCCACGACCTTGGTGGCGGCGATCTGGTTGGTATAGATTTCGTCCAGCAATTCAAAGAGAGTGAAAATGATGAACAACAGCATTCCGCCCAGGATGGTGAGGACCAGCAGTTTCAGGAACTCTTTCAGAATGAAGGTATCCATGACCCGGGCGTACCGGTATTCCATCTCCGAAGCGGTGGCGCGACCGGGTACCAGTCGCCGTCTCAGGCTGCGCCAGCCCCGCCCCATCAGCTCTCGCAGACGGAAGTAACCACGATTGACGTGCCGCAGGAAGGTCCGGGTCAGCCAGCGGCGTAGCGTACGATGATCGTTGTTGGCCGACAGAAGGAAAAGGATCCCCAGTATGGCGAACACAATATTGGCGATCCAGACCCCGAAGCCGATGGGGAAAAGACCGTAGTGGACACCCGCCTTCCAGGAATAGGCGAAGATCAGATAGTACAGAAAAACCACGAAAAGGGAGATGACGAAGCCCGATGAGCGACCGCCGCGGCGGGTGCTGAGACCGAGGGGCACCGCCAGGATCCCGAAGACCAGGCAGGCGAAGGGCAGGGCCAGGCGGCGGTGATACTCCAGCGCCAGATTGTTGCGCCGATCGCTGTCGTCATCGGGGGACAGTGTGTCCAATTCCCCGGCCAGTTCGGCCATGGTCTTTTCCCGATTTCGCTTGGGGACCTGTTCCAGGGGAGTCAGATTGAGATTTTTCAGCGGAATGTCCAGGGAACCGAAATAGGTGATGGCATCGGACGACGGGTCCTCCATCCCTACCGTATAGATAACCCCTTCTTCCAGGTGCAGCTGCAACAGTTCCCGGGAGGGATGGATGAAGATGTTGCCCCGCTGCGCAAGATAGACTTTCTGTTGGGCGCCACCGCCGTTCTCCACCAGAAAGATGCCCTTCCAGGTTTCGGTACCGCGATCGATGTCATTGACATAAAAGATGAAATCCCGAAAACGTTCGTTGAAGACCCGGGGCTGGATCTCCGTCGTCAGTTGGGAAATGGCTACGTCATACTGCAACTCCCGGAAATAATTGTTGGCCCGGGGGGCCAGGTGGGTGGTCAACAGCAAAGTGACGCCGAACATGAGTGTGGCGATGACGATAACCGGCCCGACCAGCCGCAGGATACTGACACCACAGGCCTTGAGGGATACGATCTCGCTGTCGGAACTGAGACGGCTGTAACAGGAGATCACGCCGATGAGCAGAGCGATGGGAAGAGTGAAAAACAGCACATTGGCCAGGACGATGAGGAGCACCTGGATAAACGCCGTGAAGGAGGTGCCGGAAGTGATGAGCAGTTGGGCAAAGCGCTGAAATTCCCTGGAAAAGGCGATGAATGTGAGCACCACCAGGGCGATGGCGATGGTGGGGAGGCTCTCCTTGTATATCAGCTGATGGATTTTCTTCATCTAACCCTGAGTGTGGCAGCGATTGGCTTGAAATTGTAGCACACCCGAGGGTCAAAATCACCTGTGGAATGGAAGTCCGTCCCGTAAATTGATCCCTGGTGGTGACGCCCGAAACGCCGTCTGACGGGAGCGGTCAGTTGCCCGCCAGCAGGTTGGCGATGGCCTGAAGGTCGGTCGCATCCACGGTCTGGTCCTGGTTCAGGTCGGCATTCCGGTGGCCGACGACGCTCAGGGTCAGCAACCCGTTGGCATGACAGGTAGCCAACACCAGATCATGCACCGTGCATGACCCGTCACAATCGGCGTCGCCGGTCTGCAATGGCGGCCAGGCACTGGAGGTGATTTCCATGAACGTGCGCTGGCCGGCGGAATACTCGCTGGCCTTCAGTCCGGTGGCGGTCAGGGAATCGTTGACCAGCATCATCCCGTAATTGGGCAGGCTGGCATCCGTCCATTGCTGGACGATACCGGTGACGTCGATCAGGGGATAAAACTCATGATCAATGCCCTGTACCAGTTCCGTCGCTCCCAGCCATTCGTCGTAATCGCCCCCCGGTGTCGACCAGGCAGTGCCGGCCTGGGCCGAGTTCCAGGAGACGCCGGTTTCCGTCCAGGGGCTGCTGATGCGGTAAAGATCCAGGTACTGGTCGGGCTGCCAGCCGCTCTGGTTCCAGCCATAGAAGCCGATGACGGCTTCCTGGATGTATTGACCGGATAGGGCTGCGGGAAAGTTGAATTTGACGGCATAGCGGGTGAACACCGCGGCCCAGTTGGTGCTGCCGTAATTGGTGTCGGGCGCATTCGGTTCCAGGAAGGCGTCGTCCACTTCCGTGGTACTTTCGAGACGGATGAACTGCGTTTCCTGGGGCATATAGACGGACGCCTCATTGGACCAGGCCGACACGCCGAAATCGTTCACGGCTCGGACACGATAAGTATATGTGTGCAGCGGTGCGGGTGAGGGGTCAGGATAAGCGGCCGTGTCGGGCGCTATTGTATCGGACAGAACCGTGTATGATCCGTCATCGACTTTCCGCTCCAGGGTGAACGATTCCTCGTTGGTACTCTGATCCGTCCAGGAAACAAGGATATCGCCTGCGCTGACCACGGCCGCCAGATCGACCGGCGCGGCCGGCGGATCCGCGGCGATGACGGCCGTCGCCACATTGGATGGCGCTGAATCGCAGGGGGTGCCACTGCCGTCGTCCGCGCGGTGCGCCACCACCCGATAGCGATAGGTGGCGGAGGTCAATCCGCTGTCCAGGTAATACCCGGTGTCGGCCGTTACCCAGGCATACGCGTTGTTCCAGACACCGTCATTGACCTGCCGCTGGATGTAAAACCCGTCTTCATTGGGGTCCGAGGCATTGTCGGTCCAGTAAAGCTCCACCTGGCCCAGCAGCGAATCCGGCGTGGCGCTCAGGCCGGTGGGGCAGGGGACACATTCATTACCGTCCCAGCCGGCCAGGCGGGCGAACAGCCACCAGGCCGCTCTTCCTTTCAGCACACAGTTGAGGTTTGCCTCGGCCGGGCTGTCGGAATGGGCACAGCCGCTGCAGCCGGAAGTGAGATCGGCCAGCTCCGAACCGGGATAGGCGGCGATCCATTCCACCGCCCAATTGCCGCCATCATAGTCGAGGTTGTCTTCGAGACCCAGATCCCAGTAATAGTAGCCATCCGGGTCATAGGCCTCCATATCGGCAAAATCGAACAGAATTCGGGAGTGGGTCAGGCAGTGCTGGCGAATGGTCTCGTTGTTATAGTGCACGTTACCGTTGCCGGTGGCAGGATCGTACTGCTGGTATTCGCTTTGTCCCTCGGCGTGGCCCGTCATGAAGACGAAGGCGACACCAGGATATTCGGCGATGAGTTTTTCCATGTTCTCGATGTATCGGGCGGCGTTATGGCCGTTGATGCTGCACCAGGACCAGATGATCACGTTGATGTGGCTGTTGGCCGGATTATCCAGCAGTGCCCGGGTGGCCACCACCCATGGCGTGTCACCGTTCTCGTCCACCCAGTCCCCCTGACTCAGATCGGCACAGCCGGGGATGCCGTAGTCATCCAGATCCAGGGCGCCGGGCCGTGCGCCGCTGTCATCCCAATCGTACAAAGTCCCATAGGGCGCATAACCCCGCAAGCGGCTCATGCCGGTGATGAGCTGACTGCCGTGGGATGTGTGCTGGTAGGCGATATGCAGATTGTCCTTGGCCTGGGTTATCCACTCCGACGGGATCTGGGACAAATCGGTATGCGGGTGACCGACCACAAATCCCTGGGCGAGAGTCAACGGACAGAATAACAGCATCCATACAGCCGCGGCAAACCATCGCATCAAAACCTCCTCAAAACGGTTGCGGCGTGAAATAAGGCGTGTCCGTCACCCCTGACAGACCACGAATCGGGAATTGCAAAATGTTAAACTAATGCAACAATTGTGCCAAATATATGTCAAATTGCTCGCCCCTTGAATCGCTTGCCGTTACAGGACGCTGGCCATCCCCACGGCGGCATATACTGACACAAAATGTTACGGCCATGGCCACAGAATGTCATATGACTGCTGGATTGAGGTTTGCCTATTTCGGTGTGGGGCGCAGAATGAAAGCGCCGACGGTTCGCCCCAACGGGGCGGCGATGGTGATTCTATCGGACCACAGGCTCTCGTCATGATTAACACCGGCTGGAACCTTCTGGTCACCGGACTGCCGGGTTGCGGCAAGACCACCCTGCTGGAGGAGTGCCGCCGCCGGCTGGCGCGGTGGCATCCCCGCGGTTTCCTGACCCATGAAATACGACAGTCGGGCATCCGGCAGGGTTTCGAGCTGATCTCCATTCCCGAAGGGCGCAGTGCCGTTCTGGCTCATGTGGATATCCGGGGTCCGCGGCAGGTAGGGAGATATGGAGTGGATCTACCGGCATTCGAGAATTTCCTGCGCGTTCTTGACTGGGATATGGATCCGACCCGACCGCTCATCATCGACGAGATCGGCAAAATGGAATGCATGTCATCGCTATTCAGGCATCTGGTGCAGGCGAGCCTGGCCGCCCCCACTCCCGTGCTGGGCAGCCTGGCCCGGCATGGCCAAGGATTCATCCGTCAGATCCGGAGTCGTCCGGATATCAACGTGATGGAGATCACTCCGGCCAACCGGAACAAATTGGTGCGGGGCATCGTCACCCAGGCCGAGGGACACTTGCACGTATCCCTCCGGAACATTTCCCGAAGAAAAGTCCTTTAGTCACAAGATGTAATCCGTTGCGGAACGCCGGCCGACCTTGAACCGTAACCGCTTGCCTGGACGGCGGTGGTGCGCCCGGGAAGTCATCGGACAGCCAGGGGGTGTAAATTGGGTGTAAATCAGGCAGAGCCATGCGAATCAACGTTCAGGGAAGGGGTCATGGTGATGGAAAGACGCCCGGTGCGGCCGGCCAAGGCGGTCCAGCGCATGCAGAACGAAAAACCGGCGCCGCCCGGATGACGGCTCTGCCGCCGTTCCGGACGACGCCGGTCACATCATTGCGGCGCGTTCCTATTGAGCCGCGCCGTCCGGATCAGAACGGAAAAAATGGATCACAATGCCTTTTTCCGTGTGGACGAAAAGGCCCTGGTCGATGGAATGGGTCTGGTCCATTTTCACGTCCAGCTGCCATGGATCGGACGGTGAAGAGGCGAAACAGCGGATATCGAACTCTTCTTCGCCCGAGTAGGCCGCGTGGCAATCATAAAAATGGCCTACGCCCGTAAAAACCGATTTCTTCCCATCCTTGTTCACGGTGAGTACATATTTTCCGGAACAACTGCAGATGGTGAGCACGCACTGGCCGTAGTCATCCTCGATGATGATGTCCGGGTCGCACACCGGCAGAATGATGACGTAGCCCAGATCGAAGCAGACGTCGCCTTCGGTGACCACCGCCATGGCCCAGGGGAAAATGCCGGGCATGTCGTATTCATGAGTGACATGGGCCCCCATGCCCATGGCTCCGTCACCGAAAGACCAGACCACTTCGGAAAATTCGCTGCCGGAGACGTCCGTGTCAATATGGAATTTGACTGTCCGGCCTTCGTACGTCATGAACGGTTGGGCGTAGCCGCTGCACAATAGATCATCGGGAATTTCGGCCATCCGCAGCAATTGCCAGCCGCCGGCCGGTTCCAGTTGTTTAAAGGGCGGAGCAGGCGGCGTGTAGGGCACCACCAGGTTCATGGCATTGGCCGTCCCGATAAAGAGTCCGTCTTCGTCGGAGAGCATGGTGCGAATGCCGTAATTGAGCGGATTGCCCAGGCCGGAGATATTTTCCGGCTTGGCCGCCAGAGTTTTGGATGAGATCCGGAACAGATCGGCGCCGAAAGGAGTCGTCGGAATTTTCAGTGCATCGTGGGGCACGGGACCGAATTTCAGGTTCAGAACCGTATCGATGACGTCATACAGCATATAGCTCCAGTCAAATGTGCCGATGTAGAGCTGGTTGTTGTAGACGCTCATCGCCCAGGTGTACGCGTTGAAGAAATTGTCGAACCCCGAAAAACCGTGCATGGGATGACGGTCATACTCATGCATGTTGTTGGGCTGGATACTCCAGCCCTGGTGAGGATCATAGGCCGGCAGGTAGGGCATGCCATACGCCAGCTTGATATGCTGATATTTGTCGGGGTCACCGAAATCCTTGCCCACGAAGAGCGCCGTGTTGCGCCAGGTTCCCAGTAACGCCAGCAGGGCGTCGTCCAGCGTCGAGAGCTCGACGCCGTAGGCCTGCAGATACCCCAGGAAGCCGGTCATGGGCACGTGCATGGTGCCCCAGTACAGCCGCCCCTGAAAAGATGCCAGCGCACCGCCACCGTAGGTGCGGGCCACCACCGGATCCGGCTCGTAGTCATCGACTTGCCATACTTTCTCCCAGCCCGTGGCGTGGGCGGCGGTCAGGCCGCCGGCGGGGATGGGCGGGCTCATGTAGAGGCCGGCCAGATTGGATTCGGTGATGACATCGACATTCGGCCAGGTGGTCACGAAGAGTCGGCCTTCGTGAAGCGCCATGTTGGCGGCATCCGTGTCCAGAATGCCGACCACTTCGAAATCGAAAAGGGTGACGAAGTTTTCCAGAAAGCGGCCGTTATGGAACTTGGGCATCTCACCGGTCCAGCGGAGCACATGCCCGCCGCCGCCGGTGCAGCTGACCCCCAGGTACATGACGCCGTCGATGGTGGCAATATTCCGGATATTGTTGTAACCGGGGAGGTTGATGGCCGATAAGAACATGCCGCTGGCAGCGTCGAATGCGAAGATGTTGACGCCGTCGATCATGCTGGGCCCGGTCAGGAAAACGAGATCGCCGAGGGAACCGGCGGCGCGCAACCCAACGGTGGTGAGCAGCAACAGCTGGTGGGAAAAGGGGATCTGAAGAGTTTTCTCCTCCACGGTCATGGTGGCGAGATCATACATGAAGATACGCGGCGGACGCCAATCCGTCGGATAGCCGGGCGGAAACGGCGGACTGGGGAGGAAAAACTGGCTGGCCGTAAATTCACACACCCATGAGTTGGTCTGGATCGGCGGCAACATCATGCCCAGGCCCAGCATCTCGCCCAACACCATGCAGGGAGTGTTGCTCATGGTGCCGTACCAAATCTGGCTCCCTGTTTTGGTCATGCCCCAGATATAGGCGTCATTGACTTTGGGCTGGCTGCCCGGCGGGCAGGGGAGCATAAGATTGAGATCGTACTGGTTATTTGGATTGCCGATTCCAAAAAAACATTCATCGGGCCTGGCCTGCGCCAGCAACTGCCAGTACAGCCAGTGCCCCTTGTCGGCTTTGTCGGCCTTGTTGTCGGTATAATAATCCAGCCAGAAATTCTCGAGCTCTTCGCGGGTCATATCCCCGAAGAGAGGACCTGCCAACATCAGGCAGAGGACGAGTGGGACAATCAGGGTCCGGTATTGCAAGACACACCTCCCGATAAATATATTTCATTCGCTCCAATTCAATCGTTGACAAAAGAGCCGACGAGAGCGCAGCACACAGTTTGCTGGAGGAAAATCGCGTCCTTCTTAGCGTTGCGTCAGGTCTGTCCTAAAGCCGATGTAAAATAAAGTATTTCTCACCACCATTCTATGACATGGAGGATTGGTTTGGCAATGAAATTAATGTTCATTTTTCGTGGCAATAATGTTGAATATGACGTTTCACCGGGCAGGGAAACGTCTGGTTTCACAGATTGGACGAAAGACGGAAAACACGGCACACATCACGTCGGATAAGATATATTATGTCAACTAATATACGCTGGACCCACAAACCGGCGTGAATTTGCATGCTCTGAACGGTGCCGGTTCATCGGAGTGTCGTGAATGCAGCGATACAAATAAATCTTTGCAATTTTCAATTTCATGGACTATATTTATTCGTTATTTTAATCCTAACCCTTCTGGCAAAGGAATTATCCATGCCCCATATTCCTCTTAAATATGCGCCGCGGCTGATCTGGAACGGTACGCGCAATTTTTTTTCCAGCCGGCCGCTCATCGTTTCTTTCGAGACTACTCTGGCCTGCAACGCCAACTGTGTCCATTGTGATATCGGCGGGCCCATCCCCAACGAAACCCGCATTCCTCCGGAAGCCTATCGCCGCTATATCGACGAATTTCGCCCGGTGGTCGTCCAATTGTCCGGCGGCGAACCGCTCCTGCGGGCCGATATACTGGACATTGTCCGCAACATAAAGATCAATCCTTACAATCCATACACCATCCTCGTCACCAATGGCTGGCTCCTGACCCGGGAACGCTACCTCGCCTTGCGCGCGGCAGGCGTAAACCAGTTCTCGGTCTCCCTGGATTTCCCGGATGAACGGCATGATGAATTTCGCGTAATGAAGGGACTTTATGAACGATTAACTAAGCAAATACCTGAGATTGCTGAGGTGGCTGAGGGGGACGTCGTATTGAATACGGCCATCACATCCCGCAACGTGCGCGAAATACCGGCCATCATTGAAAACGCCCGTCGCTGGGGCGTTTGTCTCAGTTTCAGCGTGTACACCCCCTTGCGCACCGGCAATCATGAATTGACTGTCCATACGGATGAGGACATCGAATTTTTGGCGGAAATTTTCGAACACTGCAAGAAGAAAAGAGGGATATATTCTTCCGTTGTCAATTCCGGTTACAACCTGGACGGACTGCTCAAATTCGTTCGCTACGGGGAAATGCCCAACTGTTCGGCCGGCAAGAGGTTTCTGGTGGTCCGGCCCGATGGTTTGCTGAATCCCTGTTCGCTGCAACGGATCCAGTTCGAAAACCAGGCGGACATGATCCGGGATTTCAGTTCACGAAACACGTGCGGCGGCTGTTATGTGTCCATCCGCTCCTATGTAGAGATCTCCTTCCCCAAATTGTTCTGGGAAAATGTCTCCATGCGTGTCCTGAACCACCGTCGATCTTCCGTGGCGCCATCCGCCGGAGAATAGGCCGTTTCATTTTTTTTGGCGTCTCCCTTCCGTTTTCTTTCATCAAACACCTGAACAACCCATATATTGCAGAGGAGGATGTGCATGGAAGCCAAGGTCGTCTGGAACGAGGGGATGTCCTTCGAAAGTCATCAGAACAACCATTCTTTTTTCATTGACGCTGAAGCCCGCTTCGGTGGACAGGACAAGGGACCGCGTCCCAAGACCCTGGTCCTTTCCGGCCTGGCCGGCTGCACGGCCATGGATGTCATCAGTATCCTCAACAAGATGAAGATTACGCCGGAATCCTTCGCGGTCAAGGTGGAGGCCGATCTGACCGAGGAACATCCCAAGGTGTTCAGCCGGATTCACCTCACCTATATCTTCCGGGGCGCCGGGCTGCCACAGGACAAGCTGGAGAAGGCCGTCAATCTGTCCCAGGACAAATATTGCGGCGTTTCGGCCATGCTGTCCAAGGTATGTCCCCTGACCTATGAAATCGTGAATGACTCCGCCTGAGCCCCTCCTCGCCGTTCGTGTTCCCGGTCCTTCACCCGCCCCGTCGCGGCCGCGCCGCGTTCAGTCCCCTGCCCCGAGACGGACGGGCGGGCAAGATCCGCGGCCTATTCAAAAACCGCGATGCTGATGGGATCGGGAATAAACGTGCAGAGGAAAATGAGAAGCGCCACCACCGCCAGTAACCGGCGGGTGCGGCCCACGGGCAATGTGTCATACAGCGTGGGCGGATGCCGCAGGCGCAGCACGAGAAGGATCAGGGCGAACAACAGATAGCTGGGAAAAAAGATGACGGAATTCAGGGTCAGGACGGCGAAGAAGATATACGACACCAGCCGGTGACCGCGGGGACCGAAAACGGCATACACGATATGTCCGCCGTCCAGCTGGCCGATGGGCAACAGGTTCAGGCTGGTGGCCACAAAGCCGAAAAAGGCCGCCCAGCCAAGCGGATGCAGGGCCATACCCGCGGCATCCGCAGTTCCGGACAAAACGAGCTTATCCGCCAGGTATGTCAGCAGATTATCGCCGAACACCAGCACCATGCCCCTGAATTCCACGACCCGGGGCGCGCTCAGAAAAATTCCTGCCACAAAGACGGGAATGGCGGCGATCATACCCGCCAGGGGACCACCGATGCCCACATCGAACAGCTGACGGCGATTGCGGAATGGTTGCTTGATTTTGATCACCGCACCCAGCGTGCCGAATGACAGAATGTAGGGTCCGGCCGGAAACGGGATGGGAAACGGCGGCGTGGAATGAAGACGATAGCGGCGGCAAACGAGAAAATGCCCCATTTCATGACTGAGCAGAATGAACAGGATGCCACAGGCATACGGCAATCCGCGCAGCAGCAGCGCGGGGTGATGCCAGATGTCCATTTCCGTGATCTGAATGCCGGTGGTGGCATAGCGAAATTCCATATCCCAGAAAACACCGGCCATGGTTGCGGTGAAAATGGTGACCAGCAACAAGACACCGGCGCGGATGATGTTTTTCTTCTCACGCTGAAAATAAGAAACGGGCGGGTATGCGGTCAGTTCAAATGGGGGGCCTTCTACTTCCGGTGAAGGAAACGGGCCAGGCTCTTCTCTCAAGCGGTGGTGCCTTCGCTGTCGGGCTACTGGATATGATCGGATGAAAGATTCTTGCCTGGTTTGAAACGGACCGTTTTTCCCAAGGGGATTTCGACTTCCTCGCCGGTTTTGGGATTCCGGCCGATGCCGGTCTTCCGATTCTTGACGATCAGGACCCCAAACCCCCGCAGCTCAATCCGCTCCCCTTCTTTGAGCGACTCCTTCATGGCATCGAAGAAGGCATTGACCACTTCCGCGGCCTTGACTTTCGTGACCCCCAGACGATCGGCGACTCTCTGAATAATGTCCTGCTTGATCACGCTTCAAACCTCCACAAGATATGCTGAGTATTGTTTATACAATTAACATAAAGAGAAATGGGAAATCAATAGAAAAAATCGGAAATCTTTTCATCTTGAATTATTTAGACAGGAATGTTACACTCACCCGTCTCTTCAGGCCGTGGCGGAGGTTTCCTGTATATGACTGACGTCTATCCCTTTAACGAAATCGAAACAAAATGGCAAAAACAGTGGGAAAATGACGATCTGTATCGCTCCGCCGATTTCTCCGGCCGAAAATACTATGTGCTGGAAATGCTGCCCTACCCTTCGGGCAAGTTGCACATGGGACACGTTCGGAATTACAGCATCGGCGACGCCCTGGCCCGTTACCAGCGGATGAAGGGCTTTAATGTCCTGCACCCCATCGGCTGGGACGCCTTCGGTTTGCCTGCCGAAAACGCGGCCATCAAACACGGCATCCACCCCGAGAAATGGACGCTGGACAACATCGCCTACATGAAAACCCAGATGCGCCGCCTGGGATTCAGCTATGACTGGGCACGGGAACTGGCCACCTGCCTGCCCGACTATTACCGCTGGAACCAGTGGTTTTTTGTCAAGATGTTCGAACGCGACCTGGTTTACAAGAAGACGGCCATGGTCAACTGGTGCGATGCCTGTCAGACGGTACTGGCCAATGAACAGGTCGTCGACGGCGGCTGCTGGCGCGACGGGACGCCCGTCATCCAGAAGCAGCTCAGCCAGTGGTACGTGCGCATCACCCGCTATGCGGAGGAGTTGCTGACAGACCTGGCGGATCTGGAGGCATGGCCGGAACGGGTGCGCATCGCCCAGGCCAACTGGATCGGTCGCTCCCATGGGGCCAACGTTTTTTTTCCGGTGGCCGGGAGCGGGCAGCAAATCGAGATCTTTACAACACGTCTCGATACCATCTATGGTGCGAACGCGGTCTTTCTCTCCCCGGCTCATCCGCTGGTGGAGCGTCTGTTGGATGATCATCCCCGCAAGGCGGAACTTGCCCGCCAGATCGACCGCATGACCAACCGGGTCATGGCCGATCGGACCTACCAGGACACCACCAAGGAAGGCATCTTCCTGGAGAAATACGCCGTCAATCCCTTCAGCGGGGAGAAATTGCCCATCTGGGTCGCCAATTTCATCCTCATGGGATATGGCACGGGCGCCATTATGGCCGTCCCCGCCCACGACGAACGGGATCATGAATTTTCCCGCAAATATCGGCTGCCCATTCGTCCGGTCATCGAGCCGTCCCCCGATCAGGCGGCCGCGACGGACTGCGACAAGATATTCACCGGGTATGGCCGCCTTATTCATTCCGGTCCGTGGAGCGGCCTGGATTCCGCCACTGCCATGGCCCGTATGGCCGAGCATGCGGCCACTCAAGGTTTCGGCGGGGCCACAGTGTCCTACCGCATCCGCGACTGGGGCATCTCCCGCCAGCGCTATTGGGGCACGCCCATCCCCATAATCTATTGCGACGACTGTGGCACCGTGCCCGTGCCCGTCGATGAATTGCCGGTCCTCCTGCCGCCGCTGCAAAAAATCGATTACCGCGGCGGGTCGCCCCTGCTCAATATCGAAGAATTCGTCCAGGTGCCGTGCCCGCGCTGCCGGCGAGCGGCGCGGCGGGAGACGGATACCATGGATACGTTCGTCGATTCATCCTGGTATTATTTGCGTTACACGGATGCCCGCCTAGCCGATGAGCCGGTGGATCGGGAAAAGATCCGCTACTGGTTTCCGGTGGATATATACATCGGTGGCATCGAGCACGCCACCGGCCATCTCATCTACACCCGCTTCTGGTGGAAGATGATGCGCGATCTCGGCCTGGTGACGGGCGCGGAACCCGTCCGCCGCCTCCTGACCCAGGGCATGGTGATCAAGGACGGCGCAAAAATGAGCAAATCCCTGGGCAATATCGTGGATCCGGATGCCATCATCGAGGAGTTCGGCGCCGATACCACCCGTCTGTTCATCCTGTTCGCCTCCCCGCCGGAAAAGGATCTGGACTGGAGCGGCACGGATATCAAGGGCTGCTTCCGCTTCCTCAATCGCCTTTACCGCATCGTCAGCCGTCAGCGGCCATGGATCGCCGCCCCGCCGCAAGCCGCTCCGGAGACCGGCCAGCTGGATCATCGGCAGTTGACCCTGCTGCGCAAGACGCATCGCACCATCCACAAGGTCACCGGCGATATTGAGAACCGGCTGCAGTTCAACACAGCCATCGCCGCGGCGATGGAATTGCTGAACGAGATGTATGCCTTTGAGGCGGTCGGCCTCACCGGCGCCCACGATGAGTGGGTGTTCCGGCTGTCCGCCGAACGCCTGCTGCTGCTGGTGGCCCCGTTCGCGCCGCATATCGCCGAAGAGCTCTGGCACATGATCGGGCAGAGCGGGTCCGTCCTGCGGGCCGACTGGCCGAAGGCCGAGGCGTCATTTCTGACGGAGGAGGCGGCCCTCGTGGAGATCCCGGTCATGCTCAACGGCAAATTGCGCGACCGCATTCAGCTGCCACTGGAGTCGGCAGAGTCTCACGCCGTGAGCGCCGCGTCGGCCTTGCCGAAAATCCGGAAACTTCTGCAGGGAAAACGCATCGTTAAAACCGTATACGTTCCCGGCAAAATCATCAACTTCATCGTGAAATAACTATGCGACTATATCATCTCCCGCTCGTCCTGATGGTCATTCTTTTGCACGGTGCATGCGGCTACCGCATGTCTGCCCGCTATGGCGCCCTGCCCGGGCATATCACCACCATCGCCGTCCCCTCCTTCGATAACAAGACCATGAACTTCGCGCTGTCCGCCCCCCTTACCCAGGCGGTCAAACGGGAATTCATCGAACGTTCCGCCTGCCGAATCGCCAGTGACGAGGCGGAAGCCGACGCCGTCCTGCAGGGCACCATAACCGGTTATTCCGTAACCCCCATCGCCATCAAGCGGCAAAACGTCGGCACGTCTTTTCTCATCACCCTGCGGGTGAAAATCCTGTTCTCCGACCGCCGTGAAAACCGGGTGATTTACTCGAACCCGTCGTTTATCCTGCGGGAGGAGTATATTCTGTCCGAGCGGAATATCGATTTTTATGTCGAAGAGGGACCGGCCATCGAACGGGCGGCCCAGGCCTTCGCCGACCGACTGGTGACCACCATTCTGGAAGATTTTTGATCATGCCCGCCAGCATGTCGAATTACTGGACATTTGAAAACAAGCTCCGCAAGGGACGACCGGAGCCATGCCTGTCCTTTTTTGGCGAGGAGGCCTACCTGCATCGACGGGCCATCGAGCTGCTCAAAAAAGTGGTTCTCAACGACCAGGTGGATTGTTTCAATTACACCCTGGCCTATGCGGAGGATGTGGATCTGGCGGAATTCCTGGCTCAATCACGCACGGCGTCCATGCTGGCCGGCCCCAAGCTCATGATCCTGCGCCGGAGTGAAAAAATTGGCACCAAGTCCTTACCGGCCCTGGATTACTTTCTGAAACAGCCACCGGGAAAAAATTTCGTTCTGTTCGATTTTTCTCCGGATCTCGAGCTGTGGCGAATGAAAAGTTCAGGCGGCGCGTTCCAGAAAATCTTCAAGCTGATGCAGCAGCATACAGACGCGTTCGAGTTCGAACGGTTCCGGCAGCCCCAGCACCTGCTCCAGTTTCTGCAGAACCAGGCGCGGGAAGCCCATGTTCATTTCGAGGATGAAGCCCTGAAATATCTCATCGATCGCCTCGGCGGCGACCTGGAATTGATCGTCCAGGAAATGGAAAAGGCCTGGATCCGGGTGGGTGCCCAGGGACAGGTCCGGCAAAGGGATCTGGAGCACCTCATCGGACGACACCCCTATGCCACCATCTTCGATCTCATTCACGCCCTGGCCCGGCGCGATGCCCGTCAGGCGATACAACGGCTTGAGGTGATGTTGGGCCAGGGGGAACCGCACCTGCTCATTCTGACCATGCTGACACGTTTTTTCCGTCAGGCCGTCCTCTACAAGAGTTTGGTCCGCCAGGGCAAGCCCCTCAACGAGATCAAGGCGACGATGAACATTCGCTTCGACAAGCAGCTGGAGGACCTTCGCCTCAGCCATCAAAACTATGGCCAGCAGGATCTGTGGGCATGCCTCCAGCGACTCGGTGATGCCGACCTGGCGTTCAAGAGCCGCCGGGTCAGCATCCGGACGCATCTCGAATATCTGTTATTCACGCTCTGCCGGACGGGGCAATAATCCCCCTATGAAGCACCAAAACCTGAGGGAACAGCTCAAGGCGGCGCTGCATTTCGCCACATTGGCGGATGCGGAGCGATCCCTGCGGACCATCCATGCCTTGCATGAGACGTGCCGCGCCGCTCACGACCGCACGGGGATGGAACTGTGCCGCCAGCGGATTCTGGACGGTAAAAAACGCGCCGGTTTCATCGCCCGCAATCCCAAGGTATCACCCCGCAAACAGGCGCAAAAAAAAGAGATCCACCTCTGGTTTTCCTTGTGGCTCGAGAATGCGGAGACATTTTTTGTCTGGCTGGAGCTGCGAAAGAAAACCGGCGCATTTCAGGATCTGTCGGCGGCCGAGGAATCGGTGGAATGATTTTCGGGTTGTGACGCGGCGGCAGAAATGCTAATTATATGGACAAGCAGAGGACAGCGGTCCATTTAACTGCCCAGACTAATTTTGCGGGACAGGGCGGCCAACCATGTATCCGAAGATTTATCTGAAACCCGGCAAGGAGAAACCGCTGACCGCCCATCATCACTGGGTGTTCTCGGGAGCCATCCTGAAGCGTGATCCCCAGATCGGCGCCGGCAGCATCGTGGACGTGTGTTCGTCCGACCACAAATATCTGGGCACCGGATATTTCAATGACAAGACATCCATCTCCGTCCGCATGCTGACGTTCGAACCCACGGCCATCGACGGCAACTTCCTGTGGAACAGGATATACCGGGCCTGGCAATTCCGTCAGAAACTGTTTGCCGATTCAGACACCGATGCTTTCCGGGTCGTTTTCTCCGAAGGGGATTTCCTGCCGGGGCTCATCGTCGACAAGTACGGTCCAGGCCTGGTGCTGCAGATTCAGACCCTCGGCATCGACGGTTTCCGCGCCCAGCTGGTGGAACTGCTGCAGGTAATGATGCGGCCCGACTTCATTCATGAGCGGAGTGAAGGGACGGCCCGGATGGAGGAGGGGCTGACGGACGTGAACCGCACCTTGTGGGGAACGCTGCCGGATGGTCCCGTCACTGTTCGGGAGAACGGCGTGACGTTCGCCGTGGATGTGGTCCGGGGGCAGAAGAGCGGCTTCTTCCTCGACCAGCGCGAAAACCGTCAGCTGATCGGCCGCCTGGCCGCCGGAAAAACCGTGCTGAACTGCTTCGGGTACACGGCCGGTTTCGCCGTGTATGCCGCCCTGGGTGGCGCCACCCGGACGGTGACCGTCGATCTCTCGGAACCGGCCCTGGAACTGGCCCGGGAGAATTTCCGCCGCAACGGTCTCGATCCCGGCCAGCATGAATTCGTGCAGGAGGACGTCTTCCAGTACCTGCGCCGGTGCCGCGACAAATTCGACATCGTGATCCTCGATCCGCCGGCCTTTGCCAAGAAACAGACCAATCTGGCGGCTGCGTTCCGTGGCTACAAGGATATCAATCTGCATGCCCTGAAATGCCTCCAGCCCGGCGGCTGGCTCCTCACCTGCTCCTGCTCCTATTATATGGACGTACCCCAGTTTCAGAAGATCCTGTTTCTGGCGGCCATGGATGCCGGTCGTGAGGTCCAGATCGTGGGCAAACATCCTCAGCCGCCCGATCATCCGCTGAACGTATTCCATCCGGAGAGCGAATATCTCAAATCATTCTTCTGCAAAGTGTACTGATGCTGGACCTGGCTGAAATCCGTCGCTATGCCCAAACCTATTTTGCCGAATCGACCGGCTGCCACGGCTGGGACCACACCGAACGGGTCCTGGCCCTGGCCCGCCGCATCGCTCGGGTGGAAGGTGCGGATCTGGCGGTGGTCAGCGCCGCCGCGTTACTCCATGATATCGGTCGCCGGGAGGAATCGGCCAGTAACGGCACCTGTTGCCATGCCGCCCGGGGCGCGGAAATCGCCTGTCAGTTCCTGTCGTCCCAGGCAGTGCCCCCGGAGATCATCCAGCGGATCGTACACTGCATCGCCGCCCACCGGTTCCGCAATTCCCTGGCGCCCGAATCCCTGGAAGCGCGGATTTTGTTCGACGCCGACAAACTCGACTCCATCGGTGCCGTCGGCATCGGGCGTGCTTTCCAGTTCGCCGGTGAAGTCGGCGCCCGTCTGCATGACCCGGCGGTGGATCCGGCGAATTCGCGGCCGTATTCCATGGAGGATACCGCCTACCGCGAATACCTCGTCAAGTTGCGTTATCTCAAGGACCGCATGCTCACCGCCACCGGCCGGCGGCTGGCCGCGGAGCGTTCGGCTTTCATGGATACATTCTTCACCCGGCTCAATGACGAGGTAGCCGGTGTTCGCTGAAGGTTCCCGGCTCTCTCCGGCCTGTCCCGAGACCGGCTGACCTGAACGGCTCCGGGAAGGACTCCGGCGGATCCCCATGGGTTAGATTATAACATTATGTATCTGATATTAACTTCCGAATATGAAAATATTTTCTTGCGATAAATTTCAGGCGCTGGATCCGCGAAAGCGATGGCTGTACCTGGCCTGGATAGTGGAGAACTGGCTGGCGCCGGCAACCCCTCCACCATCGGATTCCATGGCGGTCACGTGGGAGGAGCTGTTTCGTCGATATGTCGGCTGCCTGCCCCATAAGGAGAAGGAACAGTTCCATTGGCACGTTCTCCTGCAACCGGCCGGTGACGCACCGGCCTGGCGATCCGCCGCCACGCGCCTGCTCGATGAGGTGTATGCCGGGGCCGGTTATGACCGTGAAAACCTGCGCCATCTGTTCTCCGGTACCGCTATGGTGGCGCCTGCGTCCCGCCGGGTCCAGCCGTTGCGGGTCGTGGCCGACGGCATCCGCTCGCCATTCAACACCGGCTCCATCATCCGTTGCGCCGAAGCGGCGGGGGCCGAGGCCGTCTATCTGACCGGCTACACCCCCGGGCCGGCGCATCGCCGGGTGAGACGCAGCGCCATGTCCGCCGAAAACTATCTGGCGGTTCGCGAGATGACGGATTGCCTGGCCGCCCTGGAACAGTGCCGGAAACAAGGATACGTCCCCGTGGCGCTGGAGAAGACGGCGGCCAGCGTCGATTATGGCGCATTCCCCTTCCCTCGCCCGCTGGCGCTGGTGGTGGGGAATGAAGAGCTGGGTATCGCCCGGCCGGTGCTGGAGGCCTGCCGGCATGTCATCCACATCCCCATGCTGGGAGTGAAAGAATCGCTCAACGTGGCCCAGGCCTTGGCCGTGGTGCTGTTCGCCTGCATCCGTCACTGGCGGGAGGCCGGTCTTGTTTCCTATCCGGATCGGGAATGATCGCGCGCGATCCATTGATGCACCGCATTGCCAAGCTGTCGAATATTTATTACAATCATGCCTTCAGCCCGCTGATCGAGGAGCATTATGGATTCAAGAATCGTCTCGTTGGTGGTCGCCGAGTTCAGTCATCTGAAAACCTGGCAGATCGAAAACACCATCCTGTTGCTGGAGGGGGGAGACACCATCCCCTTCATCACCCGCTACCGCAAGGAGAAAACCGGCGAGCTGGACGAGGTGCAGATCCAGTCGATCCGGGACCGGTACCATTACCTGCTGGAACTGGAAGAACGCAAGCAGGCCATTCTCGAGTCCATCGACAAGCAGGGCAAGCTCACCGCCGAACTGGAACAGCGAATCCGCCAGTGCGACCGCAAGCAGGAACTGGAGGATCTTTATCTGCCCTATCGTCCCAAGCGCCGCACCCGCGGCATGATCGCCCGGGAAAAGGGACTCGAGCCCCTGGCCGAACGGATCCGCGACTACACTTCCTCCACCGCCGATGTGGCGGAGATCTGCCGTCCCTTCATCGATGCCGGGAAAGAGGTCGGCACCATTCAGGAAGCCCTCCAGGGAGCCAGTGATATCCTGGCCGAGGAAATCGCCGAGAATCCCGATTATCGAAAATTCGTCCGGAAGATATACGCCGCAAAGAGCCTGATTGTCTCTCAGGTAAAAAAGGAGCATGAGGACGAGCGGAGCAAATTCGAGATGTACTACCAGCACTCGGAACCGCTGGCCAAGGTCCCCTCCCATCGTTTTCTGGCCATGCGCCGCGGCGAAAAGGAGAACTACCTGACCCTGGACCTGCAGGGACCCGACGACCATATCCTGGGCGTGCTGGGCTCGTTCTGGATCCGTCATCCCGACTCCTTTTTCAGCCCCATGCTGCGCGATTGTCTGGCCGATGCCTTCCGGCGCCTGCTGCGCCCCTCCCTGATCACCGAATTGCTGACGGAGCAAAAGAACCAGGCGGAAGATGAGGCCATTCTCGTATTCGAAAAGAACCTGCGCAATTTGCTGCTGCAGCCGCCGGGCGGGGCGAAGGTGGTCATGGGCGTCGACCCCGGTTTCCGGACCGGCTGCAAGGTAGCCATCGTCGACGCTACCGGGAAATTTCAGACCCACACCACCATCTACCCGGTGGAGCCGTTTCACAAGAGCCAGGAAGCCACGGCGGAACTTTTGCTGCTTTTCAAAAGGCATGGCGTGGAGGTGGTGTCCATCGGCAACGGGACGGCCTCCCGGGAGACCCATACCTTTTTTGTGAGCATGCTGAAGGAACATGAAATGACGGACCAGATCCGGGTCTACGTGGTCAACGAGGCCGGAGCGTCCGTCTATTCCGCCTCGGAAGTGGCCCGGGAGGAGTTCCCCGATCTGGACTCGACCATCCGCGGCGCCATCTCCATCGCCCGTCGTTTTCAGGATCCCCTGTCCGAACTCGTCAAAATCGATCCCAAATCCATCGGCGTCGGCCAATATCAGCACGACGTCAATCAGCGCAAACTCAAGAGCAAACTGGGTGAAGTCGTCCAGTTCGTCGTCAACCGCGTGGGAGTGGAGTTGAACAGCGCCTCGTCTTCCCTGCTGGAATACGTCTCCGGCATATCGGCCGGCCTGGCACGGTCACTGGTGGCCTATCGCGATGAACAGGGGCCCTTCCCTTCCCGGCAGGCGCTGCGTGGTGTACCTCGTTTCGGCGACAAAACATTCGAGCAGGCCGCCGGCTTTTTACGTATCCGGGGCGCGGAAAATCCCCTGGACGGCTCGGCGGTGCATCCCGAACGGTATAACCTGGTGGAGCGGATGGCGGCCGACCTGGGAGTGAAAGTGACGGACCTGATGGAGAACCGGCCGCTCATCGGGCAGATACCCGTCGAACGCTATGTATCCGACGATGTGGGCCGTCCCACCCTGAACGACATCATCGAAGAGCTGGCCCGGCCCGGGCGCGATCCGCGCCAGGAACTGACCAGTTTCGAATTCGACAGTGATGTCAGCGAAATGACTGATCTCGCAGAAGGAATGGTGCTGAACGGGATTGTCACCAATGTGACCAATTTCGGCGCTTTCGTGGATATCGGCGTCCATCAGGACGGTCTGGTCCATGTGTCCAAGATGGGCCGGAAATATGTGAAGAATCCGTATGATGTCTGTTCGGTGGGCCAGCGGGTGTTGGTGAAGGTCATTCGGGTAGATCTGGACCGCAAACGCATCAGCCTGAGCCTGGAGGAGGTTCACCCATCGGAAGGGTGATCCGTGCCGCCGGCCGCTTCATCGTGAAATTCCCATCCGTCCAGCTTGCCGCGGCTCAACATCCGGTCACCGGTGGGGACGCCGGTTGGGCCGCCGCCCACCAGACACATATGGAACACGATGTGGCTGTCCTTGCGGACATGATCCAGCAGATCCCCTTTCTTGAAATAGCGGGGGATGCCCACCATGGCGTAAAACGGATCGATGCGCCGGATATCTTCGCCCCCCTCGTCATTCAGGATGTATTGCACCGGCGATATGAAGAAAACCTTGTGGGGATGGTCATTCTTTTCAAGGATGTTCCATACCCGGAAGCGGGTCTTTTGCAGATGGTATTCGCACCAGGCCGGGCGGGGATCGTCCTCCGGGCCGCTGAAGATCTCGAACCGGGCCGTCCGCAACACCCCGCTGGTCATGCTGTCGGGCAGAGCCAACGCGGGGTTGGGATTGCCCACATAGCCCTTGCGGTAGGCGAAAACCGCGCCGCCAAAAAGCAATCCGCCCACACCTGAAGCCAGGGCGAGACTTTTCCAGTTGTCCTTGAGCAATTTTTTCATCATCCTTCCCTCCTCTCGTCTTCACGGGCCGTGCCGGTCACCAGCTGACGGATGGAACGGCTACTGAAAAATTTGCTTGGGATGAAAAAACGAATCGGGAATGATATCTTCAAGCCGGGGAATCACTAGTCCGAGCAACGAATCCTTGATGGAGGGAATGTCGCCGTAGCGCTCGTCCACGGAGATCTTTTCAAGGCGATGCATGGGAAAAAAGGTCGTGGACAGCAATACCCACCCGGAGGTGGCCTCACTGCCATGGGTCATCCAATCTTCGACTGTACGCAGGTCAATGCCAGTGAGCCAAACACCGGCCGCCGAACTTTTTTGCAGAATGCCCCAATACTTTTCCCGCGGGTTCTGGAGGTGCACGATAACAAAAAGGTGACTGGAACTGTTCTCGATGCTGTTCATAGCCCGAATTATACCATAATCCCGGGAGGGGCCCGCGGCAAAGTATTTCTGCAGAAGGCTTGAAAATTGTTTACGGCTTTCGTAAACTCTTATGTCCGTCTTCGCATCCCTATAGGGGACAAGGTAAGGAGCATGAAACAGTACACCATCAAAACCACCGCCATCCTGCTGTTCGGCATCCTGCTGACGGCCATTCTGTCCGGTACTCCACAGGGTCGTTCCAATGATGATGAGAAAAAAAGCCGGCGCAAACCGGTGTTGATCCGCGACGACCAGACCCGGGCGCCCGTGGAAACGGAAGCGGAGACGTTCGAGCTGGATCCGGAAAAAGCACGGGAATACTTCGAAATCGGTGAATTCTATCTGAAGCGCAAGCACTACGATGCCGCCCTGATGCGCTTCCGCGATGCCATCAAATACGACCCCAAATTCCAGGAAGCCAAGTGGATGTTCATCCATACGCTGGCCGAGAAGGAGGACTGGGCCAACCTGGCCTCTTTTGCCCGGGCCTATCTGGAAACCGATGATATTCCCAAATTCGAGAAGCAGATTCGCGAAGCCTTGCAAAAAGCTGAAAAGAAACTTGTTGAAGCGAATCAAAACAAGTGACGAAGCGGATGTGCGCCGGCCCATCACAAACCAGAGGAACAAGATGAAGAAAATTATGCCCCTGTTTGCCATCATGATGTTGTTTGTCCTGCTGACGCCGGTCCGGGCGCAGGAACAGAATGCATTTCGTTTCCAGCTGGCAGAGGAAAAGGTGACGCTGTATCTCCAGGCGGCCGTCCCGGTGACATTTACCGCCCAAACCGATCCCGGCTACTACCTGTATCGCGACATGTTCGCCATTCGCCTGGAGCCAGCCCCCGGTCTCATGTTCGGTGAACCGAACTATGCCGAACCCAAAAAACACTACGACCAGATTCTGGAAGAAGAAAAAATGGTCTACACCGGCAGCAATGCTTTCTCTGTCCCGGTGACCGTCACAGCCACAGCTCCGTCCAGCGGTCAATTCACCATTCTGGTGGACTACCAGGGCTGTTCGCCGACGACCTGTTTTCTGCCGGAAACGCGTGAAATCACAGTCTCGTATGAAGTGTCCAGCGAACCTCCGCCGGAAGACCTGGCCACCGCTGTGTCTCCCGCCGCCGGCGCCCCCCCGGGCCCCGAAGCCGTGTCCGGGCGCCCTGACGAAGATCAGGGTTTTTGGGGGACTATCTCCTCCTTTTTCAGCAGCCTGGCCGACAAGGTCGACCAGAATCTCCAGGAGGGCAATTTCCTGCTGGCCTTCATCCTGATCTTCATCTTCGGCATCGGCACGAGTTTCACCCCGTGTGTCTATCCCGTCATCCCCATCACGGTGAGCATCTTCGGCGCCCGTGGTGCCGAGACCAAGCTCAAGGGATTCCTGCTCTCCTTCACCTACGCCCAGGGGATCGGCGTCATGTATGGCGGGCTGGGGCTGGCCGCCGCACTGGCCGGCACCCTCTTCGGGCAGCATATGAGCAATCCCTGGGTGGTGGGTGTGATCGCCCTGGTATTCATTCTTATGGGACTGTTCATGGCCGGCATCCTGCATTTCAACCTGCCCTCTTCCATGCAGACCAAGGCCTCCCAGGTGGGCGGCCGCGGCTATCTCGGTGCGTTTTCCATGGGACTGGTTTCGGGCGTCATCATGGCACCGTGTACCGGGCCGGTGCTGCTGGGCATCCTGACCTGGATCAGCACCACCCGGGATGTCATGCTCGGCTTCCTGCTCTGTTATGTCTACGCCATGGGGATCGGCCTGCTCTTCATCATCCTGGGCACATCCTCCACCCTCATTGCCCGACTGCCCAAATCGGGCGAGTGGATGGACATCGTCAAAGGCATTTTCGCCGTGGTCATGTTCCTGGCGGCGCTCTATTTTCTCAAGGATGTGTACCCCGTGCTGATGCTGCCGTTTCTGAGTCAGACGCTCCTGTTGATCATCGGCATTCTGCTGGTGATCGTGGGCCTTCTCCTCCGGGGACTCAAGGTGGACCTGACAGCAGGGGCCCGCCCCGCCGAGCGCTGGCGCAAATACGGCACCCTGTTCCTGCTCACTCTCGGTTTGTTCATGCTGCTCATCGGCTTCATCCGGGTGGACGTGGCCGGTGACTGGCGCACCGATCTCGATGAGGCCCTGGCCGCTGCCCGGGCGCAAGGAAAGCCGGCCATGGTGGATTTTACCGCCACCTGGTGTAACGAATGCAAGAAGCTGGAGCAAATCACTTTCAGCGATCCGCGCGTCCAGGAGGAATTCAAGCGTTTTGTCCTCATCAAGGTGGACATGACCCGCTCCTCGCCGCGCACTGAACAGCTGCAGGAGACTTACAATATCAAGGGTTTGCCCCTCATCGTGTTTCATGATGCACAGGGCCGCCTCCTGACCGAACCGCGGGTCGTGACCTTCGTCCAACCCGATGAATTTCTCGCCATCCTGCAGGACGTGAAGTGATCCGGCCGGATGACGGCTTCGGGCCGGCCACCGTTCAGCCGGAGATCCACGCCCGAAGCCGCGCCCGCGGCCCATGGATGTAAGCCCATGATTCCCATAGCTGAAGCCCAACGCATTCTCATGGAACTTGGCTACCGGATGCCGGTGCTGACCGTACCGCTTCATGACGCGGCCGGATACGCGCTGGCCGAGGATATTCGATCGGATGAGGATGTGCCGCCCTTCGACCGGGCCATGATGGATGGGTATGCCCTGCGGGCGTCCGCCATCGACGGATATCCGGCCCGGCTCCGGGTCACCGGTTTCATCCCTGCCGGCCAGGCATCCTCCATGGAAATCAGCCCCGACAGCGCCGCCAAAATCATGACCGGTGCACCTCTCCCGCCGGGCGCCGATGCCGTTCAAAAGATCGAGGTCTGCCGGGAAACCGGGGACGGTCATGTGGAGATTCTGGAGCCCCTTCCGCCCGGGCACAACGTGGCGGGCCGCGGTTCGGAATTTCCACGCCTCGCCGTCGCCCTTCGCCGCGGCCATCTGTTGCGTCCCTCCGACCTGGGCATCCTGGCCACCTTCGGCCAGGCCGAGGTCCCTGTCTTCTCAAAACCGCGTCTGGCCTTGCTGAACACCGGATCGGAACTGCTGGAGGTCCACGCTCCCCGACGTCCGGGTTTCATCCGCAATTCCAACCGCTACACCCTGGGCGCGTTTTACGCCGCGAACGGTTTCCCCTTGTCCGCCCGGGGAATCGTGCCGGATACCGAAGCCGACATCGCCTCAGCCCTGGCCGGGTGTGCCGGATTCGACCTCATTCTGCTGACCGGCGGCGTTTCCATGGGTGATTTGGACCTGGTCACCGGCACACTGGTCGCGGAAGGATTCACCATCGCGGTGGAAACCGTGGCCGTCAAACCGGGCAAACCGCTGGTGGTCGCTCATCGGGCAGCCCAGATGGTGATCGGCCTGGCCGGCAATCCCGTCTCCTCTCTCGTCCAGAGCGCGCTGTTCGTTCTGCCGCTCATCCGCAAGATGGCCGGCTGGACGCATTGCGACAACCCCACCCACCAGGCGGTCCTGCAAGAACCGGTCAAACACCGGCCGGACCGGACCTCCTATCGCCCGGGTCGCCTGGGCGTCGCCGAAGGCACCCTCACCTGCACGCCCCAGGCGGACAAAGGGAGCGCCGACCTTTTTGCCTACCGATCGGCCGATTGTCTGTACGCCATCCCCGCCGGTACACCCCGACTCAACGCCGGCGAACGGGTGCAGGTCATGCCTCTGCCCGGCTTCCATCCTGCGGTCGACAACCGCGAGCCGTAAGGCGCTTATCCGGAGTTGCCTGACGCGCCCGGATGACAAACTGACTGTTTACCTGGCTCGGGGCTTTTGTTACACTAGCCCCCACGCCGGTAAGGAGCGGGAATGAAGAAGCGGTTGATCATCCTGGCCAAAGTGCTGGTGACGACATTTCTGATCATCTATCTTTTCCAGACCAAAGGGATCGATCTGGAGCGATCATGGGATTTCATCCGTGATTCCCGCTGGGGATACATTCTCCTGGCCGGGCTGCTTCTGTTCGTCGGACAATTCATCTGCACCGCCCGCTGGTCCCGTATCCTCGAGCATCTGGGCATCCATCTCCGTCTCTGGCGGCTCTTCCAGTTCTACATGATCGGAATGTTCTTCTCGCTGTTCTTTCCGTCGGTCATCGGCGGCGATTTCGTGAAAATATACTATGTCAAGCGCGACACGGGAAAATCTCTTACCCTGGCCCTGGCCTCCATCTATCTGGAGCGGGCGGCCGGTTTCCTGGCCTTGCTCGTGTATGGAGTGGTCGGCGCGCTGATCTATCCCATCTCCTTGCGGCCCGATGATTTTCGACCGCTGGGTTGGCTGGGTGTCCGTGAATTGCCGCTCTGGACCCTGCCGGCCCTGCTGCTCCTGCTGTTCATACTGGCCAACTGGGTGTTGTTCGGCTCCCGTCTGTACAATTATGCCGTCAAACTGTTGAGCCTGATGAAGCTGGACCGCTTCGCCGAAAAGATCCTCCTCTTGCGTGATGCCATGACCTCTTTCCGTCACCATCCGGCGGCCCTGAATGTTCCGGTTTTACTCTCCTTCCTGAACATCGGCCTGGTCATCGTCATGAACTGGCTGGTCGCCCTGGCGCTGGACATCGATATCTCCATGATCGTGCTGGCGGCCATCGTATCCCTCATGACGGTGCTGGTCATGTTGCCCATCAGCATCAATGGCATCGGTTTGCGAGAGAACGCCTACGTCGTGCTGCTTTCCCTGGTGAACGTCGATCCCGACAAGAGCTTCGCCCTCTCGGTCATTGGTTTTGTCCTGATCATCCTGACGGGTCTGCCCGGCGGAGTCTGCTATTCCCTGCTGAAGAAGGAAATTCCGGTGGATTTGAAAGGTGATCTGATTCAGGAATCAGAGACGGTGTAAACGGAAGACCAATTTGACTTTGCGATCGCCGATCTGCACATTTCCCATCACCAGCATGGCCGATTCCATCACGCCGGGATGAAAACGCCCGCCCTCGAAATAGATGACCCCGGTCTTTGTCTCCCCCGCCTCCAGCGAGAAACCCGCCATCATCAATTCACTGAACGACGTGTCGAATGTTTCCAGGTCGCTCTCGGTATAGGAGTTGATCTCGTATTTCCGGAATACCGCCTCGCGCATTTCATCCAGACCGATGGGCGCCAGACGCCAGTGGTCGGTCTTGATTTCGATATGGGGCCACTTCCAGCGAACCGAATCCCGGCGGCTATTCTCTATCTGGACGAAAACCGGCACCACGCCGGCGTCGTACAGATCGGCATCGAAGAAATACAGGTTGCGGTCCTGTGACAGCGCGAAGGAACAGCGGATGCGCACCCCCGACTGCTCACCTGCAAACTCCCAGAACTCATGATGTTCCCTGATGTATTCCTGCAGACTGCGGGTGGACACCGGCTTGATATTCACACAACCGGTCAGGCTCAACAGGATCCAGATCACCGGAAGCAGAAAATACGGCTCAGGCTTCACTCTCCGTGGCATTCGCTTCCACCTCGTCATTCTCGGGATTGACGGTACGCGGCCAGAATTTGTGACGGATGGTGCCGGCGATACCTCCCAGGAAATAGGCCACGGACAGTATGAGCAGCATTTCGTGGGAAAAGAACCAGATTCCCGCGATGAACAGGGCGATCAGCACGATGTTCAGATGGGATTTGCCGTTACGCAAGGTCAGGCTCTTGAAGCTGACGTAACGCAGGGTGCTGACCATGCTGATCCCCAGCAGAAAACCGATCCCCAGCAACAGCGAGGGAAACATCGGCGAAGAGAACAGGGGCAGCTGTTTGTATTTGAAGGCGAAATGGGCGAACGCGGCGATAATTCCTGCGGCGGCCGGGATGGGCAGACCGATAAAGTGCTTCAGTTCCGACGACTGCACATTGAAACGGGCCAGGCGCATCACGCCGCAGATCAGAAAAATGAAACAGGCGATCCAACCGAAATGTTTGATCTGGCTGAGGCCCCAGCCCCAGAGCAGGAGCGCGGGGGCGAGGCCGAAAGAAATGGCATCGGCCAGGGAGTCCAGCTGGAGGCCGAATTGGCTGGTGGCGCCCATCAGGCGGGCGATCCGTCCGTCCAGGGCATCCAGTACGATGGCGATGCCAATGGCGATGGCCGCCCGGTCGAGATTGGCCATGGTGTTGGCCATATCCCCCGATATCCGGGCAATGCTGGCCGCCCAGATATAGGTGATGGCCGTGAAGCCGCAAAACATATTGCCGGTGGTCAGCAATGACGGCAGAATGTAAATGCCCCGCTGCGAGATCTTTCTTGTTTTGTTCATATCACTTTTCGTATGTAGCCAGAATAGAGCGGCCGGCCTTGACGCGTTCATCGAGCCGGACGACGGGAGTCATCTCCGGTGGCAGCCACAGATCCACCCGGGAGCCGAATTTGATCAGACCGATCCGCTCCCCTTTTTCGACAAGCTGACCGTCTTTTTTCCAGAACACGATCCGGCGCGCCAGAACGCCGGCCACCTGGGAGCAGCGGATCGAAAAGCGGTCGTTGCGGATAATGAACTCATTCCGCTCGTTTTCCAGCGTGGCCGAGTCATCGTAGGCCGGCTTGAACTTGCCTTTGAAATAGCGGTAGTCCCGGATCTCCCCGGCCATGGGTGCGCGGTTGACATGAACATCCAGCGGACTCATGAAAATGGAGACGAAATACCCGTCCATGGCGGAAGAATCGGATGACAAGGGCCGTAAAGCGACCACTTTTCCGTCCGCCGGGGAGACGATACAGTTGCCGGCGGGGATATCCCGGTGCGGATTGCGGAAAAAATTGAGGAAGAAGCCGAAAACGAGAGCTCCCGGCACGGCCGTGAAAGGACTGATCCAGATAACGGCCGCAACAGTGATCAGTACGGTGAGTACAAGATAAGGGATGGCGTCTTTCAGAATCATGATCCGTCCGGGGTCAAACCTGCTGTCGCTGCTCGTACTCGATGGCCATTTGCAGCATGCGGTCTTTCAGGGCCAGCTTTTTCTTTTTGAGCTCGACTTCACGCAACTGATCCTCAGGTGTGAGATATTTACGTCTCATGAGTTCCTTGAGCAGCGTGTCATATTCCCGGTGCTGCTGTTCCAGTTCGCGAAATTCTGCGTTTTCAGCGATCAGCCGAGCTCGGGTCTCTTCAAAGCTCATGGTCACCTCCCTTCGTCATACTATTTTTCCATAAATTAGAAAGATTTGCAGCAATATATTTTCCGATTTTACCTTCTGCCGGCCGGCTTTTTTCGTCAGGCGGGAGTACCTCAAACACATCATTTTGTTTCACAATGTGAGAAAAGAGGGTATAATTACATATTTATACGAATTTTTTACAAATACTGTTTGAAGGCCACGCATGAGCGAACAACCGCATCGCCCCGCCATCCGGAACAGCAACCAGCAGATCCGACGTTTTTCCATTGGCATCATCTCCATCCTGGTGGTGATTTTTCTGGTCAACTTCATCTACAATCTCTATTCCCGCCAGGAAGAAGAGCAATCCCTGATCCGCCGGGAAGCCCAGGCCCTGGTTCGTTATCATCTGGTGGCCGAGGAGCTTGTGTCAGATCTTTACGACGGGGCGGAACTGGCGAGGGGGCATCGCCCCCGTCATCTGGACATCATGACCCGCATGCGCGAGTCCTTTCGGCGGTTCAGTCAAACATCGGATCACACCTTGCGGATCATCGGATTGAACGCCCGCTCGCCGGAGCACCGTCCCGACCGCATCGAATTCCGCCTGCTGACCGAGATGAAAGGCCGGCCGGATCAGGAAACGCGCTTCTTCTACGACGCCGAGAACGGAACCTATTATTACCTTCAGCGGATGAATTATTTGCATTCCTGCCGTCGCTGTCATGGCCAGACCCCGGTGACCCAACCCGCGGCTACGGCCTCCAGCAGCGACTTTGCCGGCGCCATCAGCCTGAAAATACCCTCCACCCTGTTCCAGCAGACATCCTGGCTGGATGTCGCGATTCTGGTTCTCTTTACCCTTTTGCTGGCCGGTTTTTCCACCGCCATGGTCCTGTTCTTCCTGCGCCGCATCTCCTCTCTCTCCGCCTCTCTGGCACATTCAAATGCCGCCCTGGAAAGCCGCAACCGAAAACTGCGACAGCTGGAATCCTTCAAAACAGATCTTTTTCACATGCTGATCCATGATATGAAGGCTCCCCTCACGTTTATGATCGGTTCGCTGCAAGTTCTTCTGGAGAGGGACATCGGCGCACTGAACTCCGAGCAGGAAAAAATGGTCTCCCTGGTTCTGCGGGGCTGCAACCGGCTGAAAGAAATGGTGAGCAATATCCTCGATGTGAATCGTCTGGAAGAAGGGAAACTGGAGATCAAGGCGGAATCCATCGCCATCTGTGACTTTCTGGAAAGCCAGTCCATCCCCTGGATTCAGCAAGCCGAGCGTCAGGGCAAGGTTTTCCGGCTGGAATGCCTTACCCTGGCCGGACATATCATTCATTCCGATCCGGATTTGCTCTGCCGTATCCTGGAAAATCTGGTCAGCAACGCCATCAAGCATACGAGGGCCGGAAGCGGCCTGATCCGGATCGTCGCCCGGCCCGCGGAACAAAACGGCGTCATCTTTGAGGTCATCGACAACGGCGACGGCATGCCGCCGGAATTCAACGATCGACTGTTCGAAAAGTACTCCGTTCTGGATAACCAGACCGACCACCGTACCAATTCCAATACCGGCCTGGGCCTCTTCTTCTGCAAACTGGCGGTGGAGGCCATGGGTGGCCGCATATGGGCCGAGAGTGAACCCGGTGGGGGATCCACCTTCTCATTTTCTCTGCCGGCCTGTTGTCACCGCGAGGATAGACCGCCCGCGTCCACAGCGGAGCCGGCCGGCGAGTGACTCTGGGCGCTGAGCCCGCCAAAGGGGCAACCATGTCATGAACGATCTCTTCCGCCTGCCCACTTCCCCTCCCGAGCGAAACGGTCGATTCGTGCGGGCACGGGTCGTGCTCCTGATGACGGGCCTGGCGCTGCTGACGGGTCTTGGCGCCACCACTTTCCGCCAGGATTACGAATCCTTCCTGCAGCAATTGCGGGTGCGAATTTCCCAAACCCAATCCAGTGACGACTATCGGCAGCTCATGAACTGGAAGGACACGCGGATAACGCATCTCCTGCAGCTTGCCCCACCCCCCGCCGAACGCGATGCGGCGGAATGGTACGCCATGGGGCACCTGATGCAGCTGCGGGGCGCTCTGCCCGAGGCCATCCGGCACATGCAGGAAAGTCTCCGCCGCGATCCAGCCAACCCGACCGTGGTGAAAGGCCTGCTGGGATGTTTCCTGCAGGCGGATCAGCCCCGGGCGGCCGGACGTCTCTGGCAGGAGCACCGGGGAAAGTTCCCGCCGGCGGAATCCGGAACCATGGGCCTGGCCGTCGCCCAGTCCTTCTTCGACCGGGCCGATTATCTGGCCGCCGTCGACTATCTCGAGCTGGTTCGCCCCCTTTTTCCCGAAGCGCATCTGGGGCACCGACTGACGGTAATGATTTGCCAAAATTTCGTTCTGGCCGGTGAAAAAGAGAAAGCCCTGGCTTATCTGACGGCTCGGGAACTCGATTCCTCGGCCGATCCGGAAGGCTTGCCGCAGCTGCGCCGGCAAATCCAACTCGTGAACACAACCGCCCCGCCGCTGGTGGTGGAGCACTGGCTGGCCGACTCCGGATCCCTGCCCAGACCCGGGGCCGGACGAGTGATTCTTGTGGATTTCTGGGCGCCGTCATGTTCGGATTGCCTCGAATCCATGGCCGAAATCAGCCGATTGTACGAGGCTTATGAGGACGCCGGAGTGGATATGGTCAGCCTGACCATCCTGCCCGACACATCATCGGTCGTCCAGGGCGGACCGGGCTCTCCCGAACCGGTCGAGTTTCTGTCCCGGATACATGCCCTGCGGCAAACCCGCGGCTGGTCGTGGCGTTTCGGTGTGGCTGCCTCCGGGATCAATCATGAGCGGTTCGCGGTAACCACCATCCCCCATCTGGTGCTCATGGACAAACACGGCCGGATTCGTTATGCCGATTACGGGAAAAGGCTGGATTTCTCCCGTTTGCAGGCCGTCATCGACCATCTGCTGGCCGAAGACTAGAACGCCGGCCCCCTTTGCAGAGGACCGGCGTTTGGTCATGTAACATCCATCAAATCAGCGTTTTCGTCTTCCGGAACTGGAGGAGGAATTGGAGCTGCTGCTGCGGCTACGCGAGGCGGATGAGGACGAGCGCGCACCGGCGGACGAACGGCTGGGCGCCCGAAAAGTGCTGCCGCTCGACCGGGAAACATTCGACCGGGACGGCGCGCTGTAGCTGCGTGAGGGAGAGCTGTAGCTGCGGGACGGCGCGCTGTAGGAACGGGAGGGCGGACTGGAAGATCGCGACGGCGTGTTGTAGGTTCTCGACGGGGCGCTGTAGGAGCGGTTGGGGGTGGAACGGGAGCCATCGCTGCGCTGGGAGGATGAGCCGTACGGATTGTAGACCCCGCTTCGGTTCGACGAGGCGGAGCGGTTGCCCGAATAGGTATTCAGGGAGCGGGAAGGAGTGGCACTGGATCCGATGGTGGTATTGCGGGAAGAGGACGATGAGCCGCTGCCGTAAGCATAGGAATAAGAAGAGTTTCGATCAGAGGGAATGCTCACGTTGCGGGAACGTGACGAAGTGGACGATGTGGAATACGAACCGGTCGAGGAGGATGATCCCCGGTCCAGGTAACTGGTAATGGAAGCGTTCTCCGTGCGATTACCGTACGTGGAAGACGCTCGGCGACTGGTGGCACTGCTGTCCGAATAACCGGCCAGGCTCCGGGACTGGCCGCGCGATGAATAATCAGAAGCGGATGGAGACGGCTCCTTGCGTTCTTTGCCGCGCGACGACTCGGACGACTGGGAGCGTGACGAACTGGACTGGCTGCGGGTACTCGATTGGCTGCGGCTGCCGGACTGGCTGCGGCTTGTGGACTGGGAACGGGTGGCCGTTGAGGAGCGGTTGCTGGAACTGCTGGAACCGCGGGAACTGGAGCTGACCCCCGATCGATTGCCCGACGAGCTCCGCGACGATGAGGAAACCGATTCCCGGCTCCGCACATTGCTGGGGGTGACGTTCGAACGGTCGGACGAGTAGCGCCGGGTGTCCGTGCCGGTCCGCGACGTTACGCCGGGCTCGGAAACCCTGCGCGAACGGGAGCGATCCTGGACATTGTCCTGGCTGATCGCCGGCCGACCGCGGTTGAGAGACGCGTTGGACGAATATGTCCCGCCGGTACGGGTCTCCGTGGAGCGGTTGCTGAACGAGGCGCTTGACCGGCTGCGGTCCGGGGAGGTGATGGACGGCGTGGTCCGACCCCGATCGGCCTCGGCGGCCAGAGAGCGGCTGCGCCCGCCGGACTCGGCCGCTGGTGTCAGCCCACTGGCCGACCGGCTGCGGGTATATTCCCTCTGCTCGGCCCGGGCCGGATCCACCTTGGGCACGGTCTGGACCATCCGGTCTCTCTGAAAGAGCTGCCGGGCGACCTGTTCATCCGGCCGGAAGGTCGACGAGGCTTCGCTGCGGGCCTGGGTACGGGAAATGGCGTTGCCGCTGTAAATCCCTCGGCCGACCGGTTTGCCGCGCCGAAAATCGTCCTCACGCACATAGGTCACGGCGTTGGTGTGCCGAATATTCGACACGTTGTAGTAATTGTTGATGTTGATGTAATTGTTCTGGATGTAGGTCCGGTGATTACCCCAGCCATGGTAATAGCCATAGTAGTAATCCCCCGGTCCCAGCGGTAACCAGCCCACATAGCCATAGCCGATGCTGAAGCGGACCAGTCCGGGAGACCAGTAATGAACGCCCCAGTGGCTGCCCGGCATCCAGACCCAACCGAAAGAGTGGTGATGATGCCAGCGGCCGTAATGGTACGGCAGCCAGCCCCAGGGATCATACGAGATCCAGGTCCAGCCCCACCGGTGGGTATAGCGCCAGTATCCGTAGCGATAGGGGGCCCATCCCGAAGCGTAGACGGTGGGCGCCCAGCAATAGCCATAGTCGGCGATGTAATACCAGCGGCCGTGGCTGTCCAGATCATACATCCCGTAGCGCACACCCGTATCGCTGGGCAGATAGCGCTTGGATTCGATGGAGGCGTAACGGCTGTCCCGCCGTTCGCTCCAGTTGTCGAAGGCGTCCATCCGGTCGGCATTGCCCTGGACAAACTGGGTGCCGTCGGGCGGGATGAACAACCGTCCGTTCTCCCGCACGTGCCGGTTGATGCTGTCGTTGATGAACCGCGCCTCACCGTAGCGAACGACGAGTTCCACGGCCTTGTCCTGCATGACATTGATCCGGTACACCCCGGCGTCCTTCATGACGACTTCGCCAAGGGGCGTGCGAACGATGTAGTCGACATCGCTTCGCACGTTGACGATGAGTTCGCCCATGGGGAATTCCAGATAGACGTAATCCATGTCCAGCCGGACGAACGACAATTCGCTGTACTGGTTCAGACGCAGGAACGATCCGTCATCGATTTCGACCTCCATCAGGCCGTCCCGGTCCAGAACCAGACGATCGTTGATTTGCAGGGGCAGATTGACATCCACCGTGCTCCATCCGGTGGTGCCGGCCTCCTGCATGCTGACATCTCCATCCACATAACTTACACGTGGAATACGGAGAACATCCTCACCCGCCAGGCAAAAAGAAAGGACCAACAAACCCATCAGAATGTTGAGGACGAATCTTTTTGCCATTGTTCTCCTCCTTACAAAAACTTCGCTCATATATTTTGATCCGAAAATGGGCGTAAAGTTCAGTTTTCAGGAGTTTTTTTCCACAATCTGCGGCCAATGGCAGCGGCGATCCGTGAGATTTCCGAGAGAAGGGTGGGCAGATCGGCGGGCAGCATGGATTGATGGCCATCGGACCAGGCCGCGGCCGGCTGCGGATGGACTTCGATCATGACGCCGTCGGCGCCGGCCGCCACAGCCGCCCGGGACATGGCCGGCACCAGTTCTCGGCGCCCGGTGCCGTGGCTGGGATCGACGATGACGGGGAGGTGGGTTTCCCGCTTCAGAAACGGGATGGCGCTGAGATCCAGCGTATTGCGGGTGTGGTCGGATACGGTGCGGATGCCCCGCTCGCACAGGATGACCTTGCGATTGCCGCTGATGACGATATACTCGGCGGCCATCAGAAATTCCTCCAGTGTGGCGGCCATGCCCCGCTTGAGAAGAACGGGTTTGCCCAGCTCGCCTACGGCTTTGAGCAAGGAGAAATTATGCATGTTGCGGGAACCGATCTGGACCACGTCGACGAGGTCGGCCAGAAGATGCAGGCAGCGCTCATCCAGGGCCTCGGTGACCAGCAGCATGCCCTGCCCTTTCAGTTCACGCAGAATGGAAAGGCCGGACTCCCCCAGACCCTGGAAAGAATAGGGTGATGTCCGGGGTTTGAACAGGCCGCCGCGAAAAAAGATCAGGCCGTGCTCCCGCAGCATGGAAGCCAGATCGAGGGCCACGCCTGCCGATTCGATGGCGCAGGGGCCGGCAATGACATGCACCTCTTCGCCACCGATGCGGACGTCCTGAAAGGCGACGATGGTATCCTCCCGATGAAAGCGGCGCGAGGTAAGCTGGTAGGGGGTGCCCACCCGGAACTGCTCGGTGATCATGGCACTTTGCTCGATGATTTCGGCTGCACGTCGGGACGGATTTTCGGTGACCAGGAGATTCTCCCCGTCAAACTGGACCGGATAGCTTTCGACACCTTCTTCCCGCAGTCGGCCACGCAGGACATCGATGCGCTGGGAGTCGGCGTTAGTGGCGAGTTTGCAGATCATGTTCCTCTATCCTGAGTGAGAGATCATTATAGTGAAAATCGCCGTGGATCTCAATTTATTTGTCCATGTTGAACGGGCGGTTGAACCATTCGCCGGATTCGAAAAAGTTATTGTTGCCACAAAAACGGTGTTCAACATTTTTACAGACAATCCGGGGCAACCTGTGCGCCGCCAGAAGGATGGATGATACAGGCCACCAGGCGGATTTTTTTACCCTCTGTTTTGTATTGGTGACAGTACTGTTCATGGGGCTTCCAGAGAGTTCGGCCTGTCTGGTTTTGCTCAAATTGTTAGCAATTTGTTAAAGTGGCTGATGAGAGTAAAAATATCGACTCCGGGAAAGGAAATTTCTCCAAATTATCCACAATTTCTGTTGATTTTTTTGGATGGATCCAACTTTTGGTAAACCTGTGACACACATCACTGAATATACAGCAGACTCTTGTATTTTTTTCCTGTGATATCCGATATTTTGTGACTATAGCTTAATATATAACTTGATATTATGGAGGATACCCGGGGCGAAGGGGTGATCTGATCGGGGGGCCGGCTCAGCATGCGGGTCTGGAGAGCGACAATTTCTTCCAGCTCCGCTCGGGCTGACGATTCACCCGGCCGGCGGCAGGACTCGCAAACAACGGCCAAATCCTGTTCCTGAAAGAAAGCCGGCGGATTTTCCTGGCCGAACGGGCAACGGCAGCGGCCGCACACCCCCACAGCCGGATGCCATCCCTCCAGCCGCAGCAACCAGAAATAGAAATAGAACAAATCGGCCGGGTTGTAGCCGCGCCGGACCACACCGGCCATCAGCGCATCCACCAGACGGAACATCCGGTCGCTGTATTGCGGATCGATCTCCACCGATAGCAGCACTTCGGCCATGTGGGAGCAGAAATAGAAATCGGACAGACGCTCCGGTTGCAACTGAAAACCGCGCTGGAGCGATGCCTCGAACAAACGTCCCAACTGTTGGGGATCATCCGATGAAAAGCGGATGGATACGCGGTTGAACGGCGAGATGATGCCGTGCAGGGCGTTCTGGGGTCTTTTCAAGCCCCGGCAGACGAGTCGCAGCTTGGCGCTGTGACGGGTCAGGAGAACGACGACGGCGTCCGACTCGGCATAAGGGTAAATCCGGAGAACCAGGGCGTCGTCTTCCATGGCGGGAACCTATAATCCGAAAACACCGAACAGAATCGTGGCCAGGCCCAGGAACGTGGAAAAGCCGATGATGTCATTGAGGGTGGACACAAAAATGGGTGAGGAAAGCGCCGGGTCGATCTTGAACCATTTTAACAGTAGCGGGATGACGGTGCCCCAGATGGCCGCCAGGGTGATATTCACACAGATGGCGATGGCCATGACCAGGCCGATGTAGTAATTCTTCTCCCAGACGTAGCCCAGGGATCCACTGACCAAACCGGCCAGTACACCCAGGATCACGCCGTTGAAAAGCCCGACCCGCAACTCCTTCCAGATATATTTCCGGATACTGTCGGATGTCAGCTCGCCGATGGCCAGGCCACGGACAGTCACCGTCATGGCCTGATTGCCGGCGTTGCCGGCCATGCCGCCGACGACAGGAAAGAAAAAGGCCAAAATGACATAGGCGCCGATGGTCCCCTGAAATGCGGAGACCACCCAGGCCGTGACCAGGCCGATGCCCAGATAGATGCCCAGCCACGGAATCCGTTTGCGGATGGAGGAAAAGGCGGGCGAATAGGTGTGATCGTCGGCGTCCACGCCAGCCAGATAGAAGATATCCTCCGTGGCCTCGGCCTTGATGACATCGATGATATCGTCCACGGTGACGACACCCACGATCCGGTTGGCACCGTCCACCACCGGAATGGCCAGCAGGTTGTATTTGGCCACCTGACGGGCGACCTCTTCCTGGTCCGTCTCGGTGTTGACACTGATGACATTGGTGCGCATGAACTTTTTGAGCGGCAGACCGGGCGCGTGAAGCAGGAAGTGTTTGAGGGACATGACGCCCACCAGTCTGTCCTGCGGATCCACCACATAGATGTAGAAGAACACGGAAGTGTCCTGGCGGGACTGGATTACCTGGATGGCCTCACCCACCGTCTGCTCTTCCCGCAAGGTCAGGAAGTCGGTGTTCATGATGCGGCCGGCTGTCTCCTCCTCGTATTTCAGCAGGTCACGGACGGAGGAAGACTCGGCGCTGCTCATCAGGTCCAGGATTTGCCGGGAATCCTCCTCCGGCATGGCCGCCAGAAGTTCCGCCGCATCGTCACTGTCCATTTCCTGCAGGATCTTGACCCGCTTGACCAGTGACAGAGAGGAGAGGGTCTGCACGCCCTTGAGCACGCCCATTTCGCTGACGGATTCGGCCGCCAGCTCGAGGTCCATTTCACAGAGCATGTCGACCAGACGGGTCCTCTCCACATCCATCAGGCTGTGAAGGACATAGGCGATATCGGCTGAATGTATCTTGCGCAGGATATTGGCCACATGCTTGAAATCCTTGCGGCGGATGAGTTTCTTCACCGATTCGAGCAATACGTTGAGTTTCCGGCTGTGAGTCATGGCAGCACCTGCAGGTTCTTTCTCCGACGGGCTTCGGTGCGCCCGCCATGGTGACGGCGGATCCCCGGCTGGTGGAACGATGGTCACTGCCCCGCGGAACACGCGCCAGCCGGTCAGAGGAAAATGGCGAACTCCGGTGATTGCGGAGAACCGGGCGTCTGGTCCTTATCCAGAAGTTCATTGTAATGAAAGGATGAACCTGCGGTCAACAACTAGTGTGTGAATTGGAAAAATTGACCGGCCGGCAAACCAAAACCCTCCCTCAGGCGTACTACAGTACAGAACAGCATCCACCTGGCCGGGAGAGACCGAACATGGCACAGCGAAGCCCCGAAATCCAGCAAGACATCCTGCTCCGGCGCATCCGGGAATACCTGCTTCAACTGAGCGAGGGAGACCGGAAGATGTTCATCATGAGACATTATCAGGGACGTTCCACGGCGGAGATCAGCCGCTCCCTGAATATTCCGTCCCACCAGGTGCACCTGTCCCTGGACAACTCCTCGCGACACATGTTCCGTCACTTGCGTTCCCTCCGGCAAAAACTTTTCTTCTGACCCCAGCCGGCCAACGACGGTCGCCACCGCCGGCCCGACCACCGCCCCCCGGTCACCGACAGCACGCGTTTTCCCGCTTGCCCGACCTATCGCTTTCTGATAGACTTTGGCTCCATTGGAGGCGTGATGCGATCCACCTATAAAACCTATGCGCGCATTGTGGAAAAGTTCAAAAGCCTGACCATCCTCCACCTGGGCGACCTGGTCCTGGACCAGTTTCTGTTCGGGGAGATCTCTCGCATCTCCCGCGAGGCGCCCGTTCTGATCCTGAAATATCGGGAAACCATCAACATTCCCGGCGGCGGCGCCAACGCCATCCACAATCTGCTGACCCTCGGCGCGCGGGTGCTGCCCATCGGCGCCCTGGGGCGGGACGAGGCTGGCGGCTGGCTGTACAAGTTTTTCCGCGACATGGGCGTGGATGTCACGGGCATCCTGCGCAAGGACGACTACTGTACCCCCGTCAAAACACGCATCCTGGCCGGGGCGTTCCATTCCTCCATGCAGCAGATGCTGCGCATCGACCGTGAAAACGACCGTCAGCAGCCCGTTTGTTCCGTCCAGGAGATCTCCCGTTCGCTGGAAAAGTTTCTGCCACAGGTCAATGCCGTCATGATTTCCGATTATGGCTACGGCTTCATTCACGATCACTGCTTCGAACTGCTGCGCGATCACTGCCGGCAGCGCGGGATTCCCATCATCGTCGACAGCCGCTTCGACATGCGTCGCTTCAAGGATGTCACCAGCCTCACGCCCAACATCTCGGAGGTGGAGGAATCCTACCAGACTTCCATCGGGGAAGACCTGAGCAAGATGGACAAGCTGGCGGCCAAAATCCTCAAGGAATTACATCTGGAGGCGCTGCTCATCACCCGCGGTCGCTACGGGATGTCCCTGTATCAGACAAAGGAAAAACCGGCCCACATTTCCGTGTTCGGCTCCGATGAAGTGTCCGATGTCACGGGGGCAGGCGACACCGTCATTTCGGTATACACCCTGGCGCTGGCCGCCGGCGCCGATTTCGAGACGGCCGCCCGTCTGTCCAACTACGCCGGTGGCATCGTAGTCATGAAACGGGGCACCGCCACCGTCTCCACCAAGGAGTTGATGAGTGCCATCCGCAGTGATTTTCGCGAGCGGAAACTCCAGACCCCATGAACGATAAAATCGTCACCGCAGCCAGGGCGACGTCCTTGATCCGGCAGGCACAGCGCGAGGACAAGGTAGTGGTCATGGCCAACGGCTGTTTCGACCTGATCCACGTGGGCCACGTTCGCTATCTCCAGGCCGCCCGCCAGCTGGGCGACATGCTGGTGGTGGCCCTGAACAGCGATACCAGCATCCATCGGCTCAAGGGCCCCGGACGGCCCATTATGAACCAGCACGACCGGGCCGTCATTCTGGCCGCCATGGAAATGGTGGACCGGATCGTCGTCTTCGACGAGCCGGATGTCCGGTCCCTGCTTCGTCAACTGCAGCCCGACATCCAGGTCAAGGGAACGGATTACACCGAGGAAACCGTTCCGGAAAGAGAGGTCGTGCTCGGCTACGGCGGCCGTGTCAGAATCGCCGGCGATCCCAAGGATCATTCCACCCGGGATCTGATTGCCGACATCATCGCGCGTCATGACTGATGGCTACACAAACATTCTGGTAATCAAGCTCAGTGCGCTGGGGGACATCATCCATGCCATTCCGGCGGTCAGCGCCCTGAAGCGATCCTTCCCCGACAGCCGGTTGCACTGGTGCGTCGAGGCGCATTGCGCTGTGCTGGTCGAACACCTGACGTGTGTGGACCGGGTCCATCTGGCCCATACCCGGACCTGGCGGCGGGGCCGGCGCTGGACGGGCCGCCAGGGGATGAGACGTTTTCTGGCGGACATGCGGGCGTTCGACTTTGATCTGGCCATCGATTTCCAGGGATTGCTGAAGTCTGCCGTGCTGGCAAGGCTTTCCGGCTGCCGTGAGCGCATCGGCTGGGATCGATCCTTGCTGCGCGAACCTCTGGCCCGTCATTTGTATACGCGGACCGTAGGCGATGTCGCCTTCGAGACCCACATGATCGACCAGTGCGCGGCCCTGGTCCAGGCGGTGGGTGTAGCCGCCATACCGCGGGAATTCCCCTTCCGTCTGCCGGAACCGGCCCTGGCAGCGGCGGACACCTTCCGCCGCCGCCTGCCCCGGGAGGACTTCGTATTGTTGAATCCCGGCGCCGGCTGGCCGACCAAGCGCTGGCCGGCGGAACGGTTCGGCGAGCTGGCCCGCCGGCTGGAACAGGAGCTGGACATCACCCCCGTGATCACCTATGGGCCGGGTGAGGAAACCCTGCTGGCGGAGATCCGGGCCTTGTGCCCGGACGTTGTGCCCGCCCCCCTCGGTTTGATGGAATTCATGGCCCTGTGCCTCCAGGCCCGCTGCTTTGTCGGCGGGGATACGGGTCCCCTGCATATGGCCTCGGCCGTGGGCACGCCGGCGGTGGCCCTGTTCGGCCCTTCCCTGCCCTCGCGCAACGGTCCGTTTGCCGCCACCGATCTGGTGTTGTGGCGCGATCTGCCCTGTGCCGGCTCGTACCGGCGTCAATGTGACGACTGGCGCTGCATGGATTTTACCGTCGATGAGGTTCTCGCCGCCGTGGTTCAAAGGATTCAGCGGAGGGAATGCAGTGGAAATTAAGGTTTTGTTGCAGAAATTGCGGGTGCCGCTCGGGTTCTTCTTCGCTCTGGTGTTTTTTTTGTTGAGCCGGCCGGACGGATACCTCCTGCTGGTGGGCGCGCCCCTCATCGTCGCCGGCCTGTGGATTCGTGTCTGGGCGGCCGGACATATCCGGAAAAGCCGGGAAGTCACCCGCAGCGGACCCTACGCCCAAAGCCGGAATCCATTGTACCTGGGCAGTTTTTTTCTCGGCCTCGGCTTTTCCCTGCAGAGTGGCTGGTGGTTTTTCCCCCCGCTGTTCGCCATACTGTTCTTGGCCATCTATCTGCCGGTGATGCGGCGGGAGGAATGGGAGCTGCAGCGGGTATTCGGCGAAGAATACCAACAATACCGTCAGGCCGTGGCCCTGTTTTGGCCCTGGCCCGGCCGGACGGTGGAGTCGGCCGGCCGGTTTTCCGTGCAGCAGGCGGTGCGCAACCGCGAGTATAATTCCCTGCTGGGCGCCATCGCCGCCGAGGGTATTCTTGTGGCCAAGATGCTGCTTTTTCACTGAAATGGAGCGCCCGCCGCCCACGCTGGCCGGATGGAGACTGGAGAATCATGGAACCGATTATCGACATCAGCCACTTGAATAAAAAATACGCCATCTATTCGCGTCCATTCGACCGGGTCAAGGAGTTGCTGATGTTCGGACGGCGCAGTGTCCATCAGGAACTCTGGGCCCTGCACGACATCCATCTCCGGGTCCGGCCCGGCGAATCCATCGGATTTATCGGCAGCAACGGCGCCGGCAAGAGCACCCTGCTGAAAATGATCTCTGGCATTTCCAGTCCCACATCGGGCCGGATCGCCGTCCGGGGTCGCATCTCGGCACTCATGGAACTGGGGGCCGGATTTCACGATGATTTCACCGGACGCGAGAACATATACATGAACTGCTCCATCCTGGGAATGAACCGGTCGCAAATCAATCGCAAAATCGATGAGATCATCGCTTTCTCCGAACTGGGCGAATTCATTGACCGGCCCATCAAGATCTATTCCACGGGGATGTTCATGCGACTCGGGTTCTCCGTGGCCATCAATACCGAACCCGACATCCTGCTCATCGACGAAATCCTGGCGGTAGGCGACGAATATTTTCAGACCAAATGTTACGACAAGATCAAGGAATTCCGGCGCCAGGGTAAAACGGTCATCTTTGTGTCCCATTCCACCAACACCGTCCGCGGGTTGTGTGAACGCGCCGTCTGGCTGGAAGGAGGCCGCATCAGGGCCGACGGCGACAGTGTGGAGGTGACGGACCTGTATCTCAATTTCCAGCGCCGGCGGATCGGCCATCGGCGCCAGCAGGAGGGCCTGCCCCAGGAGGACCTGCTCCAGGAGAGCGTGTCGCCGGACGAGGACACGGTGGACACGGCCACAACGGAATCCCTGGCGGAAACTCCGGCCCTCACCCGCCAGGGCACCCGGGAAGGTGAAATACACAAGGTGGAGATCCTCGATGCGAACGAGCGGCCACGGGAGATTTTCGATTTCGGCGAAACCGTCATCATCCGACTTCATTTCCGCTCCCGGGGCCAGGTCGCCGATCCGAACATCGGGGTTTCCATCTGGCGCAACGACAATATTCTGAGTTACGGCTCCTCATCGGCCAAGGACGCCACCAGCCTGGAAACGCTGCCCGCCGCAGGCTACGTGGATTATGTCATCCCCGAATCCACCCTCATGAACGGCGAATATGAGGTTTCAGCCGCCATTTTTTGCCCGGACGACATTCATCCGTACGATTTCCACAACCGGCTGTATCGTTTTCAGGTGCGCTGCCGCCGGCGGGACGAGGGGGTGATCTATTTGCCCCATTACTACCGCTACGTGTTCGATGACGGAGCGACCATCATCACGCGTCAGGCAGACATGACGGCACCCCGACGTCGCTAAAAGGCGAAATCTACCATTGATTTCGGCTCGCATCCGCAATAAAATGCAGATTTTCGTCGGAGAGGATTCATGCCCCGCAACGATCGGCCCTTGCATATCTGCCTCATCTCCGAAGAGTACCCTCCCGACACCGGCTGGGGTGGCATCGGCACCTATACCTATAATCTGGCCCGCGGGCTGGTGCAGTTGGGACAGCGGGTGGACGTAGTGGCCGGTTGTCTCGAGAGCGCCGCCACCGCCGTGGAAGACGACGTCCAGGTTCACCGGATCGGTTTCGCCGCACCCCGGCAACCGGCCAAACGATTCATTTATCGTCTATTCCAGGCCTATACGCGTCGGATGCCCTATCTGAGGCGAAAACTGGAGTTTGCCCATGCCGCTGCCGGTCTGCTTCGCCGACTTCACCAACAGGATCCCCTGGACCTGCTGGAGACGGCCGAATACGACGCCAACGGGTACTTTGCCACCCGCTGGGGGCGGGTGCCGGCCGTGGTCAAGATCCATACTCCGCTGCTGGTCAATTACCGTTTGAACCGCCTGCCCGTTACGCGCGAAGTGCGCTGGTGCGATCGTCTCGAGCGCCGGCAGACCGTGCGGGCGGCCAAAATCACCACGCCCAGTCGCGCCATGAAACGGGTGGCCGAGGAGTGGCTGCACCAGCGGCGGGACATCCATGTGCTGCCCAACCCCATCGACACGGAGCAGTTTTCCCATACCGGCCCGGCGACCCGTGAGTGGGGACGGTATCTCTTTTACACGGGTCGCCTGGAACGGCGCAAAGGGGTACACGTGTTGCTGCAGGCCTTCCGCATGGTCCGGCAACAGATTCCGGATGTCAAACTGGTGCTGGCCGGACACGACACGCCCACGTTCCAGGTGAACGGCCGCACCGCCCATTTCCAGGAGTACCTGGCGGCCCATGCCCTCCTGGCGGATATGGCCGACCGGGTCATCTTTCTGGGCAAGCTCGACCGGCGGGAGCTGCCGCCCTGGTACCGGGGCAGCGTGGCCGGGGTATTTCCGTCAGAGGAGTTTGAAAATTTCCCTTACACGTGCCTGGAGGCCATGGCGTGCGGCCGGGCGGTCATCGTGACCGATGCGGGCGGAATGGCCGAAATGATGGAGGACGGCGTCAGCGGACGCTGCGTGCCGGCCGGTCAGGCCGCTCCCCTGGCCGAAGCCCTGGCGGATGTGGCGCGGAACCCGGAGTCGGCCGGGCGCATGGGCGAAGCCGCCCGCCGGCGGGTGCTGGATTGTTTCAGCATGGCGGCCATTTCCCGGAAGACGCTGGAATTGTATCGCGAGGTGTGTTCATGACCGACGTGTCGGCGACCATCCAGCCGGACATCTCTGTGCTCGTCTGCACACGTAACCGTATCCATACCCTGCGGGCCTGCGTCCGCTCCATACTGGAGAACAGGTACCGCAACTTCGAACTCCTCATCGTGGACCAGAGCGACGATGAGGATACGGCTGCCTACATCCGTTCCCTGGATGATGAACGGATCGTTTACCAGCCCACGGAAAGCCGGGGGCTGTCCCGGGCGCGCAACCTGGCCCTGCGTCTGGCCCGCGCCCCCCTGGTCGCCTTCACCGATGATGACTGCATCTGCGATCCCGGCTGGATCGGGGAAATCGTTCGTGAATTCGGGGAACACGAGGAAATCTTCGGCCTTTTCGGTCGGGTTCTGCCCTGGGGGGATCGCTGGGACGAAGGCCTCTTCTGCCACTGCCTCATCGATGAGCAGAACGAACGCACCGTGGCCGAGTCGGTTCCGCCCCACAAGTATCTGGGCCACGGCAACAACATGGCTTACCGCCGCGAGCTGTTCCGGCGTGTGGGTCTTTACAACACGCACATGGGCGCCGGTACCCGCATGAAGAGCGGCGAGGACACGGACCTCACCTTCCGGGCGTTGCGACAACGGCTGCCGTTGAAATACTCCCCCGCCCCGCTGGTGTATCACGATAATTGGAACACCTTCGCCCAGGCCGACCGGATGGATCTGGGATATGTCCTCGGCTTCGTGATGGTTTTCGGCAAATTCACCCTCTATGGGGATCCCGTTGCCCGCCGTTGCCTGCGGGACCGGCTCGGCGAGCTGATCAAGGATGATTTGCGGAATTCGTTTCGCTACAAGAACTGGCCAAAATTCCGGCGGACATGGATCAAGCTGCTCTATTATTTCCTGGGTTTTTTCCCGGCGGTCTATTTTCGCCTGAAAGGCGACCTTTCCTGGCCGGAGTAGCCGCACCCGTCGTCATTTCGTTCACCTGATGCTGCCATGGAAGAGCCGTCCGCCGGGGCGGCGCCTAATGCTTCTCACGGTCATCCGGCGACATGAAATCGGTGATGGTCGGCAGGCTGTCCTCCAGATACTGGCGGTATTCGATGCGACGATAATCGGGCGGCGGGAGGAACGCGTCCGGCTGACCGTCCCATGGATCGATGTCGCTGGTAAATTTTTCATAAACGGCACGGCCCTGCCGATATTCCACCGAGGCGATTTCCAAACCGGTGGCGAACAAATCCAGCAACCGGAATTGAATGGCCTGCTCCTGCAGGTAATCGGCCCGGTTGTTGAACTCACTGGAGAAGACCGCCGTCACGGCATGAAAATTACGGAGCACCGGCAGCAGCTTGTCCAGGGGCAGGTAGTTGCCGGGCCGGATGGAATCATCCAGCCAGAGTTCCTGCTTTAGCTCGCCGTCGAAGAGCAGTCTGTAATTGAGGCAATCCCGGCCCTGCTTTTTTTCTCGCTGACGGTAGTCCAGCTCGATCCGATCCCGGTAAAGATTCTCCGTCTCGTCCAGCAGCACCGGTTCGGCGAGATGATAGGTTTCCCGCACCTTCCGCGCCAGCTGCAGGATCTCCCGACGCATCTCGGCCAGCGAGGTGTCGATATCGCCGCCATACCATGTGCGTCGGGTGTGGTCGATCAAATATATCCTGTTTTCGTTGATGTTCAGTATCAGCGCCCCGTCAGAAGTGGATTCCGACCAGTGGCCCTGCCACCAGCGATGAACACTTTCTTCGCTGTATTCAATATGGTCGCCCTGGCTGCGGACCGTCACGGTAAACGACAGCCCCTTGGCGCTGAAACCCCACAGCGGCGAGACGCCCACTCCCAATGATAAAATAAGGGTCAACAAGATCAGTCGGTTCATACATCTCCTCTCAACGTGGTTGATCCGGCGGGTTCGTTTCACCGAAAGCGTTCCATGATACTATCTCCGCCAGCCGTTTTCGACGTAAATCGTGATCGACCGGTTCATCGAGCCGGATACCCTCACCAGGATAACCGGCCACCAGCAAGGCCAGGATGTTGTAAGTGTCGGGAATGTGGAGCAAGCGACGGATTTTTTTATGGGAAAACCAGCCGATCCAGCATGTCCCCAGACCCAGTTCGGTGGCCATGAGGCTCATGTGCTCTCCGGCGATGGCCACATCCAGCCGGTGACAGTCCTTGTCGATCCACTGGGCGGCCTGATGGACCAGCGGATGGGGGTGGGCGCACAGCACGAAAACCAGCGGGGCGTCGGCCATCCACTTGTTGATCCGGGTTCCGAAGGGAGCGCATTGGGCCAGCTCCCGGATGAGGGGTGGCCGGTTTACGGTGACGATATGCCAGGGTTGCTGGTTGCAGGCCGAGGGGGCCAGCCGCGCCGATTCCAGAATGAGCGCCACCTTTTCCGCTTCCACAGCCTGGCGCCGGTAGCGGCGCACACTTCGCCGCCGCTGCAGCAACTTCAGAAATGTATTCTCCTCCACGCATTCCTCCCGATAACGGAGCTTGTCTGGCAAGGAATCCCATTATATAATGAGCGGCTGATATATCGGAAATCCTTTACGGAGGAGAGGCATGACAACCAAAAAACCGAAGTCGCTGAAAATCGTTTGCCCCCACTGCTACTGCACCATGAAAGTCGATTCGGGCAGCGGGGACGTTTTGCTGGTGCAAAAGCCTGAAAACAGAGAAATTGAATCTTTCGAAGACGCCCTGGAGATTGAACGCCGTCATGAAGAACGCAAGGCCGGCCTCTTCGAAGAGGCCATCCGCCTGGAACGAAAGCGCAAACAGCTGCTCGAAAAGAAATTCAAGGAATCGCAGAGTTCCACCGATGATGACGGTTCGCCGCCGCCCAGCCCGTTCGATTATTCTTGATCCGACGGTCTGACGCTGAAAAACAATACCGCCCCGAGGTGAAATCATGGGTCAATTGCATGCCGAGGCCGGACGCCGTGAAGCATCCGTCCGCTCCGACTGTTACGTTACCATCGACGTACGCGATGCCGGCGGGATTACCGTCGATGTCCGCGGGAAATCCGAAAAATTCTATCGAACCGCCATCGTTCAGGCGGCCGAAGCCCTCCTCCGGCAATACAGCATTGCGTCGGCGGACGTCCTGATCGAGGATTTCGGCGCCCTCCCCTTTACCCTCAACGCCCGTCTTGAATGCGCCATCCGCCGGTTGGGCAAGGAATTTGATCATCCCCCCTCGGAATGGCCGGCACCGGTTACCAGCTACACCATCGCCCGGGACCGGTTCCGGCGCAGCCGTCTCTATCTCCCCGGCAACGAACCGAAGTTCATGGTCAATGCCGGTCTGCATCAGCCGGACGGTATCATCCTCGACCTGGAAGACAGTGTGGCGCCCGCCGAAAAGGATGCCGCCCGGATTCTGGTGCGCAACTCTTTGCAGGAGATCGATTTCTACGGCGCGGAGAAAATGGTCCGCATCAACCAGCTGCCCCTCGGGCTGGCGGATCTCGATGAAATCATCCCCTGCCATGTGCACACCATCCTGATTCCAAAATGTGAAAGCGGCCAGCAGGTGGGCGAGGTGGCCGACCGGATCGGCCGCATCCGGGCGCGGACCGGCCAGACGGAACCTGTTTTTTTGATGCCCATTCTGGAGAGCGCCCGCGGCATTCTGCGGGCCGATGAGATCGCGGCCGCCTCCCCCCACAACGTGGCATTGACCATCGGTCTGGAGGATTTCACCGCCGACATCGGCGCCGAACGCTCCCAGGAAGGACGGGAAAGCTTCCAGGCCCGTTCCATGGTGGTGATGGCCGCCCGTGCCCATGGGCTGCAACCCATCGATACAGTCTACTCCGACGTTCAGAACGAGGACGGCCTGCGTCAAAGTACGCTGGAGTCCAAGCAACTCGGGTTCGAAGGCCGCGGTTGCATCCATCCGCGCCAGATCCGGGTGATTCATGAGGCGTTCGCCCCCTCGCCGGCGGAGATCGAGCGGGCCGTCCGGATCGTCGATGCCTTGCGGGAGGCCGAGGCCCGCGGCAGCGGCGTGGTCGCCCTGGGCAGCAAAATGATTGACCCCCCCGTTGTCAAGCGGGCCCAGAAAATCCTCAAGCTGGCCGAACAGCTGGGACTGCGCTGATTACGGAAATCCATTTCTTTTCATCATCAGGAGAAGGCATCATGATTAAAAATGTGCTCGGTCGTGTCTTACCGGAAGAGATCAACGGAATTAAAACCATCCCGTTTCAAGGGGTTGGCAAGCATATTCCCCAGGGACGCAAAGCCGCGCCGCCCATCTCTTCCTGCGCCCACTATCCCGCCGACGGCAACAAGGTCGTTGCCGGATTGCGGGAGGCGCTGGAAAAATGTGGCCTGCGGGACGGCATGACCCTGTCGGCGCACCACCATTTCCGCAACGGCGACAAACTGATGAACCTGCTCTTCGACACGGCAGCGGAGATGGGCGTCCGGGACCTCATGTTTTATCCCAGCGCCACGTTCCCGTGCCATGAGCATCTGATCCGCCATTTGGACGCCGGAGTTATCCACCATATCGAGGGCAGCCTGAACGGCCCCCTGGGCAGCTACTGCTCGGCGGGCAAGATGCGGGGGCTGGGCGTTCTGCGCTCCCACGGCGGGCGGTACACCGCCCTTCAGGATGGCGAGATCCATGTGGATATCGCCGTCATCGCCGCCCCCACGGCCGATCCCTTCGGCAACGCCACGGGCAGCCGGGGGCCGTCGGCCTGCGGCCTGCTGGGTTTCGCCCTGGGCGATTCCCAGTACGCCGACAAGGTCATCGTCGTGACCGACAACCTGGAGCCTTTCCCCTGCACTCCCTTTCAGATCCACGGCAACCTGGTGGATTACGTGGTCGTGGTGGATGAGATCGGCGACCCGGCCAAAATCGTCTCTGGCACCACCGAGCTGACCAAAAGCCCCGACCGCCTCTATATCGCCGAACTGACGGCCCGTTTCATCGAGGCGGCCGGCATCATGCGCGACGGCTTCTCCATGCAGGCCGGTGCCGGCGGAACGAACCTGGCCTTTGCCATTTTTCTCCGCGAACGGATGCGCCAGGCCGGCGTCAAGGCCCGTTTTATCCGCGGCGGCTCCACCAAGTACCTGGTGGAGATGCTGGAGGAGGGCCTGACGGATTTCATCCTGGACGGCCAGACATTCGATACGGTCGCCGTGGAGTCCATTCGCCGCAATCCCAACCGCCATATCACCACCTCGCCTTTTACGAGCTACAACTATCATTCCAAGGGGAATTTCGCCTCCATCGTCGACGTGGCCGTCCTGGGCGCCACCGAGGTGGATGTCCATTTCAACGCCAACGTGGCCACTCATTCCGACGGGATCCTGCAGCACGGTCTGGGCGGCTGGTCCAATTGCCTGGCCGCCAGGTGCACCATTCTGGCGCTTCCGTCTTTCCGCGACCGCATTCCCGTGTTGCTGGACGATGTGACCACCGTCTGCGGTCCGGGTGAGCTCATCGACGTCATTATCACCGAGCGCGGCATCGCCATCAATCCTCGCCGGCAGGACCTCATGGACGCCGTCCGGGGATCCGGCCTGCCGGTCCGGCCCATCGGCGAAATCAAATCGGAAGTGGAGCGCATCTGCGGCGGCAAACCTGAACCGCCTCTCTACGGCGAGCGCTTCGTGTCCGCCATCAAGTGGGTGGACGGCACGGTCATCGACGCCCTGCGCGAGGTGCGGTAAGGCCTTTACAGGGCCAATCCTTTATGGTATTGTATCTTAAAGCGTTCCACAAAATCGGGGAGCCGCAGACATCATGAGAAAACTGATCCGTCCCAGCCAGAAAGAACTGGAGGAGTTGCGCCAGCGGTATTCCAAGGAGCAGAGCTCTCAGGTCAAACGCTCACGGATCCCGCCCGACAGCACGGGCAAGGAGGCGCAGTTTCTGCGTGAATGCATCGACCGCCAGCTGCCCGTGAAGGTGAAGCTGCACGACGGGCGGGAAATCACCGGGGTGATCGAGTATTACGACCAGGCATTTATCCGCCTGACTGTCCGCAACGCTCCCAACGAGTTCATCTACAAGAAAGACATATTGTATCTCCATCCCGACCGTTGATTCACACCACGACCGCATACCGAAACCCGGACGGTGGCCTCACCGAGGCCGCCGTTTCAGTTTCGGGCGGGAGCCGTTCTCAGATGGAAAAGGAGTGGACCAAGAGATAGATCCAGTTGGCCAGCAGGGCGAAGCCCGCCCCGGCCGCCAGGCCCATCTTCTCGGCGCGGCTGAAACGGAAACGCAGCTCCGGCCCGCCCAGCAGCCACCGCCACGTCACGTAGACCACACCCAGGACGCTCCCCACGAACAGGACAGCCCCCGCCGGAGAAGTCGCCATGGCCTGGAGCGGCTGGCCGTGCATCATCAAGATATAGCAGGTGGTCATCCCGCAGCCCGGACAGGGCCATCCGGTGACGGACTTGAAGCCGCACAACGGCACACGGACGGTGTCGAAAGGAAATACGCGGGCCACCAGCAGGGCAGCCAGGCTGAAGAAACCGAAATAATCCAGACTCTCCAGACGGCGCGGTTTTTCCCGGGATAGGATGATCTTCACGCTAGAATATGGAAAACTTCACTTTCAGATATTTTTTCGGATTCTTACGAATGTCATAGACCAGCTTGGCCAGTTCGGCCAGGGACTGGCTCAGGTTTTCGTACAGCTGCTTGTCCTTGAGCAACATGCCCAGGGTGCCCTGCCCCTGATCGATCTGCTCCAGGATGGACCGGATCTTCTCCAGGGACTGTCGGGTTTCGACAAACACGGCATCATCCACCGTCAGTTTACCCAGGGTGCCCTCCCCCTTGTCGATCCGCTCCACGATATGATCGATTTTGGTGGTGATCTGCTCCAGGTTGTCATAGAGCTCCGCCTCGTGAATCAGCTTGTGCATGGTGCCTTCCGACTGATTCAGCTGGCTGATGAACTGTTTGAGTTCCCTCACCGTATCGGTGATCTCGACATACAGCTCCTTGTCGTGGATGATCTGGCCGAGGGTGCCCTCGCTCTGGTGCAGATCCGTAAATAACAGCTCCGCCTGGTTGACGGCCTTGTCCAGGCTCTGCACCGTGGCCGTAAGGGAATCGTGGAGCACCGTGTTGTTGATGAGCTGGCCGATGGTGCCGTCCCCGGCATCCAGCTTGGTGGTTATGCTGCGGACACTCTCCGATATTTCACCGAAATTGGCGATGAGATCGTTGGCCCCCACCATGAGCTGCCGGATGGTGGCCTCATTCACTCCTTCGATGAAGATGTGCCCCTCCTCCGTTTTGAGCGGTTTCTGTCCCGAGCGGCCGATACTGATCTCCACATATTTATCCCCCAGCAGGCCGATGGAGCCGATGCTCACTTCGGAATCCCGCTTGATCCATTCGGTGAAGTTTTCCTCGATCTTCAGCAAGAGGCGGATATTCTGCAAATTGTTCTGGCTGATCTTCAGATCCTGCTCGATTTGCTCCAGGGAACGTCGCAGCGAGCTCAAACGCTCCTGTTCGTCCTGCAGGGCAAGGTTGACCGTCTCCTTGTCCCGGCCGGTGGCGACGGCCAGCCTCTCCTCCTGCTGCAGTACGCGGTCCTGGGATTCCTGGATGAGCCGCTGGTAGCGCTGGATGTCTTCCCGGAAGGTGGCGATTTTCTGCTGGGTTTCGATATTGGCCCGGGTCTGGGGCAACTCCTCCTCGAGGGTGATCTCCTCCACGTTGCCGACCTCGATGCCGTTCAGCCACACCGGGGCGCCCGGCTTCAGCCCCTCGATGGTGGGCAGGTAGGAGACGGCTGTGTCGCGGGGCGCGAAGAGTCCCCGGCCGCCGCTGACCCGAAAGATCATAAACAGCAGGATGGCGAAACTGCCGATCACGAAAAGCCCGACCCGAAACTCATGCCAACTGAATTTTTTCTTCCTTCTCTCGGCCAACGTCATCTCCCCTGTCTGTTTTAGGTTATGAATTCCTGAATGAACGGATTATCCGCTCCCTTCAGCTCGTTGAGATTGCCTTCGAACAGAATCCCGCCGTCCTTGAGGACGCTGAATCGGGTATGGATATAGCACACATCGTCCGTTTCCGAGCTCAGAATCACCGTTTCATTCTCTTCATCCAGCCGGGCCGTATAGGTGGACAAAAAGAACGCCGCGCTCAGATCGCTGGTCACGACGAGGGAGGTGACGCCTTCCAGGTCCCGCAATTTGACCATCAGGTCACAGATGGAGCGGGCCGTGATGGGGTCCAGACCCGAGGTCGGCTCGTCGTAGATCAGGATGCGCGGATTCCCCAGCAGGGCGCGGGCGATGGCCACCCGTCGCCGCATCCCGCCAGACAGTTCGGCGGGCATCATGTCGATGGTGTGCTGCATGTCGACAAAACTCAGCAGCTGAAGCACCCTTTCCTCGATTTCCTCTTCGCTCCACCCGCCTTCGTCGTAAAGACGGTAGGCCACGTTCTCCCGCACAGAGAGGGAATCGAACAGGGCGCCTTCCTGAAAGACCATGCCGACCTTCTGACGGACGGCCATCATCTCGTTTTCCGTCATGCTGGACAGTTCATGTCCGGCCACCACGATCCGGCCGCTGTCGGCCCGCACCAACCCAATGACGATCTTCATGAGGGTCGACTTCCCCGACCCGCTGGGCCCCAGCAAAATCATGCACTCCGCGGGACCGACGTCCATGTGGATATCCCGCAGGATCTGCTCGCCGCCGAAACTGATGCTGACATCTTCCAGGTGAATCATGGCCTTAACTTGTCAACTCGATGATGAGTTTGTTCAGGAAAAAATCCGATATGATCACCATGATGGAGGCCGCCACCACCGCCTGGGTGGTGGATTTGCCGACCCCCTGGGTGCCGCCCCAGGTCTCCAGCCCTTTGTAACAGCCGACCATGGAGACGATAAAACCGAACACCAGCGGTTTGGTGAGGCCGCCGATCAGATCGTCGTAGGAAATGGAGTCGAAGGCCACCGACCAGTAGAGCGAGGAACGCAGCTTGAGTTCATAGAGCGCCACCAGCCAGCCGCCGATGAGACCGAAAAAATCACATACAGCGGTCAGCAAGGGGGTCATGGTCACGGTGGCCATCATCCGTGGCGTGACCAGTTTTTTTGTCGGATCGGTACCCAGGGCGCGCATGGCGTTGATCTGATCCGTCACCACCATGGAGCCCAGCTCCGAGGCGATGCCGGAACCGATCCGGCCGGCCAGCATCAGGGCCGTCAGCACCGGGCCCAATTCCCGTACCAGACTGACAGCCACGAGTTGCCCGGTCAGGCCCACCGCGCCGAACGAGCGCAGTGAAGCCGCCGATTGCAGGGCCAGCACCGCGCCGGTGAAGAACCCCGTCAGCAGAATGATGGTCAGGGAGCCGACACCGATGATGTCCATCTGCTCGAACGTGTCGCGGATGTAGCGTGGTCGCCGGAAGAGGTTGGCGATGGCCCGGGCGCTCAACAGGCTGAACTTCTGGATTTGAATCAGTCCGGCGACGATAGTGTTTGCAAACATATGTTTTCTTCAGAACCTGATTGGTTTAGGGGCTCTCATCATACACTGTTTGATCCCGGCCTGCCAAGGAGATATTTTGGACCTTGTGCGACCGCCTTCATAACCGGGGGTGATATTTCCGGTAGATCTCCTGCAGACGGGTTTGGGTGACGAATGTATAGATCTGGGTGGTGGAGATGTCGGCATGCCCCAGCATCCACTGCACCGAGCGCAGATCTGCCCCGTTCTCCAGCAAATGGGTGGCGAACGAATGACGCAACAGGTGCGGAGTGATGTTTTTGGAGATCCCGGCGGTCGCCCCGTAGCCCTTGAGAATCTTCCAGAAACCCTGACGGGTCATCTTCTGCCCCCGCCGGTTGAAGAATAGCCAGTCCAAAGCCTGTTTCATCAGCAGGTTGCGCCCCTCGCGCAGATAACGTCCGACCCAGGACTGGGCCTCCTCGCCGATGGGGATGATCCGCTCCTTGCCGCCCTTGCCCAGACAGATGAGATAGCCGATATCCAGATTGAGATCCGTGACCCGGGCACGCACCAGTTCGGACACCCGCAGTCCGGTGGCGTAGAGGAGCGCCAGCATGGCCTTGTCGCGCAACCCGGCGGGCGTTCCTTCATCCGGCTGTTGCAGCAGCCGCTCCACTTCACCCGGCGAGAGGTATTTGGGCAAGGCCCGCCATTTCTGGGGCGCCTCCAGCAATTCCGACGGATCCTTTCGGATATGTCCATCCTGCAGCAGGTATTTGTAAAAACCCTTGATGGCCGAAATGTGCCGGGCAATGGACGTCGGCTTGTAACCGGCGACATAGAAGGTCTTGAGATAGACCAGCAGGGTTTCCCGTTCCACAGTCAGGAGATCCAGTCCTTTTTCAGCCAAATGGTTTCGGAATCGGGTCAGATCCCGACCGTAAGCGGCCAGCGAGTTTTCACTGAGGCCTTTTTCCACCAGCAGATAGTTCAGGTATTCAGCGAAATGATCACGGCTCATCGGATGTCACTGAAAAAGGGGTTCTGTTCCTTTTCCCGCCCCACCGTAGTCGAGGGACCGTGCCCGGGAAACAGTTCGACGTCGTCCGGAAGGGGCAGTATCTTGTCCCGGATGGACTGGAGGAGGACTTCGTAATCGCCGCCGGGCAAATCGGTTCGTCCGACACTGCCGGCGAAGACGGTGTCGCCGGCGATGCAGATCTCGCCGGCCAGCAGGCAACAGCCGCCCGGGGTATGCCCGGGAGTGTGGAGCACCTGAATGTCCACCCGGCCGACGGTCACCGTATCGCCGTCCTGCAAGAGACGTTCCGGCGGCGGAGACGGCCGGGCGTTCAGCACCGGCGCCAGCCCGAAGAGATCCTCGCTCCGCAACAGGGGTTCATCCAGGGCATGGATCAGGACCGGGATATGGAAATGGCCGGCGACGGCCGCGTTGCCGCCCACATGATCGATATGGCCGTGGGTGTTGATGATCATCACCGGGCGCCAGTCCCGGGTCTCGATCTCATGGATAATGCGGGACGCGTCGGCCCCGGGGTCGATCACCGCCATCGCCCCGGTCTCCCGGCAGCTCAGGAGATAACAGTTCACTTCCAGCGGACCGACGACCAGCCGCACCATGTCGATGTTGTTCATGTACAGAATCTACCTTTATTATGTTTTGATGGGGATCAATCCCCGCACGATGACACCCTTTTCCGGGTTGATCGTGTGGTCCAGCCGCCCCTCGTGGCGGGCAAAAACCTTTTGCAGCAGCAGAAACTGGAATTCCCGCCTGAAGAGGGTTTCCAGCTTGTCGCAGACGGCTTGTTCCAGGGTCTCCACCGGTGTATACCGGATCAGGATCTGTATGGCCCCGCCCTTGTGCTGCACGTCGAAGAGCACCTTCCCCCCCGTTAAAAAATCTAGCAAGCGCAGCATGAACTGCTCCAGTGCCTGGGACATGATCCCCGGATCGATTTTCAGAGCGTTTACGTTTGGATCATGATTGAATTCCAGGCTGGTTTTCTTGGACAGCGATTTGGATTTGAGGGCGGCCAGGATCTTCTCGAAGTACGGCCCGGCCTGGATCTCCTTGAACTGAAGAGGGTATGTCTGGTCGGTAATGACCTGGATGAGATCGAATTTCTGGAGAATGGATTCCAGGCGTTCCGCCTCCACCAGGCAGTTTCTGACCCATTCCTGGTTGGCCGTCTCTTTGCCGGAGGAGTTCGTGTCCCGGGTCATGCGCAAAAAGCCGCGCAGATTGGTCAGGCTGACTTTCGCCCCCTGCACCAGCGAAAAGATGGAGTTGAAACTGGTCATTTCCTGCAACGCCTGTTGCTGTTGCAGGGCCAGGTCCTTCTCCGCCAGTTTGTCGGTCAGGCTGCGGATCTCTTCCCGAAATTTGTTCAGCTGCCGCCGCTGCTCCAGCTCCTGCCGCTCCAGCTGGTTCTGGGCACCCAGCATCATGGTTGTGAGATCGATCATCAGGAGCAGGGTCTCCAGCTCCAGCGGGCCGAATGGCTGGGCCTCGGCGCATTCGAACACCAGATGACCCATCGGCGCATCATCCAGCAAAACCGGCAGGAAGAGGACGGCGTGAATTCGATCGTTGTCCGGTTCCACGGAAAATTCTTCCCGCAGAGCGGCCTGGCTGGCGGCATACATAAACCGCTCGCCCTGTTCCAGCCGCTTCTCCAGAACAGGGAGCAGCCGGTGAATCAACTGTGCATCCAGCAGTTTGCCGTATTTGACCGCCGGCACCATCTCGGCGGCTTCGGGTTTGAGGACGGCGATATTCATCTTGAGAAAATTCTCGCTCAAAAAGCGGAAGAGGATCTCCAGAAGTACATCCCGATTGAACTGACCGCCGATTTCCGCCAGATAGGCCGACAGCATCCGTACACGGTTGTTGAGCAGACCCAGCTCGCTTTGCACCCGTTTGAAGCTAACCACGGACTGAAAGACCTGCCCGACCTGCCGGATGTCCGCCTCCGTCTCCTTGCCCGGATTTTTTTCCAGAAAGACCAGCAGGCCGCCCTGAATTTCACCCTCCCTGACGAAGGGAAAAATCGCCAGCACCGGCAGGTTCTCCGGCGGTTTGGCAGCCGCCAGCAGCTCCGGATAGTCAGCCACGTGGACCGTATGCAGCGAGCCCGGCTCCCAGTTCTCGTCTTCCCCAAAGGCCTCCAGTCGATCCAGCGCGGCGGCGGGCTCGAGACACGCTTCCGGGTAGGGGAAGTGATAATCCGATTTGGTGAATCGGTCCCGGATGACCAGGGCGGCGGCTTTCCATTGCAACCAGCTGCTGAATTCATCCAGCTGCAGGCGCAGCTGCTGGACGGTGCGTTCCGGATCGGACACGGCTGTCAGCATCTTGTCACGGAAAGCCTGGTTGCGGGCGTTCGCTTCACCCAGCTGGAGGCTCTTTTTCTCGGCCTTTACCAATTCCTGACGGAGGAGACGGGTCTTGCGCAGGAAAATCATGAACAGCAGAAACAGAACCATGAGCAGCAGCAGCCCGGCCAACAGAAAATAATCGAAAAACGTTAAGGAAGTAATGGTTGCAATGTTCATTTCCCCCGCTCACTCCTTGCTGGTCTTTGGTCGCAGATAATCGGTGATGAGGACGGTTTAATGTAAAGGCTTCTTCTAGAAGTATTTTGCCATATGCCGTCTATGACTGTCAAACCTAAAGTTTTGCTTGCAAAGCGTCAGGAAATCAATTATTTTTTTTAACCTGATCTTGGTGAAGGTACGTTTCATGCTAACCGAGAGAATCGGTCAAGGCGGAAAGTGGTTGCTGGATCGTTTGGTCCGCCTCCTCAGCGCCTTGCGGATAAACCCCAATTTCCTGACCCTGCTGGGTTTCGTCATCAATATCTTTGCGGCCTACTGCCTGGCCTACGGCCAGTTTTTGCTGGCGGCGGCAGTGATCTTTCTGGCCGGCGCCATGGATATGCTGGACGGGGCCGTGGCCCGTGTGACCCACACGGCCTCCCCCTTCGGCGCCTTTTTCGACAGCGTCATCGACCGCTATTCGGATATTACCCTCTACCTCGGCCTGATCATCTACTTCGGCCGGGCCGACCGCATGGAATACGTCGTGCTGGTGGGTATCTGCATCATGGGCTCCATGATGACCAGCTACACCCGGGCCCGGGCCGAGAGCCTCATCGAAACCTGCAAGGTCGGATTTCTGGAACGGCCGGAACGGGTGGTGCTGCTCATTATCGGCGCCATCTTCAACCGGATGGAGCACGTGTTGTGGGTCATCGCCATTCTGTCCAACTGGACGGTGATCAGCCGCATATTCTACACCCACCGCGAGCTGGGCAAGGTGAACATTTTCATGCCCATGTCGCACACCCCGGCCCCGCCCGACCCCGGTGACGAGGTCGTGGCTGCGGCGGACGATGCCCCCGCCGATCCGGGCCCGCGCCAACCTTCGGGCAACGACTAGCCCACGGTTTCATTCAGCTCCATCCATCGTTTTGCGCAGGATATCCCCCGGCGCCACCGGAATATCGGGCCGGACCCTCACCGTCAGGCCGGAATGGGCCTGCTCCGTCCGTTCGCCGCGATGATCGAGCATGGTTTCCAGACGAACCGCCTGCACACCCCCCGGCCGGAAGACCTCCAGCCGTGCGCCCCGGAAAAAAGTGTTCTTGACGTGGAGTTCCATGCCCTCGGCCTGCCGCTCCCCGAACACGCCGCAGAAAACAGGACTCTCTCCGTCGGGCAGAACCTCCTCCTCTGGCGCGGTCATATCGGCCGCTCCCGTCAGAAAGCCGGTGGTATAGCCCCGGTTGGGCAGCCGGCGCAGCTCGGCTTCCCAACCGCCCATTTTTCGGGGCCAGGCGTCGGTTTCATGATGCAGGCAATCCAGCGCCTGCCGGTACACGGCCGTGGTGACCGCCGTGTAATAAACGGATTTCATGCGCCCCTCGATCTTCAGCGCCCGGGGGCCGGCCGCCACCAGTTCCGGCAGCACGGGCAACGCCCACAGATCCCGGCCGGAAAACAGGGCGGTATATTCCGGTCCCTCCTCGACGGTGTAGCGTTCTCCCGGCCGCTTCGTTTCGGTGACCCGGTAGTGCCAGCGGCAGCTGTGCGCGCATTCCCCCCGGTTGGCGCTGCGGCCGGCCAGGTAGTGGCTGAGGAAGCAGCGCCCGGAATACGCCATGCACTGCGCGCCATGGATGAACACCTCCAGTTCGCGGCCGGGCAAGGCCCGGCAAAGGTGCCGGATCTGTCCGATGGACAATTCCCGGCCCAGGATGATCCGCTGGACACCCTGCCGGAACCAGAAGCCCGCCGCCGCCGTGCTGAGGGTATTGGCCTGGGTGGACAGATGGATCTCCATTGGCGGCAACACATCGCGCACCAGGTCCAGCACACCCGGATCGGACACGATGACGGCGTCCACGCCCACCGCGCCGATCTCCGCCAGACCGGACCGGAGGGCGGGCCAGTCCTCGTCAGTGGGGAAAATATTGGCCGCCAGGTACACCCGTTTTCCGTGCTCACGGGCGACGTCCGTCAGCCGGCGAAAATCCTTCGGCGACCAGTCTTCCGCCTGCCGGCGCAGGCTGAAGTCCGGCAGGCCGCAATACACCGCGTCGGCTCCGAAATGTAAGGCCGCCAGTCCTTTGGCCAGCGTCCCGGCCGGGCTGAGAAGTTCAGTGGCGGTCATCAATCCCCCCGCTGATATTGCTGCACCGCCCGGTTGTGGGTTTCCAGATCTGCCGAGAAGAGGTGGCGCCCGTTGTTCATGGACACGAAGTACAGGTAGCGGGTGGGGGGCGGCCGGAGCACCGCCTGGATGGCCGACAGCCCGGGATTGCAGATGGGTCCGGGCGGCAGTCCGGGGGAAGTATACGTATTGTAGGGCGATTCGCGGCGCAGGTCACTGACGTTCACCTGGCCATCCCAATACCCTTTGGCCAGCCACTCGGCATAGATGACCGTCGGATCGCACTGCAGCCGCATGCCCTTGTCCAGCCGGTTGAAGAACACCGACGCGATGAGAGGCTGCTCCGCCCGTACCCCGCTCTCTTTTTCCACCAGGGAGGCCAGGGTGACGATCTCGTGACGGCTGAGATGCGAACCGGCGGCCTCGATTTCCGGGCGGGCCAGTTCATCGAAGCGCTGGCGCATGGTCTGCAGGATTTCCCGCTCCGTATAGTCGAGGGGGAACGAATAGGTATCGGGGAAAAGGTATCCCTCCACGCTGCGGGCTTCGCCGGCGTCGTCCGGCAACAGCGACGGATCCTCGAAGAGGCGCATGTACTCCTCGTAGCGGCCCAGCCCTTCGGCCGCCAGATGGCGGAAACAGCGTGAGGCCGTCCAGCCCTCCGGAAAGGTGATCTTCAGGGTGGCGATGCGGCCCGCCACCAGGATCTCGGCCACTTCCTGCATGGTCAGGGGACGGGAGAAGTTGTAAGCGCCGGCCTTGACCTGGTGGGCCAGCCGGTTGAGGCGGAGATAGTGGACGAACAGCTCCTTTTCAGCGATGACCCCCTCGGTCTCGAGCAGTTCGGCGATGGCCGCGGCGCGCATGCCCTGCAGGACCAGCAGTCGCCGGTCCGGCGACAGATATCCCTGGTACGGGGTGCTGACGGTCAGACGGACCCAGTACACCCACCGTGCCGCCACAACACCGCCGGCCAGCAGCGCCAGGACGACCAGGATCAGGAACCGTCGTTTTTTACCACTCCTTGCAGACGACAGAATCGGCCTCCTCCAGGTAACGCGTCAGGATCAGGGCCGCCGCCACGGCATCCGTGTCAAACGGCCGTTTTTGCCGGTAATTGCCCCGCTCCGCCCGCAGATCCAGTGCCTCCACCGTGGAATACCGCTCGTCCACCGCCAGCATGGGCAGATCGTACCGCTTGCGCATTTTTTGGGCCAGGCGTTCCACCCGCAGGACCGCATCGTTGATATCGCCGGAAACATGCAGCGGGTAGCCCAGGACAATCCGGCCAACCTGCCATTCGCCGACGATGGCGTCGATCTCGGCCAGGTCCGCCCGGAAACTTTTGCGCCGGATGGTCTTGAGCGGACGGGCCGTCAGGCCCAGGGCATCGCTCAGGGCCAGGCCGATGGTTTTTTCGCCGATATCCAGGGCCAGGGTTCTCATGTTTTCCTGCCGCATTTTCATGTCCGTCACCGGAACGAAACCGGACGCCGCCGATGTCGTAAAAGGATGTAACGTTCCGGCGATGGGATCGATCCGTCCGGGAGCGAAGCGGCGGCGGGTTCCGCCATCTCCTTCCGGCTCATCGTATTCTAGCGGCATGCCGGAACAAATTAAAGGACAAATGTCTTTTCTCAACTTTCTGCATCTAGTATAATAACAACCTTTGAGAGGTGCCCCTATGTTCGATCGAGGAAAGCTCATCATCATTCTGCTGTCGGCAGTGGTGGTCTTGTACACCGTCATCGGCGGATTTCTCGGCAAGGCCATCGCCGAGGATGAAACATACAAGAATCTCTCCATCTTCCAGGATATCCTCAAGAAAATCTCCCGCGAGTACGTGGAACATCCGGAAATGGCTCACCTCAAACACGGGGCCCTCGAGGGCCTGGTACAGGGAACGGACTTTTTCTCCAGCTTTCTGAGCCCGGAAGAGTATCGTTTCGTGCGGGAGCACATGTCCGCGGTGGGGGAAACCGGTCTGATCGTTTCGCCGCGAACCGGTTACTACCGGGTCATGCAGGTCCTGCCCGGCACCCCTGCCGAAAAGGCCGGCCTGCTGCCCGGGGAAATCATTGAGGAAATGGATGGCATCGGCATCAGTGAAAAGACCTATATCTACACCCAGGCCTTTCTGCGCGGCCAGCCCGGCACCAAGGTCACCCTGGGTCTCTCCCGCGGGGGGGAGGATGAACTGTTCGAAGTCGTCCTCGAACGGGCGCAACTGGCGCCGACGCCGGTGGAGACCAAGATCCTCCGGCCGGGGATCGGCTACCTGCGCTTGCAGCAGATCCGTTCCGCCTTGCTGCCGGAGGTGGAAAAGGGACTGAAAACCCTTGTCAGCAGTGACGTTAAAAAGCTGGTTCTCGATCTGCGGGGCTGCAGCAACGGCGAATCGTCCGCCGCCATCGCCATCGCCGACATGCTCAAGAGCGAAGGGATCATCACCATCCAGAAAGGCCAAAGCATCGCCGACACGACATTCACCGCCTCGGCCCAGAAAACGCTCTTTGCCGGTCCGATCGCGGTTCTGGTCAACGGCTATACCAGCGGCGCCGCCGAAATCATCGCCGCTGCTCTGCGCGACCGGGCGGACGGAACGGTGATCGGCCAAAAGACCTACGGCACGGCCTCGGAACAGAAATATTTCGAGCTGGAGGACGGTTCGGCCATCTATCTGACCTACCTGCTCTATCACACGCCATCGGGCGAACCCATCATGGCCGAGAAATTTTCCAGCTCCGGCGTCAAACCCGAAGTGAAGTCGCCGGAAGAGGATTTCGCCCTGTCCCTGTATATCGATTACGAAATGGCCACGGGTGAGGAAGCGCAGGAATACTACAAGAAGTACATCGATTCGGTTTACCAGCGCCAGCTGGAAAAGGCCATCGAGGTGCTCGAGACGGACGCCCACCCGGTCGAAAAAACCGCCTGATCTCCCATTGCGGAGTCGCCCGCCCACTGGAACAGGAACCGATCTGAACATGATTTGGAAATCGTTTGAAAACATCATCGAACCTCATACGCCCGAAGCGGAGAGACTGGCGCGCATCGATCCCGAACGGATCCCCCGCCACGTGGCCGTCATCATGGACGGTAACGGCCGCTGGGCCGCCGCCCGCGATCTGCCCCGAATCGAGGGGCATCGCGCCGGTGCGGAATCGGTGAAGGAGATCACGGAAACCTCGGTGCGACTCGGCGTCCGGTACCTCACCCTGTATGCGTTCTCCGTCGAGAACTGGAAGCGGCCGCAGACGGAGGTCAACGATCTGATGCGGCTCCTGCGGCGCTACGTCCAGGAAGATCTGCCGACCCTGATGAAGCACAAGATCCGTCTGCAGGCCCTGGGCCGCCTGAACGAACTCGACTACAAAACCCGTGTTCTGGTGGAGAAAGCGATCCACAGCTCGCGGGACAACACCGGCTTGCAGCTCAACATCGCCCTCAACTACAGCGGACGGGCGGAACTGGTGGACGCCATGCGGGCATTGGGACGGCAGTGCGCCGGCGGGGAGCTGAATCCCCAGATGATCGACGAAGCCGACATCGACCGGCATCTCTACACCGCCGGCATTCCCGAGCCCGACCTGCTGATCCGCACCAGCGGCGAATACCGCCTCAGCAATTTTCTGCTGTGGCAGATGGCCTACACCGAGTTTTATTTCAGCCCGGTCCTGTGGCCGGATTTCCGCAAAATCCATTACTTTGAAGCCGTCATCGATTTTCAGCAGCGGGAGCGTCGCTTCGGCGGCGTGAAAAAAGCCTGAATACCTGGCGTATCATGTGGAAACGAATTCTTTCAGCTCTGGTTCTGATCCCCGCTGTGCTGGCAGTCATGATCTGGGCACCCCGCTGGCTGTTCGCCCTGGTGGTCTATCTGATCAGCCTGCTGGCCTTCCATGAGTTCATCCGGATGGTTCGCAACATCTATACGGGCTACCGTTTCGGACCGGTCTATATACCGGCCGCCCTGGCCGGGATGATGGTCGTCTATCCCTGGATTCCCGATCATCGCCTGACGGCCCTGCTGGCGTATTTTCTCCTGGCCGGCGCGTCCAGCGTGCTGCTCGCCTCGTGTGTCGAGGAGATCATGACCCTCCTGGCCTGGCCGCTGCTGGGTTTCGTGTATGTCTTCATACTCTTCTCGTACGTCACGGATATCCGGTTCTCCTTCCCGCCGGAAAAGGGGATGCTGCTGCTCCTCTTCTTTCTCCTGATCCAGTGGGTGGGCGATACCTTTGCCTATCTCACAGGGATGGCCCTGGGCCGGCATCGCCTCGCCCCGGCTATCAGTCCCAAGAAAACCCTGGAGGGGACCGCCGGTGGATTGCTGGGCAGCGCCGCCGTCGGCTGGCTGCTGACCATGGTGGTCCTGACGGACGCTTCCCCCTGGCTCGGTCTGCTCGTCGGCCTCCTTCTGGGAGGCGTCGGCCAGTTGGGCGACCTGCTGGAATCCCAGCTGAAAAGAACCTGCAAAGTGAAGGACTCATCCAATCTCATACCCGGTCACGGCGGGATTCTGGATCGTCTGGATTCCCTGATTTTTACCGCCCCGCTCTACTTCGGTGTAGTGAAATACTGGTTGATTTGAGACCCACGCGGCGAAACAGCAAATGAAAGCCATTACCATATTAGGTTCAACCGGTTCCATCGGTACAAGCACGCTCGATGTCATCCGTTCCCAGCGGGACCGCTTTCGCGTGTGCGGCCTGGCCGCCGGGCGCAATATGCCGACACTGGCCCGGCAGATCATGGAGTTCGAACCGGAATGCGTTTCCGTGCTCGATGAGAGTGTCGCCGACGAATTGCGGTCTCTTCTGGCCGCCCGGCACTACCCGCCGGACCGCACGGAGATTCTCTGCGGCGAAGCCGGCGCCTGCACCGTGGCCACCTTGCCCGGGGCCCAGCTGGTCATCTCCAGCATGGTGGGCTTTTCGGGCCTGACGCCGACCTATCGGGCCATCCGGGCCGGCAAGGACATCGCCTTGGCCAACAAGGAAGTGCTGGTGGCGGGAGGGGAATTCATCACCCGGGCCGCCCGTGAACACAAGGTCCGGCTGATCCCCGTGGACAGCGAGCACAATGCCATTTTCCAGTGCCTGCGCGGCGAAGACGTCTCCGAGATCCTGACCATCTGGCTGACGGCGTCGGGCGGTCCCTTTCGCAACACGCCCCGCGACCGACTGGCGGCCGTCACGCCCCAGGATGCCCTCCGCCACCCCACCTGGCGCATGGGCCCCAAGATCACCATCGACTCGGCCACCATGATGAACAAGGGACTGGAAGTCATCGAGGCCCACTGGCTGTTCGGCCTGCCCGCCGATGCCATCCAGGTGGTGGTGCATCCCCAGTCGACGGTCCACTCCATGGTGGAATTTCATGACGGATCGTTCATTGCCCAGCTGGGCGTCACCGATATGCGTTTGCCCATCCATTATGCCCTGCATTACCCGGCCCGGGCGGCCTTCAATGGTCGCCGGATGGATCCCTTCACCCTGACGGCGCTGGAGTTTCTGGAGCCGGATTTCGAAAAATTCCCGTGCCTCTCTCTGGCGTACCAGGCGCTGCGCCAGGGCGGCTCCCTGCCCACCACCCTCAACGCCGCCAATGAGGTGGCGGTGGAGGCCTTTTTGGGAGAGGAGATCCGCTTTACGGACATTCCGCGGGTGATCGGCGACACTCTGGCGGACCTGGCCGACCAGGAAGTCAGCACGCTGGAAGACATCCTCCAGCTGAACTTGCGTTCCCGGCAGACCGCCCGGCGGTTCGTCCGGAACCTCCAATGAGCGCCGTGGACCGTACCGCGGAACCCTGTCCGGGCTTTATCCGGAACCCGGATTGTGGTAAGTTCTAGTTTGTTCCGGAATCCAGAGTAAGGAACCAGACCTTTATGGATACTTTGATCGCCATCGTTTCATTCGTCATCATCCTCGGTGTCATCATCTTTCTGCATGAACTGGGACATTTCATCGCCGCCCGGCTGTTCCGCATCCGCGTGGAGACCTTCTCCCTCGGTTTCGGCAAGCGACTGTGGGGGTTCCAGAGAAACGGCGTGGATTACCGGATCAGCATGATCCCCCTGGGTGGATACGTGAAAATGGCGGGTGAATACTACGGCGAATCCCGTGACGGGGCTCCCGACGAGTTTTTGTCCAAGCCGCGCTACCAGCGGGCCGTCGTCTCCTTTGCCGGCCCGTTCATGAATTTTGTCCTGGCCGTCGTCCTGCTGACGGCCAACAACGTCATCGGCGTGGACATGCCCGGTTTTACCCGCCAGCCGGCCCGGGTGGGCGATATCGTCTCCGGCTCGCCGGCCGCCGCCGCCCATCTGGAAATCGGCGACGAGATCATCCGCCTCGGCGGCAACGAAATTGACAATTGGCAGGATTTTCAGCTGACGTCCATCTCCAAGGCCAACGAGACGGTCGCCCTGGAAATCCGCCGTGACGGCCGCCTGATGCAGACGGAGATCGGCATCGGTGAAGACCTGCAGGATCCGTACAACATCGCCGGCATCAAGCCGTTCGTACCGGCCCGGGTGGCGCAGGTCGCGCCCGGCTACCCGGCCGAGGCGGCCGGCCTGCAGAGCGGCGACATCATCGAGGGTGTATCCCGCGGGGACGAAACGGCCCGCGGCTACTTCCGCATTTTCAGCTTCATCTGGAGCCGTCCCGGCGAGGAGATCACCCTGCGGGTGAACAGGGGCGGCCGGACCCTCGAAAAGATGATCCGCCCGGCCACGGAAGTCATCGCCGTTCCCGAAGGGTCGCCCGCCGGGAGCATGGGCCTGCAGGCCGGCGATATCATCGAGTCCCTGGCGGGCCAGGACCGCACGGCGCAGTATTTTCCCGAAATGGCGGCGTGGCTGGAGGAAGGCTGGTCTTCGGCCATGTCCCTGGTCGTCCGGCGCAACGGGCAACAGGTCACCCTGAATGTTCCCCAGGCGCTGGCCGAGTCCCTGGCCGCCGCCCGGGCCAGGCCGGAAGAGGCGGAGCCCCAGGCGAAGCTCATGGTGCGCGGCGTACTCGGCTTCAGCTTCGATTTCGATTTCTACCAGGAGCAATACCCCCTGCCCCAGGCCCTGGTAAAATCCTTCCGCGACAACTATGAACTGGTCCTGCTGACGTACCGCATCCTGGGCAAGGTCCTGACGGCGGAACTCTCCCTGAAGCAGTTCCAGGGGCCTATCGGCATCGCCCAGGCAACGGGCGAGGTGGTGAAAACGGGGAAATGGACCAATATTTTCGCCTTCAGCGCCCTGATCAGCATCAACCTGGCCATCCTCAACCTGCTGCCCATCCCGGTCCTGGACGGTGGCATGCTCCTGCTGCTGCTCGTGGAAATGATCCTGCGCCGCGACCTGCCGCTACGGCTCAAGGAGCGCATCATCCAGATAGGTTTTCTGCTCCTCGTCACCTTCATGGCCGTGGTGGTGATCCTGGACATCATGAAGTCCTTCGGCGGGACATAGGAACGCACCATGTCCGCCGTACCGCGCCGCAAGACTCGCTCCGTCGCCGTCGGCCCCGTGGTTATCGGGGGGGATGCGCCCGTCACCGTTCAGTCCATGACCAACACCGACACCCGTGACGTGCCGGCCACCCTGGCCCAGATCGTCCGGCTGGAAGCGGCCGGCTGCGAGATCATCCGGCTGGCGGTCCCCGACCCGGTGGCCGCCGACGCCCTGCCGGGCATCCGGGCGATGACCCAAACGCCGCTGGTGGCGGATATCCACTTCGATTACCGCCTGGCACTGGCCGCCCTGGACGCGGGGGTGGACAAGCTCCGTCTCAATCCCGGCAACATCGGCGACCCGGAGCGGGTGCGGCGGGTGGTGGCCGAGGCGAAACGCCGGCGGGTGCCCATCCGCATCGGCGTCAACGCCGGCTCCCTGGCCCGCCCTCTTCTCCGCAAATACGGCCACCCCTGTGCCGAGGCCCTGGTGGAAAGCGCCCTCCAACACGTGGCCATCCTGGAGGCCCTCGATTTCCGTGATATCGTCATCTCCCTGAAGGCCTCGGATGTGGCCATGTGCGTGGCCGCCTACCGCCTCATGGCCCGCCAGTCCGATTACCCGCTTCACCTGGGCATTACCGAAGCCGGCACCTTCCTGACGGGCACCATCGCCTCGGCCGCCGGCATCGGCGCCCTGCTGCTGGACGGTATCGGCGACACCATCCGCGTGTCCCTCACGGCGCCGCCCGAGGAGGAGGTGCGGGTCGGATTCCGCCTGTTGCGGGTGCTGGACATCCGCGGGCGCGGCCCCCGCTTCATCTCCTGCCCCTCTTGCGGCCGGACCAGCGTGGACCTGGTGGCACTCGCCAACGCCGTGGAAGAGCGCCTGGCCTGGGTAGAGCAGCCCGTGACCATCGCCGTGATGGGCTGTGAGGTCAATGGGCCGGGTGAGGCCGCCGAGGCGGACATCGGTCTGGCCTGCGGTCGCAAGGGGTCGCTGGTGTTCCGCAAAGGGGGGGTGGTGAAAAAAATCGCCAATGACAACCTGGTGGAGGATTTTGTGCAGGAGGTGGCGGCATTTCTTCGCCAGCGGGAGGAGGCCGGCCCATGCGCGGAGTAGTGCAGCGGGTGTCCCGGGCGGACGTGCAGGTGAAAGGCGACACTGTCGGCCGGATCGGTCCGGGCATCCTTCTGCTGCTGGGGATCGCCGCTGACGACACGCTGGCCGACGCCGAATACATCCTCAAGAAAACCGTCGAGCTGCGGATTTTCCCCGACGACGAGGGCAAGATGAACCGGTCGCTGCTGGATACGGGCGGGGAGCTGCTGGTGGTGTCCCAGTTCACGTTGTACGGGGATTGCCGCAAAGGGCGCCGGCCATCCTACTCCCACGCCATGGAGCCCCGGGCCGCCGAACGGATGTACGAAGAATTCATGACGCTGGCCCGCCGTCTCCCCGTCACGGTCCGGGGCGGCGAATTCCAGGCCATGATGGATGTCAGCCTGGTCAATGACGGTCCCGTCACCCTGCTGCTCGACAGCCGCAAGAACTTCTGATCACGGCCCGCTGCCGACCCCGGTCTATTCGGGCAACATCCCCCAGGCGAGGGCCCCGGGACCGGCATGGGCGGCGATGGTGGGGCCGGATTCGGCCAGGCGCACCTCTGTCGTCGACAGATTCAGCTCGCTGGCCAGGTTCTCCTGCAATGCCGTGGCGTCCTCCAGCGCATCCACGTGGGCGATCCACACCTCGACCGGGCGGTGCAACAATTCCTTGATGCTCTTGGCCCGTTCCACCATCATTTCCAGCGCCGCCGCGCGCCCCCGGGCCCGGTCCACCGGGATCAGGCGCTTGTTCTCCAGGTGAATGACAGGCTTGATATTGAGCATTTTCCCCATGAACGCTGCCAGGGCGCTGACCCGGCCGCCTTTGCGCAGCCAGGTGAGATTGTCCACGGTAAAGCAGAAATAACTGTCGGCCAGGTAGCGCTGCAGGTGGGTTTCCAGTTGCACCGGATTGTCCTGCCGGCGCAGGAATTCGGCCGCCTTTTTTACCAGCAGGGCCTGCGTCACACAGAGGGAACCGGTATCGATGAGGCGCACCCGCTCGGCCAGGTTCTGCTTCAGGAACTGGCGGGCGCCGCTGGCGCTGGTCAGGCAACCGGAGAGTTCCGACGAAATATGGCAGGAGACCACCCGTTCGTATTCCTGCAGCAGTTTCTCGTACATGGCGGCGTATTCGCCGGGAAACGGCGGTGCCGTTTTCACGTCGGCCCGTTTGTGCAGCTGCTGCAGAAATTCATGCCGCTGCAGCGAGACGCCGTCCAGGTAATCCTGGCCGTCCACAAACACGTGAATCGGCATCAGATGCAGCCCGTATTCCTCCACTATGCCCGGGGGGAAATCCGCACTGCTGTCGACCAAGAGGGCAGTTGTTTTCACCGTTGGCACACTCCGTTGGGTCAGGTTTAGCATCGTTCTTGGCGAACGAATGACCTCTTATTATAGTGATTTATACCAACGGTAGCAAGGAGTGTTGTTGCGACGCAAGCTCAGGCGAAACCTTCTTATTTTTTGACTTGATCCGGGCCCTGTGCTATAAATAATCTACTCTGTCGCGTACAAGGCTGGATGCACACAACACCCATGCACGACTACTGCCCGTTCCCCGCTCCGAAGCCGGTGCGGGCGGCCAGCGGCCTGTACGGAATGGCGCCAAGATAACATCAGAAGGAGAACCCCTATGAGCAAACCCGGTTTCCAGATTCCTCTCTCCCGGCTGGAGGAGGTCAACGAGTTTCTGTCCCTGGCTGTGAATCCCCTGACCGACCAATTGCTGGCCGTGGTGGAAAAATACGGCGGCGTCGAGGCCATCCGGAAAAAACACACCCAGGCCGCCCGGCTGGAAAACAAAATGCAGCGGATTCGGGAATCCGGTTCCCCCTACCTGGCTGACCTCGAATGGCTGCTGGAACAGCGGGAAAAGCGGGCGTTCATCTCCATGGATGACTACATTCGCAACATTCTGCATGACCGGTATGGTGCGATGCGATTCGCCACGGAAAACGCCGTCACGCTGGAAATCAGCTCGCTGCAGTATTTTCCCTGGCTGATCGCCCAGGCCAAGCGGGCCATCGCCGAGAGGGAGCTGATGCCGGGCCGCTTCATCCGGGTCCGTTTCATGAAAGAGCAGGAAGCCGACGGCGACCTGCTGGCCGTGGCGGCGGCCATGGATATCGTGGGGGCGACCTGGGTGGAAACCCTCGACACCAAGGGGACCGACGGCGCCAACGTCCACCTGGGCGGGCCGGACACCATCACCGGCTATTTCGGCGGTCCGGGCCAGCCCAACCATTATCCCCTGAAGTGGGCCGAGGAATATCTGTATTATCACACCGAGTACGGCGTGAAGCAGGTGCTGAACATCAACGCCGGGACCGTGCTGGTCGGTTATCTGCTTCATCAGCTCGGCATCGATATCGAGTTCAAGATCTCCGTCTACATGGGCAACGACAACCCCTTCTCCGTCCTCTGGACCCTCATGACGGCCAAGATGTTCTCCCGCGAGGATGGCACCACGCCGCTCATCGGCTTCAATTTCGCCAATTCCGTCAACAACGAGACCATCGAGTTGTCGGCCTTCATCCGCAAGGAGTTCGGCTTTGAGGACAAGGTCCGCTTCGAGCACCACATTACCGAGACCTGGAAGTCCATCGTGCGCCAGCCCTACGACCGGACCGAGGAACTGGTGGACGTGGCCCAGAAGGTGAAGAACATCAGCGCCAAGCACGAGGGGGGCACGCCCGACCAGGAACAGCAGCGGGAGTTTCCTTCGGACATCCTGACCTATTTCATTCCCAAGGCAGACATCATCGCCGCCGGCAACATGCCGAAATTCGAACTGAACTACCTGGACAAGCATGTGGCCCTGAATCACACAGCCACCGAGCTCATCAAGGCCGGCGTGCCCGTGATCGCCGCCCGCCACCTGCACCAGCCATAGAGACATGAGGTGAACCATGATTCCCAACACAACCCTGCAATGGCCGGCCGTGATGGAATTCGGGGCCGGCAAGCTGCAAACTTTGGCGGATCATCTGGCCGGCCGCCGCAGTATCTTCATCCTGGCCGATGTGCCGGTCAAGGATGCGCTAGAGCCCATCATCGGTGAACTCCGGCAACGGCACAGCCGGGTGATGCTTTCCACGGACGTGGTGCCCGAACCGCCCTTCGAGGCACTGGAAAAGCTGCTGGAGCCAGTGCACGAATTCGAGCCGGACGCCGTGGTGGGTGTGGGCGGCGGTTCGGCCATGGACATGGCCAAGCTGGTGGCCGTCCTCTTTACCGGTGAACAGAAGCCCCACGAAGTGGTGGGCATCGGCAACGTCAACGGGCGGCAAGTGAAGCTCATCGCCGTGGCCACCACCGCCGGCACCGGCAGCGAGGTCACGCCCATCGCCGTGCTGACGGACGTGGCCCAGAAGCTGAAAAAAGGGGTCGTCAGCCCATTCCTGGTCCCCGATGTGGCCATCGTGGATCCGGAGCTGACCGTCTCCCTGCCCGCCGGCGTCACCGCCGCCACCGGCATGGACGCCATGACCCACTGCATCGAGGCTTACACTAACCGCCACGCCCATCCCATCATCGACAACATCGCCCTCGAGGGGATCCGCCTGATGGGCGGGGCCCTGGAAACCGCCGTCAAGGATGGCACCGACATGGAAGCGCGTACGGCCATGGCCCTGGGCAGCCTGTACGGCGGCATGTGTCTGGGGCCGGTGAACACGGCAGCCGTACATGCCCTGGCCTATCCCCTGGGCGGCGAATTCAAGGTGCCGCACGGTCTGTCCAACTCGGTGCTGCTCCCCTTCGTGATGGCCTTCAATCTGCCGGCCTGTATCACCCGCTACGCCAACATCGCCGCGGCCTTGGGCGTTCCGCGCGCCGGGTCCGACGAGGCCATGGCCCGTCAGGCCATCCACGCCGTGCGCCGGCTGTCCGTCAGCTGCGGGATCCCCTCCTCCCTGAAGGAGTTCAGCATCCCCGAGTCGGCCATCCCCGCCATGGCCGCCGCGGCCATGCAGGTCAAGCGGCTGTTGGGCAACAATCCCCGCGAGATCACCCCGGCCGACGCCGAGGCCATTTTCCGCAGCGCCTATCATGGCCGGCTGGACGAGTGAGGAGCACTGTATGAAAGGATTTTTCAATCGCATCCTGCGAATCGACCTCAATACGGAAACTTATGCCTATGATTCTCTGGACGATGAGCTGTTGCGGCGGACCCTGGGCGGCAAAGGGCTCGGTGTCCATTTCCTGCTGACGGAAAACCCGCCGGGAGTGGATCCCCTCTCCCCGGAGAACATCTTCGTCATCGCCGTCGGGCCGGTGACAGGCACCAGGATGTGGGGCCAGTCCCGCTTCGGCGTCTTCAGCAAAAGCCCGGCCACGGGCGGCTACGGCGAATCGTACTGCGGCGGCACGCTGCCGCCGCGCATCAAGGGGTGCGGCGTCGACGCCATCATTCTCCGCGGTCGTTGTTCTGATTTGCGCTCCCTGTTCATCGACGCCGACGGCGTCACCTTCCATGACGCCACGACCCTGGCCGGGGCCCACACCTTCGATGCCGAGGAGCACCTCCTCCGGCAATCGCCCTCCGGCGCCGGGGCCATGGTCATCGGTCCGGCCGGCGAGAACGGCGTGGCCCTGGCCTGCATCAAGGCCGACCGCTGGCGCAGCCTGGGCCGGGGCGGCATGGGCGCCGTGCTGGGCGCCAAGAACGTCAAGGGGATCGTCTTCAACGGCCGCCAGGCCTGCCCCATCGCCGATCCGGCCACGGTGAGCGAACTGGTCAAGAAGGTGGCCGCCAAGGGCAAGGAATCGCCCGTCACCAAAATCTACCAGAATTTCGGCACGCCCAACCAGGTCAAGGTCACCAACGCCCACCAGTGCTTCCCCACCCGCTACTGGCAAAAGGGCTACTTCGACAAGTGGGAGAACATCACCGCCGACTACATGCAGGCCCATTTCGACGTCACGGCCTGCGGCTGTCCCTCCTGCTTCCTGCGCTGCACCAAACGCAGCGTGGTCCGGGAGGGCCGCCACGCCGGCCTGGAGATCGAGGGGCCCGAATTCGAGACCCTGTACGCCATTGGCGGCATCAACGAAATCGACAGCATGGAGGAGATCGCCTGGCTCAACGACCTGTGCGACCGCTACGGCATCGACACCATGAGCGCCGGCAACATGGCCGGCTTCGCCGTGGAGGCCTACAAGGCCGGCAAGACGGACTTCGCCATCGACTACAACCAGCCCGACCGGGTGGCCGAACTCTTCCGCCAGATCACCTACCGCGAAGGGCTGGGCGACCTGCTGGCCCGTGGCATCAAGACGGCCGCTGCCACCCTGGGCCTGGAGCACATGGCCATCCACGTCAAGGGGCTGGAGCCGGGCGGTTTCGATCCGCGGGTCCTCAAGGGGATGGGGCTGTCCTATGCCACCTCGCCGCGGGGCGCCTGCCACCTGCGCGGCACCTTCTACAAGGCCGAACTCTCGGGCGAGATGGACAAGAACCAGATCGAGGGCAAGGCCCGGCTGCACATCGACTACGAGGACCGCGCCGCCCTGTTCGACAGCCTGATCCTGTGCCGCTTCTTCCGCGACTTTGTGCTGTGGGACGAGCTGCAGCAGCTTATCACCGCCCTCACCGGCCTTCCCCTGGACAAGGGCGACCTGCAGCGCCTGGCCAACGACATCACCCAGCGTACCCGCCAATACAACACCCGCGAGGGGCTGGACGCCGCCAGCGACACCCTGCCGCCCCCCTTCGTCGAGCAGGCCAACGCCGAGGGCGCCCGCCTCACCCGGGAAGAACTGGAGACCATGGTGCGGGAATACAACGAGATCCGTGCCGGCATGCACTAGGAGAAGACCCATGTCTCAGCCACCGAAAATCGTCATTCTGGACGGTTACACCGTCAACCCCGGAGATCTGTCCTGGGCGCCTTTCGAGGCCCTGGGCGACGTGACCGTCTATCCCCGCACCGCGGCCGACGACACGTACGAGCGCAGCCGCGGGGCCGATATCATCGTCACCAGCAAGGTGGTCCTGGACCGGCCCATGCTGGACCGGCTGCCCCAGCTGCGCTATATCGGCGTCATCGCCACCGGCTACAACGTGGTGGACCTGGCGGCGGCCCGTGAACGGGACATCCCCGTGACCAACGTGCCCGATTACTGTACCGAGTCGGTGGCCCAGCTGGTCATGGCCCACCTGCTGGAGCTGGCCCGCCGCGTCGGCGCCCACAGCCGGTCCGTCCGGGAAGGCGACTGGAGCCACGCCGAGGATTTCTGCTACTGGATCTACCCCCAGGTGGAGCTCACCGGCAAAATCCTCGGCCTCATCGGTTACGGCCACATCGGCTCGGAAGTGGCCCGCCTGGCCCGCGCCTTCGGCATGCGCATCATCGCCTACGACATCTATCCGCGGGAGGAGGACGGCATCGAGTTCGTCCCCCTCGACCGGGTGTTTGCCGACAGCGACGTGGTCAGCCTGCACTGCCCTCTCACCGACGAGAACCGGGGCCTCATCAACACCACCAACCTGCGAAAAATGAAGCCCACGGCCTTTCTCATCAACACCAGCCGCGGTCCCCTGGTCAAAGACCGCGACCTGGCCGGCGCCCTGGCCGAAGGCGTCATCGCCGGCGCCGGTCTGGACGTGCTGTCCACCGAGCCGCCGCCCGAGGACAATCCCCTGCTGGATGCGCCCAACTGCCACATTACCCCCCATGTGGCCTGGGCCAGCGAGGAGGCGCGGACGCGGCTCATTCGCCTGACGGCGGAAAACATCGAGGCGTTTCTCAAGGGTTCACCCATAAACGTCGTTAATTAATCGTTAATTGCAGACACAGGGGATCGCGGTATGGCAGTGCCTCTCGTCAAAATCCGGCGGACGCTGGACTGCGCTCCGGCCGTGGATCCGGCCGCGGTGCTGCCCGCCGAACTGCGCCGCACCCTGCCCGCCCTCCGCCCCGGCGCCCGCGTGGCCGTGGCCGTGGGCAGCCGCGGGATTCACGCCATCGCCCGTCAGGTCAGGATTATCATCGAGAGCCTCAGAGACGCCGGCGCCGAGCCCTTCCTGGTGCCGGCCATGGGCAGCCACGGTGGCGCCACGGCCGACGGACAGGCGGCCGTGCTGGCCAGCCTGGGCCTGGATGAAGCTGGCGTGGGCGCGCCCGTCCGTTCCTCTATGGCGACGGTGGAACTCCCCGACGACGGCAGCGGCCGGCGCGTCTTCATGGACCGTCTGGCCTGGGAAGCGGACGGCGTGGTCCTGGTGAACCGCGTCAAGCCCCACACCGATTACCGCGGTCCCTACGAGAGCGGCCTGGTGAAAATGGCGGCCATCGGCCTGGGCAAACACGACCAGGCGCGGGAGATCCACCGCCACGGCGTGACCGGGCTGCGCGACCTCACCCCGGCCGCGGCCCGCCGCCTTTTCGCCACGGGGAAAATCCTGCTGGGCGTGGCCATCGTGGAGAACGCCCGCGACGAGCCCATGCTCATCCGCGCCCTGCGACCCGGTGAGATCCTGAACGAGGAGCCGGCCCTGCTGGCGCTGGCCCGCCAGAACATGCCCGCCCTGCCCGTGGACACGCTGGACGTCCTGTTGCTGGACGAGATGGGCAAGAACATCAGCGGCACCGGCCTCGATCCCAACATCGTCGGCCGCATCCGGGTGCGGGGCCAGCCCGAACCGGAGCGGCCCGACATCCGCCAGATCGCCGTTTGCGGCCTGACCCCCGCATCCCACGGCAACGCCATCGGTGTGGGCCTGGCCGACGTCATCACCCGGCGCCTGTTCGACAGGATCGATCTGGCGGCCACCTACGCCAACGTCATCACCACCACGTTCCTGGAGCGGGCCAAGATCCCCCTGGTGGCCGACACGGCGGCGGCCGCCCTCGACGTGGCCCTGACGGCCTGCGGTCCCCTGCCCTCCGGGGAGGCACGCGTCATCCGCCTGCGCAACACGCTGCAGCTGGAGGAGATATACGTCAGCCAGGCCGTCCTGGCCGAACTCGGCCCGGCGGCCACACTCCTCGGCCAGGCGGACTCTGTCTTCGACGCCGCCGGCGAGCTGCTTCCCTTCTGAGCGCTTGCAAGCAGGATGCTTGCGCCACGTAGTTCAAGCTTCCAGCTTGAGTTTGAGCCACGGTAGTTCAAGCTTCCAGCTTGAGTTTGAGCCACGGTAGTTCAAGCTTCCAGCTTGAGAGTGGATTCATATTCATATTGGGGTCGGACCAAGGCAATCAATTGTAGAATAAATATTTAAGCGACATTTCCACAGGATTTTTGGCCTTAAAGGGCGGTTTTGGGGGGAAAAATTGGGGTAATATTTTGAATGGACCCAGGCAGACCCGCCCGACAGCAGCGGGCTGCAGGCATTTTCCCAGTCATTTTATCGTTTCACCACTCTATCTGGCCGGCCTTTCAGGCCTCGTTCCTTTCCAGGGCGTCCTTTCCGCGGGCTCACTCCGTTCGCCCACAGCTGGAAAACGGTTCGGCCCTACGGGCCTTCAGAAGGCAGGGGATCTTTCGGGGAAAGCGATTTCGGGGTGTGTTCGGTCGAGAGGATCGACTACGAAAACGACTACGACGACGACAACGACAGCGATCAGGACAACGACAGCGATCAAGGCGACGGCAGAGAGGAGGCAATATTGGCCGGCGACACCGGGCAAATATTTTACAACCATTGCCCCCGCCCGGCATCTTTATTAAATACCGCTTGTGATATTATGGGGACAATCAAAAGCCATCGGCCGATCCGGGGGGCAATGATTATTCAAATCCGGAATAGCAGGTGATCACTCCACCAACGGCTGAACGATCCCCGCGCTGGAAAACAGGTGATTACAGGCAAGGAAGAAGACATCATGAAACTGGCGGAAGCGTTGCTGCTGCGGGCGGACATCCAGAAAAAACTGGCGTCCCTGCGGGAGAGGATCAGGAAGTATACGGTCGTCCAGGAGGGAGAAAAGCCGGCCGAGGATCCACGGCAGCTGCTGGAGCAGGTGACGGCCGTCGCCGAGCGACTGCAGCGGCTGATCTTCGCCATCAACGAGGCCAATTTCACGGGCCAGACGGCCCGGGGGCGTTCCCTCACGGCGGCGCTGGCGGAGCGGGAGATCCTGCTGCTGCGTCATTCTATCCTCCAGGCGACGGCCGAGTCGGCGGCCAAGCCGCCGGAGCGATACGGCGTCAAGGAGATCCGCTGGATCAAGACGGTGGATGTGGCCCGGCTGCAGCAGGCGGCCGACGAACTGGCACAGCAGATCCGCGAGGTGAACGCCGAGATCCAGGCCGCCAACTGGCAGATCGAGATCCAGGAAATATAGGCTCTTCTGGACCTGCGGCGCGGGGTGAGGGCGAACCGGCCCCGGCGACTGGGTTAACGTCGCAATGGTTGGGCGGCGGGCAGCCCGCGGAGGTTCAAATCCTCCCGGCACAACTGAGCCCAGCACCCGTCACCCCCGACATCTCACCCGTCACCGTGCACCACCGTGTCGGCTGACTCGCTCCCGCCGCGGTCCACCACTATCAGCTACCCTCTGCAAGATGCTGAGCAGTGGTGCATACATCATCCCAATGTGTGAAAACGATGGCGACACCATGGAGTGAAGAGTCGAGCAACGGGCTTCTGTTAGGCAACCAGGTGAGCGAGAAAGTAATTTAGAGACTGTTGTAGAAAAACCAATAGCTGTGACTGGAAATAAGCCATGGGAAATGTAGAGTATTTTTATGGAACCTGGGTCTCGGCGTTGCCCTTCGACAGCGACGACTATCTGGTGGAATACGCCATCCGGCCGCACGGCGATTCCCTGGCCGTTACGGCCCGGGATTTCCGCGACGGGGAAGAGATGCATATATCCCAGGTGGAATTCGACGGGACGGTGCTCACCTTTCAATCCATCATGCCCTCGACGAAACGAAAAGGGCTGCACAGGTTCCGTCTGCTGGGCGAAAACCGGATCGAGGCGGAATTCACCTTCACCGTGGTGGAAGAGCTCCGCCGGCCGGACACGGGGATCATGGCCAGGCTGCGGGAGGCAAAACGCTGACACCACTTGTCATGATGTCCCGAAGGGATAACCGCCCATATCTCAGGGCGGGCATAGCGAACCCCGTGTAGAACGGGGAATCACAGGAGCGTATTCTGTTCGAACAGGTGGGATCCGTTCTGAATCTACTGAATCACAGGGTCGGTATTGGCCGGCAGGAATGGGTGGAGCAGATTCCGCCGGAAGGATCCATGTGCGGGACCATTGAACAAGACAGCCGGGTTCCCCTGCCGTTCCCTGCGTGAGGCACGATGAGGCATTTTATAGACATTCATCGGATCAGCCTCGCCCTTGTTCTGCTGGCGTTCAGCCTGCTCCAGGCAGGTTGCCGGCCGGATGAATCGCGGCTGCTGGAAAACAGCCTGCGCGGGGCCCTCCGGCACATCGCCCGGGATTTCAACGGCGCGGACACCATCTATTTCTCCATCACGACGGACTGGAACATTCTTCACCTGGAAGAATTTGTAGAAAAAGCGAAGAGCCGAAGCTTTTCCTCACTCGAAGAATACTCGTATGTTGAAGAGTGTGACGGTAACGAATCCACGACCATGGCAATCCCCTTCTCCCATCAGGGTTCGTTTCATATCAAACCGCTCATCTTCTTCGCGGATGCGGACAGTCCGGTGGTCGCCCGGGAGGGGTGCGTCTGGATCAGCCGCTCCGATATATTCGAAGTGAACGACGAGATGGTGATCCTGTTCGGCATCTACGAGACCATGTTGCACCTTGATCGAAATGGTGAGGTGGTCTATCAGATGTGGGACCCGCAGGGCATTTTCCCGCACTATTTCCTGCTGGGCATCTTCAGTCGCAAGGACGGTACGTTTGAAATGATCAAATTGTGAAGGGATATTTGATTGATTTTAATAGATATTTTTCATTCCGGACAGCAGTGGCAATGATACCCGCTATCATTTTGATTGCCGACAACGAAACTTCGCCCGGGCAAGCCACCCCTCCGGGCCAAGAAAATGCAGGGTCTGTTGGCGAAAGTGATTTGCCAGGGGACATTCGGTCGAGAGGATCGACTACGATGACGACGACGACAGCAGTCAGGATACAGAAGTGGTCGGGACAATTACAATTAAGGAACGGTCTGGAGTGAGAGTTTTCTCGTTGTCGCCATCGTGTGCTGTGATTATTGTCCCGGAGCGATTTCGATACCGTTAACGTGACAGCTCCTCATCACGTTTTTTTGGACTACGATTACGCTTACGACTGCGACAACGAAAACCAGCCAGATGATACTCGGCCCCTCCCCCCGAAGCGTCCGGGAGGGCTATCATTCACCGCCCGTCCTCCCAGCCAGGCTGCCCGGCGGTGACGGGGGAATACTCAAAGGGAATGACATCCCAGTCCTCGATCAGTTTCAGTTCATCCTTTTTGACATTCCACACCAGCTTGTCGAGGCGCAACTCATGATAGCCGGGGGCGAATGAATCCAGCGGAATGGTTGTGACCAGGCCCTGCTGGCCCGTTTGAACGCTGCTGGTGACATACCATTTCAAACCGGCCAGTGGTTCTTCATCGATGCTGACACGGTACAGATCGCCCAGATTGAACTTGGCCCCGCCTGCGGCCATGTCATACTTCTTCAGCACCTTTGGATCGTCCTCGACGGCCTGCTGTGTGTAGGTGTCACCCCGATACAAGCTGACAAACAGCTCGAGGGAATTTCTCCTCACCCGGAAGGTATCGATGACCGCTTTGGGAATACGGAGTTCAGGATTTCGCCGCGACTCGTAATGATCCCTGTCGACGGTGACCATGTTCCCCGTGGATACGACGGTCGCGACGCTGTCGTTCGTGAACTCGAAGGGGGGAGCGTTGGAAAGGGTCAACAGACAGACGACCAGGAAATACGCGGCGAACAGCCCCAAACTCTTCAGTTTGCCGACATTTGTGAAATAGATGGCCAGGACCTGGTTGAGTGTGCTTTTTTCCATGACCCGGTTCAGCTTCGAGTTGGGCTTGAGCAACAGCAGAATGCCGACCAGTATCACGACGATGGACAGCCCGGCATACGCCAGGGTGAAGATCCGGATATAACCGGGAACCATGCCGATGACGAACAGCAGGATGATGGGGATGGAAAACAGATACATGCCCATAACGAACGATATGGACGAAAAAATGAACGAAAACAGCAGGCTGCAGATCCGTTCGATCCTTGTCACCAGGATCTCGGGCTTCACCCGCACGATGTCCTTCTTGATGGCGTTCGCCAGGTTGATTCCTTCCGGGAAGGCATAGCTCAGACCGACCAGGCCGGTCCAGACGCCACGCAGGACCAGGTGGATGATGAGAATGATTTTAAATCCCGTCAGGAGGATCATGGACACGAAGAACAACTTGGCGGCGACCGTGTCGAACACGCCGAAGTCCTGGACCAGCATGGCGAAAAAATTGTAGATGTAGCTGGACAGGATGAACAGGAAGGTCAGGCAGATGCCGGAAATCAGGATCTCCGGCTCCCAGCTCCGGTTCTGGATCTCCACCAGCCAGTCGGGAGTGGTTCGGTCGGACATAATATTCTCCTCTGCCGTCAAATATTTGACTTGCCTCAGCTAAAAAACCGGGGTCAGCGCCACTGTTTGAAGCAACCAGTGCCGATATCAGAATCTGCGCATGCCGATTTCCCGACAGCCTACCAGAAATGTCCAGACTCGGCAAATCAGTTTATACTATGGTAGTTCAAGCTTCCAGCTTGAGCGTGGATGCAAGCAGGATGCTTGCGTTACCGTAGTTCAAGCTTCCAGCTTGAGCGTGGATGCAAGCAGGATGCTTGCGTTACCGTAGTTCAAGCTTCCAGCTTGAGCGTGGATGCAAGCAGGATGCTTGCGTTACAGTAGTTCAGGCAGACCCGCCTGACGACAGAGAGCATGACAAGACAAGGACAGCAGGACAGCCATTCAGTGGGTGACAGGAAGACATGGGGAAGAATCTGAGCCCCTTCTTTCTCTTGTCTTCAGCCTGCCAGGACGGCCAGCCGGACCGGATCAATCGGGGATTGGATTTGACTCGGAGCGAGAAATATGCAACATTGACCAGGAAGCGCCATCTTACATGCGCAGAGTGAAACACAAAGGGGTTGAACCATGCTGAGGATAGCCATTGCCGGCTCACTGATCCTGCTGCTCCTGGCCGCCCCGACCGCGGCGGCGCCGGCCGAGAAGGTGGTCAAGGGCGACAAGAAGGAGTTGCGGGGGGTCACCCGCATCTACGTCCAGGCCAACGACAAGGAGCACCGCCGCATTATCGAGACGTACATCATGGAGGAGCTGCGGGGGATGTCCATCGTTGCCCTCATGTCCGAGGCCGACGCGGTGCTGACGTTCACCTACGAAAATCCGGAGCGCAAAAAATCCACCCAGTTCAAGTACAGGGGCCACAATCCGCGAAAAATGCGGGTGGAGGAGTACGATTACGACAATTTCATCATGCAGGGCCGGGGGGAGATCTTCAAGGTCACGGGGTATGCCCCGGACACCCAGAAAGTGACGCTGCGCCTGCTGGCAGAATGGGAGAGCGGCAAGATCAACCTGGCCGAAGTCACGGACCTGCAGATCGCGCCCCTCGACTTCGCCAAGGAATTCGTCAAGCTGTGGCGCAAATACAACTAGCGGCGGCGCGGGCCGTCATTTCTCCCGATAATTGGGATCGTTGCGGTTGACGATCTGCAACCGCCGCCACGACGGATCGTTGTCGATGGGCAATGGTCCTTCCACATCCGTCAGGAAATAGTTCCCCTGCCCGTCCGTGTAGGCCTTCTGGTACATGGGCAGCCAGGTCTGGCGTCCCGTCTGGGGATCCAGGGCCTCCATCTGCCCGGTGAGGACCTTGTACACTTCCGTCTGGATGTCGCTGCGCGTCTGGCTGCGTTGCCGCTCCATCTGGCGGTCGGCCTCGTTGAGCTGCCGGATGATCTCGTTGTACTGCTGCCCGCGCCGGGCCGCGGCGTCCGCGGCGCGCACGACCCACTGCGGGTCCAGGCGGAAGGTGCGCAGGCACAGGTCCATCACCCGGGCGTCCTGGCGCCAGCGCCGGGTGGGGGCCACCCAGCCGAAGGTGCCGACGGTGGACCAGATATTCCCCCCCAGGTTGTACAGGATGGTGTAGATGCGGCCGACGCGGGGCGTGCCCGCGATGGTGCACTCGAAATTCACATAACCGCACTGGGAATGGGTGGCCACCGCGGGCACGAAGGGCCGCAGTTCGGGCGATTCCACCACCGGACCGATGATACGCGGATTCTGGAACTCCTGCGCCGACAGGGCGCCGAAAATGACGGTCTGCACGTACTGGGGGATGGTCATGTAGGGGTACTGCCAGCAGCCATTGAGGACACTGCCATACTGTACGCCCATGCCCATGCCGGCGCCGGGATGGGAGCGCGGATCCTGGAAGTAGAAGCGGGGGTACCAGCCGAAAAAGGATTGACCGTCGGGGCTGGTCACCCGAAAGCGGATGTTGGACTCCACCAGGTCCACCACGTTCCCGGGAACGCCGCTGCCCACCATGCCGCCCTCGGCCCTCCAGCCCCGGGGAATCAGCAGGGTGAAGGCGCCCTGGTACGCCTCGCGATGCAGCGTCAGGTATGTGCCCTGCCCTTCCCGTTCGGCCTGGGCCAGGCAGAATCCGCCCATGATGGCCAGCGATATGAGGGTGACAGCCACCCGGCGGTGGGCTGACTGATTCCAGCAACGTTTAGTCATCTCTGTTTGCTCTCCCTTCGCGAACGTTCAATCTCCACGATGCACCTACATCAGCCCCTGATACATGCCGCCGTCGATGAGGAGGGTGGTGCCGGTGATGTAGGCCGCCGGTTCCGAGGCCAGAAAGGCCACCAGCGCCCCGAATTCGTCGGGCCGGCCGATGCGCCGCGCCGGAATGTCTCCGGCCAGGTCTTCGCGGACCTCGGCGGGCGTCCGCTCCTCCCGCGCCGCCCGGTCGTCCAGCAGCTGGTCCACCCGTTCCGTCATGATGTAGCCCGGGGCGACGGTGTTGGCGGTAATGTTGTCGGCTGCCACCCGTTGGGACAGGCTCTTGATGTAGGCGACCACTCCGGCCCGGGCGACGTTGGAGAGGGCCAGGTTGGGCAGCGGCTGCTTGACGGAGATGGACGTCGAGGCGACGATGCGGCCCCACCCCTGACGCTGCATGGCCGGCAGAAAGGCGTTCACCAGCCGGATGGTGCTGAGCAGGTTGAGTTCCACGGCGGCGGCGTAGTCGTCGGCGCCGAAATCCAGCACCGATCCGGGCGGCGGCCCGCCGGCATTGGTGAACAGGATATGGGCCGTGCCATAGTGATCCAGGACGGTTGCGGCGAACCGGGCCACGGCCGCCGGGTCCGTGACGTCGCATTCCAGGGCCAGGACGTCACTACCCGTCGCATCCCGGATGGCATCGGCGGCGGCGGTAATCCTCCCCCGGTCCCGGGAGCAGATGGCCAGGCGGGCACCTTCGGCGGCCAGGGCTTCGGCCACGGCCCGCCCCAGGCCTCGGCTGGCGGCCGCCACCACAGCCACCTTGTCGTTGAGTTGCAAATCCATGTTTCCTCCTGGAAGCCGAGCGCGGGCATTCTTTATGGCCGCCCGCCGGCGGATGCTGATGGATCCCGCCGACCGACGCCTACAGCAGCCCGGCCAGACGGCGCACCCCTTCCCGGATCAGCTCTTCGTCGGAATAGGAAAAATTGAGGCGCAGCTCGTTGGTGCGGGTCATGCCGGCCGGGTAGAACTTGCTGCCGGGAATAAAGGCCACCTTGTGCTCGATGGCCCGCCGGAACAGGTCGTCGGCGTCGATCTCCGGCGGTAGGGTCACCCAGACGAACATGCCCCCCTCGGGCCGGGTCCAGCTCACACCGGCCGGCATATGGTCGGCCAGGGCGGCCAGCATGGCGTCGCGCCGCGGGCGATACAGTTCGATGATCCAGTCGATGTGCCGCCGCATGTGCCCGGCCTCGATGAACCGGGCCGCCACCCGTTGCGTGGCGCAGTCGGGGCTGACGGTGATCTTCTGGGCCCATTTGACCATGGGGCCCATCATCTCCGGCGGCCCGGCGGCGAAACCGAGACGCAGGCCCGGCCCGAGGATCTTGGAAAAGGACTTGGCGATGGTCACGAGCCGGGGATCCTGGAACTCCGTCCGGGCCAGCTCCCACAGGGTCTTGATCCGTGCCCCGCTGTAGCGCAGCTCGCGGTATGGCTGATCTTCCAGAATGGGCAATCCGAACTCGGCGGCGATGGCGATGATGTCGCGGCGACGGGCCAGATCCATGGTGCGACCGCTGGGATTCTGGAATTCGGGGATGACGTAGATGAACTTCACCGTCTCCTTCCGGTCACGCAACCGGCGCAGGGTGTCGCGCAACCGGTCGGGGATCATGCCCAGGTCGTCCATTTCGATTCCGGCCAGCCGGGCGCCGCAGCTCTCCATGGCCGTGACGGAACCTGGGAAGCCGGGAGCCTCGCAGACGATGTAATCCCCGGGGTCGATGAGGGTGCGGGTGAAATAGTAGATCCCGTTGGTGGAACCGACGGTGATCATGATCTCCTCATCGGTCAGATAGGGGACCTCCTCGAACGTCTTCAGGGCCTGCTTGAACACCCGGTCGCCGTCGCTGGCGCCGTACTGCAGGACATCCTCTCCCTCCTCCAAAATCACCTGGCTGAACAGGCCGGCCAGCAGTTCCCGGGGGAACGATTCGGGGCTGGGCAGCCCGCCGGCAAAGGAGATCATGCCCGGCACGCCCTTGGTTACCTTCAGAATCTCCCGGATAAACGAATGCTGCATGGTGGACGTGTTCTTCGAATAGAGCTGCTGGATGGGTTGCTTCAAGAATTCCTCCCGGTGGTTGAATTGTAACGGGTTCAGAGGGTCCAGTATACCCGGGGCGGGACGCGAATTCAATCCTCTTGGCACCATCCGGCTGGACGGCGCCGAAACGGTCATCCCCTGCTTGCCTTGGCGGAGCTTTGCCGGTACAATCGTCCCGAGTGTCATATCCAGCGATTCGGCAGGCCGGCATGTCCCCGATCCAGAACGGTATGGAAAAAGAACACCTCTCCCGCAAGGCGCGGACAGAATCTTCCTTTCGCTGGTCGCCGGTACTGCTCTCCGCCCTGGTCTGCCCGGGACTGGGGCAATGGGTCCAGCGGCGCCGGTGGCTGGGGGTGTTACAGATGCTCCTGGCCGTCGGCCTGGTGGTCGGTTTTCTGGCTGTGGTTTTCATGGACATCCTGGCCCTGATCCCCGAGTATCCACCCCTCGATCCGGTGGAACTGATCACCCTCTCCTTCGAGATTTCGGCGACAGTTACCCGTGAAAACGGAACTACTTACGGCTTGGCCATCCTCCTGTTCATGGCCGTCTATCTCTATTCTGTTCTGGACGCGTTTTTCTACCAGCGAGGAACCGCCCCTCCAGCGGCACCCCACCCGCCTGCGCCGCGGGAGGGGGATACGGGCTGATTTGGGCTGTAAATTCACCTATTCGTATAGTAAAATAGCCTTTCAAAACGCTATTTGTATAGCCGGACCCGATGAGCAACCTTTTTTTTCGATCATAGAACATATGGATGCAAGTTCCTTCACCCGTTATCTGAAACGGCAGCTTAAACCGGCCGGCGCCCAATGGCTGATCGTGTACGAACGACTGCCGGGCGGTCGCCTGTTCTATCCCCTCTTTCACGTTCACCTGGCCCGCCAGGAGCCCGATCCCGATTTCGGCGCAGTCGAAGACGATTTCCTCCGCCGCCGAACCACCACGGGGCGCGTCCGCAAAGCCGCCTCAACCCACCAGTCGGCCACCAGCGGGCAGACCGTCCAGTACTACAGCCCCGACTTCACCCACGCCGTCCTGCGGCGGGACTACCGTGTCGTATTCGGCACCACAGACGCCCGGAACAGTTTGCAGCCACAGGAGATCCGGCCCTTACTGCCACGTCTGGAAGCGTCGCTGCCGCCACTGATCCGCCGTGCCCACGCCCGTTACCAGCGCCTCTGCCGCCCCTGGATCCAGGACATCCGGCACACCTATTTCAAGAACCTCTCCACCCGCGATACCCTGACCCGGGCGCTGGAGCTGTTCGCCGGAACGTGCGGCGCCGGCGCCGGACGCATCCTGTTGCGGGCCAAGATCTCCCCTGCCACCACCTACGTGGCCACCGATCATGACCGGGACCTGGACCCGGAACAGGTGCACCGTCTCTTCCGGGTCCTGATGGACAACGGCGGTGCAGCCCGTCTTTCGGCGAGACAACTGGAAAAACTGGGCCTGCCCGGTTTTCGGGGCCTGTTTCTCCAGCCCGAGGACGATCATTTTTCCGCCGCCATCCTGCTTCTGTTCAACCAGCAGGACGGCTCGCCTGACGACATGTTCGGGCTTCTGCGGGAACTCGTCGGGCAGATGGGCCGTTTCCTGGCCGAGACGGCTCCCCTGACGGCCCGCCTGAGCGATACCTTCATCCACCGCGATTTGCAGAACGCGGCCATGGGCCTGCTTCCCCTGCTGGAGCGGGATCAGTTTATCCAGTCCCTGCCCCGCCTTATCCGCGAGTATCTGCGGGTGGACTATGTTGCCTTCTATCTCCCCGAAAGCGAAGGCCAAAACTGGCGGCGCCAACAGCATGACGGGGAAATCGAGCCTTCCCCGGCAGGCCAATTCCGCGAGGCCCACTCCAATTGCCTGCTGATGCAGTGCGTCCACAGCGGCAAAACCATTCTGAAAACTGTTCTGTCCGGCAAGGAAAAAAACCAGGTGCTGGATTCGCCCGCCATTGCCTCGGTCCTCTATTATCCCCTGCTGGAAAACGGGGAAGTGATGGCGCTGCTCAAAATCGCCGACCATACGCCGTCGGCCATCACCTTCGCCCATCTGCACCGCCTGCGCATGCTCGAGCCCTACCTGGTCGCCGCCCTGGAGAACATCAGCCGATATCATATCCTGCTGCAGATGGTCTTCCGCGATTCCGAGACCGGCCTGCTCAATCGCCGCGGTTTCGAGGAGCAGATCGCCCGCCAGCTCGACCTGGGAAAAACGCGCGGGCGGAGTTTCGCCATCCTGTTCATCGGCCTGGACCGATCCGACGGCCACTTCACGGCTCCTTCCCTGACCTCACGACGGCGTTTGCTGCTGGCCCATTCCCACTGGCTGCAGGGCAAACTGCCGCCCTCGGCCATCATCGGATTCGACGGCGAAGGCACGTTTCAGGCCCTGGTGCCGGAGATGGACCTCAACGAAGCACTCAAACTGGCCCGCAATATCTGCTGGGAACGGAAAATGCTGCACACAGACGACAAGGATACGGTCACGTATTCCATCGGCGTATCGTCATTTCCGCTCAACGGCACCAATGTGGAGGCCCTCTCGCTGGCCGCCGAGCAGGCGCTGATGATCAGCCGCTATCAGGGCGGCAACACGGCCTCCATCATGGGCAGCGAAATCCTGAAGAAACTCTCGCTGGAAATTCTGTCGGGACTGCTGGGCCGGCGGACGTTCAAAACCGGTCCCGAGCTGCTGGACGGGGTGATGGAAAAGATCTCCGTCCGTGAACAGGAGCAGAACGGGCTGACGGTCTTCGAGGTCATCAACTCCCTGGTGACGGCCATCGACGCCAAGGATCACTACACCGGCAACCATTCATCGGAGAGCAGCATTTTTTCGGTGGCCCTGGCCAAGCGGCTGGGCCTCGATGAGCAGGCGGTGGAGCGACTGCGCATCGCCTCCAAGCTCCACGATGTGGGCAAGATCGGGATCCCCGAGTACATCCTCTGCAAGGAGGAGAAACTCAGCATCGATGAGATGGACGTGATGAAGCGCCATTCGGAAATCGGGGCCCGGATCATCCGGCCCATTTCTTCCTTGCGCCACATCGCCGATATCATCGAACATCATCATGAACGCTGGGATGGAACCGGTTACCCCAACAATCTCCAGGGGGAGGAGATCCCCCTCGAGTCGCGGATTCTGGCGGTGGTGGATGCCTTTCACGCCATGATCAGCGACCGCCCCTACCGCAGTGCCATGTCGCGAGAGAGCGCCCTGGAGGAGATCACGCGGGAGGCGGGGCAACAGTTCGATCCCCTGATTTCCCGCCAGTTCGTGGACATGATGCACGAGCGCAAGGCCGCGCTCTAGAGCTCCCCGTCGGCTCAATCACCGAAACTGATGCCCAGATCCCGCGCCGTCAGAATGGTGTCGCAATCCAGGGGCACGCATTTCATGCGCCGTGTCGCCTCGGCCAGAGGGACATAGTTTACCGTCGGCGGATCCAGCGCCACCATGATGCCGGATTGCCCCTCGGCCAGGGCCCGCACGGCCGCCGCTCCGAACCGCAGGGAAATCAGGCGGTCGAAGGTGGACGGAGAACCGCCACGCAACAGATGGCCCAGGACCACTGCCCGGGTCTCCTTGCCGGTGAGTTCGGCCAGGTCATGGGCCACGCTTTCGCCGATGCCGCCCAGCCGCTCCTGGCGACCGATCTCCCTGGCCATGACCGACACGTGGCCGCCCACCGGCTTGGCCCCCTCAGCCACCACGACGATGGAAAAATGGCGTCCCTTGGCTTCTCGTTCCGCGATTTTTCCCGCCACCCGGGTCAGGTCGTAGGGGATTTCGGGGATCAGGATGGCGTCGGCCGTGCCGGAGATGCCGGCGTTCAGGGCGATCCAGCCGGCATAGCGCCCCATGACCTCCACCACCATGACCCGCTGGTGGGCCTCGGCCGTGGAGTGGAGCCGATCGAGGCAGCTGGTGGCGAAGGACACGGCCGTGTCGAAGCCAAAGGTGATCACCGTCCGGTCCAGGTCGTTGTCGATGGTCTTGGGCACGCCGATGACCCGCAGTCCCTGACGGCAAAGTTCCAGGGCGATGGCCAGCGACCCGTCGCCGCCGATGGCCACCAGGGCGTCGATGCCGTGCCGGCGGAGACCGTCGATGATCTCGCCGCTGCGGTCGACCTCCCGGAAGGTGCCGTCGGACTGGCGGACGGGAAAATGAAGCGGATTGCCCCGGTTGGTGGTGCCGAGGATGGTGCCGCCGAGATGGGTGATCCCCCGCACCGATTCCTCCCCCAGCCGGATGAGTCCCTGTCCGTCGAACCTGTCCGGATCGAGCAGGCCGTTGTAGCCTTCCCGAATGCCGAAGCATTGCCAGCCGCGGTTCAGGGCCGACAGCACAATGGCCCGGATGACGGCGTTCAGGCCCGGAGCGTCGCCGCCGCCGGTGTTGATGGCGATCCGCCGGATATTCTCGGCCATGGGGTTCCTCCAGTCTGTAGCGATCTGTTATATTCGGTCATGCCGCTCCCATGAGCGACGGGTTCGGGTGCCGCGACTCAGTCTTCGAACGTTCCCCTCATAAGGCGCCGGCCGTCGCGGACGGCCAGCACGCCGTTCATCACCAGGTGGCGGATCTTGTCCCTGGCGTCGAGGACCACCAGATCGGCATCATGGCCCACCTGGATCCGCCCCTTGCCCGGCAGTTTCAGAATATCGGCCACATTGGACGTCACCACCGGCAACACCTGCTCCCAGGGGATCCCCTCCTGGCGAACGGCATCGATCAGTTCCACCAGGTTGGCCCGGGGCCGGCCCGTCTCCAGCTTGACCAGGCGGCCGTCGGCGTCGAAATGGGGCAGCGAGCCGCAGGCATCGGACGAAAAGGTGATGTGGGTGTTGGGCACGCCGGCCGCCAGAAGCCGGGCCAGGGCCGTGGCCGGCTTGATTTCGTATTGGGGGAAATAGGGATAGGAACTGGTGGTCAGGTCCACGTAACCCTGCCGGCCGTATTGGGCGGCCGCCTCGAAAATGGCAGCGTTCCGGTTGCAATGGGTGGGCAGGAACTGGGTCAGTTTCAGCTCGCTGCGGGCCACGGCTTCGTACAACAGGGCAAAGGGATTCTCGGCGTCGCCCATGTGCAGGTTGACGATACCGGCCTTCCCGCCCAGCATGCCGCCCACGCGGGCATGCTCCGCCAGGCGGATGAGCTCCTCCACCGTGGGGAACGAGGAGCGGTGATCGGCGATGGCGATCTCACCGACACCGATGACCTCCTCGATGAGAGCGATATCCTTGCCCACGTCGCCCAGGATGGTGGGCGGCGGCACCTGGTAGGAACCGGTGAAGATCCAGCAGGAGGCGCCCTCGGCGCGCAGGGCCTTGGCCTTCATGAGCACGCTCTCCACGCTGCGGGTCAAACCGTCGGTGCCCAGACAGCCGATCACCGAGGTACAACCGGCCTCCAGCATCTGGCCCAGGTGCATTTCCGGCGTGCGGGTGGCCGGCCCCCCTTCGCCGCCGGCGCCGGCGATGTGCACATGGCCGTCGATGAGACCCGGGATTACCATACTCCCTTCGACGTCAACGGTTTCCAGCGGCACCATGGCCGGCGGAGGAATTTTTTTGTCCAGGGCCACGATCTTGCCGCCGGCCACGAGAATGTCCTGGCGACCGAGGGGCGCGGGCCCATAGACGTCACAATTGATCAGCAACAACATCCGTCACCTCCTGCCGGATCGCAAACCCGGTGGCGATCCTATCTGTTTTGGATGCGCCCGCGCCCGCAGCGATCTCGCCGCGACACCGAATTCGGAAGTATCCCCCCGGCCGGTGCGGGCCGAGGAATCGTCCCGGGCCGCATCCAGTACCGGAAAAGTATAATCGCCGGCGGATGAACCTGTCAAACTCATTGCTCTTTCCGCCTTTCTTTCGGCAATGGATTTTGCCCTGGCCCACCCTTGCCTGCCCCGGCGAGCACCGCCCCTTGATCTTCAGCCGGACTGGACGTAAAATAAACCTGTTGCCGGGATAGCCGATTGCAGCCTATACCCGCCAATCCCTTCACGGAGGACGCATACGCCATGGCTCATCACCTATCGGACAGCCGCTTCCGTTCGCCGCGGCATGGACGCAGGCCACGCCGGTCCGCATTCGGACCGTCCATCACTTTTCTCCTTGTGTTGGCGGCGTGGGCCGTCGCCGTCGCGCCCAGCCCATGGCCGGCTGCCGGGAATGAGGAATCCCTGGCGGGACCATCGTCCCTGGCCGCCGCCACCGGACAGGAGCCGGTGGACGAGCTGTTCGGTTACTATGTCGTTCGCCGCTCCGGCGCCGAAGAGCTGGTCATCGTGAAGGGTATGAACCGGCTGGAGCCGGGTGACGACGTTTTGGGCGGTCCCTTCAGCCTGGCCGACGCCCAGGCGTTCAAGAAACAGCGGGAAGGTCTTACGGCTGCCGATGCCCCGGCGGCGGATTCGCCCCCCGGCCCCGTCCGGCCCGTTCCGCCCGACCTGGTGCTCCACCTCAGCCTGGATGCCATGGTCGACGGCAACATCCGCGACTGGAGCCAGTCGTCTTTTGCAGCGGTGGTACATGGCGATCCCCGGCTGGTGGATACGCCCAACGGGCGGGGACTGCAGTTCGACGGCCAGGACGACTGGCTGCTGCTACCGGCGGATCCCTATCTCGACGTCCGCGGCAGCATGACCATCATGGCCATGATGAAGATCCCCGAGTCGGCCCGAAGCGAGGGACTGCACATGATCGTCTGGCACGGCGATGAGCGCGGCGGCCGCGATCCCTACAGTTTCTTCATCAGCGGCGGGCGCATTCTGTTTCGCCGCGATTTTCCCAGGACCGTTATGGTCGGCTGGTCCCTCTGGAACCTGGATTTCAGCCAGTATCACGTGTTTTGCGGCGTGCACCGCAGCCACGAGGACATTTTCGAAATCTGGGTGGACGGCGAACTGGCGGAATCCATCAAGGGCGGCGGCAAGGTGAGCTATGACACCCGCCGGATGACCACCCAGATCGGGGCCATGGATTCAGGCCGCAGCCAGCATTTCACCGGCATCCTGGATGACGTGAAGATTTTCCAACGTGCCCTGACCCCCGACGAGCTGCGCCAGGAGTCCTTGCTTCTCCTCGGGCGCTGAGCCGGCGCGGCAGGTTCGTTTTGCCTGAGATTCAACCTGACAGTATTTTATCTAACTATCGAATAATTTGTAATATTTCGTCAGCAGACCAGTGCCGGATATGGGCCGGCAGGTCGGCTTCCCGGCTGCAGAGCGCCAGGACGATGTCGGGTGCCGGCGCATACAGGCGCAGGTGCAGCTCCGGCAGGGGCCGGTCCAACCGCGACTCCAGACGGATGTTGCCGGACGTCTCAAAATGGATGACGATCCGGTCCAGGGGGAGCTGCAGTCCCTGCCCCAGGTTCTTGAGGATGCTTTCCTTGGCCGTCCACAAACGGTAGAAGGCCGGCGCCTGTTCGGCAGGCGGCTGCCCCAGCAGCCACGCCAGCTCCTCGGCGGCATAGAAGCGGCGGGCCACGGCCAGATCCACGCCGCGCACTTCCTCCAGGTCCACGCCCACCGGCTGCGGTGAAAATGCCGCCGCCACCCACCCGCCGGAGTGGGAGACGTTGAAATGCGGGCCGGCGGTGTTGGCCAGGCACGGCTTGCCCAGTTCACCCGCCACGAATTCCACTTCATTGTTGAAACGGTCGTAGCCTTCGCAGAGGACGGCCCGTACCAGGATCTCCCCCAGCAACGATCGCTGGACGTCGGCCGTGTGGCGGAAGCGTCGGCTTCGCGCCACCCGCTCCGGAGAGACAAGTGATAACAGGCGCTCCTGTCGCGGAAGGAAATCCTCCTCCGCCAGCAGGCGAACCGCATGGAGTTCGGCCATGATGTCCCCTCTTCCATTGGCTGCTACTGTTTTACATCACCGGCCGTTGCATTTCCAGCCGTTCCTGCCTAAAATGAAGGCGGGAATTTTCTCGCGGGAAGGAACATGATGCTGCAACTACACATACCGGGCACGGGCGACCTCACCCTCGGGCACCTGCTTCTGGATTACAACGGCACCCTGGCCCGCGACGGCACCCTGGTGCCGGGCGTCGCCGATCGCCTCAGGCAACTCGGCGAACAGATGGCCGTCCACGTGGTGACGGCCGATACGTTCGGCAAGGCCCGGGCCCAGCTGGCGGGGATGCCGCTGACCCTGCACATTCTGGCGGAAGAGCACCAGGCCGAGGCAAAAATGCAGTACATCTGCCGGCTGGGTCCGGCGGAAAGCGTGGCCGTCGGCAACGGCCGCAACGACCGCCTGATGGTGGCCGCGGCCGCCCTGGGCATCGCCGTCATCCAGGATGAGGGGGCGGCGGCGGGCTGCCTGGCGGCGGCTGATGTGGTCTGCCGCACCATCCTCGACGCACTGGACCTGCTGCTCAATCCGCTGCGCTTGCGGGCCACCCTGCGCCAGTGACTTGCCCCCCGGAGGACGGAAGTGACCAGCATATCCGGAGAATGGCATTACGCCTGTACCGAGTGCGACCGGACCTACGACATCGGGCCGGAAATCATGGTTTGCCCGGTGTGCGCCCGGCGTCAGGAACCGGGGCGGCCGCTACGGGGGATCCTCGAAGCCCGTGCGCATCGCTGGGACTACGCCCCGGATCGGCCGGCGACCTCCTTTCTGCCGGTGGAACCGCGCTACCTGCCGCCCATCCCGGTGGGCGACACCCCCTTGTGGAACCCGGAGCGGCTGCGAACCCGGTTGGGACTGCCGGGCCTTTTCCTGAAAGACGACACACGTCAACCGACGGGTTCCCTCAAAGACCGCGCCTCGCTGCTGGTGGCCGGACTGGCCCGGCGGCACGACATCCACGAAGTGGTGGTCGCCTCCACCGGTAACGCCGCCTCCTCCATGGCCGGCATCGGCGCGGCGGCGGGTCTCGACGTCACCATCCTGGTTCCGGAGACGGCCCCGCCGGCCAAAATCGTGCAGGCCCTGCAATACGGCGCCCGTGTGCATCTGGTGGCCGGCACCTATGACCAGGCCTATGACATCTCCCTGGCGTACAGCCGCCGCAGCGGCGCCCTCAACCGCAATACGGCCTTCAATCCGCTGACCATCGAAGGGAAAAAGACCGTGGCGCTGGAGATCTTCCGGCAGCTGAACGGTGTACCGGACACCGTATTCCTCTCCGCCGGCGACGCCGTCATCCTGGCCGGTGTGTACAAGGGCTTCGCCGATTTGCAGCGGTGCGGGCTGAGCGAGTCCATGCCCCATGTGGTGGCCGTGCAGGCGGCGGGCAGTTCCGCCCTCTGCCGGGCCTGGCAGCAGGGCGGTTTCGGTCCGGCGCAGCCGTCCCGGACCGTGGCCGATTCCATTGCCGTGGACATCCCGCGCAACGGCTATCATGCCCTGCAGCTGCTCCGCCGCTACCAGGGAGACTGTGTCACCGTGACCGACGAGGAGATCCTTGCGTCCCAGCACCTGCTGGCGGCCGACAGCGGGCTCTTCGCCGAGCCGTCGGCCGCCGCCGCCCTGGCCGGCCTGCTGCGCTGCCGGGAGCGCCTGTCGCCCGAAGATCGGATCGTGGTCCTCATCACCGGCTCCGGCCTGAAGGACATCGCCGCCGCCCGGCAGGGCATCACCCTGCCGACCGGCACCATTCGTGACGTGGAGGACATCCGGTGAGTACCCTGGAAGGCGTCGTCCTGGCCGCCGGAAAATCCACCCGCACCGGCGGGCGCTACAAAATGGCCCTCGATCTTGGCGGCCAGCCCCTGATCCGTCGCAGCGTGGACTCCCTGCGGCCGGTTTGCGGCCGGATCATCGTCGTGGCCGGGCATAACCCCGACCGTCTGGGCCGGCTGCTGGCCGGTTGCGCCGACGTGGAGATCATCTGCAATGACGATTACGAGCAGGGCATGTTCACTTCCGTTCGCTGCGGCATCCGCCACGTCACGGCGGACGCGTTCCTTCTCCTGCCGGGGGACATTCCGCTGGTCGGGCCGGAGACCGTTCGCCGGCTGGCCTCGCTCACGGCGGACATCGTCATCCCTCGCCATGAGGGACGAAACGGTCACCCGGTCCGGGTGAACGCCCGATTCATCCCCGAGATCCTGGCCATGCCCGCCGAGGCCACATTGCGTGATTTCATGCACCGTCAGGAAATCACTGTTCTCGACGTGACGGACCGTGGTATCGTGATGGATATCGACGACCTGGACGATTATGAAAATGCCCGAGAATACTGGACAACCCGGGAATGACATCGCCGCGCCGGTGGCGCGTCCCGATGCGGCCGACAAATGCGCCGGCGAGGCCCGCTATCTGGCCGACCTGGCCGTGCCGGGCATGCTGCACGCCTGTACCGTGCGGTCCACCCGGGTCCGGGCCCGGATTACCGGCCGGCAGCTGCCCCCACTGCCGACCGGCTATTTTGTGGTGGCGGCGCAGGATGTCCCCGGCCGCAACCGCATCCGGATGCTGGCCGACGACTGGCCGTTTTTCGCCGACACGCAGGTCAATCATATGGGCGAACCCATCCTGCTCATCGTCGGGCCGGACCCGGAAGAGGTCCAACAGCTGGCCGCCCGGGTCACCATCGAGTACGACCATCAGCCGCCCATCCTCTCGCCGGAGGAGGCCCTCGACGGCACGGCCCCGCCCCTCTACGGCACGGACAACTGCTTCGCCCAATACACCTGTCACAAGGGCGACCTGGCCCTGGCCGAACGAACCGCCCGGCAGATGATCCGTGACCGTTTCTCCACCGACCGTCAGGAACATCTCTATCTCGAGCCCCAAGGTGTGCTGGCCGTCCCGGAGGCGGATCGGCTGACGGTGTACGGGTCCATGCAATGCCCCTTTTACGTCAAGAAAGCGGTGGAACAGGCCGTCGGCGAGGGCCGGCACCATGTGCGCATCGTCCAGACGGTGACGGGCGGCGCCTTCGGCGGCAAGGAGGACTACCCGTCCCTGCTGGCCGGGCAGGCGGCGGTGGCCGCCCTCAAGACCGGCCGTCCCGTCCGGCTGGTGCTGGACCGGACCGAGGACATCGCCGCCACCACCAAGCGTCATCCGGCCCGCATCGACTTCATCACCTATCTGGATGAAAACCATGACCTGCTGGGGATGGATGTGGATATCCTGCTGGACGGCGGCGCCTATGCCGGCCTGTCGGCCGTGGTGCTGCAGCGGGCCATGTTCGCCGCCAGCGGCGTCTACCGGATCCCCCATTTGCGGGTACACGGCCGGGCCGTGGCCACCAACACCGTCCCCGCAGGAGCGTTCCGCGGCTTCGGCGCCCCCCAGGCCTTTTTCGCCATCGAGATGCACCTGGAGAACATCGCCCTGCGTCTGGGCCTGGATCCGCTGGAGTACAAGCTGCGGCACGCCCTCCGGCAGGGTGACCGTACCTGCACCGACGGTCTGGTGTGCGGCGCCGTCCGCTTGCCGGAAATGGCGGCTCGGCTGGGCGAGGCTTCCGGTTATTCCGCCCGGCGGGCGGCCTATGCCGCCGGACAGGGGCGCTACCGGCGCGGTATCGGACTGTCCCTCTGCTACCACGGCTGCGGCTTCACCGGCCAGGGCGAGGAGCTGATCCAGGGGACGGTCGCCCTTCATAAACGGGCTGACGACACGGTGGAAATCCGCGCGGCCGCCACGGAGATGGGCCAGGGGGCCCGCACCGTCCTGCCCAAGATCGTGGCCCGCACCCTGGGCATCCCCCTGGAACACGTCCACTGCGAGAATCCGGATACGGACGTCGTGCCCGATTCGGGCCCCACCGTCGCCTCCCGCACCACCATGATCGTGGGTGGGTTGCTGCGCGAGGCCGCCCTCGAGCTCAAGCGTCTCTGGACGCCGGGCCAGACGCTGGACGTCCGGCGGACCTACCGCCATCCGCCCCATATCCGCTGGGACCAGGAGCACTTTCGCGGCGACGCTTATCCAGAGTACGCCTGGGGCGCCAATGTGGTGGAGGTGGAGGTGGATCTCCTCACGGGGCTGGTCCGCGTCATCAAGGTCTGGGCCGAGTTCGACGTAGGCGCGCCCATGGACGAGCGTACCTTGCGCGGCCAGATGGAAGGCGGTATCGCCCAGGGACTGGGATACGCCTTATGGGAAAAGCTGGCGGTGACCGGCGGCACCGTGCAGCAGCAACGGATCCGCGACTACACCATCCCCACCTTTCAGGACATGCCGCCGGTAGAAAGCGGCTCCGTATACAACCCGTATGAATACGGTCCCTTCGGGGCCAAGGGCGCCGGCGAACTCACCCTGGTGGGCGTGGCGCCGGCCGTGGCAGCGGCCGTGCAGCAGGCCATCGGGCGGCCCGTGGCGGCCATTCCCCTTACACCGGAGATGATCCTGCAGCTGATCGGCGATTGCCCGGACGGCGACGCGGCGGCCGGAACCGTCACGACCAGGGGCCCGGAGGCAGAACATCGAAAAGAAACATAACCATGCAGATCACGTTCGAACTCAATGATGAAACCGTCCGCCTGGACGTGGACCCGCTCCGTCCGCTGCTCGCCGTACTGCGGGAGGATCTGGGCCTGACCGGCACCAAGCGGGGCTGCGGCGAGGGGGAGTGCGGCGCCTGTGCCTTGCTGGTGGACGACCGGCTGGTCAATTCCTGCCTGTTGCCGGTGGGGGCGGTCATCCGGTGCCGGGTGACCACCATCGAGGGTTTCCGTCGAACACCCCAATACCGGCGGCTGGCCAGGGCGTTCACCGAGGCCGGCGCCGTGCAGTGCGGCTTCTGCACGCCGGGCATGATCCTGGCCGCGGCGGCCCTGCTGCGGCGCAACGAAAACCCGTCGGCGGAGGAGATCCGCGCCGCCCTGGCCGGCAATCTGTGCCGCTGCACCGGCCTGAACATGATCGTGGAGGCGGTCCGGCTGGCGGCCCGGCAAGGGGAGGGAGCATGGTGAGCGCTTATCGTCCGGCCACCCTGGCCGAAGCCCTCGCTCTCCGAAGGGACCATGGCGCCGTTCCCCTGGCCGGCGGGACGGACCTGATGGCGGCGGCGCCGCGGTGTTCCGCCGGCCGGGCCCCTACGTCGCCCCCCATCATGTTCATCGGTCACCTGGCGGAACTGCGCGGTATCCGTCGCCAGGAGAACCAGTGGCGCCTGGGCGCCGCCGTCCGCCTGGCCGATGTGCTTGACAATACCCGGCTGCCGGCACCCCTGCGGCTCTCCGTGGCCGCCATGGCCTCGCCGGCCATCCGGAACATGGCCACCATCGGCGGCAATATCGCCAACGCGTCGCCCTGCGGGGACACCCTCCCCTTTCTCTACGCCCAGGGGGCCCGGCTGATGCTGCACGCCGCCGGCCAGCCACGCGAGCTGCCCATCGAACGGTTCATCCTCGGTCCGGGCCAGACTGCGCTGCGGCCCGACGAACTGCTGACGGAGATCGTTTTTCCCGCGCAGGAGTTCGCCGTTCACCGTCATCACAAGGTCGGTGCCCGAGCGGCCAACACGCTGGCCAAGCTTTCCTTTCTGGGACAGGCGGACATGGACGCCGCGGGGCGGCTTTCCGATATCCGGCTGGTCTTCGGCTCCGTCGCCCCGACGGTGGTGCGGGCGCCGGAGCTGGAACAACGGCTGGTCGGTCTGCCCATGCCTGAACTGAAACATCACATTGACGAAATCAGCGCCGCCTATGACGGCCTGATCCGGCCCATCGACGATCAGCGATCGACCCGGGCGTACCGGAAACAGGTCTGCCTGAACCTGCTGCGCTGCTTTCTGGAGGAGCTGAACCCATGAGTGGAGATCCCAACCTCGACGTCTTCCGCCGTATCGTCCAGCTGAAGGAATCCGGTCAGGCCGGCGTGCTGGCCACCGTCATCCAGGCCGAAGGGTCCACCCCGGCCCGGCCGGGCATCAAGATGCTGGTCCACGCCGACGGCCGGCAGTGGGGCACCGTCGGCGGCGGCACCATCGAGCAGATGGCGCTGCAGGAAATCCGGCAGATCCTGGCTGACCGGACGTCGGTACTGCGCAAATATTCGCTGGGTGAGGAAGCCCCGGCCGAAGACGCCCGGCCCACCGGCATGTGGTGCGGCGGTTCGGCCGCCATCTTTTTCGAATACCTGCCCCCCGCCCTGCCGGCGATTCTGTTCGGCGGCGGCCATGTCGGGCGGGCCCTGGTCCATCATCTGCGGAACAGCGACTGGCACCTGACCGTCGTCGACACCCGGCCGGACATCGCCGGCGGCGTGTCCGGCGCCGACCGTGTCCTGACCATGGACCATGCCGAGTTTCTCACCCCGGAGAACGTCCCGCCGGGCAGTTTCGTGGTCATCGCTACCCACTCCCACCAGCTGGACCTCCAGATCGCCGAAACCCTCCTGGCGGCCTGTCTGGAGCCGGCCTATATGGGCATGATCGCCTCGCGCCGCAAGGCCCGCACCATCCTGGACCGCCTGCTGGCGCAATTTCCCGGTCACGAAATGCTGGAAAGGCTATACACTCCCATCGGGCTGGATATCGGCGGCGCCACGCCCGACGAAATCGGCGTTTCCATCGTCGCCGAAATGCAGGCCCTGCGCTACGGCAAACAGGGCCACCGCCATCTTCGCTTCGCCACGTCCGCCGACTCAACCCCTACGGAGGCCTCATGATCGACCTGACCATGCATCCCGAACAATTCGCCCGCACGGTGGAACGCTGCCGACAGCGCAACATCATCATCCCCACCTTCCGGCAGATGCGTCAGCCCGAAACCATCCCGTCCGCCATCGTCCGGGAACTGGAGCAGATCGGTTTGTGGGACATGCATCCCCGCAACCTCTTCCGCATCACCTGGAAGAATGCGCCGCTGCCGCACGGCGGCGGCTACGGCGGCGTCAACTGTCTGGAACTGCCCGCCGAACTCACCGGCGTCAAGACCCGCATCATCGCATTGGTGGGCAAGTGGTTCCCCACCGGCTCCCACAAGGTGGGCGCCACCTTCGGCTGCCTGGCGCCGACCCTCATCACCGGCCAGTTCGACCCGACCTTCCAGAAAGCCGTCTGGCCCTCCACGGGCAATTACTGCCGCGGCGGAGCCTATGTGGCCGCCCTGCTGGCCTGCGAATCCATCGCCCTGCTGCCCGAGGAGATGTCGGCCGAGCGCTTCGAGTGGCTTTCCCGGGTAGCCGGCGAAGTCATCGCCACACCCGGCTGCGAGAGCAACGTCAAGGAGATCTTCGACATGTGCTGGGAGCTGCGGGCGACCCGCGACGATGTGGTGATCTTCAACCAGTTCGACCAGCTGGGCAATCACCTGTGGCATTACGCCGTCACCGGCCCGGCCATGGTGGAGGTGCTGGAGCGGGAAATGGCCCCCGGGCAGCGGTATGCCGGCCTGGTGGCCACGTCCGGTTCGGCCGGCACCCTGGGCAGCGGCGATTACATGAAGGAATTCGCCCCCGGTTCGCGGGTGGCCGTCAGCGAGGCCCTGCAGTGCCCGACCCTGCTCTGGAACGGCTTCGGCGGTCACCGCATCGAGGGGATCGGCGACAAGCACGTGCCGTGGATCCACAATCTGCGAAACACGGACATGGTCATCGCCGTGGACGACGAGGCGACCCTGCACCTGCTGCGCCTGTTCAACGAACCGGCCGGCCACGCCTGCCTGCGCGAACACGGCGTCCCCGCCGATATCACGGATCAGCTCCACCTGCTGGGCATTTCCTCCATCGCCAACCTGGTCAGCGCCATCAAGATGGCCAAATATTACGAACTGGACGGCAACGACGTGATCCTGACCGTATTCACCGATTCCACCGAGCTGTATGGTTCCCGTATCCGCGAACTGCGGGAGCGGCGCGGGGAGTACACGCCGGAACGGGCGTTGTGCGACCTGGAACAGCTGCACGGCCTGGACCGGGCCGATATGCAGGAACTGTCCCATTACGACCGCAAGCGGATCCACAACCTCAAATACTACACCTGGATCGAGCAGCAGGCCAAGCCGCTGGCCGAACTCAATGCCCAGTGGTTCGATGCACCCGCCTATTGGGGTGGCCTGCACCGGCAGGTGGACGCCATCGACGAACGGATCGCCCGGTTCAACGAAGCCGTGGGCCTGTTGTAGATCGGGCTGAGCGCGGCCATGAAAAAACCCTGCCGGAGGGCAGGGTTTCGTGGTTTTCACAACCGGATTTTCTTCCCCATCAGAATTTTACCTTGATGTTGGTTTCCTTGCCGGCCTGAACATAGATGGTGTCCAGGTAGACGCGGCCGTCGGGCGACACGATTTTGATACGGTGTTTGCCGGCCCGTACCCGAAAGGTCTGGGGCCAGCCGTCGAAGCTGTCGGCGATGCCGATATGAACGCCGTCCACATAGACGTCGGATTTGTTCGGTTTGATGTCGAAATCGATTTCACCGAAGGGACCGGTTACGTTGATGACGCGGGGTCCGTACCAGCCATGGGTATAGGGGACGCCCCGGACCACCACCACGTGCGGACGATGCACGACCGCCGCCAGCGAACTGGTGGCTGCGCAGAACAGGCCAAGGAGGGCGAGGGTGCAGAGAACGGTTCTGGCTTTCATGGTCTTTCTCCTTTCGTTTCAGGCTTCTCCTGCAACGATCGGTTTAACCCCCGAAAGCCGGCGAAGTTTCAGATTTTTTCCAGGGCCTGCTCCAGGTCGGCCAGCAGGTCCTCTACGTCCTCGATGCCCACCGACAGGCGAACGAGACCGTCAGTGATGCCGGCCTGGAGGCGGGCGTCACGGCTCAGGCCGGCGTGGGTCATGGAGGCCGGGTGCTGGATCAGGGTTTCCACACCGCCCAGCGAGACGGCCAGGATGGCCAGGTGGACGCTGTCCATGAGGGTCCGGCCCGCATCGAGGCCGCCCTTCAGTCCGAAACTCATCATGGAGCCGAAGCCGCGCATCTGGGCCTTGGCCAGCTCGTGCTGGGGATGGGACTCCAGCCCGGCGTACCGCACCCACTCCACCTTGGGATGCGCCTCCAGCCAGCGGGCGATCTGCCGGGCGTTCTGCTCGGAACGATCCACCCGCAATGACAGGGTGCGCACGCCGCGCAAGGCCAGGTAGGCCTGGTGGGGATCCATGCTGCAGCCCATGCCCACCATCAGCGGCCGCAGCTGGCGGTACATCTCCTCCGTTTGGGTGACAATGACACCGCCGACCACGTCGGCGTGGCCGTTGATGAACTTGGTGATGGAGTGGAGCACGATATGGGCACCCATTTCCAGCGGCCGCTGCAGCCAGGGGGTGGCGAAAGTGTTGTCCACCGCCAGCACGCAGCCGTGCTGCCGGGCCAGCTCGGCCACGGCGCGGATGTCGGTGATCTGGATGGTGGGATTGGCCGGCGACTCCACGTAGATCAACCGGGTATTGGGGCGGATGGCCCGGGCCACGTTCGCCACGTCGCTGGTGTCCACGTAAGTGGATTCCACGCCGAAACGGGCAAAATGCTTTTCCATGATGCTGCGGGACGGACCGTAGACCGAGGCCGTGCTCACCATGTGCTGTCCCTGCCCCAGCAGCGCCATGTAGATGGTGCTGACGGCGCCCATGCCCGATGAGGTGGCGATGCCGCCCCAGCCACCCTCCAGGGAGGCGACGTTGTCCTCGAAGGCCTTGATGGTGGGATTGCCGATGCGCGTGTAGATGTACCCTTCATCGGAGCCGGCAAACAGCTCGGCGCCGTGCCGGGCATTGCGGAAGGCGAACGTGGACGTCTGGTAAATGGGCACGCTGACACTGCCGTAGGCGTCCTCGAAGGCGCCGGCGTGGATCAGCCGTGTATTGAAACCGGAGTGTTTGGGATCCATGATTCCTCCTGGGAAATACGATCTGCATTCGGTTGAACCGGTGATATTATCACGTCCGCCGCCATGGCCGCAAATGGTAAATGGCCGTGGGGTCCATGGCACATCACGTACATTTCAGATATGGACCGGTAAAGACTGGACAGAGGAAGTCCTTCGTGTCAGCGGCCTTTCCAGACCGGATCCAGGCAGCGGCCGGGGGCGTTGAGGCGGTTGACCGAGCCGTCCGCCAGGTTGAGAAGACAAAGAAACACGTCCGGCGCGTGGATGGTGCCGCTGAACACGATGTGCTTGCCGTCGGGCGAAAAATCGAGACAGACGATATCCAGGGGCGTCCAGCCGCTGAGGCCCTGGGGGAAAGCATAGTAGCGGCTTTGCCCGCTGTGGACGTCCATCAGCACCAGCAGGTGCGGCGAATTGGAGAGATCGGCCTCGCCCTGGCTGAGGTAAGCCACGGTCCGTCCGTCAGGCGAGAAAGCCAGTCCCGAAATCTCGCTGACCAGGGCCTGGCCCGTCCAGCCGCCGTGACTGATCTGCGGGGCGGGCCAGGTGTGAATCTCCCGGCCGGTTTCACTCTCGCAGACGTGCAGGCGGTGGCTGTTGGCGTACACCAGGATGTCCTCGGTGGGTGAATACACCGGACCGAGACCGCGGTTCTTCATGACGTCGGTAACGATGGGATCGTCGTAATAGACCACTTTCTGCCGCCCCGTGGCCATTTCCACGGCCACGATCTTGAACCAGGTCCCCACGGCCATGAAGGTGCTGTCGTACGCGCCGCTGGCGGCGTCGTGGACGTCCACGTTGCCCACGTGCTTGTGGCTTTTTATCGTAAAGGCCAGCAGGCGGCCATCGCGGGAGATGGTGGGATGGCGGACAGAGATTTCCTTGCCGGGCGGCAGTTTCAGTTGGAACGGTTGGCCGCGGACCGTGCCCATCAGCCGCGGGTTGGACGGATCGCGTACGGCGAAGATGACGATCTGCCCGTCCTGCCAGACGGCCGGTCCGGTGACCTGGCTCCCCGGGAACGACTGGATGGTTTGGCTGCCGCCGCCGGCGATATCCAGGCCGCACCAGGCAGTGCTGTCACCGTCGAACCGGATATAGCGCACCGTCTGTCCGGCCGCGCTGGAAGAAGATCCGCCCGACGGGCTGGCCGCTGCCGTCTGGACTCCCGCCGTGCCAAGCCTCATCATGGGCGCCAGGCAGCCGTAGATCATTTCGTCGGCGTCGAACTGGCCGAAACGGGTCGCCGGGGCATAGAACGTGCTGAAGATGCCGATACCGGCGCCGGGATTGGTCAGGCACCAGCACAGGGCCTGGAACGGGATACCGTCACCGGTGAACCGGGTATGGATGGTCAGGATTTCGGGCGATCGGGGATGGGCCGCCTGGCGCACCACTTCCAGATCAGGATACGCGTTCTGGCGAAGGGAGTCGAGGACGCGTTCCGCCAGCTGCTCCCGGGTGCCAAGGCCGTCCTGCAGCTGACCGACCAGCACGATGAGCCCGGCGGCGTCGGGGGCAGCCGATTCGGCCATCACCACCGTGCCTCCCTCTTCCTGTACCGTCCAGCCGCGCGGGTAGCCGACCTGGACCGAGCGGTCCGATTGCAGGGTATAGCGGGCGAAGTCCGGCCCATTTTTACCTGAAGGTCGGCCGGGATCCGGCTGCCCCGGTGTCATGAAACCACCACTGTCGCCGGCGGCCGCAGACGTCGGGGGACTTCCCCGGCGCCGGAACAGCAGGACATTCCCGTCATCCATGGTCAGACGCAGGGTCTCTCCCTGGAGCTGGAATACAAGAGTTTCGCCGCTGCCGTCGGGATAGGTGACGGTGATGCGGTTCCCCTGAATTTGGTACGTGAAGCTTTGACCACCCAGGATACCCTGCCCATCGGCCCGCAATTCGAGGGCGATGGTCCGGTCCTGGGCTGTCATATCCCATTGACCCAGCAGCCCCTGGTCGCCATAGAGCCAGCTGCCGGCCACCGCCGGTAGCAAGCCGAACAGGATGACAATACATACACACCCCATGATACATGCTCCCCTGTGAATTCAAATTGTGCAGTACATTATCGATTGTAGCAACGACAGCCGAGGTGATCAATGATAAAACCGGCCTTCGGGGAGAGGGGAGCCCGCCGGGGGCGGCACGCTTTAACGTTCTGCGGGAGGAGTGATCCGCCGACCGTTCCGCCGGGCATCTGGCCATTGACAATGCTGCCCGATTGCTTTATTTTAAATTTTTACCCAGTACGTTGACACGAAGCCGACGGTATCGCATCCATAAGTATATGAAAAAAAGTATTTTTCATTCGCCTCATTCCCGCCCAATCATCCGGCTCCACGCCGCGCGGCTGGAAGACCCGGACCGTCGTTCCCGCGGCCGGCCGCGGGTTATGGAATTCCATATTTCCCGTGCCTGCCGTGACACCTACTCGTTCGACGACGCCCTCTTCACCGCCAGCGGCAATGTGGTCTTCCCCGATTTTCATGCCGTCCGCCTGTTCGCCTACGCCATGAACACCCGGCGGGATCTGGCCCATCACCCCGAAAAGGCCGTCCGGGCCGGGCAGCTCAACGCCATGGGCCTCATCGACGAAATCCTGCACTATGTCGTCGAACTCTACCGTGAACAGGTCCACGGCGGCGTCATGGCCGACGCCCTGGCCTACCTGGAAAAACGCCTGGGCGGGCCAGTCCTGGACCAGGTCCTCGCCACCTTCGCCGACGAGTTCCCCACGGTGTCCGCCTACCGTGAGCAGATCCCGGCGGCCGAATACCTGCGCGGCCGGACCGGCGGCGTCAGCCATCGCGAAATCGTGCTGGAAGAGATGATGATGCTGTGGCTGGCCAATCTCAATCCGGCCTTTGCGTCCTTCGCCGAGCTGTTCGATGATGAACGCCTGCGGGAACAGACGGCTTATCCCGAGTTCATGGAACATCTCCAGGACTTTTTCTCGGACCAGCCGCCCTTCGGCCCCGACGACGACAACCTCATCGACCTGCTGCGCCGCCCGGCGCGGGAGCATCCCCATTCCCTGACCGCCCAGCTGGGCTACATGCGCGAAAAGTGGGGCATCCTCCTGCAGAAATACCTGCTGCGCCTGCTGAGCGGCCTCGACCTGGTCCGGGAGGAAGAGAAAATGGGCTTCCACGGCCCGGGTCCGACCCGGGTCATGGAATTCGGGGTGACGGACTCCCGCACGGCCGAAGCCGAGCCGGAACGCTTCAGTCCCGACCTGCACTGGATGCCGCGGGTGGTCCTCATCGCCAAATGCACTTTCGTCTGGCTGGACCAGCTGTCGCGCCAATACGGCCGCCCCATGGAACGACTCGACCAGATCCCCGACGAGGAACTGGACCGCCTGGCCCGCTGGGGATTCACCGGGTTGTGGCTCATCGGCCTGTGGGAACGGAGCCGCGCCTCCCGCACCATCAAGCAGCTGTGCGGCAATCCCGAGGCCCTGGCCTCGGCCTACTCGCTGCTGGACTACCGGGTATCGGACGAACTCGGCGGCGAGGCGGCGCTGGACAACCTCCGCCAGCGCGCCTGGCAGCGGGGCATCCGCCTGGCCGGCGACATGGTGCCCAACCACATGGGCATCGATTCCCCCTGGCTGGTGGATCATCCCGACTGGTTTATCCAGCTGGATCATCCCCCCTACCCCGCCTACTCGTTCGGCGGGATGAATCTCTCGGCCGACGACCGGGTGGGCATCTACCTGGAGGATCATTACTACGACCGCAGCGACGCCGCCGTGGTCTTCCGCCTGGAGGAGCACGGCAGCGGCCGCACCCGCTATGTCTATCACGGCAACGACGGCACCAGCATGCCCTGGAACGACACGGCCCAGCTGAATTACCTGTTGCCCGAAGTCCGTGAAGCCGTGATCCGCACCATTCTCGACGTGGCCCGCCGCTTCCCCATCATCCGCTTCGACGCCGCCATGACCCTCACCAAGCGCCATTACCAGCGGTTGTGGTTCCCCGAGCCCGGCAGCGGCGGCGATATCCCCACCCGCGCCGACAAGGGGATGTCCCGCGAGGAATTCAACCGGCACATGCCCGAGGAATTCTGGCGGGAAGTGGTGGACCGGGTGGCCGCCGAGGCGCCCGACACCCTGCTCCTGGCCGAAGCGTTCTGGCTCATGGAAGGCTATTTCGTGCGCAGCCTGGGCATGCACCGCGTCTACAACAGCGCCTTCATGAACATGCTCAAAAACGAGGAGAACCAGAAGTTCCGCTACACCATCAAGAACGTGCTGGAGTTCAATCCCGAAATCCTCAAGCGCTTCGTCAATTTCATGAACAACCCCGACGAGGACACGGCCGTGGCCCAGTTCGGCCGGGGTGACAAGAACACGGGCGTGGCCGTGCTCATGGGCACCCTGCCCGGCCTGCCCATGTTCGGTCACGGCCAGGTGGAGGGCTACGCCGAGAAGTACGGCATGGAATACAAGCGGGCCTACTGGGACGAACAGCCCGACGATGACCTGATCTGGCGGCACGAGCGTTTCATCTCGCCCCTGCTGCACCGGCGCCATCTGTTCGCCGAGGTGCAGGATTTCTTTCTGTACGACTTTTTCACCCCCCACGGCGGGGTGAACGAGGACGTGTTCGCCTATTCCAACCGGTCCGGCGACCAACGGGGCCTGGTGCTCTACCATAACAAGTATGCCTCCACCGAGGGCTGGATCCGAATGTCCGTCGCCTACTCTGTGCCGCGGGGCGACGATGGCGAGCGGGAACTCCGCCAGCGCTCCCTGGGCGAAGCCCTCGGGCTGCCCAATGAGCCCGATTGCTTCGTCATTTTCCGCGACCATGTCCAGGATCTGGAATACATCCGCAAGTGCCGGGACATCCACGAACAGGGGCTTTTTGTGTCACTGGGCGCCTACCAGTACCAGGTCTTTCTCGATTTCCGGATCGTTCACGATGATGCCGGTCAGCTGTACCGGAAAGTGTTCCATTTCCTTGAAGGCCGCGGGGTCTCCTCCCTGGATCAGGCGTTGCGCAATCTGTATCTCCAGCCCTTGCACCGCTCGCTGGAACGCCTGCTCGAAGCGGATTTCAGCCGGCGGCTTCTGGCGGCACGACCGGCCGAACCGGGGACACCCGTGGACCGCGAAACGCTGAACGAATTCGAGCAGCGGCAGCGCGAATTTTTGGCCCTGGCGGCCCGTTTCGCCGGCGGCAAGGGCAACGGCAAGGCCGTGGCCCGAACGTGCCGCAGCGAGCTGGATACGCTGTTACAGCTGCCCCTGGTGACGCTGCCGGAACCCGTCAGCTCCCCGCTGCTCCGGGATTTCCTTCGCGACGGGCTGGCCGGGGACCCGGCCGCCTGGCCGACCCTGTTCGGCTGGCTGGTCTGCCACCGGCTGGGCCAGCCGCTGCGGTCCGATTTCAGCACCCTGAGCCTCAGCCTGCTGGACGAGTTCAGCCTGGCGCCCCGCCTGGTGACCTTCCTGCAACGGAGCGGCCTGGACGAAGCGGAAGCGGCCCGCCGCCTGACGCTCCTGCGCAGCCTGGTGGAGCACCAGCATCGCCTGGTGGCGGATCTGGCGGAGCGAACGCCGCACCAGTTGCTGGCCGACATGCTGGAGGATCCGGCGTTGCGCGATTTCCTGGCCGTCAACCGCCATGAAGAGCAGCTCTGGTTCAACCGGGAGTCATTCAAGGATTTATGCGTCTATCTCTTCACCATCAGCACGGTCCAGTTGCTGACCCACACCAGCCTGACGCCGCTGGAACTGGCGAACCGTTTTCAGCGCCTGGACCGGATCCTCCATCGCTGGCTGGAGACGGCTCCCCATTCGGAATACAAGGTGGACCAGCTGCTCGAGCTACTGGCCGACACGTCCTTCGAGGGAGAGTGATTCTTGCCGGGATTCGTCCATGCCATTCGGCCCATGGCCTTCACCTGTCTCCTGTGTTTATTTGTCACGGCTTCCTGTTTCGGTCTGCCGGAAGATCCGGCCGCGGCGCCTTCCCTGAGTGGCCAAGACACCCAGTCCGGACTGCGGTTCTACCTGGGCTACGAAAACGACCGCTTCAACGGGACCGACGACGAGCATACCAGCGCCTTCCTCCTGGACGTGACGTGGCGGCGGGACAACCGGGACTGGGGGATTCTGGTCCTGCTGGAGAGCCTGACCACCCGGGAAACCCGGTTTCACCTGGATATTCTCAGCATCCTGGGCCGCCATCAGCGGCCGCTGGGACGGGGCACGGTGGGCTTTATCGCCGGCGGTCAGGTCAACGGCAACCTAGGCAGCCAGAAGATCGAGAACTGGCTGCACCGCCTGCTGGGCGAAGGGTTGCTGGATTTCGAGTATCCGGATCGTTATGTGGGTGGGGTCTGCGGCGGCCTGACCTTGCACTACCCGTTGGCCGAAGCCGGACCGTTCCGTTTCTCCGGCGAGGCCGAGGGCCGGCTGGCCACCCGTGCCGGCCCCAGTTTCGTGCGCGGCGGCATTTTCGCGGCCGCTCCCTTCCGGTTATGGTCCGGCGCCTCTCTCCGGCCACAATTCGGCGTCACGGTGCAGGATCACTTCAATTTGGCCGATATCCTGAAGATTTACTACGGCCGGAGCTACAGCCTCGATTCGAGCCTTCAGTTCCGCTGGGGAAACTTCACCCTGGACCTGTATTTCAGATCCGATCCCTATGGCAACGAGCAGTCCATTGCCGGCGGGGGCATCGGCTATTGGTTCAATTGATTCCGGGCTGGGGCCGCGCGACGGCCGCCCGGATCAGCGGGTCTGGACGCCGACTGCCTGCCGTTGCCGCCAGTATTCCTCGTAATTGAAGACATACTCTTTGAGGCTGCGATACAGGTAGTGGCGGAACTTGAAGTCTTTCATCTCCTCGTAGGCCCGCCGGGCGTCCCAGCCGTCCTCCCGGATCCGGTAGACGGCCACCACCGTGCCGGTGCGCTCGGCGCCCCGCTTGCAGTGCACCAGGGCCGGCAGGTTTTCCGGATCGGCCAGGACGTCTAAAAAACCGATGATGGCATTGCGGTTGACACCCTGCAGCGTATTGCCCCAGGGCAGGCTGAAATATTTCAGACCGGCCGTCTCACAGGCCTGTCGCTCCTCTTCGATCCCGTCCCGGCCGCTGCGCAGGTTGATGACGGACACGACGCCGGCCTCTTTCAACCGGTGCAATTGGGCCAGGTCGGGCTGGGCGCTGCGCAAGAGTGCTTCGCTGACCACGCCGAAATTGTCGAAATAGGGGGCCAGTGTGCGGATGTATATATCCGCCGGATTGTCCGCCGGGGCGGAACCCACTGTCGGGGCGGTTTCTATCGCCTGACCGGCCAGCACCAGGCCACTGAACAGGCTGACCGTTATCAAAATGTGAATCGATCGCAAGACTCTTTTCCTCCTTACACCGTGAATCAATAGTTTTGGATGTAGAAACAGGCCAAAAGGATGACATCAACGGGCAAAAATATCGCCCCCCGCCCGCTCGATGCCCACCACGGTCCAGCCGTCGCCGTCATGCCGCAGGTACACGGACACGGGCAGCCGCCACAACGGCTGCGAAGGGGTTTCGGCGACGATTTTCACCAGATAATACCTCGTTTCGGTCCCTGCCGTACGTTTGCCCGGCAGATTCTCCGGCAGGGGAACAGCCGGGTCGGTGGTTTGTCCCCGGTGGTCCAGGGCTGTGGCGGCACCCGCCTCATTATCAAAAGTGTGCCATGAATAGCCATAGGAAAGGTTTTCTGCCGGCAGTCCGGCCGCCAGGCCCAGGTTGCGAAACTCCAGCCGCTCCGCCTCCATTCGGAAATCATGCAGGGGCAGCAGGCGGGTAAACCAGTACCGGCCGATCTTGTCGCGCCGCTCCCTGAGGCAGCGCGCCAGCCAGGCCTCGGCCGCCGGATCGCTGTATTCGCCGGTGCGGCAGACCGCCGCGATCTCCTCGTCGGTGAAAGCCGTGACCTGGCGTGCGCCCCAGAAGGCGTCGGCCAGCAGCAGGTTCTGGAAGGCCGGATTGGGGTATTCCGGTTTCCAGCCGGCCGGATCGAACAGCGCGTACTCCAGCCGGCCGATGGACGGGTAATCGGGATAGTCGGCCTTCAGGTAGGGCCGAACCCACAGGCCCAGGGTGGCGATCCCCTTGAAGATGGCCGACCATTCCACCATGTATTCCCAGCCGGCCCGCAGGGCCTGCTTGCGCACACTGCCCGATCCCAGGCAGGAGCCGAAATCCATCAGGTGGTGGCGGATGTATTGCCGCTCCCCTTCGCTGACGAACACATCCAGCGTGTTGATGCTGCGCGAGTCGTCGTGGTTGAGCCAGGCGGCGATGACGTACAGGCCCCGCAGTACCCGGCGGTGCTCGTGGGGAAAGATGTCATTGGCGTCGTCGGCCCGGGTGCCGTAATATTTGAAGGGTCCCACGGGCCGACCGTCGAGGGCCTTGCTGGCCACGGCCCGGATGCAGCCGTCAGCCTGGTGGGGCACGCGGCGCAGGATGTCGTCGAGGACCTCGCGCGTCATCACCTTTTTCTTGCCCCAGAAATCCGTATATTTGGCGTCCGGGTCGATGGTCAGGATGGCCGGATCGAACCGGACCAGAGTATTCTCCGGCACATGATAGCCCATGGCATGAAAGAACTTGGTGCTGACGACTTCCGCCCCCGTGGCCATCTCGGGATTGGTGACGGGATCGAACTTGATGAAATACATGTCGTTCCGCGCGTCGCGGATCACAAAGCCGGGTGTGATGCCGGCGCCCTTGCCGCGGATGACGCGCCAGGGGCCGCTCATGTCGGGCCCCTCCCCGGTGTTGGGTCCCTTCGTCAGCGCTTCCAGGCACAGCCGGCGAAGGGCATGCCGGTTGGTGTACCAGCTGGAATCGGGCACCTCGCCCAGGGTGTTGACGTCCATGGCCGGCACCGGCTGGTCGGGCGTGCCGACCTTCAGAAACGTGTTTTCGACGAAATCATAATAGTCGGACAGCGTCCATTCCTCCGGCGCGGGGATGGTCAGGTTGTCGGCGTCCCGCCACAACGGATCGTCCGGATAGAATCGGCGGCGGTCCGGCTCGCCCGGCACAGGCAGCACCGCAAATACGATCAGCAGGGTGATGATAGTCAGTTTCGCCATGGCGATTCCGTCAAAAAATCTTGTGCATCTTGATGAACACCCGTGGCCGCCCCCACTCGTGCCAGGCGATGTCGGCCCGCAGGAACACGCTGCGCCCCGTCACGAACCGGAAGCCGAATCCGTAGGAGCAGCGCAGGTCCGCCAGTCCCACGTCCTCAATGCGGCTGAACACGTCGCCGTAGTCGGCGAAAAGGGCCATCTCCAGGCCGGTCCAGGCTTTCCAGCGGTATTCAGCGTTGAACAACAGGTAATTTTCGTCGAAGTACCGGAATTCGCGGTAACCGCGCAGTGAGTTGCTGCCGCCCAGGTAGGGCAGCATGAAAAAGGGGACACGCTGGCCGTCCGACCGGTCCACGTCCGTCAGCTGGGCCTTGGCCCGCAACGCGATGACCCGGTGTTTGTGCAGGAACGGGAAAAACTGCTGGGCCTCGATCTCGTATGTGTCGAAGGAATAACGGTGCAGGGTGTGATCCTTGTACACGGTCATCTGGAAATCCAGCACCGTGCCGGCGCAGGGATAGCCGGGGTTGTCCCGCGAATCCCAGCGGATATGGGGCCGGATGTAATAATAGGCCGGCTCATGTAACAACCCCGGGGCGGTTTCCTCGTCGAAAACCTCCTCGATGGAGGGATGCTCCCGGGCGGTGCCCGGGCCGATGCGGGTGCGCAGGTAGCCGGCGGCCAGTTCCGTGCGGAACACATCCGCCCATGTCTGGCCGATGGCATAGCGGAATTCGAAGTTTTCCGACCGGTAATTCACTTGGTTCTCTTCCCGTGAGCCGGTGCCAATGCCATAGAAATCCAGCTGCGGATAATTCCAGTAAACGGCGTAGAAATGGGAATTGAAACCGGGTCTGGCCAGCATGTCTTCCAGATCCAGCCGGGCCCCCGCCAGGCGGTACAGTCTGGTAGACAGCGAGCCGCCCCACCTCAGATGAACGCCGGGTGCCAGATCCTTTTTTTCCCAAAGGATGCCGAAGGCCAGCCCACTGCCGCTCTCGAGGACCAGCTGCCGGTCGTATTCGTCGCCCAGGCCGAACTTGGGACGGAAATTGTAGAACGGTTCCATGCTGAAGATTTTCTGCAGCATATGCTGTTCCTGGATGTAAACCATGGCTTTTTCGAACGTGCCCTGCTGCGCTGGCCGTGTTCCTTGCAGTTTCTCCAGTCGTTTCTGGCGCAGGAGTTCCGCCCGCGTGGCAGGACCATCGACGCTGGCGACGACCGGTGGGAAGAGGCCACCCAGCGCCAGGCCCACCAGGACCGGGAGCAGGAATCGACGCATCCCTGAATCGGCACGCCGCTTCGTGTTCATCCAACCCGGTGTCAGCGTCTGGTTCACCCGTCACATCCTCGCACAGAGTGTTTGAACGCTCGGACGTCAAGGATCAAATGAACCATAAACCGGACATCATGTCAATGGAATCTCCGCCCCTGATTATCCTTTTCGACGACGCCTGCGGGTTCTGCCAGGGCTGGATCCGCCGGGTGGCGGCCCACGACCCTCACCGTCGCTTCCGCTTTGCCGGATTGTCCACCGCGGCCGGCCGGATGTTTCTCCAACAATGTTCTGAAACCGTAATAGACGAGGGTGACACGGTGATTCTGGTCGAAAACGGGACCTGTCACCAACGCTCCACGGCCGGACTGCGCATCGCCCGTCGGATGTCGGGGGCCTGGCCGCTGCTGTACGCCCTGATCCTGGTCCCCCGCCCCCTCCGCGATCTCGTCTATGACCTGATCGCCCGCCGCCGCCACAAGATCTGCCCTCTTCCGGATCCCCATTTCGCCAGGGATGAAGCTGTCCGGAAACGACTTCTCGCCTGAAGCAGCTGCGCCGTTCCACGCTGTTCTCGCGACGTCATCACCACGCACCGTCGGTTTATGTCGTTCAGCTGCAATAACAGTCGGCGGCCGGATCATGCGTCCGGCCTGTCGCCCCTTACATTTCAGTGTTTCAATGCGTAAAAAGTATGAATCATCTCAGTGGCAGACCCTGCCGGAAGCATGTCCGGCCACATAAAAACCGGACAATATCTTGCAACGGTTGACAATTCCCGTCCAGTTTACCACAATGGCAGAAAACCAACTGCCGAGGGTATCATGAAAATCAGTCTGAATTTGGCGCTGCTTTTTTCTTTTCTCATCCTGCCGGCAACCGGCCAGGGCGTCGATTGCGTCAACCTGCCCCTGTCGCCCTCGGCCTGGCAGCAGGAGCAGGCCCGTTTCGGCCGGCTGGAAACGACAGGGGATGGCCTGCTGCTGCGGGGCGACAACTGGACCAACGGCGGCATGAAGAACGGCCGCACGGACGGCAATGCCGTGCTTTCCGCCGGCCAATATGATCTGAGCCGCGGCGGCGATGTATTCATGGTGTTCGCCGTCGACGGCGGCGGCAAGTATATGGCCATCTACCCGCGACTCTTCAGCACCATCAACGTCCCGCACATGAGCACCCACCACTCCTGGGCGGGCAGCGTGGTCGTACCGGAAAAACGCTGGCTGTTCGCTCATCTGCGGGTGGACGCCTCCCGCCGATACGAGCTCACCGTGAGCCTGAACAACTACGACAACCAGGGCGGCCAGGTCATCTATCGCCAGAGCGGGACCCTGTCCTCTACCAGCGGGCGCGTGGCCATCTCCTTCGGCGACAATTACGCCGGGACCGGCGCCGTCCTCATCATCCACCAGGTGACGGTCTGCGTCGCCCCGGGCGGCGGTGGAGGTGGCGGCGGCGGCACCGGCCAGCGCGGCCCGAGCGGACCCGGCAACGTGTTCACCGTCGGCAGCGGCGGCGACCAGTATGCCAGTATCTGGTACGTGGGCACCCGTCCCAGTAAATACCGGGTGCAGCGGGTCTATTGCGCCATTGCCGGTGACGGCTTTGTCTCCTCGGCCTCCAACTCCCTGATCGGTGCGGGCTTTCCCCACATCGCTTTCGGTCCCGCCACGTTCGACCAGTGCGTGGCCTGGGTGAATGCCTCCCCCGACCGCTGGTGGCCGGTGAGCGAGGAATGGTACGTCGGTGCCCGCAACATGCCGGACGGCAGCTATACATACGCAGTGGCAGAAACTTCCCCGCACGCCCCGGCGTCCTACAAGCTCTCGTCCCAGGGATATACCATCATCGTGTTCGGTCCGGCCACCTACCAGGATTGCGCCGACTGGCTGGCCGCCCGCGGCGTGACCGGATTCTGACCGGTGGCTGTGCCAGCGTCTTCACGGCTGACCATGGGCGGATACGCCCGCTTCAGAAAAACAGAGCACGCTCTACTCAGTTGTAGTCGGCCATGATCTCCGCCGGCTCGTTCATGAGGGGCGCGGCCAGCTCGGCCATGCGCGTCTCCTGCCAGAACGGCAGCTTGTCATGGGCCTCCAGGTACTTGAGGGGGATGGGATGGGTGCCGATGACCACCGGCAGCCCGTGCACGTTCTCGATATAGGTCTTGAAGCGGCGGATGTGGGGGCACGGCGGATAGCCCACCACCAGCCCGGTGGCCAGGTGAACGGCCTCGGCGCCGTTCTTCTTGAACTCGGCCGGGACGTACTCCACGTTGCCACCGGGACAACCGCCGCATGTGGAATAGCCCACTACCTCCACGTCCTCCTCCTTGTCATAGGCGGCAAACCCGCCGCAGCGTTCGCGCAGGGCCCGGAAGCACTTGCCGCCGCCGCAGTCCTTGTACCGGGCGCAGATGATGATGCCGATCTTCTTCATGGACGCACTCCTTTCCAGGGAAATCACTATTCCACCGGGAAGATTGTGCACTCGCCATGCCAATAAAAAATCAGTCGTTGTGACGCCGGTGATTTTCGCTCAACATTCAGATAAAATTGATGTTGGATAAACATCGAGTAAGGTGATAGATTCGCGGAATCAGGACGCTGCCTTGAGGACACAGACGCATAGTTGCAACTCCATCTGGATCACTAGAGACTCATGCCGCCGGCAATCAGTCACTCCGCAGACCATTACCCAAAAAGATGTAGCAAGTATCTGTACTCGTCCGTTCTGTTATTTGCACTCAGCCAAGCGTCACCCTGTCGCCTTCCTCATGCATCATCCGAAACAAATTCGCCTGAATGTACCACGTTTGCTTTACTCAGCAGCGAATAGAGGAGCGGCAGCACCACCAGGGTCAGCAGGGTGGACGTGATGACGCCGCCCACCACCACCGTGGCCAGGGGGCGCTGGACCTCGGCGCCTACGCCCGTGGACAGGGCCATGGGGATGAACCCCGCGGCGTCGGTGATGGCTGTGGCCAGCACCGGCCGCAGCCGCCGCTGGGCGGCGTCCGTCACCGCCTGCGCCAGCGTCTGGCCTTCGTCCAGCATGCCGCGGATGGTGGACACCAGCACCTGCCCGTTGAGCACGGCGATACCGCTCAGGGCGATGAAGCCGATGGCGGCGCTGACGCTGAAGGGGAGTTCGCGCAGCCACAGGGCCAGCACCCCGCCGATGGCGGCGAAGGGGATGCCGGTGTAGATGATGAGGACGTCCCGCAGCCGGTTGAGGCTCCAGTAAAGCAGGATGAAGATGAACAACAGGGTCACCGGCACCACGATGAGGAACCGCTGGGTGGACCGCTCCAGGTTCTCGAACTGGCCGCCCCAGTTGATGACGTACCCCTCGGGCAGGGTCACCCGGGTTTCGATCCGTTGCCGGGCCTCGTCCATGAAGGAAGCCACGTCGCGTTCGCGCACGTTGCACTGGACGCGCACCAGGCGCCGGCCCCACTCGCGGTTGATCTGGGCCGGGCCGGCCACTTCCTCGAAATGGGCCAGCTCGCGCAGGGGCAGCACCGGACCGGCGGACGTGGGAATCAGGGTTTCAGCCAGATCGCGGACATCGGTGCGCTGGGCGTCGGGCAGCCGCATCACCAGGGGGAACCGCCGCTGCCCCTGGTAGACCTCGCCCACTTCCCGGTAACCCACCGATTCGATGACGTCCAGCACATCCCGGGCGGGCACCCCGTAGCGGGCCAGCTGCTCGCGGTCGACGGCGATGCGCAGCGTCGGCTGGCCGATGACCTGCTCCAGGGCCACGTCGGCGGCGCCGTTGACTTCCGACAGCACCGTCTGGACCTCCTCGCCCAGTTCCACCAGGGTCGCCAGGTCGTCGCCGATGATCTTGATGCCGATATCGGAACGGATGCCGGTGATGAGCTCGTTGAAACGCAGCTCGATGGGCTGGCTGAAGGCGATGTTCATACCGGGCACCGTCGACAGCTCATCCTGCAGCAGGGCCACCAGCTGGTCCTGGGTTTGCGCGCGGGTCCAGCGTTCCCGGGGGTACAGATCGAAATAGACGTCCGTCAGCTCGATGCCCATGGGGTCGGTGGCCACCTCGGCCGTGCCGACGCGGCTCCAGACATAGCGGATCTCGTCGGGGAACTTCTCCAGCAGCAGCCTTTCCAGGCGGGTGTTGGCCGCCACGGCCTCGTCGATGTGGATGCCGGCCAGGCGGATGACGTTGATGACGATGGCCCCCTCGCTGAGTTGGGGGATGAATTCCCCGCCCATGCGGCGGGCCAGGAAGCCGGTGGCCAGGAGCGCGGCCAGCACGCCGTACAGGACCAGCGCCTTCCAGCGCATGACCAGCCCCAGCACGGCGCCGTACAGGCGGTGCAGCCCGCGGATGACGGGGCCTTCCCGGTCCGATACGCGACGCGACAGCAGGTAATACGACAGCACGGGCGACAGCAGAAGGGCAGTCAGCAACCCGCCGGCCAGGGCGAAGATGAAGGTCCAGGCCATGGGGTGGAACATCTTCCCCTCGATCCCCTCCAGGGTCAGAATGGGGATGAACACCAGGACGATGATGCCCATGCCGAACAGGATGGGCCGGGCCACCTCCTGGGTGGACTGAACGATGGACGTCAAACGCTCGCCGGCCGTGAGAGGCCGCCCCAGTTCCCGCTGGCGGCGTCCCAGCCGGCGCATGTTGTTTTCGGTGATGACCACCGAGCCGTCCACCAGGATGCCGAAGTCGATGGCGCCCAAACTCAGCAGGCTGGCGGCGATGGAGAGCTGGTACATGCCCAGCACGGCGAACACCATGGACACGGGGATGGCCAGGGCCACCAGGATGCCGGCGCGGAGGTTGCCCAGCAGCAGGAACAGGACCACGATCACCAGCAGGGCGCCGAGGGCCAGGTTGTTCTTGACGGTGGTGATGACTTCGCCCACCAGGTTGGTCCGGTCGTACACCGTCTCCAGGACCACGTCGTCGGGCAGCGCCGCGCGGGTGGCCTCCAGCTTCTCGCGCAGCCCGCTGGCCACAGTCTGGCTGTTCTCGCCCAGCAGCATGAAGCCCAGGCCGAGGATCACCTCCCCTTCCCCCTGGGCCGTGACGGCCCCGCGACGGATATCGTGGCCGATGGACAGCTCGGCCACATCGCGCACCCGCACCGGCGTGCCGCCCACGGAACGGATTACCACGTCGCCGATATCGTCGAGATCGCTGACGCGGCCCAGGCCGTGCACCAGTTTCGATTCGCCGGCCGTCACCACCTGGCCGCCGCCCACGTTACGGTTATTGTCGGCCAGGGCCTCGAAAACGTCATCAAACGTCAGCCGGTACTTCACCAGGGATTCGGGCGAAACGATCACCTGGTACTGCCGCTCCAGGCCGCCCCAGGCGTTGATTTCGGCCACGCCCGGCACCTTGGCCAGTTCCGGCTTGATGACCCAGTCGTGCAGGACCCGCAGCTCGTCCAGGTCGTGGCTCTCGTCCCGCGACTGGACCGTGTAATGGAAGACCTCGCCCAGCCCGGTGGAGATGGGCCCCAGCTCCGGGCGTTCGATCCCTTCGGGCAGGGAGACGCTGGTGATCCGCTCCAGGATGAACTGCCGAGCGTCGTAGACCGATGTGTCGTCGGAAAAGGTAGCCACCACCTGGGACAGGCCGAACTTGGAGATGGAGCGGACCTCCGTCAGACCCGGGATACCCGAGATGGCCAGTTCCACCGGGACCGTGACCTGCTGTTCCATTTCCAGGGGGTTCAGGGCCGGCGCCACCGTGTTGATCTGCACCTGTACCGGTGTCGTGTCGGGAAAGGCGTCGATGGGCAGGTTCAGCAGGGCCAGAACGCCGGCGCCGACCAGGATGGCAAACAGAAACAGCACCAGCAGGCGGAAACGGAGCACCCCTTCGATGAGTTGGTTAAGCATGGACCTTTCTCCCTCAGTCATGGGTGCAGCCGGCGCCGAACCGGGAGCGCAGGAATTCGGACTTCAGGGTGAAGCTGCCCGCCACCACCACCGGCTCCCCGGGTGCCAGGCCGGCGGCGATGTGCACCTGGCCGCCGTCGCGCACGCCCGTCCGGACAGACCGCAGGGCGAACAGATCGTCTTCCAGCGGAATGAACACGAACTCACGGTTGTCAATGGTCTGCACCGCCTCATACGGGATCACCCGCCCGTCGGCGACCGCTTCGCCCGGCAGCCGGACCTCCCCGAAGAGGCCTTCTTTCAGCCGCCCGCCCTCATTGGTCAGACGGGCGCGGGCGGCCACCATGCGGGTTTCGGTGTTCACGCGGGGCGAGATCCAGATGATGCGGCCCGGAAATTCCTGGCCAGGGAATGCCGGAAAGGAGACCCGCACCGGGTCGCCCTCAGCGATGGCGGCGATGTCCGTTTCGGGGATGGAGATGTCCAGCCAGAAGGTACCCAGGTCGGCCACCTGGAACACCGGCTCGCCGGCCGTCACCGATTCACCCACGGCGATCTGCTTCCGGATGACGGTCCCGGTGATGGGGGCGGTCACGGTAAACCGGGCCGCAGTGGAGCCCGTGGTGGCCACGTGATCGATCCCTTCAGCCGTCAGCCCCACATTGAGCAGCTGCTGGCGGGCGATGTTCACCGCCGTCTGCGCCTGCTGATAGGCCGCCTCGGCCTCCTGATATTCCTGCCGGGAGGAGATGTTCTTCTCCAGCAGAGTTTTCTCCCGCCGGTAGCTGGCCTCTTTCAGTTGCTGTTCCTGCAGCGCCAGCAGGTAATTTTTCTTCAGGTCAGAGATCTCGGTGGAGATGAGCTCCATGAGGGGCTGCCCCGGCTGGACGCTCGACCCGAGAGTGACATGCACCGTCCGGATGACGCCCGATACGAGGGGAGAAATGTTGGAGAGGCGGTCGGCGTTGAAGATCACTTCGCCCGGGAAGACCCGGTCCCGCGCCAGGCCGCCGTCCTGCGGCACCGCCGTGCGGATCTCGCCTTTCCGGCCCGAATCGGCGGCAGGCAGGCGTACCTTGAGGCTTTCCCCGGGCTGGAGGGTGGCCGCCAGCTGAGGCTGGCAGATGCCGCATTCCGCCTCGGGCAGGCGGTGATCGCTGCACCAGCTCCCGGCTGCGGATTCCCCATGGTCATGCCCGTGTTCCTCCGCCGTTTCCGGCTCGTCAGCATGTTCCGCGTGGGGGTCGGTGGCCGGTTCCTGAGTCCCGTCGTGGACGTCGCCGGCATGGACATGATCGTGGTCGTGGCCAGCACCCGCCGGGGACGTCACCCGCAGGCTGTAGACGTACACCAGGCCGGCGGTAATGAGGGCGAATCCGATGATATGAATGATGATGCGTACGGTTTTATTCATGATGCGTCTCCTGTCAGTCGCTCTGTTGCCCTTCGTCGGGCACGTCATGTACGGCGTACGAATACCCCGGGCGCCCGGGCAGATTGCCGCCGACCAGACCTTCCACGGCGGTGGCCGCCTGGTGGTAGCGGTCCAGGGCCTCCAGGTACTGGCGCCGGGCGTCCAGCAGCGTGCGCTGGGCGTCGAGGACGTCCAGATAGCTGAACTTGCCGGCCTGGTAGCCCTCCCGGGCCGCGGCGAAGGCCTGGCCGGCCAGGTGCAGGATGTCGTCCCGGTAGGCGCGGACTTCCGCGTAGGCTTCCTCCAGCCGGCTGCTGGCCCCGACAAGGGCAGCGCGCAGATCACGCCACGCCTGCCGGCGCTGTTCGCGTACCTGAGCCTGGCGATGCACCACGGCCTCGATGGCGCCCCGGTTCCGGTCGAACAGCGGAATGGGCAGCGAGACCGCCGCCACGAAGGAAAAATCGTCGGTGTCCTCAAATCGCTGCACGCCGCCGCTGACGGTCAGGTCCGGGATGCGGCCGGCGCGCGCCACATCCAGTTCCGCCGCCTGAAGATCCTCCTCGGCCGCCCAGCGCGCCACCGCCGGATGCGCCGCCAGCCGTGGTGTCAGTTCCTCCAGCGGCGGTGGTGCGGACACCGTTTCCAGATCTCCCGTCACCCGCGCGAACCCGGCGGGCTTATCCTGCCAGTGGCCGGCCAGCCGCTGGCGGGCGGCGGCCAGCGCCAGGCGCGCCTGTTCCAGGTTCAGCCGGCTGGTGCCAAGGGGGACGCGCGCCTTGAGCAGCTCCACCGGCGACACCTTCCCGGCGTCCACCCGCGCCGCCACCACTTCCTCGAGGCGTTGCGCCAGCTGATGGTCCTCCGTCAGCTGCTGCAGACGGGCCTGAGCCGCCAGTACGGCATAGTAATCGGCCACCACCTGACGAATGAGGTCATAGCGGATCTGGCGGCGGTCCCATTCGGCCAGTTGGGCCGTGCGCCGGGCCAGCATGGACCGCTTGTCGCCCTTGCCGCCCAGCTCCAGCCGCTGGCTGAGCCGCAGCGACGTCTCGGCGCCCTCAAAGGCGCGCCGTTCGCCAGTGCCGCTGAATTCCCCCATTTCCAGCTCGATCTCCGGATTGGGCCGCACGCCCGCCTGCCGGCGCTCGGCCCCCAGGGCGTCCAGCCGGTGGTCCTGGGCCCGGAGTTCAGGATGATGGGTCAGGGCCAGGCGCAGAACGCCGGCCAGGTCCAGGGGCCGGTCACCGCCGGAGGTGGACGCCGCCTCACCGTCAGATGTGTACCGGGGCGATTCGCCTGGCGGCGACACCGCGGGCCCGGTTTCTGGTCTGGCCGTTCTCTGTGCGTTGGCCGTCACAACCGGTGTCAGGAACATCAGCAGGAACAAGGGGATCATCGCGAGGCTGAATCTCCATGACCGTGACATGGCTGTCTCCTCATGGCCCCGCCGGTGGCGGGACGAGTCAATCGATGGATTTTAGGGATGGTTTGACAAAAACAGGGTGAGCTGAAATCAGGACAGAAGCACCACGGTCTGCAGCTGTCGCCACATCGGATCCGCCACAGGATCCCCGTGTATCCGCGCCAGCTCCGCCGACGAAGTCTGGATGACATCTGTGGCCTGTTGCCAAAATTCCGGAGCGGTGGCCAGTTTTTTCGCGTGCGGGTCCGTGTCGTTCACCGTCCGCGCCGCAGCCGGATTGACGGGGATGTCCAGACATGCCGCGCTGCAGGCGAGGCCGTCCGGGCAGCCATTTCCGGATACGGCAACCGTATCCGACGGCTGGCGGGCGAAGTCGGCGCGCGTCGGGCAATCCGCTGCCGTCTCTGCCGGTGAATGACAGCAGCCGTGGTCGGCGGAGAGGGCGACATGACCGTCACTGCCCAGGCACAAAGACAGACCGGTATGGGGCAACAGGACGACGTGCACCATCAGCAGAAACAGGCCGAGACCGGCCATGGCACCACGGGTGGCGCTGGTCATCGGCGGGATGGGGAGCTGCTGTGTCACGTTCATTATGTATCCACCAGGCAAAGCAAGAACCTTCAAAGGCATTTAACTAGTACCAATACATGAGATCATTTGTCAAGTTATAAGTTACCACACCCGGCCGGCCGTATCGGGGGCCGCCTGAATCGTCCGGGATATCCTCCATTTTAGGAGCAAGCGAAGTTTGCGATAGTCGTCCGGCTTACCGGACAGCACTCAGCCGCAGGCAACGAAGAAACCATACTCCCACCGGTCGATCCATGATATGATCCGGGTGTGGACCATTCGCCGGTCGAAAAGGTTACACGACAGGGGATTCCGACGGTCGCTCCGGTGAGCCGGGCGTGAGGGGACGTCACCCCTACCGTCCGTTTGTCGCGGCTGGAGATCGGGGCACCGGAGCAGGTCCCACGGGGTACATGGTGTCGCTCAAGACGCGTCTGATCCTGAATTTTTCCGTGGTCATCCTGGTCAGCACCCTCTGCTCGGTGTATTTCGGCGTCCGCTCCGTGGGGAACACCATCGTCGCCCAGGCCCAGGAGAAGGTGCGGCTGGACCTCAATTCGGCCCGGGAAATCTACCAGAACGAACTGGGCCAGATCCGCCAGACCATCCGGCTGACCGCGCTGCGCTTTTTTCTCAAGGATATGTCGGTGACCGACCAGCGGGCGAAACTGCTCACCGAGCTGCAGCAGATCCGGGAACGGGAAGGACTGGACGTGCTGAACCTGACGGATCCGGCGGGTCGGATCGTGATCCGCAGCCGCCATCCGGATGTGACAGGTGATGTCCTGGACCGCCAGGCGCTCCGGCAGGTCCTGGACGACTGGCAATCGGATACGGCCGTGGCCGCCACCCAGGTGGTGACCGGGACGGAACTGCGCCAGGAGCACCCGGACCTCGTTCGCCAGGCCGAGGCTACCCACCGCGATGCCGCCGATTCCTTGCCGTCCCCGGCGCCGGATGACGACTCCCCGGCCGGCATGGTCATGAGCGCGGCCGCGCCGGTGCTCGATTACCAGGGCCGCTTGATCGGCGTCCTCTATGGCGAAAAACTGCTGAACCGCGACCCGGCCATTGTCGACCGCATCCGGGACATTGTCTTTCAGGATCAGCGTTTTGAAGGCAAGGAGATGGGTACGGCCACCATCTTTCTGGACGACCGGCGCATCGCCACCAACGTCCGCCGGGCCGACGGCCAGCGGGCCATCGGCACCCGGGTCTCCCGGGAAGTGTATGACCAGGTCATCGGCCGGGGCATCCCCTGGATTCAGCGGGCCCTGGTGGTGGAGGACTGGTATATCACCGCCTATGAGCCGCTCCGTGACCTCGACGACCGGATCATCGGCATGCTCTATGTCGGGATCCTGGAGGCTCCGTACATCCAGCTGCGCGACCGGGTTGTCCTGCAGTTCCTCGTCGTTGCCCTGCTCAGCGTGACCCTGCTGATCATCGTCGGCTATGTGACGGCCGTCGGTACCATCAAGCCCATCAACACCCTGATGGAAGCCACACGGCAGGTCGCCCGGGGCGACCTGACCCATCGGGTGGACATTTCCGCGCCCCAGGAAATCGCCAGACTGGCCGCTTCCTTCAACCGGATGACCGCCGACCTGGAGAAAGTCACCGCCCGTTACCAGGAGCTGACGCGCAGCCTCGAGCAACGCGTCGCCGAGCGGACCCGGGAACTGACGGACACCCAGGCCCAGCTGCACCAGGCGTCCAAGCTCTCCTCCCTGGGTCGCATGGCCGCCGGGGTGGCCCACGAGATCAACAATCCCCTGACCTCCATCATGATCAATGCCGGACTGGCCGCCGAAGAGGCCCCGGACGATCCGGTCCTGCAGGAGAACCTGCGCGTCATCAGCGAGGAAACGGCCCGCTGTCGCGATATCGTCAGCGATCTGCTCCAGTTCGCCCGCGAATCCCGCCCCCTGCCCCGGTCCGGGGAGATCAACCTCGTGCTGGAGCGGGTGGTGGCCGTGTTGCGCCATCAGATCGCCCTGCAGAAAGTGGCCCTGCACCTCGACCTGGCCGCGGCCCTGCCGCCTCTTTTCATGGACGAGAACAGGATCGGCCAGGTGGTGACCAACCTGATTCTCAACGCGCTGGATGCCATGCCCGACGGAGGAGAGCTTTGGCTGGCCTCGAAACGCGCGGGCGACGGCCAGGAAGTGGCCATTGTCGTTCGGGACACGGGGAGCGGTATCGCGCCGGAGCATTTGCCCCGGGTGTTCGACCCCTTCTTTACCACCAAGGGGACGCGGGGCACGGGCCTCGGTCTGTCGGTCAGTTACGGCATCGTCGAACAGCATGACGGCCGCATCGAGCTGGACAGCCATCCGGACCGGGGGACCACGGTGGTGCTGACCCTGCCGGCGGCGGCAGCGGATCCCGGGCCCACCGATGTCACCCGGTCCGATGCCGCGGCACCCGATGCCGGGCTGGAACAATGAAACAGCCGGCCCCGGCCTTGCCGTGGGCCGGGCCGGCAATGTTTGGGGTGGCGGACCGGCGCCACCGGTGGCGAATGGGCACCGCCGGCGCGTGTTACGTAATGCAGAGGAGGATTCGAGCCATGAAAATCAGATACAAGGCCCACATCCTGGTGGTGGACGACGACCAGACCGTATGCCGCAGTGTGGCCCAGGTGCTGCAGGGCGAAGGGCATGAGGTGGATCTGGCTTTTTCCGCCGCCCAGGCGCTGGAGCAGGTCCGGTCGAAAAAATACGCCCTGGTGCTGCAGGACCTCATGCTGCCCGATATGGACGGCGCGGAACTCCTGCAGGAGATTCGCCGGCTGAAACCCGATATCACCATCATCATGATCACCGGCTATCCGTCCATCCAGACAGCGGTCCAATGCACCCGGAAGGGCGCTTACGACTACGTGCCCAAACCCTTCACCCCGGTCGAGTTGCGGACCATGACCCGTCGGGCCCTGGAATTCCGCCATACGTATGAGGAGGTGTCCGCCCACATGGGGATCGAAGAAGAGCGGCTGGTGGAACTCATTCTCCCCGCCGGCTTTCATTGCATCCCCAAGAACGCCTGGGTGCAGCCGCTGGCCGACGGCACGGCCCGGGTGGGGGCTCATCATTCCCTGACCCGCTGCCTGAAGTGCATCGTGGCCGTCGAATACGTCCCCCGGGAGACATTCTGCCTGCAAGGCGAGCCATGCGTGACCCTGCGGGACAGTCGGGAAGGCGTTCATCGTCTCTGGGCGCCCGTTTCGGGCCGGGTGGCGGCCATCAACCCGGCGGTGGCGGAGAATCCCGACCTGGTCCAGCAGGATCCCTACGATACGGGCTGGCTCCTGCTGCTGGCGCCCACCAACCTGGCCCATGACCTGCGCAACCTTTCGCCGCTGGATGCCTGACTGGACGCCACCGGCAGCCATATGGACGACGTGTGAGCCTGCTGCAGCAGATGGACGAGGATGGCCACAGATCCTCGCCCTGTAGGACGGCCTCAGAGCCCGGATGACAATGGAAACAAGCCCCTACGCCCATCGGTATCATTCCGGGGCCACATTTTTATCCTATGTCCTTCTGCCTTTATCCCTCTTCAGCCGCCGCGAAACATGTTCCCTGACACCTTTCCCTCAGACCGGCAACGCCGGAATCCTGCCGCTCAGGTAGGCCATGATGAGCACCAGGTCCACCACCGTCAGCTGTCCGTCGCGGTCCACATCCCCCAGATCGGCCCGGGCGGCAAAGGGCGCGTGTCCCGGCTGGACCGAACCGGCCAGGCCGTCGGCCAGCAGGCGGGCATCTTCGGCCGTCACCGTCCCGTCCAGGTTCAGATCACCATAGGGATCCAGCTGGACCACCGCCAGGGTGGCCGAACGGGCCGGCAGCTCCAGCGCAAGGTCCCCGCCTGACGGATCCACCGACCCGGCCGGGCCCAGGCGCTGCAGGGCGTCGAAACCATAGAGGGCTGCCGTCCGGTAGACACCGCCGCGCACCGAGATATCGGCCGTGTGGGCGATGGAATCCTTGTTAAACAGCAGCAGACAGAGCCGCCGCTGGTCGTCCACCCGGGCGTAGGCGGCCACGCGATCCACATCAGCACTCACGGCCGCCGCCGTCTCGCCCGCCACCTGGCCGCCGGCCCCGTCGTAATCGAGGTAGAGGCGGAAGGCGTCCTCCACCGGGCTGTCCGGCGCCGGGGCGGTCCAGCGCATGGCCATGTCCACCCCCTCCCGGGCGAACACGGCCAGCACCTCGGCCTGGGCCAGGGCGTTGCTGGGCGAATCGTCGTCGGTGCCCCAGCTGTATTCGGTGATGGCCAGTTTCATGGCCGGATCCCGGGCGGCGATCCACTCCTTCATCCGCGGGATCAGGCGGACCGGCTCGCCGATCCACGACTCATCCACATAGTCCGGATCGTACAGGCTTTTCACCGAGCGCAGCCGCACTGCCGCCGCCGATTCGTCTGCTGAAAAAACGCCGCTGGCCTGGGGATAATAATGGATGTCCAGATAGTCCACCAGCCGCAGGCCATAGGTCTGTTCGTAGTCGTGCACCTGCTGCAGGTACCACTCCAGAAAGGGGAGCCCGCCGTGGGCCTGGCGGTCGGGCCCGTCGGGACAGCCGTCGGCGGCCGAAGTGAAGTAGGCGCACCAGCCCCACACCACCGGCCCCAGCACCTCGGCGGCGGGATCCGTGGCCTTGATGGCCGCGGCATACTCCTCGGTCCGCTGCCAGATCCCGTCATAGGTTACCGGCACGGGGTGGACGTCGCGATGGGTGCTGTTCCAGAGCATGGGCTCGTTGTCCAGGGCGTAGTAGCGGACACCGCCTTCGTCGGCCGCACCGTTGCGGGCGATGAGATGGTCGAGCCAGGCGGTGACGAAGTCCGGGCCGATGGCTACTGAGGTGTCCAGCGGATCGTTGCCGCTGACATACCCGCCGGCGGTGAGGATGCCGTTGCCGGCATCGGGCCGGCACCAGGCCGGATAACCCGTATAGGTGCACTCCGTTTCCGTCTGCGGACCGTACTTGGCCACCGAGAAGCCCCAGCGCACCGTCCGGTCGACGGGCGTCCAGCCGATGAGGGGCACCGTGATGAGGGCCTCGCGCCCGGCGGACAGGGTCTCGTCCACGAAACGGTCGGCGGCCGAATTGTCGGGCAGGTCCTCGGGATGGGCGTTGTCTTCCGGGATGTTCAGAAAGAACCAGTCCATGGCCCGGTTGCTCGTATCCGTCTGCCAGGAATAGCGGGTGGTGGAGTTGCCGCCCCAGCGCCGCACCGTGAACCCGGGCGACGACAGCTGGGACGCCTCACCGAAACTGACACCGTAGATCAGCGGGCTCACCGGCCGGCGGCCGGCGTCGGGGTCCACCGTCACGAGGACGGGGGTGGGCGGTGGCCGCGGGTCACTGCGCTCCGCCACCAGAATGTCATCCACGTAAACCGTCGCCTGGTCACCGCCCGAGGCATCCTGCAGGCAGAAGCCGTTCATGACGCCGGCGGCCAAACCGAGGTCGGCGAAAGGCACCCGCACCTGCACCCACGTTCCGCCGGGCAATGTGCCGCCAGGCAGGTAATCGGCCAGCGGCGCGCTGCCGGCCAGGGACGTGCCCGTATAGAGGGCCACGGTCAGGGCCTGCCCGCCCGTAAGGCCGCCGTGGATCCAGAAATCGAAGGCCTCGTAGTCATCCGTAGACAATCCACTGTTCACGTGAAAATAGATCCCGGCCCAGCCGTCCGGCTCCCAGGCTACGGCCATGGTCCCGGCATGGACGACCGATGAATGGGCCAGGTCACGGACGGCCCAGCTCCAGTCCTGGAAGCCGTTCTGCAGCTGGTCGTCGTAGATCACCCGGTCCGCCGCCGCCACCGGCACCAGCCCGGCCAACAGCAGGACCAGCACGCAAATCCTCTGTCGCAAATAACGTTTCTTGGGCATAAAACCTTTCCCGGCGCGAGATTGGCACGCCATCGACCGGCCGCAGTGCTCATCGCCGTCGGCCGTCCGGGTCGCCTTCCCCGGAAATCATCACGAAAATGATGCCCTAATGTAACAAATATATGTCGAATTGTCGATGGTGATTCTGCCCCCCCCACCAGCACACGACGGACAATGCACGCACGTGAAACGCGCTCATCTCGCGCCATGAGGCACGAGAGCCCTCGATTTCCCCGCCTCGCCTCAGCTTGATTATCTTGAAATCTATCCCTGAGCCGCATACCATGTACTTTGGGTACACGACCAGTGATGGGAACTGTGTCCGCCCGCCGGCGTCGAGGGTGATGATGCTCAACAATGGCTATGTGTACAGGGATACGGTTGGTTCAGCCGACGACGGCCGCACGGTGGTCGATTTTTACACCCGTCACTACCGCCACTCTCCGGCCGACACCTGGCGGGCGCGGGCCCGGGCGGGCCAGATCCGGCGCGACGGGCGCCCCCTGGCGCCCGACGACCGCCTCCGTGGTGGCGACCGCCTGGCCTTCCACCGCCCGCCCTGGGAAGAGCCGGACGTCCCCACCGACTTTGGTCTGCTGTTCGCCGATGATGACCTCCTGGCCCTGGCCAAGCCGGCCGGACTGCCCGTCATGCCCGCCGGCGGCTTTCTGGAGAATACCCTGCTCCACCTGGCGCGCCGGCGCTATGGTGATGCCTGCTCGCCCGTCCATCGGCTGGGCCGCGGCACGTCGGGCGTCATTCTCTTTGCCCGCCATGCCCGGGCCGCCTCCCGGCTGGGCCGGGCCCTGCAACAGCGGAAGTTCCGCAAAATCTACCTGGCCCTGGCCACCGGCACGGACCTGCCCGCCGCCTTCACCGTGGACGCGCCCATCGGACCCGTTCCCCACCCGCTGCTGGGCACCGTCCACGCCTGGTCGCCTACCGGCCGCCCTGCCGTCAGCCGGGTGAAGGTGCTCGCGGTCCGCCCCGCCCAAAACGCCACCCTCGTCGAGGTGACCATCCTCACCGGCCGTCCACACCAGATCCGCATTCACCTGAGTCACGCCGGTTTTCCGTTGGTGGGCGATCCCCTCTACGGCAAAGACGGCCTTCCCCGGCCCGACCGGGCGGGCACGGACTCCCCCGCCCTGCCGGGCACCGGCGGCTATCGGCTGCATGCGTGGAAAATCCGCTTCCCCCACCCCACCATGAATCAGGGCCTGGAAATCTTCGCCCCGCCCCCGCCGGAGCTGGATCCGGCCGCCCCCTGATCCATGGATCGGTCCTGGCTTCCATACTGACAATGGGTACGGAGTGGAATTCGAAGATAGAGCTCGCTGATAGGTCAATTCACCGGTGCAGAAACCGAAACGTCATCTGTCACTGCACCCGGGTATAGGTTACCGGTGCGTTCCACCACGGCGCCGTGGCCGTGGCCGTCTGGCCGTTGATGGTGATCCGCACGCCGTCCAGCCAGCTGACATTGCCGTCGGCGGTTTTCATGGTCAGCTTGCCGCTGTAAATGTTGGGACCGGTCTGGGTGAACTCGCCCATGAGATCGCCCACCCGGGACAGCATGCTACGCCCGATTTCGGCCAGATAGCCCCGGATCACGTCACCCTGCCGTTCGAAGCGGATGACGTCGTTGGTGGCGCCGGACCGCCACAACCCTTCCAGCGTCTGCCCGGATGGCGGCGGCGGGGCGGCGGTGCGCGGCGTGGAGGGAATGAGGGGCCCTGTCCCGGGCACCGTCCGCAGGCTGGTGATGACGTCCAGCGTGGGTCCGACAGCGGCCCGGAATTCGGCTTCCGTATCCACGTTCTGGAGATCCAGGCCGGCCCACATCTCGCGGAAAGGAAAAGTGCAGCCCAGGGAATCGGCGCATGTGAGTCCCTCGCTGATAGCCAGGTTCATACCGCTGTGGCCGCTGCTGTGCAGGTAGCCGTCGCCGACCCAGGCGCCGATCCAGGCCCGGCCGTAGTGATAACCGAAATCCAGGACGAAGGTATCACAGGTGGCGCAGTAATAGAGGCCCCGCCGGGAATGGTAGGCGATGGAAAACTGCTGTTTCAGCCGCGAATAGAGCCCGTGAAAAAATGCCCCCCGTTGCGAATTGTTCCAGCCGGCAGTGGTGGCATTGAAGCGCTGCAGGGATTCCGCTACGGCCCGCACCCCGGATGGGTCGAACGGCGCCTGGTAGCGGGCGATGATCTCGTTGAGCTCGTCGTTGACAGTGGCCATCCAGAAGGTGATCATGGCCGAGTTCTCCGGCGTGATCCCGAACCGCTCCACGTAGGACGCCAGGCAGCCGAGGTTGATGCCGGCGTTGGCGATGTCCCGCTGCATGTCGTTGGCCGCGGCTGGCGCGGCCAGCAAACCCGCCATCAGGATCAGCCATCCAATCCTTCCGGGTCCCGCTGTTCTCATCTGGCTGTTCTCCTTTCAGCTCGGTCTCAATGCTGCATCCTGGAGATAGGTTCTCCGGGTGAATTCCGGGGAGACCTGTCATGGCTCCTCCCCGGGTATCGGACATCCTCTTCGACCGCCTGGTCCAGAGGGCGCGACGTTTTCTGCCTGTACAGCATCCCTGGTGAAGGTTAAAAGAGATGCACCCAGTATAGCACACGACCGTAATCCTGACCAGCCGATCCGGTGCGGTGCCTTCACCCCCGCGGGACAGGGAACGGCGGCCCAGGAGGCCCTCGTCCCGGCGTTCGATGGATGTTGGCCTGAGGCAGCCCACACCTGAACAACGAAGAAAAAACCGATTCACGCACAGTCCCGTCACCCGTCGCATGAAAATGGTTGATTTTCCATTTTTGACATTTTATAATAAGTTCAACCAGGACAAGCAGATCGATCGACATATCATTGGCTTGTGGCCGCAGCTGATGCGGTTTTCAAATCCGTTGTCCGTGGAGGTAAACCATGCGGTTTCGGAACGTCACCGTTTCCCGAAACATGCGGCCGGCGCGAAGAGTTTCTCCTTCTCTCGGGCGGACCGCCCTCGCCTTGTGCCTGGTGATGTTGACCCTCGCCCCGCTGACCGGGCAGTCCACAGTCACCACCGCCACGAGGGCCGGCCTGGATCCGACGGCCATGGCGGTCTTCGAGACCGGGAACCGTCTCTTCGTGGCCGACAAGGCCAGCGGCAACCTGTACATGTTCGACGGCACCACCCTCGAAGAGCTGAATGCCGTGCCCCTGGATTTCGACTGGGTGATTGGCATGGTCATCGACGAGACCTGCGGCAAGCTCTACGCCGCCGACTACTGGCTGGTCAGGAAAATCGCCGTCATCGACGCCTGGACCGGTGCCCTGATACGCTATATCGAAGGCCTCGACATCCCCGGCCAGACACCGGAACTGGTCATCGATCAGGACCTCCACAAGGTCTATGCCAGCTTCCGCACCACCTACCAGATCGATGTGGCCACCGACGCCGTCACCGTGCTCCCCGTGACCGACGGCATCGCCGACATGGAACTGAATCCCGTCACCCATGAGGTCTTCCTGTGCGGCTACCAGGGCGACCGGCTCAACATCGTCAACGGTGTCACCCTCGCGCACACCACCATTCCCGATTTGCAAGGTTGGGGGGTGGGCGTCAATCCCCTGGAGAACAAGGTTTATCTTTGCTATTTCAATATGGGCGAATATCATGACACCATTGCCGTCTATGACCGGGATGATGGTTCCCTGAATCCGCTGCCGGTGGCCAACGACGCCGTCAACATCACTTTCAATCCCGTCAGCAACCGCATGTACACGTCGGCGGAAATCAATGCCGTGGCCAGTATCATTGACGGTTCGTCGGATGAGTTTTTCACCCTCCCCCTGGATCACCCCACCGCCAGACCGGACATTCGCGTCGCCACGAACCATGTGTATTACACCGGGATGGACTACATTGGCGTGCTGGACGATGCCACCCAGCTGCTGGCCGTCATCCCCATGGTGAATCCCATGATCGCCGTCAGCCAGAGCACCGGCCGGATATACGTCCACCAGCCGGATCTCAAGCAGGACAACCTACTCATTCTTCAGGATCAGGAGTTGATTACCCGCCCGCCCGTCTATGTGGCGACGAGCACATCATACGTCTTTAATGATATTTATCTTCTTGATCCCCTGAGCAAGCGCCTGGCCAATCCCCTGCCGGGCCCGCCCTGGGGATTTCCGTACTTGTGGGATTTTACCGCCCTTGCCATGGCTGTATATCCCGGCGGCAGACGTCTCTATGTACCATCGGAATCCATGGAGAGTTGTGGAATTTCGACCTATGCCGGCAGCGGCACCTATGCCTGCCTCGACACTTTCGAGACCGGTGGATCTGAATCCGTATCGGCCGTCATCACGCCGGCCGGGGACAAACTCTATCTGACCAATTCCGGGTCGGACGATGTCAGCGTCATCGATTTGAGCTCCCAACAGGTCACCGCCACCATTCCGGTGGGGGACACTCCCCTGGGCGCGGCCGTCTCCCCCAATGGCACCGCGGTATATGTCACCAATATGATGGCCGGCACCGTCTCCGTCATCGACACGGCTTCGGACACCGTCGTCGGCTCCCTGCCCGTAGGCGCGCGGCCGTGGGGCATCGCCGTCAATCCTGCCGGAACGAAGGTTTTTGTGGCCAATTCCGGAGAGGGAAGCGTGTCGGTCATCGACACCGGCACATCTACCGTGCGCAAAACCATTCCCGTCGGTGCCGCCCCTCACTGGCTGGCCGTCACGCCCGACGGCCGGCACGTCTGGGTTTCCAATCACGATTCCGGCACCGTCTCCGTCATCGACACGGCCAGCGAAACCGTCATCCGCTCGGTGGCTCTCGGCGGCCGGCCCGATCATATCTGCGCCTTCCCCTTCGGCGGTGAGATCTACGTCGCCCAGGGCCCTTCGGTGGCCGTCATCGATACGGGCGATTACTCCGTGTTGTGGGTGGATGTCCTCCCGGACAAAGCCGAAGGCAGTGTCGTCTCCCTGGCAGTGGCCGACCCCACCGCCCGTATCGCCGGTCGCATCACTCTCCCGGACAAGGCTGTGCCGGCCGCTGTCGTGCGGGCCCTGCAGCAGGGCGTCGAGCGTGGCCGCGCCGTGACGGACACCTGGGGGGACTACGCCGTCACCGGCCTGCCGCCGGGCACATACGACGTCATCGTCCATTCCGCCGGCTACCTGCCGTCCATCACCCATGATGTCGCGACCACGGCAGGCGTTGTAACCCTCCACCATGTTTCCATTTCCCCCACGCCCCTCCTGTTCGCCGATCTCGACCAGTCGGGCCGGGTGCGGGTCAACGATCTGGCCATCCTTCACCACTACCTGGCGGGCAACCTCGATCCCGGCACACCCCCCTTCACCGTCCCCCTGGAGCTGGGCGACCTCGATCTGGACGGCGCCGTCGATGCGCAGGACCTTCTCATCGGCGCCCATTACCTGGGCGACCATATCGCCCGCCTGCCGTTTTTGTAGACCTTACCGCCGGCCCACCACAGAGTCCGCGGCGCCCCGGCCGGTGATGAAATGTGAACGCTCATTCGGTTCTGCGCCTCCCGGTTGGCCAGCCCTGCCGGTGATTCCGGTCACATCTTCCTGACAGCCACCTTTTTTTCTCGGGGAGGATGAGTTTTTTATTGCTTCGTTTACGAAATCGGCATATATAGACAGTAATCCATTATCGCCTGAAAAGGAGACCGACCATGTGCCTGCGTTTACGTATGCCCGGCAGGGTGTCGTGTCTGGCACCTTCTCCGCGTATTTTCGGTCCGGGAGTTCGTCCGGCCTGGCTGCTGCTCGGGATGCTGTTCATCTCCGGATGGGGCGGCTTTTGCCTGGCCGGGGAAGACCTCGAGGTTTCCGTCGACCTCATCGACACCAAGGCGCAAGCCGAAAAACTCTTCAAGGGCGATATCGTGGCCCGCGGCCTGTTCGCCCTGACCATCACCCTGCGCAATCATTCCGGCGACGCCAGCTACACCGTTCAGCGGGCCAATCTGCTGGTGCTGACGGAATTCGACGTGCAGATCCCGGCCATCGAAGCCCGCCGCGCCTATGATCGCATGATGTGGAATGTGGCCGGCGGCCCGCACTTTGGCGAGGCCGGTCTGGTGCGCACCATCACCGAAAGTTCCCGCAAGAAGAAATACAAGAAGACGGTCCTGGCCGAAGCCCTGCCTGAAACCGTCACGCTGGCCCCCCATGAGGAAATCAGCGGCATCGTGTTCTTCGAGATGCCCGCCGATGTCAAAAGCGTCCGCTACAGCACCCTGCTTGTGCAGGAGATCGTCAACGAACAGACGGGGGAACGACTGTATCGACAGACGCCCCTGAGCCGATAATCGAATCAGGAGGATTATCATGAAATCTCTTCACCCGATCATCGCATTTGTTGTTTTCTTTTCATTTTTACTTTCCGGTCCAGCGTCGGATCGGATGACTAACGAAAAGAACCAGGCCTCAGCCAAACCCTTCGACGATTATCTTCTGGTTCAGTCCGTGCCACAGGATGCCGCGGTTCACCTGATCAGTAAACAGGATCGCAAGGACAAATGGTATGAGGAAGAGACCACCCTGATCGGCAGGACCCCATTGAAGCACAAGCTGAGCCCGGGCTCCTATGTGGTAGCCGTCCTTTCCGACAAGTTGGAAGGGTTGGACCTGCGACCCGCGGTGCCTCAATCTCCCTGGGCTTCCCAAGAGGAGTGGATGCTGAATGACGGTGGGGAGAAAATCGAAATCCTGCAGATAGTGGCCGTCCCTCCCGAACAAGGCTCGGGCACAACCATCAAATTTACCCACTGCGGAGAATATGAAGTGGAGAAAGAGCACAATAAACCCTACGCGTTCACCGCAGTACTGGCCAGGGATCGAGTGAAGCTGGCTACCCTTTTGCAGCTTTTACCACAAAAACGAGTGTTCGGTTTCGACATCAACCAGCAGGCATGGAGTCATTTCCTAAAGAAATTGGAGTTCAGTGATGCGGAGATTCCCGATGCCCTACAGTTTCTCAGTCTGACAGGTGTCCTGCCCATGAAAGAGAGATTCGTGCGTCTCAATTTTGAGCAATTGGTCATGGGTAATATGGTTTGTGAAGAGATGGAGCAAAAGGAACTGATTCAGACGACATTGAATATCTTGGATGGGAAATCGAAGGTGTCCTATCGCACCATTGTTACCAAGTGATATCGGTGCTGGAGACCCAGGGAAATCCGGTGCACTCCGAAATATCTAGATGAAGGATTGGGTGTCCAGTGATAATCACGGGATATGGGACCGGCGAGGTAATCCTCTAGTTCATCCTGTCCCGACAGAGTGTGAGCCAGAGGTCGGATGAGACAGTTTCAATGCCAAAGAAGGCTGACGTCGACTTTCAGCCGGTGTTCGCCGGAAAGTGATAACAGATAAGGAGGAAGCCATGACAGGCAACAGGGTGAAGAAAATCGGCATCCTGGTGCTGCTGGCGGCCTGGACCGTCCTGGCCGCAGCAAGCCCGGCGCCGGAGAAGAACAAAAAGGACCAGAAGAAATTCACGGAGTACAAAAGCCAGCATAAAAAGAGGGGGGACGTCCACGGCACGTCCTTCGATCTGCCCCAGGCCATGGTCTACGAGGGGATCGTCCAGGCGTTCGCCAACCTGGAACTGACGGTCAACAAGGAATACCGTGCCCTGGGCTATCTGGAAGGCGGTCATTCCCGCGGCATCTCCGCCGAGCGGGTCATCACGTGGGTCGACCCTGAAGGCCCACGGCGCTGGCGGGTGGAGGTGCGCAACATCCGCGCCTCCCGCCTGGGCCTTATCGGCGCCCTGACCACCAAGGACTGGTCCCACGAGCTGCTGGCCGAAATCGAAAATGTCCTCGCCGGCAAGCCGACCCTGGAACAACTGCAGGCCCAGGTCGCCGCACAGCCCGATTCCATTGATCTGCGCCGCCAGCTGGCGGAGATGGAGGTGCAGTTCGACATGGACGACGAAGCCGTGGCCGAATACCAGGCCTTGCTCCAGCGGCACCCCGAGAGCCTCCGCGACCGTCTCAGCTGCGCCGAACTGCTTCTCCAGCACGACCGGCTGGCCGAAGCCGAGACCCTCTTCGCCGCCGTGGAGATGAAGGATCCGGCCACCGTTCTCCGACTGGCCCGGGTCTGCCTGCAGCGGGAAAACACGGATCACGCCCTGAATTTGCTGACCCCCCTCGCCGAAAGCCATCCCCAGGACATGCGGATCCGCTTCGAACTGGGCCGGGCCTGTTTTTTCTCCGGCGACCTTGAGCGGGCGAACTCCCTGTTCGGAGGAATCGTCACCGATGCGCCCCAGCACGCCTTTGCCCAGTACGCCGGCCACTGGCAGAAGATCATCGCCGCCGTGGAATCCGCCGGTCTGGACGCACCCGGCACGCAACGTCTCATCGGCGAGGAACTGCACGAGGAGGCCCTGAATTCCCTGGCCCGTAAATATCTCACAGCGGCCTGGAACGGACTTCCCACCGGCGCGGAAAAATACAAAAGCGGCAGCCTGGTGACGAAAATCTGTGTCGACCAGGAAGCGTACGACGATATCGTGACCATGGTCCAGCCCATGGTGGCGGAGCTGAAAAAGGCCAAACAGGGCGACATGCTCCTTCATCTGGCGCTGGCCTACTGCCATCGGCGCGATTTCGTCCAGGCCCGCGAGACAGCCAAAGCGGCCAAGAAGGCCGGCTGCAAGGATGCCAAGATACTGGAATCGGCGCTGAAATATTATATTTGACCGTCGAACCGCCGAATCTTCCCTGGCTGGATCGGCCGGCACTGACCGGAGATTCCGCATGCCCGTGAAAGGACGGCGTCGCTGGCCACCCATAGATGATCGTCCCTCGCCATTGGGCGATGGACCGGTTCCCTTTGGACCCTCATGCGCTCCATCCGGCCAGTTGGCCGATCCCGCCAAACCGGGCGGTAAAGCGTCCAGGGACACAATCTTCTTTTCCTTCCGGACAATGAAGCGGTCCCGCATACATGTTGGCGATGGACGTATGTTATGTATTGATAATTGGTCCCTACTTGTGCGATAACCCGGTCAGAGCGGGGCCGGACGGAAGATCGCCGCCCCGTGTTCATGTCACGTTGAATACACTTTTTCAGGGAGGTTGGGCCATGATGATGCTGTGTCTGATGTTCTTCATTGCCGCCACCGGCGGAGCCGCCGCCGAACCGGAGGGGTATACCTGGGGACCCGTTCGCTTTCAGGCCTCGGTCATCCTGTCCCAGCCGCAGGAGATCGGCCGGGACGCTGCGGCGCTGGTCTACCCGGCCGACGCCGCTCTGGGCCAGACCGACATTGAAATCACGCTGGCCCTGGCCTCCCCCGGAATGAAGTCGACCCTGGAGATGAACGACGTCGATCTGTTCGCCTATTTGAAAACCACATTCATGGGTCTGGGCGGCCCGCCGCAGAAATCCGTGACGCGCACATTCCTGGGCCGTGCCGTGACCGGCGAACGGCACGACCACACCATTCCCCGCCCATCCGCGGTGGAGGTGTATTGCGTTCCGCTCTCGGACGGCGGCTCACTGTTGGTCGGTTTTACCTTCCGCGAGGGGTTTGATCCGGCCGCGGCCGAAGCCCTGATGGATGCCGTGGCGTCGTCCATGAAGGAAGTACAGCAGCCATAGCACGACGGAACGATCCCGACCACCCTGGTTGGGAGTGGATCTGTCGGGCCCTGGATCCGTGTGTCGGTGACCTGCCCGGTCCGCTGACCGGAACATGTCGCCGGGACATGTCCGCCGGTTGCGGATACCCGCCATCGGGCCGCCCCGGCGTGTCCTGGAGGCAGATCGCTATCATCACGGCCGCGGACCGTTCCATTTTTATATTGTCAGGGCTTCGCGGAAAGTTCCCTTTACTGCTTGACCAGTTCCACCCGCCGGTTCCTGGCCCGGCCGTCCTCGGTTTCGTTGCTGGCCACCGGCGCCGCCGGGCCGACGCCCAGGGCGCGCAGCCGCTCGGCGGCGATGGCGTGCTTCGTCACCAGCGCCTGCACCACCGCTTCGGCCCGGGCCTGGGACAGATTCATGTTCAGGTCCAGCCCGGCCACGCTGTCGGTGTGTCCCACCACATATACCTTCAGGCCCGGATCAGCCGCCAGCAGCCTGGCGATCTCGGCCACGGCCGCGTCCGACTCCGGCTTCAGCACCGCTTTCCCCGTGTCGAAATAGATTCCCGGCACCTCCACATGCCCGCTCTCCTTCAGTCCCGTCCGGAACAGCTCGGCGCTGGCCACCACTTCCTGGGCCATGGCCTGCTCCTCGACGATGGTCAGCATGTAGCCCTTCCCCCAGGCCGTGTCCACCTGGGCCCAGATTACCCGGCCGTCTTTCTCCACCTTGAGGAGGGTGTACCGCTGGTCCTCGGCCACCACTTTCCCGCCGATGCGGGTGATGGCCTGCTGGTGGTTGCGGATGATGGCCACCGGCGTCGGCGGCACGGCGCCGGCTTGGGTGGTATAACGGATTTCGAAGAATTTCCCCTCCACCACCCACGGCGGATTTTTGCCCACCCGAAACGTGGCCTGGTCGAACTCTGACGAGCGGCAGTGGATGATGTACATGTTCTCCATGCGGGTGAAGAGCGGATGATCGGCACAACCGGTCTTGTCCGTTTCCTCGGGACGAGGTCCCGCGCCCACCGGAGCGACACAAACCAGCATCACAACAGCCACGAGGGACAACACGCGGAACCGGATCTGTTTCATCATGGCCTCCCTGGGCATAACGTAGAAACCACAACGTGGCGGAAACCGCCGCCAGACGGCAGAAAATCCGCCGGAACAGAGCTCTGGCGGATTTCCCCAAAAGTCTGATTATATTGTAGAAAACGGTTCGACGCAAGAGGCTTCAAACGAATACATCGCGGTTTGGATGTTTCGTTCCGACGGACCGCGTCATCGGCCGCCAGCAGGGCCGCGACCACATCTTGCGCCGTGATGGTGCCCGCCTCGTGGTGGATGCTGGATCCCTCGGCGCAGGCCGGCTCGGCGGCGGGTCGCCGGTCACCGGTCCGACTGGCGATCAAATGCTGGACCCGCCGGCTCCTCCATCACGGATTCATGGGAGTGTATGATTTTCCAGCCTGCGGACCCTTTCTTCCAGAGCATGGTAAAACCATGGTGGAACATAGCGGATTCACCGCCCATCACCCGCATCTCCGTTTTTTCCCGGCTGGTCATAAGTGCCAGCTCATGTGTGAGGGGGATCACGCGAATCTCTTGAATATCCACATGTTGAAATTCTCTCTGGGCAAAATATCGGGTAATCGTTTCCACCCATTCACGGCGCGTGCCATAGTAATCCGTGCTGACGAAAGCCGACAGATATTCGTCCACGCTGTAATAATCCGCCCATGCCTGGGCATCAATCCGGTTCACGGCGTCAATCAGCCCCTTGAATTGGGCAGTGATCTCCTGACGAATGTTCTCATTCTCTTCTCCCGTCGGCGGGGCTGTATGCGACTGGCAACCAGCCAGCATCAGCAGGAGGATGACCAACAGAATACCGTACGTTGCTTTCATGTGGACTCCTTTATGCCTGAATACCAAACTTTTTTTCTTCAGCTGATTTAACGTCAGAAACCGGCTTCGCGAACACTGCTCCGGCCGGCCGGGCCCCCGCGAATCGCCCTGGATGCCGGGCGACGCCCCGTCACTGGTCGGGCACGAGACCGATAAAATCCCTCTCCTCGCCCGATGATACGCCAGTGACGCCCCCGGCGCAAGCGTCGCGCGCCCGGACGGCGCCGGATCCGCCTCGCTGTCGAACACCCTACCACACGACGACATTGCTGTAAGGTGTGCCTCCGTCAGAATCCGGCGGTTTCGGAATCCATCCTCATCTTTCCGGGTCCCTGAAGTCGTCATGGGAACGACCCGCCGTCCAGGCTCGCCGTTGAGTCAATCGCGTTGACTTTCGGGATTCGTCTGTTTAATATTCTGGCTTGTGATACCACAGCTCAGCCGATTACGGTGGTTTCGGCCGGAATTTGCCGTTTCGCCTGGCTGGATCGGATCAACGGATCCCTGGCGGACCCGTTCAAGGTCCGGCGCCGCGCCGGCAGGCGCCCTGCATGCGGGCGGATGATGGATGGTGAGGTCCCCGGTTCGTCCAGCCCGCAGCCGCTGTGTTGTCTATCCCTGGATACTGGAGGTATCAGCCGCCATGAACCATTCGCCTCGTGCAACGGATCCTGCGGGCTCACCGGCCGGACGTACCGGTCGAACCATCATCCTGGCCGGGTTGATGCTGGCCGGACTGGCCGGTCCGGTCCTGGCCCAGAAGATCTGCACCCTGCAGGAAGACCACGTCTGGATGTACCTGGCCAATACCGAAGTGCTGACGGAGCGGTTCCAGGCCTATGTGTTCTACGTGAACAAGGGCGTGCCCCGCGCCGATATCATCGAACCCGGTCAGCCGTATGAGGATGTGGGACTTCGCCTGTCCAGGGGCACCCGGGTGCGCGCCCTGAACAGCCAGCGGTTCGAGTTCACGCACCACGGGTTGAGCGGCGCCCTGGGGGGGACCAGGCATACCTCCATCGGCAGCGAATCGGTGCACATGAAAGTGGTGAATTCGTATAATGTCGAGGCAGTTTTTATCCAGATCCTGGACGGCAAGAACCAGGGCCGGCAGGGCTGGATCGTCAATCACATGATCTGGCTGACCTCCAATGGCAGCCGGGTGGACAAGGTGGACATTCAGGACCGGCTCGGATTGCACGACACGGACGGCGGGACCCATAAAATCTGGGAAGTGCGGCTGAAAAACGGCCGGGTCCTCCGTTCACGGTTCCTTGAGGATCAGGGGGATACGGTGCTCATCCAGACGGAACTCGGCCGGGTGGGCATCGCCCGGAGCAGGATCGAGACCATCCGTCAGGTGGACGAATGAACCAGCCCCCCCTCCACCCGCCAGCCGCCTAAAACGATACGCCGATGTCTGTCGTAGAATTTACTGCCGATTGACACCCCCAGAGCTTCCACCGCTACCTCAACACCTTCGCTAAGCCGCGGCTGTATGTCGATGTGACCGGTCATTCAACGGTTGCCAAATCGTTGTCGGACAAGTCAGGTCGTACTGCTGGATTATTTATCGAGACATATGGATACCCACGGGCAAACTCGTGGAACTCTGCCCTTCGGGTTAATAGAATAGTAACCCTGGGGGAAGTACAAATTCCACCATAACTCGGGACCACTGGATAATGATCGACAGTGACCATTCATCAGTCCCGGAGGGTCGCCCCGAGGGTAGCCGGCAGGGTGTTGATGATACAGCGAAGGGCACGGCTGTTCCGCCGGCTGCCCATCTCTTCTGTTTTGCCGCCTGCAGGGCGGCAATAATATAGCGAAGGGCAAGGACGGTCGCGCGTCCCTCGCGCGGCCGCCCGCCGCCCTGGAACCGACGGACCCCGACAAGACCAGCCCTGCAAGGGCGTCATAATCCATTGATCGCAAATCCTTTGTACCATGATGGATGCCGGTCGTTGGTTACCATTTCTGGCCGGCCCGCCGGGCCGACCTCCCGCCAATGATGAATGTCGAGGTGAATGAAGGAGGCCCGGAGGGCCGACTTGCCAGGGCGAAGTTTCGCCACCGGCGAAACGAAGCCCGGTCCGTCTTCTAGCCGGGGGTGAGCAGAGAGAACCCCCGGAAAGGATGCCCCAATATGGGTGGGAGGCCTGAAAGGCCGGCCAGAGAATTCGCGGCGCCCCTGATCATGCCATGGATAACAATCAAATAAGCGTCATGAATTCAATGGAATCCGGACATCCCGCACCCTCTTGGGGCCACCCGCCGGCAACTCGGGATGACGTGCACCTGTGCACAATGAATCTTGGGTCCCGCAGGGACCGCCGCCGGAAACCCAGGCCACGGGCGGCGATCCGCATACCCGTCCGATGTGTATCGGGAGGGTCACCCGATCCGGATTCCGAAATGGCAGGCGTGGGCCATGGAAGCACAAATCAGGCTGGATAACATGCTGCAGGAGGAGCTGTCGGTTGGCTAAAATCCTCAACCATCACGCACCTGTTTTTTTCCACTTGAACTGCGAGGCAAGATATAACTCTATTGATGGCAGCCAAGGCATATGGCGTAAGCTCTATCGTGGCTACTATACTAGATGTCAGTCTCTCCCGGTGTGAAATATACGGGTCGTTTACCGACCAGGCTGTGGTCAGATTATCCACTACAGAACCGGCAGTGAGAAACGCAACGAGTTAAAATATAGCTATAACTTAAAGTACTCCATCGCCACTTGTTGGCTTTCAAGGTGGGCTGCATTCTCCGAATCAAACACACCCTCAACCAGCTGAATTAAAATTCCTTCGCAAAATTTCTCCACTTTCCATACCGGCGCCCGGAGACAATAATCGATGCCGCCGATTGAGCTGGCCATCCCCTCGTCCAGATAATGGAAGCCCCGGATGATCGCCGGTTTACTAAAATAAGGCCTCATGGCCTGTTGACGGTCATATGTTCCAAGATTAATTTCGTTTCTGGATTCCGAGAGATAGGCCTCAAATGGTCTGAAAATTCGTATCGACTCCTTGAAATTATCAAATGCCGGTATCTGTTTTTCTCCGCCGATAATCACATCAAATGTGTCGATAAATATCGTGTTTGGATTACATCCTGTGTGTATCTCAAAGCGAATAGTCTCATCACTTCTAAATTTTGGTTTTATGCTGAAATAATCTATATTCACACCTATATCAGGAAATTTCCTATCTTTTTCCTTCTCCAAGGTCGCAAACATCGCCTCCTCGTTCAGATAGATGGGTTGATTTCTTGTATCATAAAGAGTTTCCAACCCAAAAGCTATTTGCATTGATTCCAGCCATTTAAGAATTTCCTTGACACGTAGTTCACCTTTTGGGTGACAAAGCTGATGAAACATGTAACTTGTCATAGTGTATACCCTTTATTTTACGGAAGAATTACTATTCCAGGAATTTTCTGAACGATCTGTTTAAATGCTGTAACTTGAGTTTCACCAACCCTCCAAACGACCGGTGTGCCCTCGGCAGCGATAACCTGACGCAATGCTTGATCTCGAAGTTTCTCCGCCCCACTAAACCATTGATAGAATATTCCTTCTCTTTGATTGATGAAATTTAAGTAATTATCTTTATAATCTATCAAATTTCCACACTTGAAATCGTCAA